>Ga0307374_10000312_pt1 | contig 92802 bp, 87 predicted proteins | sample OX3MG_FD_202532 | JGI IMG/M metagenome (GOLD analysis project Ga0307374, IMG submission 202532) | Soil microbial communities from Risofladan, Vaasa, Finland - OX-3 | ecosystem: Environmental > Terrestrial > Soil > Coastal area > Acid sulfate soil | place: Finland: Risofladan, Vaasa | collected...
GGACGCGATCGGCTCCCTCCTCCTCGGCCTCTACGACGACGAGGGCGTCCTCCACCACGTCGGCGTGACCTCGTCGTTCACCAGGGCACGCCGCGTCGAGCTCTTCGGCGAGCTGCAGCCGCTGCGCGAGGGGGTCGGCGACGAGCACCCGTGGTTCTTCGAGGAGGCCGAGCGGCGCCCCGACGCCGGCTCGCGCTGGACGGCGCACAAGGACCTCTCCTGGACGCCGCTGCGCCTCGAGCTCGTCGTCGAGGTCGCCTACGACCACCTGCAGGGCGACCGCTTCCGCCACGCCACCACCTTCCGCCGCTTCCGGGGCGACCGCACCCCGGACAGCTGCACCTACGCGCAGCTCGACTCCCCGGTCCCCGCTGAGCTCGCCGACCTCGCGGCGCGCACCGTCACCGCGGGCGGCTGAGCGGCCCGCGCACCGCCGCGGAGCGGGCAGTATGAAGCCGTCGGCACCGGCGCCGTCGAGCCGCAAGAGAGGGGCAACCTATGAGGATCGTGCTGGCCTCTGACCACGCGGGCGTGCACCTGAAGGCTGCCATCGCCGAGCACCTCGCGGCGACCACCAGCCACCAGGTCGAGGACATCGGCACCCACACCGAGGAGCCCGTCGACTACCCGCCGATCTGCGCCGACGCGGCGCGCCACGTGGCGCGCGGCAACGCGGACTTCGCGGTCGTGATGGGCGGGAGCGGCCAGGGCGAGGCGATCGCCGCCAACAAGGTGCACGGGATCCGCGCCGCCCTCTGCCACGACGAGTACACGGCGCGCTTCGCGCGCCGGCACAACGACGCCAACGTCCTCTCGCTCGGTGCCCGCCTCCTCGCCCCCGAGCTCGCCTGCGCGATCCTCGACGTCTTCCTCGCCACCAGCTTCGACGGCGGCCGCCACGCGAACCGCATCGCCGAGCTCGAGGAGATCGAGATCTTCGAGGCGGGCGGGACGATCGAGTAGCGCTCAGGCGCGCCCCAGGCGCTCCTCGACGGCGGCGCGCCCCGGTGCCGCCGCGCCGCGGGCAGCGCAGGTGAGCGAGGCCGCCGCGGCGGCGAAGCGCAGCGCCCCGGCGAGCTCGCCGGGGGCGAGTCCACCGAGCGAGCCGGCGAGGAGCAGCCCGGCGTCGCCGAGGGCGACGAGCAGGCCGGCCATGAAGCTGTCACCGGCCCCGACGGCATCGCCGCCGGGCGCCGCCGGGTAGGCGGGGACCGCGAGGTCGCCGGAGCGCAGGTGCAGGCGGGCGCCACGCGCCCCGTCGGTGAGGACGACCGCGCCGCAGCCGCTTGCGAGCAGCGCCGCGGCGAGCGCGGCGGGGGCCTCGCCGGGCGCGAGGGCCGCCGCGTCCTCCCCGCTCAGTTTCACGAGGTCCGCACGCGCCGCCACCCGCCGAAGGCGGGACCGCCAGGCGGGGAGGTCGCCGATCGCGAACGGGCGGGCGTTCGGGTCGAGCGAGAGGAAGCCCGGAAACGCCGTCGCGGCGCGGGCGACCGCCTCCGCCGCCGGGCTGCGGGCGAGGACGAGCGAGCCGACGTGCAGCGCCGCCACACCCGCGAGGCCGCTCGGGGCGAGGTGGCGGTCGGCAGAGTCGTCGGGGCTGAAGCGGTAGTCGGTCACCCCGTCGTGCACCCGCACCTCGGCGGTGAGGAGCGGCCACGGCACCCGCTGCAGGTGGGCGAGCGAGACGCCGGCCGAGACGAGCGCCTCGAGGAAGGGCGCCGCCTGCTCGCCTTCGGGGAGGGCACCGAGGAAGGCGCTCTCCCCACCGAGGCGGGCGACGCCGAGGGCGACGTTGAAGGGCGAGCCGCCGAGCGCCCGAGCGCCAGAGGGGAGCAGGTCGAGGACGGCCTCCCCGCAGCTCGCGATCACCGCCCGCTCCGGTCGCTCAGCGGCCGCCGAGGCGCTCGAGGTGGCGCCGGAGGGCCGCCTCGAGCGCCTCCGGGTCGAGCGCCGGGGCCACCACCCCGCTGGCGAGGGCCGCCGCGGCGCGCGTCCGCTCGTCGGGATCGAGGGCGAGCAGGGCCGCCTCCTCGGTGGGGGCGCTCACGAGCGGCGCCATCGTGAAGAACCAGGCACCGGCGCGGTTGCGCCGCTGGGAGAGGCCGACCACCTTGCGCCTCCCGAAGGTGACCTCACCGGGGCCGAGGCCGAGGAAGCAGAGCTGGCGGGAGTAGGGGGCGGCGACGAGGCCGCCGCGGTGCACCGCGAGCAGCGCCGGGTCGAGGCCGCAGTCGGCGAGCGCGGCGCGCCAGGCCTCCCCGAGCGGCGCCGCGGCGCGGCCGACGTCACGGTCGAACAGGGGGTCGGCCGCGGGGACGAAGAAGTCCACCCACAGCTGGCGGCCGGGGCCGACGAAGACCGCTCCCCCGCCGCTGCGCCGCCGCACGAGTGAGCGCCCCGTGGCGGCCACGGCCGCGGCGTCGAAGTCCGCCTCGGGCTGGGTGCTGCCGAGGACGACGGCCCCGTCGCTCGGCCGCGCGACGACCATCGTCGGGGCGGGGAAGTCAGGAGGGGTGACGACGAGCTCTCCGACGGGCGCCTCCCGCCGCACCACCAGCACCGGTGGCTAGAGGCCGACGGCGTGCTCGAGCGCGGGGGCCACGTAGGGCTCCCACTCCGAGCGGATCTCGCCGCTCGCGGCGAGGAGCCACACCCCTGAGCGGGGCGCGCGTGGCAGGTGGCGCAGGGTGAAGCCGGAGTCCTCGAGGAGTTGGTCCTCCTTGGCCGCGTTGCAGCGGCGGCAGGCGGCGACGACGTTCTCCCAGGTGTGGGTGCCGCCGCGGCTGCGCGGCAGCACGTGGTCGATGTTCTCGGCCTGCGCCCCGCAGTACTGGCAGCGGTGGCCGTCGCGGGCGAAGACCGAGCGGCGGGTGATCGCGACGCGGGTCTGGCGCGGCACTTTCACGTACTGCGAGAGGCGGACGACGGAGGGCTCGGGGAAGCTCGAGCGGGCGGAGCGGAAGACCTCGCCGCTGTCGTGCACCAGCTCGGCCTTGGCGTTCAGCACCAGGCAGAGGGCGCGGCGGGACGTGACCACACAGATCGGCTCGAACGTCGCGTTGAGGACGAGAGAACGGCCGATCACCGGGGCTACCTGACCCTTCGGGCCTGTCTGTGCGCCATCACGGCCGAGAGTAGCGCGCGCTCCCGCGCGCGCCGGGGCTCGCCGCGGCGGGCGGGCTCACCGGCCGCGGCGCAGCAGCCGCTGCTCGCGCACGAAGGTGAGGTAGCCGACCACATCGGCGGGGCCCGGCGGCGGCGCAGCCTTGCCGTAGGCGGTCTCCATCCGAAAGGCGAGCCAGCGCGCCGAGGGAACGGGAAGGTGCGGCGGACGACGCCACCAGCGGCGGGGCACGAGGCCGACCGCGACCGCGAGCGCGCTCCTCCACAGGCGTGGGCGGAGGAGGACCGCGGGGAGGGCGCCCGCGAGGGCGCCGGGGCGGGCGACCGGGTGCTCGCTGCTCAGTGCTGCTGGAAGAAGCGGGAGCGGAGGCGGCGGCCCATCGTCGAGATGTCGCCGCCGAGGGAGCGGCCGGAGCGGAGGCCGTCGTCGCCCCCGCCGAAGGCGTGGCGTGCGCCCCGCTCGAAGAGCAGGGCGGCGAAGACCATGATCAAAAAGCCGAAGGTGGCGAGCAGCAGCGAGGAGCTGAAGGAGAGCAGGACGATCGCCAGCCCGGCGACGAAGATGCCGACCGACCAGCGCATCGGCCGGTGCAGGCCGTGTGAGGAGCGGACCCGCTCCGCGAAGCCGCGGTCGTGCTCGTAGAGCTTCTGCTCCATCTCGTGGAGGATGCGCTGTTCGTCCTCGGAAAGTGGCACCTCGTCTCCCCTTCCCGGCATCGGTCGCTCGGGCCCGGCGCCTGCCGCGGCGACCCGGCCCGCCGGGATTTTCGCGCAGCCCGCTCTCGGCGACAACGCCTCCCGGCACTCAAAGGTTACCCGCGGTGCCGCCCCTCCAGTCCCCGCGCCCCGTCTGCGAGGGTCGAGGCCGCGGAGATGGCGTCGCTCCCGAACCGCTCGCGGATCGAGTCGGTGACGGACTCGATCGCCTTGCGCTGATCGTGCCCCATGGCGGGGGCGCCGTCCTCGGCGAAGAGGGCGAGCTGGCGGGCCTCCTCACCGCTCTCGAGGTTCGCCACGGAGACGCCGAGCAGGCGGACGCCCTGGGTCCACTCGAGCTTCCCGAGCAGCTCGACGGCGATCTCCGCGATCTCCGCGGCGCTCGTCACCCGGTGGCCGGCGGTGCGTGAGCGGGTGATGGTCGTGAAGTCGGCGAACTTGAGCTTCACCTGCACGGTGCGGCCGAAGAGCTCGGCCCGCCTGCAGCGGGCGGCCACCGACTCGGACTGCCGGCGGGCGTGGCCCTCGAGCGCGACGAGGGTCGTCACGTCGCGGTCGAAGGTCTCCTCGTGGCCGATCGAGCGCAGCCCCCGGTTCGGCTCGACGGGCCGCTCGTCGATCCCGTTCGCGAGCGCGGCGAGCGCCGCGCCCTGGCGCTTGCCGAACAGCGAAACTAGGCGCTCGACGGGGAGGGCGGCGAGCTCGCCCACGCCGCGGATGCCGAGGCGGGCGAGCTTCTCGGCGGTGCGCGGGCCGATCCCCGGGATCGCCCGCACGGCGTGGCCGTGGATGAAGGCGAGCTCCTCGGCGGGGTCGACGATCAGCACCCCGAGGCCCGGGCGCGGCCCCTCGGGGGCGATCTCCGGCTTGGCCGCCTTGGAGGCGAGCTTGGCGACGAGCTTGCTGCTCCCTCCGCCGACGGCGCAGTCGAGGCCGAGCTGCTCGCGCACGGTGCGGCGCAGCGCGTCGGCGATCTCGTGGCTCGGCCCGGCGATGCGGTGCGCCCCGGAGATGTCGAGGAAGGCCTCGTCCACCGAGATCGGCTCGACGACCGGGGTCACCTCGTGGAGGAGCTCGAGCAGCTGCGCGGAGACCTCGCCGTAGCGGTCGTGGCGGGGCGAGAGGAAGTGCGCGGTCGGGCAGAGCCGCCGCGCCTCGGCGGTCGGCATCGCCGAGTGCACCCCGAAGCCGCGCGCCTCGTAGGACGCGGAGGAGACGACGCCGCGGTTCCCGACGCCGCCGACGATGACCGGCCTGCCGGCGAGCGCCGGGTCGTCGAGCACCTCCACCGCGGCGAAGAAGCAGTCCATGTCGAGGTGCAGGATGTCGGCGCGGCGCGCGGGCCCGGCCGCGCTCACGACGCGATCCGGATGCGGCGGAAGGCCTCGGCGTAGGGGACGCCGGCGGCCCGCCCGGCCTGCTCGGCACGGTCGCTCACGACCTCGCGGAACCACTCGCCGGTCTCGCCGAGCTGGCTCGCGTGGCAGAGGATCGCCTCCGCCTTCTTCCCGACGGTCGCGCCGATGTCGACGTAGACCCCCGGCTCGAGCGAGCCGGAGAGATAGGCGAAGGCGGGCGAGAAGGCGCTCCCCTGCTCGGGGAAGTAGAGGGGGGAGCCGGCCGCCGGGCAGGCGGCGTCGAGGGCCGCCGCGCCGACCACCCGGTGGTCGCGGTGGTTGTAGTAGTGCTCGCCGAAGAACAGCGCGAGCGGGTCGGGGCAGACGACGACCTCGGGGCGCAGGCGGCGGATCAGGCCGACGAGGCGCGCCCGCAGCTCACGGTCGTTCTCGACCTCCCCGTCGGGGTAGCCGAGCTCTTCCACCCCGGCGAGGCCGAGCACCTCCGCGGCCGCGGCCACCTCGAGGTGGCGGCGGGCGACGAGCGCTCCCGGATCGGCGGCCGGCTCCGAGCTCCCCTTGTCCCCCGAGGTGCAGATCACGAGGTGCACGGGCGCGCCCGCCTGCGCCCAGGCCGCGAGCGTCCCCCCGCAGGAGACGTCGGCGTCGTCGGGGTGCGCGTAGATCGCGAGCGCGCTCGTGGGCACCGCGGAGAGCAGCTCGGCCGCCACCGGGTTCGCGGCCCCGCTCAGGCCAGCTCGTGCTGCTTCGGCGCGGTCTGCTTGGTGAGCAGCCCCGCCTCGCGCGCGAAGTCCCCGGCCTCCTCGAAGCCCTTGTAGACGCTGGCGAAGCGCAGGTAGGCGACGTCGTCGAGCTCTCGCAGGTGGTCGAGGACGGCCACGCCGACCTGTTGGCTCGAGACCTCCGGCCCGGCGGTGCGCAGCTGCTGTTCGACCGCGGCGGCGAGTCGCTCGATCGCCCCGGGTGTCACCGGCCGGTTCTTGCACGCCGAACGGACGCCCGCCGCGACCTTCTCCCGGTCGAAGGGCTCGCGCTCCCCGGAGCGCTTCTTCACGAACAACAGGCTCGCCGAGAGGCGCTCGAAGGTGGTGAAGCGGTAGCCGCAGCGACGGCACTCCCGGCGACGGCGGATCGCGGCACCGTGCTCCACCTCGCGCGAGTCGACGACGCGGTCCTCGTCGCCGCCACAGGAGGGACACCGCATCGCGCCGAGGCTAATGGGCGCGTCCGGGGGCGCCGGAGAGGCGGTGCGGGGGGCGGGGGGCCCTCTCCCACTCAGGGAAGGTGCAGCGTCTCCCCGACGACGAGCGTGCCGTCGGACGTCTCTGCCTGAAGAGCGTTGACGAGGGGCCGCGGGTCCGCGTCCGGCTCGAGGCGGGTGGCGATCGACCAGAGGGTGTCGCCCGGGCGGACGACGTAGACGACCGCCCTCCCGCTCACCGTCGAGCCTGCGAGGTGGGCGGGGACGGGGGCGCCGCCGCGCAGCGCGCCGGCGCCGAACCAGGTGGCGAGGAGGAGGGCGAAGGTCGCGCAGGCGGGGAGCAGGCCGTGCCTGCGGTGGCGCGCCGGGGCGCTCGACAGGGCGCGGGTCGGTGACGAGTGCTCGGACCGGGCGGGGTGGAGAGAGGTGGCCGCCCGGCCCGAGCCCTGCGCCACGGGTCGCGGGCGTGGCGCCGCCTCGCGTCCGATCGGCGCGTACGCGACGGGAGAGGCGGAGCGGCGGGTGCTGGGCTCGCCGCCCGTCACCAGGCGGAGCGCCGGCCGCGCCGAGGGGTGTCGCCGGGTGCCGGGGAACGTCGTGGGCAGCGCCGCCATCGCCTCTTCCTTTCGTCGTACGTATGTTCGATTTCTGGGAGAATCGTTGCACGAACACCTGTTCGGTGTCAAACTCTGTCGAACGGGTGTTCCCACGAACAGATGTTCGCGAACGGGTGTGACACCCGCCCCTGACAAGGAGATCCGATGGCCCAACAGACGCTCAGCGGCAAGCGTCGCCAGATCCTCGAGTTCATCGCCGAGGAGATCCGCGAGCGCGGCTACCCGCCGTCGGTGCGCGAGATCGGCGAGGCGGTGGGGCTCACCTCGTCCTCCACCGTGCACAGCCATCTGCAGGTGCTCCAGCGCGAGGGCTTCCTGCGCCGCGACCCCACCAAGCCGCGGGCGATCGCCGTCTCGTTCGAGCCGAGCTCCGGCGCGGCGATGGCGGCGCGGCCGGTCGTGCACGTCCCACTCGTCGGCGACGTCGCCGCCGGCGTCGGTGTCCTCGCCGAGGAGAACGTGGAGGACGTCCTCCCCCTCCCCGAGGACCTCACCGGGCTGGGCGAGCTGTTCATGCTGCGGGTGCGCGGCGACTCGATGATCGACCTCGCGATCCTGGAGGGCGACTACGTCGTCGTCCGACGCCAACAGGCCGCGGAGGACGGCGAGGTGGTCGTGGCCGGCATCGGCGACGGCGAGGCGACGGTGAAGACCCTCCGCCACGAGGGGCGCGAGGTCGTGCTCGAGCCGGCGAACGCCGCCTACCAGCCGATGCGCTTCTCCCCCGACGAGGTCCAGGTCTACGGCAAGGTCGTCACCGTGATGCGGCGCGTCGGCCACTGACGCCACGGCGCCGCTCGGGCAACGGCGCCTGCCTCCTCAGCCGTAGAGCACCCCGGCGAGCGCCCGGCGCACCTCCTCGAGGTCCTGGCGGGTGACCTGCTCGTCGGGATGGTGCGCGAGCAGCGGGTCACCGGGGCCGAAGTTCGCGGCGGGCACCCCGAGCTCGGAGAAGAAGGCCACGTCGGTCCAGGCGATCTTCGCCGCTGGAGGCTGACCGCTCGCCGCGACGAGCTCGGCGAGGACCGGGTGGCCGAGGCTCGGTGCCGCCGCCGGCGCCGAGTCGAGGACCTCGAGGCGGTCGCCGAGCGAGGAGTCGAGGGCCGGCGCGAGCAGTATCCCGATCGCCTCGGCGGCCTGGTTCTCGTCGCGGTCGGGGGCGAAGCGGTGGCTGAGGACGAGGCGCGCCTCGTCGGGGACGACGTTGCCGGCGACGCCCGCCCGCACGTCCACGGCCTGCAGGCTCTCGCGGTACTCACAGCCGTCGATCACCGGCCGCCGTTCCTCGAAGGAGGCGACCGCCTCGAGGACCGGTGCCAGGCGGTGCACGGCGTTCACCCCCGCCCAGGGGCGCGCCGAGTGGGCGCGGCGGCCGCCGAGGACGACCTCGAACCGCACCATGCCCTGGCAGCCCGCCTCGATGCAGGCGTTCGTCGGTTCGAGGAGGATCGCCGCGTCGCCGGCGAGGAGGCCGGGGTCGGCGGCGGCGAGCTCGCGCAGGCCGGAATAGGAGCGGGCGATCTCCTCGCAGGCGTAGAAGACGAAGGTGAGGTCGCGCCGCGGGGCCTCGATCCCCCACGCGAGGGCGAGCAGCACCGCGAGGCCGCCCTTCATGTCGGCGCTGCCGAGGCCGTGGCAGACGTCGCCCTCGACGCGCGAGCGCTCGTTGCCGGCCGGCGGGACGGTGTCGAGGTGGCCGGCGAGCACCACCCGCCCCGCGAGGCCGAGGGCGGTGCGGGCGACGACGTTGTTGCCGACGCGCACCACCTCGAGGCCGGGGAGCGCGCGCAGCTCCTCCTCGACGAGATCGGCCATCGCCGCCTCGTCGCGGCTCACCGAGGGGACGTCGACGAGGCGCGCGGTCTCGAGGAGGAGGTCCTCGTGCATCTCCCCCGCCTCAGGTGGAAACGCCGTGCGCCCGCAGGACCTCGTTCAGCTGCGCCTTGTCGTGGCGCTCGCCCTCGGCGAGGCGGCGGAGGACGAGGACGCACGGGAGGAAGTACTCCCCGCCGGGCAGCTCGCGGCGGCGGTAGGCGCCGACGGCCACGCTCCAGGGGGGCACCACGCCGCGGGAGAGCTCCTCGCCGCTCTCGCCGTCGATCACCGGGATCGAGGGGTTGAGGATCGTCCCCTCGCCGATCACCGCGCCCCGCCCGACGCGCGCGCCCTGGGTGATCATGCAGCGGCTGCCGACGAGGGCGTCGTCCTCGATGACGACGGGGGTCGCGTTCGGCGGCTCGAGGACGCCGCCGATCCCCACCCCGCCCGAGAGGTGGACGTTGGCGCCGATCTGCGCGCAGGAGCCGACCGTCGCCCAGGTGTCGACCATCGTCTTCTCACCGACGCGCGCCCCGATGTTGGTGTAGCTCGGCATCAGCACGACGCCCGGCGCGAGGTACGAGCCGTAGCGGGCAGAGGCGCCGGGGACGACCCGCACCCCGAGCTTCTCGTAGCCGTGCTTCAAGGGGATGCGGTCGTGGAACTCGAAGGGGCCGAGGTCGGTGGTCTCCATCTCGCGCACCCGGAAGTAGAGGAGGATCGCCTCCTTCAGCCATTCGTGGACGACGACCTCGTCGCTCGCCGGGTCGACCTCGGCGACGCGCGCCTCGCCGCTGTCGAGGAGGCCGATGGCCTCCTCGATGAGCGCGACCTGCTCGGCGTCGCGGGGGGTCACTTCGCCGATGCGCGCGAAGAGTTCATGGATCGAGCCTTCGAGGGTTGCCACGTGCGCCTCCTTCTCGGCCGAGCAGACTACAAGGCCGCCCGCCGTCCCCCCGGGCCGCTCAGCCGGCGGCGGCGAGGCGCTCGGCGGCGAGCTCGATGCGCTCGTCGGGCTGGACCACGGCGATGCGCACGTAGCCCCGCCCGGCGGGGCCGTAGAAGTCGCCGGGGCTGACGAGCATCCCCGCCGTGCGCGCGAGCCAGCGGGTGAAGCCCCACTCCGGCCCCTCCCCCTCCTCGCGCTCCGACGAGCGCTCGTCGTCGGGGGCGGGCACCCAGAGGTAGAACGAGCCCCCCGCGATGCTCGCCTTCACCCCGACGCCCGAGAGCATCTCGACGACCCGCTCGAGGCGGGTGAGGTAGCGGGCGCGCTGCTCGGCGACGTGCGCGTCGTCCTCGAGGGCGAGCGCGCCGGCGAGCTGGATCGGCCCGGGGACCATGAAGCCGGCGTGCCGACGGACCTCGACGAGGTAATGCACGAGCTCGGGGTCGCCGGCGTAGAAGCCGACGCGCAGCCCGGCGCAGTTCGAGCGCTTGGAGATCGAGTGCACCGCGAGCAGCCCCTCGGTGCCGTGCTCGAGGATCGTGCGCGGCCTGCCCTCCCAGGTGTACTCGGCGTAGCACTCGTCAGAGAGCACGGGCACGCCCCGCGCCCGCCCCCAGGCCGCGGCGGCGCCGAGGTCGTCGAGCGCCCCGGTCGGGTTGGAGGGGCTGTTCAGCCAGAGGCAGAGCGCGCGCGCCGCGTCCGCCTCGCTCACCGAGTCGAGGTCGAGCGAGCCGTCGGCGCGGGCCGCGACGGCGACCGCCCGGCAGCCGGCGAGGAGCGCCCCCATCTCGTAGGTCGGGTAGGCGATCCCCGGGTAGAGCACGGTGTCACGGGAGGGGTCGCGCAGCTTCAGCCACTGCGGGATGCCGGCCACGAACTCCTTGGTGCCGATGCAGATCGCGACGTGGCGACGCTCGAGCTCGACGTCGAAGCGGCGGCCGACGTAGGCCCGCGCCGCCTCGAGGAGGCGGGGGCTGCCGAGCGAGGGCGGGTAGCCGCGCTCCGCGCCGGAGGTGCCGAGCGCCTCGACGACCTGCGGCGGCGGCGGGTCGCCGGGGGTCCCGACCGAGAGGTCGACCATCCCCCCGGGGAGCGCCTCGCAGATCGCCTCGATCGGCGCCAGCCGGTCGTAGGGGTAGGTCGGCGGGATGAAGCCCGACGGTGCCTCGCTCACTTCACGACCTCTTTCTCTCGCTCGGACGGCGCCTGTCTGTCCCGCGCGGACGGCGCCTGCGCCCCGCGCCGCGGGGGGCCCGGCGGCTGGGCGCTCGGCGGCTGGGGGCTCGGCGGCAGGAACTCGGCGAAGCGGCGCCGCGAGGCGTCGTCGAGGCGGACGCGCACCACCGTGTGCCCGTCCTCGTCACGGCGCTCGAGGACCTCGCCCGAGCGGTGCAGGGCGGCGAGCACGTCGCCGCGGGCGTAGGGGACGACGAGCTCGACGGCGCGGTCGGTCGCCCGCAGCTGCGCGGCGACGACGTCGAGCAGCTCGGGGATCCCCTCCCCCGTGAGGCCGGAGCAGGAGACGGCGCCGTCGTGCGCGGCGAGCAGGCGCTTCGCGCTGTCGGGGTCGCGGTCGGCCTTGTTGAAGGCGAGCAGCTCCGGCACGTCGGCGGCGCCGATCTCCCCGAGGACGCCGCGCACCGCCTCCATGTGCCCCTCGGGGTCTGCGCCGGCGACGTCGACGACGTGCACGAGGAGGTCGGAGTCGGCGACGACCTCGAGGGTCGAGTGGAAGGCCTCCACGAGCTGGTGCGGGAGGCGGCTCACGAAGCCGACGGTGTCGGTGCAGACGATCGTCTCGCCGCCGGGCAGCTCGAGGCGCCGGGTACGCGGGTCGAGCGTCGCGAAGAGGCGGTTCTCGACGAGCACGTCGGAGTCGGTGAGGGTGTTGAGGAGCGTCGACTTGCCACCGTTGGTGTAGCCGACGAGCGAGACGCTGCGGTGCGCGCCGCGCCGGCGCTGCCGGCGCTGGGTGCGGCGCGTCGCCTCCAGGCCGGCGAGCTCCACCTCGAGCTTCGCGATGCGGCGGGTGATCCGTCGGCGGTCCTGCTCGAGCTGGGTCTCGCCGGGGCCACGGGTGCCGATCCGCCCGGCCTGCTGGGAGAGGGTGAGCCCGCGGCCGCGAAGGCGGGGCAGGCGGTAGCGCAGGAGCGCCAGCTCGACCTGGGCGCGGCCCTCCTCAGAACGGGCGTTCTGGGCGAAGATGTCGAGGATCACCGCCGAGCGGTCGATCGCCGTGCGGCCGAGGATGCGCTCGAGGTTGCGCTGCTGGGCCGGTGACAGCTCGTCGTCGAAGACAACGGTGTCGGCGTCGACCTCCTCGCAGATGCGGTGCAGCTCCTCGGCCTTGCCCCGTCCGATGTAGGTCGCCGGGTCGGGGCTCTCGCGCGCCTGCAGCACCCGCTCGGCCTCGTCGGCCCCCGCGGTGTCGATCAGCAGCGCAAGCTCGTCGAGGCTCGCCTCCACCTCGGAGAGGGTGCGGGGGAACGAGACCACCCCGACGAGGACGATGCGCTCCCGAAAGCTCCGCTCGATCAGCGTCACGAGAAGGCGCCGACCTCCTCGAGCTCGACAACGACCGCGGCGACGTGGCGCGCCGGCCCGCTCAGCGCCGCGCTCGGCGGCGAACCGGAGAGCTCGACGGTGAGGTCGCCGCCGGGGTTACGCACCACGACCACGGCCTCGGTGAGGCCCACGGCGTGCGTCGCGGCCGCAGCCGCCGCGGAGCCCGAACCGCAGGCCTCGGTGATCCCGGCCCCCCGCTCGTAGACCTCGAGGTCGAGCGCGGCGCGCCCCAGCACGCTCACCAGCTCGACGTTCTGGCCGCCCTCGACGGCGCGCTCCAGGCCGGGGCCGACGCCCTCGATTGTCACGTCCCCGCGCTCGCCGACGAGGACGAGGTGGGGGTTGCCGATGTCGACCGCGAAGGCGCGGCGCGAGGCGAGCGGCGAGGGCACCTCCGCGACGCGCACCTCGCCCATCTCGACGCGCACCTCGGCCCGCCCCCCGCCCGCCTCGGGCTTCACCGTGCAGTGGGAGGCGGCCGCGGCGGTGGTGATCAACGGCGCCGTGCTCCCGCTCTCGCGGTAGGCGGCGAGCGCCGCGCAGCGCAGGCCGTTGCCGCTCGTCTCGGCGGTGCTGCCGTCCGCGTTCCACAGCTCCATCGCGAAGGCCGCGGGGCCGCCGGTGAGGCGGATGAGGCCGTCGGCACCGATGCCGCGGCGGCGGTCGCAGAGCGCGCTCGCGAGCGCCGCCGAGGGCGCCGGCCCCCCCTCGTGGTCGACGAGCACGAGGAAGTCGTTGCCGAGCGCCTCGTACTTGTCGAGGTCGATCCTGCCCACGCCCGAGTCTCTCACGTGCCGGCCCCGGCCCCGGCCTCCGCGAGCAGCGCGCGCGCCCGCTCGCGAAGGTCGGGGGCGGTGGCGTCGAGCCAGTGCACGCGGGGGTCGCGGCCGAACCAGGACTGCTGCCGGCGGGCGAAGCGCCGGGTCCGCCTGAGGATCTCGGCACGCACCGAGGCGAGGTCGCCCCCCGTGTCGAGGTGGGCGAGCAGCTCGCGGTAGCCGAGCGCCTGGCGGACCGTGCGCGAGAGGCCGCCGGGGCGGCCCGACAGCTCCCGCACCTCCTCGAGGAAGCCGGCGGCGAGCTGGCGGTCGAGGCGCGCCTCGATGCGGCGATCGAGCTCGGGGCGCTCGACGGCGAGGCCGATCTGCAGCACCGGGCTCGGCGGGTAGCGCTCGAGGCCGGGGCCGGCGGCACTGAAGGGGCGCCCCGAGCCGAGGGTGACCTCGAGGGCGCGCACGATGCGGCGGCGGTTCCCGGCCTCGATGCGGCCGGCGGCGAGGGGGTCGAGGTCCTGCAGGCGGGCGTAGAGGGGGGCGAGGCCGGAGGCGTCGGCCTCGGCCTCGAGGAGGGCGGCGACCTCGGGGTAGCGGGGCGGCATCGCCAGCTCGTCGACGAGCGCCCGCTGGTACAGGCCGCTCCCCCCCACCAGCCCGGCGCGCGCGGCGCGCCCGGCGATCTCGGAGCGCGCGGCGCGCGCCAACGCAGCGAAGGCCGACGCGGAGAACTCCTCGTCGAGCTCGGCGACGTCGAGGAGGTGCCACGCGACCGCGGCGCGCGCCGCCGCGTCCGGCTTGTCGCTGCCGATGTCGAGGCCGCGGTAGACCGCGATCGCGTCGACCGAGACGAGCTCCACCGAGCCGAGATCAAGGGCGAGCTGCTGCGCGAGGGCGCTCTTGCCGCTCGCCGTCGGGCCGACGATCGCGAAGCTCGAAGGGATGCTCACCGCAGCGCCAGCGCAGGTCGGCCCGGAGCGGCTGACCTGGTCTTTGACCCCACACTCGCCCGCTGAGGAGCTGGCACGCCCGGTGGTGGCGACCGGCGGACCGGCCCGGCACCGCCGGAAGTGGCGCGCTTCCCCCCTTCTCCGTCCCGTGCCGCGGATCGGCGCGTGGACGGGCGGGGCTTACCTCTAAGCCGCACCATGCTCAGCAACCACGGGTTGCCTTACGTGGGTCGTTTCGCCTGCGACTGGCATCGACTTGCAACCACAGACCCGCTCCGGGCCGCCCGCAGTGTAGGCCGGCGCCGCCGCTCAGCTGCCCGCGGCGCCCGCCCCGCCGGTGCCGGTCTCGACGGCCGCTTCGCGCCGCCCCTCGTAGGCCGCGTGCTCCTCGTCGCCGACGGCGACGCCCTCGGAGATCAGCAGGATCGGGATGCCGTCGCGGATCTCGTAGCGGCGCTGCAGCCGCGGGTTGTAGAGGACCTCGTCGCCCTCGAAGTACCACAGCGGCTGCTTGTCCTCCGGGTCGACGAGGATTTCGATGAGCAGTTGGTCGAGCGCCACGCCCACTCCCTTTCTCGGAGGCGGCCCGAGGGGGCCGCCCGGCCAGTCCTTCGGTCAGCCGCGCACCAGCGCGAGCACCTCGGCGACGCGCCGCTCCAGCTCCGCGTCGGTGCGCGCCTCCACGTTCAGGCGCAGCAGCGGCTCGGTGTTCGAGGGGCGGAGGTTGAACCACCACGTCGGGTAGTCGGCGGTGAGGCCGTCGAGGTGGTCGAGCTCGGCGCCGTTCGCCGCCGCGTAGGCCTCGACGCCGGCGAGCGCGCCCTGCGGGTCGTCGACGACGCTGTTGATCTCGCCGGAGTCGGCGTAGCGCTCGAAGGGGCGGCGCAGCTCGGAGAGCGTCGTCCCCGAGCGGCAGAGCAGCTCGAGGAGGACCATCGCGGCGATGATCCCCGAGTCGGCGCGGTAGTTGTCGGCGAAGTAGTAGTGGCCGGAGTGCTCGCCGCCGAAGACGGCGCCGCTCTCGGCCATCACCCCTTTGATGAAGGAGTGGCCGACGCGGGTGCGGATCCCCTTGCCGCCGTTCTCGGCGATCACCTCGCGCACCGTGCGCGAGCAGATGCAGTTGTAGAGGATCGTCGCGCCGGAGTGCTTCTCGAGCATCGCCTTGGCGACGATCGCCGTGGTGAGCGAGCCCGAGAGCGGCACCCCCAGCTCGTCGACGAGGAAGACGCGGTCGGCGTCGCCGTCGAAGGCGAGGCCGACGTCGGCGCCGCTGCGGAGGATCGCCTCGCGCAGGTCGACGAGGTTCGCCTCCTGGATCGGGTCGGCGGGGTGGTTCGGGAAGGTGCCGTCGAGCTCGCCGTAGAGGACGTCGAGGGAGAAGGGCAGGCCGTTGAAGACCTGCGGCGCGACGAGGCCGCCCATGCCGTTCGCCGTGTCGGCGACGACGTGCAGCGGCCTCAGGGCGCCGAGGTCGATGAAGGAGCGGACGTGCTCGGCGAAGGCCTCGAGGAGGTCGCGGTGCTCCGGCTCGACCGCCGGGCGGGCCGCGGCCGGCGCGCCGGCGAGCGCCTCGAGCGCGTGGTCGCGCACCTGGAACAGGCCGCTGTCCTCGCCGATCGGGCGCGCCCCGGGGAGGCAGAGCTTCATCCCGTTGTAGTCCGCGGGGTTGTGCGAGGCGGTGAGCATCGCCCCGGCGGCGTCGAGCGAGCCGGAGGCGAAGTACAACAGGTCCGTCGAGCCGAGGCCGAGGTCGGTCACCGTGCAGCCGGCCTGCTGCGCACCGGCGGTGAGCGCCGCGGCGAGCCCCACCCCCGAGCTGCGCATGTCCCGGCAGACGACGAGGCGCGGCGCCGCGCCGCCCTGCTCGGTGAGGAAGCGGCCGAAGCCGACGCCGATCGCGTAGGCGGCCTGCTCGTCGAGCTCGTCGGGAACGATGCCGCGCACGTCGTAGGCCTTGAAGATCGCGCCGAGCGCTTCCGCGGAGGCCATGTCGCCCCAGCCTACCGCCCCGTCGGCGGCGGCCCCGGGGGCCGCGGGCGCTCAGTGCGAGCGCGCGAGGGAGATGATCGTGAGCGCGTTGAAGGTCGCGTGGGCGAACATCCCCGCCCCGAGGCGCCCGGTCCGCAGCGCGAGCACGCAGAGCACGCAGCCGAAGCCGGCGAGCGCGAGCAGCTCGATCGGCTGGAAGTGGGCGAGGCCGAAGAGCGCGCCGGTAACGAGGACCGCGCCGACGGTCCCGGCGCGCCCGCCGCCGAGGCGGCCGAGCGCCGCCCGCAGCACGAGGCCGCGGAAGAAGAGCTCCTCGACGACCGGCGTGCCGACGCAGACGAGCAGCGCGAGGGCCACGTAGCCGGTGCCGTCGACGTGCTCGGCGAGCTGCTTGGAGGGCGCCGAGAGGCGCTCGGAGAGGTGGTGGACGAAGGGGGTGAGCGGGAGGGTGAGGGCGGGCACCAGCAGGTAGGCCGAGGCGAGGCCGACGGCGATGCCGAGGGGGATGTCGCTCGGCCGCAGCGCGAGGCCGTAGTCGGCGTGCAGCCGATCGAGCACGCCCGGGCGCTCGCCGCGGCGGCGCGCCGCCGAGGAGGCGGCGAGGACGGCGGCGAGGAGGCCGAGCCACAGGCCGACGAGTCCTCCGACGTCCTCGCCGAGACGGCTCGTGTGGCCGGCGAGGGCGTTCGCCGCGCCGGCGAGGAGGGAGCCGGCGAGCTCGCCCCCGAGGAAGCCGAAGAGCGCCTCGACGAGCCCGAAGCGGTTGGCGAGGCCGGAGGGGCGCTCGTCTGGGACCTCGGCCATGCCTGAGCGTCCCCGTTTCGAGGGCTGCGGTCAACTCGGCGGGCCGGGGGCGGCGGGGCCGGGGCGGGCGCGGGGCGCGGGGCGCGCGGCAGCTCCGCGGGGGGCGGTGCCTACGATGTACTGGTGAGTCGACAACCGCAGGATCTGCGCCCCGGCGGCCCCGGCAAGGGCCTCGGAGGGCCCGGCCGCAACAACAACACCGGCACGCCGGGCTCGGGCGACGCCACCTGGCGGTGGTTCGCGGCGCTGCTCGCGGTGGTGGTGATCATCGCCCTCTTCTCGACCTCGCTCGCCGGCCACTCGAGCGCGACCCACCTCACCTACACCCAGTTCCAGTCCGACCTCGCGCAGAACCAGGTGAAGACGGCGGTGGTCGACAACTCCTCGGGCAACATCACCGGCGTGCTCGCCGACGGCTCGAACTACACCACGACCGGCCCGCCCCCGAGCGACGCCGAGATCGCCGCGATCCAGAAGTCCAAGGCCACCCTCAGCTTCTCCTCGCCCTCCTCGAGCATCCTCCCGACGCTCCTTCTCTACCTGCTGCCGGTCGGGATCTTCATCGCCTTCTTCTTGTGGCTGAACCGCCGCGCGCAGGGGCAGATGTCGGGGATCATGTCGATCGGCCGCAGCCGGGCGAAGGTCTATTCCACCGAGCGGCCGCGCACGACCTTCTCCGACGTCGCCGGCTACAACGGCGTGAAACAGGAGATCTCCGAGGTCGTCGACTTCTTGAAGTCGCCGGGGCGCTTCCGCGAGATCGGCGCCCGCATCCCGAAGGGCGTGCTGCTCGTCGGCCCGCCGGGGACGGGCAAGACGCTGCTCGCGCGCGCCGTCGCCGGCGAGGCGGGGGTCCCCTTCCTCTCGGTGAGCGGCTCGGACTTCATGGAGATGTTCGTCGGCGTCGGCGCGAGCCGGGTGCGCGACCTGTTCCAGACAGCCCGCAAGCAGGCGCCGGCGATCATCTTCGTCGACGAGATCGACTCCATCGGCCGAAAGCGCGGCGCCGGCCTCGGCGGCGGCCACGACGAGCGCGAGCAGACCCTCAACCAGATGCTGAACGAGATGGACGGCTTCGACCCCGCCGAGGGCGTGGTGATGATGGCGGCGACGAACCGCCCCGACATCCTCGATCCCGCGCTGCTCCGCCCCGGGCGCTTCGACCGCCAGATCGTCGTCCCCCTCCCCGACCTCGAGGAGCGCAAGCCGATCCTGCAGGTGCACTGCCGGGACAAGCGCATTGGCCCCGACGTCGACCTCGAGCTCGTGGCGCGCGGCACGCCCGGGATGTCTGGCGCGGACCTCGCGAACCTCGTCAACGAGGCGGCGTTGCACGCCGTGCGGCGCGGCAGCCAGATGGTCGAGATGCGCGACTTCGACGCCGCGCGCGACCGCGTCCTCATGGGCCAGCAGCGCGACAGCCTCGTCCTCTCCGAGGAGGAGAAGGCGCGCGTCGCCTACCACGAGTCCGGCCACGCCGTCCTCTCCTACGTGCTCCCGAACGCCGACCCGCTGCTGAAGGTGAGCATCATCCCGACCGGCATGGCGCTCGGCGTCACCCAGCAGCTCCCCCTCGAGGAGCGCCACATCTACCGCCGCGAGTACATCGAGGACTCGCTCGCGGTGCGCATGGGCGGGCGCGTCGCCGAGCTGCTCGTCTACGGCGACCTCTCGACCGGGGCCAGCGACGACCTGCAGCGCAATACCGAGCTCGCCCGCAAGATGGTCCGCGAGTGGGGGATGTCGGCGCGCGTCGGCCCGATGGCCTGGGGCCAGCAGGGCACGGTCTTCCTCGGCGAGGACCTGATGCACACCCGCGACTACTCCGAGGACACGAGCCGCGTCGTCGACGAGGAGGTGGCGACGATCCTGCGCGACCAGGAGGAGCGGGCCCGCCAGGTCCTCTCCGAGCACCGCTCCGGCCTCGAGGCGGTCGCCCACCAGCTCCTCGAGAAGGAGAGCGTCGACGGCGAGGAGGTCGCCCGCCTGATCGACGAGGCCTTCGGGCGCCCCGTGCACGACATCGACTCGGCGATCCCGCACTTCGCCCGCGGCATCCGCGATGCGCCCCTCGCGCCGCCGCTCGCCCCCCCGGTCACGGCCGCCTCAGGGGGCGCGGAGGCTCACGCGAGCGGGATCGCCGCCGAGGAGTTGAAGCCGACCGACCCCTTCCCCCGCGCGTAGAGGTCGGCGCCGCACTCGAACGAGCCGTCGGCGCGCGCCACGAGGGTGAGCGCGGGGGCGCCGGCGACGACGCCGGAGAGGTCGAGCGCCAGCACGCTGTGCGGCGCGAGGCCGATCCTCGCCACCCTCGCGAGCGAGGCCCTCGTCCGCTGGTCGGCGCCGAGGGCCGAGAGGTGCACCGTGAGCGGCGCGTCGCCGGGGTTGGCGAAGGTGACCACCTCGCCCGCGCTCGCGTCGCTCTCTCCGCCACCGAGCAGCCAGCCGCGCGCGAGCAGCGGCGTCCCCTCCTCGCTGCTCTCCCCCGCCGGCACCGTGGGCGGCAGCTGGTAGGCGGAGCGGGCGCGCGCCGCTCCCTTCGGCGGCGCGCTGAGCAGCGCCGGGACGGCGGTCGCCCTCGGGATCACGAGCGAGCGCTCGACGACCACCCCGTCCCCCGCCGTGACGCTCACGTGCCCCCAGCGCAGCGCCCCCGGGCTCGGGTCGCGGGCGAGGTTGAACTGAGCGGTGGCGCCGGCGGCGACCTGGCGGACGGTGGTCGCGGCGCCGAGGAAGCCGCTCGTCGAGGCGGTGTGCACCGCCACCTCGGCGGCGCGCGTCGAGGTGTTGACGACGAGCAGCGAGAGCGTCGCCGCGCCGCCGCTCGGGACCGGCGGTAGGTACCAGTCGCGCGCCGCGGTCGCGATGCCTGACGAGAAGGCGAGGGTGCGGGCGTGCTGCAGGACGTCGGAGTCCATCTCCCCGACGACGATGCGCCCCCCCGAGCTCGCGACGAAGCTCGTCACCGCCTGCTGCTCGGGGAGGTACTCGCCGACGTTCTCGACGATCAGCTGGCCGGCGCCGATCGCGAGCCCCTGGAAGGCGGGGGGCGCGACGTTGCTGCCGCTGCTCGTCGTGAAGCTCACGTTGGCGACGGCGGGGGTCGCCCCCGGGTCGTAGAGGGCGAGGGCGATGTTCGCCGCCTTCGTCGTGGCGCCGCCGGCGACGGTGGCGTTCGTCCCGACCGACGTCGTGCAGGCCGTGGCGACGGGCCCCGCCGAGCCGTGCTCGATCTCGGTGACGCCGACGCCGCGGCTGTCGAGGAGCACCGAGGCCGCCCCCCAGCCGGGGCGCTTCGGCGTCGGGAAGGCCTGCCGGAGGGTCGAGTGCGGGGCGAGGCGCACCTGGTGGACGAGGTTCAGGCCGCGGTCGGTGACGAGGTCGAGCTCGCCGCGCACCGCCCTCCCCGAGACGTTCGCGAGCTCGACGGCGGCGGTGTCCTTGCCGACGTCGAGGGGGAGCGGCCCCGGGCAGTACCAGGCCGACGAGCTCGCCTCCCCGGAGAGGAAGACCTGGCCGACGGCGCGCGTCGGCGCGTTCGCGGCCGAGGCGCGGCGGTGGCGGACGGTCGCGTTGGCGTAGCCGGCGAGGGCGAGCAGCGCGAGCACGACGACGAGCGCGACGTGGCCCCGGCGGTCGCCGCCGAGCGGTGAGGGGCGCGTCGCCATCAGCTCTGCACGCCGCTCACCAGCGCCCCGTCGGCACGCTCCTCGTGGAGGTGCACGGCGTGGTGCGGCTGGCGGAGGTGACGCGAGCGGGCCGCCTGGCGGCGCGCCCGGCGCCCCCGCAGGAGGGAGCGGGCGAGGAGCGCCCACCCCGCGAGCTCGAAGGCGACGAGGAGGCTTCGCCCGAGTGGCGGCAGCGCGTGGGCCGGAGCCGCGACCCGCCCCGCGCTCGGCCTCCAGGCGGTGTTGCGGAACACGGCCGCTCCCCCCTCGACCGGCAGCTCCTGCAGGTCGGTCTGGTCCGCGAGCGCGTCGAGGACGAGCTGGGGGGCGGGGGCGGCGACGACGGGGGTGCCCCCCGAGAGGAGGGGCGCGGGGGCCGAGGGGACGACGACGTAGCGCACCGCGTACGGCGCGAGCAGCGAGCCGAGGCGGACCGTCGTCCCCGACTCGGCGGAGCCGACCGCCGCGGCCATCGCGCGCACCGTGCCCGGGTCCGGACTCGGGAAGAGGCTGGTGGCGGTCGGCAGTCCCCCCTCGGAGAGCGCGAGCGCGAGCCCCGGCCGCTGCTGCCAGGAGCCCCCCGGCAGCGAGACCGGGTCGCCGAGCCACAACAGCCGCGTCCCGGTCGCCTGGCGCGGCGGGGCGGCGGTCCAGGCGAGGACCGAGTCGTAGCCGGTCTCGGGGAGCGAGTAGCGGCCGGGCAGCGAGGCGCCGAGCACCGGCAGCAGGCCGGCGAGGAAGCAGAGCGTGAAGGCGGTCGCGGTGAGGTGGTGGCGGCCGAGGTGGACCGAGCGGACCTCCTCGAGGACGATCCCCGCGCCGAGGCCGACGAGCACCGCCACCGCGACCGCGAGCGGGGTGACGATGACGCGCACCGCGCCGCCGCCCGGCCCGAGCCAGCCGGCGGCGAGCGCCCAGGTGACGAGGGCGAAGGCGAGGAGCAGCGCCCACATGCGGATCGCGAGCGCGAGCCGCGCCCCGGTCCCCGAGACGAGCACGAAGAGCGCCGCGGCGAGGAAGGCCCAGCCGAGGGTCCCCTTGCCGACCGGCCCGAGGTAGAGGCGGAGGATCTGGCCGAGGACGGGCGCGTGGTCGGGGTCCGTCGCCGCGCCGGTGAGCACCGACCACGCCGTGTCGCGCTGCAGGAAGGTCGCCGACCACGGCAGGAGCAGCACGACCGCCCCGAGCGTGGAGGCGCCGGTGACGCCGAGCAGCCGGCGCGGGGCGCGGCGCCCGTCGGTGAACAGCGCCGCCCAGGCGACGACGAGGGCGACGAGCGGCGTCATCAGCAGCACCGTCGGCACGAAGGCGCCGACGAGGGCGAGGAGCACCGAGAAGCCGACGACCTCGCGCCGCAGCGCCTGGCCGTCGGCCGCCCCCGCGGCGGCGAAGGGCGGCTCGCCCGCGGCGCGCAGCACGCGCGCGACGAGGAAGGGCATCCCCGCGAAGCAGATGAGGCCGGGGAGGTCCCCGGCCGCGAGGTCGTTCCAGGCGAGAGGGAGGAAGAGGTAGCAGGCGGCCGCCGCGAGGCGCGCCGCGGGGGTGACGAAGGGGCGCGCCAGGCGCGCGATCCCGATCGGGCCGGCGACGAAGGTGACGATGAGGACGAGCTTCAGCAGCACCCCCATCGCCCCGAAGGTGACGAGGCCGGCGAGGCCGAGGAGGAGGAAGGCGGGCGAGGCGGGGCCGGGGCTCTGGCTCCCGGCGTCGTCGAAGCCGCCGAAGAAGTGGCCGAGGAGGGTCGCCGGCGAGGGCAGCGGCTGCAGGTTGCCGACCGCCGGCAGGTGGCCGACGAGCAGCGAGCGGGCGCCGAAGACGAAGATGCAGACGAGCGCGACGACGAGGCTCGAGAGCTCGCGGCGCTGCGGGGTGCGGCGGTGGCGGAGGTGGTCGACCCCCCGCTCGGCGCGCAGCCGAGAGTCGCGCGAGAGGCGCAGCGCGCGCGCCTCGACGTTGCGCGCCAGCGAGCGCCAGAGGCGGAAGGTGCGGTGGCTCATGAGCGAGCAGACCTCGCGGTCGGGCAGCCGCCGGAGCGCCGCGACCTCGAGGCGCGCCGCGGCGAGGCCGCGCTCGGAGGAGAGGTTCCAGCGCCACGCCCCCGAGACCTGGTGGACGCGGTCGCGCCGGCCGATCACGAAGAAGTAGGCGATCTCGAGCGCCGAGAGCACGGCGAGCTGGGCGAGCACGACCGTGCGCCGCCAGCGGCCGTAGTTCTTCAGCACGGCGCGCAGCTCGTGGCGCCACTGCAGCGAGCGGGACTCGGGGAGGGGGCGGCGGCGCGCCGCGGTCGCCTCCAGGTGGCGGGCGACCGCCGTCGGGACGACGACGATGCGCGCCGAGGCGAGGCGCGCCCGCCAGCAGAGGTCGACGTCCTCGCCGAACATCGAGATCTGCGGGTCGAAGCCGCCGATCGCCGCGAAGAGGTCGGCGCGGATGAGGGTGCAGGCGCCGGGGACGGCGAAGACCTCGCTCACCTCGTCGTGCTGGGCCTGGTCGAACTCGTGGCGCTCCACCCGTCGCAGCGGTGCGGCGAAGCGGTCGACGCCGAGGCCGAGCTGCAGCAGGCGGTTGGGGGCGTTGTGGTCGACGAGCTTCGGGCCGGTGATGCCGGCGTTGGAGCGGAAGGACTCCTCGACGAGGCGGCGCACGACGTCGGCCTCGAGGACGACGTCGTCGTGGCAGAAGCAGTAGTAGGAGGCGCCCGAGACGAGGCCCGTGACGCTGTTCGCCGAGGGGCCGAAGCCGAGGTTGTCCTCCAGGCGGTGGAGGAAGAAGTCGGGCGCGACGGCGGCCACCCGCGGCGCGACCGGCCGCTCGCTCGCGGCGTCGACGACGAGGACCGAGAGCTGGGGGTAGTCCTGGGCGGCGAGCGAGGAGAGGCACTCCTCGAGCCAGGGGCCGGGGTCCTGGCAGACGACGACCGCGACGACCGGAGGAACTAGCTCGTCCGGCACGGGGCGCAAACTTACCGGTTGGGCGGAGCAGTGGGCGCGCCGCGGCGCGAGAGCGGCGTCGTCGTCAGCCCGCCTCTTGCTCCCGGTAGGCGGCGAGCACGTCGTCGAGGGTCCGCTCGAGGTCGATCTCGGGCCGCCAGCCGGTGAGCGCCTCGAGGCGCTTGCCGCTGCCGGACAGGAGGGGGATGTCGACGGGGCGGAAGAGCGCGGGGTCGACGACGGCGCGGATCTCCGCCGGCGAGCGCGCGATCAGCCCCTCGAGCAGCGAGGCGATCGTGCGCGGCCGCCCCGAGCAGACGTTGTAGACGCCCCCCGCCTCCCCCTCGGTGACGAGCAGGCGGTAGGCGCGCACGACGTCGCGCACGTCGGTGAAGTCGCGCGCCGCGCCGAGGTTGCCGACCCGCACCTCGCCCCCGCCGGCCCGCTCGGCCTCGACGACGCGGAGGGCGAGCGCGGAGACGACGAAGGCGTCGCTCTGGCCCGGGCCGACGTGGTTGAAGGGCCGGGCGCGCACCACCGGCAGGCCGCGGCCGAGGAAGGCCTGTAGCCCGAGGTACTCGGCGGAGACCTTGCTCGCCGCATAGGGGCTGATCGGCCGCAGCGGCGCTTCCTCGTCGAGCTCGCGCCCCTCCCCCGCGCCGTAGACCTCGGCCGAGGAGACGAGCAGGACGCGCGGCGAGCCGAGCGTGCGCGCTGCCTCCAGCAGCTCGAGGGTGCCGAGCACGTTCACCCGCATCGTCTCGGCGGGGTCCTCCCAGGAGCGCCCGACATGCGTCAGCGCCGCGAGGTGGTAGATCGCCTCCGGCGCCGCCGCCGCGAGCTGCTCGCGCAGCGCCTCGCGGTCGAGCAGGTCGTTGTGGCCGTCGAGCGCGCTCGTCGCCGCTCGCGGTGAGGTGCGCCGCGAGGTGGCCGCCGACGAAGCCGGAGGCGCCCGTGAGGAAGGCCCGCACCGCGGCCTAGGCCGTCCCGGCGCGCGCGGGCGCCGCCTCGTCCGACCGCCGCGCCAGCGCCACCCCGCCGAGCCTACTGGCGCCCACCGGCGCGCCCCCGGTGCGGTGCGGGATGGCAACCCCCTGCTGCGGGGCGCTCAAGCGAGCGCGTCGCGATAGCAGGCGACGTGGCCGGCCGCGCTCTGTTCCCAGGTGAACTCGGCGGCGCGGGCGATCCCCTCGGCGCGTCGCGCGCCGGGGGCGGCGAGCGCCGCCGAGAGCGCCTCGGCGAGGGCGCCGGGCGTCGCGTCGGCGCTCCACGCAGCCGTGCCGGCGAGCTCGGCCATCACGCTGTCGGCGCTCGTCACGAGGGGCGCCCCGCAGGCGAGCGCCTCGAGGGCGGGAAGGCCGAAGCCCTCCTCCTTGGAGGGGTAGGCGACGGCGGCGGCGTTGCGCAGCAGCGCCGGGGCGGCGGCGTCGCTCACGTAGCCGAGGCGGTGGATGCGCGCCCGGTGCCCGGAGCGGTCGATCGCCTCCTCGAGGGGGCGGTTCCCCCACCCCGCCCTGCCGGCGAGGACGAGGCGCAGCTCGCGGTCGTTCGCCGCGAGCCGGTCGAAGGCCTCGACGAGGGCGACGAGGTTCTTCCTCGGCTCGAGGGTGCCGAGGAAGAGCACGTAGCGCTCGCCCGGCGCGAGGGGCGCGAGCGCGGCGGCGTCGTGGCCCGGGGCGGGCTCTTCGGGGCGGAAGCGCTCGTGGTCGACCCCGTGCGGGACCACCACCACCGGGCAGGCGGGCGAGTAGCGGGCCCGCAGCCGCTGCGCGGTGTGCTCGCTCACACAGACGAGAAGGGCGGCGTGGCGCGCCGCGTGGCCGATCGCCCTGCGGAAGTAGCGGACCTTGCTCGCCTCGTGCCACTCGGGGTGCTCGACGAGGGTGAGGTCGTGGATCGTGACGACGACGGGGAGCTCGCCGCCGCGGGGCATCGTGTAGTGCGGCCCGTGCAGCAGCTCGGGAGCGTCCCTGCGGAGCGCCCGCCCGAGGGCGAGCTCGCCGAAGGCGAGGCGGGCCACCCGGTTCCCGGGGGCGACGGCGCGCACCGCGGCCGGCGCGAGCGCCTCCCAGCGCGCCGCGTCGCGGCGGCGCGTCACGAGCTCGAGCGCGACGTCGTCGCGCTGGACGAGCGCCCTCGCGAGCTCGCGCACGTAGACGCCGGCACCGGTCAGCTGCTCGGGGACGGCGGTGACGTCGAGGGCGACGCGCAGCGCGCTCACCGCGGGGGGGCGAGGGCGTCCCACAGCGCCACGTGCTCGGTCGCCGCCCGCCGCCAGGTGAGGCGCTCAGCGCGGCGACGGCCCGCCTCGACGAGGCGTCCCCGCAGGCCGGCGTCGCCGGCGAGCGCCACCAGGCCGTCGGCGATCGCCGCGACGTCGCGGGGGTCGACGGTGAGGGCGGCGTCGCCGGCGACGGGCGCCCTCCCCGCGAGCACCGGCAACCCCGCCGCCATCGCCTCCGCGACGGGGAGGCCGAAGCCCTCGCCGAGCGAGACGTAGCAGAGGGCGAGCGCGCCGGCGTAGAGGCCGGAGAGGACCGCCTCGGGGACCCGCCCGGTGAAGAACACGCCGGGCGCCTCGCCCGCGACCGGGAGCGGCCCCCACCCCTCCGGGCCGCAGAGGACGAGCGACGGCCGCCCCGGCAGGCGCTCGCGCACGGACTGGTAGGCGGCGACGAGGCGCGGCAGGTTCTTGCGCGGCTCGAGCGTGCCGACCGCGAGCAGGTAGTCGCCGGAGACCCCGAGCGAGGAGACGAGGGCGGCGGCGGCGGCGTGGTCCGGGGCGGCGCGGTGGTCGGCGCCCATCTCGATGAGGGCGATCTCCCGACCCTCGCCGACGACCTCGGCGAGCGAGTCGCCGACCTCGGCGGAGGTGACCACGAAGGCGGCGGCGCGGCGCACGGCGCGGCGCAGCGCCCCCTCGTGCCAGGCCCTGCCGTGGCGGCCGTAGGCCTCGGGGAGCTCGCGCCAGAGCAGGTCGTGGACGGTGACGACGAGCGGGCCGGCGACCGGCGGGATGTCGAAGCCGGTCGTGTGCACGAGGCGGTAGCCGCGCAGCGCCGCCGCGCCGAGCGCCCAGGCACGGGTGAGGAGCGGCTCGGGGAGGCCGAGGGCGGCGACGGGCTCGCCGAGGGCCTCGAGGGGGTCCGGGCGCCGCGGCGGGCGGCTGGCGACGAGCACGACGGGCGGCGCGGCCTGTTCGCCGAGCTCCGCGAGGCCCGCGAGGAGGCCGCGGATGTGCGTGCCGACCCCGCCCGGGACGGCGCGGCGGAGCTGTTCGACGACGATGCCGATGCTCGTCGCGCGCAACGTGTCGGCGGGAGCGCCCGACAGCCGGATCAACGGAAGAGGTCCTCGCCGGGCGGGCGCACGATCTCCCTGCGCACCGAGGACTCCCGAAAGGCGGCGGGGTCGATGCCGCGCACGACGCCGACGGGGTAGCCGGAGGACTTCCCCATCACGAGCTCGGCCGCTCCGGCGATCTCGTCCGCGACGCAGACCTCGGTGGCCACGAGCTCGCGCCCGAGGGCGTCGCGCTCGCCGCGCAGGTCGACCACGGCGGCGATCCCCGCGCAGCCGATCGCGACGTCGGTGAGGCCGCGCCGCCAGACCCGGCCGAAGGTGTCGGAGATGATCACCCCGACCTCGACGCCGGCGAGCACCCGCAGCGCGTCGCGGATGCCGCGCGCCGAGCGGTCGGGGTCGACCGGGAGCAGCACGGCGAAGCCCTCCTCGACGTTGGAGAGGTCGACGCCGGAGTTCGCGCAGACAAAGCCGTGGCGGGTCTCGGTGATCACGAGGTCGCCGCGACGGCGCAGCACCCGCACCGCCTCGGACTCGGCGAGGCGGCGCTTGGCGCTGGCGTCGGTCGGGTCGACGGCGACGATGCGCCCCTCGGCCTTGGAGACGATCTTCTGCGTCACGACGAGGACGTCGCGGTCCTCGAGGGAGGCCTGGGCGGCGATCAGCTCGCCGATCTTGTCGCCGGGGCGCACCTCGGGGAGGCCCTCGACCGGGAAGACCTGCAGCATCAGCGACCTCTGGAGCGGCGGTGGAGGCTCATCTCGGCCCCAGTCTTACCGGGCGCCACGATCAGGGTCGGGCGGCGGCGATCGCCACCTCGGTGAGCGCCTCGGCGACGGCGGGATCGCGCATCACGGTGTCGGCGACGACCGCCCGCATCCCCTCGGCCTCCACCTCGCCGGCGAGCGCCGCGTCGGCGCGGTCGATCACGAGCGTGCCGGCGACCTCGGCGAGGCACTCGGCGACGCCGCCCACCGAGGAGCGGCCGCCGAGCTCGACGAGCAACCGGTCGGCGGGCCCCTTCAGCGCCACGCCGCCGACGATCGGCGAGACGGCGACGACCGAGGAGCGGCGGGCGAAGAGCGCGTCGGCCACCCCGGGCACCGAGAGGATCGGGCCGATGGAGACGATCGGGTTCGAGGGGGCGATCAGCACCACCTCGGCCGCGGCGAGGGCCTCGGCGACGCCGGGTGCGGGGGTGGCGAGCTCGGCGCCCTCGTAGTGCACCTCGTCGACGGCGACGCTGTGGCGCCGGTGCACGAAGTACTCCTGGAAGGCGACCTCCTCGCCGCCCTCTAAGCGCAGCCGGGTGCGCACGCGGTCGTCGGTCATCGGCAGCAGCCGCGTCGTCACGCCGAAGGCGGCGGCGATCTCGGCCGTGACCTCCGAGAGGCACGCCCCCTCGGCGAGGCGGCCGCTCCGGTAGAGGTGGGTCGCGAGGTCGAGGTCACCGAGGCCGAACCAGGTCGGCGCGCCGAAGCGCCCGAGCTCGCCGAGGGCCCGGAAGCTCTCCCCCCGCCGCCCCCAGCCGCTCTCGGGGTTCATCTCGCCGGCGAGGGTGTAGGTGATCGTGTCGAGGTCCGGGGAGACCGAGAGGCCGAAGAGCTCGAGGTCGTCGCCGGTGTTCACCACCGCGACGAGCTCGCCGCCGGCCACCACCCGGCGCGCCCCGGCGAGCAGGCGCGCCGCCCCGACGCCGCCACAGAGGACGGCGATCACCGGGGCACGCCGCTGCGGCAGGCCTCGACGACGAGCGCGAGGCCCTCGTCGAGGGGGGTCCACGGCTTCCAGCCGAGGTGCAGCGCGGCGCGCCCGGCGTCGAGCACGCTGACGCGCGCGTCGCCGGGGCGCGCCGGGGCGCGCCTCGGCTTGGCCCTCGATCCGGTGAGCACCCGCAGCCGCTCGTAGAGCTCGGCGATCGTCGTCCCGACACCGGTCCCGATGTTGAGCACCAGGCCCGAGCCTCGCCCGGCGGCGCGGGAGAAGGCGTCGACCACGTCGTCGACGAAGACGAAGTCGCGCACCTGGCTGCCGTCGCCGTGGATCTCGCAGGGCTCGCCGGCGAGCAGCCGCGTCGCGAAGATCGCCACCACTCCCCCCTCGCCGCTCGCGTCCTGGCGGGGCCCGTAGACGTTGCCGAGCGCGAGGGCGCTGTACTCGAGGCCGTAGAGCTCGCGGTAGCAGGCGAGGTAGTCGAGCATCGCCCGCTTGGCGGCGCCGTAGGGCGAGCGGACGAGGCGCGGGGCGCGCTCGTCGACGGGGCGCGCGCCGGCGGCCGGCTCATCGTAGAGGGCGCCCCCCGAGGCGGCGAAGACCACCTTCTTCACCCCGCCGGCGCGCGCCGCGTCGAGGAGGCGCAGCCCGCCGAGGACGTTGACCTCCGCGTCGCGCAGCGGGTGCTCGGTCGAGACGAGGACGCTCGACTGCGCGGCGAGGTGGAAGACCACCTCGGGACGGTGGAGCGCGAGGTGCTCGGTGAGCGCCGGGTCGCGCACGTCGAGCTGGGTGAAGCTGAAGCCCCTGCCGCGGCGCCGTGCCTCGGCGAGGTTCGCCAGTGAGCCGCTCGAAAGGTCGTCGACGGCGTCGACGACGTGGCCCTCGGCGAGAAGGCGGTCGACGAGCGCGGAGCCGATGAACCCCGCGCCCCCGGTGACGAGCGCGCGCACCCTGGCCTACGAGGGCGGGTCGCCGCGCAGCTCGGCGCCGGGCTCGACGGTCGCCCCGTGGCCGATGATCGCCCCCGAGACGAGGGCGCCGGCGCCGACGAGCGCGCCCGGGCCGATCACCGCGGCCTCGACCACGGCGCCCTTCGCGATCTCGGCGTCGGCGAGCACGACGGCGTCGCGCACGGTCGCGCCCGAGGCGACGACGACCCGTTCACCGATCGTCGAGTCGGTGACGCTGGCCCCCTTTTCGACGAGCGCCCCGGCGCCGAGGAGCACCTCGCCCGCGGCCTCGCCGAGGAGCTGCGCGCCCTCGCCGAGGAACAGGCCGGGGCGCAGCTCGGTGGCGTCGGGCACGACGACGTCGGGGCGCAGGCCGCGCAGCACGTCGAGCTGGGCCTGCCGGTAGCGCTCCGGGGTGCCGGTGTCGATCCAGTAGGCGTCGGACTCCATCGCGTAGAGACGGCCCGCGGCGACGAGCTGCGGGAAGGTCTCGCGCTCGATCGAGACCCGCCCCTCGGGGGCGATCATCGCCAGCGCCTCGGGCTCAAGGACGTAGGTGCCGGCGTTGATGAGGTTGGTCGGCTCGGCGCCCGGGGCGGGCTTCTCGATGAAGGCCAGCACCTCGCCGTCGGCGGCCTTGTCGACCACGCCGTAGGCCGAGGGGTCCTCGACGGGGGTGAGCGCGATCGACGCGCAGGCGCCGCGGGCCTCGTGGAAGGCGATCAGCGCGCCGAGGTCGAGGTCGGTGAGGATGTCGCCGTTCACGACCACGATCCGCTCGTCGCTCATCGCCGACTGCGCCGCGGCGTAGCGGATCGCCCCCGCGGTGTCGAGCGGCTCGCTCTCCACCGCGTAGCGGAGGCGCACGCCGGCCACCTCGCCGCTCGGGAAGGTGTCGAGGAAGGGCTGGGGGAGGTAGCCGAGGGAGAGGGTCGCCTCGCAGACGCCGTGGCGGCCCAGCCACTCGAGGATGCGAGCGATGATCGGCCGGCCGGCGACGGGGAGCATCGGCTTCGGGATGTCGTAGGTGAGCGGCCGCAGCCGCGTGCCCTGGCCGCCGACGAGGACGAGTGCCCGCATCGGCCGCGCCCCCGCCGCCGTCACGTCGTGGTCGTCGACTTCGACTTCGCGGAGGTCGTGGTCGTCGCCTTCGGCGCGGTGGTCGACGTCGAGGAGGTGCTGGTCGAGGAGGTGCTCGTCGAGGGCGACGCCGAGCTGCCGCCGCCGAGGAAGGTGACGAGCGCGGCGCGCACCGCGGAGGAGGGCTTGGGGATGCTCGCGCCGCTCGGCACGAAGGCGACGGTGATCATCTCGCCGTTGGTGAGGTGGAGCGCGCCCGGGTTGCCCGACAGCAGGTGGCCGGTGGCCGTCGGCGAGGGCCACACCTTGGTCTGCAGCTGGCCGACGGTCTTCCCGCACTTCGCGCCGTTCGCGTAGAGGGTCTGGCCCTTGCCGGGCATCTTCACCGAGGTGGCGGTGAGGGTGAGGCCTGGGTAGTTCTTCACGAACAGCCCGAGCGTGGCCTTCTTGCCCTCGAAGTTCGCGGGGGTGGTCGCGGCCGCGGGGTCGATGTCGATCAGCCCGTCGCCGAAGGTGCGCAGCCCGGTCGCGAGGGTGGGGTTCGCCGCGAGGGGCGGCTGCAGCTTCCCACAGAGGTCGACGGCGAGCGCGGCCTTCCAGTGGTCCGCGGCCTGCGGCCCCTCGGTGACGGGGTGCAGGCGCTCGTGGCGGCTGTAGACGATGAGGCCGATCCCGACCACGCAGATGAGGGCCAGCACCCCGTACCAGGCGTAGGGGCGGCGGGCCCGGTAGGCCTTGCCGCCACCCGCCGCGGCGGCGCGCGCGACCGAACGGCTGAAGCTTCCCCGTGTCATTGCCGCGGAGCTTAGCCCTGCCTCTCCGGCCGCTCCGTCCGCCCGCGGGCCAGCTCACGCACCCCGGTGACCCCGAGTCGCGCCAGCAACGCGAGGCCGATCACGGGCAGCAGGGCCCGCTCGAGGCCGCGGGCGTGGCGGCACTCGAAGCGCCACGTGGAGCGGTGGTGGGCGGCGAGCATGCGCAGCGGATGGCGGGCCGCCGACTGGCCCTGCTCGTGCACGATCACCGCCTCGGGGGCGTAGCGGACCTTCCAGCCGGCGCGCCCGAGGCGCCAGCAGAGGTCGAGGTCCTCGACGTACATGAAGTAGCGCTCGTCGAAGCCGCCGACGCTCTCGAAGGCGACGCGCCGCAGCAGGAGGAAGGCGCCCGAGACCCAGTCGACCTCGCGCCCACTGCCGGGGTCCGCCTCCGCGAGGCGGTAGGAGCGCGTCCAGGGGTTGTCGGGGAAGAAGGGGGCGAGGAGCGCGTGCCCCGCGCCGGTGACGAGGCTCGGGATGGCGCGCGCCGAGGGGTAGACGGCGCCGTGCACGTCGAGGATCTTCGGGCCGACCGCCGCGACCTCCGGGCGCTGCTCGAGCTCGGCCACGAGCACCTTCACCGCGTCGGCGTGAGCGACGAGGTCGGGGTTGCAGACGAGCAGGTAGGGGGCCTCGGTGCGGGCCGCGCCGCGGTTCGCGGCGCGCCCGTAGCCGAGGTTCTCGCCCGTCGGCACGAGGCGCGCCGCCGGGTCGGCGGCGACGAGGCGCGCCGGCGAGCCGTCCGAGGAGGCGTTGTCGACCACCACGACTTGCTCGACGCCGGCGGCGCGCAGGCTCTCGACACAGCCGAGGAGGGAGTCCCCCCCGTCCCGGTTGACGACCACCGCGGCGACGGCCGCCCCCTCAGCCACGGGAGGCTCCGAGGAGGGCGACGAGGCGCTCCGTCGACTCCTCCCAGGGGGGAAGGAGGGCGAGGCCGGAGGCGACGAGGGCCGCGTTCTCGAGGACCGAGTTGGCCGGTCGCGGCGCGGGGCGGGGCGGGTCGAGCTCGGCGGTGGTGATCGGCTCGACGCGGCCCTCGGGGTAGCCGGCGAAGCGGGCGACGGCGCGCACGAAGCCGTACCAGCTCGTCGCGCCGCTGTTGGTGACGTGGAAGAGGCCGGGGCGGCGCGCCAGCGCGAGGTCGCAGAGCGCGACGGCGAGGTCCGAGGCGATCGTCGGGCTGCCGCGCTGGTCGTCCACGAAGCGCAGCGGGGCGACGCCCGCGCCGAGGAGCCGGAGCGCGGTCTTCACGATGTTCGCCCCGCGGCTGCCGCAGACCCAGGAGGTGCGGACGATCGTCGCCTCCGCGCCGAGCTCGCGCTCGCCTCCGAGCTTGGAGGCGCCGTACACCGAGCGCGGGTTCGGCAGGTCCCACTCGCAGTAGGCGGTCGCCTTCTCGCCGTCGAAGACGTAGTCGGTCGAGACGTAGGTGAGGTGCGCACCGGCGAGGCGGCAGCCCTCGGCCACGTGGCGGGTGCCGAGCGCGTTCACCGCGAAGGCACGCCCCGGCTCGCGCTCGCACTCGTCGACCGCGGTGAAGGCGGCGGAGTGGATGACGACGTCGGGCGCGAAGGTGTCGAGGACGCCGAGCACCGCGTCGCGGTCGGTGACGTCGAGGTGCGCGTGGTCGGCGGCGAGCACGTCCAGCCCGCCGCCGCGCCGCGCCGCGCCCGAGCGCCGCGCCAGCTCCTCGACGACCTCGGCGCCGAGCTGTCCGGAGGCGCCGGTGACCAGGACGCGGACCGCGCTCAGCTCGCCCCCGAGCCCTGCCAGCTGCCCTCGGCGACCGGCGAGCGGCCGATGAGCGGTCGCCACCAGGTCTCGTTGGCCGCGTACCAGGCGACGGTCTCGGCGAGCCCCTGCTCGAAGGTGACCGTCGGCGCCCAGCCGAGCTCGCGGCGGATCTTGCTCGAGTCGAGGAGGTAGCGGCGATCGTGGCCGGGGCGGTCGGGGACGATCGTCTTCAGCGAGGCGTCGCGGCCGGTCGCCGCGAGCACGCCGTCGGCGATCTCCATGATGCTCGCCTCCTCGCCGGAGCCGACGTGGTAGGTCTCGCCGGCCGCGCCGTCGAGGAGCACGAGCTCGACGGCGCGGCAGTGGTCGCGCACGTGCAGCCACTCGCGGCGGTTCTCCGTCGAGGCGTAGAGGGTGAGCGGCGAGTCCGAGAGCGCGAGCGCGCTGAAGAGCGGGATCACCTTCTCGGGGAACTGGTACGGGCCGTAGTTGTTGCAGCAGTTGGTGATCGTCGCCTCGAGGCCGAAGGTCTCCCCGTAGGAGCGCACGACGTGGTCCGAGCCGGCCTTGGAGGCGTTGTAGGGGGTGCGCGGCCGGTAGGGGGACTCCTCGTTGAAGGACTCGTCGCTGTCGAGGGCGAGGTCCCCGTAGACCTCACAGGTCGAGATGTGGTGGAAGCGCTCGACGCCGACCTTGCGCGCCGCGTCGCAGAGCGCCTGGGTGCCGAGGACGTTGGTGCGGAAAAAGCGCGCCGGGTCGAGGATCGCGAGGCTGTTGTGGGACTCGGCGGCGAAGTTCACCACCGTCGTGATCGCCTCGGACTCGAGGAGGTGCTCGACGAGCTCCTGGTTGGCGATGTCGCCGCGCACGAAGCTCACCGCTCCCTTGCCCTCGACGCCCTCCAGGTTCGCCCTGTTGCCGGCGTAGGTGAGGGCGTCGAGCACGACGACGCGGTCGTCGGGGTGCTCGCTCGCCCAGTAGCGGACGAAGTTCGACCCGATGAAGCCGGCACCGCCGGTGACGAGGAGACGCATGGGTGAGAGGCTACTTGCGCGCCTCAGCCCTCCACGGCGGCGCGCAGGTGGACGACGTCGGCGGCGTCGAGGCTCCGCAGGGCGTCGCCGCGGCGCACGAGGAGCCGCCCCCGGCCGTCCACGCCCTCGGCGAGGCCCTCCCACTCCCCCGCGGCCTCGCTCACCCGCACCCGCTGGCCGATCGTCGCACAGCGTGTCCGGTAGTCCGCGAGGAGCCCGCCGGCGCCGTCGGCGACGAGCGCCCCGTAGCGCTCGCCGAACTCGTCGAGCAGCGCAGCGAGCAGCTCGTCGCGCCCGAGCGGCGCCCCGCTCGCGGCGAGCGTCGTCGCCTGCGCGAGGAGCCCCGCCGCCTCATGCCGCGGGTCGAAGGCCGCGGGCCAGGCGAGGTTCACCCCGATCCCGACGACCACCGCGGGGCGCGCCGGCCCGTCGCCGGGGACGACCTCGGCGAGGATGCCGGCGACCTTCTTCTCCCCGACGAGGAGGTCGTTCGGCCATTTCACGGCGAGCGCCGCGCCCCCGAGGTGGGCGACCGCGGCCTGCCCGGCGAGCGCCGCCGCGAGGCCGAGGAGCGCGAGCTCCTCCACCGGGAGCTCGGGGCGGAGCAGCAGCGAGCAGAGCAGGGCCGAGCCCGGCGGCGCCACCCAGCTGCGGCCGAGGCGGCCGCGCCCCTCCTCCTGGCGGTCGGCGACGACGACGAGGCCCTCCGCCGCGCCGGCGCGCGCCGCCTCGGCGGCGTAGCGGTTCGTCGAGTCGACCACGGTGAGGTGGATGAGCTCCCAGGGACGTGCCGTCGTTCAGTAGCCTCCTCGGGCGGCGGGGTGCTCCCGCGACGGCCACCGGCTCGACGCAGGGTAGGCCGAGGAAGAGGAGATGTTCGACCGAGTCCTCATCGCGAACCGCGGGGAGATCGCGCTGCGCGTCACCCGCAGCTGTCGCGAGCTCGGCGTGCGCGCCATCGCCTGCTACACCGACGCCGACTTCGACGCGCTGCACGTGCGGCGCGCCGACGAGGCCTACCGGATCGACTCCGAGCGCGCGACGGCGGGCTACCTCGACATCGAGGCGATCGTCGCGCTCGGCGTGCGGGTCGGCGCCGAGGCGGTCCACCCCGGCTACGGCTTCCTCGCCGAGAACGCCGCGTTCGCGCGCGCCGTACACGAGGCGGGGATGGCCTTCATCGGCCCGAAGCCCGAGACGATCGAGCTGATGGGCTCGAAGGTCGCGGCCCGCGAGGCCGCCGAGCGCGCCGGCGTGCGCAGCGTCCCGGGCACGACGGCGGCGGTCGAGACGCTCGACGAGGTCGTGGCCTTCGGCGAGGAGTTCGGCTGGCCGGTGGCGATCAAGGCCTCCTACGGCGGCGGCGGGCGCGGCATGAAGGTCGTCGAGGGGCCCGGCGGGGCCGAGGAGGCCCTCGCCTCCGCGCGCCGGGAGGCGATGGGGGCCTTCGGGCGCGACGAGGTCTACCTGGAGCGCTACCTGAGCACCCCGCGCCACATCGAGATGCAGATCTTCGGCGACCGCCTCGGCAACCTGATCTGGCTGGGCGAGCGGGACTGCACCGCCCAGCGGCGCCACCAGAAGCTCGTCGAGGAGAGCCCCGCCGCGCACTTCGACGAGGCGACGCGCGCCGCGATGGGCGGGGCGGCGGTGCGCCTCGGCGCGGCGTGCCGCTACGAGGGCGCGGGCACCGTCGAGTTCCTCTTCGACTCGGGCGAGTTCTACTTCCTCGAGATGAACACCCGGCTGCAGGTGGAGCACCCCGTCACCGAGCTCGTCACCGGCATCGACCTCGTCGCCCTGCAGCTGCGGGTCGCCGCCGGCGAGCCCCTCGGCCTCGCGCAGGGCGACGTCTCGCCGCGGGGCCACGCCATCGAGTGCCGCCTGAACGCCGAGGACCCCTCGCGGGGCGAGTTCCTGCCGACGCCGGGGCGGATCTCGGCCTTCAGCCGCCCCGACGGTTTCGGCGTCCGCCTGGACGCCGGCTACGAGGCCGGCGACACCGTGAGCCCCCACTACGACAACCTCATCGGCAAGCTCACGGTCTGGGGCACCGACCGCGAGGACGCCCGCCGGCGGATGCTGCGCTGCCTCGACGAGACCCTCATCACCGGGGTCCCGACGACGGTGCCCGCGGCGCGCGCCATCCTCTCGGCCCCGGCCTTCATCGAGGGGACCCACTCGACGCGCCTCGTCGAGCACGAGATCGACTGGTCCAACGTCGTCCACCCCGACGCCGAGGGCAGCCGCGACGAGGACGGGCGCGTGCTGCGCAGCGTCGACGCGGAGGTCGACGGACGCCGCCACCGTGTCCGCCTCTACGTCCCCGAAGGTCCCGCCGGCCAGAAGGCGGCGCGGCGGGCGCCGCGCAGCGTCGGCACCGTCGAGGGCGACGGCACGGTCGCCGCGCCGATGCAGGGCACGATCGTGAAAGTCCTCGTGGCCGAGGGGGATAGCGTGCAGGCGGGCGACACGATCTGCGTCCTCGAGGCGATGAAGATGGAGAACCCCATCCGCACCAGCGCGTCCGGCATCGTCACCTCGTTGCGCGTCGAGCTCGGATCGACCCTCGGCCCGGGCGACGTGATCGCCCTCGTGCAGTGAGCGGGGCCAGGCAGGCCGCCGAAGCCGCGCTGCACGCCGCGGCGGAGGAGATCGTCGCCCTCTCGCACGAGATCCACGGCCACCCCGAGCTCGCCTTCGAGGAGGAGCTGGCTGCGGGCTGGTGCTCGGGCGCGCTCTCCGACGCCGGCTTCACCGTCGAGCAGGGGATCTGCGGCCTCGAGACCGCCTTCTCGGCCTCGATCGGCTCCGGCCCGCTGCAGATCGGCATCTGCTGTGAGTACGACGCCCTCCCCGACATCGGCCACGCCTGCGGCCACAACGTGATCGCCGCCGCGGCGGTCGGCGCCGGGCGGGCGCTCGCCGGGGTGGCCGACGACCTCGGCCTCACCGTCCGCGTCCTCGGCACGCCCGCCGAGGAGGGTGGGGGCGGGAAGATCCTGATGCTCGAGCGCGGCGGCTTCGACGGCCTCCACGCCTCGATGATGGTCCACCCCTGGCCGGGCGAGCTGATCCAGATGCCCTGCCTCGCCGTCGCCCACTTCGACGTCCTGGTCACCGGGGCCGAGGCGCACGCCTCGGCCTACCCCGAGCTCGGCCGCAACGCCGCGGACGCCCTCACCGTGGCGCAGGTGGCGGTCGGCCTCCTCCGCCAGCACGCCTACCCCGGCGACCAGGTGCACGGCATCGTCACCTACGGCGGGGCGGCTCCGAACATCGTCCCCAACCGCGCCGAGGCGAAGTTCTACGTCCGCTCGGCGAACCTCGCCCGCCTCGCCGAGTGGCAGCCGCGCATCCTCGACTGCTTCAAGGCGGGCGCGATCGCTACCGGGACCGAGGTGGAGATCACCGAGCAGTCCCCCGCCTACTCGGAGTTCGTGCTCGACGAGGTGATGGCGGGGCTGTACCGCGCGAACGCCGAGGCGCTCGGACGGGTCTTCCCGCCGCCGCCCTCGCGGGCGGTCACCGCCTCGACCGACATGGCGAACGTCTCGCTGGTGATGCCGGCGATCCACCCCACCCTCGGCCTCGACTCGCTGCCGGCGGTCAACCACCAGGCGACCTTCGCCGCGCACTGCGCGACGCCGGTCGCCGACAAGGCGGCCCTCGACGGCGCGCTCGCGATGGCCTGGACGGCGATCGACCTCGCCTCCGACGAGGGTGAGCGCAGCCGCCTCGGCGAGCGCGCCTACCAGCACTGAGCGCGGCGGCCGCTCCCGCTCCTCGGCGGGCGGGCGGCGCTCGCGGGTGGTCCCTAGCCCCGCGCCTTTCCCATGACGACCAGCTGGATGCCGGCGGAGTCGACCATCCGTGAGAGCTCGCGGTAGCCGCGGCGCTCGTACATCGAGCGGTTGGCCTCGCTCTTTGCTCCCGCGGCGAGTCGAAACTCCTGCACGCTCGGCGGAGCGGCCGCCTCGATGGCACGGAGCAGGCCGGAGGCGATCCCCTGACCCTGCTGGTCAGGGGCGACCGCCACCCGGCTGATCCAGCCGACCGGGCCGTCGACGGTGAGGCGGAGCGCGCCGACGAGCCGTGAGCCCCGGAAGGCGCCGAGTGAGTAGGTCGCCTCGATCTCCGCGCGCAGCTCGTCGAACGACTCGAGCAGCGGAGGGATGTCCGTCGTCCGGTACAGCTGCGCCTCGGCGAGAAACGCGGCGCGCTGGAGCGTCAGCACCTCCCCCGCGTCCTCGGGGACGAGCTTCTGGTGGGAGACCTCGCTCACCGGCCCATCGTCGCAGCCGCGCGGCCGCGACGACACCTCCCCGCCCCGGCACCCGCGTGCCGGGGCGGGGAGGCGCAGCGGAGGTGGAAAGCTCGCGTCGAGGAGGTGCGGCGCATCGCCTGCGAGCTGCCGCGCTCGTACGAGGCCGTGGTGCGCGACCGCGTGAAGTTCCGCGTCGGCCGCCTCGTCTACCTCGCCTTCTCGCGCGACGAGAGCGTGATGGGCTTCGCCTTCCCGCGAGGAGAGCGCGAGCTGCTCGTCGCGTCGCAACCGCACAAGTTCCTGATGCCCGGAAAGTCGGACCTCCGTTACCAATGGGTCGAGGTGCGCCTCGACGCCATCGACCTCGCGGAGCTGCGCGCCCTCGTGCTGGAGGCGTGGAGCATGGTCGTGCCGAAGAGCGTCGCGGCCAGCTACACCGGGTCGATCTCGACCGCCTGACTCCACTCGACGTAGCTCGAGCCCCCGCCTGCGGCTGGGTCATCGCGCGGGCCTGCGCGCCCCCGGAGGGGAGCTCACCTCATTCGATCGCCTGGTGCGCGATCGCCGCCGGCTCGCGCCCGGCGAAGAGCCAGCCGACGATCGCCGCGAACGCCGGCATGGCGAGCAGCAGGAAGACGAGATCCGCGACGGGAACGTTCCTGAGCGCGGCGATCCCTCCGTTCAGCGAGTCGCTCCGCAGCCAGCCGATCATCGCGACGTAGCCGCCGACCACCCCGAGGAGCGCCCCGAGGAAGCCGAGCGCTCCGGCCGTCACGGCAGTGAGCGTGCGCCGCGTGTAGCTCGACGCGCCCGTCGCGGCGAGCGTGCGGAGGTCGTTCGCCGTCTCGCTGCGGACGAGCCCGACGGACATGCCGAGCACACCGAGGGCGATGATGATCCCGAAGAGCGTCGCCGAGCCGATGACCGTCGAGGAGGTCGGCTGGTCGTTCCTCGACTCCACCGCGAGCTGGGTCGTCGACGCAGTGAGCTGGGCGCTGCTGATCTGCGAGGCGGTGAACGGCTGGGAGCCCTGCACCAACCAGTTCGAGGTGCTCGTCGTGAGGTGGAACTCGCGCATCGCGTGCTCGGTGATCAGCGTGTTCGGTGCCGATGTCCCGCCCGGCAGCGCCCCGACCTCCTGGACGACGGGGTCCGGGAGGCAGCTGACGGCGGCGGTGCACGGCGCCTGCCCGGAGTTGCCATCGGGCCCGTTCCCGGAGCTGCCACCCGACCCGTAGACGAGGCCGAGGCCCGAGGCGACGCCCGAGAGGCCGGGACGCGAGCTCAGGACGTCCGCGTTCGGGTCGATCTCAGAGGGGGTGACCCCGAAGGCCCGCAGCAGCTGCGGCGTCGCGACGTAGACGGCACCGTTCCAGTTGCGGCCCCCGTTGTTGTTGATCGCGGTCAGCCCCGCGCTCGGCGACTCGAGGGGGATGAGCTGGGCGCCGAGCGCCTTCGCGATCTGCCCGGCGCTCGCCGCGAGCTGCGTGGGGGTCGCCGTCTCCACCGGCGCGTTCTTCACCGGGACGAGCTGGCCCTGGGCGTTCATCTGCATGACCTTCTGGCCGGCCGGCGGAGCGCTCGGGCTGAGCGCGAGCTCACTCGAGGAGAGGTTCGGGCCCGCGTAGTCCAAGACGTCGCCGTAGCGCGAGGACGCGGCGAGCATCACGATCACCGCGACCAGCACGCCGACGCTGATCGCCGCGAGCGCCGAGCCCGAGCGCGCCCGGTAGCGGGCGAGGTCGCGCAGCGCGAGGCGGCTCGCGATCGGCGCACGACGACCGACGCGGGCGGTCAGGGACAGGAAGAACGGGGCGAGCAGGATCAGTCCCGGGACGAGGAGCAGGAGCCCGAAGAGCAGTTCCGGCGCGCTGCCGCCGCCGTGGCCGTGGTTCGTGCCGCCAGCGAAGCCGAGCAGCAGGAAGGCGGCGACGAGGAAGACGATGCCGGGGAGCGCGGAGCGGTGGATCTGGCGGGGCGCCGCCGGGCGGCCCGACAACGCCTGCACGATCGGCACCTTGGTGATCGCCCGCGCCGGGCGGGAGGCCGCGAAGTACGCGGCCACGACCGAGAGCGCCATCGCCGCGGCGACGACGACCCACGGCAGCGCGAGCACGCCGATCAGGTGGTGCGAGCTCTGCTCCAGGCTCGGCCGGTAGGCGAGCCAGGCGACGAGCCCGAGGACGAAGCCGAGGACCGCGCCGACGACACCGACGACCGTGCCGTTCGCGCTGATCACCAGGCGGACGTGGCGGTCCGTGGCGCCGGTCGATTCGAGCATCCCGATCGAGCGCAGGCGCCGCTGCGCGAGGACCGTGAAGCCACCGACCGAGACGAGCGCGATCAGCAGCATCCCGAGGACCAGCGCGGCGAGCGAGATCGTCTCGGGGTTCAGGGGGTTGGACTGCGCGACCGACGCGGGGGTCTGCACCTGCACGCCCTTGCCGAACGAGTCGAGCGGCACCCCCGGCGCGTCGAACAGCGCCGTGACCCCCGTGGGGGCGGTGACCTGGCCGGGCGCGACGAGCGCGAACTCGTCGAGGAGGCTCTGCGGGTTCTGCACGATGCCGACCACCTGGCGCTCGACGCCGCCGACGCGCCACGTCGCTCCCACCCTCAGGTGGAACGCCGACGCGAGGCCGCTCGTCACGGCGACCTGGCCGGCGCCCGACGGGAAGCGCCCGGAGACGAGCGAGAGCATCGGGCCACTGAAGGGGCCGTGCGGGTCCTGCGCGCGGATCTGGTAGGTGTTGATCGATCCCGGGATCGACTGCGTCTCGTTCTCGATCAGCTCGACGCGGCCGAAGCGGTGCTCGAGGCCGGCGACCGCGGTCGCCGTCTGCGCGTCGTAGGCCCTGAACGAGGCGGCGTCCTGTGCGCTGCCGAAGTCCGAGCTCTTGGCCGGCGGGTTGTTGGTCGCCACCGACGAGCCGACGATCGTCGCCGCGACCGCGACGGTGATGAGGGCGAGGATCAGGAACTGCTGACGCCATTCGCGTCGGAAGAGGCGCCACGCCCAGCGGACGACGGCACGACGGGCCGGCGCGCCACCATCGGCGGGGCGGGATTCGGCGAGGGGTGCGAAGACAGCGGTGGTCATCGGGGCTCCTTCGGAATCGTGCGTTCGGTCGCGCTACGCGCGGGGCGACGCGAGGGAGGACTCGGCAAGGTCGGGGGCGATGTCGTCGACGGCTCGCCCGTCGCGGATGAAGATCACCCGGTCCGCCCACGAGGCGAGGTGCGCGTCGTGGGTGACCACGATCGCGGCCACGCCGCGCTTGCACGCGTCGAGGATCATCCGCATCACCGCCTCGCTGTTGAGCGAGTCGAGGGCGCCCGACGGCTCGTCGGCGAGGAGGATCTTCCGCTCGCCGACGACGGCGCGGGCGATCGCCACCCGCTGGCGCTCCCCCCCGGAGAGCTGATCGGGGTAGTGCCCGGCGCGATCGGCCAACCCGAGCTGCTCGAGGGCCGCGATCGCCGCCTGCTGCGCCTTGCGCGCCGGGACGCCGTCGAGCTCCAGGGGGAGGGCGACGTTCTCCGCGGCGGTGAGCCCCGGGAGGAGGTTGAAGTCCTGGAAGACGTAGCCGATCGTCCGCCGGCGAAGGCGCGCCTTGTCGTTGCGCGACATCGAGGAGAGCGCCGCCCCGCCGACGTGCACCTCGCCGCTCGTCGGCTCCTCGAGGCTGCCGGCGATCGTGAGCAGCGTCGACTTCCCCGAGCCGCTCGGCCCCATGACCGCGACGAGGTGGCCCTCCTCCACCGAGAGGTCGATCTCCTCGAGGGCACGCACGGCGGTGGCACCCTCACCGTAGGACTTCGAGATCTGATGCAGTTCGAGCAGGCTCATCCCGGGCACACCATCCTTCGCCGCGAGCGCGGCAACTGGTTTAGTAGGACACGTAAGAGAATACGCAGTATCCTACAGACGAGCAGGGGCTTGTCAAGGGAACCGTCCGACGAGGCTTCCCCCGAGCCTCACACGGCGGGCGCGGTGAGCGCCGCGAGGGCCTGCAGCGCTCCGGTCGTCGGCGCGATCGCGACGAGCCCGCGGTAGAGCTGCACGATCGTCGCGCGGTCGACGGCCCCGGTCCGGGCCCGATCGCAGTGCGCGGACTGGATCGCGGCCTCGAGCTGGAAGCGCCCGAGGGGGGCGCCGAGCGCGTGCGCGCGCCGCAGCAGCGCCTCCCCCTCGGCGATCAGGGCGCGGTCCCACAAGGAGGTGTCCTGCTCGTCGAGCGGGGGCCACGGGCGACCCGTTCGGGCGGGCGCGCGGGACTGCGCGAGGGTGAGCAGGGCGGCGAGGCCCCACGCCTCGGGCTCGGAGTCGAGCAGGCTCGCGGTCAGCACCGCGAGCCACCGCGCCTCGTCGGCGATCGATTCGCGGATCCGTTCGTGCTGGTCGAGCCAGTCGATCGCGTAGGCGCCGTAGATGGCCTCGAGCACCGCGGGGAGGCGCGCGGGCAGCTCGGCGCGGTCCGGCACCCGGAACGGGATGCCCGCGTCGCGGATGCGGCGCTTGGCCCGGACGAGGCGCTGTGCCATCGCCGGGGGCTGCAGTCCGAAGACGCGAGCGATGCGGTCGGCGTCGAAGCCGAGCACGACCTGCAGCATGAGCGGGGTGCGCACCGCCGGATCGATGGCCGGGTGCGCGCACGCGAAGAGCAGCTCCAGGCGCCTGTCGGGGATCGCCTCGGGGTCGGGGTCGGCGAGCGTGGTGGCGCCGTGCTCGTGCTCCTCGAGCGGCGCTGCGCTGCGCACGGCGGCGGAGGCGAGCAGGTCGCGGATGCGGTTGCGGGCAACGGTCATGAGCCACCCCTGCGGGTTCTCGGGGACGCCGGTCGTCGGCCAGGTGCGCAGCGCCCGCTCGAAGGCGTCGGCGAGACCGTCCTCGGCAAGGGCGATGTCTCGAGTCGAAGCCGCGAGCAGCGCCACCAGCCGGCCGTAGGACTCCCGCGCGGCACGTGCCGCGGCGGCGCGGGAGTCGTCCACGGTCACCGGACCGGCTGTGCGCCCTGCCACGAGCCGTCCACGTAGCGGGTCGCCGTCGGTCGGATCTCCACGGGGCCCCACGAGACCGACGGCGCCTGTCGCGCCCACTCGATCGCCGCGTCGAGGTCCGCGACATCGATGACGAACGTGCCGCCGAGGCGCTCCTTCGTGTCGGCGAACGGGCCGTCCTGGACGACGAACTCGCCGTTCACGAGGGTGACGGTGGTGGTCGCGTTCGACTGCTGGAGCACCTCGGCGCTCGCGAGCACGCCGGCGTCGTCGAGCGCCTTCGCGTACGCCTGGAAGGCGCGCATCGCCTCGGCGAGCGCCTCGGGTGCGAGCTCCTCGGCGCTCGGCTCGGGGTAGTGGAGCAGGAGTGTGTAGCGCATGGCTGTCGTCCTTTCGGATCGCGTTTCGAGTCTGGCATTGAAGTGACGGGCGAACCGCGACGAAATCGACAGCGACCTCGCCGCGGCCGTGTGGCCCGGTCGAGGGCGGCCGGCCCTCCGCGAACCGAGCGCGAGGCCGACGCGCGGGCTCGTCGTCGTTGCCCTCACTACCGGGCCGGCGCGTCGCCGTTCGGGGTGCGGTGCGGTCGATTCGGGGCACACCACGGGTGCGTGATCGTCGACCACGTCGCCCAGAGATCGGCGCCGGCTGAACGGCGCTTCTTCTCCCTGGTGCGCGCGGGACGTCCGGTGGAGGCTCGCCGCGTTGGGTGCATCGTGCCTCGGTGAATCACTGGGATCGTCCGTCACCCGCCCGAGGGAGACAGGAAGGACGGGCCAAGCCCTTCACGCCGCGGTCGGTGGCTCCTTCACGTGCGGCATGCAGAGCTGGTCGTACTCGGCGATGACGATCTCCGCACCCTCGCCGCAGGCCGGGCAGGCGGGGTCGCGCCGGGACTTGAAGGTCCGGAACTCCTCATCGAGCGCGTCGTAGGCGAGGATCCGCCCGACGAGCGGGTCGCCGAGGCCGAGCAGCATCTTCACGGCCTCGACCGCCTGGAGGGAGCCGATGATCCCGCACAGCACCCCGAGGACCCCCGCCTCCGCGCAGCTCGGCGCGAGCTCGGGAGGCGGCGGCTCGGGGTAGTTGCAGCGGTAGCAGGGGCCGACGTAGGGGCTGAACACCGTGACCTGGCCGTCGAAGCGGAAGATCGAGCCGTGCACCACCGGGGTGCGGGTGACGAGCGAGGCGTCGTTCACGAGGTAGCGCGTCGGGAAGTTGTCGGTGCCGTCGACGACGAGGTCGTACTGCTCGAAGAGCTCGACGATGTTGTCGGCCCCGAGGCGCACGTCGTGGGTCTGCACGATGACGTCGGGGTTCATCGCGGTGAGCGTCTTCTTCGCGGAGTCGACCTTGCGCTCGCCGATGCGGTCCATGTTGTGGAGGATCTGCCGCTGCAGGTTCGAGGCGTCGACGACGTCCATGTCGAGGATGCCGATCGTGCCGACACCGGCCGCCGCGAGGTACATCGCGGCGGGTGAGCCGAGGCCGCCCGCGCCGAGGAGGAGGACCTTCGAGTCGAGCAGCTTCTGCTGGCCCGCCTCGCCGACCTCGGGGAGCAGGATGTGGCGCTGGTAGCGGTTGCGCTGGTCAGCGTCGAGGACGCGCGGGGCGGACCACTCACGCCCCTCGTCCTTCCAGCGGTTGAAGCCCCCGGCCATCGAGACGACGTCCTCGTAGCCGAGCTCCTGCAGGGTCTTCGCGGCGAAGGCGGAGCGCGTCCCGCCGGCGCAGTAGACGACGACCGGCACCGACTTGTCGGTGAGGCGCCCCTCGACCTGGGACTCGAGGTGGCCGCGGGGGATGTGCACCGCGGCGGGCAGCGCGCCTTGCTCGAACTCGTCGGGCTCGCGCACGTCGAGGAAGGTCGCCGTCCCGAGGTGCGCCTCGGCCTCGACCGGGTCCACCTCTCGGATCTGGGCCTTCGCCTCGTTCAACAGGTCCCTGAAGCTCGCCACCGCTGGACACTCCCTTCACGCGCCGGCGCGTCGCGCCACTGCGTCGCTCGCGTAAAGAAACACTACCCGGCGGGTCAGGAATTCCCGAACGGCCGGCGAAGACGTCGACGCGGAGTTGCTAGGTTCCCGCGATGGAGCTCCACGAGGCGATCGACGGCCGCCGGATGACCCGGCGTTTCCGGCCCACCCCCCTCGACGAGGCGCTCGTCTCCCAGCTGCTCGCGTTCGCCGCGAGCGCGCCGAGCGCCGGCTTCTCCCAGGGCGTCGAGCTCCTCGCGCTCGTGCGCGCAGAGCGTCGGGCACGGTTTTGGGAGCTCGCCTCCGCAGCCGAATGGCGCGAGCAGGCACCCGAGGCCGCGGGGCTGATGGCGGCGCCGCTCGTCGTCGTGCCCTTCGCCGACCCCGCCGCCTACACCCGCCGCTACGCCGAGCCCGACAAGGCCTCGTCGCGCCTCGGCGGCCGACCCGCTCGCGAGTGGCCGGTGCCCTACTGGATCGTCGACGCCTCCTTCGCGGCGATGCTCGTCCTGCTCGCGGCCGAGGACGCCGGCCTCGGCGGGCTCTTCTTCCAGCTCCACGGGGAGGCCGACGAGATCCTCGCCGGCCTCGGCGTCCCCGAGGGGCGGGTGGCGATCGGTGCGCTCGCGATCGGCGAGCGCGACGGCGACGCCGCGGGGACGAGCCGTCCGGCGCGGCCGCGCCGCCGGCTGGTGCACCTCGATGACGTCACCTGAGATCGGGGCGCCGCCGCTCGCCGGCAGCGCGGCCCGACGGGACCTCGCCGGCTGGCTCCCCCTCAGCGTCGTCTACGTCGTCTGGGGCTCCACCTACCTCGCGATCCGCGTCGCCGACGAGCCGCTCCCCCCTTCACGATGGCGGCGATCCGCTATTTCGTCGCCGGCCTCGTGCTGCTCCCCTTCGTCACGGGCCGGGGGGCGCACGACGCGGGCGCCGTCGGGCGGCGGGCGCGGCCGAGCGGGCGCGAGCTCGCGAGCTGCGCGCTCGCCGGCGTGCTGATGCTCGCCGGCGGCAACGGCGGCGTCAGCTGGGCCGAGACCCGCATCTCGTCGGGGCTCGCTGCCCTCCTCGTCGCCACCGTGCCGCTGTTCATGATCGCCGGCGAGCGCCTCGTCAGCCGCGCCGCGCCGGCGCCGCGCACCCTCGCCGCACTCGTCGTCGGCTTCGCCGGTGTCGGGGTGCTCGCCTCGCCCGGTGGCCACCATTCCTCCCCGGCCGGCATCGTCACGGTGCTCGGCGCGAGCCTCAGCTGGGCGGTCGGCTCGCTCTGCATCCGCCGCCTCCCGCACCCGGCGCACCCGCTCGCCACCACCACCACCTACCAGATGCTCGCCGGCGCCGTGGCGCTCGCCGGCGCCGCCGCGGCGAGTGGCGAGCTCGCCCACCTCGACCTCGGGGCGGTGAGCCTGCGCTCCTGGCTCGCCCTCGCCTACCTGATCGGCCCGGGCTCGATCCTCGCCCTCACCTGTTACAGCGATGCCCTGCGGCGCCTCCCGACCTCGGTCGTCGGCACCTACGCCTACGTGAACCCGATCATCGCCGTCTTCCTCGGCTGGCTCATCCTCTCCGAGCAGGTGCGGCCGGCGACCCTCCTCGGCGGCACCCTCGTCGTCGGCGCGGTCGCCCTCGTCATCTCCGAGAACCGCTCCCGGCGCTGAGGTGCGGTGCGGCGCCCACGCCGCGCCGCACCGACGGCCCGGGGGCCCTTTGCTCTACGTTGGCCCCATGGCCAACGACGACAAGCCCGAGATCGCGATCCCCGACAGCGCGCCGCCGAGCGCCCTCGAGCACGAGGACCTCGTCGTCGGCGAGGGCGACGCGGCGACGCCGGGCAAGAGCGTCGTCGTCCACTACGTGGGCGTCTCCTGGTCCTCCGGCAAGGAGTTCGACTCCTCTTGGGACCGCAACGAGCCCTTCGACTTCCCCCTCGGGGCCGGCCACGTCATCCCGGGCTGGGAGGAGGGGGTGCGGGGGATGCGCGTCGGCGGCCGCCGGCGCCTCACGATCCCGCCCTCCCTCGCCTACGGCCCCTCCGGGGCGGGCGGCGTGATCGGGCCGAACGAGACGCTCGTGTTCGTGGTCGACCTGCTCGGCGTGCGCTGAGCGCCGGGCAGCCCGGGAAGGGGGACAGGAGTGGAGTTCGGGATCTTCGACCACGTCGAGCGCCGCGGCGCTGACGCCGCCGCGGTCTACCGTGACCGCCTCGCCCTCCTCAGGGCGGCCGACGAGGCGGGCTACTTCTGCTACCACGCCGCCGAGCACCACGGCACGCCCCTGTCACTCGCGCCCTCGCCGGCGCTGCTGCTCGCCGCGGCGGCGACGGTGACCTCGCGGATCCGCCTCGGCCCGCTCTGCTACGTGCTCCCCCTCTACGACCCGCTGCGGCTCATCGAGGAGGTCTGCATGCTCGACCAGCTGAGCGGGGGCCGCCTCGAGCTCGGCATCGGGCGGGGGGTCTCGAGCGTCGAGATGAACTTCTTCGGCATCGAGATGGAGGAGAGCCGCAGCCGCTTCGAGGAGACGCTCGCGATCCTGCTCCGCGGGCTCAGCGAGGAGGAGCTCTCCCACGAGGGCGAGCACTTCAGCTACGACCGCGTCCCGATGGCGCTCGCTCCGCTGCAGCGCCCGCACCCGCCGATCTGGTACCCGACGAGCAACCTCGAGAGCGTCCCGTTCGTCGCCGCGCAGGGCTACCACACGATCTTCCAGGGCTCGCTCGAACGCGTCGCCGCGCAGGTCGAGAGCTACCACGCGCACGCCGCGGGGGAACTCGCCGGGCGCAAGATCGGCCTCCTGCGCTTCGTCGTCGTCGCCGCCGACGACCGCACCGCTTACGAGCGCGCCGACCGGGCGCTCGCCGCCCACCTCGCCCACCTCGACTACCTCTCGCACTGGCAGGGCGCCAAGCGCACGATCAGCCGGGTGCGCAACGTCACCCTCCCCGAGGACGCCGCGCAGGCCGTCGCGAGCGGCTGGGGGGCGATCGGCTCGCCCGAGACCGTGATCGAGCAGATCGCCGCGATGCGCGAAGCGACCGGCTGCAACTACCTCGTCTACAACCCCCTCCTCGGCGAGACCCCCCTCGCGGAGGGGCTCGAGGCGGTCGAACGCTTCGCCGGCGAGGTCCTGCCCGCCCTGGCCTGACCGAAGGGAGCGGCGCCGGGGGGATGCGCCGGTGCGAGACTGACCCCGACAAGGAGGGGCATGGCGAGAACCGCACCGTACGGATCCTGGAGCTCCCCGATCAGTGCCGAGCTGCTCGTGCAGGAGGCGGTCGGCCTCTCCCAGGTCCTCGCGGCGGACGGCTACTGCTACTGGAACGAGCTCCGCCCCTCCGAGGGGGCGCGCAACGTGCTCATGCGGCGCAGCCTGAGCGGCACAGCCGAGGAGGAGCTCCTCCCCGAGGGCTACTCGGCGCGCAGCCTGGTGCACGAGTACGGGGGCCTCTGCTACGCGCTGCACGGCGGGGAGCTCTACTTCTCGAACTTCTCCGACCAGCGCCTCTACCGCCTGCGCCCCGGCGGCGAGCCGCGGCCGATCACCGAGGCCCCCGCGGTGGCGCGCGCCGTGCGCTACGCGGACCCCGTCGTCACCCCCGACGGGGCGCACGTGATCTGCGTGCGCGAGCGGCACCAGATGGAGGGGGTGAGCGGCGCCTCGGGGGTGGAGAACGACCTCGTCGCGGTGCCCACCGACGGCCTCGGCCCGGTCACCGTCCTCGCCGAGGGCCACGACTTCTACGCCGCCCCCCGCCTCTCCCCCGACGGCCGCCGCCTCGCCTACCTCACCTGGGACGACCCGCACATGCCCTGGGACGAGAGCGCCGTCTACCTCGGCGAGCTCGACAGCGCGCTGCGCCTCGTCGCGCCGCGCCTCGTCGCCGGCGGGCCGGGGATCTCCATCTCCCAGCCCCGCTTCTCGCCGGAGGGGGTGCTGCACTACCTCTCGGACGACTCGGGCTTCTGGAACCTCTACGACGAGGAGGGCTCTGGCCTCGCCCCGCTCCCCGCCGAGTTCGGCGGCCCCGACTGGGTCTTCGGCCAGTCCTCCTTCGCCTTCACGCCGACGGGGCGGCTGCTCGCGGTGTGCGCGAGCCCCGGCGGCGACGAGCTCGGGGTGATCGAGAAGGGGGCCTTCTCGCCGCTTCCCCTCGAGTACAAGTCGGTGCACTCGCTCGCCGCCACCGAGGAGGGGGTGGTCGCCCTGTGCGGCTCGCCGACGCTCCCCCTCGCCGTCGTCGCCGTCGCCGAGTCGGGGCGCAGCCAGGTGCTGCGCGAGAGCCGCGCCGCCACCGTCGCCGTCGACTACCTCTCCGTGCCGCGCGCCATCGAGTTCCCGACGACGGGGGGCGGGCGGGCGCACGCGCTCTTCTACGGCCCGCGCAACGCCGAGTACATCGGCCCCTTCGGTGCCCGCCCTCCCCTCATCGTGCAGAGCCATGGCGGCCCCACCGCACAGGCGAGCGCGCTCTTCGACCTGAAGATCCAGTTCTGGACGAGCCGCGGCTTCGCCGTCGTCGACGTCGACTACCGGGGCAGCACCGGCTACGGGCGCGCCTACCGCGAGGAGCTCGCCGGCGGCTGGGGCATCGCCGACGTCGAGGACTGCATCGCGGCGGCCCGCCACCTCGCGAAGGAGGGGCGCGTCGACCGCAACAAGCTGGTGATCCACGGCGGCAGCGCCGGCGGCTTCACGACGCTGTGCGCGCTCACCTTCCACCGCGTCTTCGCCGCGGGGGCGAGCTACTACGGGGTCTCGGACCTCAGCGCGCTGGCGCGCGACACCCACAAGTTCGAGGCGAACTACCTGGAGAAGCTGGTCGGCCCCTACCCCGCCGCGGCCGAGACCTACGCCGAGCGCTCGCCGATCCACCACGCCGAGCAGCTCTCGAGCCCGGTGATCTTCTTCCAGGGCATGGAGGACGCGGTCGTCCCGCCGGCCCAGACCGAGGAGATGTACGACGCGCTCCGCAGGAGGGGGATCGCGACCGCCTACCTCGCCTTCCCCGGCGAGCAGCACGGCTTTCGGCGCGCCGAGACGATCATCGCCGTCGCCGAGGCCGAGCTCTCCTTCTACGCCCAGGTGCTCGGCTTCACCCCCGCCGACGAGGTGCCGAAGGTGGCGATCGCCAACCGCACGACGCTCATCCACTGAGCGGGCGCGCGGGCAGGCCCGTGCCCGGCCGCCCCCGGCCCGTGGCTCAGCGGGGCGTGCGACCGAAGAAGGCGGCGAGGCGGTCGAGGGGCGGCGCGTCCGCGGCGAGCTCGACGGGGACGCCGAAAGCGCCGCCGGGCTCGCGTGGCCGGCCGGCGAGCATCTCCTCGTAGAGGGCGATGCAGCCCGGCACGAGCGCCTCGGGAAGCACCGCCGCCGACTGCCCGGTGGCGTTCGCGAGGTCCCAGCCGTGCACCATGTACTCGTTGGTCCGCATCGCCGCGAGGCGAGCGCCGCTCACGGCGCCGAGGCGGTGCCCCTCGTAGCTGGCCTCGAGCGCCCCCGGCTCGCCGAGCGCGCCGACGAATTCTCCGAGCGCCGCCCGGTAGGCCGCCGCCGGGTCCTCGCCGAGCTGGTCGACGCTGCGGTCGGGCGCGGGCTCGGCACGCAGCATCGTCGTGAACCACTGCGTACCGGTGACGACGTGGTTGAGCAGCGCGCGCACGTCCCACTCGCTGCAGGGCGTCGCCGCGGCGAGCTGTGCGGCGCTCGTGCCGGCGACGAGCTCGCCGAAGGCGCTCCCCGCCTGCTGCAGGTCTTCCAGGCTCCCCACGGCGCCCCCCTTCCTCGGTCGCGCCGATGGTACGTGCGGCGAGAAGACGCTGTCGCTGCGGCCTGCGGCACGGGGCGGAGCCGATAGCTTGCTCGCATGCGCAGATCCCTAGCCACCTCGCTCGCGCTCGGCCTCGCCGGCGCCCTCTCGCTCTCGGCGCTCCCCGCCGGGGCCTCCGCCCCCACCGCGACCTCGGTGCTCGGCGCGGCGAAGAAGGCGATCGCCGGCGAGTCCGGGGTGCACATCGTCGTCGCCGCCGTCTCGGGCAAGACCAGCAACAAGGTCGTCGCCGATCTCGGCGCCAAGACCGGGATGGAGTCGGTGACGTCGGGCAAGGCGCAGGCGACGGTGAAGGTCACCGACAAGGCCGCCTACATCGGGGGCAACTCGACGGGCCTCACCTCGCTGATCGGCCTCACCGCCGCGCAGGTGAAGAAGGTCGGCAAGCTCTGGATCTCGGTGAAGTCCGGCACCAGCGAGTACACCCAGCTGAAGACCGAGACGACGATCGCCGCCGTCGCCAGCATCCTCCCGAACGCGACCGGCACGGCGCTCACGACCGGTCAGGCCGGGACGAGCCCGCTCTACATCTTGAAGTGGACCGTCGCCGCCACCTCGACCGCGCCGAAGCTCTCCGACACCGTGAAGCTGCAGGCCAAGGGGGCCACCCTCCCCGTCGAGGAGGACGAGACCGACTCCGCCGGCTCCGGCTCGACGAAGTTCACCAAGTGGGGCGAGCACGTCTCGATCAGCCCGCCAGCCACCGCCTCGACGATCGATATCTCCAAGGTCACCGGCTGATCTCGTCGCCGGTAGGTCGCGAGGTAGCGACCCCGGCGATCCTCTCTCGCGGCCGGGCCGACCGGCTCGCACCGCGAAGGAGGATGCGATGGCGACGTCGCTCGATGGCTTCCACTTCGGCTCGACCTTCCGGCTGCTCGCCTGGGAGGACCCCGTCGGCGAGGTCGCCGGCGTCGATCCCCGCTCGAGCTACGTGACCCGCTACTGGCTCCCCTTCCTCGGCCCCTCGACGACCCTCCTCCTCGGCCTGCTCGCGGCGCGCCTCGACGCCTTGCCCGCGGGCTGTGAGCCCGAGGTCGCCGAGCTCGCCTTCGCGCTCGGCCTCGGCCAGCACCCCGGACGCCACGGGCCGCTGCTGCGTGCCGTCGCCCGCGCCGTCGACTTCCGCCTCGCCGCGGTGCGCGGCGCGGGCACCCTCGCCGTGCGCCGCCACCTCCCGCCACTGCCGGCACGCCTCGCGGCGCGTCTCCCCGAGGGTCTCGCCGCGGAGCACGCCGCGCTCCTCTCCTCGAAGAGCCCGGCGCTCCCCCTCGACGCGCTCGCCCGGCGCGGCCGCCAGCTCGCCCTCAGCCTCCTCGAGCTCGGCGAGAGCGCGGACGAGGCCGAGCGCCAGCTGCTGCGCTGGCGCTTCCCGCCGCCGCTCGCCCGCCACTGCGCCCGATGGGCGGCGGCACAGCGCGCCGGCGCGGACGATCCCGCGGGCCTCGCGGCGGTGCTCGTCTCGAAGCCCACGGGGACGGGTCGCTGACCGAGCCCCGCGACGCGCAACTGCCGACGGAACGGACAGATCGTCCGCTCCGTCGGCAGCGACACAGCTACCTCTTCGTGTCCTCCCGCTGACCTACCGCACCGCGGCCGGGAAGACGGCCACCTTCGCGCCCTGGATGCGGGCGACGACGCTCATCCGGTAGTAGGTGAACGAGCCGCTGTTCGCAAAGCTCGTGACGCCCGCCGGCGTGAGACGGAAGGCGACGCGGCCATTCTTCCCGGCACCGAGCGACACCTTGGCGGTGGCGAGCGCCACGTGACGGACGACCATGTGCTTGCCGACCATGTGGTTACGGGCCACCGTCAGCGCCGCCGTGCCCTGGCAGAGGACGCCGGCCCGGCAACTGAACATCATCGTCACCTGCTTGGGCGACTTGATCTTGCCCACGGTCCGCACGAGGCCGGCCCTGGGCGTCGCGGCGATGACGAAGGCGGGGTCGTAGCTGAAGGGGATGGTGGTCATGCCGGAGTGGGTCGCAGTGGCGTTCAGGTGCAGGCCCGTGGGGACGACCTGGTAGATGGAGTCGCCACGGTGGATCGTCTTGTCGAGCACCACCAGTCTGATCGGCTTGCTCGCGGGCGGCGAGGTGCCGGACGGCGTGACCCACGAGATCGCGAAGCCGAGCTCGTAGCCCTTACCCTTGGGCAGTTCACTGGCGAGCGTCGTGCTGACGAGGATCGGATAGAGGCTGACGACCGTGCCCGGCGGCAATGCGCCGGGGGGAATCGTGAGGGTCGCCGAACCGTTGGAGTCGGTCGCCTTCAGCGTGGTCGCGAGACCGGCGACCACGGTGCCGGTCGTCGGCGTGCCGACAGACGAAGCGCTGATACCAACGGGGAGGGGCGCGCTGCCCGCCACAACGGCGAGCGAGAGCGCCGCGGTCGCCGACTGTGCCGGCGGTCCGTTGTCAGAGACCTTGAAGGTCACCGGCGAGGCGCCGACCGCGGTCGGCGTCCCGGAGATCACCCCTGCCGAGCTCAAGCTGAGACCAGCGGGGAGTGACCCTGAGCTGACCGAGTAGCTGAAGTTGCCCGAACCGCCCGAAGTGGCGAGCGAGGAGGAATAGCTCACGCCGGTGGTCGCGGCCGGAAGGCTCGAGGTCGTGAGGGCGAGCTGTGCGAGAGAGGTGAACGCCAACGGCAGCGTCTTGATCGGCGTGCTGGTGTCGTTGTACTCACCGGCGGCCGTGCAGACTCCCGAGACGGGACAGGAAATTGCCGCCGGTGAGGAGAACTCGCTCATGGCGACCGTGGTCGCGTTCGCCGGCGCCACGAGCGCAGTGGGGGTAGCGAAGGTACCGGAGGTCTCCGTCGCCATCATCGAGGCTCCGTCAAAGGTGGCGTCGAGGGTGTAGCCCCCGACCGCCGTGCAGTTCCCTGGGCTCGTGCAGCTGACGCCGTTCATCGTGGCGGCCTGATCGCCGGGGATGCTCACGGCATTGGACGGAAGGCCGAGCTGCACCGACGGCGCGAAGGTCCCCGAGCTCTGCGTCGACGTCAGCGGCTCGAAATCGCCCGCCGCGTCGGTGAAGAAGCCAACGGCGGTGCAGTTACCGGCGCTCGGGCAACTGACCCCCGTGAAGTTGGCGGTCCGCTGGCTCGAGGGAGCGGCGGAGGGAGGCGCCACGAGCGCAGCGGCGCCGAAGGAGCCGCCGTTTTGCGTGGCGACCATCAGCGACAGGGTGCTGGCGGTGTCCGCGTAGTTACCGACCGCTGTGCAGTTGCCTGCGCTGGTGCAGCTGATGGAGTGGAGGGTGCCGGTGGGGTTCGTCGAAGTCGACGCGGGGCTGGCGACCTCGACGGCGGTCGACCAGCCGCCCGAGGTCTCGTTGAGCGACATCGCCTGCTGGTTCGAAGGAGCGATGGCGTAGTCACCGACAGCGGTGCAGTTGCCGACACTCGAGCAGCTGACCGCGTCAAGCTCGGCGAACTGCTGGCCGACAGTGGCGAATGCGTTGGCGGGGAGGGAGGCCTCGACGGCTGTCGCGGCGGTCCCGTTCGCGATGGTGACCGCCATCGTCTGCTCAGAACCCGTGGAATCGGTGTAGTTGCCGACTGCGGAGCAGTTGCCGACGCTCGAGCAGCTGACGCCGTTGAGCGAGGCGGTCTGGGCTCTGGCGGTCGCCATTGCGTTGCCGGGGAGGGCGACCTCGACGGCGGTGGCGAAGGTACCGCCTGTCTCGGCGACGGCCAAGCCCTGCTGGTTATTGGCGGTGTCGGTGTACTGGCCGACCGCCACGCAGTTCCCGACCGAAGCACAGCTGATGTTGCTGAAGAAAGCGCTGGGCGAGGAGGTGTTGGCGTTCGCCGGCAGTTGCAGCGTGACGCCCGTGTTGAAGACGGCCGTCGCCGCGGAGGCCGCGAGCGGTGCCACCACGAGGGAAGTACCGACGAGGGCCCCGAGGCCAGCGACGACACCGAGGGCCCGCAGGCGCAGTCGCGCATGGCCACGGCCGCTTTCAGGCGCGGGGCGCGAACGACTCAAATAGAAAAAGCGATGCAAGTTGACTCCCAATGCAAAGAGGGCGACGACGCCACACCAATTGTCGGAGCGCAACGCAATTCGCTTGTTCCAAAGCAAGTATAGCGGGTTTCATTACGATTTCCAGTAGCGCTTCGTTCGATCTAGAGCGGCGACCTCTTTCCGCAAAGTCGTGGCCCGTGAATTTCCGATCGCGCAGCCAGAGCGATACAGCCGCTCACTCGCGAGAGGTGCTGCAGCGAACACGCCGGTTTCGACGAAGAGCGGAGGTGTCCAGCCCGGCTGAGGTGGACCGGTAACGTGCCGAGGTGCACGATTACCTCTCCCTGCTCGGTGAGCGCGTCCTCATCTACGACGGCGCGACCGGCACCAACCTGCAGCTGCGCGAGCTCTCGGCCGACGACTTCGGAGGGCCGTCGCTCGAGGGCTGCAACGAGCACCTCGTCCTCACCCGCCCCGACGTCGTGCAGGACATCCACCGCTCCTTCCTCGAGGTCGGCGTCGACGCGGTGAAGACGAACTCCTTCGGCGCGTTCTCGGTGGTGCTCGCCGACTACGGCATCGCCGACCAGGCGCACACCCTGGCGCGACGCTCCGCCGAGCTCGCCCGCGAGGTCGCCGACGGCTACACGACCCCGGACCGCCCCCGCTTCGTCGCCGGCGCGATCGGCCCCGGGACCAAGTTCCCGACGCTCGGCCAGATCCCCTTCGCGGCGCTCCGCGACGCGTACCAGGAGGAGGCCGACGGCCTCCTCGAAGGGGGCGTCGACCTGCTGCTCATCGAGACGAGCTTCGACCTGCTCTCCGCGAAGGCGGCGATCATCGGGGCCCGCCGAGCGATGCGCAACGTCGGCCGTGAGGTCCCCCTGCAGGTACAGGTGACGATCGAGCTCACCGGGCGGATGCTGCCGGGCACCGAGATCGCCGCCGCCCTCTGCGCCCTCGAGGCGATGCGCCCCGACGTCATCGGCCTCAACTGCGCGACCGGCCCCGCAGAGATGTACGAGCCGCTCCGCCACCTCACGGCGCACTCCCGGATCCCCATCTCCGCGCAGCCGAACGCGGGTCTGCCGAGTGTGCGTGAGGGCAAGATGCACTACGACCTCACCCCCGACGAGCTCGCCGAGCACCTCTTCACCTTCGCCGGTGAGCTCGGCGTCTCGGTGGTCGGCGGCTGCTGCGGCACGACCCCGGCGCACATGCGCGCCGTCGTCGAGCGCTGCGGCGGCCTCGCCTCGCCTTCCCGCCCGGTCGTGCACGAGGCGGGCGCGACCTCGCTCTACAGCTTCGTCCCCTTCGCCCAGGAGACCTCCTTCCTCGTCGTCGGGGAGCGGACCAACGCGAACGGCTCGCTGCGCTTTCGCGAGGCGATGCTCGCCGGTGACTTCGACACCACGACGGCGATGGCCCGCGACCAGGTGAAGGAGGGCGCGCACGTCATCGACGTGTGCGTCGACTACACCGGCGCGGACGGCCTGGCGAACATCGGCGAGGTCGTCTCCCGCCTCGCGACGCAGTGCTCGGTGCCGGTGATGATCGACTCCACCGAGTCCGACGTGGTGCGCACCGCCCTCGAGTGGCTCGGCGGGCGGAGCATCCTCAACTCGGTCAACCTCGAGGACGGCGACGCGCCGGGCACCCGCCTCGACGCCTTCCTCTCCCTCGCCGCGGAGCACGGAGCGGCGGTCGTCTGCACCTGCATCGACGAGGAGGGCCAGGCGCGCACCGCGGACTGGAAGGTGCGGGCCGCGAGGGCGATCCACGACCTCGCCGTCGGCCGCTACGGCCTCTCCCCCGAGGACCTCTTCTTCGACCCGCTCGCGCTGCCGCTCTCGACGGGGATGGAGGAGAGCCGCCGCGACGGGATCGAGACCATCGAGGCGATCGGGCGCATCAAGGCCGAGCTGCCCGGGGTGCACACCGTCCTCGGCCTCTCGAACGTCTCCTTCGGCCTCTCGGCCGCCACCCGCCAGGTCCTCAACTCGGTCTTCCTGCACGAGTGCGTGCAGGCGGGGCTCGACGCGGCGATCGTGCACGCGGCGCGCATCCTGCCGCTGCACCGCATCGACGAGCAGGCCCGCGAGCTCTGCCTCGACCTCATCTACGACCGGCGACGCGAGGGCTACGACCCGCTCTCCTCGCTGATCGAGCACTTCTCCGGCGCGAGCCACTCCTCGGCGGCCGCCGAGGACCGCAGCGGCTGGCCGGTCGAGCAGCGCCTCTCGCGGCGCATCGTCGACGGCGACCGCGTCGGGCTGGAGGACGACCTCGACGAGGCGCTGGCCGCGGGGACCGCGGCGCTCGACATCGTGAACGACACGCTCCTCGTCGGGATGAAGGAGGTCGGCGAGCTCTTCGCCTCGGGAGAGATGCAGCTCCCCTTCGTCCTCCAGTCCGCGGAGACGATGAAGGCCGCCGTCACCCACCTCGAGCCGCACATGGAGCGCAGCGAGAGCGGGGGACGCGGGCGGGTCGTCCTCGCCACGGTGAAGGGCGACGTGCACGACATCGGCAAGAACCTCGTCGACATCATCCTCACCAACAACGGCTACGAGGTGCACAACCTCGGCATCAAGGTGCCGATCAGCGACATGCTGCAGCGCGCCGAGGAGGTCGCCGCCGACGCGATCGGGATGAGCGGGCTGCTCGTGAAGTCGACGCTCATCATGCGCGAGAACCTCGAGGAGATGAACCGCCGCGGCGTCGACAAGCTGCCCGTGCTCCTCGGCGGTGCCGCCCTCACCCGCAGCTACGTCGAGCGCGACCTGCGCGCGGTCTACAAGGGGCGCCTCTTCTACGGGCGCGACGCCTTCGAGGGGCTGCGGGTCCTCGAGCGGCTGATGGAGCTGCGCGACCAGGGGGTCGAGGACCCCGACTTCGGGCGCGCCCCGGGCGGGCGGGTGCTGCCGCCCCGAAAGAGCCAGCGCCCCCGCCCCGAGGACGCCGCGCCGGTGCGCTCGACGAGCGTCGCCACCGACAACCCGCTCTTCGTGCCCCCCTTCACCGGGACGCGGGTGGCGAAGGGGATCCCCCTCGACGACATCACCGACTACCTGAACGAGACGGCGCTGTTCCGCAACCAGTGGGGCTACCGCCCCGAGGCCGACGAGAACGACGCCGACTTCAAGGCGCGAGTGCGCGCCGAGCTGCGCGCCCGCCTCGACGCGGCGAAGGCCGACGACGTCCTCGTCCCCCAGGTGGTGTGGGGCTACTTCCCCGCCAACTCCGACGGCAACGACCTCATCATCTGGTCCGACGTCGACCGCACCGCCGAGCTGCTGCGCTTCAGCCTCCCTCGCCAGGCGGTCGAGCCGAACCTGTGCATCGCCGACTTCTTCCGCCCGATCACCGACGAGGTCACCGACGTCGCCGCCTTCTTCCTCGCGACGATGGGGCACAAGGCGAGCGAGCGGGCCCGCGAGCTCTTCGCCGCCGACCGCTACCTCGACTACGTCGGGCTGCACGGCCTCTCGGTGGAGATGACCGAGGGCCTCGCCGAGCTCTGGCACCACCGCATCCGCGAGGAGCTCGGCTACGCCTCCGAGGACGGCCCCTCGCTCAGCGGGCTGTTCCGCCAGAAGTACCGCGGCGGGCGCTACTCCTTCGGCTACCCGGCCTGCCCGAGCCTCGAGGACAACGCGAAGGTCGTCGAGCTGCTACGCGCCGAGCGGATCGGCGTGACGGTCTCGGAGGGCTTCCAGCTCGAGCCCGAGCAGACCACCCTCGCGATCGTCTGCCACCACCCCCAGGCGAAGTACTTCGTCGTCTGACAGCCCGGCGCTGCCCCGGAGCGGTGGCCGCGGCGGGTGCCGTGGGGCGGGGCGGACGGTAGGTTGGCGGCATGCCGACTGACGTGACCGACGCCTCCTTCGAGCACGACGTCCTCGACGTCTCGGCGACCCGCCCGGTCGTCGTCGACCTCTGGGCGCCCTGGTGCGGGCCCTGCCTCTCGCTCGGCCCGATCATCGAGAAGGTGGTCGACGAGACCGAGGGCGCGGTCGAGCTCGTGAAGGTGAACATCGACGAGAACCCGCAGGTCGCCGCCGCCTTCCAGGTGCAGTCGATCCCGGCCGTCTTCGCGATCAAGGACCGCAACGTGGTCGACGCCTTCGTCGGCGCGCTCGGTGAGGCCGCCGTCCGCGAGTTCGTCGGCCGCCTCGTCGAGGCCCCGAGCGAGGCGGACCAGCTGAGCGCGGCCGGCGACGAGGCCTCGCTGCGCAGAGCCCTCGAGCTCGAGCCCGACCACGGCCAGGCCCTCCTCGCCCTCGCCGAGCTGCTCTCCGAGCGGGGCGAGCACGAGGAGGTGCTGACGCTTCTGCAACGCCTCCCCGAGTCGCCCGAGAGCCGCCACCTCGCCGCCAAGGCGCGCCTCGCGGCCGAGGGCGGCGCACCCTCCGACGACGGCGTGGAGGCGCGTCTCGACGCCCTCCTCGAGCGCGTGAAGGACGACGACGCGGCCCGCCAGGAGTTCCTCGACCACCTCGAGGCGATGGACCCCGAGGACCCCCGACGGGCGCGCTACCGGCGCGCCCTGTCCTCCAAGCTCTTCTGAGCGTGCGGCTCCCGCCGCTCGCCCTCGGCCGGCCGCTCCCGCTGCGCCTCGGGGCGCGTCACTACGACCTCTCGGCGCGCGCGCTCGTGATGGGGATCGTGAACCGCACCCCCGACTCGTTCTACGACCACGGCCGCTACTTCGCCCTCGACGACTCGCTGCGCCTCGCCGAGGAGCTGGTCGGCGCCGGCGCCGACCTCATCGACGTCGGCGGCGTGCGCGCCGGGCCGGGGCCGGAGGTGACCCCCCAGGAGGAGATCGACCGCGTCCTCCCGGCGATCGAGGCGATCGTCGAGCGCTTCGACCTCCCCGTCTCGGTGGACACCTTCCGCGCCGGGGTCGCGGAGGCCGCCTACAAGGCGGGGGCGGTGCTCGGCAACGACATCAGCGGCCTCGCCGACCCGGAGTACCTGCCCGTCGCCGAGCGCTACGGTGCGAGCGTCGTCGCGACCCACATCCGCATCGGCCCGCGCATCGACGACCCCGACCCCCGCTACCCCGACGACGACGTGGTCGGCGCCGTCGAGGCCTTCCTCTCCGAGCGCCTGGCGCGGGCGCGCGCCGCCGGCCTCGCGGACGACCGCGTCATCCTCGACGCCGGCCTCGACCTCGGAAAGACCACCCCGCAGTCGCTCGCCCTGCTGCGCGCCTCGGCGCGCCTCGCGGCCCTCGGCCCACCGCTCCTGCTCTCCGCCTCCAACAAGGGCTTCCTCGGCGAGCTCCTCGACCTCGCGATCGACGAGCGGCGCGAGGCGACGATGGCCGCGCTCGCCCTCGGGATCACCCTCGGCTGCCGGGTGCTGCGGGTGCACGACGTCACCGGAGCGCTGCGCGTCACGCGCACCCTCGAACGGCTCGTCGGCTGATGGCCGAGAGCCACCTGCGCGCCGACGGCACCCCCGAGCGCGCCTACCTGCTCGCCGGCGAGGACGAGGGCCTCGTCTCCCAGCAGCTCGTCGCGCTCGTCGAGGAGCTCGCCGCGATCGAGGCGCTGCCTGGCGCGATCGAGGAGTACGAGGCGCCGTCGGCCGACGACGGCGTCGCGCTCGGCGCGGTGCTCGACGCGTGCCGGACGCCACCGTTCCTCGCCGACCGCCGGGTGATCGTGGTGCGCGAGACGAACCTCGACGCCGCCGGCCAGAAGGAGCTCCTCGCCTACCTCGCCGACCCCCTCGAGACGACGGTCCTCGTCTTCGCCCTCCTCGGGAAGAAGGCGACGGCCACGCTGCAGAAGGCCTTCGCCGCGGCCGGCCGGGTGCTCGCCGTCGCCCCCGCGAGCGGCGCACGGGGTCGCCAGCAGTGGTTCAGCGAGCACCTCGCGGGCGCCCCCGTGCGCCTCGACAACCAGGCGGTCGTCGCCCTCGACCGCCACCTGGGGGGCGACCTCGCGCGCCTCGCGCCGCTCCTCGAGTCGCTCGCCGCGGCCTACGGGGAGCACGCGCACGTGAGCGTCGAGGAGCTCGAGCCCTTCCTCGGGAGCGCCGGCGAGTCGACGCCCTGGGACCTCACCGACGCGATCGCCGAGGGGGATGCGGGCCGCGCCCTCGAGGTGCTCGGGCGCCAGTTCGGGGCCGGCCGCCACCCGATGCAGCTGCTCGCATCGCTGCACCGCCACTACGGGGCGCTGCTCCGCCTCGACGGCGCCGAGATCCACGACGAGGCGGCCGCCGCGTCGGCGACCGGGCTCGCCCCCTACCCCGCCCGCAAGGCCCTCGAGCAGTCGGGGCGCCTCGGCCACGAGCGGGTGGCGCGGGCGATCGGCCTGATCGCCGGGGCCGACCTCGACCTTCGCGGCCGCGTCGACTGGCCCGACGAGCTCGTGATCGAGGTGCTCGTCGCCCGCCTCGCGCAGCTCTCGCGCCTCGGCCGTCCCGCGCCGCGGGGGCGCCCGGCGCGCACCGGCCGCCGGTGAGCGAGGGCGTCGACCTCCACCTCCTCCTCGAGTTCGCCGGGGAGACGGCGCAGCGCGCCGGCGAGCTCCTCCTCGAGGGGCTCTCCGAGCGCGGCGCGAGCGAGCGCCTCGCGGCGGCGGCCACCAAGAGCTCGCCCACCGACCTCGTCACCGAGCTCGACCGGGCGAGCGAGGCGCTGATCGTGAAGGCGCTGCGCACCCGCCGCCCCGAGGACGGCCTGCTCGGCGAGGAGGGGACGAGCCGCGCCGGCAGCTCGGGCCTCACGTGGGTGATCGACCCCCTCGACGGCACGACGAACTTCGTCTACGGCTACGGCAGCTTCGCCGTCTCGATCGCCCTCGTCGACGCCGGCGGCCCGCTCCTCGGCGTCGTCCACGACCCGCTGCGGGGGGAGACCTTCAGCGCGGCGCGCGGCCTCGGCGCCCACCTCGACGGCCGCCGCCTCGCGGCACCGGCGGCGAGCGGCCCGCTCTCCGAGGCGCTCCTCGGGACGGGCTTCGGCTACGACACCGAGCTGCGCGTCGCGCAGGCGCGGCTGTTGCCGACGGTCCTCGGCGCGGTGCGCGACCTGCGCCGCGGCGGCTCGGCGGCGCTCGACCTCTGCAGCGTCGCGAGCGGCCGCCTCGACGGCTACTTCGAGGCCGGCCTCGCGCCCTGGGACCGCGCCGCGGGCGAGCTCGTCGTCACCGAGGCGGGCGGCGTCGTCCTCGAGGTCTCGGGGCCGCACGCCGGCCGCACGACCCTCGTCGCCTCTCCCCCCGACCGCCTCGAGGCACTCCTCGCCCTCCTCGCCTCGGCGGCCGAGGGCGCGACCCGCTGATCCCCGGCTCCCGGGCGGCACCGCTTTACACTCGACCCGGCGCCGCCCTGGCCATTAGGGTGCGCTGCTCGAATTCTCGAGACTCCTCGACCCCATCTGCGCAACGGTCAATGGGGACCGACACGAAGGGAGCAGTAAACCGATGACCAACCTCCTTGCTAGTGAAGGCGGCTACCAGGCCTTCACGCTGGGGTCGGCCGAGAAGGATTGGCTGTACTTCGCGCTCGCGACGGGCTTCCTCGCCCTCGTCGTCGCCCTCGGGCTGATGCGCAACGTGCTCTCGGCGGGCACCGGCACGCCGCTCATGCGCGAGATCGCGGCGGCGATCCAGGAGGGCGCGGAGGCCTTCTTGAAGCGCCAGTTCCGCGTCATCGGCATCATCGTGGTGCCGCTCGCCGTGCTCGTCTTCCTCACCGCGACCAAGGTCGTCGAGCCGAACGGCGTGCTCGCGCTGAGCTTCGGCCAGTCCGGCCTCTACCGCGCGATCGCCTTCCTCGTCGGCGCGACCTTCTCGGGGGCGACGGGGATCATCGGCATGAGCCTCTCGGTGCGCGGCAACGTGCGCACCGCGGCGGCCGCCCTCGGCGGCGAGCTCGCCCCCGCGCTGCGCGTCGCCTTCCGCACCGGCGGCGTGACGGGGATGTTCTGCGTCGGCCTCGGCATGATCGGCGCCTCGAGCTTCACCCTCATCTTCCAGAACTCCGCGAGCGCCGTGCTCGTCGGCTTCGGCTTCGGCGGCTCGCTGATCGCGCTGTTCATGCGTGTCGGCGGCGGCATCTTCACCAAGGCGGCCGACGTCGGCGCTGACCTCGTCGGCAAGGTCGAGGCGGGCATCCCCGAGGACGACCCCCGCAACGCGGCGACGATCGCCGACAACGTCGGCGACAACGTCGGCGACTGTGCGGGGATGGCGGCGGACCTGTTCGAGTCGTACGCGATCATGATCGTCGCCTCGCTGATCCTCGGCTACGCGGCCTTCAAGTCGATCCACCTCAACCCCGCGAAGGGCGTGCTCTTCCCGCTCATCATCGCCGGCTTCGGGATCATCGCCTCGATCATCGCGATCTTCTCGGTGCGCGGCCGCAAGTCCGACAAGACCGCGATGACGGCGATCAACCGCGGCTACCGCGTCGCCGGCCTCTCGACGATCGTCGCCGCGTTCCTCGTCGCCGAGTTCTACGTGAAGGACCTCGTCGTCTTCTGGGCGGTGCTCACCGGCGTCGTCCTCGGCCAGGTGGCCTCGCTCATCACCGAGTACTTCACCTCGACCGACCGCCCCCCCGTGCAGGAGATCGCCGAGGCGGCGCGCACCGGCCCCGCGACGACGGTCCTCGCGGGCATCGCGATCGGCCTCGAGTCCTCGGTGTGGGCGATCCTCTCCATCGCCGTCGCGATCGCGGTCGCCGTCGCGATCTCCTTCGGCGCGGCGCACGGCAACATCGAGCTCACCCTCTACCTCGTCGCGCTGATCGGCATGGGCCTGCTCGCGACCACCGGGATGGTGGTCTCCGAGGACAGCTTCGGCCCGGTCTCGGACAACTCGGCGGGCATCGCCGAGATGGCCGGCGAGTTCGGCGGCGAGGCCGAGCGGGTGATGGTCAGCCTCGACGCCGTCGGCAACACCACCAAGGCGATCACCAAGGGCGTCGCCATCGCCTCGGCGGTGATCGCCACGGTCGCGCTCTTCGCCTCGTTCATCGAGACGATCGGCAACCAGCTCGGCCTGGCTTCGGGCAACTCGCTCTTCCACGACGCGGCCACCCAGATCAACGTCGCCAACCCGATCACCTTCATCGGCGCGCTGATCGGCGGCTCGATCGCCTTCCTCTTCTCGGGCCTCGCGATCCGCGCCGTCGGCCGCTCGGCGGGGACGGTCGTCGAGGAGGTGCGCCGCCAGTTCCGGGAGCACCCCGGGATCATGGACCGCACCGAGAAGCCGGAGTACGGACGGGTGATCGACATCTGCACCAAGGCCGCTCAGCGCGAGCTCGCCACCCCGGCGCTGCTCGCGGTGCTCTCGCCGGTGATCGTCGGCTTCGGGATCAACTACTTCGCCCTCGGCGCCTTCCTCGTCGCGGCGATCCTCACCGGCCAGCTGATGGCGAACTTCCTCTCGAACTCGGGCGGCGCCTGGGACAACGCGAAGAAGTACATCGAGGACGGCCACGAGGGCGGCAAGGGCTCCGAGGCGCACAAGGCGGCGGTCATCGGCGACACCGTCGGCGACCCCTTCAAGGACACCGCCGGCCCGGCGCTGAACCCGCTCATCAAGGTGATGAACCTCGTCTCGCTGCTCATCCTGCCGGCGGTGATCACCACCCACTACCACCCCTGGGAGCGCTTCCCGATCGCCATCGCGGCGCTCGTGGTGCTCCTCTTCTTCATCGCCTTCTCCAAGCGCAAGTCGCCCGGCATCGAGGCCGCGAGCAACGAGCGCCCGGTCGGCAGCACGCTCTGAGGACCGCTCCGACCGAGGTCGGAGGTCGCCCCGGCGACGTGCACTCTGGAGGCCCCGGCGCAGCTCGCCGGGGCCTCCTCCGCGTCACGCCCCGGCGCGCGGCGCTGCGCCTAGAGGTGGATGTGCAGGGTGGACTCGATCGCGCGCACGACCGCGGCGGCCGCCCGGTCGTCGCCGGCGGGCGGGGCGATGTGCACGCCGTCGGCATCGCGCACCTCGACGAGGTTCCCCGAGGCGTCGGGGAGGAACTGTGCGTAGCTACCCGTCGGGCTCGCGAAGAGGTTGTAGATCGAGACGTAGCTGGCGTTCGGGTTCCCCGAGCAGGCGGCGGCGAAGGCGGCGTTGAGGCTCGGCGCGACGCTCCCCGCGAGCCCCGAGGAGGGGGACATGATCGGCAGCCCGACCCAGAACAGGTGCGCCCCCGAGGCGGTGACGAGGTCGACCATCTGGCGGAGCCGCGCCGTGTACTGCTGCAGCCAGAAGCTGCTGCCGGGGTCGGCGCGCCGGCCCTCGGCGATGAAGGGCTGCCAGTCGTTGCCGCCGAAGAGCGCCACCACGACCTGGGGGTGGTAGCGCGCGAGCTCGACGGAGAGGTTCGCCGGCCAGTCGTAGTAGGCGGGGTTGGCGAGGCCGGTGTTGCCGACCGACGCGCTCTGCAGCTCGACGCTCCTCGTCGTGCCGAGCAGGTCCTGTAGCCCGTAGCCGAGGTCGATGCCGATCGAGTCGCCGACGTCGAGCACCGAGAGGGGGTGCGCGGCGCTCGGCTGCAGGAAGGAGTTCGCCGTCGTCGGCGGGCTCGCGGCGCCCTTCGCCCTGCCGCCCCCGTGCCCGGCGGTCGCCGGCGGGAGCGCGATCACCCCCGGCGTCACCCCGGCCCTCCCGCCGAGGGCGCGGTTCGCGCCGTCGACGACGCGGTCGAGGCCGAAGAACTCCTGGACGCGGGCGATCGGCGTGAGGATCGCGAGCGCCACGCTGCGGCGGGCGCCGAGCGGCGAGGCGCCGGCCGAGGTGTAGAGCTGGCGGGCGTCGAGGGCGAGCCAGATCCCGAAGGCCGCGAGCGAGACGAGGAGGGCGCGACCCGCGGCGAGGGTGCGCCCCTCCGGCGCGACGTACGGCGCGCGCCGTCGCCCGCCGGGAGCGCGTCGGCGTGACGGGTGGCGGGGCGGGCGGGCCGAGGGCGCTCGGCGCTCGGGGACCATCAGAACTTGTAGTAGATGAAGGGCGCGACCCCCGGGGGGCCGAGCGTCGTGATGAGCAGCAGGCCGCAGCCGAGGAACGCCGCCTTGGCGCCGGCGTGCATCGCCGCGAAGCGCACCTGCACCGCCTCGGCGAGCCCCTTCGGCAGGTACTGGAGGGCGATCGAGCCGACGATCGCCGCCACGACCGGCAGGCGGAACAGCGGTGCTGCCTCCCCCCAGGTCGTGAAGAGGCGGCGCAGCAGGGTGAAGGCGGTCCCGAAGGTATCGGCGCGGAAGAAGAGCCAGCCGAGGCAGACGACGTGGAAGGTGCACAGCCTCCCGAGGAGGAGCGCGGCGCGCCCCGTCGGCTCGGGCGCGCGGCCCTGCGCGACGCGCCGCTCGCGGTGGAGGTGCCCGGCCACCTGCCCGACACCGTGGATCCCGCCCCAGGCGACGAAGGTCCACGCCGCCCCGTGCCAGAGCCCCCCGAGGAGCATCGTGATCATGATGTTGCGGGCCACCTGCCGGCGCGGGCCGCGGTTGCCCCCGAGGGGGATGTAGAGGTAGTCGCGCAGCCAGCTCGACAGGGTCATGTGCCAGCGCCGCCAGAAGTCCTGCAGCGAGCGCGCCGCGTAGGGGCGGTCGAAGTTCTGCGGGAAGCGGAAGCCGAGCAGCAGCGCGACCCCGATCGCGATGTCGGTGTAGCCGCTGAAGTCGCAGTAGATCTGCACCGCGTAGCCGTAGACGGCGAGGAGGATCTCCGGCGCGGTGTGCACCGTCGGGTTGTTGAAGACGGGGCCGACGATCGCCGAGGAGACGTAGCTCGAGATCACGACCTTCTTGAAGAGGCCCCCCATGATCAGGTAGGCGGCCTCGGGGAACTCGACCTTGCGCGGGTCGCGCAGCCGTGAGCGGGCGATCTGCGGGAGCAGGTCGCGGCCGCGCACGATCGGCCCGGCGATGAGGTGGGGGAAGAAGGCGACGTAGACCGCGACGTCGAGGAAGGGCGCGGGCTCGAGGTCGCGGCGGTAGATGTCGATCACGTAGGAGAGGCCCATGAAGGTGAAGAAGGAGATCCCGACGGGGAGGGTGACGCTGAGGGGCGGCAGCGGCGTGGCGTGCAGCCCCAGACTGTGCAGCGCGTTGTCGAAGGTCACCGACAAGAAGCCGTAGTACTTGAACCAGCCGAGCAGCGCGAGGTGGCCGACGACGCTCATCACGAGCGCGCCGCGGCGGGCGCGCCGCGTCCGCCCCTGCGCGACGGCGAGGCCGCCGACGGCGCTGATCAGCGTGGAGACAGCGAGGAGGAGGACGAAGCGCCAGTCCCACCAGGCGTAGAAGACGTAGCTGGCCGTGAGGATGAACGGCTTCCAGCGGCGTGGCGAGGGGGAGAGGAGCCAGTTGCCGAGAAAGACGACGGCGAAGAAGATCGCGAAGTCGATCGTCGGGAACAGCACTGAGCGGAATTCCTTGGCTACGGCGTCGGCGCCTCCCGCCGGACGGTGCCCGACTGTAGGTGACGGTCAGAAGTGCACCCCGTCACCTTTCCCTGATCAGCACCAGAATTTTCTCGTTACATCCTTGAAACGATGCGGCGGCCCCCCTAGCATGTTTCCGCCTTAGGGCTTGATCTCGGACTTCCGGGGTCGCTCACGGGACTGCTCGGTGGGGGGGCGTCGGTCTTGTGCAGGCGCGCGCTCGCGCACGCCGCCTGATGGCCGAGTGTCGCTCAGAGCAGAGGAGGCATCGTGGCCCTCACATGGAATCGAACGGTGGAATGGGACAGCGACGAGTGGCGCAACAGCGCCGCCTGTCGGGACACTGATCCGGACCTTTTCTTCCCGATCGGCACCACCGGCCAGGCGATCGAACAGATCGAGTCCGCGAAGGCGGTGTGCGAGACCTGCGAGGCGCTGGAGCCCTGTCTCGCCTTCGCCCTCGCGACGAACCAGGAGTCGGGAGTCTGGGGCGCAACCTCCGAGGAGGAGCGCCGCAAGCTGCGCAAGAGCTGGCTCGCCGAGCAGCGCCGCGCCGCCAGCTGAGGCCGCTCCGCCCGCTCGTCGGCCGGGCAGCCCGCGCCTGAGCGGCGCGGGCGTCGTCAGCTCGGGCCCTCGCTGCGCTGCAGCGGGATCGCGAGGCGCACCGCGGCGCCGTCCGCGCTCGTGACGGTGATCGAGCCCCCGAGCTGGCTGCGCACGAGGTCGCGCACGATGGCGAGGCCGAGGCTCGAGGTGCGGTCGATGTCGAAGTCGGGGGCGAAGCCGCTCCCGTTGTCCTGCACCGTGACGTCGAGCACGCCGTCGTGGGTCGCGAGGTCGACGGTGATCCGCGCCGGCAGCGCGTGCTCGCCGTTGAAGGCGTGCTCGACGGCGTTCTGCAGGAGCTCGGCGATGACCACCGCGAGCGGCGTGGCGACGTCCGCGGAGAGGTCCCCGACGTCCCCGTTCACGGCGACCTCGACGGCGTGACCCGAGAGGTCGGCGTCGCGGGTGAGGTGGATGAGCGCAGGGATGATCTCGTCGAAGCGGACCTGCTCCCCCGGCTCGCGGGCGAGGATCTCGTGCACGAGGGCGATCGCCGTGATCCGCCGCTCCGCCTCGAGGAGGGCGTCCCGGGCGCTCGGGTCCCCGAGGCGACGCGACTGCAGGCGCAGCAGCGAGGAGATCGTCTGCAGGTTGTTCTTCACCCGGTGGTGGACCTCGCGGATCGCGGCGTCCTTGGACAGCAACAGGCGGTCGCGGCGCCTCAGGTCGGTGACGTCGCGGAGCAGCACCACCGCGCCCGTCACCTCCGCCTCCTCGATGAGCGGGATGCAGTGGACGATCACCGTCACCTCGCCGCGGCGCTCGATCTCGTCGATCGCCGGCACCTGCCGCTCGAAGGCGCCGCGCACCGCCGGTGAGTCGACGCCGAGCTCCCCGAGGGTCGAGCCGATGATCTGGGTGAGGATGCCCATGCGGTGCAGCGCGTTCACCGCGTTCGGCGAGACGAAGGTGACCCGCTCGTCGGAGTCGAGGACGATCACCCCGTCGCCGGCGCGCGGCGCCTCCTCCATCATCTCGTCCTCGGCGAAGAAGGGGAACAGCCCCTCCGCGACCATCGCCGCGAGGCGGCTGAAGAGCTGCAGGTAGACGCGCTCGAGGCCGCCGGCGCGCCGCCCCCCCGTCGGCGACCAGACGCGCAGGAGGACCGCCACCACCTCGGCTTTGAAGCGGACCGGGATCGCGATCGCCCGCACCGCGCCGAGGGTGCGGTGCTCGGAGCCCTCCATCTCGGCGCTCGCGCCCCCCTGCCAGGCCTCGGCGACGACCGGCCACTCGTCGGCGCCCACCAGCTGGCCGACGACGTCGAGTTGCACGAGGGTCTGGCTCGTCGTCGGGCGCATCTGGCCGAAGATCACGAAGTGCAGGCCGAGCAGCCCCGCCTCGGCCGCCTCCCCCCCCGCCGCGCCGACGGCGAGCGAGTACTGGTCGACGGGGACGAAGAGCAGCAGGTCCGAGAAGGAGAGGTCGGCGAGCAGGCCCCAGGTGGCCATCAGCCGTTCCAGGTGCTGGCGGGCGGCGGTGTCGAGGCCGGTGAACTCCTGGGCCAGCTGGCGGGGCTCGCTCACGGCCCGATCGCCACGTCGCGCCCCTCGCGGGCGCGAAAGGCGCGCAGCTGCTCGTAGCCGGCGGCGCGGGCGAGGGCGGCGAGCTCGGCGGAGCGGTCGGCGACGTCGCCGGGGCCGTGGCTGTCCGAGGCCGTCGTCACCGGCACCTGGCGGGCGGCGAAGGCGGCGAGCAGGCTCGCCGAGGGGTAGGCCTCGGCGGCCGGCTTGCGCAGCCCCGCCGAGGAGATCTCCGCCGCCAGCCCCGAGGTGGCGGCGGCCTCGGCGATGCGCGCCTCGCACTCCTCGCGCGCCGCCGCCGAGGGGCGGATGCCGGCGACCTTCACGAGGTCGGGGTGCGCGAGCACGTCCACGGCGCGCGTCGCCGCCAGCTCCTCGAGCGCCCCGGTGTACTCCCGCCAGACCGCCTCGCCGCCGCGGCGCGACCACTGCGCCATCGCCACCTCGTCCTCCAGGTTGTCGAACATCCAGGTGCCGAGCCAGTGGACCGAGCCGAGGAGGACGTCGAAGGGATAGCCGGCGAGGAAGTCCGCCACCGCCGCCATCTGGCCGGGGTAGTAGTCGACCTCGAGGCCGAGGAGGACCGGGAGGCCCGCCGCCTTGGCGGTGAGCACCGCCTCCACGTAGTCGTCGAGCTCGGCGGTCGCGTGGTGCTCGAAGTAGGAGGAGATCGAGGTCGCGAGCGCCCGCTCCGGCTCGTCGCGCCAGAAGTCGCCGACGAGGCCGCGCACCGCGGTGAAGCGGAAGAGGTGCTCGGTGAGGGCGATCTCGGCGACGCCCCGTTCCGCGGCGCGCTCGCAGTAGACGCGCAGCCGCTCGAGGCGCTGCTCCCCGGCCTCGGCGCGCTCGCGGTGCGGCCAGAGGTGGACGTGGTAGTCGAGCACCCCGACCAGGCTAACGGTCCCGCCCCGGCCCACCCGGGAGGCCGGGCGATCGGGCCGGGCGATCGGGCCGGGCCGATCGGGCCGGGCGGGCTAGTCGAAGAGGTGCTCGGCGATCTCCAGCAGGCCGCCGAGGTCGGTGACGTCGCGCATCAGGTGCGGTACCCGCACGACCTGCTCGGCCTCGGCCGCGAGCTCGTCGATCAGCTGCTGCTCGCGCGTCGCCACCTGCGCGAAGTTGCAGAAGCCCGCGCCCACCTCGGCGAGCACCCGCGCCAGGCGCTCGCCGTCGGGGAAGCTTCCCGGCAGTGCCCGGGAGATTCGCTCGGCGAGCGGCGCGGCGTCCCCCTGCAGCGCCTCGGCGGTGCGCAGCGCGCCGCGGGCGGCGAAGGCCGCCGGCAGGGCCTTGTTCGCCACCACGAGGCCGAGGTGCAGCCGCCGCTCGGCGAGCGCACCGACGAAGGCGCGCGCCTCGCGGACCGGGACGGGCTCGGGGCTCGTCACCACCATGAAGGTCGTCTGCGGCTCGCGCAAAAGCGCCGAGACGGCGTGCGCGCGCGCGACGAAGCCCGGGTACATCGACTGGAAGAGGTTGAAGAAGACCGCCAGCTCCTCGAGGAGCTGGCTGCCGAGGATGCGGTCGGCGAGCTGGGTGAACGGGCGCGAGGCGAGGCCGACGAGGCGCGAGCGCGCCGGCGCAGTGAGCCAGCGCAAGAGCCGCGAGGAGAAGAACTCGGCCATCTTCTCCGGGGCGTCGACGAAGTCGAGGGCGCCGAGCGCGGGGGGCGTGTCGACGACGATGAGGTCGTAGCGCCCCTCGGCGTAGAGCTCGTAGAGGCGCTCCATCGCGATGTACTCGTGGCTGCGCGCGAAGCGCTGGGTGAGGTTGACGTAGAAGGGGTTGGCGAGGATCTGCCCGGCGACCTCGCGGCTCGGCGCGTGGCGCGTCACGAGGGCGTCCCAGGACTGCTTGGTGTCGAGCATCGCGGCGAAGAGCTCGCCCTTCGGGCGGGTCGCGCCGAACGCCGCCGCCGGCACGGGCCGCGCCTCGTCGCCGAGGCCGTCGAGGCCGAGGGCATCGGCGAGTCGGCGCGCCGGGTCGACGGTGATCACGAGGACGCGCACCGGGGCGCGCAGCGCCGCCCCCGCGGCGAGCGCCGCGGTCGTCGTCGTCTTGCCGACCCCGCCCGCCCCGCAGGCGATGAGGACCTCCTTGGTCGACAGCAGCCCCTCGAGGAGGAGCGAGGGCGCGCTAGCGCGCGCCCCCCGGCGGGGCGCCTCGGCGGGGCTCACGAGGCGGCGCTCACGAGGCGGCGCTCACGAGGAGGAGAGCTCCTCGCCGAGCAGCTCGGCGACGCGGTGCACGGCACGCGGCCCGTGCGCCCGCCCGAACAGGTACGGGAGGTGCAGCAGCGGCACCCCAGCCGGCAGCGCGGCGGCGAGGCGGGCGAGGTGGCTGGCGCCGGCGCGGCGGATCCCGACGGCGAGCGCCGCCCCCTCGAGGACGGCGGCGACCTCGCCGCCGAGCGCCTCCTCGACAAGGAGGAGGGCCTCGGGGCGGCGCAGCGCCTCGAAGTCCTCCTCCTCGCCGCGGCTGAACAGCTCGGGAAGGACGCGGTTGGCGACCACCGCGGCGAGCGCCACCCCGGTCTCCTCCTCGAGGCGACCGGTGAGCTCGAGCGCCTCGTTCACCGGCATCTCCTCGGGGGTCGCGACGACGACCACCCCGGTGCGCGCCGCGTCGCCGAGCAGCTCGAGCATCCACTGCGTCTCGGAGCGCACCGGCCCGACGCGCACGAGCTCGGAGAGGGCGACGGGCGCCGCGAAGTGCCCGACGATGTGCCCCGACGCGGTGGCGTCGACGACGACGAGGTCGTAGTGGCCCTCGCGCACCTCGTAGCAGAGCTTGCCGATGGTGAGCACCTCGCGCACGCCGGGCGCCGCGGCTGCGACGAAGTCGAGCGCCTGCGCGACGGGTGCGAGGCGGGTGAAGACCGGGAGGTGCAGGTGGAGGCGGAGGTACTCGCCGAGCGCCGCCTCGGTGTCCATCACCATCGCCGAGAGGCGGGGGGCGACGGCGCGGGGCGTGTAGGAGAGGGGGCCGCACTCGAGGGCGCGCGCGAGGTCGCCGCGCGGCTCCATCTCGCAGACGAGGGCCCGCTTGCCCGCGCCGCTCGCGAGGATGCCGAGGGCGCTCGCCACGGTGGTCCTCCCGACCCCGCCCTTGCCCGTGACGAACAGCAGCCGGTGGTCGAGGAGGCCGCTCACGGCCGCGGGGTGGGGCGCGCCCCCGCTACGACGCCCCGAAGCCGACGCGGCGGGCGTCGTCGGCGCCGATCTCGACGTAGGCGATGCGCGCCACCGGGACCGCGACCTGGCGGCCCCGCTTGTCGGTCAGCCACAGCACCCCGTCGCTGTCGGCGAGGGCCTTGTCGATGCGCCCGTGCACGGCGTCCTGGCTCTCGCCTTCGGCGAGCTCGATGTCGAGCTCTCTCGGTGCCTGGATGATGCCGATCCGCAGGTCCACGTGCGCTCCTTTTTCGTCGGCCGCCATCGTAGACAGAGGGGGAGGCGGCGCCGACCCGCCGGGCGCCGGCGTGGGCGGCCGCGAGACGCGAAATCCCTGCTGACGGTAGGATGGGGGTGAATCGACGAGGGGAGGCACCATGTGGGCGATCGCCGGCGTGCTGCTCGGACTTGTCGCCGTCGCGTCGCTCGTCGGCTTCCACGCCGGGCCGCACAGCCACGCCTTCGCCGGCGGGGTCGGCCTCGTCGCCGCGGTGTGGCTGGTGGTGATGGCCCTCACCGGGCAGTCGGGGCCGCTGCTCTGGCTCTTCTTCGGCGCCGACGTCGCCGTCTCCGCCGCGGTCGGCACCGCGGCCTGGAAGGGGCTGCAGGCCGCCCACCAGGTCCCCGCCGTGCAGCCGACGCGCCTCGAGGGCGCGCACGGCCACGCGCTCGTCGACCTTAACCCCGAGGGCACCGTGCGGGTGCGCGGCGAGACCTGGTCGGCGCGCTCGCTGAACGGGCGCATCGCCGCGGGGAGCGAGGTGCAGGTGATCAACGCCAAAGGGGTGCGCCTCGAGGTGTGGGGCGAGGGCAACGTCGGGCACCCGCCCTTCGCCCTCGGTGATGCCGGGCTCGACGACAGCTCGGACAATGGGAGGACGGCTTCATCATGATTGGGATCATCGTCGGCGTGGCGGTCTTCGCCGCCCTCATCGGCCTCGGGACCTCCGTACGGATCGTCCGCGAGTACCAGCGCATCGTGCTCTTCCGCCTCGGGCGCGTCATCGGGGTGAAGGGGCCCGGGCTGATCTTCCTCAACCCGATCACCGACCGCACCTCGCTCGTCGACCTCCGCGAGCAGTACCTGGAGGTCCCCCACCAGACCGCGATCACCGCGGACAACGCGCCGATCTCGATCGACTTCATCATCTTCTACAAGGTCGTCGACGCCTCGATGTCGGTCGTCGCGGTGCAGAACTTCGCCGGTGCGGCGCTCAACGTCGCGGCGACGACGCTGCGCAGCGTCGTCGGCGACATGCCGCTCGACGACGTGCTCTCCAAGCGCGACGACATGAACGCGCTGCTGCGGGTGCGCCTCGACGAGGTCACCGAGCGCTGGGGCGTGAAGGTCACCAACGTCGAGGTCCGCGAGGTCAACCCGCCGCCTGGTGTCCTCGAGGCGATGACCCGCCAGATGTCGGCCGAGCGGACCCGCCGCGCGCAGGTCACCGAGGCCGAGGGGCAGAAGTCGGCGGCGATCCTCTCCGCGGAAGGTGAGCGGCAGGCGAAGATCACCCTCGCCGAAGGCCAGCAGAAGGCGGCGATCCTCGCCGCCGAAGGTGAGCGGCAGTCGGCGCTCTTGAAGGCGCAGGGCTTCTCGGGCGGCCTCGAGACGATCCTCGGCGTGGCGAAGGGCCTCGACGAGAACACCCTCCTCCTCCAGTACCTGGAGACCCTGAAGCAGATCGGTGCCTCGCCCTCCACCAAGCTCGTCGTCCCGATGGAGCTCGGCGGGCTGCTGAACGGGCTGCGGGCCCTCATGCCCGCCGCCCCCTCGAGCAACGGCGCGAAGGCCCCCGAGGCAAAGGTCGCCGAGCCGAAGGCCGTGGAGGGCGCGACGCGCGACTGAGCGCCGCGGCGGTCAGGCCCGCCGGCCCCCCGGCACGTCCACCCCGCGCGGCAGCCGGGCGATCGGCCAGCCGAGGCGCTCGACCGCGAGGTCAAAGGCGTAGCGGTCGGTCATCCCGGCGACGTAGCTGACGGCGGCCGTGGTGCGCGCCGTGTCGTCGGCGTCGGCCGGGAGGGCGCCCGCCATCGCCTGCGGGCGGCTCGCGAAGTACTCGACGAGGGCGCGCAACACCGCGATCACGCTCGCCGCCTGCGCGACGGACTCCTCGCGGAGGTAGACCCGCTCGTAGTTGAAGCGGCGGAACTCGGCGAGGCCGTCGGCGAGGGGGGCGGGCATCAGCACCTCGCCGGCCGCCGCGCTCGTCGTGACGAGGGCGTCGACGAAGGCCCCGAGCTGGTCGCTGCGGCGACTCCCGCAGCGCTCGCGCACCACCGCGGGCAGCTCGCCCGCGGCGACGACCCCCGCGGAGACGGCGTCCTCGAAGTCATGGCAGACGTAGGCGATGCGGTCCGCCCAGCTCACCACCTCCCCCTCGGGGGTGCGCGGCGCGGGGCGGGACCAGGAGTGGTTGCGGATCCCGTCGGCGACCTCGGCGGTGAGGTTGAGCGAGGCGAGGGCGACGTCGGCGCCGAAGACGGCGTGGTCGAAGCCCCCCTCGAGGTAGGGGGTGAAGGCGTCCTCGCTGGCGTGGCCGCCGGGGCCGTGGCCGCAGTCGTGGCCGAGGGCGATCGCCTCGGCGAGGGCCACGTTGAGGCCGAGCGAGGCGGCGAGCGAGCGGGCCACCTGCGCGACCTCGAGGGCGTGCGTGAGGCGGGTGCGCTGGTGGTCGCGGGGAAAGACGAAGACCTGGGTCTTGCCGGCGAGGCGGCGGAAGGCCGGGGAGTGCAGCACGCGGTCGCGGTCGCGCTCGAAGGCGGTGCGGAACTCGTCGGGCGCCTCGGGGCGGAGGCGCTCGCCGCCGCCGCGGGCGCGCGTCGCGCCGGGCGCGAGCAGGCGGTCCTCGAGCTCCTCGCGCGCCTCGCGCCGCAGCGGGGTGACCGCGCCGATCTTCGCCCGGCTCCCCTCGTGCGCGCTGCGCAGCGCCCCCGCCGCGTCGAAGCCCCCCATCGTCTCCGCCCAGGCGGCGGCGCGCTCTTGGATGAACGGCTCCTCTGGCACATCGAAAGCGTAGAGGTCGGTCGCGACAGTGCCGGCGGCTGCCGGCAGTCGCGACGGTGAGGCGGCTGCCGGCCCATTAGGGGGCATCGCCGTTCGCGTGAGCGCTCGGTGAAAGGCGCCAACATTACGAAAAGATGTCGGTAACGTGGTGAACGGGGAGCTTCCGGCGGCGCCCGAGGGGGAGGAGGGCGTCGCCGGCCCCGCCCGTCAGCTGATCGAGAGCTCGGAGCGGTAGATGCGCGCCGGCCCGGCGGCGACGATCTGCTCGGCGAGGTCGGCGAAGATCTGCGCCACCTCGCCCTCGGGATCGGCGATCACCGCCGGGATGCCCTCGTCCGCGTCCTCGCCGCCGACGGCGGGGACGAGCGGCACCTTGGCGAGCAGCGGCGCCTCGAGGGTCTTCGCGAGCAGCTCGCCGCCGCCCGAGCCGAAGAGCTCGTAGCGGGTGCCGTCGGGGGTGCGGAAGTAGGACATGTTCTCGATCACGCCGCGGATCGGCAGCCGCAGCTGGCGCGCCAGCGAGCCGGCCCGCTGCGCGATGCGCGCCGAGCCGAGCTGCGGCGTGGTCACGAGGTAGAGCTCGGCGCGTGGCAGCTGCTGGCCGACCGAGAGGGCGATGTCGCCGGTGCCGGGCGGCATGTCGACGACGAGGAACTCCGGCGTCCCCCAGTGGACGTCGTTCAGGAACTGCTCGAGGGCGCGGTGCAGCATCGGCCCCCGCCAGGCGACGGCCTTGTCCTCGTCGACGAAGAAGCCCATCGAGATCGCCCGCACGCCGCGCGCCACGGGCGGGAGGATGGTCTTTCCGAGCACGAGCGGGGCGTAGCCGACCTTCAGCATGCGCGGCACCGAGAAGCCGTGGATGTCGGCGTCGAGGAGGCCGACGCTGTGCCCGGCGCGGGCGAGCGCGACCGCGAGGCTGACCGTCACCGAGGACTTCCCGACGCCCCCCTTGCCCGACGCGATCGCGAGGACCCTTGTCCGCGAGGAGCGGCTCGTGAAGGGGTTCTCGCGCGCCTCTCCGCCCGCCGCCGACTCCCCCTGCATCGCCTTCAGCAGCCCGCCGATCTCGACGCGCCGCGCCTCGTCCATCTCGATGAGGCGGAGCTCGATGCCCCGCCGCTCGCCGTCGGGGAGCGCGGCGGTGAGGCGCCCCGTGAGCTCGTTGGTCGCCGGGTACTCGCCCGGCGGCACCTCGACGGTGACCTCGATCGCACGGCGGCCGCCGCGCACCTGGCGCAGCGTGCCGAGCTCGCCGAGCGGGTGGAACAGGAGCGGGTCTTCGACGAGCGCGAGGGCGGCACTCAGCGTCGCGTCGTTGCTGTCCGCCATCTCTTTACCTGCCGCCCCGTCGTTGCCGCGGGCGCTTCCCGGCGGCGCCACTGTCAGATCGACCTTAGAGGATCGGGCTCGCGCCCCCGGCCGCCTCAGCGCGTGCTCGTGGTCGTGGTCACCGACGCGAGGAGGCCCGCCAGCGCGGCGGGCGGGCTGCGGTGCGCCTCGCGGTAGGCGACGGCGATCTCGGGGGCGAGGCTCTCGGCGAGGGGGCGCGCCGGCGAGTCGGCGAGGAAGGCGGCGAACTCGCCCGCCGCCGCCGCCGGCTCGGCGCGGTCCTGCAGGTCGGCGAGGCCGAGAAAGCCGCGCGCTGGGGCGTAGCCGGGGTGCTCGCGTGCCACCGCGTCGAGGCCGGCGTCGCCCGAGCGCACCTCGTCGCGCGCCCCGCCGGCGATGCCGATGAGGCGGATCAGCCACGCCCGGTAGGTGCGCGCCTCGAGCTCGCCGGGCTGGCGGGCGAGCACCGTGTCGTAGAGCGAGACCGCCTGGGAGAACTGCCCCTCGTTTCCGAGGACGAGGGCCTGGCTGAGCTCCTCGGCGGTGGCCTCGTTCGCCGGGAGGTTGACCGTGCCGGTCGCGCTCTCGCCGGGGAGGCGCACCCCGGCGACGAGCAGCGCGACGACGACGAGGAGGCCGAGGAAGCAGGCCACCGCCCCGCCGGCGAGGAGGCGGCGGGTCGCCGTGCGCCCGAGGCGGCGACGCAGGCGCGCGGCGGCGGAGGGGCGCGGCCCCCCGTGCGCGGGCGCGGCGGCGGGGGTCGCGGCGAGCGCCTCCTCGGCGGCCGCGAGGCGCTCGCGGTAGCCGGCCTGCAGCGTCGCGAAGTCGGCGTCGTCGACGTCGCCGGCGCGGTGCTCGAGCTCGAGGTCCTCGATCGAGCGGAGGAGGAAGTCCCGCTCGGCGACGAGGCCCTCGCGGGCGCGCGCCGCGGGGCGCCGCTCAGCCACCGGCCCCCCCGCCGCCGACCGCGGGCACCACCCCCCGGCGGCGGGCGCGCACGAGGAAGGTGACGCCCGCCGCCCCGGCGAGCGCGACCAGCGCGGCGGGGATCGCGACGACGAGCGCGCCGAGGCCGCCGCGGGGCTCGAGGATCGCCCCCGGGTACTTCGCGAGGACGGCGGACTCGATCGCGTCGTTGCTCTCCCCGGCGGCGACGCCGCGCGCCACGTCGCGGTCGAGCGCCTGCGCGATGTTGTCGGTCGACTGCCCGATCGAGAGGTCCGTGCAGCTCGGGCACTTCAGCACCGACTCGAGGTAGCGGACGCGCGCCGCGCCCGCCGGGAGGGGGTGCACGCTCCCGATCGCGAGGAAGGTGAGGGCGACCACGACGGCGAGGCCGAGGCCGAGGAAGGTGCGTCGGGAGCCCCCGCGGCGAGGTGCGTCAGCCAACGCCGGCCCCCTCGGACTCGGCCTTTTGCAGCTCCCGCTCGGCGGCGCCGGCGGTGACCGCCCCGGGGAGCCAGGCGACGACGCGCCCCGCGGGCGAGACGAGGAAGGACTGCGGGGGGTTCGCGACCCCGTAGGCGACGGCGATGTCGCTCGTCGGGTCGGCGACGGCGGGCCAGGTGGCGCCGTAGCGGCGGAGGAAGCCGGCGGCGTTCCCCGCGGAGTCGTCGAAGACCACGCCGAGCACGGAGGCGACCTTGCGGTCGGTGAAGGCGAAGCTCGCGAGCTGGGGTGCCTCGCCGGCACACGGCGCGCACCAGCTGGCGAAGAAGCTCACGAGCACGTAGCGGCCGTGCAGCGAGCCGAGGCGCTCGACGCGGCCCGAGAGCAGGTCGGCGCCGCTGATCGCCGGCGCCTGCTCGCCGACGAGCGGGTTGGCCGCCGGGCCTGGGGGGTGGCTGACGACCGTCGCGAAGACGGCGATGAGCACGACGGCGACGACCCCCGCGACCGCGGCGGCGAGCGCGACGCGGCGGCGCTTCAGCTGCCCACCCCGGCGGGGACCGGCGGGAGGAGCTCGGGGATCGCCACCGAGATCGGGTCCGTCGGCCGCCGCCGTCGCCCCGGCCAGGCCGCGAGCAGCGCGCCCGCGCCGGCGAGGAAGCCGCCGATCCACATCCAGATCACGAGGGGGATGACGAGGATCGTGAGCGTCGCCCGGCGGGCGCCGGCGGTGATCTCACTGCCGGGCGAGAGGTAGACGTCGTCGATCAGGGTGCTGCGGATCGACGGCGTGCCGATGTGCTCGGTCTGGCCGGCGAAGGTGTCGACCGCGGGGCGGAGCGTGTAGCGGCCGTCGACCGAGACGACCGCCTGCACGCCGCTGCGGTCGGGCGAGGAGAACGAGCGCACCCCCTCGAGCAGGAAGCGGTGGTGGTCGATCGTCACCGGGCGGCCGACGGTGAGGGTCTCGTAGCGCGAGACCTGGAACGAGCTCGAGGCGCTGAGGCCGACGGCGATGACGATGATCCCGAGGTGGACGATCATCCCGCCGTTGGCGCGCCCGACGAGGCCGCGCAGCGGGGAGAGGCCGTGGCGGCGCGAGGCGAGCGCGGCGAGGACGAGCTGGCGCAGCGCCGAGGCGGCGGCGAAGGCGCCGAGGCCGAAGGCGCCGAGCGGCAGCAGCCCGCGCAGGCCGCAGAGCACGCAGATCGCGATCGTCCCCGCCGCGGCCCACGCCGAGACGAGGAGGCGGCGGGCGAGGAGGCCGGGGGCCGCCACGCGCCACGGGAGCACCGGCGCGATCGCCATGAAGAAGAGGAGCGCGATGCCGATCGGCACGGTGAAGGTGTCGAAGTAGGGGCGGCCGATCGAGACCTGCTGGTTGGAGAAGGTCTGCACGAACAGCGGGAAGACCGTGCCGACGAGGACGACGACGGCGAAGGCGGCGAAGAGGAAGTTGTTGACGAGGAAGGCCCCCTCGCGCGAGAGCGGCGAGTCGATGCCCCCGGGCGAGGCGAGGCGGTCGCCGCGCCAGCCGATGAGCACCACCCCGCTCACGACGACCACGGCGAAGAAGCTGAGGAGCGCGGGGCCGATCCCCGAGTCCGAGAAGGCGTGCACCGAGTTCACCGCCCCGGAGCGGGTGAGGAAGGTGCCGAGGATGGTGAGCGAGAAGGTGGCGATGAGGAGCGAGAGGTTCCAGATCCTGAGCAGCCCCCGCCGCTCCTGGACCATCACCGAGTGCAGGTAGGCGGTGGCGGTGAGCCAGGGCAGCAGCGCCGCGTTCTCGACGGGGTCCCACCCCCAGAAGCCCCCCCAGCCGAGCACCTGGTAGGACCACCAGCCGCCGAGCATGATCCCGACGGTGAGGAACGCAAAGGCGACGAGGGCGAAGCGGCGCACCTCGACGAGCCACCCCTCCCCCACCCTGCCGGTGACGAGCGAGCCGATCGCGAAGGCGTAGGGGATCGTGAAGCCGACGTAGCCGAGGTAGAGGAGGGGCGGGTGGATCGCGACGAGCAGGTTGTTCTGCAGGAGCGCGTTCGCCCCCGCCCCCGCGCCGCTGTTCGCCACCGCCCCGACCTGCGCGGCGAAGGGGTCGGCGGGGCCGAGCATGAGGGCGAGGAAGAAGGTCGCGACCGCGAGGCCGGTGACGAGCGCGACGGCGACCACCCGGTCGGTCGCGCGCGCCCGGAAGTGGCGGGCGACGAGGGCGAGGTAGCCGGCGAGGATCAGCACCCACAGCAGGATCGAGCCCTGCAGCGCCGACCACATCCCGGTGATCGAGAAGAACAACGGCGTCGTGCGGGCGTTGTTGGCGGCGACGAAGGCGAGAGAGAAGTCATGGGTGACGAGCGCCCGCTCCATCGCCGCGCTCGCGACGAGGGCGCCGGCGAGGGCCACGAGCGGCCAGCGCGTCGCCCGCACGAGCAGCGCGTCGCGGCCGCGCAGCAGGCCGCGCAGGCCGTCGCCGATCCCGCCGAGCGCCCCGATGAGGGCGAGGAGGAGGCCGGCGTGGCCGAGGAGGGCGTTCAACGGGGGCGGCGGCTCAGCGGACGCTGCCGTTCGGGGCGCGCACCCGGCCGGGGTGGGCGGCGATGTAGCTGTTCGAGTGCTTCACGAGGATCTGCACCGAGTCGAAGACGTCGCTGTGCGCCTCGAAGTGGCCGACGAGGACGACGGGCACGTTCGGCGTGAAGAGCTGCGGCGGGTCGGCGGCGTTCTCGACGCGCACCCGGGCCCTCCCCGACGAGATCGTGAAGGCCCGGAGGGCGTCGTCGGTCGTGACGAGCGACCCCTTCACGACCACGCCCTCGATGTCAAAGGTCGACGAGCCGAGGCTCGCGCGCGCGGCGATCGCCTGGTCCGCGGTCTTGAAGTAGACGACGGCGGAAGTGAGCGTCTTGTAGAGGAGGAAACCCATCGCCCCGAGGAGGACGACGAAGACGACGATGAGGCGGCGGCGGAGGGCGCTCCGTCCCCGCGGCGCAGCCGGCGGCGGGGGCGGGAGGACCCGCGCGCCCGCCGCGTGCTCGGTGGTGGTCATCGCTCCTCGGGCTCCTCGGCGGGGAGCACCGGCAGCTCGCGCCGCCTGAGCGCCCGTTGCTCGCGCAGCCGCAGCGTCGCGCCGTAGGCGACGAGCGAGACGAGGGTCACGCTGTAGCCGGCCTCGATGTAGCCGTTCACAGCCCCTCCCGGCGGCGGGCCTCGAGCTCGCGCCGCAGCGCCTGCTCGTCGCCCTCGTCGACGAGGCGGGCGAGGCGGTAGCGGTGGCCGACCAGCCAGACGTAGACGAGGGCGAAGGCGACGAAGCCGAGGAGCAGCGTGTAGAGCATCGAGCCGTGCACGTAGGTCTTGCCGGCGGTGAGCGAGGGGCGCTGGTGCAGGCTCGTCCACCACTGCACCGAGAAGTAGACGACGGGGACGTCGATGAAGGCGATCAGCGCGGCGATCGCCGAGCGGCGGGCGCGCACCTCGGGGTCGCCGGGCACGGCGCGGATCGCCAGGTAGCCGAGGTAGAGGACGAGGAGCAGCGCCGTCGTCGTGAGTAGTGGGTCCCAGACCCACCAAGCCCCCCAGGTCGGCCGCCCCCAGATCGACCCGGTGACGAGGGTGAGCGCGGTGAAGACGACGCCGACCTCCGCGGAGGCGCCCGCGAGGCGGTCGAGCACGAGCGAGCGGGTGCGCGGCCAGAGGTAGCCGAGGCTCGAGAGGAACGAGACGCCGTAGGCGAGGAACGAAACGAAGGCCATCGGCGGGTGGATGTACAGCAGCCGCACGAGGTTGTGCATGTAGACGTCGGGCGGCGTCACCCACAGGCCGAGGACGACGTCGGCGAGGACGCCGCCGATCCCGAGCGCGCCGGCGAGGGCGAGGAGCGGCGGGCTGCGGCGCGGCGGCGCGGCGGCGACCGGCGGGCGCCGCTCGGCGGTGAGCACGCTCACCGGTCCTCGAGCATCGGGCCGAAGACGACGACGCCGAGCGCCGTGTAGACGAGCGCGAAGGCGGCGACGAGGCCGATCCAGCCGAGGGACTGCCCCGGTTGGTGGGCGAGCGCGTGCTTCCAGGCCGTCGTCGCGCCGAGGAGCACCGGCGCCGCGGCGGGGAGGAAGAGCAGCGGGAGCAGCGTCTCGCGCACCCGCGCCGAGGCGGAGAGGGCGCCGTAGAGCGCGCCGAGGGCGGCGAGGCCGGCGGTCGCGGCGAGGGCGCTCACGACGAGGACGCCTCCGCTCGTGAGCGGGAGCGAGAACAACAGGGCGGCGACGACCGAGAGCAGCACCTCGAGCAGGCACAGCTGCAGCGCGATCGCGCCGGCCTTGCCGAGGAAGACCCCGGCCGGGTCCAGGCCCGAGAGGCGCAGCCCGTCGGCCGCGTCGTCGGCGGCCTCGATCGCGAAGCTGCGCTGCACCGCGAGGGTCGTCGAGAACAGCACCGCCAGCCAGAAGAGCCCCGCCTCGGCGCCGGCGAGCGTCTTCGGGTCGGGGCCGAGCGCGAAGCCGAAGAGCACGAGCACCGAGAGCGCGAAGGGCGCGATCTGGTTGAGCGCGACCCGCGAGCCGAACTCGATGCGCAGGTCCTTGCCGCCGACGAGGAGCGCGTCACGCCACATCGGCGCCGGCCTGTTCGCGGTAGTCCGGGGCGGCGACGGCGTGCGGCGCCTCGGGTGCCTCGGGGAGGGTCCGCCCACCGGCGAGGCACACGCTCCGGTCGGCGAGCGCGCCGGCGCGCGCGAGCTCGTGGGAGGAGAAGAGCACCGAGCTGCCGACGGCGCGCGCCTCGGCGACGAGCTCGTCGACGAGGGCCCTCCCCTCCTCGTCGATCCCCGCGTGCGGCTCGTCGAGGAGCCACAGCCGCGGCGAGCGGGCGAGCAGCACGGCGAGGTTGCAGCGGCGCCGCTGGCCCTGGGAGAGGGCGCCGGCGCGCGTCTGGCGGAGGCGCCCGCCGAGGCCGAGGCGCTCGAGCGAGGGCCCCACCCGCGCCTCGTCGGCGCGCCCGGCGCGCACCGCGAAGCGGACGTTGGCCTCGACGGTGAGGTCGTCGTAGAGGAAGCTCGAGTGGCCGAGGAGGTGGACCTCGCGGCGCAGCGCCCTGCGGTCGACGGCGAGGTCGTGGCCGAGGACGCTGGCGCTCCCCGAGGTCACCCGCAGGAGCCCCGCGCACAGGCGCAGCAGGCTCGTCTTGCCGGCGCCGTTCGGCCCGTGGAGGTGGACGACCTCGCCCTCCTCGACGGTGAGGGTCAGCCCCGACAGGAGGGGGAAGCGGCCGGCAAGCGAGACGGCCTCACGGAGATCGACGGCAACGGCCATGAGCGCCCGCCCATGCTACGGGGCGGGGGGCTCCCCCCACCAAGCGGGGCGGCGGGCTACTTGCCGGCGACGAGCGCCATGTCGGCGTCGACCATCATCTCGATCAGCTCGTGGAAGCCGATCTCGGGCTGCCAGCCGAGGGTGCTGCTCGCCCGCTTCGCGTCGCCGACGAGCAGGTCGACCTCGGCGGGGCGGAAGAAGCGCTCGTCGATCTTCACGTGGTCCTCGTAGCTGAGGCCGGCGCGGGCGAAGGCGATCTCGCAGAGCTCGCGCACCGAGTGCGTCTCGCCCGTCGAGACGACGAAGTCCCCCGGCTCGTCGGCCTGCACCATCAGCCACATCGCCCGCACGTAGTCGCCGGCGAAGCCCCAGTCGCGCTTGGACTCGAGGTTGCCGAGGCGCAGCTCGCTCTGCAGGCCGGCCTTGATGCGGGCGACGCCGTGCGTCACCTTGCGGGTCACGAACTCGAGGCCGCGCCGCGGGCTCTCGTGGTTGAAGAGGATCCCCGACGAGGCGTGCAGGTCGTAGCTCTCCCGGTAGTTCACCGTGATCCAGTGGCCGTAGACCTTGGCGACGCCGTAAGGGCTGCGGGGGTGGAAGGGGGTGAACTCGTTCTGCGGGACCTCGCGGACCTTGCCGAACATCTCCGAGGAGGAGGCCTGGTAGAAGCGGATCTCCGGGTCGACGAAGCGGATCGCGTCGAGCACGCGGGTGACCCCGAGCGCCGTCGCCTCCCCGGTGAAGACCGGCTGGGAGAACGAGGTCTGCACGAAGGACTGGGCGGCGAGGTTGTAGACCTCCTGCGGCCGGTGCTCGCGCAACGACTCGATGATCGAGACCTCGTCGAGGAGGTCGCCCGAGGTGAGGGTGATGCGGTCCTGGATGTGGGCGATCCGCTCGAAGTTCACCGTGCTCGAGCGGCGCACCATGCCGACCACCTCGTAGCCCTGCTCGAGCAGGAACTCGGCGAGGTAGGAGCCGTCCTGGCCGGTGACCCCGGTGATCAGCGCGCGCCGTGGCATCAGACTGTTCTAGGCCCTCTCTTGTTTGCTGACAAGGATCGCGCCGACTCAGGCCGGCGCGCGGTCGGGGCGGATGATGAGCAGCGGCAGGTCGCAGTGGTGGACGAGGTGGTCGGCGACCGAGGCGACGAGGAGCGCGGCCACCGGGCCGTGGATCGTGGCGCCGATCGCCACCATCGTCGCCTCGCGCTCGTGTGCCACGGCGAGGATCCCGAGGCCCGGGTCGCCTTCGCGCACGACGAACTCGTAGCTGACGCCGCTCCCCCGGAAGAGCTCCTCGGCGTCGCGCCGCGCCTGCTCGGCCATCTCGTCGATCGTCTCCTCGACGATCGCGATCGCCTCGCCGGCGCTCGGCTCGGCGAGCACGGGGAGGTGGCGCACGAAGACGGCGATGACCTCCCCCCCGGCAGCCCCGACGAGCGGCGCCACGGCGCGCGCCGCGGCGATCGAGGGCTCGGTGCCGTCGATGCCGAGGACCACCCTGGCCAGCAGCCCTGCTCCTACGTGCTCCCTGGCTGTCGTCACCTTTGCCTCCTCTTGGCGCTCGGGCGCCGAGGATAGAGGCTGCCTCCCGCGGCCGCGGGCTGCCCGCCGCGCGCGAGTCCGCGGCGGGGCGGGTGCCGCTGGCGGAGAGCGCCCGGCCGGGCGCGCCCGCCGTCCGAGCCGGAGGGTGGAGGGCCTTACGCGGAGCGCACGTTCGCGGCCTGGAGGCCCTTGTGGCCCTCCTGCACCTCGAACTCGACCTCCTGGCCCTCTTCGAGGGTGCGGTAGCCCTGCATCTGGATCGCAGACTGGTGCACGAAGACGTCGCCGCCGCCACTCTGGGAGATGAAGCCGTAGCCCTTCTCCGCGTTGAACCACTTCACCGTGCCGTTCGCCACCTGGGCGCTCCCCTTCTCTCTGATGCTGTGCACAGCGGAACGGCCTTGGGAGCGGTCGTTTCGCCGGCGGGGAGAATACCAGCCACCTCAAGGGGACCGCAGGGTCCCCGCGGTCGGTTCACCCCGCTTGAGCTGGCCTTCGGTGGATGCGCGTGCCGCCCGGCGTGTCCTCGACGGCGTAGCCGAGCGCCTCGAGCTCGGCGCGCAGGGCGTCGGCCGCGGCGAAGTCGCGCGCGCCGCGGGCCGCGTCGCGGCGGCCGACCAGCGCCTCGGCGGCGGCGGCCTCCCGCTCGTCGACGGCGGCCGTCTCGCCGCTGTCGATCCCGAGCACCGAGAAGAGGCTGCGCACCGCCCCGGCGAGGGCCTCCGCCCCGCCACCGTCACCCTGGTCGGCGAGGGCGTGCGCGCGCCGCAACGCCTCGAAGAGGCCGGCTGTCGCCCGCGGCGAGTCGAGGTCGTCGTCCATCGCTGCGGCGAAGCGGGCCGCTTCCTCCCTCGCGAGCGGGTGCTCGCTCATCGCCGCGCCGGGGAAGCGGCGGGCGAGCGCGTCGACGCGCGCGAGCGCCGCCGAGGCGTCCTGCAGCGTCTCGGCGTTCACCTCGAGGGGAGAGCGGTAGTGGGCGCGCACCGAGAGCATCCGGTAGGCGCGCGGCCCGGTCTGCTCGAGGAGCTCGGCGAGGGTCGTGAAGTTGCCGAGGGACTTCGACATCTTCTCGCCGCTCACCGTCACGAGGCCGTTGTGCATCCAGTGGCGGGTGAAGCGCCGGCCGGCGGCGACCGCCTGCGCGCGCTCGTTCTCGTGGTGCGGGAACATCAGATCCTGGCCCCCACCGTGCAGGTCGAAGTCCTCGCCCAACAGGGCGAGCGACATCACCACGCACTCGGTGTGCCAGCCCGGGCGCCCCTCGCCGAAGGGGGCCGGCCAGCTCGGCTCGTTCGGCTTGGCCGCCTTCCAGAGGACGAAGTCGACCGGCGAGCGCTTCTCCTCGATGACGTCGACGCGCGCCCCGGCGCGCAGCGAGTCGAGGCTCTGATGGGCGAGCAGGCCGTAGCCGGGGATCTTCGAGGCCGCGAGGTAGACGCCGTCCGAGGTCTGGTAGGCGGCGCCCGACGCGAGGAGCTCGGCGATGAGCTCGACCATCTCCGCGACGTAGGCCGTGGCGTGCGGCGTCTCGTGCGGGCGCAGGATGCCGAGTCCGTCCATCGCCGACCACCACTGCGCCTCGCACTCCTCGGCGATCTCCTGCCAGGGGCGCGCCTCGGCGTTGGCGCGGTTGATGATCGTGTCGTCGATGTCGGTGACGTTCGAGACGTGGTGCACGACGAGGCCGCGGTGCTCGAGGTAGCGCCGGAGGAGGTCGTAGGCGAGCGTCATCCGGCCGTGGCCGACGTGCGGCGCGCCGTAGACGGTCGGCCCGCAGACGTACATCGCGAGCTCCCCGGGATCGCGCAGCTGGAGCTCGCCGACGCGGCCCGTCGCCGTGTCATGCAGCGCGAGCACGGGAAGTACCGTACTAGCCACGATGTCGGGCCCCGAGAGCGTCCCCACGCCCCCGCGCGTCCCGGAGAAGCCCTCCCTCGACGGCCTCGAGGAGAAGTGGGGCAAGGCCTGGGAGCGCGACGGCACCTACCTCTTCGACCGCAGCCGGCCGCGCGCCGGGGTTTACTCGATCGACACCCCCCCGCCCACGGTGTCGGGCTCGCTGCACGTCGGCCACGTCTTCTCCTACACCCAGACCGACGTCATCGCCCGCTACCAGCGGATGACCGGGAAGTCGGTCTTCTACCCGATCGGCTGGGACGACAACGGCCTCCCCACCGAGCGGCGGGTGCAGAGCTACTACGGGGTGCGCTGCGAGCCGGCCCTCGCCTACGACTCCGACTTCCGCCCGCCCTCCGAGCCGCCCGAGCACGCCGTCGCGGTCTCGCGGCGCAACTTCGTCGAGCTGTGCGCGCTCCTCACCCACGAGGACGAGACCGTCTTCGAGGAGCTCTTCCGGCGGATCGGCCTCTCGGTCGACTGGTCGCTCAAGTACACGACGATCTCCCCCGCCTCCCAGCGCGTCTCCCAGCGGGCCTTTCTGCGGATGCTCGCCGCCGGCCACGCCTACCGCCAGGAGGCGCCGACGCTGTGGGACGTCGACTTCCGCTCGGCGATCGCCCAGGCCGAGCTCGAGGACCGCGAGGTCGCCGGCGCCTACCACCGCCTCGCGTTCGCGCGCCGCGACGGCGAGGGGAGCATCGAGATCGAGACGACCCGCCCCGAGCTGCTGCCGGCCTGCGTCGCGCTCGTCGCCCACCCTGAGGACCCGCGCTACCGGCCGCTGTTCGGCTCGACGGTGCGCACGCCGCTCTTCGGCGTCGAGGTCCCCGTCGTCGCGCACGAGCTCGCCGACCCCGAGAAGGGCTCGGGGATCGCGATGGTCTGCACCTTCGGCGACCTCACCGACGTCATCTGGTGGCGCGAGCTCGCCCTCACGACGCGCACCGTCGTCGGGCGCGACGGGCGGCTCGAGCCGGTCGAGTTCGGAGCCGAGCCCTTCTGCTCGGTCGACGCCGCAGCCGCCAACGCCGCCTACGGCGAGCTCGCCGGCCGCACCGTGCGCCAGGCGCAGCGGCGGATCGTCGAGCTGCTCGGCGAGGCGGGCGCGCTCGTCGGCGAGCCGCGGCCGATCACCCACCCGGTGAAGTTCTACGAGCGGGGCGAGCGGCCGCTCGAGATCGTCTCCTCCCGGCAGTGGTACGTGCGCACGATGGAGCTGCGCGAGCGGCTGCTCGCAGCGGGCCGCGAGCTGCGCTGGCACCCGGAGTTCATGGGCGGCCGCTACGAGTCCTGGGTGAAGGGGCTGAACGGCGACTGGAACATCTCCCGCCAGCGCTTCTTCGGCGTCCCGTTCCCCGCCTGGTACCCCGTCGGCGAGGACGGCTCGATCGACGACGACCACCCCCTCCTCGCCGACGAGGCCTCGCTCCCGGTCGACCCCTCGGTCGACACCCCCGCCGGCTACCGCCCCGAGCAACGGGGGGCGCCGGGCGGCTTCGTCGGGGACCCCGACGTGATGGACACCTGGGCGACCTCCTCGCTCACCCCGCACATCGCCGGCCGCTGGGGGGACGACGACGACCTCTTCGGCCGCATGTTCCCGATGGACCTGCGCCCGCAGGCGCACGAGATCATCCGCACCTGGCTCTTCTCGAGCGTCGTCCGCTCGCTCATCGAGCACGAGGGGCTCCCCTGGTCGCACGCCGCGATCTCCGGCTGGATCCTCGACCCCGACCACAAGAAGATGTCGAAGTCGAAGGGCAACGTGACGGTCCCGACCGACCTCCTCGACGCGCACGGCACCGACGCCGTCCGCTACTGGGCGGCCTCGGCGCGCTTCGGCGTGGACACGATCTTCGACGAGGGCGAGATGAAGGTCGGCCGCCGCCTCGCGATCAAGATCCTCAACGCCACCAAGTTCGCGCTCTCCCGCGTCTCGGCCGGCCCCCCGCCCGAGCGCCACGAGCCCCTCGACGCGGCGATGCTCGGCGCGCTCGGCGCGCTCGTCAGCGAGGCGAGCGCGGCCTTCGCCGGCTACGAGCCGGCGCGCGCCCTCGAGCTCACCGAGTCCTTCTTCTGGTCCTTCTGCGACGACTACCTGGAGCTCGTGAAGACCCGCGCCTACCGCGACGACGCGGGCGCCGCCTCCGCCGGGGACGCGCTCGGGCGCGGCCTCGACGTGCTCCTCCGGCTGTTCGCGCCCTTCCTCCCCTTCGCGACCGAGGAGGCCTGGTCGTGGTGGCACGAGGGGTCGCTGCACCGCGCCCCCTGGCCGCGGCCCGAGGAGCTCGCGAGCAGTGGGGCGGCCGACCCGGCGCTCCTCTCCGACGTCGCCGCGGTGCTCGGTGAGGTCCGCCGGGCGAAGACCCTCGCCAAGCGCTCGATGCGCGCCCCCGTCGAGCGCGTCGTCGTGCACGGCGAGGCGGCCGTGCTGGCGCGCATCGAGTCGGCACGTGGCGACCTCACTGACGCCGGTGGCATCGTCGCGCTCGAGCTCGTCGAGCGCCCCGGCGAGACGGCCGTCACCGTGGAGCTCGCCGAGGCGGACTGAAAGGCCCCTCAGGCCGAGGCGGCCGCCGCCTCCCGCTCGCGGGTGCGCTCGTGTGCGCTCTTCGGGAGCATCTCGATGCGGTGGCCGTCGGGGTCGAAGATGAACACCGAGTTGCGCCTGGTCCGCTCCGAGGCCTCGATCCCTGCGGCGGTGAGCGCCTCCACGACCTCGTCGAGCTCGTCGGCCTCGACGTTCAGCGCCATGTGGTTCATCTCCTCGCCGCCGTGCGCCTCCTCGGCCTCGAACAGGTCGAGGCCCTGCATCCCGCAGCGCAGGAAGCTGGCCCTGCGGGCGGGACCACCACCACCGCCGCCTCCGGCGTTGCGATCCTCGAAGCCGAGCACGCCCATGTAGAACGCGAGCGAGCGGTCAAGGTCCGCGACGTGCAGCACGACGTGGTTGATCCCCGTCACCTTCACCATCGGATCCGCCATTCGGGTCCCTCCCCTCGGGGCGACTGGCACCCCGCCGCGAGCTTACGGGTGGCGGCTCCCCGGCGCCGGGTAGCTCAGCTCAGACGGTGCGGCCGAGGCGCTCGCTCACCGAGACGATCTCGCCGTTCTCCTCGCCCTGCAGCATCTCGAGCGCGATCCCCGCTGGCACGTCGGGGGTGAGGAGCTGGCCGGCCTCGTAGCGCTCGACGAAACGGTCGATGAAGCCCTTGCCGACCTCGGCGGGGTCCTGGTTGCGGATGTAGGTCTGCATCGCGGTGTCGACGACGCCGGGGCGCAGCAGGTTGGCGGTCACCCCGCTCCCCGCGAGCTCGGTCGCGAGGCCGAGGGTGTGCGCCTCGAGGGCCGCCTTGGAGGCGATGTAGCAGTTGTAGGGGTCGCCCGAGCTCGCCCGCCCGACGGCGCCGGTCGAGACGTTGAGGATCCGGCCGAAGCCGCGCGCGAGCATCCCGGGCAGCACCGCGACGCTGAGGCGCACCGGCGCGGCGACATTCACCTGCAGGGCGAAGGCGTAGGCGTCGGGGTCCGCCGAGGTCGTCGGGCCGAGCGGCCCGACGACCGCCCCGTTGTTCACCAGCAGGTCGACAGGGCCGAAGGCGTCGACGACGGCCGAGAGGGCGGCGTCGAGCTCTGCGGCCGCGGCGAGGTCGGCCTGGGCGACCACGCCTGCGGCTCCCGCCTCCTCGACGAGCGCGAGCGTCTCCTCGAGCTCGGACTCGGTGCGCGAGAGGAGGCCGACGCTCACCCCCGCGCCGGCGAGCGCCACCGCGATCTCCCGACCGATGCCCCGACCCGCACCGGTGACGAGTGCCACCTTTCCCCGAAGCGCCGTCACGATGACCTCACTCACTCAACTCTCGAGGCGGGGAGCTCCCGCAGCCCCTCTTGATAACCGCGACCGGCCCTCCTCCGCACCTCGCGGCGTCGCGGCCGCGCCGCGCCCCGATGGAGCGCCCGCCCGCGGCGCCGGGCGCACTCAGCTGTCGGCGGCCACCGAGGCGAAGAAGCGGCGCGATCCCTCGAGGACGGCGCGCGCCTGGTCGGCGAGCGCGAGCCCCTCGAGGGCGCGGCAGGGGACCTCGAGGCTCACCGGCAGGCCGTCCGGGAGCGCCTCGACCATCTCCGCGAGCGGCAGCTCGCCATCACCGGGGACGAGGCGGTCGGCCGTCGACTCGGCGCGCAGCGCGTCGAAGGGCGGCGCCTCGGCGCGGGCGTCGGAGAGCTGGAGGATCCCGAGGCGGGCCGCCGGGACCGCGGCGAGCTCGGCGACCGCGCCGCCGGAGCGGAAGAAGTGCAGGCTGTCGAGGAGCAGGACGACGTTCGGCGCGCCGGAGTCCTCGAGGAGGGCGAGCGCCTCGGCGAGCGAGCGCGTCGCCGAGTAGGGCATGAACTCGAAGGCGACGGTGAGGCCGCGCTCGGCGGCGAGGCCGGCCACCGCGGCGAGGTGCGCGGCGGCGCGCCCGCGCTCGGGGTCCCAGGAGACCGACTGCACGAAGCGGGCGCCGACGCCCTCGGCGAAGGCGACGATCGCCGCCGCGTCGTCGAGGGAGAAGTCCTCGTCGAGGACGACGTTCGAGACCTCGAGGACCGGCAGGCCGGCCGCGGTGAGCGCCCGCCGCGCCGCCTCCAGGAACTCCGGCTCGCGCGCGAGCGGCGAGAGGGGCTGGCCGTAGAGGGCGAGCTGGATGCCGGTGAGGTCGTAGCCGGCCTCGCCGGCGGCCGCGATCGCCTCCAGGGGGTGCGGCCGGTGCAGGGTGAGGGGCGCGAGCGAGAACTCCATCGGTAATTTCTCCTTGGTCACCTGCATTGTGCCCCTGCTGGCAGAATCCAACGGTCCAACGGGAGGCCACCATGTCCGTCCTCGAGACCCTGCGCTCGGTGATCTCGCTCCGCCCCGTCGAGCTCGACCCGGTGAAGCGGCGCCTCGCGCGCGCCGCGGGGATCGCCGACCTCCGCCGCCTCGCCCGCCGCAGGCTCCCCGGCGGTGTCTTCGACTACATCGACGGCGCCGCCGAGGACGAGCTGAGCGCGGCCCGCAACGTCGCCGCCTTCTCGGACTGGGAGTTCGCGCCGCGGGTGCTGCGCGACGTCGGCAACCTCGAGATCGCCGGCTCGCTGTTCGCCAAGCCCCTCGCCTTCCCGCTCGTCCTCGCGCCGACCGGCTTCAGCCGCATCGCCGACCCGGCGGGCGAGCTCGCCGTGGCGCGCGCCGCAGAGCGCGCCGGCCTTCCCTACACGCTGTCCACGATGTCGACCCGCTCGATCGAGGAGGTCGCGGCGGTGAGCGGCGGGCGGAAGTGGTTCCAGGTCTACGCCTGGCGGGACCGCGGCCTCGTGAAGGAGCTGCTCGCCCGCGCCGACGCGGCGGGCTACGAGGCGGTGATGCTCACCGTCGACACCCCCGTCCTCGGACGCCGCGAGCGCGACCTTCGCCGCGGCTTCACGCTGCCGCCGAA
>Ga0307374_10000313_pt1 | contig 92561 bp, 84 predicted proteins | sample OX3MG_FD_202532 | JGI IMG/M metagenome (GOLD analysis project Ga0307374, IMG submission 202532) | Soil microbial communities from Risofladan, Vaasa, Finland - OX-3 | ecosystem: Environmental > Terrestrial > Soil > Coastal area > Acid sulfate soil | place: Finland: Risofladan, Vaasa | collected...
CAACTTCAATTTCGGACTGGTAATCACTGAGAAGGAGCTTGGGGAAGTAATTTTGCGTAGTCTCAGCGCCGATGTAGGGAGTGAACGCATTCTCGGGCAACAAGGGGATCACCGATTGGATCCCTGCCGCCTTGAGCCGTTCAACTGCCAACGTAGCTTCCGAGTCGGTGCTGGCGGTCTCGCCCAGGTCGGCCGCTATCGTTTCTACCTTGGGGACAACACCAATTTTTTTCAGATCCGGCAAAAGGTAGGAGTTGAGCGCGCTCTGGTCGCTGGCCTGATCCGAGACCACGACACCGACCTTCTTGCCGTGGCCAAGGCGTCCCGAGCTGAGGCCCCAGCGCACGGTGGCCGCGAGGATTGGTCCGTCATCCGCCCCCGTCCACCATAAGTACGGCGAGCCGAGATCCGTCCAATTGGTCGTCGTCGTCCACTGGGAGAGCATTGGCGTGTGGCCTTCTTGGGTGATGCAGAGCTCGTTGACCCCTGCCCATGTTCCGAGCCCGTCAAGGACGGCGAACACGGGTGGGGCGCCCTCGGTCCACTCCTTGCAAAGCGATCGCTGCTCGTCCGCGTTCGTTGGATCAAAGCTCACGATCATGGGATTGATTTTCCGACCGTGTATCCCCCCAGCATCATTGATCTGGTTCACGAAGAGGTGAATGGCCTTCACCTGCTCGCCGTACTCGGCGTCCGACTGGATTTCGAACTCCCCTTCGATGCTGCTGAACGAGATGATCGGGAAGACCACATTGATGGTACGGGCCGAGACGCCCCGAGCGCTTGTGCTGGCCTTTGTGACGGGAGTCGGAACGCCGGTGGCGCCGGACGGCGCAGCGACGCCGAACGCCACCGCGCTCCCAAGGACGACGATGGCTCCCCCGGCTCTCAGTACTATTCGCCTTGCTCCCGAATTTCTCCAGCGTCGCATTGCCATCCCCCCGGTGGGCTGTTCTAATCGGGCGCCCCGGCCAAGGCTATCGCTCGCGGGGTAGACGTCGACATCAATCCGTCATGTGATTTGAGCGTTTACACTTCACCCCAGCATGTGAAGATGAATTGCTCCGTACCCGGACTCACGAGCGTGGACTGAAATCGTCATGCCAACTGACTTCGCCCCCACCGACCTGCGGTGTAACTACCTCATCAGTCCGTTGGCGATCCGCGCCGGTTCTCCATCGTTTAGCTGGACCAGTGCCGCGCCAGGAGCATTGGAACGACAGCACTCCTACCAGGTCCTCGTGGCGAGCGACGAGCAGTGGCTTACGCAAGACGTAGGCAACGCGTGGGACAGCGGAAAGCGAGAGGGGGAGGCCGGCGGCGACGTATTGTACGAAGGACATCCAATCGAGCCACTCGGTCGGTATTTCTGGAAGGTTCGCATTTGGGCCGATTCAGGCCAACCGTCGGCATGGAGCGCACCCGCCACATTCGAGACGGGGATCGGCGGGTCCGAAGCATGGACTGCGTCGTGGATATCCTGGGACGAACATGCTGTGGCGTTCGAGCCCGCATCGGAAGAGGGACCGGTGGACCAGGTGGCCCTGGGCCTGGCGCCGGCGCCATACTTGCGTCGTGAGTTCGACGTGGCGGGCGATCTTCGCGAGGCACGCCTCTACGTGACGGCCCGTGGCCTGTACGAAGCCCACCTCAATGGCATCCGTGTCGGCTCCGCTGTCCTCACCCCGGGCTGGACAGATTACGCCATGAGGCTGCAGTACCAGGCCTTCGACGTCGCGGCCATGCTCGCCCCCGGCACCAACGCTATCGGGGTGCTATTGGGAGATGGCTGGTATTGCGGGTATTTCGGATCCCGGCCGAAACGGAGTGGCGCCCACTACGGCGATCATCCGGAGCTTCTGGCGCAGCTCCACTTGCGCTATCGCAACGGCTCATCAGAGTGGGTGGTCACCGACAAGTCCTGGAAGGCCAACTGGGGTGCCATTCTCCACGCTGACCCGCTCATGGGAGAGTACCAATATTCCGGGCTCCATCCAACCGGATGGGACACTGCGCCGTTCGATGATCGCAGATGGTTCCGCGTCGTCGCCCGCGCACACGACGGGACGGCAATCGTGGCCGATCCCGGGCCGCCGATCCGCGTCAACGAGCGGCTCGCACCGCGGGCGCTAACCGCTGTGGGGATGGGAAAGGTGATCGTCGACTTCGGGCAGAACCTGACGGGGTGGCTCCGGATCACCGTTGACAGCAAAGGCGGCGAGACGATCCGCGTTCGCCATGGCGAGATGCTCGATCCGGATGGCTGTCTGTACGTCGCCAACCTGCGGTCCGCTCGCCAGACCGACGAGTTCTTGACCTCCGGAGGCACCGAGGTCTTCGAGCCGCATTTCACCTGGCACGGATTCCGCTACGTCGAAGTGGACGGTTACCCCGGTACGCTGACTCCGGAGAAGATCTCGGCGCAGGTCGTGCACTCGGAATTAGCGGCGACCGGCACATTCGAGTGCAGCGATCCGGTGGTCAATCAGCTGCACTCGAATATCGATTGGGGCTTACGAGGCAACTTCATCAGCGTCCCCACCGATTGTCCCCAGCGCGACGAACGTCTCGGTTGGCTCGGCGACGCGCAGATATTTGCGCGGACGGCGATGTACCACCGCGACGTGTTGGCCTTCTTCGACAAGTGGCTGGACGATGTAATGGATGCCCAGCTGGACTCGGGAGCATTCACCGATATGGCGCCGAGCCTCGGCGTTGGGTGGAGCGGAGCTCCTGGCTGGGGCGATGCCGGGGTGATCGTGCCGTGGACTCTCTACAAGATGTACGGGACGTTGCGTCCCGCGGCCCGCTGCTACGGAGCGATGTCCAAGTGGATGGATTTCATCTCGGGAGGGAACCGGGATCACCTTCGGACGCAGGGGCTCGGCAACAATTACGGCGACTGGCTCGCGCCAGATGGCGACCAAACCCCGCGCGAGCTACTGGCCACCGCGTATTGGGCCTACGACGCCACACTCATGAGCGACATGGCCAGGGCCCTCGGTCGCGATGAGGACGCACTGCACTACTACGCGCTCGCGAGTTCGATCGCTGCGGCGTTCGTCGAAGCGTTCGTGGATGATGACGGACGCGTCGTTTCGGACAGCCAGACGGCATACGCGCTCGCGCTATTCATGAACTTGCTGCCCTCGGATCTATATGCCCGTGCCACGGCTCATCTTGTCGAGGCGATCCGCAGCCGCCAGTGGCACCTGTCGACAGGATTCTTCGGCACCGGTTACCTGCTGCCGGCGTTGAGCGATAACGGATACACCGATGCCGCGTATCGCCTGCTCAATCAGGAAACATTCCCGTCGTGGCGCTATCCGATCCGACAGGGAGCGACGACGATCTGGGAGCGCTGGGACGGTTGGACCGAGGCCCGGGGATTCCAGTCGCCACACATGAACTCGTTCAACCACTATGCACTCGGTTCGGTTGGCGAGTGGCTTTTTCGCTATGTGGCGGGAATCGACCAGCACCCGGGCGGAGTCGGCTTCGAACGTGTGCTCCTGCGACCACACCCAGGGCCTTCGCTCAGCTGGGCCCGCGCAACCTTTCGCTCACCGCGCGGTCCGATCATGAGCAGCTGGAGCCGGGACGGCGACGCGCTCTTGCTCGATGTCAGCATTCCGCCCAATGTCACCGCAAGCGTCCATCTGCCGAGTACAGACCCAACGAATGCGCGAGACGACACCGGGAGTCAACCGGTCGGCGTCGAGGAGTTTTGCGGCGATCACGGCATGCGTGAGGCCATATTCGAGGTGGGTCCGGGTGACTATCACCTTGTAGGCGAGTACGCCGTCCCCGGACCGACGGAACCAGATGAGGACGGGTCCTGAGGGTCAATCCTGAGCGTGGCGATCCCGAACGCCCGCAGTTCGAATGATCCCTCAAAACGCTTCACAGGGTACCCGCGCAGGTCGACCAGCCAACCGGATTGGCCGTCGATTATGACCCTGGTGACGTCCGGATAGGGATTGAATACCCGCACCTCCCGCACTCCACCCGCACGCCGCACCGCGCTGACCTCGGCCCCGCTGATGCTCAGTTCGGAGCCAGCGGTCGGGCGGGTGCCACCGCCCAGACCGTCCACCATCTCGAGCGGGAGAAGGATCTCATCGGCCAAGGCGTAGGGATCCTCGACGCCGATCGCCAGTGCGTAGCGCAGCGAGACAGGACGACCGGTCATCTGCAGCCCCTCAACTGGGGTCACGGGGCCTGCCGGGAAGGGCCGATAGGCCATACCGAGCCGGGACAACATGCCCGTAGAGCGCAAGACAGTCAATGCGATCGTCGAGGCGGCATCACCGAGTGGGGTCGGCGCGATGTCGATGAGCTCGTACTCGCAGACTCCGTCGTGGACGACGGTCAGACCCCCGGCGGAAACGAAGCGACGCGACGGGGCTGTCGGGAGGCCGAATTCGTCGGTTCGCCCCTCCGCGGTCAATCCCCGCTCCACCACGGCGAAAGCACACTCGGCCCGTGACGTTCGGGCCGGCTCGGGCAAGGGGAGGTGTATTCGAAGGCGGTGGTCGCGACTCGGGTTCACGAATGAGGTGGTGACGCGCACCGCCTCCTCGTCCGCCCTGAGCTCGAGCGTGGTCTCGACCTGCACCGACTGCTCCCCGACGCGGCTCTGCGCACCTCCGTCGATGCGGTCGGGCCACTCGTACGTTGCGGTGATGACCACTCGCGCACGCACGGGTCCTGTCTCGCTCACGCGCACCGTGACTGCGCGCGGCGTATCGACGAAGACGTCTTTGAGCGGTGGCGAGTAGTTGTACGAATCACCGAGGTCTCCACCATCGACCAACTGGCCGTAGCCCGCTTTTCCGTTGACGGAAAACGTGCCGAGCGTCTCATCCACCTCAACGGCGACCAGTCCGTTGGAGAGCGATACCGGCTCACCGGATGCGCTGGTCACCACGGCGTGGGTCACGGATACGGGCGCGAACGGCCGCCATCCGTAGCCGGGCGCCTCGCCGACGCGCGCGATGATTCGTCGTGTGGGTGGCTGGCGCAATCCGATGCGGACGATTGCATCGGGCCTTACCTTCAAGCGGGCGAAGATGTCCTGCTTTGCCAGGGCGATGGGCACGTCATAACGTTCTTCGGATCCAACCGAAAGGATGATGTCGATGCTCTCGTCGTCCTCTTCGACAATGATGTCATGCAGCCAGGCGTCGGGCTCTATCTGCGGACCCCGCAACTCGCCGAGGATGGTACGGACCCCGTCGGCGTCGAGCACCATTGCGCTCGACTGTCCCGTTCGCTCCGAGAGTACCTGGACATTTGCACCCGGCGGCTCGACCGCTTCGACGACCAACTCGACTATCCCTGAACGGGAACGCTGGGCCGGATTGAGCACGTAGGCACCGGGCTCGGACAGCGATCGCGCCATCGAACTGATGGCCCGATCGGCCAAGCCACTGGCGATGGAGCGTGCCTCGGCATAGCGGTGCAGGACGGCATCGACGACGTCGTCGACCGAACAGGCACAGATAGAGTCGTGGGCCGAGTTACGTACGATCTCCTTCCAGGCCAGCTCGAGCGACCGCTGCGGCCACTCAGGTGCCGATTGAAAGAGGGCGGCCAAGGGCTCCGCTCTCCGCTCCAGTTCGCGCTCGGCCAGTGCGCCCATACGTTTGACATCGACCCGGTTGGAAGTGACGCCCATCAACATATTGGCGCGGAACCCCGATCGGAGCTCTCCCTTCCACCGCTCCAGCCCATCGGTCGGTGCCGTAGCGAGGTACTCGGGGAGGGACGTGATCTCGAAGACGAGATCGTCCTGAAGATCGTTCGCCTCTGCGACCACCCGACCGAGCCAGGGCTGGGGCATGAGGTGGTCAGAGCCGTTCATGTACAGCAGGTCATCGATCACGAGGTCCCCGACTTCATCCAGATAGTCGGCCGCGCGGTGGACGAGAGCCTTGGCATTATCGGGTAGTGCGGCCCCGTTGCCGTAGCCGACGGGGAGGTACTCAGCCCGCACGGTTGAGCCGTCGGGTGCCTCCCAAAAGAATCCGGTCTTAGAGATCGAGGATGGAACCCCCCGCCAGACGACGGTATCGGTGAATCCGGTGAGCCGGAGTATCTGCGGCATTTGGGCGATATGACCAAACATGTCGGGCAGGTAACCCACTTCCATGGCCCCGCCAAACGCGGCGGCGCGGCGGATGCCCATCTGGAGATTGCGGATGATCGTCTCGCCCGAGGCCAGGAATTCGTCCATCAGGACGTACCAGGGACCCATGCCGATCCGTCCAGCCGCAGCCAGAGTGCGCAGACGTTCCTCCGCCTCGGGACGGACCTCGAGGTAATCGTCGACCACGGCCATTTGCCCGTCCAGCATGAAGTATGGGTAGCCGGCATCGGATTCGAGCAACGGGATAAGCGTGTCGATCAGGTCGACCAGATTGAGACGGAACTCCTGGTAGGACTTGTACCATTCACGGTCCCAGTGAGTATGCGGAACGACGGCGACGCGGCGGGCTGACATGACCGCCAGACTATGACGGTGTTCGGTGTCCTGGGTGACTGACCTGCCGTTTGTTTGATCAGCCAATAGAGCGAGGCTGGGTGGTCGAATCCAACCCCGCCAGGGGTCGCGATGGGCCCCGGAGGACCCCGAGAGCCGAACAGGTGGTCCGTGCCCAAACTACAAATTCCATCGATAACTCTGTGGATAGGGCCGTGGATATACACCGAACCAGCGCGGATGCCTGCGAAATCCTGGGCCTTCGGCGGGATTCACCACATGTGGGGTGATGGGATTCATTGCGAAATGTAGTTTCTTGGTATTCCTGACCTGGGCCGCTCCAAAGAAAGTTGCCGGTAGCAACGTCCCAGACTCCGCTAGATTCGCAACCAAATGAGCAGGATTGACGGCGAGGACGCGTTTCCTGACTTCGCATGGGCCGTCGGCGAAGAAGGCTCCGATCCTGTGGTACTTGCCGATGGAGTTCCCTATCGCCAAGACCAATTCGCGCAAAGTGGCCATTATTCCCACTATGTCGACGACCTTCGCTCGATTGCCGCCCTCGGCGTCAAGATCATTCGATACGGCGCACCATGGCGTCGGACCGAGCCGGAACCGGGTCATTACGACTGGACGCTGTGGGATCGAGCTTTGGCCGAATGCGGTGAGCACGGCCTAGAGCCCATCGTGGACTTGTTGCACTTTGGTCTCCCCGATGCTTTCGACGGCTTTGCCGATCAGCGATGGGTGGACTCGTTCTGTCGATATGTCGAGGCATTCCTCAGCCGTTACCGAGAACCACGATGGTTCACACCGATCAACGAGCCAGGTGTCACGGCGGAGAATTCAGGTTGCCTCGGAATGTGGAATGACCGGCTCGCGTCAGGGCCCGATCACGCTCGGATCTTGGCCAATATTGTGCTGGCGAACCTCGAGGCACTGGCGCGTATCCGTGGCGATCGCGGTGGCTGGTGGATTGGGTCCGAAGGATTCCCGGTTCCGGTGGCAGTTGAGCCGCAGGCCGAAGCTGACGTCCAAGCGTTGCGGGCATGGACTTGGCTTGTATGGGATCTGCACTTCGGACGAGACCCTCTCCCGGAGTCAGCCCGTTACCTCGATCCCGTGGATGACGCATTGCTCGAGCGCATCCGATCCCTCGCTGTGACCGACCGGGTCATTGCAGGCCTCGACCTCTACCCGTCCTCAGTCTTCCCTGTCGGAGGTGCTGCCCCAAAGTGGTCGGTCCACGATCGAGTCGAACTGGCAGTAGCAGAATTTCGACGATGGCACGACCGATATGACGTGCCCTTCTGGGTGGCGGAGACGTCGAATTTGTCGCTCGACATCACCGACCAGATCCCGTGGTTGCTTTCACTCACGGATGGACTGCGCGGACTGCGCGATGACGGCCTGCCGGTGCGCGGGGTCTGCTGGTACAGCCGAGGGGACCAATTCGACTGGCAGACCGAGTTGGTGAATCCGAAAGGCGCTGTGACTGAGGTCGGGCTCTTTGACATTCACCGCCGGGCCAGACCAGTCGCCGCCATTTTTGGGCAACTTGCCTCACAAGCGTCATGACGTCTGTACCGAATCCGAGCCTCTGTGCAGAGCACTCTTGGCCAGTGCTCTCAGGCTGACCACGGAAGCCCCCAGCCGGTCCGGAGCAGCCGGACGATGGTCGTCACCTCATAGCCACCGGCCGAAGCGATGCCTATTAGTTCTCGGCGCCGTTTGACGATGGACGTGTCGGTCGAACCGCCAACCTTCCCTGAAGCAGCCAGAGGGCCAGTCTGCGTGATCGGGCTGCTCGGGTGGTGGATGCGCTACCCGCTAAGGATGGAGGTCATTCTGACTAGCCTGCGTTGGGCTCGCTCATGATCGGGGCGTTGAGGCAACCAAGCGCTCCAGCGGTACCCGGACGGGCAATGGCTCAGAAAAAGGGGGCATTGCGACAGTGGACAGGAGATTCTTCCTCAAGTTGCTGGGGGCCGGCACGAGGTCAGCGGCCTTAGCCTCAAACGGGAACCGCTTTCTGACGCCGACCGGCGGGCAAGCCGCGGTAGGGAGTGACAATGCCGATGCGGCGGTATCGGAGTTCATCGCCAACCCGCCCTTCTCGTTCAATTACGCCGGACAGTCGTCAGCGAGCCTCCTGCGACACTGGCGGGCGGTAAGGCATAAAATCAGTGCCTCGCCGGGGCGCTCAGAGGAATCTGTAACGTGGCGGGCGCCGACCGGTGAGCTTCAGGTACGGGGGGTGGTGGTTGTTTACGAGGGCTACAGGGCCACCGAATGGACTGTGTCCTTCACCAACCCTTCATCGAACACTTCCCAGCGGTTGAGCGAAGTGTTGGCCGCTGACACCATTATCAACGGGTCACCGAAGGCACCGTATGTCCTTCATCATTTCAATGGGAGCTCGCAGCAAGCCAATGATTACGCGCCGCAAACTTCGCCGCTGGCGCCGGGTACGGCGCAACTTCTTTACCCTTTGGGAGGCCGACCGTCGAACGGCACTTGGCCATATTTCAATATTTCGTGGGAAGACCACGGGGCCATGGTCGCCATCGGGTGGCCAGGGCAATGGACCGCCCAACTGCTCGTCGACGAGCATGAAGGCCTGAGTATCAAAGCAGGGATGACGTCTGCCGACCCACTGCAGCACAGTTACAGCGACGTCGCTGACGCTCTGCTCTTGGACACCATTTTGGAACCTGGCGAGGAGGTGCGGACCCCCCTCATCGTCATCATGCCGTGGAGCGCAGATAGCTGGTTGCGCGCACAGAACACGTGGCGGAGATGGATGGTCGACCACAACCTGCCGCGCTTTGGGGGGAACCTCCCGACACCCATAATACCCACGACCGGCAACCTGAGTCTGCTGCCTAACCAGTCAGAAGAACTATCAGCCATCGATACGTATGCCCGCCAGAGGACCACCAGGGACCACGGTGGCTTTTATACACACTGGTGGGTAGACGCCGGGTGGTATGCCATCCCGAGCGAGTTGCCCCAGGATTGGTCGAATGGTGTGGGGGACTGGTTCTCGGATCCAAAACGCTTCCCGGACGGTATGAGGCCAACTTTTCAGCGGGCCATGGACCATGGCATGAAGTCTGTGTTGTGGAGCGAACCAGAGCGGGTGGGGTTCGGTACCGAGTTGTTCGAAAAGCACCCGGATTGGCTCATCCCCCCGCCGGACCCGTATACGGACGCCAGCTTCCTCCTCGACTTCGGTAACGCCGACGCTTGGGCCTGGTTAGTTGAGCGGTTCGACAGCATCATTACCAACCAGGCCGCCCAGGGCCACGATCTAGATGTATTCCGCCAGGACTTCAACATGGATCCGCTCGACTACTGGAACGCGAAAGACGTTCCGGGGCGCAGCGGTATGACGCAGATGAAGCACGTGACCGGCCATCTCGCGTTTTGGGACGAGCTGCGCCGGCGCCATCCTCATCTTTGGATAGACAGCTGTGCCTCGGGAGGCCGTCGCAACGACCTCGAGACCATGCGCCGCTCCGTCCCTCTGTTGCGGAGCGATTACCAGTTCGAGCCGACCGGCATATCCCTGTGGCTCCCTTACTATGGGACAGGCGTGGGACCTCAAACCACCAATGGCGGTGCGTGGGGCTCGGGTCAGTACGTCGTCCGTAGCTCCCTTGCCCCGTCGTACGCGTCAAGCGTCGAAGCGGGCACGGCGAGCGAGGAAGACTGGGCCTTGCTCCGCACGATGAACGAGGAATTCGTGCGTATACAAGACGACCTGTTGTATAGCGATTTCTATCCTCTGACGGGTTTCAGCCTGGAGGACGACGTATGGATGGCATTCCAATTTGACCGTCCCGCCGCGGGCAGCGGTGTGGTCCTTGTCTTTCGACGGCCCGATGCCCGGGCGGCAACGATGCGATTTATCTTGCACGGCTTGGATGCGGGCAGGCGCTACCGGATCGAAAACTTCGACCAGAGCGGCACGGAGCTGTTGTCCGGAAAGAGCCTTATGCAGCAGGGCTTGGAGCTTTCGCTTTTGGACGCGCCAGGCTCGGCCATCGTGCATTACGAGCGCCAGTCCGGTAGGTCGGCTTAACCAGCGGGGCGGGAAGCGGGTATGCGCATCCGAACCTTCACGGTGCGTTTGGTGGTGGTGGTCGCCGTTTCTGGCAGAAGTGACGCGCCAGGTTTGACGTTGCAGCGAAGACGAATCCGTCGATGTTGGCAGATTGATGGGGCGACTGGACGCGGTACCGGTTTCAGGCATCGAGATTGCGCCTTGACTGCCGATGTGAACCCCCTCCTTCGAGGACGAGTTTGAATCGATAAGGTTGCGGAAGGGCACGTGACCCACTTTTGAGGTTCGTGACCTTAACCAGGGATTCCACCTTCAACCCGTTGACCTGTGCCCTTGGTGGAGGTGATGGGATTCGAACCCACGGCCTCTACATTGCGAACGTAGCGCTCTGCCAGCTGAGCTACACCCCCGAGGGACCTCCAGGTTAGCCAATGGCGTGGGACCAATGATCTGGCCCGGTCGTTTCCCGGCCCGAGCGGGGCAATCCGGGTCAGAGACCGCCCGCGGTGCGACGTAAGGGAGCGTCGCCGTCGTCGTCCCATGCTCCGGGGTGCCCGGCGTGCGCAGCCGTCATGAACGACTCAGGCTGTGGGCGAGGGGTTCCGTACGTGCGGGCGCGGGATCGCCGTTGCCCTTCGACCTCTCGGGCATAGGCGACGAGGGCGACGAGGGCGAGGGCGCCGAGACCGGTGATGGCGGTGAAGACCCAGGCCAGGCGGAGCGACGGCACGACGCCCACGATGCCGGAGCTGATGGCCGCGGCCGTGAGGAGTCGGAGGACGAAGGTGCACCGCTGGCGCGCCTGCTGGCGCCGGTACGCCGCCAACCCGGCTTCGGTCTGCGCCGGGCTCATCGGAGGCTCGGGGCTCTCGATAACTCCTACACGCGCGTAATGCGTGCCTTCGCCGTCGTCGATGTCGGCTGACTGGCCGTCATCGACCGGCCGCAGGAGGACCAGCCTGGGGCGGGCCAGCGAGGCGTTGGGGGCGTGGACGGGGCGGGACCCGCGCAACCGGTAGGCCGGTGTCACCATTTTGGGACCGGCGTGCTCGAGCAACCGGAGTTCGCGGTGGAAATGGTCGATCGAGCCGCCGCCCTGGCGTTCGCCAAAGCGGCGGAGGGCACCTGGTGCCAGGACGACGATCCACAGTACGGCTACCAGAACCAGCAGGATCACAAGCGACACTCCCCGACGACCTACCTTCGCTCCGGTGGAAGACCCTAGTGAGCGGCCGTTTCCAGGTGGTGGATGGTGGGGATACGCGCGGCGCCGACGTCGTCAGTGCTCTCCGCACTCTCTAGCTTTGTAGCCCCCGCGGCGCGGCTTGGCAAGCGCGTTCCTGTCGCCCTGTTCACAGGGGCGCGGAGCGACCTACTCGGCGCGACTCCACCATCGTCCCTCGCTCTGGCCCACGGTGACGTCGACGTCGAAGCAGTCCGACACCAACGCGGAGGTGATGACCTGTTGCAAGGGGCCCGACGCCACCAACTTCCCTTGACGCACCAGGCCGGCGTGGGTGAAGCCGCGCGGTATCTCCTCGCAGTGGTGGGTGACCAGGACCATCGGGGGGCTCCCGGGGTCCGCCGCCAGCACGCCCAGGCGGGAGACCAGGCGTTCACGGGCCCCCAGATCTAGGCCGGCCGCCGGTTCGTCGAGCAAGAGCAGTTCGGGTCGCCTCATGAGCGCGCGCGCCAAAAGGACGTGCTGACGCTCGCCCTCCGAGATCACCCCGAAGGGGCGGCTCCCGATGGACGCGAACCCAGCCTCTGCGAGCAAGCGGTCGGCATCTGCCCAATCCTGATCGGAATACGTGTTCCACCACGTTTCGAGCGCACCAAAGCGGCCGCTCACGACGACGTCGCGCGCCGGGAGATCGGCCCGCAGTTGTCGGGTCACGGAACCACTGACCAGGGAGATCCGGGGCCGTAACGTCCGGACATCGACCCTTCCCAGACGAGCTCCGAGTATCTCCACCGATCCCGATGAGGGCCACAGGCGGGCACCGGCCAACGTCAGCAGGGTGGTCTTACCGGATCCGTTGGGCCCCAGGATCACCCATCGCTCCCCCGGCAGCACCACCCAGTCGACATCGTCCAGCACGACGGTGCCCTCTCGGCGCACGCCGACGCCGTGCAGGGCGATGACCGGGCCGTCGTCGCCCACCGCCGTCAACGTTCCGCTGGATCGACCTGCACGATACGCCGGCTGACCCGCCCTATCAGGCCCGAGCAGCACTGGGTCCAGATTCGCTCGCCGGCCAGCCACAGCCAGATCTCGCGGCGGTAGCCGATGACGATCCCCTCGAACTCCTCATGCGTGACGCCGCCCTGCCGCAACGCGCTCCAGCGGGACCACAGCCATTCGACGAAGCCGTCCTCGGCACGCAACACGGTGACCAGATCATCACCGTCCACCACCCGGGCCAGCCAGGCCGCGGCACGAGCCGTGGGCTCCTCGGGCATGTGCAGCGTGGGAACCGACACGGTGCTCAATGCCGGATGAACACGGGACGGCGGTCGGTCCCCTCGTAGGACCGCACGTGCTCCTCGAAGTCGATGAACAGCGGCGAGTCGGGGTCGAGCTTGCGTTGCAGGGACCGATTGGCGATATTCTTGTCGAGCGCGTCCAAGCGGAGTAGTGCAGCCGGGTCGTCGAGGCTCCGCACGTCAAGCTTTGCACGCGCGGCTTGGAAGGCCACGCGTCCCCGCTCGGTCCGCACCAGCACGCTCGTCCACCCATCCATCGACCCGACGCTCCCGACCGCGATGTCGGCCGACCGTCCGAGAAAGTCCGCGCACTCGTCGCAGCCTTTCAGTGCCGCCCCGTGAAAGTCCTTCACCGGTTCGTCGACCGCCAACTCGCCGTCGCGATACTCGACGATCATGCGACCGCGAATGACGTCCATCTTCGACACCCGGTCCAGATCCACGCCCCGCTTGTCACGAAGCTCGCGCAGCGTGAGTGCCTCGTAGTCGAAGTTCTTGGTGCACATGAGGGCGATGCTCAGCACGACCGCATCGACACGGTGCGCACCGGTGGGCCAGCGCCGGGCTTGCATGGCCCGGAGCCCCTGCACCTCGCACGGCGTTCCGACCACGGCGATGCGGGGCTTGGCCGGGAGCTTGTAGCGGGAAAGATCGAGTTCGGCCAGGGCCATCGTCTGGTTGTAGAAGCTGCCCGATGCAGCACGGATCTGGTCGGCCGTCGTGGCGATGGTGGCCACGCCCTTCCACTGCTCGGCGGGATCGCTGCTGGGTTTGGAGACCAAGGCGCCGTCGATCTCCCCGGCCGCGAGCAGACCGATCAACAGCGCGCTCACCGCCCCGCCGTCCTGCACATCCTCCATCCTCGAAGAGGCGCGTACGGCAAAGCTCTCCACGACCGCACCGAGCCCGTCCGCCGGAGGGCCACCGGTGATCTTCCAATAGGTGTCAGAGGAGTCCGAACGGACTTGCGCCGGCTGCACCTCAGCCTCCTCACCAGGGGTGGGGGTCGACGGGGGCCATAGTGCCTCGTAGCGGAGGCCGCCACGAGGGCAGAAGTCCCAGCACAACGAACACCCCGTACACATCTTGACCAATTCGGGCAGGTTGGTGTCGGGGTCGACACCGATCGAATTGGAAGGGCACACGGCGACGCAGGTCCCGCACTCGATGCAGCGGTCCGCGTGGATCACACCCGCCTCGAGCTCCCAGAACCACACCTTGCCCGGCGGCTCGGCGATGCCGTTCATCTCCTCGCGCACGCGGTAGCGCTTCACGGGCTGACCGCCGCGGGGGATCCCGAAAGGGTGGCCGACAATTCGGCCACGGGGATCCGGCGCGCCCAGAGGTGGAACGGTTCTTTCTCGCGCCGCTCTGTCTGGTACCGGCCGACCACCCGCAACAGCGCGTCGGGCACTCTGTCCACCGGCATGGCGCCGCTGACCCAGTCGATGAAGGCGGCGTCGGGGCCGAGCGACCCGCCCACTCCGATATCGACGGCCTCCTCGATGTGCTCGTCGACATGGGCCATGTCCCCACGGAACCCGATGTCGGCGATCTGTGGCTGCGCACACGAAGCCGAGCAGCCCGAGAAGTGCATGCGGATCACCCCGGCGTCCGCGTGTACGCCGCCGTGCGCCCCGTTCCCCGCCAGCTCGGCATCGAGACGTCGGGCCCACTTCACCGCACGCTCCTTGGTCTCCACCACGGCGAAGCGGCAGAACTCCGAGCCGGTGCAGGCAACGACGCCGCGCTCGAACGGGCCCGGGAACGGTGAGTATTTCGTCAGGAGCGGTTCGGACAAGAGGTCGTCGAGTCGCTCTTCTGGGATCCCGGACAGGATGAAGTTCTGATCGGTACCGATCCGCACGCCTCCGTCACCGTAGGTCTCGGCCAGGCGGGCCGTCTCGATCAAGTCGATCCCGTGCATCCGTCCTACGGGAACCGAGCAGCCGACATAGACCAGTCCCGGCTGTTTCTGGGGATGCACGCCGACATGATCACCACGGAACCGGTCGGTGAGCTCTTTCCCGGCCGGGTCCAACGTGAACTTCGTACGCTCGTCCAGGGCGGCTCGGAAACCCTCGGGACCGAGCTCCTGGGCCAGATACCGCATGCGGGCCAGTCCGCGGTTCTCCCGGTTGCCCAACTCGCCAAAGACCTGGGCCACGCCCCGGCACAACTCGACCGCATGCTCGGGGCGGATGAAGACGTCGATATCCGAGGCCATCCGCTCGCCATCGGAGAGGCCGCCACCGATGAGCACGTTGAACCCGATGGAGCCGTCAGCCTGCTCGGCCGGCCACAGGCCGATGTCGTTGATCTCCACCCGGGCGCAGTCCTCGAGGCACCCCGTCACTGCGATCTTGAATTTACGCGGCAGGTTGGCGTACTCGCGATTGCCGGTGAAGTAGGCGGAGATGGCCTGGGCCACCGGTAGCGCGTCCACCACCTCATGGGCATCGATGCCCGACACGGGGCACGAGCACACGTTGCGAGCGGAGTCGCCACAGGCCTGCACGGTGGTCAGCCCCACGTCCCAGAAGCGCTGCCATATCCGGGGTACGTCAGCGATGCGTATCCAGTGGAGCTGAATGTCCTGGCGCGTGGTGAGATCGGCGTAACGGTTGCCGAAGACGGGGCTGTCGTCGGGCCCCTCCGCGTAGGCGTCGGCCGCCACGCCGACCTCGCGGACCTGCGCCGACGTCATGACGCCACCGGGGACCTTGATCCGCATCATGAAGGCATCCCCACCCTGGCGCTGCGGGTACATCCCGACCCATTTGAGACGCTCCTGCTCCCCCGGCACGGCGTTGATGGAATCCGGCCCCTGCTTGGAGTACGTATCGATGACTGCCTGGGCCACCTCGAAGGGGTGACGGGCCAGTTTCAGCTGCTCGACCGGGTTCAGCTCGCCGATGTTGCGGTACGGGCGGATGAAGCGCAGCCCACGGTCGCGACCACGAAATTCCATTCCATATGGGTTGTCCAGGTCGCGTGGCATGAGAACTAGGCGTGCAACCCGCACTCGGTCTTGTCGAGGCCGGCCCAGCGTCCGGCCCGGGGGTCCTCTCCGGGAGCGACCGGGCTCGTGGTGGGAGCACAGCCGATCGAGAGGTAACCCCTACTGACCAGGGGATGGACCGGCAGTTCGTGATCGGCCAGATACGAGGCGATGTCGTCGTTGGTCCAGGTGGCGAGGGGGTTGATCTTGACCAAGCCGAACGCGTCGTCCCAGCCGACGATCGGCGCGTCAGCCCGGGAGGGTGCGTCCACCCGCTTGAGAGAGGTGAGCCAGGCTCCGCTTCCCTGAACCGCCTGGCGCAGGGGAGCAACCTTGCGGAACTGGCAGCACTGCTCGCTGCCGCACGGGTGGGAGGCCGCTTCGGGTCCAGGCTTGGTCACGGTCAGTTTCAAGCCGTAGCGGGCGCGGATTTCTTCGACGAACGCCAGCGTCTCGGGGAAGTGTGCCTCGGTGTCGAGAAAGATCACTTCGATCCCAGGGGTGGCCTTCGTCGCCAGGTCGATGAGCACGACGTCTTCGAAGGAGGCGGCCAGGACCAGTGCGTCCCCGAATGTCTCCGCGGCCCAGGCAATCACCTTTCCGGCCGGAGCCGACTCGAAGTCCCTACTCAGGGCAGCCAACTCTTCGATGCTGGGCCTCTTGTCCGCCAATGTCGACTCGGTCACGGAGCAACCTCTTTCTTCCTAAGCTCGGGACAGCACGCTCTCAGTAGCCCCTCAGGGACCCTTCTCGCGTGGTCGTGCCTCGCCTTGACGCACGGCGGAATCCAGACCAAAGTATACATGACTAAATTGGTCAACATTTGAAGGGGTCCCATGGACACCGCGGCAACTCTCGCATCACGACCAGTAACCGCCGGCGGCCCGTCGTCGGGCCGGGCGGGTCAGCCCACCGCGTCCGTGACCGCCCTCGTCCGACCCTTTGGCCACCCACTGGGACACCTCGACCTGCTCGAGTCGCTGGCCATCTTCATCATCCGCGAGGTCGCGGCGGAGTCGGAACGGCCCGTCCTGCTCTTCAGCGGCGGCAAGGACTCGGCCGTCCTGTTGCACCTGGCGGCCAAGGCATTCAAACCGGGGAAGATTCCGTTCCCCGTGCTCCATGTCGACACCGGGCACAACTTCCCCGAGGTCCTCGACTATCGCGACGCGCAGGTGGAGGCTCTCGGCGCCCGGCTCATTGTGGCCAAGGTGCAGGACTCCATCGACCAGGGCCGGGTGGCCGATCCCGGCCCCTCCGCCTCGCGCAACCGCTTGCAAACGACCACGCTGCTCGATGCCATCAACGAACACCGCTTCGACGCCGCCTTTGGCGGGGCCCGCCGCGACGAGGACAAGGCCAGGGCCAAGGAGCGGGTGCTGTCCTTCCGGGACTCCTTCGGCCAGTGGGATCCCAAGCGCCAGCGGCCCGAACTGTGGCAGCTCTACCAGGGCAGCGTGCGGCCCGGCGAGCACCTGCGTGCGTTCCCCCTGTCGGACTTCACCGAGCTCGACGTGTGGCAGTACATCCGTCGCGAGCAGATCGCACTGCCCTCGATCTACTTCGCTCACGAGCGGGATGTCGTGGCGCGCGACGGGATGCTGCTCGCCGTGAGTGAGTGGGTTTCTCCCGAGGGGACGGAGGCGATTGAGAGCGCCACCGTCCGGTACCGGACCGTGGGTGACGCCACCTTGACCGGTGCGGTGCGATCGGAGGCGACGACGATTGATGACATCATCCGTGAGGTCGCGGCCTCTCGCATTTCCGAGCGGGGCGCCACCCGCGGCGACGACCGGTTCTCCGAGACGGCGATGGAAGACAGAAAGCGCGAGGGGTACTTCTAAGACCATGAGCCAGATGCCCAGCCCACCGTCGTCGGGCGGTCAGGAGCTCGGCGCCGACACCATGGACCTGCTGCGCTTTGCCACCATCGGGTCGGTCGACGACGGGAAGAGCACCCTGATCGGCCGGCTTCTCTTCGACACCCGGCAGCTCTTCGACGACCAGGTCGACGCCATCTCCATGGCCTCGGAACGTCGAGGGCTGGGCGAGGTGGATCTGTCCTTCGTCACGGACGGCCTGCGCGCCGAGCGCGAGCAGGGGATCACGATCGATGTCGCCTACCGTTATGCCGCTACCCCGCATCGCAAGTTCGTCATCGCCGACTGCCCGGGGCACCTCCAGTACACGCGCAACATGGCGACCGGCGCGTCGACCGCCGATCTCGCGCTGGTCCTGGTCGACGCCACGGCGGGCCTGCGCGAGCAATCGCGCCGGCACATCTGCATCTCGGCGCTGCTCGGCGTCGATCAGCTCGTGGTCTGCGCCAACAAGATGGATCTGATGGAGTGGGACAAATCCGCCTATCAGAGGATCGTCGACGAGATGGGCGCGCTCGCCCACACCCTGGGATTGGCCTCGTGCACCGTGATCCCGATCTCCGCCCTCAACGGCGACAACGTTGTCGAGCGTTCCGATGCGGCACCCTGGTACGACGGTCCGACCGTGCTCGACTCCCTGGAGTCGGCCCAAGCGGGCGGATGGGCCTCCCAGCACGGGCTGCGACAGGGCAACGGAGGCCGACTTCCGGTGCAGTGGGTGCTGCGGCAACCCGGGGGTGGGCGCAGCTATGCCGGCATGGTCAACGGCGGCCCGTTCCGTACGGGAGATCCGGTCATTGTGCTCCCCCAGGGCCAGTTCACCACGGTGCGTTCCATCGAGACGGCCGATGGCCCCATCCCCCGGGCCGAGGTCGGGCTCTCGATCTCGTTGAACCTGACCGACGACATCGACATCTCACGGGGCGACCTCATCTCGTCGCTGGAGGAGCCGCCGACGGTGACGGACAATTTCGAAGCCACCGTATGTTGGTTCCACGAACGCCCGTTGAAAGCCGGCGACCGGCTCAAGCTCAAGCACACGACACGGGTCACCCCGGTCGTCGTCGAGAGCGTGGAGGGCATCTTCGACGTGAACGCGCTCGAGATGCAGGATGCACCCGAACTACGCGAGAACGACATCGGCGTCGTCCGCCTCCGCACGGCAACTCCTCTCGCCCTCGACTCCTACAAGGTCGACCGGATCACGGGGAGCTTCGTCCTCATCGACGAGATCACCATCGCCACGGTTGCCGCCGGCATGGTCGGACCTCCCCGTTTGCAGAGCTGAGCCCGGGTCCGTGCGAGGGGAGCCAGTCCGCTGACCGCCTTCTACCCGGTCTCACTCGACCTCGAAGGACGCGCCTGTCTCGTGGTTGGTGGCGGTCCGGTGGCGGCCCGCAAGGCGCGCGGGCTCTTGGGTTGTGGAGCCACGTTGACGGTGATCGCCCCCGACGTCAGTTCGGCCATGGCCGAACTGACCCCGCTCACCATCGAGCGCCGCCCCTATGCCGAGGGCGATGCGGGGGCGTACCGTCTCGTCGTGACGGCGACGGGCATCCCGGCCGTCGACGCCACGGTGTCCGCCGACGCCGAGGCGGCAGGCGTGTGGGTCAACAGCGCCGACGACGTCGAACACTGCTCGTTCATCCTCCCGTCTGTGCACCGGGACGGCGCCGTGACCGTGGCCGTATCCACCGGAGGGCGGAGCCCGGCACTGGCGTCGTGGCTGCGGGCCCGGCTGGCCGCACAAGAGGGAACGGGCTTGGGCGCCCTGGCCGAGCTTCTCGGTCGGGCGCGCCAGAGCGTGCACGACGCCGGCCGTAGCACCGAGAAGGTGGACTGGGTCGCCCTCCTCGACGGCACGTTGCCCGAATTGGTACGCGACGGCCGCTTCGACGAAGCCCGCGCCGTCGTCGAAGCGGTGACCGGGACCCGCCTCTCGGACTAGCCGGGCGACTCCGACGCACTCACGGCTGCGCCACCATGAGCGCCGAGCCGAGCGCGACGAGGACGAGCGCCAACGAACCCGACACCACCATCGTCGTGGTGTCGCGGAGAACCTCTTCCCCTGCGGGAACACCGCCCTGGCGTAGGGGGGCCACAGCGACCTGCAGCCTCCGCTCCGCCGGCCAGAGCAGGCCCTCGGCGACGACGACCACCCCCACCAGAATGATGAGCCCCGCCACGACCCATCCGTCGTGCAGCGAGTACGCGCCGTGGCTGAGGGCCAGGAGAAGAAACCCGAACACAGGGACTCCGTACACGCTCCGGCCGGCCCAGTTCAGCCCCGGTCGGAAGTACCGTGCCACAGCGTCGGGCAACGCAGTGGCGCCGCCCAGCACCGTACGGAGTCGTGAGGCCGTGGTCACGCTGGCCACCAGGGTCACGAGGCTGACCACCACGCAACCCACGTGGACGATCAGCACGATGTCGAAGGCCGGCCCGTCCGGCTGGTGGTGCACGCTGATATCTTCACCCAGTTCGTTGCGAGAAGGTGTCCCGTACGTGATCATGCAGCCTTTACCCGTAGCTGACGCTGTACCGTAGAGAACGACAAAACACGAACGAAGAGGCCGCCGATGAGTGGGCAATGGGTAGTGGCACAGCCGCACGAGGACCGATGAACCAGTTACGGCTCGATCCTCTGTCTGGCCGCTGGGTGGTCGTAAGCCCCGGGCGATCCGAACGCCCCTACTCGTTCGTCAGCCGCTCCCCCTGGGTCGAGGAAAGCTCCCGCCCCTGCCCGTTCTGCCCCGGCAACGAGGAGACCACCCCGCCGGCCCTGGAGACCTACGGCCCGACCGGGCATTGGCTGGTGCGAGTGGTCCCCAACCTGTACCCGGCCTTCGAGGGCGACGAGCCCTTCGTCGTCGCCAACCGGGGCCCCGTGTTCACACAGGCCAGCGCGGGCGGCATTCACGAGATCCTCATCTTCTCCCCCGAGCACGACGCCACCTGGGGCATGCTGAGCGAGGAGCAGACGAGCCTGGTGATGGCGGCGCTGCGTGACCGGCTCGAAGAGCACTCCCAGCGGCCCAACCTCCGCTACACCCAGGCCATCGTCAACTCGGGGCGGGAAGCGGGAGCCTCGCTCGAGCATCCGCACGGACAACTCTTGGGTATGTCGTTCATCCCGCGCGAGCTGGCGGAGGAGCAGGCTCGCTTCGCCCGCTTCGTCGGCTCCTGCCTGTTGTGCACCACCATTGAGGCAGAGGAAGACTCGGGGCACCGGGTGATCTACGCCGACGATCGGGTCGTGGTCATCTGTCCCTTCTGGAGCGCGGTGCCCTACGAGATGTTGGTCATCCCCCGCGAGCACTATCCCCACCTGCACAAGAGCCCGACGCAGGACCTGTTGTCCGTGGGCGAGGCCATACGTCGGTGCCTGGGCCAGTTGGCCGACACGGTCGGGGACGTGGCCTACAACATCGTATTCCACTCTGCGCCGTACCGGGCTGGCGAGCCGTACCACTGGCACGCGCACATTTGGCCCAAGGCCACCACGACCGCCGGCTTCGAGCTCGGTACGGGGGTGGCCATCAACGTGGTGTCGCCCGAGGAGGCGGCCGACACCCTCAAGGTGTCAGCCCTGGCCCACTAACCGGGACGGAGCGAGCGGACCAACTCGAAGACGGCCACGAGGTTGCGGATGACGTCACGGTCGGGTCCGGTGAGCCCGGCAATTCCCGGGGTGTTCAAGTAGCCGTTGAGGACGGCGCGGCGATTGCGTGTCTCCCATGCCTGTCCGAGAGGGGCCAGGTCCAGGCGCCCGGCGGGGTCACGCTCGAGCGCGGCCTCCACGCTCGCCAGGTGCAGCGACCACAACAGGTCGGCCACGTCCGCCAAAGGAGAGCGGTGGGTTGGTCCCAGCATCCCGGGGAGGACGCCCCCGGGCATGCAGTCACTCACCACCCATCCCTGATCGGTGCGGGACGTGCGGTGCAGCTGGAAGTCTCCGTGGGTGCGGATCACCGGCAACCGGAGATCGGCGCCCCGCAACGACTTGGTCAGATCGGCCATTCCCGGGACGTCGAGCAACTCGGGATCGGCCGCGGCAATCGCCAACTCGGCCGCATCGACCCAATCCGACACCGGCTCGGGATGTCGATCGAAGGCTCGGTCGAGGGCCAGGTGCATGCGCGCCGTCATCGTTCCGAGTGCGTGCGCTTCGGGCCCGAAGTCGCCACCGGCCGCCTCGGGGCGTCCGCCGAGGGAATAGAGATCCCGCAGGGACGTCATCGCCAGGGCCCATCCCCCCGATCGGTCCGCCAGCGGCTCCTGGATGAATCCCAGATCTCGCCCTTCCCAGGTCCAGCGCACCAACGGCGCCGCCACGTGGTTGAAGCCCGCATCGTCGAGCGCCTGCAGGAGGTCGACGGCGGGCTGCGGTCGGTCCCCCACCCACGGAAAAATCCACAGGTCACCCCGATCCCCGCAGTCGAGCACGGTCGCGTCTTCGTCGTCTCGGACCAAGGCCACCGGTCCCGGGCGCGGTGCCACGCGCCGGATGACGGCGAGGGTCAGCGGCGCCAGCTGGGCGTCGCGCAGCGCGTCGGTGCACACGGCCAGACCGTCGTCGTCTTCGAGCAACCCCAGGGCCAACTCGTCGCCGGCACGGAGAAAGTGAGGCTCGTCACTCACGCTGCGCAGACCGACCACCAGGTGCGCCAACCGGCCATTCACTTCGGCGACCAGGTCGAGCAGGCCCGGGCGCCCGGGAAGGATCACCTCGGCCCGGCGGATGACGATCTCCGTGGACGCCGTACGGTGCCATTCGTTCACCGGGCGATGCGAGAGCCAGACCTCAACCAGGTTGCGTAGGGCTTGCTCTCGCTCAGGTGTCATTCCATCGACCGCCGATCCTCGTCCACCAGATCGAACCACAGAAACCCGTAGGGCGGAAGGGTGATCGTGTACGGCTCCTCCGTCACCTTGGGAAAGGGCACCCGCCCGAGTACCTCGTGGGGGGTGGTCCCGGCCCACTTGGCCAGCGACAGCTCGGCCGGCTGGGCGAACCGGCTCAAGTTGTGGACGCAGAGCACGGCCTGGAACCGGCGTACCACTTCGTCACCTGCACCCTCGTTTCCGGCCGGCACCGTTCGTGCCATCACCAGGGCGCGCTCCCAGTCGCGCCCTTCAAGCCCGGCGTCGAGCGTCGACTGGGGGGCGGCGTGGATGCCCGGGGCCGGCGTCAATATGTCGGCCACCTCCCCCGAGCGCATGTACGCCAGCACGGAGGGGTTGGCGCACGGCAGGACTTCCATCTCGCCCACACCCATCACCGGCAGGGCGCGGCGCTCGGTCAGCATGCGCCGGAGCCAGTGCAAGAAGGAGCCCTGGTTGCGCAACTGCGCCTCGACGTTGACCGCGCTGAACCCGTAGACCGGATCCATCAAGGGGGGCAGGTAGAGCTGGGCGAAGTCGGCTTTGGAGAACCCACCGTTACGGTCCGGCGACCATTGCATCGGGGTGCGCACCGAGTCCCGGTCACCGAGATAGATGTTGTCGCCCATCATGAGCTCGTCCCCGTAGTAGATGACGGGGCTCCCCGGGAGGGAGAGCAACAGGGCATAGAGGAGCTCCGTCGTGCCCCGGTCGTTGTCGAGAAGAGGGGCCAGACGGCGACCGATCCCCATGTGCCGCTTCATGCGTGGGTCCTTGGCGTATTCGGCGATGAGGTAATCGCGGTCCTCGTCGGTGACCATTTCCAGGGTCAGCTCGTCGTGGTTGCGCAGGAAGATGGCCCACTGGCACGAGTCGTTGATCACCGGTGTCTGGGCCAGAATTTCGGTGATGGGATAGCGCTGCTCTCGCCGCACCGCCATGAACAGGCGGGGCATCAGCGGGAAGTGGAAGCACAGATGGCACTCGTCGCCGTCACCGAAGTAATCCGCCACATCGCTCGGCCAGCCGTTGGCCTCGGCCAGGAGAATGCGGCCGGGGTAGTCGGTCTCCAGCTGCTTGCGGATGCGCTTGATGAAGGCATGCGTCTCTGGCAGATGCTCCCCGGCCGTGCCGTCGCGCTGGTAGAGGTACGGCACGGCATCGAGCCGGAACCCGTCGAACCCGAGGTCCAACCAGAAGCGGACGAGGTCGATCATGGTGTCCGCGACCTCGGGGTTGTCGTAGTTGAGGTCGGGCTGATGATGGAAGAAGCGGTGCCAGTAGTACTGCTGGCGCGTATCGTCCCACGTCCAGTTGGAACGTTCGGTGTCGGTGAAGACCACGCGGGCGTCCGGCCAGCGTTGGTCGTCATCGTTCCAGACGTACCAGTCGGCCTTGGCGTTGTCCCGGCTCGACCGCGACTCGATGAACCACGGGTGCTGGTCACTGGTGTGGTTCATCACCAGGTCGGCAATGACCCGGATACCCCGGCCGTGCGCGTCCTCCAAGAAGGCCACCAGGTCGCCGATGCTCCCGTAGTCGGGGTGCACGTTGAAGAAGTCGCTGATGTCGTACCCGCTGTCGCGAAATGGGGAGGGGTAAAAGGGCAGCATCCAGATGCAGTCGATGCCCAGCCACTCGATGTAGTCGAGCTTCTCGCGCAGGCCCTTGAGATCACCGGTGCCGTCGTTGTTCGAGTCGTAGAAGCCGCGGATCAGGACCTCGTAGAAGACGGCGTGCTGGAACCAACGGACCGAGGGATCGAAGGGCCCTTCCCCCGCGCTCACCGGGATCGGCGGCAGGCTCATCGACCCAAGAAGGTGGCCTTGCCGGGACCGTGCGCGGCGAAGGAGGCCATCCCCCGCGACGCATCCTCGGTACCGGCCACCGCTGCGAAGGCCTCTCGCTCCGTGGCCAGCCCGTCGGCGAGTGTGCCGTCGAGGCCGCGATCGATGGCCCATTTCGCCAGCCCGTGCGCCACCAGAGGGCCGCGGGCGAACTCGGCCGCCCACGCCAGCGCCGATGCAATCACCTCGTCGGGCGCCACCACGCGGTTCACCAGCCCGATGGCCTCCGCCTCGCCCGCCGGAACGTGGCGCCCGGTCATGATGAGGTCCTTGGCCCGCGAGGAGCCGATCAACCGCGGGAGGCGCTGTGTTCCTCCACCCCCGGGCAGCACCCCCAGCTGCACCTCGGGGAGTCCGAGCTTGGCATCCTCTGCACACACCCGGAAGTCGCACGCCAGTGCCAACTCCAGGCCCCCCCCGAGTGCATACCCGTTGACGGCGGCGATGGTGGCCCGGGGCACACTGGCCAAGGCCCCCAAGGCGCTGGTGAAGTTCGCCCCCACGGCGCCGGCCCCGCCTTCGCCGAGCTCGACGATGTCCGCGCCGGCCGCGAAGATCCGGCGCCCGCCCCACAGGACGACCGCCCCCGGAGGATCGTTGCACAGCTCCGTCGCCGCCGCGAAGATCTGACCGAGAACGGCGCCCGAGAGGGCGTTGGCCTTGGGACGATCGAGCCGGACGAGCGCCACACCGTCGGGGCGACGCTCGACGGTCACGAATGGATCAGGCATTGGTGCACCGTAGTTGACCCATGGCGCGGCACCGCCTGGTCACTTCAGCGACCCATGAGGCGATCGGCGGCCTGGTAGGGGTCGAGCTCTCCCGCGGCCAATGCCTTCACTGCGCTGGCAAACTCCTCGCCCGAGGCCAACTCGTCGATGACGATGGCGCTGCGGGCCATGAGCACGCGCCGCAACTCGTGGGCCATGCGATCCGCCCGCCTCTGCTCGAGAATCCCGCTCGAGCGGAGGTGCAGGCGATGGCGGGCAATCTCACTCCACAGGTCCTCGAGCCCTTCGCCCGTTGAGGCGACGGTGTCGATGATGGGCGGCCGCCAGGCGCCGAGCGACGACAGGTCGAGCATTTGTTCGAGGTCGCGCCGCGCTTCCCTGGCCCCGGGTCGGTCCGCCTTGTTGATGACGAACAAGTCGGCGATCTCCAGGAGACCAGCCTTGTTGGCCTGCATGGAGTCGCCCCAGCCGGGTGTGACCACGACCATGGTGGTGTCGGCGGCCGACGCCACCTCGACCTCCATCTGGCCGACGCCGACGGTCTCGACGATGACGACCGGAAAGCCGGCCGCGCCCAGGACGCGCACGGCGTCGGGGACAGCCAGAGCCAGCCCCCCGAGATGACCTCTCGTGGCCATGGAGCGGATGAAGACCGTCGGATCGAGGGCATGCTGCTGCATGCGGACCCGGTCACCGAGGATCGCCCCTCCGCTGAACGGCGACGTCGGATCGACGGCCAACACACCCACCTGGTCGATGGGCTCGGGCGAGGGCTCGGGCCACCCCGACCGGACCAGGGTGATCAGGCGATCGGTGAGGGTCGACTTCCCGGCGCCCGGTGCCCCGGTCAGCCCGACGGTGTAGGGCACGGGGGCGCGGTACGACAACCTGGCCACCTCCAGCCCGGCCTCCCCCCCGCGCTCGACCAGCGAGACCAGGCGGGCCAGGGCGACCCGGTCGTGCTGCTGCGCCAGAGCCAGCAGCGCTGCGGGGTCTGTCGGGAGGCGTCGGTTCATGTACTGGTCACCTTGGCACCGAGCGAGCTCAGCGCACCAACCAGGTCCTCATACCCCCGGCTGATGTGGTGGGCGTTCGTCACCGTGGTCTCCCCTTCGGCCACCAGTCCGGCCAGCACCAGGGCCACCCCGGCCCGGATGTCGGGTGCGCGCACCCGGGCGCCGGAGAGGCGGAGCACGCCACGCACGACGGCGTGATGGCCTTCGGTCTTGATGTCGGCACCCATACGTCGCAGTTCCTCCACGTAGCGGAAGCGACCGGAGAAGAGGTTCTCGGTCAGGATCCCCACCCCGTCGGCGCCGGTGAGCATGGCCACCAGGAGGGGGCTGAAGTCGGTCGCCACGCCCGGGTAGGGCAGCGTTGCCACATCTGCGGCCAGCAACCGTCGGCCTGCGGTGGCGCGGAGGCCATCGGGCCCCATGGTGGTCTCCACGCCCATCTGATTGACCTTGCGCAACAACATCTCCATGTGATCCGGCCGGGCGTCGGCGATCGTCACATCCCCTCCGGTCATGCCGGCCACGGCCACGAAGGTGGCGGCCACCACCCGATCGGGCACCACGCCATGGTGGGTGGGATGGAGCTCGTCGATCCCCTCGATCTCAATGCGTGAGGTGCCCGCCCCCCGCACCACGGCGCCCATCGCACCCAACATCGCCGCCAGGTCGATGACCTCGGGCTCCTTGGCCGCGTTCTCGATGATGGTGGTGCCCTTGGCCAATGCCGCCGCCATCAGGAGGTTGTCGGTCGCGGTGTGGCTCGGGTATTCCAACACCACCCTGGTGCCGACGAGACGACCTCCTTCGACGTAGCCGCGTACCTCGCCGTGGGAGATCTCGAAACGGGCACCCATGGCCGTCAGCCCGTTCACGTGAAAATCGATGGGCCGGTCGCCGAAATCGTCGCCTCCGGGCAGTGGCATGTGCACCTCGCCGCACCGGGCGAGAAGAAGCCCGAGGACGACCACCGAGGCGCGCATGCGCTCGACCAGTTCGTACGGCGCCACGGGATGCAGATCCTGGGCGGGCGGGGTGGTGACGGCCACGTCGCCATTGGCCAGTCGCTCCACCTGGGCCCCGACCGCCCGTAGGACCTCCGCCATGGAGTCCACGTCGTCGATGTCCGGCACGTTGCTCAGCACCGTGCGTCCCTCGGCCAGGAGGCTGGCCACCATCAGCTTGAGGGCCGAGTTCTTGGCGCCCCCCGCCCGGACGGTCCCGCTCAGCGGGCCGTTCGGTCGGACCACGATCTCTTTCACGACCTCAAGTATCGCTCCTTCGGCGAGCACCGAGCGGCCCATTCGCAATAGCCGACCAACTAGGGTCAGGGCCGTGGCTACCCACCCTCAAGCCCCCGACCGCAACCTGGCCATGGAATTGGTGCGCACCACCGAAGCCGCCGCCATGGCGGCCAGCCGTTGGATGGGCCGGGGCGACAAGCTGGGCGCCGATAATGCCGCCGTGGAGGCAATGCGGGTGGTGCTCTCATCGGTGCAGATGGACGGCGTCGTCGTCATCGGAGAGGGTGAGAAGGACAATGCCCCCATGCTCTTCAACGGCGAGCGGATCGGGGACGGCTCACCCCCCCTCACCGACATCGCCGTCGATCCCATCGACGGGACGACACCCACTGCTCTCGGGCGGGGCGGGGCGCTTGCCGTCATCGCCGTGTCCGAACGGGGGACGATGTTCGATCCGGGGCCCTGCGTCTACATGGAGAAGCTGGCTGTCGGGCCCCGGGCCAAGGGCGCCTGCGATATCCGGCGTTCCCCCACGGAGAACCTCCAGGCCCTCTCGAAGGCCCTCGGTCGTCCCGTGCGCGATCTCACGGCGGTCATCCTCGATCGACCCCGGCACGACGCCCTCATCGCCGAGGTGCGCGCGGCCGGTGCCCGCATCAGGCTCATCACGGACGGCGACGTGGCCGGAGCGATCGCGACCGGATGGCCCGGAGCCGGCACCGACATCCTGTTCGGCATCGGGGGAACGCCCGAGGGTGTGTTGGCCGCCGCCGCGCTCAAGTGCATGGGCGGGGAGATCCAAGGGCGCCTCTTTGCGCGCGACGAGGATGAGCGGGCCGCGGCGTTGGCCGCCGGCTACAACCTCGACGCCGTGCTCACGACGGACGACCTGGTCCAGGGGGACAACTGTTTCTTCGCCGCCACGGGCGTCACCGACGGCGAACTGCTCCAAGGCGTGCGCTTCCACGAGTTCGGCGCCACCACGCAGTCGTTGGTCATGCGCTCGAAGTCAGGGACGCTGCGCACCATCCACGCCAATCACGCGTTGGCCAAGCTTTCGGAGTTCAGCTCGGTCTCATTCGTGTGAGCTGGCCACGCTCAACCTGAGCTCGGCGCGGCTCAACGCTGCTTCAGCCTCTTGGAGCGCAACTTCGGGGGCATCGCCACCGGCCGGTTGATCGGCGCCGCCTCCCCGTCCCGAGCTGAGCTCGGCCACCCGCTGCGTCGCCACCTCACGGGCCCGCTCGGCCCGGGGCACGTCGATCTCCTGGGCCAGCTCCGCCACACCCGCGAGGACCGTGACCTTGGTGGAGAGCCCGGGCAACGGGCCGTCTCCTTCGGCGAAGCCTTCGGCCGCGCCGGGACTGGTGTCGACTTCGAGGAAGCCACCGTGCACGGCGAGCCGCAACGTCGTGCCGTCGGGTTGCTCCACCTTGACCTCGCACGGTGCGACGTCGCCCACCAGTGCCGTGTGACCGTCGAGCACGGTGAGCCCGCCTTCCGACGTCTCGAGTACGACCGACTTGGCGCCCCCGGCGACCAGGGACTGCTCAGGCGTCACCACTTCCACGCCGAAGACTCCGTCGGCCACTAGCCGGCCTCGTCCTGCAGCGTCTTGGCCTTGGCCAGTACCGACTCGACGCCGCCGACGTTGAGGAATGCCTGCTCCGGCACATTGTCCAGGTCGCCGTTGACCAGCGCCTCGAACGACTCCACCGTCTCGTCGATCGGCACGAAGATCCCGGGAACACCCGTGAAGACCTCGGCTACGAAGAAGGGCTGGGAGAGGAAGCGCTGGATCTTGCGCGCTCGGGTCACCGTCACCCGGTCTTCCTCGGACAGCTCGTCCATGCCCAGAATGGCGATGATGTCCTGCAGTTCCTTGTAGCGCTGCAGGACCTCCTGGACGCGACGGGCCACCGCGTAGTGACGTTCGCCCACGATCTCGGGCGCCAGGATGTTCGATGTCGACGCCAGCGGGTCGACCGCAGGGTAGATGCCCAGTGCGGCGATCTGGCGCGACAGCTCGGTGGTCGCATCGAGGTGGGTGAACGTGGTGAACGGTGCCGGGTCGGTGTAGTCGTCCGCGGGCACGTACACCGCCTGCAGGGACGTGATCGACTTCCCCTTGGTGGACGTGATGCGCTCCTGCAGCTCACCCATTTCGTCGGCCAGCGTGGGCTGGTACCCCACGGCCGATGGCATGCGGCCGAGGAGCGTCGAGACCTCGGAGCCCGCCTGCACGAAGCGGAAGATGTTGTCGACGAAGAGCAGCACGTCCTGGTTCTGCACGTCGCGGAAGTACTCGGCCATGGTCAGGGCGGCCAGGGCGACCCGCAACCGCACTCCCGGGGGCTCATCCATCTGGCCGTAGACGAGTGCGGCCTTGTCGATGACTCCGGACTCCTGCATCTCCAGCCACATGTCGGTGCCCTCACGGGTCCGCTCCCCCACGCCGGCGAAGACCGAGACACCACCGTGCTGCTGGGCCACCCGGTGGATCATCTCTTGGATGATGACCGTCTTGCCCACGCCGGCACCGCCGAAGAGCCCGATCTTTCCACCCTGCACGTACGGCTCGAGCAGGTCCACGACCTTGATGCCGGTCTCGAACATCTGTGCCCGCGGCTCGAGCTGGTCGAAGGCGGGCGCGCTGCGATGGATCTCCCAGTAGTCGTCGACGCCTTCGACCGTGGCCGTGTCGAGCGGTTGGCCGAGCACGTTGAACACGTGGCCCAGCACGGCGTTGCCGACCGGCACGGTGATCCCCCGCCCCAGGTTGCGCACGGCGGTGCCACGGACGAGCCCGTCGGTCTGCTGCATGCAGATGCAGCGCACCCGGCCATCGCCGATCTGCTGGGCGACCTCAGCGGTGACCTGCGAGGCGGTCCCCTCCAGGTCGATGGTGAACTCCACGGCGTGGTTGATCTCGGGCAGGGCGTGGGGCGGGAACTCCACGTCGATGACCGGGCCGGCGATGGACACGACCCGACCGTCTTCGAGTGTACCCGCCGGGACCGTGTCCTGACTTGCGGTGGTGGTCATTGTGGTCAAGCTCCCTTCGATTGGCGGAGCGCCTCGGCGCCGCCAACGATTTCCATGATCTCAGTGGTGATGGAGTCCTGACGGGCGCGGTTCATCACGCGGGTCAAGGTGCGAACAAGTTCATCGGCATTTTCGGTCGCCGCGGCCATGGCCCGCTGCTGTGCGGTGAAGAAGGAGGCCGAGCCTTCCAGTAGGGCAGCGAAGATCTCGGCCTCGGTCGCCCGGGGGGCCAGCTTCGCCAGGAGGGTCTCCACATCCGGCTCGAACTCCGTGTAGCCGGTGGCACCGGTGGGAGCCGGGGCTGGCGCGTCCTCGTCGGTCTCGGGCAAGGGAAGGGGCAGCAGTTGTTGCGTCGTCACCCGCTGCGTGCCGGCGGAGATGAAGCGGGTCGACACCATCTGCACCACTTCGATCTCACCACTGGCGAAGGGGGCGGACACGGCCGCCGCCACGGCTCGCGCGTCGGCGAACTCGGGGCGGTCGGCAATGCCGGCAAACGAGTGAGCCACCTCGACCCCGCGGTAACGGAAGTACCCCGGGCCCTTCTTGCCCACGGTCCACAACGTCACGTCGGCGCCGTTGCGGACGTGCTCCGAGACCAGCCGCTCGGTGGCGCGCAGGACGCCCGAGTTGTACGAACCGGCGAGGCCGCGGTCACCCACGATGGCCAGGACCCCGACCCGCTGGGGTTCGTCCGGGGTACCGAGCATTTTGGCGGCCACCAGGGGATCCTCGCTGACCACCTGGCGCAGCACCTTTTCCATGCCCACCCGGTACGGCCGGTTGGCGGCGATGCGCGCCTGGGCGCGCACGATGCGCGAAGCCGCAATCAGCTCCATGGCCTTGGTGATCTTCCGCGTGGACTGCACGCTGCGGATACGTCGCCGCAGGACGCGCTCTTGGCCTCCGGCCATGGTTCAGTCGACCTTCCCGGTGTCGAAGCTCTCCACGAACGACGTCAGCCCCTTGTCCAACTCGTCACCGTCCGGCAAGGCGCCCGTAGAACGGATCCCGTCGAGGACCGTCGGGTGATTGCCCTTGAAATACTCGACCAGCTCGGTGGCGAAGCGCTGTACTTCGGGAACCGGGATGGAGTCGGTCCAGCCCTTGGTGCCCGCATAGATCACCAACACCTGCTCTTCGACCGGCACCGGCGCGTTCTGCGGCTGCTTGAGCAGTTCGGTGAGGCGGTAGCCCCGGTCGAGCTGCGCCTGGGACACCTTGTCGAGCTCGGATCCAAAGGTGGCGAACGCCTCCAGCTCGCGGAACTGGGCCAGGTCGAGCTTGAGTGTTCCCGACACCTGCTTCATCGCCTTGACCTGCGCCGCGCTGCCGACCCGACTGACGGAGTTCCCGACGTTGATGGCGGGTCGGATACCTGAGTTGAAGAGGTCGGATTCCAAGAACACCTGGCCGTCCGTGATGGAGATCACGTTCGTCGGGATGTAGGCCGAGATGTCGCCGGCCTTGGTCTCGATGATCGGCAGCGCGGTCAGCGATCCCCCTCCGAGCGCATCGGAGAGCTTGGCCGCGCGCTCGAGCAGACGGGAGTGCAGGTAGAAGACGTCGCCGGGATAGGCCTCGCGCCCCGGCGGGCGGCGCAGGAGGAGCGAGACGGAGCGGTACGCCTCTGCTTGCTTGGAAAGGTCGTCGTAGACGATGAGCGCATGCTCACCGTTCTCCATCCAGTGCTGTCCCATGGCGCACCCGGCATACGGGGCCAGGTACTTGAACGGGGCAGGGTCGCCGGCCGACGCCACCACGACCACCGTGTACTCCAACGCCTGGTGCGCTTCGAGCGTGGCCACCGTCTGGGCGACGGAGGAGTTCTTCTGCCCGATGGCCACGTAGATGCACTTCACGCCTTGGCCGGCCTGGTTGATGATGGTGTCGACAGCGACCGTGGTCTTTCCGGTCTTGCGGTCGCCGATGATCAGCTCGCGCTGGCCGCGCCCGATGGGGGTCATGGCGTCGATGGCCTTGATCCCGGTCTGCAGGGGCTGGGCGACGGGCTGGCGCCCAACGATCCCCGGTGCCTGGACTTCCATGCGGCGCGACTCGGTGCTGTTGACCGGGCCCTTCCCGTCGATCGGCTCACCCAGCGCGTTGACCACACGCCCCAAGAGGGCGTCGCCCACCGGCACGGTCTGGATCCGACCGGTGGCCTTGACCGTCTGCTCCTCTTCCAGGTTGTCCACCTCGCCCAGGACAACAGCACCGATCGTGTCCTCGTCCAGGTTGAGGGCCAACCCAAGCGTGCCGTCCTCGAACTCGAGCAACTCGTTCACCGCGGCACCGGGTAGGCCCGACACGCGGGCGATGCCGTCGCCAACTTCTACGATCCGACCGATCTGCTCCGTCCCGACTGCCGGCGTGTACTCGGCCACGTTGCGCTGCAATGCTTGCGTGATCTCACTGGCATCGATCGTCAGTTCTGCCATCAACCTGCTCCCTTTGTCTGTGTCGTTCCGCTCACCCGCACCGCTCCGGTGTGGAATCCCTTGTCGTCCCAACCCCCGGGCATCAGGTGCTCGCGCAGTGCATCGATGCGCCCGCGGGCACTGGCATCGACCTGGAGATCGCCGATCTGTATGACGGCGCCGCTCAGCAACGCCTCGTCGATGATGACCTGGAGCTCGACGGGCGCTCCGGCCAGCCCGGTCAGCGAGTCGGAGAGTGTGGTCCGCTGGGCGTCCTCAATCGGTGCCGCCGACCGCACCCGCGCAATACGCCAGCCGCGCGCCTGGGCGGTCTGCTCGACCAACCAATCCAATGTGCCGACGATGTCGCGCGACCGGCCTCCGGCCACGACGTAGCGGACCAGTGCGGCGGTGCTCGGCTGCACCTTGCCTTCGAGCAGTTGGCTGACCAGTCCCTGCCGGGCCTCGACCGCCAGGTCGCGGTCGACCAGGGCAGCCCGCAAGGCGGGCGTGGATGCCACGATCCGCGAGAAACGGAAGAGATCGTCCTCCAGCGACTCCAACTCGGCCGGCGAGAGGTCCTCGTCGATCGCGGTGGCGTACCCCCCGACGCGCTGGCGCGACTGCAGGAGGCTGAGCGGCGTCTCCACGTACTCCTGTCCTTCCGCGGCGTGGCGGACGCGCGCAGCGACCCAGGTCACGGCGGCCGGCACATCAGGTGCTCTGACGACGGAGCAGGCAAAGGCGGCCAAGCGGCGGGCCGGCTCGGACACCTTGCCCTCGAGGAGGTCGAGCATGACGGCGCGTCGGGCGGGGCCGCGCACGGTCGTATCGGTCAGCGCGGCGCGCAGCGTGGCATTGGCGTTCACCAGTTGCTCGATCGCTTCAAGGTCGCCGGCCAGCCCGCTGAGAGCGTCGGCCCCAGCGTGTTCGAGAATGGCGGCGGCGTAACCCTGGAGAACTGGATTCACTGACGCGCCCCGGAACTGGCGGCTGCGCCACCGGCGGCGTCGGCGCGCAGGGCGCGCACGGCCTCGTCGATCAGATCGCGGTGGGCCTCGGCGTCGACCTCGCGCCCGATCACCCGCTCGACCACGTCCATCACGATCTGGCCCATGCGATTGGCGGCCTCGTCCACGGCACGCTGCCGAGCGAGTCCAACCTCGGTCTCGGCGTTGCCCACGATCCGCTCGTACTCATTCTGCGCGTTGGCCTGCGCCTCGGTGCGCACCTGCTCGGCCGTGCGATTGGCCTGAGCGACGATCTCACGCGCCTGCTGCCGAGCCTCTTCGAGCGCGGTCCGGCGGTCGGCGTCGGCCGCCGTCGCGTCGGCCTTCGCCTCGTCGGCCGCGGCCAACTGGCTGGCGATCACCGCGGCCCGATCGTCGAGCGCCTTCTTCAAAATGGGCAGCACATACTTGGCGATGACGCCGAGGACGATGAGGAACGCGACCAACTCGACGATGAAGGTCGCGTTGGGAATGAGGAAATTGCTGTCTGCAATGAACATATCTATCTCAGTCTTTGCCTTTGGTCGACGGACCCACCCGGGCCCCGGTTGGGCAAAACCATGCCGTGTGTCCCGGCCGACTTACTTCTTGTAGAGCGAGAAGATGAAGAGAGCCGTGAAAGCCAGGTTGATGAAGTACATCGCCTCCACCAGGCCGACCGTCAAGAACATGATGGTGAAGAGTCGTCCCTGGGCCTCGGGTTGACGAGCGACACCGGCGATCGTTGCGCTTCCCGCCAGTCCGTCACCGACGGCGGCACCGATGGCACCCCCGCCCAAAGCCAAACCACCACCGACCATGGCTCCGGCCAGTTGGATGGCCTGCGCCGTTGTGTCTGCCATTTGATTGCTCTCCTTTTTTGAATTGACTAGTGAACGTCAGTGCTGAGTGCGGGCTCGCCGACAACCTCGTCGAACTCGTGGACCAAGTCGGGCTGCTCGTGGCCGTCGGCGTCGTGCCCGGTGGCCATCGCCACGTCGAAATAGAGAATGGTCAGCAGGGCGAAAATGAAGGCTTGGATGCCGCCGATGCCAAGGTCGAACAACTTCCAGATCGGGTTGACGAACAGGACGAGCACGTTGCCGATCGGGATGGCCGAAATTTTCCAGACACCCAGGTACGCGATCAACGAGAGCATCAGCGTTCCCGACAAGAGGTTGCCGAAGAGTCGAAGGGCCAGCGTGATCGGCTTGGCGATCTCCTCCACGAGGTTGATGAAAAGGTTGAAGGGCATCAAGAACAGCGGGAACGGCTGCATGAGATAGTGCTTGACGTACCCCACCGGGCCGCGGGCGCGAATCGACGCAATGTGCACTAGCGCGATGACCAGCAGGGCCATGGCGAGCGGGAGGTTGATGTCCGAGTTGGGAGCGGACAGCCATTCGTACCTGGCGCCCAACCCGAGAACGGTGAAGATGTTGCACACGAAGATGAAGACGAAGAGGGTCGCGGCCAGGGGGATCACCGCGGCGCCCTTTTCCCCGATGGAGCCCTCCACCTGCTTGGTCAGGGCGCCGACCCCCATCTCCCACGCGGCCTGGAGCCGGCCCGGGACGCCGCTCGTCATCTGACGACGCAACGCCATGGCGAGCAGGAGCACGACGACGACGGCAGCACCGGTGGCCCATACGGTGTCCAGATCCAGGGTCAGCCCGAAGACCTTCTTCGTGACGTGCTCGCCGACCGAGATGCTCGTGGCCAGGTTCATGATCGGCAACAGCGTTCCCCCGAGATTCACGAAGAGATCACCTCAGAGTCGTCGTCGGTCCAGCCGCCGTGTCCCATTTTGAACATGGAGCGGGCGACATTGAGCAAGAGCAAGAACTGGAATGCGGCGAGACCCACCATCACCCCGAGTCCGAGATCGAATGAGAGGAACAGCAGGCCGAGAGCCAGGGCGGAGATGACGGCCAGCCGGGCCACGGTGTTCGCCGCCAGAGGGCGCTTGTGGTTCTCGTCCTCGCGCGCGCCAACCTTGACCACTGAGCGCTGAATCAGCCGGAAGTTGAAAAGCCCAAGCCCGAGACCGATGCACAGCCCGAGACCGGTCAGGGGCGCCCCCAACGAGAGGCACACGATGAGACCGATCACACCGAAGATCAGCCCACCGAGGACGGTGCGGCGCGAGACGCGGGCGAGGTCGGGAAGAGCGAAGCTGGCGAACATCAGGTGTTCAACCTTCGTCTCTTGCTACTACGGGCGCACAGAACCAAGTGTAGCCCGTCAGGTGAATTTCCGGACCTGCGCCACACACAACATGACCGCCGAGACAATTCCGAAGGCCAGCCCCACGAAGCTGAGCCACGGCGTGGTGTGCAACCACGCATCGAGCCCGTAGCCGGCTGCCCCCGCCCCGACGACACTGATGGCGCAAGCCGTCCCCATCCAAAAGAAGTCCCCGAGCTTGGGTGTCCGCCCGGGGCCCTCCCCCGGCCCGTCCATCCCTTCCGGAGGGCTGGGGCCCGTAGCCTGATCGGTCACCGGATGGGGCGCGCCTGATGACGCTCACTAGTCCACGCATGCGAAAGCCGATCCTCTACGCGGGACGTGGCGCGCCAGAGTCCGTCGGCCGACTGCCCGCAATCGGGGCGTCGTACGAGGCGAGGTGGACGGGGTACACAGGCGTCATCATCGCACTCCGGTCCCGATGTCGTCCAAACGATTCCCCACCCACGATCAGGGGAACCGGATGACCTCCGCCGACCGTCCAGCGGCGGCAGCTCGGGGAGCACGCCCGTTTTCGCTCCCCCCGCTGGGCGAATCGCCCGCGACGTCGTCGGCGGCATCGTCTGCCGCTTCGCCGTCGCCCTTGCGCAACCCCGGATGGAACAGCGTGTAGAGGCCGACACCCAGCGCCGCAGCCCCCAGGGGGATGAAGGCGTTCGCCCTGTGCATGAACAGCGGGAACAGGAGGAACCCCGACAGGATGGCCGTCCAGGCCCACAGGATGAGCACGCTGCGCCGGGGCCCGTGGCCCAGCCGCAACAGCCGGTGATGGATGTGCTGCTTGTCCGGCGTGTGGAAGCTGGTCCCATGGGCCGTGCGCCGGATGAAGGCGAAGGTCAGGTCGACGATCGGTACCCCCAGGATGAAGAACGGGATGAAGAGCGGGGCAAAGAAGAAATAGGTCACGCCGCTGGTGGGCGGGGTGCGACCCCCGATGACCATGGTCGAGGCCGCCATGAGCACACCGAGGAGGAGGGCCCCGGCGTCACCCATGAAAAGGCGGGCCGGGTTGAAATTGAATGGAAGGAAGCCCAGGCAGATGCCGCAGGCGATCACGGCCACCAGGGGTCCCACATTGTCCACCGGCAGGAGGCCCAGCGCCGTGAGCCGGATGCCGTAGATGGCCAACGCCCCCCCGCCGATGGCCACGATGCCCGCGGCCAGGCCGTCGAGGCCGTCGATCAGGTTCACGGCGTTGGCCAGGGCGATCACCCACGCCGCGGTGATGAGCGGGATAACGCCCGGCGTCAGCACGATGAAGCCGGCCAAGGGGACCTTGAACTGGTACATCGTCACGCCCAGGAAGTACAAAATGCTCGCCGCCAGAATCTGACCGGCCAGTTTGGCCGGGGCCGACATGTCGCGGACGTCGTCGATCAGGCCCACGGCGAAGATCGCCCCCGCGGCGAGCACCACGCCCAGCATCTCAGGAGAGTCGGAGAACACCGGGCGCAGGGCCGGAATGGCGGCGGCGGCCAGCACGGCCACCAGGAAGCCGAGGAACATGGCACCCCCACCCCCATAGGGGATCGGCGTGTCATGCATGGTGCGCTCATTGGGCGCGGCCACGTAGCCGACCCGGAGTGAGAGACGGCGGGCCGGCACCGTGAGGGCGGCGGTCGCTCCCGCGGCCACCGCCAGCACCAGTCCGTACCAACCGAGATCGGGCATGCCCTCCTACTTCAAGAGGTCGGGATACGGCGGGAAGGCGGCACAAAGGTCGGCCACCTCGGAACGCACCGCGGCGATCTGTGCCTCGTCGGCCCGGGCCCGCAGCGTACGACCGATCAGGGAGGCGATGATCTGCATCTCGCCCGGGCCCATGCCCGCCGTGGTCTCGGCCGCCGTGCCCAGCCGGAGCCCTGACGTGACGAACGGGGAGCGGGGGTCGTCGGGGATGGTGTTGCGGTTGAGGGTGATGCCGGCCCGGTCCAGCACCTCTTGGGCTTCGCGCCCGGTGAGGTCCGCGTCAAAGGTTCGCAGGTCGACGAGGATCATGTGGTTGTCGGTGCCGCCGGAAACCAGCCGGAAGCCCTCGGCCAACATGGCCGCTCCCAGCGCGGCGGCGTTGGTCACGACGTCCGCCGCGTACTGGCGGAATTCGGGGCGGGCCGCCTCGGCGAACGCCACCGCCTTGGCCGCGATGATGTGCTCCAAGGGTCCACCCTGGAGACCCGGGAAGACGGCACTGTCGATCTTCTTGGCCAGGTCGGCGCCGCACAGGATGGCGCCCCCCCGTGGGCCGCGCAACGTCTTGTGCGTGGTGAAGGTGACGACGTCCGCCACGCCGACCGGGCTGGGGTGGGCGCCGGCGGCGATCAGGCCCGCCGGGTGTGCGGCGTCGAACATGAAGAGCGCACCGACGGCGTCGGCGATCTCCCGGAAGGGGAGCGGGTCGATGGTGCGGGCGTAGGCGGTCGACCCGGCCACAATGAGGGCGGGCAGCTCGCGCTTGGCCAGGTCCGCCACCTGGTCGAAGTCGATGACCTCCCCGGGGTCGTCGGCATCGTCGCGGGCCGGCGTCACCCCATAGGCCACGAAACGCCACACCTTCGAGGTGATCGAGGCGGGCGAGCCGTGGGTCAGGTGGCCGCCGTGATCGAGCCGCATGGCGAGTACCGTGGCGCCCGGTTCCAAAAGGGCCTGGTAGACGGCCAGATTGGCGTTCGCCCCGGCGTGGGGCTGCACGTTGGCGTGCTCGGCGCCGAACAGTGCGGTGGCCCGGTCGCGAGCCAGGTCCTCCACGGCGTCGACGACCTGGTTCCCCCCGTAGTAGCGCTTGCCGGGGTAGCCCTCCGAGTACTTGTTGGTCAACACGGAGCCGGACGCGGCCAGCACCGCGGGGGAGGTGAAGTTCTCCGATGCGATGAGCTGCAACGTGGTCTGTTGGCGCGCCAACTCCTGGCCGATGAGGTCGGCCACCTCGGGGTCGGAGGCCAATGCGGTTTCGTAGGTGCTCATGGAGTTCCTTCGTGGTCGTGGACGAGCTCTCGGTCCAGGTCGGCCAACTTGGCGATCCGGGCATCATGGCGACCCGGCTCCTCGGCGGCGGTGAGAAAGGCCGCCATGGCGTCGATGGCCACGGCGCTCCCCACCACCCGACTGCCGAGGCACACGACGTTGGCATGGTTGTGCTCGCGGGCCAGTATGGCCGTCGTCACATCGTGCACGACCGCAGCCCGGATGCCGGGGATCTTGTTCGCCGCCATGGCGATGCCGATCCCCGAGCCGCAGGTGCACACGCCGAGCTCGGCCTCGCCGGAGGCGACCGCCCGCCCGACAGCTGCGCCGTAGTCGGGATAGTCCACGGGTACCTCGGCGCTGGTGGTGCCCATGTCGGACACCACGTGGCCCCGCTGTTCCAGGTCGTCCTTCAGGATCTCCTTGAGAGAGTACCCGGCGTGATCCGAGCCGAAGGCGACGCGCATGGAGGCGAAGTCTACCGAGCGCCCTCGGGGCCATCTGGCGGCCGGCGGTACCATCGAACGGCCAAGGCCCCCGATCCGCGTACCCCGGTCATCGTGGGCGTGGGGCAGATCACCGTCCGTCCCGGGCCGGACGTCGACCCGGCGGATCGCCCAGAGCCGGTCGAGCTCATGGCACGCGCCCTGCGGGTGGCGCCACTCCTTCCTGCCGTTCACGACACCCCGGGGTCGCCCCGCCGCGTGAACCAACCGCGCCTGCGGGCCCCCATCAGCAGCGCCGCCTCCACGTAGCTTTCGGGCAACGCCCCCATGCGATGCACCCTGGGAGGCGAGAGCGTGCAGTCGACCACCGTCGACCCCGGGCCGCGACGCCGGCCTCCGTCCACCACGAGCGCGACGTCCTCGTCGGTGAGGTGGGCGTGCACCTCCTCGGCGGTGACCAACGGCTCCCCGTCCGCCCGCCGCAACGCCATGACGACAAGCGGCCCGTTCTGCCGGCACAGGACGCGCAGCGGGCGCCACGCCGGCATGGTGAGGTGCACCACGCGATCCCGCGGTTGCGACGCCAGGCACTCGTCGGCGCGTGCGGGCACGATCACCGTCAGCGGACCGGGCCACATGCGATCCGTCAGCTGCGACGTCTCCCTGCTCCACTGCGGCGTCAATTCGGTCGCCTGCGACCGGCGGCCCACCGCGATCTGCAGGCCCGCCTCAGCGGTGGCAAGGCAACGCTCTTGCAGCATGGCCACGGCGTCGCGGAGATTGTGGCGGACCGCCAATTGATAGCCCCCGTCGCCCGGGACAGCGACGGCACGCCCCGCCGCGAGTGCGTCCGCCACCTCAGGGAGCTGACGCGCCGCCACCAGGCGCGGACCGGTCATCGCGCTCCACCGACGAGGACCCGCGGTCGCTGCGCCAGGTCCTTCTCCACGCGCACATCGGTGTACCCGATCGACCGAGCAAGCCGCACCGCCGCCTGGCCCTGATGAGGCGCCAACTCGACGACCACCACCCCCGGACGCGACAACCACGTCCACCCCTGCGAGAGCACCTCCTCCACATCGGCGAGCCCCGGTGTGCCCTCGGAACCCGATGGCGCCACCAGCGCGCCGTACGGCTCGCAGCGCACGTCGTCGGGGAGCTCGGGCCATTCCTCTGCCGCGACGTAAGGCGGATTGGCGACCAGCAGATCGACCGCACCCCGCAGTGCGCCGGGGAGAGGGCTCAACCACGATCCGTGCAGAAACGTCACGGGCAGAACCTTCACCTCTTGGTGGTGGCGTACCCGCTCCAGATTTGCTCCGGCCACGGCGAGCGCCTCGGTGCTGGTATCGGTGGCCCAGAGACGGGCTCCGGGGAGCCGGTCGGCCAATTCGCTGGCCAGGGAAAGAGCGATGGCACCGGAGCCGGTGCCGGCATCAATGATGACGGGCGCCTCGACGCCGAGGCGATCGAGCTCGCATAGCGCAATCTCGACCACCTGTTCGGTCTCGGGCCGGGGTATGAGCACCCGCGGATCGACCAGGAGATCGAGCGTGCGAAAGGCCCAGTGGCCGAGGACGTACTGCAAGGGTTCGCCGGCGCGGCGCCGTGCCGCCAGCGTGCGGATGGTCGCGCGGTCGTCCGGCCCCACGACCTCGCCGGTCCCGGAGGAGGGTCCGAGGATCTCTTCGACGATGAAGCGCGCCTCGTGACGCAGGCCCAACGAGGTTGCGAGCTCTGCTGTCAGCTCGCCCCGGGTCACGGAGCGCCTTCCTCCTCCCCGGCCAGTTGGCGGGCCCGCTTGTCCGCCATCAGGGCATCGGTGAGCTCGGTGAGGTCTCCGGCGAGAACCTGGTCGAGCTTGTACAGGGTCAGGTTGATCCGGTGGTCGGTGACCCGGTTCTCCTTGAAGTTGTAGGTGCGTATCTTGTCGGTGCGCCCTCCGGCCCCCACTTGACCCTTGCGCTGCAACGACATCGCGGCGGCCTGACGGTCCTGCTCGGCCTTGAGCAGCCGGGCCCTCAGGACGACCATTGCCTTGGCCCGGTTCTGGATCTGGCTCTTCTCGTCCTGCATGGCCACCACCGTTCCGGTGGGGATGTGGGTGATACGAACAGCCGAGTCGGTCGTGTTCACCGACTGCCCCCCCGGACCGGTCGACCGGTACACATCGATCTTGAGGTCATTCGGATCGATCTCCACCTCGACCTCTGCCGCCTCCGGCAGCACCGTCACGGTGGCGGTCGACGTGTGGATGCGACCTTTGGCCTCGGTCACCGGCACGCGTTGGACACGGTGGGTCCCCGCCTCGTGTTCGAGGCGCAGGTAGGCATCCGGGCCTTTGATCAAGAAGACCGCTTCGTTGATCCCGTCCCGATCGGATGCATCCTCGGAGAGGATCTCGACCTTCCACTTCTCGAGCGCCGCAAAGCGCTGATACATGTCATACAGCACGCGTGCGAAGAGGTTCGCTTCATCGCCACCCACCGCGCCCCGGATCTCCATGATCACGTTGCGACCCACATTGGGATCCTTCGGCAACAAGAGCGATTGGATCCTCGCTTCGTGTTCGACCACAGCCGCCTCAGCTTCCTCGACCTCTTGGCGCATCATCTCGCGCTCGTCACCCGATGCTTCGGTCATCATTTCGCGAGCAGTGGCCACGTCGCCCCGGGAGGCAATCAGCTCGTGCCAGACGCGGACGATCTCTCCCAATTCCTTGTGGCGCCGCGAGAGGTCGCGCACGCGATCGGAATCCGAAAGGATGTCCGGGTTGGCGAGGTCTAGCTCGACCGCGTCGAACTCGGACTCGAGCGCGGCAATCCGGTCTTCGAACATGGAGGGGTTCCAGAGAGAAACGAGATGGTCAGGCGCGACGCGCCCGGCTGCGTCGCGCCTTGCTCAGTCCTGCGTCGTCGCGGCGGGTGCCTTCGCCTTGCCTTTGCGGGCACCGTAGCGACGCTGGAAGCGCTCCACTCGTCCGCCGGAGTCAACGAGCTTCTGCTTGCCGGTGAAGAACGGGTGACACTCGTTGCACAGTTCGACGTGGAGGTCGGACTTGGTGGAGTGGGTCACGTACGTGTTGCCGCACGAGCACTTGACGGTGGCTTCGATGTAGTCGGGGTGGATATCGGGCTTCATGGTGTCTCCTGCGTCGAATCGGTCCGGTCAGTGTAGGGGGTTCGCCGGCCTCTTCGGTCCGGCGCCGCCCCTAGGTGGCGGGTCCCTTGGCTATTTCGGCCAGGAACTCGTCGTTGCTGTTGGTCGTGCGGATCTTGTCCATGAGCAGCTCGAGCCCGGCCGCTTCCTTGCCGTCGTTGGCCAGGGCGTTGAGCACACGGCGCAGCTTCCAGACCTGCTGGAGTTGGCCCCGCTCGAAGAGCAGCTCCTCGTGCCTGGTCGAACTGGCATTGACATCGATGGCCGGGTAGAGCCGGCGCTCGGAGAGTCTGCGGTCGAGCCGCAGCTCCATGTTGCCGGTGCCCTTGAACTCCTCGAAGATGACCTCGTCCATTTTCGAGCCGGTCTCCACCAGGGCAGAGGCCAGAATGGTGAGCGACCCACCCTCCTCGATGTTGCGGGCGGCGCCGAAGAACTTCTTGGGCGGATACAGCGCGCCGGAGTCCACTCCACCGGACATGATCCGGCCGGTGGCCGGGGCGGCAAGGTTGTAGGCCCGGGCGAGGCGCGTGATGCCGTCGAGGATGATCACCACGTCACGACCGACTTCGACCAGACGCTTCGCACGCTCGATGGTCAGCTCGGCCACCTGCGTATGCTCGTCGGCCGGGCGGTCGAATGTCGAGGCAATGACTTCGCCCCGCACCGACCGACGCATGTCGGTCACTTCTTCAGGCCGCTCGTCAACGAGGAGCACCATCAGGTGGACATCGGGATTGTTGGCCTCGATGGAGTGTGCGATCTGCTTCATGACCGTCGTCTTTCCCGCCTTGGGAGGGGAGACGATCAATCCGCGCTGTCCCTTGCCGATCGGTGAGAGGAGATCGACGATGCGTGCCGTCAAGTTGTCCTTGTCGCCGGCCTCGGCCATTTCGAGATGCAGCCGGGAATCGGGGAACAACGGAGTGAGATCCTCGAAGCGCGGCCGATTACGCGCTTCTTCGGGGTCGAGCCCGGACACGGTGTCGATGCGGAGCAGCGCCGGATACTTCTCGTTGTTGGAAGCCGGGCGACATGCACCCTCGACGTAGTCACCCTTGCGGAGGGCGAACCTGCGGGCCTGGCTGATGGAGATGTAGACGTCCTTGGGCGACGGCAGGTAGCCGCCGCAACGGAGGAACCCGTAGCCTTCGTCGCGCAGGTCGAGCATCCCCTTGACCTCGACCATCTCACCGGAGTACGGCTGCTCCTGCCCGCCGCCCCCTTGCAGTTCGCCACCGACCCCACGCTCACGACCACGTCGCCGGCGGCCGCGGCGGTTGCCGAGGTCGCCCCCGTCGCCCTGTGCCTGGTTGTTCTGGTTGTTCTGGTTGTTCTGGTTGTTCTGGTTGTTCTGGTTGTTGCGATTGTTCTGGTTCTGCTGACCTTGGTTGGGCCGATTCCGGTTCTGCTGATGTGGCGGCGCACTCTGGCCATTCTGCTGAGGAGCGCTCGCACCACTCCCGTCCGAGAGCTCGGGCGGCTCTACGAATACTGCCGGCCCGCTGTCAGGCGGAACGCTGGCGACGGGGTCGTCGCCCTTCGGCGCCTCGGTGACGGTCGCGGCCTCAGTGGAGGCCTCGGTGGACGCCGCCAATTCGGTCGCGGCGACCGCCGCCGTGGCTCGTGGCCGCCGGGTGGGCTTGGTGCCGTTGGCGGTGCCACCGGGCGTGTCGCCGTTGGACGCGCCGTTGGCGCCGTGGGCCTCGCCGTTGTTGGTCACGCCGGTGGCATCAAGGATTCGATCAATGATGTCGGCCTTCTTGGTCCTGGTCGTCGTCTTGAGCGACATGGCCTGGGCGATGGCACTGAGCTCATCGCGCTCCTTGCCTTCGAGTACCGACCTTTCGAGCTGCTGTTCCGCAGTCATCGGGCTCCTCTTCCATAGAGGGTTATCACCGGCACGGGATGTCCGCGCGCGGCGAGTGAAATAGGGAGGAGAAAGGATGCGTACAGCACCTTCCCCCGATCACCTCTGCAAGAAGCACCCGGGACCGTCTGGTACCCGCGGGAGCGCTTCGATGCGCAGTGGGGATATACCTACATTAGCGGGGCCACACCGGTTATGCCAACACCCTCCGAATTCCGACCGGAAGCCTCCCTGTGTGAACCCCACCCATTCTACAGGGAAAGTTCGGCCAGAATGACATTGAGATCCAGGTCAACCACCGAAGGCACGGAAATCTGCCCAATGGCCAGATCGGGATCTTTGAGCCCGTGGCCGGTGAGCACACAGACAACGGTGGCGCCTTCGGGTACCCCCACCTTGATCAATCCGGCCACCGAGGCGGCGGAGGCCGCCTCACAAAAAACCGACTCTTGCTGGGCCAGGAATGTGTACGCCCCCAGAATTTCCTGATCTGTTACTGCGGTAATGGAGCCTCCCGACTCGCTGGCAGCCGCTGTCGCCGAGTACCAACTGGCCGGATTGCCGATACGGATGGCCGTGGCAATGGTCTCGGGATTCTCCACCGGATGGCCCAGGACGATAGGGGCCGCGCCGGCGGCCTGGAAGCCGAGCATCCGCGGCAGCTTCGTGGCACGCCCTATCTCTTTGTACTGCAGGTAACCCCGCCAATACGCGGTGATGTTGCCGGCGTTGCCCACGGGTATGCAGTGCACATCCGGAGCATCGCCCAGGACGTCGACGATCTCGAACGCGCCTGTCTTCTGCCCTTCGATGCGGTGTGGATTGACGGAGTTGACCACCGTGATCGGCGCGTGGTCGGGGAGCTCGCGGACGATCGACAGCAACTGGTCGAAGTTGCCTTGCACCTGGAGGACGCGCGCGCCGTGCACCAAAGCCTGCGCCAGCTTGCCCAACGCGATGTGGCCCTGGGGGATGAGCACCACGCAGGCCAGACCGGCGCGTGCGGCATAGGCGGCGGCCGACGCCGACGTGTTGCCGGTGGATGCGCAGACGACAGCCTTCGCGCCCTCTTCGACCGCCATGGAGATGGCCATGGTCATGCCCCGGTCTTTGAAGGAGCCCGTCGGATTGGCTCCCTCCACCTTGAGCCAGACATGCGCGCCGACCCGCTCGGACAACCGGGGAGCGGGCACCAGGGGTGTCCCGCCCTCGAGCAAGGTGACGACCGGCGTGTCGCTGCGAATGGGGAGCAGCGGGCGATACTCCTCCATAACCCCCTTCCACCCCAGCACGCTCACTCCTCCCCTACGCCGATGACCCGGAGCACGCCACTGACCCGGTCGACTGCCTGCAGCAGGCGGAGGTCGTCGATGGTGGCCAGAAGGTCACCCTCACGAGCGAGGTGCGTGAGGAAGATGAGGCGGGCCTCATCCGCCAGACCCACCTGTTCCATGGCGCGAATCGACACCTGATGATCACCGAACACCTGTGCCACCGCCGCGAGCACACCCGGACGGTCCGCCACGTCCATGCTGAGGTAGAACGCCGACCGCAGCTCAGGTTGTGGTCGCACCGTGATGCTCGTCCGCTTTGGCGCCGGCCCGGGAGCGCCGGCACGCAAATTGCGCGCGGCGTCGACCAGATCACCGAGTACCGCGCTCGCGGTCGGTCCCCCACCCGCCCCGCGCCCGTAGAGCATCAGCTCGCCGCTGACGGCGCCTTCGATGAACACTGCGTTGAACGCGCCGCGCACCGATGCCAACGGATGCGAGGTGGGCACCATCGCCGGATGGACCCTCACCGAGAGCTCGGGGCCGCCATCCACCAATTCGGCGATGGCCAACAGCTTGACGGAGTACCCGAGGCGATTGGCGTACGCCACGTCAGCTGCCTTGATCCCCGAGATCCCCTCGCGGTGCACATCGGCATCGACCACGTCGCTCCCGAAGGCGAGCGCGGCAAGGATCGCTGCTTTCGCCGCCGCGTCGTGTCCTTCCACATCGGCCGTGGGATCGCGCTCGGCCAGTCCGAGCTGCTGCGCTTCGGCCAGCGCCTCGTCGAAATCGACGCCGTCCTCTTCCATGCGGGTCAAGATGAAATTCGTGGTGCCGTTCACGATGCCCATGACCCGAAGGATCTGTTCACCGGCCAACGATTCGCGCAGGGGACGTATGACGGGAATGGCGCCCGCCACCGCCGCCTCATAGAGGAGGTCCACCCCATGGGCGGCCGCCAGATCCGCCAGCTCCGCTCCCGAGGCGGCCAGGACGGCCTTGTTCGCCGTCACCACGGGCTTACCGGCCCTCAAGGCGGACGCAATCAGCTCGTGTGCGGGGTGAATCCCACCGATCAGCTCGACCACGATGTCTACGTCGGCGCGGACCGCCAGCGCCGTGCTGTCGGTCTCGAAGAGCACTGCCGGGATGTTTGGCGGCCGGCGGCGGTTGATGTCGGCCACGGCGATGCCGACCAGTTCGAGGCGCATCCCGGTGCGGGCTGCAATGTCGTCCTGACGCGCTATCAAGAGCTCGGCTAGCGCACCACCGACGTTGCCGCAGCCCAACAGGGCCACTCTCACCGGGGAAGAGGCCTGCGGTTCGGCTGCCTGGGGGGCCATTCGTCAAAGCTACAGGCTGCCAGGACCACCCCAGGGAGTTCGGCGCTCACGAGTCGAGACCGAGCAGGTCCTCGAGGCTCTCCCTCCGTACCACAACCCGTGCGCTCCCGTCCGCCACGAAAACGACCGCCGGCCGCGGCACCTTGTTGTAATTAGAGGCCATGGCATAGCCGTAGGCGCCGGTGACGGGAGTGGCGACGACGTCCCCGACGCGCAAGCCCTCAGGTAGGAACGCGTTGGGCACGATGAGATCACCGCTCTCGCAATGCTTCCCCACCAACCTGACCGCATCGGGCCGCGGTGCGGCGGCGGCCCGGGGCAAGAACGCCTCGTACCCACTGCCGTAGAGCACAGGACGAGGGTTGTCGCTCATACCGCCATCGACGCTGACATAGGTCCGGATCCCGGGGAGCTTCTTGATCGTCCCGACCGTGTACAGGGTCAGTCCGGCGTTGGCGACAATTGACCGCCCCGGCTCGGCTGAGATCCGCACCGCAGGATCGACGCCGGTCCGGGCGCAGGCGGCGCGCGTGGCGGCAGCCCACTCGGCTTGCGTGGGGGCCGACTCCCCGTTGATGTAGGGCACGCCGAGACCACCGCCCACGACCAGCTCGGGGAGACCGAGTGGAGCGAAGAACCGGCCCAGCACCTCCCCCGCCTGCTCGAAGGACGAGACGTCGAAGACCTGGCTCCCGATGTGGGCATGCACTCCCACCAGCTCCACCCCCGGCAGCAGCTCGAGTGCGGCCACAGCCTGGGAGGCGGCTCCCGATGCCACTGAAAATCCGAACTTGGTATCCTCCCCTCCCGTCCGTATGAACTCGTGCGTGTGGGCCTCGATGCCGGGCGTGACCCGGACGAGCACGCGTGGGCGATCGGCTCGGCCCGTCGGTGCATCGAGAAGGCGCCCGAGGCGGGCGATCTCGTCGAAGGAGTCGACGACGATGCGACCCACGCCGCATGCCAGCGCGGTGCCCAACTCCTCCTCTGATTTGTTGTTGCCGTGCAGGATCAACTTCTGTGCGGGCACGCCGGCCGAGAGCGCCACATGGAGCTCACCTCCTGAAGCCACATCGAGGTGCATGCCCTCCTCATGGGCCAGGCGGGCCATGGCGCGACAGAGAAACGCCTTGGCGGCATAGGCCACCCCGTCTCCCCACGCCTCCACAGCAGCGCGGCAGGCCTGTCGGAGGTGAAACTCGTCGTAGACGAAGAGCGGCGTCCCGAATTCCGCGGCCAGGTCGAGCAGGTCGATGTCCCCCACCCGCAAGTGCCCGTCGGGGTCCACGGTGGCCGTCCGCGGCAGCAGTTGCCGCTCCACAGGCGCACCGGCCATGTCGTCGTCCGTCGCCATGCCAACGCAGGATACGGCAGCCAGCGTCCGGGTCGGGACGGACCCGTCAGTGGGCAGAGTACGCTCGTTGCCTGCTCGTGCCCCCGTAGCTCAGCGGATAGAGCACCGGCCTCCGGAGCCGGTGGCGCAGGTTCGAGTCCTGCCGGGGGCGCCATTATTTTGGCTGGTCAGAGGCCACTTTTCGGCTCTTCCAGACGTTGCCGAATACCACTGCCGATCACTGTCGGCAATCAAACGGAGGTTACGGGGAAGACGGTTGCTGCCTGGCTGGACTCAAACCTCAATGCAGGAACGCTGCAGCAGATGTGCGAGACAGTGTGGACGAATCGGATGGACTGCCGAGTAAATCCGGCGGCTCGAGTGCCCGATGCTGGCTCTATGCCGTGGCGAGGAGCAGCCCCGCTGGAGTGCGCTGCTCGCCAGCGAGCACGGCGAGCGATTTCGCCAGGGAGGAGCGAAAGGTCACCGATTCTGGGCGATCGAGTTCGATGACGGCCATGGCAGCGAGCTTCCGGTTGATCTGACCCTGGTCCCGGAGTCTGAGGACGGCTTCGGCGAGAGCGAGGCGTCGTTCGGGCGAATCGATGGCGTTGAGCACCTTGTCGAGCGCAGGATAGAGGCCGTCGCCGTCATCATCCCTCAGTGCGTTGATGGCCCGCTCCATGTCAGGCGTGATGATGCCCGGCAGGCGTACCTGCAAGGACACGTCGAGTTCGGGCAGATCGAGCAATTGGTCGAAATAGACACGCAGTTCGATCTCGTCGGTTCCTTTGAGATCCGCGATGGCGGCATCTCCGACCTCTCTGGGCAGCATCCCGTCGTGCACCGGCTCTCCGGTTCCATAGCAGCAGCGTTTTGCCTTGTTCCGACTGCCGCACGGGCAGGGACCGTTGCGTTTGATCTTGGCCATTGCCACCTCCTATGGGGCCATTGTCACCTCTGGGTGTGACTCGAGGGTGGACCGACTATGACCAGGAAGAAGGCTCCACCGGTCACTTAGGAATAGTCCCGGATGAGGCCAGTCCCGAGCCCGTACCAGGAGTGATCCTAAGGTCGACGTCAGGATGTCGCGGTGTGCGAAGCGATCGATGGTGCAGCCGTATCCGGCTTCCGGTTCTCTCTGAACTCAAGTCGGGGAGACGGCCGTCACTGGGCTCTCTTACTGCTTGGTGCTTGGTGCTTGGTGCTTGGTGCTTGGTGCTTGGTGCTTGGTGCTTGGTGCTTGGTGCTTGGTGTACTAAAACTAAAGGTGCCTTCACGTCTCTGCACCGCGCTTGACCTCTGGTCAGGTGTCCTCGACTTCGCCGAGGTAGCACAGCCCCACTGCGACCGAGTGCGCGCAGAACGATGGAGGGTCTCCTTCGGGGCAGTCGCACTCAGCAGACAGCCGAGGACTCCCGTGGTGCACAATGGCCTCATGGCGACGAACGCCGTCGAGGACGGTCCCGCACAGGCTCCACTCGTCCTCGTAGAGATCATCGATCGTGTCGGCAAGCACGCGTCCGCGTTCGAATAGTGCCGGCTCCACCAGACGCTGAAGGTCCTCCCTCGTGAACAACAGCTTCACGTGGAAGGCTCCCCGTGTATCTGTTGCCCGATCACCGCGAGCGTCCTGGCGAGGTGAGGAATGGCGAACGCATCCACGTTGACCTGAGCTCTGCGCGATACGAGGTGTGCCGCGGGTACCGGGATTGAGCGGCTTCGACGGCAGCGTCACCGTCCGGCTCTCCCTTGGTGATGGCAATTGCTTCAGCGTGGGCGACGGCGAGCGCGGCGGCCTGCGAATACCGGCGTCGGTCTTTGTTCCCCACGATACGGCTCACCGCATCCCCCGCCAGGGTTGCACCCGCCTCGAGGTACAAGTGTCGCTTTGCCGTTGGGACCGCCATTTCTTCGAGCATCGTTACCAATAGATCGCCGAGCGACAGATCGTGGCCCACGTGGCGAGACAACCCGGGAGCGTCGTCCCCGTCGAACTCGTTGTCCCCGTCGTCCCCGGCGAACTCGTCGAACTCGTCGAACTCGTCGAACTCGTACATGAACGACCGACGGAAGTGGCTCCGGTCGACCTGCGCCTGGGCAGCGCTCAAGAGCCCGGCGATCACCGAATCGGCGAATCCGTCACGATGGGTAGCGTCGGAACCGGCGGCAAGCAGGATAGGAATCAGCACCTCCGCGGCAAGCGACGCGTCGCTCGAGCGTAGCGGCTGGTCGGCAGTCGGAGCCGGCCCCTTGCGGTTCTGTTCCTTGAGGGCGGTGTCGAGCCGTCCTCCGAGGACGAGCAGCACGACGCGGAGCGGCGCAGGTACATCGGCACGTGGACGGCGCTTCGCCAACTCCGTGATCGTCGCCTCCTCGACGTTGGCCCGCCGCGCCGCCTCCACGATCTTCAGCAGACGACTCAGGGAGGGGGCGGAATCCCACGCCTCCACCCAGGCGGTGATCGCGTCTGTATACCGGCCGGCACGGTGGGCCATCACAGCCATTCGCTCGGCCAGCGCCGCCCGCTCCTCAGTCCGCCTCAGGATCCGGAGCCCTTCCCGACCGGCCATGAGGGCCATCGCTTCGTCGTCCTGGCGCCGGGCGGCGTCGAACCAGGCGAGAAAGTTCCTTCCGGCTCGCGGGCCGCCGCTGCGGGCGAGGTTCGCTAGACCCGGCAGGCCTTCCAGCTGCTCGACCACCTCGAGCAGGAGCCGGTGCGTCCAGTCGCCGTAGTAGTGATCCTGCTTTTCGACCAATGGCATCAGCGCCGACACCCAGTCCGCAAGCAGCTCCTCGCGCTCCGCCGGTGCCGCCACCCGGGCGCCCTCCACGGCCGCATAGGACACGTCTTCGCCGACGAGAGCCCGGCTCAACAACGTGGCCGCACGCCGCAGACGGTCTGGACGGTCCTCACGCTGGCCGGATTCACCCACCGCTCGCAGGTACCTGGCCGCCGCCTCCTTCATGACCGCGGCCTCGCCAGGCTCGGCGGCAACCGACCAGCCGTTCTCCAGGGCACCTTCGGCCACGCTGAAGAGGCGCTCGTATGCCTGCACCGCGGCGGACGGGTCACCCTTGAGGAAGACTGTACCGGTCCTTCGCAGCAACTCCACGAGGCTCAGGACCCAGTCGGGTTGACGGAACTCGTCGTCGGAGGACCAGCCGTAACGATCGTGGTAGTCGTCGTAGTCGTCCCAGCCGGGTTCATCAGTGGACGCGGCCTCCTCCTCAAGGAGCTCCACGTCGGCCAGCAACGTGTCGATCGGCTCGTCCAGTCGTGCCGGGCTGGCGCCGAACCGCTCAAGGAAAGCCTGGCGCTCCGACGCTTCAACCGATTCGGCAAAAGCCAAGACCATGGTGCGCAGCTCCTGGGCCGGCATCTTGCCGATGAGGTCTCCGATGGCAGTCAGGAACCGGCTGAGCGATACCGTTGCTCGTCGCGGTCTGCCGGTCATGGGCGTTGCGCTCCAATCTTTCGCCGTCCCACGCACGATCGCGGCGTACGTGGACTCCGACCGTCCGTGAGCTCGGTGTCGCTCATCTCGCCGTCGAGGCCAATCAGTCGTTTCGTCATGAGTCCACCGCCATGATGGCCCAAAGCTGTCACGGACCCTTCATATGGAACCCTTGGGACCCCGGGACGCCGCAGTTCCGGGCAGAGCGGGCGGTTGCCACACCGTCCACCTCGCTTCTCCGGCGTGAGGTGCACCGACCTGGAGGACCGGTTAAATCAAGCAGCCGAAATCTCGGACACGTGCGAGTTGATCGAATAGATGGCCCACTTTCGGTTCAACGTCCTGGTGCATGTCGGTCGGGCTATGGCGGCGAAGGCCCGGGGCCGGGTCGGGGCGACTGCCTGGCAAACGGTAGCGTAGATACCTGGCAAACGGTAGCGTATATTCTTGGCACCCGGTAGTGTAGGGGCCGTGGACTACCTTTCTCGCATCGTCGACGGCGAGCTGGATGAGCTGATGTCGAACCTGCCGGCCATCGTCTTGGAAGGACCGCGCGCCGTAGGCAAGACCGAGACGGCACGTCGACGCGCCAGTGAGGTCTTCGAGCTCGACGATCCGGCCCGGCTCGAAGTCGTGGCAGCCGACCCGGGGAGCTTGGTCAGCAGCGTCTCCGGCACGATCCTCTTCGATGAATGGCAACGTCACCCTCCACTTTGGGACTTCGTCCGTCGGCAGTCCGAAGGAGATGCTCCGGCCGGCCGGTTTCTTCTCACAGGCAGCGCCATCCCTACAGCACAACCTGTACACCCCGGTTCGGGTCGCCTGGTGGAGCTCAGGATGCGACCCATGAGTCTGGCGGAGCGCCAGATCGAAACTCCGACGATCGGGCTGGGCGAGATGCTCACCGGCGACGGCCGTGCGATCGCCGGGGCCTCTGCCGTGAATCTTCCCGGCTACATCGATGAGATCCTGGCGTCGGGCTTTCCCGGCATCCGTCCGCTCGAAGGCCGTGCGCGACGGGCGCTGCTCGACGGCTACATCTCACGCGTTATCGATCGCGATTTCCCTGAACTCGGCCTTACCGTCCGCAGGCCAGCCACGCTTCGGGCATGGCTCGCTGCCTACGCGGCGGCCACTTCCACCACGACGACCTACAACAAGTTGCTCGGTGCCGCGACACCGGGAGAAGCAGAGAAGCCTGCGAAGACGACCACCATCGCCTACCGAGATGTGCTCGAACGGCTGTACCTCGTTGACCCCGTCCCAGGGTGGCTGCCGACGCAGAATCGGCTGAGCCGTCTCACACAGGCACCCAAACACCACCTCGCCGACCCCGCGCTGGCGGCTCACCTCGTCGGCGTTGACGCCGGCGCGCTCCTTCGCGGCGACGGGCCCGCACAACTCGCTGTGCGCGACGGCTCTTTCCTCGGCGCTCTCTTCGAATCATTGGTCACGCTCAGCGTCAGGGTATATGCCCAGGCCAACGAGGCCACGGTGCACCACCTGCGGACCAGGGACGGAGACCACGAGGTTGACCTCATCGTGGCCCGTCGAGATGACCGCGTTGTGGCGATGGAAGTCAAGCTCCGTGGAGCGGTCGACGACGCCGACGTACGCCATCTGCTCTGGCTTCGCGAGCAGCTCGGCGATGACCTCCTCGATGCGGCAGTCATCACCGCCGGGGATCACGCCTATCGACGACAGGACGGGATCGGGGTGATCCCCGCCGCATTGCTCGGTCCGTAACGGGCCCCGAGAACGGCAACCCAGAGGTTCTCGATGGTTACCCGCGACCACCAAGGTGCTCGAGAAGACAGCTTTCTCCACCGGGAGTCGTGCGGTTCAGGCGTTGCAGGCGACAGCCGCCCTCGAGGAGCAGCGGACCTGAGAATTCTTGGCAATCAGATTTGGCAATCAAATGAGAACTACGGGGACGGACGGCCCATGACGGGGTGGATTCGGACCCCAGCTCAGCGGCACTGTGGCGGACGCAACCAGACGGGCTGGACAACTCGGATGGCCCTCCGGAGCCGGTGGCGCAGGTTCGAGTCCTGCCGGGGGCGCCAGCCAGGCAAGGATTTTGGCTGGTCAGAAGGCTAAAGCTAGGGTTCTTGCCCTATCGTTTCGAGGTGCCGGCGCTCATCGGATGTGAGCCGCTGTTCTGGGCGTTTTACATTCTTGATACAGAACCGGCGTCATACGGGGATGATCCCGCCAAGTCTGGTGCCGCGCCGGATCGCACGGGCCGGGCGGTACATCGAGGGGGGTTCGGATGAGGCATCTGGGTGTCCGCATGATCGTCGCCATGGCCATGGTGGTGGCGCCGATCCACCACGGCGCCGACCTGACGTCACTTTGACCATCTGTGAGCGGTCCGCCACGACGGCGACAGCCGTCCAGGTGTTCGTTGCTCCGACCTCATTTCAGGATCCCGATCGGTAAATGGTCCAACGGGTGGCTTGAACGCCCACATCCGGTGTGGCTGCATGCCGATAATCGTCGAGAAGCTCAGTAGCGAGAAAACCGGCCTTCTCCGCAACCCGCTCGGATGCACGATTACCGATCAACGTGTAGAGGACGATGGCAGACAAATCGAGTGTCTGAAACGCCCACTCGCACATCATCTCGAGCGCGCTGGTAGCAACCCCTTCGCCGCGAGCATGCTTCGCCACCCAATAGCCGACCATCGCCGTTCTCTCTGCCCAATCGAAAGACGTAATACTGATATTTCCGAGAAACTCGCCGGTCGTTGACGAAACGATGGCGAACGGTGCCCTCTCGCCGCTTGACCAGAATCGATCGTGTTGGGCAATCCACGACCGGGCATGCGCTTCTTCGTAGGGAAATGGAATGCTTGCCGTCCAGCGGAAGATCTCGGGATCCTGGCACGCCGCTGTAACCGCCGGCACATCGTCAAGGTTGAACTGGCGCAACGAGACGAGCGGGCCCAAGAGGGAAGCAGTAGGCCGGATCAGATCACCCACCTCACCACTTTATGAGCAAGAGACCTCCGTCAGATGAATGGCGCGTATTCCAATCCCAACGGCTGGGTCGACCCGCTCGTCCCGGCGCCCGTGAAGGGATCCTCCGGTGGACGGGTCCATAGTGCGGGCGCGGGAGGGGTGCGCTCACCTCACGCGCGTATGGATCGCGATCGCCTCGTAGTTCGTCATTGGGCCCTGTACCCGCCAACGCTCCTCCACGATGTTGCCCGACCGTACGAAGGTGGCAATCTCATGGCGGTCATCGCCGCAGAGGTGGTCGCTCTGCCACGCCCCGGTGCTGAGGTCGAGGTCGACGAAGGGTCTTCCGTTGGCGAAGTAGATCATCACGGTCACGTCATCAAGCTGTCTGTATTCGAGGGTGCGACGGGCCTGTCCTGTGTGGGTCCCGAACCGCACCTCGCCCACCTCGGCATAGTGCGCTCGCGCCTCAAGGGCAACGTGGCAACCGATCGGCACAGCGCTGATGGTGGCGGTTCCTTTGAACGAGCCTCTGGTCCCAATCCGGTGATCCTCGATCGAACGCACGATTGCCCATGTGCCGCGCAGGAACCCGAGCGTATCGACGATCTCCATCGGCATCGATTGTGCCTCGGGAAGGCGAATCGGTCGACACCGTGTGTGACGGTTGAAGGCGCGGTCGGACCATGGGCGAACAACGAGTGATCGAGATGCTCGTGGATGGCCGCACGCCAGCTCGGAGAGTCACCGGGTGATCTCGGCCCCAGATCTGCCGTTCGCCGTGGAGAGTCGGCGCCGCCGACTTGGCAATGCCCAGCCCCATCTACCTCAGGTCTGGCCGGATAACACGCGTCGTGCATGAGGTCGAGATGGACTTCGGCGACCTGCAGGACGAGATGCTCAAGGGGACTCCGAGACAACTTCGGGCAAGTCCGCGCTCCCGTCATCCGAACCGGCATGGACAGGACCCTCGAGAACCTCAGGACGATGGCTGCACGGTAGGCATCCTCTCCAGCGGTCAGACGGGCAATCCGTCGACCGCCCCGTGTCGTAGCCGTCCGAAGCGAAAGGCACCGACCCGATGCCCGCTCGATGCGAGCGGGGGCTAGTGGCAGTTCCTGCAATTACGCGCCTTAGACCAGTCAGATTGATCTTTGGGGCTTCCTGGTCAACATTGATGTCAACCATTTGTTACAGTATCTTTCCAATGTGAAATTCGGTAAGTTACCGAAAAGGGGGGTCATTGTGGGGATGTTTCGGAGGAGCGCTGCGAGCTTCGTGGCTGGCGTGATGATGGTTGGGGGGGCGGTCGTCGCACTCAGCGTGTCTGCACCGGGGGCGGCAGGAGCGAGCGGGGCGAAGTCCCCGATCAAGATCGGTGAGGTGTGCGCCTGTACTGGTCCCCTGGCCTCGGGCGTCCAAGACATCCCTGCCGTTTACAAGGCATGGGTGGACTCGGTGAATGCCAGTGGCGGTATCAATGGGCACAAGATCGACCTCATATTCAAGGACGACGCAAGCAATCCGGCCACGTCGGTGGCCGAGGTGCACACCCTCATCCAAACAGATCACGTTCTGGCGATCGCAGACGAAACGGACAACGATCTAGCATGGGCGAGCTACGCACAACAGCAAAACGTTCCCGTTATCGGCGTGACCACCTCGACCCAGCCCTTCTATTCGAATTCCGCTTTCTATCCCGAAGGCCAGACAGAGGATTCGTTGTTCTACGGCATCACCGATGCGGTAAAGCAGGCGGGCGGAACGAAGTTCGCTCTGTTCTACTGCGCTGAAGCTGTCCAATGCCAGGAGGGAATTGCGCCCTTGGTCGCTCAAGCAAAGGCCGTTGGTGAAAGCGTGGTGGCGACGCTCCAGGTGTCAGCCAGCGCTCCCAACTACACGGCTCAATGTCTGGCCGCGAAGCAAGCTGGGGCCACCGTCATCTTCACAGCAGATGCGCAGACGGTTGACGAGAAGATCATCCAGGACTGCTACGCGCAGGGCTTCAAGCCCAAGGTCGTGATCGATGGTGAGGTTCTACTTCCTTCTTTTACGACCACAGCGGGCATCAACCAGGCGACCTACTTCACCGTTCCCAACTTTCCCTATTTCGTAAATTCGCCGGCGATCAAAGCGATGAACAAAACGTTGGACAAGTTCGCACCGGGCGTACGTAAGGATGTCAACTACGGAGAATTGCCGGTGGAAGCCTGGATTTCCGGAAAGATGTTCCAAGCGGCGGCGCAGCTGGGTCACCTAGGCGCAAATGGTAAAGCGCCCACCAGCGCCGCCTTGACCAAGGGGTTGGACTCTCTCCACGGAACGACCCTCGACGGTTTGGCGCCTCCGCTCAACTTTGCCGCTGGTAAGCCCCATCCGGTCGACTGCTGGTACTACGCCCTGCTCAAGAATGGGAAATACTCCACTCCGCTTGGGGTCAAGCCCTCGTGCGCCCCGAAATCATGATGGTAGGCCTTCGGCTAACTCGAAATCACTAACGGTGCGCCAGGACAGCGTGGAGAAACGGATGGACTTCTCCACGCTGTCCTGGCGGTTGCCGCGGCGGGGAGGAAAGCGACCACGCTCGCCCCGTAGTGCTTGGCCACCGGGACGAAGCTCAATTGGACGATCCCGGTCTCGCAGCCGCAGCCGCAGCCGCCTATCAACACACGAGGAGCCATATGCCCACGGCATTTGTCACAGGAGCCAGCCGAGGTATCGGGAAAGCCATCGCCGTACACCTGGCGCGGGCCGGTTACGACATCGCGATCACGGCCCGGACTCTCCAGGACGGAGAGGGGCGGGAGCACTCCTCGACCGTGGCCCGGTCCGACACCACGCCGCTGCCCGGTTCGCTGACGTCGACCTCAAAGCTGGTGGAAGAAGCCGGGGTGCGGTGCCTCGTGGTGCAGGCCGACCTGACCGACCGCCCATCGATGATCGCCGCTGCGGACCGGGTCATCAAGGAATGGGAACGTGTCGATGTCCTGGTCAACAACGGCCGCTACATCGGGCCCGGCCATATGGACCGCTTTGAGGACACCCCGATAGAGCTGCTCGACCGTCATATCGAAGCCAATGCCATGGCTCCCATCGCCCTGGCCAAGGAGTTCCTCCCGGGCATGATGGAGCGAGGTTCGGGCACCATCGTGAACATCACCTCCGGCGCCGGCTACCACGACCCCCCGTCAGCCGCCGGTGAGGGTGGGTGGGGCCTTGGCTACGCCTTCAGCAAGGGCGCCATGCACCGTATTGCGGGCATCTTGAACCTGGAGCTGGCCCGCAAGGGCATCCGGGCCTACAACGTCCAGCCCGGGTTCATCGCCACTGAGCGCATGGCCCAGGACATGGGCAGCTTCGGATTCGATTCCTCCACCGGGGCCCCGCCGGACGTGGTGGGCGCGGTGGTGACCTGGATCGTCACCGATCCGGCCGGGGCCGAGCAGTACGTGGAGGCCGACGGCCGCAACTTCGAGGCTCAGGACATTTGCAAGGAGCTCAACCTGCTCCCGGGTTGGCCAGCCTAGAGCGGCCGTCTTCCTTCGTCACAGGTTTTCCTCGCCGCGTTCTGTCACGAAGATCTTATGGGATCGCAACGCTGAGATCGAAGTCCGTTTACCTCCGTCCCATAGCGTTGGGTGTGTTCCCAACGAACTGCGCTCAGTAGAAGTTGCAGTTCACAATGGAGGTGCAATGACCGCGAAAAGTATGCTCCGTATCGCCACCCCCGATGCAGCTCATGCCATGGATATTGCTTGTTCTGATGTGGAGTCTGCTGTTGGCTTACCGGTGCGAGCCGAGTTTCAAGAGATCGAGAGCGGCAACCTGATCATCGAACTTCAGCTCGGCGACGAGACAATAGACACTCCTCACCCTTCACGACTGGCGTCCGCCATCAACGGAGCTGTGGCCAACATCGAGGTCCTGAGCTCGTGGACAGAATCGCCGTCACCCGATCCACATCCGCGGCGGTGCCCCGACGTGCTGGGGGTCGGCTACGAACCGTTGCCCCCGGTTGCCCAGCGTGCCCTGGACGATAACCTGCCGACAGCCAAATGGGATCGCTCGGACTCCTCATGGCATCTGGCCGTGCCCTCGGTCTGCGGTGGCAAAGCGATAGTCGGAATGTCGTCTCGGGGCGGATACAGCCATCGATTCACGACGCACGATGTTGCCGCGCTCAGGTGTGGCCTCGCGTCTTAGCCCAACAGGAGCGGCAGCGATCGTCGGTCGCAGTTTGGCTATAAGTCTCAACGCCTATCCTCGGTCGCCTCCAGCCGGGAACCGCACAAGAAAGCTCAGCAGCTTCCGGGACCAACGAGCGATGACCTGGCCGACGTGGTTGTTCGACTTGGCCTACAACTTGACGGGGATCCGTTCCGCTCGTTGTCGTCCTTGGTCTGTCTGGTCACTCGAGCCGGGCGACCGGCCTTCCATCAAGGTGACCAATGAGCCCGAGGAGCTCATTGGCGTGCGGGCGCTCGAACAATGGGGTGGCAACGGCGCGGTCCGGGTGCTGGTCCGAGACGGCAACGCGATCGGGTTGGAACGCGCCGGGGAGACCCTGCGCTCCTTGATTAGGGACGATGCTCGGCCACTCAAGTGCCGTGCGGCACGGCTCAGCGTCTCCACACCATATCGTGTCGAGAATTGCGTCTATCGACGTTGACGATCTGGTTTCCCTGAAGGTACGCCTTCGTGGCAACAACCCGACTGAAGCCAAAGTGCTTACCCTTATCGATCCGCAACATGACCACTTCATGAGTCGCGGCTTTCTTCCCGCGGTCAGTTGCCAGGGGCAGTTTGATCTCGCTGAATCCCAGCCAGTCTTTCCACCCATCCTCAATGGAATCGGCGACATCGACGTGCACCTTGCCGGTCTTCTCCCAGTGGTCCCGCCACCAAGCGGGGCTGTGGAACGAGCAGAAGTCCCAGGCCCAGAACGGGATGAGTTCCTCGGGAATCTTCGATCCGATTTCGCTGGCCAACCCCGGTGCCACCATGGCGATTTGGGCCCCTTCTTTGAGGAAGTGCGTCATGTAGCCGAGGTAAAGGTCGTCGGTGCCGAAGTAGTGGTGGGCGTCAACACTCACGATGGCATCGAAGCAACCTCCAGCGAACGGAAGTACGTGTGCTTCCGCATGGATCGGTACGACGAAGTCCTCGAGGTCGGCGGCGCGGATCCTCTCCAGATTCGCCGATGCCTCAATCCATAGATCTGTGGCCCACACCTGGGCACCGAACCCCTTGGCCAAAAAGATAGACGTCAAGGCGGTCCCACAGCCGAGGTCGAGCACCCGCATGCCGGGTCTGATCTCAACGACGTCAGTCAGAGCTTCGATCAACCAGAGGGGGTTTGGTCCCATCTGGTTTTCGATCACCCATTGCGGGTCGTAGCCGTTCGAGCGGGGATAGCGCGGATGATGAAGTGGTGCTCCTCGTGATGGTCGCTGCGTATGGTCTCCTTGGAACAGTATTCGGACGCGGATGACGACGACGTCGGGCCGACACGGCGGACTCGTTGTCTTCGTTTAGTCCCGAAAGGGATTCAGGCCGTGAGGACCGCCCGCATACGCAGCTCCAAATAGCGAAACCAAGCTCTTGAGTATCGTACTCGTGACGACGGCTTGAATCACCGACTCCCGCTACCGAGGGTGCCACACCGCCCGGAGGTGGCACACGGCTGTGGCCCTGCGGCCCGTACTTCTTTCCTTCGCGAACGGAGTCCGCTCCGCTCGGCGCCTTGCGGCATGAAGGCCGGCCCCATAGGTAAGGATCTGCGGCACTGCGGAAAGTGCCTTGACCGACCGGAGACCGCTACCGCGCGTCCGACGCGACAGACGAACTCCTGTTCAGCCGTAGCCACCACTTGGGATGTACGGGGACGGAGGAGCTGCGAGACCGCGCACCATCACCGGGCCGTAGGGCGAAAGCTCCACCCCAGCGGCCACGAGGGTGCGGATGGCCCATTGCTGTCTGGCGGTGAGCCAGTTGACCTCGACCACCTCGTTCCCACCCATCTCGGCCAGTGCTGTCCTTAGCAACGCCGTGGCGGCTTCTTCGTCGCAGGCACCAAGGGTCACAATACGGTCGTCCTTGGCTACGGCATACCCCCGATCTTCGAGCAAGAGGAGACGACTGCCTGGTTCCTTCAACATGGCAACGATGTCGACGGAACGGGCCGATCCTCGGACGTGACGGTCGACTGCCTCGACGACGTCGATCTCCCGCTCATGAGCACGGCGAACACGGGGATCACGGCTCACCGTGCCAGGGGACACGGTGCCATACCCGACCACCACCGGGTGAAGGGAGAATCCGGCCGAGGTGTAAAGAGCCATCGCCGCGGGGTCTCGTGAGCATTGGATGGTACCCGGACCAAGCGGGTCTGCGTTGCTCAGGGCGAGTTCAAGGAGTTGACGTCCCAGGCCTCGTCGTTGGGAACCCGGCAGCGTGGCCAAGAGGGACAAGACCCAGTACCCCTCGCGCACGAAGGATTGCGAGAGACCGACGATCACCCCAGCGTCGTCGGCCACCCAGGACCCATCGGGATCGGTGGCCAAGAAGTGGCGCATCCGGTTCTGTAACCGGACAATGTTCGCTTGCGTCATTCGCGAGACAGGCAACCCGTAGGTGGCGCGCATGGCCTGAAAGGACTGATCCCAGGCTCTGAACGCTCCTGGCACGTCGGAGGCTTTCATGGCACGCAATGTCACCATCCCTCGATCTTGGCAGAGGATTGATGGCAGGTGCTCCTGCAAACGGGCCTGCAGTGTGCGACGAGCACTTCACTTGTCGGTATGGGTACCGAGGTGCGTGTCGAGGCGGCAAACCGAACGGCGTCCCGGTGGACTGCCTACTCCCCTCTCCCTTCGGCTCGCTTGCGACCGGTTGGAATATCGTTACAGCGTGTCATCACGACTGGACAAGTCCTGGTCTGTGCTGGTCAGCCACCAGACCATCGAAGGAAATCGATGCGTCGATATCTTTTCTCGGCCCAATGGCTCCTTCGGTTTCGAAGAGTTCCGCAAAGACCCCGAGGATCTGGGGGCTTGGACCCCGGTCAGCTACTTCTCGGGCCACGAATACCCGAGCGAAGGCGATGCCACAATTGCCGCATGTCAGGCTGTGCCCTGGCTGGGCCCGGTCTTGGATCGTTGATCTTTTCGGGCCGGACGATCTCGGCGTAGTTCTGTTGAGTGTCCATATGCCGATCCTCATCTGACGTCATCGAGCAACTCGGAGCGCCTGATCCGGATCCGATCTCTGGCTGTTCCGGTGCACAGCCGATAGAGTTCGCGCCACGACAGCTCCAAGGGGGTCCGCTCCACAATGGTTGTGCTGATCATCGTCATCGTCATCGTCGTGCTGCTCATACTCGGTCTGTGGGTCGCCTACAACGGCCTCGTCAAGAAACGCAACCGGACCCAAGAGGCGTGGTCCGAGATCGACGTCGAGCTCAAGCGCCGCCACGACCTCATCCCCAACCTGGTGTCAACGGTGCAAGGCTATGCCGCGCACGAGCAGGGGACCTTCGAAGCGGTTACCCAGGCCCGCGCCAACGCTGTCACTGCGGGAGCGACGGGCGACCCGGGCCGAATTGCCCCCGCTGAGAACGTTCTGTCCGGGGCGCTCCGCTCATTGTTCGCGGTAGCCGAAAACTACCCACAGCTACGGGCGGTCGAGAGCTTCCTCCAGCTACAAGAGACGTTGACTGCCACAGAAGACAAGATCGAGTACGCCCGTCGCTATTACAACACCAGCGCCCGTGACTACAACATCGGGCTACAGACGTTTCCGCGCAACCTGATCGCGGGGCCCTTCGCCTTCAAAGCGGTGGCCTTCTTCGCTGCCGACGAGGAAGACCGCTCCGTTCCTCAGGTGAATTTCTCCGGCCCCGCTCCAAGTGCGGCCAGCCCGGCACCCTCCGGACCCCCCCTTGCGGGTGGCTCGGAGGGGCCGCCGCCCGCGACCGCCTCCGAGGGACCGCCACCAGCCAGCTAAGACATTTCGAGCGGGCTTCCAGGGCCGGTCAGACCGACTGGCCCGAGGCGATCTTCTCGAGCTCTGCGATCCGCTCCTCGATGGGAGGGTGGGTGTCGTAGAGCCGGTGATACCAGGACTCGTGGTGCTGCAACGGATCGTCGATGCACATCGCCGCAGTCGCGTGGTTCATCTTCTTGAAAGGCTTGTCGTTCTGCTGCAGCTTCTTGAGCGCGCTCAACAACCCTGCTGGGTTTCGGGTGAGCTCAACACCGCTGACGTCGGCCAGCGACTCACGCCGACGAGAGAGCGCCAGGCGAATGAGTGGGCCGAAGATGAAACCGACGACGGCGAGGAGCACGCCGGCGGCGAAGATCACGATTACGAGCTGGTTGCCCCGACCGCCGCCCCGCCCGCCGCCGGCGAAGAATGCGCTTCGCCAGAGGATGCTGGCAAGAAGGGCGGCCATTCCGATCATGGTGCCCACAACGAGAAGGAGGCGGATGTCGTGGTTCTTGATGTGGCTCATCTCATGTCCAGCGACACCTTCTAGTTCCTCGCGATTCATGATGGTGAGCAGCCCGGTGGTGAAGGTGATGGCCGCCTTGTCCGGGCTGACCCCGGTGGCAAAGGCGTTGGGCGAGGGGTCGTCGATCACGTAGACCGCAGGTGCGGGGATCCCTTCGCCGATAGCCAAGGCCTCCACCAGGTTGTGCAACTGCGGATACTGTGCTGGATCGGCTGGCACGGCCCCCGAGACCCGGAGCACCAGCGCTGCTCCGGAGTTCAAAGAGTAGAGGATCCCACAGAGGGCCAGAAAACCGGCGATCAGGATACCGATGATGACCGGGGTCCAGCCGTAGTTCGTCGGCGGGGTGGGAGCGAAGCCATTGTTGGCGGAGTGGCGGTAAAGAGCCTTGAAGAGAAGCCCGCACGCTGCTCCGATGGCCAGCCAAATCACGAAGAACAAGACGATGAAGATGACGGTGCGTCGTTTGTTGCTAGCGATCTCGCTATACACGTCCCGAATCCTACGGCATCGGAGGTACCCCGACCCCGGAGAAGCGGGCAGGGTGAGCGTCATTGCGGCGGTACCGCCTCGCCGCGAACCTTTCGAAATCCTCGAGCTGCCATTACAAAAGAACAAAGGACAGCGACTGCGTCCGGCCAGGTCCAACTTCTCCAGCGCGCAGATCGCTCCGCGGAATGTCGACTCCGGGGCGCGACGAAATGGGGTTTACACCTTTTCCATCTGCGCTTTCCGAGGGGGCGATCGGCAGCTCGTCGGTCCGTCCCGAAGGGAGACCGCCTTCGCTGGTCATGTTGACCTGGCCCGACCGTCCCGGCTGATCCCCATATGACGAATCGGCCTGCGGGAACCGCTCTTCACTCGTTACCACAAGGATCGCCACCTGCCATGCTGAAGAAATTGCTCTCCTGCCCGAAACGCTGTCCGCTGATGGCCTGGAGCTTCGGAGTTGGAGTCCCGGGTTCGTCGATGCGATGCTGATCGCCATCCAAGTGAGCCTCCCTGAACTGCAGTTGTGGATGCCGTGGGCACAGGCGGCACCGACTGGAGAAACTCTTCGCCAGGTACTCGCTCAGGGTGAGGAGGACTTCAACGCCGACCGCAACTGGGACTACAGCATTTTCGAGGAACCATCCGGCGACCTGGTCGGAGGTGCCGGTCTTCATCGAACCGAAGATCCATCTTGCTTTGAAATTGGCTATTGGGTGCATAGCCATCGAACCCGCCGGGGATACGCAAGCAGTGCGGCCGGTGCGCTCGTGGAAGCTGCCTTCCGGCACCTGAGCAACACCTCCCAAATCGTGATCCGCATGGACGTGGCAACCCTTGCCAGCGCATCGGTGCCCCCGAAGCTCGGTTTTTCCCTGATTCAGCAAGAAGACCGCGAGATTCTCGCCAAGGGGCACACCGGAAGAGGCCACGTGTGGGCACTGCATCGACCGAGATGATTGCCGACGAGGTACCCTCAGTCACGATCCGCAAATCCCCCCTGTGACGACGGGGTCAGGCCTGGACGGGTGGGTTTCCGGCGGGCTGCCTTCACACCAGGCACTAGGCGGGTGCGGACTCCGCTCGCGAGGGGTCCCGGGGCGCCTGAGAACCCTCAACTCGGGCTTAGCAAGTGGAGAGGCACCGCCGAGAGCTACTGGTTCGCCATGACCTGGCATGACTTGCAGTTGTTGGACGAAATGGCCAGCGACCGCTGAACATGACATCCACAACCTTGTGAAAGCCATCTCTTGGCTGTCGCCATTCAAAATTGGGAATTCTCTGGGCTGATCCACGCGGGACCGACTTGATCGGAATCGAGGCCGTGGCTCTGGATGGTCGCCACTATTGTCGTGGAAGTGAAGAATCAGGTCGTTCCCTGCACGCTGTCGGTGGGTTCTTGCAGAATCACTTACGACCTTGTCGTCGACTTGGATCTCGGAGATCCGATCGGTACACAGGTAATAGCTGGGGAGTGGAAACTGAGCCCCGCTCTTATGTGGCTGTTGGGTTCATTGAAAGCTGGTGACGGTGTCTTGGACCTTGGGGCACATTTCGGGACGTTTGCCATCCCGGCCGGAAAGCTCGGAGCGCGAGTTGTGGCAGTTGAGGGCTCCCCCCGGAACGCCGGGGTACTGCGATCGGCTTGCGAACACAACAAGTTGGAAAATGTGGAGATAGTCGAAGTGGTCGTCGACAGCAGCATTGGAGAGGTCGAGTTTGTCGATCTCGGGCCCTACGGGACCGTCTCGACACCAGGCATCTGTTCTGAAACTGGTTATCCCACCATTCGATGTCTGACTACAAGGTTGGACGATTTGCCCGGCGCGCCCTTCGATTGGGCGAAGATTGACATTGAAGGCAATGAACAAGCCGCACTGGGCGGTGGCCGGGAAATACTTGAGACCATTCGGGGCATGGTCATCGAGTCAAATGGGTACGCGTTGCATAGCCACGGAACGAGCCCCAAGGAGTTGGTCCAATCCATCGAGAGTCTTGGGCTCAAGGTCTACGAAGTAACTGATGGGGAGCTTCGACGAGTCGCTCATCCAGTCGTCCAGCCAGAAACGATTGTCGATTACGTGGCTGTGCGCAAGGAACTCAATCTTCCGCCGGGCTGGATGGAGCGCCCCGAGCGCGACGACACCGAAATCGTCACTGCCCTCATGCACGAATCAAAGCACCCAATCCCAGAACACCGGGATCATGCCAATCGAACCATCGCAGGCCTGTCTCGAAAACTGGCGAAGCGCTATCGCAAGGTGGTGAACGCTCAGATACGCGCCTGACGCGTGACGCTGGACGGCGTGCTTGCGAACGTAGAATTCACAAAGTCTCAAGCAGCTGCTTCGGGGATGACCCCAAAGCAGCTCATCTCGGACATATGGGGACACCACCAGAGTCGTTCCAAGCGGTTTCAACACTCCCCATTTCCAACCGCTGCGAGTACCGAGCGGCCTTACTCGATGGGTCGTCGCCCGATGCCTGCGGGCTCGCGCCCCGCCAGCAGCCAACCACCGAGTGATGCAACGAGCGGCGGAGCAATGAGGAATAGGACGAGGTCGACCACAGGGACTTGGCTCACCCGTGCCTCCAGCTGGCCCCTGAAGTAGGCCACGGTGACGATGTAGGCAACCGCCACACCGCAAATTGCGCCGAGCATGCCCAAAGCTCCCGCAATGACGGTGGCGTACTCCGACGCCGTGCCCCGGCAGTGCAGCAGCGTCTTGTCATGAGACCACATCTTCGGCCATCTTGCAAGTGAGATTTTCTTAAGTGCTTCTGCGTGAGTGTGGGATAATGAGTGGGGTTAGTTGCAGGAAAGTTGGAGGACACATGGACGCCACTGTGACCAAGATCAAGCCGGACATCGGTGCCGAAATTACTGGGATTTCTGGGCATGCCTTCGTTGCCGCCGACGTCGCTGCCGATGCCCAGAGGCTGCTGGACGCGCACGGCGTTCTCATCTACCGCGACGCGAACATCGATGATGACGACCTGAAAGCTTTCACCCGCTTGCTCGGGCCGGTGCACGAGTTTCCGGACGTTGCTGTGGTCAGCCTCGATCCGGAGTTGAGCAGGTCGGCATCGGTTCAGAACGGCACCTTTTATTGGCATATCGACGGCACGATGGTCGAGTACCCCCACCAAATCACTCTGCTCACCTGCCTCGAGCCGGCCCACGACGGGAGCGGCGACACGGAATTCGCCAACACCTACGCCGCCTATGACGCGCTGAGCGACGGCGAGAAGTCCGAGCTTGAGCACCTCCAGGTTCGCTACAGCTACTTGAACCGACAACGCCTCAAGCAGGGGTTCATGACCCCCGAATCAATCGAAAGCCTCAAGAAGATGCCGCCCCGGGACCGTTCGCTCGTCTGGACACATCGCACCGGCCGCAAGTCGATGCTGCTCGGCTCCCAAGCCGGTGAGGTCATCGGTTGGCCGATCGACAAGGGTGAGGCATTCCTCGGGAGGCTTCTCGAGTGGTCCACTCAGCCACGCTTTACGCTGCGCCACCATTGGACACGCGGGGACCTCGTGCTGTGGGACAACACAGGCATTCTGCACCGCGCTCATCCGTACGCGCTGGAGTCGGGTCGCTTGATGCATCGCACCACAGTGGACAGCGACCAACACGTCGCCACGGTTGGAGGCGGCACCGGCGACTACGTCGCGTAAGCGAAATCACTAACGCGTCCCTGGAAATACGCAGAACGAAATACGGAAGTTGATCGGCCAACGTCCAGGACGTCGGTTCTACCGACGATCTCTGCACTTTCGTCGACTTGGAGGCCGTCCGGGGCCCCGGTCTCTGGGAACCGCCCCATCAGGCGTCGAGGGCGGCGCAGCCGCGGACCGCTGCTTCAGCCGCCAGACGCGCCGCCAAGGTGGTCTCGCGGCCAAGGCGCTCTAGTTTTCCCGCAAGCGCTGGCTCCGCAGCGATGAGCCGCCCGATCTCGGCAGTCATGCCAGAGCCATCGGGGTTGGTCAACGCCACGAAGCGTGGGTCGAGCAGATCGTCGAACCAGCGGTCTCCGATGCACCGATACACCGACCATGGACAACCGTGTGCCTCGCAGACCTCCGCGACGGCCGAGGACTCCATGTCCACCCCGAGGCAGCCGTCCGCCAAGAAGCGCTGGCTCAGCTCACTGTCGAGTGTCGCTCCCTCCGTGGTTATGAGTTTGCCTCCCTGCGGTGCGTCTCCGGGCGGCGTATGGCGATAGGTGGCCCCGCTCGTGTACTCGATGATGATCTCAGGATTGATCAGGGTACCGACCTCAAGGTCCGGGTCGAGGCCGCCGCAGATACCGGCGATCATTACGTGGTCGACGGGTAAGCGATCCGGCGTCGACCCGTCGAACAAGCGGGATATCGCCGCACGCGTCAACGGTGGCCCCATTCCGATGTGAATGGCGGTCACGCGCGAGTTGCCGACGTGCCCAGTCCAGGGTGTGCCTTTGACGTCGCTGGTAGGCCTGAGGCCGAATGCGGTCGCGATGGCATCCATTTCGAGAGGCATGGGAGCCAGAACGACCACGTGGCGGCTGACATTGTGGTTGGTCATGGCCATAGCTTGCCTGTTCAGGCGTTCTCGTGCGCCAGTGCCGGACAATGGTCCATCCTGCGGATTGCTCTGCGGATCAACCTGGACCGAGATGGGCAGTGGACTGATCTCAGCACGATCCGGCTGCGACAACCGTCGACGCGTGGCTTCATCGGTAGTGACACGGCTCCCGAGAAAGTCGCGTCCCGTTCCGTCCCCGAACACTCAGTCCGGCGACCACTCGCCGATCGTCTGCAACACCGCTGCGCGGGGGAGGCCGTTGGAAAATATGCCGACGTCACTGGCAATCCGCGGTTCACCGGTCAGGTCCGTGAATCGACCCCCGGCCTCTTTCACGATCACGGCGGGGGCGGCATGATCCCACGGCCCCCCGCCAATGAGGACGAAGAGGTCCAGCACACCGGATGCCAACATCAAGGCACCACTCGGATGACTCGATCCCCAAGACGGACGATCTCCTTTGACCGAGACACCCGGGTACCTCTGCACGAAGGCGTCCGGTCTGGACCTGATCTCGTCGGGAACCGACTGACCAACCCAATAACCAATCCGAGCTCTGGCGAGATCTGAAGTGTGACTCACCCGCAGCGGCGTGGCTGACGCACGCTCGCTCTTGGTCTGCAGGACCCAGGCGCCATCGCCCCGGATCCCCCACCAGCGCAACCCAAGTAGGGGTGCAGACGCCATTCCCACGTTGATGATCCTCTTCTACCGCGATGAGGGTTGCCCATTCGGGACGGCCTAACCGAAGCGCGGCCGTTCCGTCTATCGGGTCAACGATCCACCTGCGGCGGCCGCGGGACTGGTGCCCCTCTTCTTGAAGGGTTGTACTGCCCTGTCGGTAAGATTGATGTGTTGCCCACTGGCGTCTTCAACGTGTCGGCGTCTCGACTGTACGACCCGTCCGAACTCATTGGAGAGAATCTGACTCTACGTTCCGGTGCGTGGCTTCGAGTCTGCCGATGATTCCAGCAAGCCGATTCCCTTGAGTGGAAGGTGAACGGTCATTTCCTTGGCAGGCCGGTCAGAGCTGGCGCAGGCTACTTTTTGATGTAAATGCCAGTCAGATTGGTGTGACACTGGCCGATCGGTGCCTGTACGGTGCCACCGACCACGCTCTTGTTGTAACCGATAATCGAGGGTTGGAAGACCAGCGGAACCTCGGCGCCGATGGACATCGCAAGGGCACCCGCCTTCTGCATGAACGGCCCCTGCTGTTGGGCGGTCACGTAGTGGAGGGCCTCCTTGATGTAGGGGGCGAGGAGCGGATTGGCGGTCCCGTAGTGCTGGGTCAGAAAGCCGATCGGCAGGAATTCGTTCTCGAAGTTGTTGGCCAGGTCGGGCCCATTCGAGAGCTGCTCGCTGAGGACGGCGTTGCCCTCGCCCTTGATGTAGACATCGACCAGGAGGTCGGCAGGGTCGACCTGCTGCAGGGTGATGGTGAACCCGGCGGCCTTCGCCTGTTGCTGGATGATCTGGGAGGCTTCGGCGAACGAAGGATCACCGCTCGGCACGGTGAGCGTGAACGAAATCCCCTTGGGAAATCCGGCCGCCTTCAGCATGGCCTTGGCTTTCGCCGGCTGATAGGTGTACTTGTTCCCAACTGATTTGTTGTAGCCGGGGGACCACGACGGGAAAGGCTGGTAGGCCGGCTCTCCCAGACCGTCGTCGACCACGCGGTTGAGGGCATTTCGGTCGACCGCGTACTCCAACGCGGCGCGGACCTTCGAGTTGTTGAAGGGTGCGGCGTTCTGCCGCATCTGCAGATCGATGTAGTCGTAGGACTTGCCAACCACCGCCGCGAGGTTAGGTTGGGCCTTGACCGGCTTGACCTCGTTCGGCTCGAGCGTCGCCATGTCGACATCGCCAGACTCGAGCGCGGTGACGATCTGCGGACCGAGAGAGGTCTGGACGAAATCGACACCGCCGAGCAGGTACTGGCCCTTATTCCAATACTTGGGGTTGGCCACGAGCTTGATGGCGGACCCCACGTTGTAGCTCTTCAAGGTGAATGGCCCGGCTCCGACGGGCTCTTTGGCGTCGGTTGTGATGGTGCTGGGGTCGTAGATGGTGCCGTCCGAGTGGTACATCGCTTGGATGACGTCTCCGGGAATCGGGTTGGAGAGGTTGAGCACGAGGGTGAGGGGATTCACGACATCGATCGTCGAGATGGCGGTCAATGTGGTCAGCAGGGGGCTCTGACGGCTGTACAGCAGGCTCGTCTTGATGGCGTCGGCGTTGACCGGGTCACCGTTGGAGAACACGACACCCGGCCGGATGTGGAGGGTCACCGTGTTGGGTGTCGACGACCAGCTCCGGATGACGTTCGGGAGGAAGGCCGTGTTGGTGATGCCAAGGCCTGAGGCGTAGATGTTCGAGAGGATGGCGAAGCCGCAGGGGTTGAAGGATTGCTCGGGATTGAAGGTGTTGTCGAACTCGTCGTTCAGGTCGACGCCGTACGTGAGGGTCCCGTGGGGATTGGCGTTCTTGGGGAGCGAGGCGCCGGCTGTCAGGGGCTGGAGTAGGGATGCACCAGCCAACGCAGTGGCGGCCACCGCGAGTGCAGCCAGGGCTCCACCACGCCGGCCCGCCGGACGGAACCTCATGCGGCCAACACTGCGCCGCCGCCTTGGTCCACGGATCACCATGAATTCCTCACCTCGCTCGGGCCCGCCGCAGGGCGTCTGGTCCGCGGTTTGGACGGCGGAGAAGTCTCGAGCCTATGCAGGGAAGTCATGCCGTTGTCAACACCAGTTCACGTCTGACCCCAGCACCAAATCTGACCCCGGCCGGGCCCGGGTGCCGGCGGGCGAGTTCGGCGGCCGGCGGCCGGTCTGACCGTCCCATGGGCCGATCCGCTAAGGGCGGCCCGGACTACGGCGCACCTTCCCGCCGTCCCCCTTTGTGGGACGAGGTCTCGCCCCCGAAAACCTGCCCTACTCGGGGATCTGTACCGAGAGGCAGAATGGATGACCGGCCGGATCCAGCAGAACGCGCCACCGATCCGGCGATGGCTGGACGTCTGCTCGCACCGCGCCGAGCCGGAGCGCTTCGGCTTCTGCCCCCTCAAGGTCATCTACGGCAAGGTCGAGGTGCAGCTGCTTTGGGATATCGCCGTCGGGCCATGAAGGAGCGCGATAGTCCTCCACCCGGACTGCGGCCAACCATCCGTGTTCAGCCTTCACTGCGACGAAGTCGTCGCTCCTGAAGGCAACCTCGCCACCGAGGAGCTCGGCCCAGAATGCGCCCAGGGATCTGGGATCTGCGCAATCGAGAGCGATGGATCCGAGCCGGGCGACTGCCATGAGCAAAATATATGACCTCGGCGCCCTTGGCGGCGATATTCCTGTGGGCCCCGCCTAAGAAAAGGGATGTGCGGGTCACACCGTTCCGGCCGAAAGTCATTCTCTCTTCGACATCTGCCGCTCGGTAGGCGGAATCGTGACCGTGCGAAATTGAACCTCGACCCTCCCAAGAGTTCGCACTTGGTAGTGCTCACACGCACCTCATCCCATCGACAGATGTTCAGGACATCAGGGGTGCGATCCCATTCAGGAGGCAGTTGAGGCCAAACTCGAAGCGATCGTCCCGTGTCTCGGCCGCGTCGGGATCGATACCTCCATCGAAGACCTGGAGGACGCGCGTGAACATGCCCGATCGGTCAAGCCGGTCCTTCCACTCCTGCATGCCGGCGGTAATGTCCAGTTGTGTGACCCCCGCTTCGGTCTGAGTTCGTTCGATCCGAATCTCGCGAAGTTCGTTGAGAACTGAACCCGTCACATAATTGTCGAAGGTCATCAGGATCTGAAGCGTCGTTGCCGTATCGAGGTTGCACCTATCGAGGACAGCCAGGGATCGCTCGATCTGTAGGAGCGCGTTCGGACCGAAAGGTGACCGTTCGCTGATAAAGATCACGACCCAAGGATGGCGCAGGAGTGATTGGCGCTTCTGCCGGGCAATGCGGGCCAGGTCCGTGCGCCAATCGAGGCTCTCCGATGCCGGTACGTCCTCGCCCTCGATCGCATCGAGCATGAGATCGAGCAGTTGTTCCTTGTCTGCCACGTGCCAGTAGAGGGACATCACGCCGACATCGAGTTCTTTCGCGATCCGTCGCATGTTGACGGCAGCGGCGCCCTTTGTATCCGCCAAGACCACGGCGGCCTGCACGATCTCGTCACGAGACAGCGCTTTTTGGCGTCGAGCATGGCCAGATCGAGCCGAATCTCGACGCCGCGGTGCCACCGTCGCGGAGGGGGGCCAGAAATCATCCAGGTTGGTCATGAGCTCCACTTCCATTTTGGATGATCGTACATCGTACGATATAGTACAGCATATGGCTATAGTCGCACCGCGTACGGGATGGGGCGAGGAGTCCACGGGCCTTGCGATTGAGGCAATCGGCATCGAGAAGTCCTTCGGTCAGACCCACGCCCTGTCTGGCCTCGATCTCGAGGTCCCGGCGGGGAGCACCCTCGGGGTGCTGGGACCGAACGGGTCAGGCAAGACCACGGCTGTGAGGGTCCTTACGACTTTGCTTTCACCCGACCGGGGCACGCACGGCCCGGGTCGCTGGCTACGACGTAGTCACCGAGCCCGTGCAGGTGCGTCGCAACATCGGCTTGGCCGGGCAGACGGCGTCGCTTGACGAGTCCCTGACGGGGTCAGGCAATTTGGTAATGGTCGGTCAACTCTGTCGCCTCCCACGGCGCAGGGCGCAAAGGAGAGCCGAAGAGCTGCTTACACAGTTCGAGCTGGCCGATGCCGGAGACAGAGGAGTGAAGACCTACTCGGGCGGTATGCGCCGGCGGCTGGACCTGGCCGCCAGCTTGGTCACTCGACCCCCAATTCTCTTCCTCGATGAACCCACTACCGGTCTTGACCCTCGCAGCCGCCTTGCCCTGTGGGACATCATCGGGACCTTGGTGGCCGACGGCACGACCGTGCTCCTCACCACGCAATACCTGGAAGAGGCCGATCACTTGGCCGACAAGATCATCGTCATTGACAGGGGCTCGGTCATCGCCCAGGGATCATCTGACGAATTGAAAGCCCAGGTCGGCGGTGACCGTATCGAGGTCACGGTGGCAGCGGAGTCTGATCTCGCAGCGGCGCGTGAAGTGCTGGCCCACTATGCCGAGGGCGTGATCCACGTCGACCCGGATCGGCGACGGGTTGACGCATCGGTGCCCGCGGGAGCGAGATCCATACCCGCCATCGCTGCGGCCATGAGCAAGGCGGGCCTGCTGATCGATGACCTGGGAATGCAGCGCCCCTCACTCGACGACGTCTTCCTCAAACTCACCGGCCACTCCGCCGATCCCGTGGCAGTTCACAGCGAGAAGGCGGCACTCGCATGAGGTCCACCCTCACCTCACCAGCAACCACCCAAGTCGAATCCATGCCATGGCGGGCTTGGTGGTCGTTCCGAAATACCCTCGTGTTGGCCCGTCGTGGCGTCGCCCGCATCGTCCGAGAGCCTTCACAGCTCCTTGACGTCACTTTGCAGCCGCTCATTTTCGTCCTGCTCTTCGTCTACGTCTTTGGCTCAGCCATTAAAGTGCCTGGCGGCGGCAATTATTACGAGTACCTCATTGGAGGCATGTTCGGTATGGCCCTGGTGGGCACCGCCCAGGGCACCGCGGTCGGTGTTTCCACCGACATGGCGACCGGCCTGATTGACCGATTCCGGGCGCTCCCGATTTCTCGCTCCGCTGTCCTTGGGGGTCGAGTGATAGCGGATCTGCTCACCGAGGTCATTGCCATTGTCGTCCTCGTCATCACCGGCCTGGCCGTCGGCTGGCGAATCCACAACGGAGTCGACGATGCCGTGCTGGCCTTTGGCCTGTGCCTGTTGATTGCATTCGCAATGACGTGGGCTGGGGCTTGTGCCGGCATGTTGGTAAGGAATCCAGAGGCCGCAGCGGCGGTCGGGTTCATCTTCTTCCTCCCCTTGGTATTCGTTTCCAACACCTTCGTTCCTACTCAGGGCATGCCTGCTTGGCTCCGCGTCGTAGCCGATTGGAACCCGGTAAGTGCCGTCGCCTCGTCGTGCCGAGATCTCTTCGGCAACCCCAACCCCTCCTCACACATCGCGGCGTGGCCGATGCAGCACCCCGAACTAGCGACGGTCCTCTGGTCGATCGGATTACTTGCCGTATTCGCTCCCCTCGCCGTCTACTTCTACCGTCGGAAGTCCTTGTGATACCGGAGAATTCAGCGTCAAGGCCGATTTGACGCGTCCGCAATCAGAGGCCATCGAGCGCCGAATCCGACGTGGCGGATGCGGCGCGGGACCGCCTTCGCCGAAATTGTTGTTCGTCCCAGTCCCAGCGCACCGCGTCAATCTCGCGAAACTCCCGGAAAGTGCGGGCAGCCTTCCAGAACTCAGTCGTAGCTTCGTCAGGCGGGGCCGGGCGTCGATCTCGATCTAGTCTCCCGAGAACTTCGTGCCCTCCCCCGCTCCGGTGAGCGGATGGCGGTGTACGACGACATAGGCGAGCACGACGGCTACGGCCAGAATAGCTAGCGCGATGAACGGAAACTCGCTGTACGGGGCGGGTTGCCCGGGCTTGCACAATTCGACGAACGGGACGAGAAGGGTGAGGGACCCCAGGATCGGGATCGCCACGTGTCGGATGAGCGAGAACGAGTCCCGGTGGCGGCGCCACATGAAGAAGGGAAGGGAGAGTGTGGTCAGAAAGTAGACGAAGAGGATCACGATGGTCCCCATCGTCGAGCACTCGGCGTACAGGCCGACGGGGTTCATGGATCCCGTATTGCCGCTAATGAGGTGGGACACCCACCAGGCACCAATGATTCCGAGTCCGGCCGCTCCCATGACCAAGAGCGCATTGACAGGGGTGTCAACCTTGGGTCGAAGACGGCCGAGCCAGGCGGGAAGGAGCCCGCTTCGCCCGCCGTCAAAGAACATGCGCGCTTGTGAGTTCGTACCAGCGACCAAGGTGGCGAGCACCGAGACGATGCCCGCGAGCCACGCGAGAATGGCCGCTCCGCCGAAATAGTGGTCGGACATGGTAAGGAAGGGAACTGACGAGCGCCCGATGGAGGAGACGTCGTAGTTGAATCCGGTGACGGTCGAATAGGCGAAAAAGACGAAGAGGGCGACCCCGACCGCGACCGAGATGAAGAGGGCCCTTGGAATGGTGCGCCTCGGAGTTCGGCACTCTTCGGCGAGCGCCGGACCGTTTTCCCATCCGATGAACATGTAGAGGGCCAACGGGAATCCTGCGGAGAGCCCGGTGAGTCCTCCGGTGAGGTGTGTCCAGGCAAACGGAGACCCCGAAAGATGGGCACGCTGATCGACCAGGACAATGATGCAGACCAGGACCATGATGATCACCTGCACGAGCACGGCCACCCCGACCGCGGTGGTCGAAAGCTTGACGCCACGCATGGTCAGCCAGATGGCGCCGAGTGTCAGTAGGACAGCCAATGGTCCCCAGGCAATATGCAACGATGTGGAGTGGGCAATGGTAAGTGCCACCATCCCACCCGACATCGTGAACACCGCCGCCATGGCGATGGTGTAGCCGACCGTCACCAAAAGAGCCGTGACAACGCCAGCCCTTGGTCCAAGTGCGGTCTCGACATAGGTGATAAAGCTGCCAGCCGAAGGCTCTGCCTTTGTGAATTCAGCCACGGTGAATGCGAGAAGGACGACTGCCACGCCTGCGGCGAGAATCGTCAGGGGGGCGGCGATGCCGGCGGTCACCGCGATCACACCGAATGCGAAATAGAAGTCGATGCCCGGCCCGATGTTGGCTATCGTCGAAGCCGTCACATCCGCCGTACCCAGTTGGCCGGATTTGAGGGTCTCCCCGCCCGGAGTGCGGTTCGACCGGCCGCTACCTCTCATGGGTTTTCGCAGGGCTGCGGGATCAAGAGCTGCGGTGACGGGTCGAATGAGTGCTGAGGTACAGGATCAGAACACCATAGATTCTCTCGGTGTCACGCGTGCGGCTATTGAGGACAGCTAGTCCGAGAGCGAAGAGACCCTGCTGGCAAGTAACGCCGTCATGACGCACTTCCCGAATTGGGCTCTCCCGAAGGGCTCCCGGTTGGCGACACCGGCAGGAGCCGGTCATCCAGGATCCACCCAATCCGATTGCCATCGCCAGGTGGCGATCCTTCGCGGGGTGGGGATCCCGGCTCATGGTCGTACCTGCCCGCACGTCCACATTGACACCCGTCGAACCAAACGGGGAAGATTACGGCAGTCTCAATCTCGCGAAGAGTTCCGCTTCCGGTCGCGGCGGGGGGTCAGATGGGTTATCCAACTGAACCGGTCAAGCGAATGAGGGTACGTACCAAACGGGGGTTCCGATGACACTGACAGACAAGACACGAGCAGCGCTCCCGGTTCCCTATGCGATGGAACGGTCAGACCGTGTTCCCTCCCGGCGGTACTACGACCCCGAGTTCTATGCCATGGAATGCGAACTGCTGTGGCCGCATGTCTGGCAGATGGCGTGCCGGCTGGCGGAGATCCCCAATCCCGGTGACTTCGTCGAATACGTAATCTTGGACAAGTCGATCATCGTGGTGCGAGTGGACCACTCGACAGTGCGGGCCTATCACAACGCCTGTCGCCACCGAGGTGTCCAGCTGGTCAAAGACCGCGGGAACGCGCCGTCGGGCTTCACCTGTCCCTTCCACGGCTGGTGCTACGGCCTCAACGGGGCCAACACCTACATCTACCAGCCCGATCTGTTCGACAAGTCCAACATCGAACCGAGCGACGTGGCCCTTACGCCGTGCCGCGTCGAGATCGCCAATGGTTGTGCCTTCATCAACCTTGATGACGGCGCCCCTGGGCTGCGCGAGAGCATTGAGCCCTTCGTCACCACATTCGATGCGTGGAAGGCAGGGTCGTTGTGGCCCGAGTGGCACTTGTCCTGCCGCATGCCGGTCAACTGGAAGCTGGCTATGGAAGCGTTCATGGAGGGCTACCACGTACGCGAGACGCACCCGCAGCTCTTCGGCGCCGTGAGCGCCGGTGACATCTATCGCGTCATCGGCGGCGATCCTCCTTCGCACCGCAACGTCAGGTCGCGGGCAACCGGTGGCGCAGCCATCGACTCGCGGTCCTTCATCGATGAGCAGATACAGAGGATGCGCCTGGTGAGCGAAGGCATGGCAGGCGAGATCCACGAGAAGGATGTGCGCATCGCCAAAGGCCTACGCGATCTCGAACTCCCAAATGATCTCGCTGGCGCGGCGCAAACCTTTTACCGGGAATTGAACAACGCCGTCATGGCTTCGAACGCGCAAGCCGGCATCGAGTGTCCCGACCTCCACATGATCAACGAACGAGACCTCAACAGGTCGGTGTTCTTCTGCTTCCCCAACTACTTCTTGCTCCCCACGTACTCGAGTGCGGCCTCATACCGGATTCGGCCGCTCGGTCCCGAAGAGTGTCTCTTCGAGCTGTGGTCACTCACCCGCTATCCGCCCGGAAGCGAGCCGCCCGCACCACCAACCCCGGTGCCGATGGCACCCGACGACTCCCGCTGGCCAACCATTCCAGGCCAGGACTATTCCAACCTGCCGAAGCAGCAGTTAGGGCTACATGCCAAGGGATTCGACTTCATGCGGCTGTCCCCACACGTCGAGGGCCTGATCGGCAACTACCAGCGCTTGATCGACGGCTACCTCGCCGGTCTTGATCCCGAACTTCTCGTACAGGGAGCACAACGTGTCTCAGGGCCCTTCGATGTCGGGCTGGTCGATATCGGCTTCTGATGCACTGCCGCTTGACATAGGCCGGATGAGCGCCCCGGCCGGCCGCTCTAAAGATATTGCCCAAGCGAGCAGAGCGTCCTATGCAAAGCCACTTGGAGGTCCTATGGCGGTGGCACGCGCTCCGTTGCTACGTTGCGAGTGAGACCGACGAACGGGAGGTCAGCGGGCGATGCAGTTCCTCAAGCGCGGAATGCTCCTGCTTGTCCCCCTGGCGACACTTTGCAGCTTCTCCGTCGTCGCTCAGAATGCTCCCGCCGGCAGCACCACGGTGACCTCCTCCGCCTCCAGCGTAGGGAGTTCGGCCACTACCCCGGGACAGCACGGATATTGGTTGGCAGGGTCCGACGGTGGCGTGTTCTCGTTCGGTTCGGCTCAGTTCTACGGCTCGGCGGCCAATCTTCGCCTTCAATCGCCCGTCGTTGGCATCACACCGACGGCTGACCACGCTGGATATTGGCTTGTGGCATCAGATGGCGGTGTCTTCTCGTTCGGAGATGCGAACTTCTACGGCTCGATTCCCGGCCTGGGAATTGCCCCCGCCGACTCGGCGATCCTCCCCCGGCTGAACGCCCCCATTGTGGGTATGGTCGCCTCGCTTGACGGCCGTGGCTACTTCCTCGTCGCCGCCGATGGCGGTGTCTTCACTTTCGGCGATGCCACGTTCGAGGGCTCGTGCCCAAGTATTGGAGGTTGTTCGAGTGGCGTTTCAGCCATGATGACAGACGGCACCGGAAACGGCTACTGGGTCGTCACCTATGCCGGAGACGTCCATGCCTTTGGTGACGCCACGCTCTATGGAGGACCTGCTGCCCACTTGCCGTACGCGACTGAGGTTCTTTCCTCCGTGCGCACTCCGAGCGGTAACGGCTACTGGATACTCTTCTCCAACGGTGAGATCTACACCTATGGTGATGCCGCCTATCTGGGGAGCCCATTTGGCCAAATTGCTTTCTCGAATCCCGCCTCAGCGATCTTCGCCACCTCAGATGGCGGCGGCTATTGGGTGACGTCGTTCAATGGAGCGGTATACGCCTACGGCGACGCCCCGAATGATGGTGACGTGTCCGCCCTCCACCTCAACGGACAGATTGTCGCAGCGACCGGCTCGTAACTGACGAGACCTGGAACTGAATCGAATGTCCCCCGCAGTCGAGCGACGGCGGGACGGGATCGACCATTACCCGGACCACCACGATTGACCTGGACATTGCGTCTGCTAGAGGCTCAACGGTCAGGGCCTTCCTCTTCGATCCGTTGTGATAACTCGATGCGGACCCTTAGTCCACCCTCGGGAAGGCTGGATGCTTCGACCGAAGCATTATGAGCAGCAACCACGGATCGGACAATCGACAGGCCCAGCCCGACCCCCTTGCGCCCTCTGGCCCGGTCCTCACCACGTTGGAAGGGCTCGAAGAGCGACGGGATGCGCTCTTCGGGGACGAAGGGCCCGCTGTTGGTGATGTCGAGATAGGCCCGACCGTTGTCGATACCTGTTCGCAGTCGAATCCATCCTCGATCGTCGTTGTGCAGCACGGCGTTGTCAATCACATTGGCCACCATGCGCTCCAGCAGGACCCGGTCTCCCGTGACCTCGGCTTGAAGGAGGTCAACTTCAAGGTCCAGATGGTGCTCAGAAACAGAGTTGGCGACGTTCTCCAGAGCGTCCTCGGCCGCGGTGGAAAGGTCGACGTATTCGCGGCTGGTGAGGCCCTGATCGCTTGTGGCCAGTACCAGCAACGCGTCAATCGTGTCTTCAGCCTGATCGATCGACCGCCGGACCTTGGCGGCCATCAGCGCGATCTGCTCGTGCGTGTAACTGGGTTTGGCCAAGGTCACGTCCATGGCTGTGCGCATGACGGTAAGCGGGGTACGAAGCTCGTGGGAAGCATTCGCCACAAAACTTCGTTGCGTGCTGAACGCCACATCGAGACGATCGAGCATGGCGTCGAAGGTGTCGGCCAGCTCCTTGAGCTCATCGCGAGGGCCGGCCAGAGCCAGACGTTCACCGAGATACTGCTCGGAGGCACGCCGTGCGGCGTCCGTGATAGCTATCACGGGACGCAGTACCCGGCCCGAGACGACCCACCCCAGTCCGCCGGACGCCAGAGTCAGGACTCCCAATCCAATAAGCGAGTACAGGTGGAGATTGTCGAGCGTTTGTATGCGTTGCGCCGCTGCGGCATCAACGGCTCCGGCTTGAAAGGCCATCTTGCACTTATCGGCCAGCGGGTTGGGACGCTTGCCGGGAAGTGCGCTCACGGGGCCATTGCACTCCTGCTTAAGTTGCGCACTTATGTTGCTGGGCCTCACCTGAGGCGACGGCCCAGTGCTCAAGCTGTGGGACACCAGGCCAAAGGTGAGACCGAGCAGGACCAGCCCCCCGGCCAAAAAGAGGGCGGCGTACAGCAGGGTCAATCGGGTGCGAACCTTCTGGGGCAGCCACTTACGCAACCACGCGGGCCATCGCGCCCCCAAACGAACAACCCTCACTGCAACCGGTACCCACTACCGATGACGGTCTCGATGAGATCGGGTGCCCCCAACTTCCGGCGGAGGCGGGCCAGGGTCACCGTCACCGTACGGCTGAAGGGGTCGGCTTGCTCGTCCCACACCCGCTCATAGAGGTCCTCGGTGCTGACTACGGCACCGTCGGCCACCAGCAGTATCTCGAGGACGCCCATCTCCTTGCGGTTGAGCGAGATCGGCGTCCCGGCCCGACTCACTCGTCGGCGGGCCCGATCGAAGACCAGGTCCCCACGCACCGTGACCGGCGGCGCCGTCGACCCACGACGCGATAACGCCAAGATGCGCGCCACCAGTTCTGCGAAGGCAAAGGGCTTGCTCAGGTAGTCGTCTGCCCCGAGATTCAGTCCCTCCACGCGCTCGCTCACCGCGCCAGCCGCGGTCAGCATGAGAATGCGAGCTTGCGTGGACGCGCCCACCAAGGCGGCACACACCGCGTCGCCGTGCACCTTGGGCAGGTCGCGGTCCAGGACCACCACGTCATAGTGGTTCATCAAGGCCTTCTCGATCCCCACCGCCCCGTCGTGGGCTACGTCGACCCCGATCCCTTGGTCGCGCAGGCCGTCGACGATGTCCTCGGCCAGGTCGATCTGATCCTCCACCACGAGCACTCGCACCGGATCATCCTGCACCAAGCAAGGTCACAAGGAGGTCACAGACTTGGGTTGCCCGCTTCCGGCGCCCGCACCATCCACCTGGGCGTTCTTTCTCACATCGGTCTCCCGGCGGGCCTCGTCTGTGACGTCCTTGTGATGTGCGGAGGCGTACAACTCACCCGGGCCCGGCAATGCGCTGGATCGTGAGGAGATACCGCAGTGGGAAATCGGTGGAAACAACGGCGGGGCCGGCGGCTGAACTGGGCGGGCGCAGCGTTGATGACCCTGGCCAGCGGAATGCTGGCCGCCGCCTGTTCGTCGGGCTCAAGCACGCCAGGGGTGGCCAGCCTTGGTGGGCACGGACAAACCACCACCCAGTCGACCCTGTCGTCCCAGCAGATGGCCACGAAGGGCGATACCGACTTCCTCAACTTCGCCCGCTGCCTGCGCAGTCACGGCGTGGCCGAACCCGATCCCGTTCACCATCCCGGGCATAGCGGGCTGAGCGTCGTTATCCCGACACCCAACTCCCACAACCGAGCCGCTCTGGCCGCGTGCAACCACTTCATCGCCAAGATCGTGGCGACTAAGCAGGCTGGGGCCTCCCGGCAACTGGCGTCGTGGTTGCCGGCGCTCACTCGATACGCCGTATGCATGCGCTCCCATGACATCGGTATGTTGGATCCTGGCCCCCAGGGCCAACTCAACCTGGGAACGGTACCGGGCATAACTGATGAGTTCGGCCGCTACTCCCCCCAGTTCCGCTCGGCCGACACCGCCTGCCGGCACCTTCTCCCCGCCGGCGTCCACGACGACGGGACCGGGCCATGAACCGGCGCCGAATGGCCATACCCGCCGCGCTCGTCGTGGCGGCGCTCGTCGGGTCGGTGGTCACCCTGGCCGTCCGGGGCAACCCCGCTCCCGCTGCTCCCAAGCCCCCTCCGTTCTCGACAGCCAAGGTGGTCCGAACCGACCTGGCCACGACAGTCCTCACCGGAGGAACGCTCGGGTACGCACCGACGAATCCGGTCGTCAACCACATTGGTGGGACCTACACCGCCCTCCCCGCCATCGGGTCCACCATTGGGCCCGGCCAGCCCCTATACCGGGTCGACAATCTCCCCATCGTGCTCATGATCGGCAGCACGCCCGCCTATCGGGCGTTCGGGCTCGGCATGACAGACGGGCCCGATGTCGCACAGCTCGAGTCGAATCTCATCGCCCTCGGTGACGCTCACGGTCTGTTCTCCGCACCCAGCGTGCACTTCAGCGCCCTGACCTCCGACGCCGTAGAACGGTGGCAAACCGCCAACGGGTACACGGCCGACGGGCAGGTCCCCCTAGGCGTCATCGTCTTCCTGCCCACTGCTGTCCTCGCGGGGGCCCAGACCGTGGCGCCGGGGCAGCCGGCGACCCCAGGAGACTCCCCCTACCAGGTCACTACGTCGTCGCGCCTGGTCTACGTGCCTCTCAACCCGAACCTTCCGACCGTCAGCGTGGGCGAACCGGTCTCGATCGTCCTCCCCTCCAACGCCCAGACACCGGGGACGGTGACCGCGGTCGGGCCGCCGCCGCCGAGCCTGTCCTCGTCATCATCGTCGTCGGGTTCAGGTTCGGGCTCTGGGAGCTCCTCGCCGTCCACCGCTACCGTGCTGACCATCACACCGCAGGACCCGGGGGCCACGGGCACCGGCGACGGAGTCGGCGTCCAGGTCTCCTTGACGATCCAGCGCGCCCGGGGTGTGCTGGCGGTCCCCGTCTCGGCTCTGCTCGCCCTGGCCGGGGGCGGCTATGGCGTCGAAATCGTGACCTCCTCGGGGTTGCATCAACTCACCGGCGTCACCACCGGGATCTTCGCCGGCGGACGTGTGCAGATTTCAGGGCGGGGCATCGCCCCAGGGGTCACGGTTGTGGTGGCGCAGTGAATGCCCTCGAGCTCGACGCAGTGACCAAGGAGCATCCTGGCACCCCTCCAGTCGTCGCCCTCGACTCCGTCACCTTGACCATCGAGCAGGGTGAGTTGGTCGCTGTGGTCGGTCCGTCGGGCTCGGGCAAGTCAACGCTTCTGGCGGTGGCGGGAACGCTGGAGCGCCCGACGGCGGGTGTCGTCCGGATCGCTGGGGCGGCGGTCCAGGATCTACCCGACCGGGCGCTCTCGGGCGTTCGATCCCATCAGATCGGTTTCGTCTTTCAGCAGTACTTCCTCATCCCCACCATGACCACGCTCGACAATGTGGCCAACGGCCTTCTCTACCGCGGCATCCCGGCGGCGGACCGTCGACGAGCGGCCATGGACGCAGTCGCAGCGGTCGGCCTCAGCCATCGATCGCATCATCGGCCAGGTGAGCTCTCGGGCGGAGAGTGCCAGCGAGTCGCGATCGCCCGGGCGATCGTTGGCCGGCCGACGATCATCCTGGCGGATGAGCCAACCGGCAGCCTGGACACCGCCACCGGACAGGAGATCCTCGTCCTGCTGCACGAGCTGCATGACCGCGACACGACGATCGTCGTGGTCACCCACAACCGTGAGATCGCCGACGTCATGCCAAGGACGATCAGCCTGCGTGACGGTGCGATTGAGCACGACAGCGCAGCTTCGTGAGGCCGTGGAGAAGAAGGGGGCGTCTCCTTCATGCAGACCAGCGGAGTCTTTTGCGACCAGCCGACGTCTGGCCCCTGGCCGCGTTGGGGCTACGGGGACGGCCGGCCCGGGCGGTCCTCTCGGCGGCGGGTGTGGCGTTGGGCGTGGCCACCATGGTGGCAGTCCTCGGTATCTCCAGCTCCAGCCGGGCCCAGCTGGTGGCCGAGATCGACGCTCTGGGCACCAATCTGCTGACAGTCGCCCCCGGTCAGTCCTTTGCGGGGCAGACCGTCACGCTGCCCAAGTCCGCCACGGCCATGGTGGCCCGTATCGGTCCGGTGCTCGGAGCCTCTGCCATCGGTGACGTGTCGGCCAGCGTGTACCGCTCGAACTTCATTTCGCCCGCCAATACCGAGGCAATCACCGTCTATGCGGCGGACACCAACCTGCTCTCCACCCTGGAAGGACGGACCAGCCAAGGGCAGTTTCTCAACCGGGCCACCTCGCACTACCCAGCCGTGGTCCTCGGTGCCGCGGCCGCCGCCGCCCTCGGCATCGACCGCGCCGATGGCTCGACCGTGGTATGGCTTGGTAATCAATGGTTCAGCGTGGTCGGAATTCTCGAACCGCTTGCGCTGGCCCCTGAACTCGACCGCTCCGCTTTGATTGGGTTTCCCGTGGCGGAGACGGTCTTACACGCTGACGGGTCACCGGTCCAGATTTATGTGAGGACAGATCCCACCAGTGTGACGGCGGTGCAGTCCGTGTTGGCCGCCACGGCCGATCCGGCGGCGCCCCAGGATGCGGCCGTGGCCAACCCCACCGATGCCCTCACAGCGAGGGCTGACGCTTCGGCCGCCTTCCAGAGCCTCTTCCTCGCACTGGGAGCGGTCGCTCTCATTGTTGGTGGGATCGGCATCGCCAACGTGATGGTCATTGCCGTGCTCGAGCGCCGCGGTGAGATCGGCTTACGCCGGGCACTGGGTGCACAACGCGCGCACATCGGGATCCAGTTTGTCGCCGAAGCCGCACTCCTCGCGGCGATTGGAGGAGCGTCGGGCTCCATCCTCGGGGCGGCGGCGACCGCCACCTACGCCACGGCACGTCATTGGCACACGGTGGTCTCGTTACCGCTCCTGCTGGTGGCCATTGCACTCGCCCTCCTGGTCGGAGCCACTGCCGGGCTCTACCCAGCACTGCGGGCTTCCCGACTCTCGCCGTCGGAGGCCCTGCGGACCGTCTGACTGGACGCTCGCAGGCAGCGGGACTCTCCTAGACCTAGAGCAACAATCAGTGACACAGAGGGAGCCGTGCGCCGGGACAGTGAGCCCGGTTACGACGTCCTCGGTCTCAGGCTCTGCTCCGACCAGGTTCGTAACTGCCTGGCTCGAACGCTCCGGTCGTGATGGCCAAACGGTTCCACGCGTTGATCTCGATGATGGCGTAGACGAGCTTGCCTAGTTCATCGGACGAGAAGACCGCCGCCGCTTCCTCGATCGCCGCGCCACATCCTCGAGACGGGCACGCCACCGCTGCTCGGTATCCCCGGCCCCGCTCCATTCCGCCAGGGTGGAGCCGAAGGCGTTTGGAGCTTCCGCCAATGCGGCCAGCCTGAGCTCACGCCACATCCGCCAGCTATCCGGCGACACGTTGACAACCTCGGTCACCTTCCGCGTGCTCCCACAAACCGCTCCAATCTCTCGTTCCTGACCGTTTGAAATGATTCCGCAGGGAGCGCGGGACGCGGGATCAAGGCTAGCGGGAATGTCTGCGGCGAACAGATAGGGCCCTCTCAGCTCGAGTCGGACGGCAGGCTCGAACCGGATCGGGCTGACGACAGAACGAGCATTTTCTTCTTGGAACTCGTAAGGCAGATCGCAGATCTTCGTTGCTGTCCCTTGGCCAACAAGCAACGAGCGCAGGACGCGAGTCATTGCGTGTAATGGACCGCCAGGTTGGCCCAAGAGTGGAAACACTCCGCACTTCGCGCTCCCAGACTCGGTGCAGCTCGACCAGCGCACGGTAGTGAAAGTCCTGATCCAGTCGATCGGCATGGGTAAAGAGAAAGTGTGCGCCGAGAACGAGATCAAATTGATCATCTTCGAACGGCAGTACCGCGCGCTCGCCGCAGGAACTCCGGTCGATGGCCCGTAACTCCACTTCTCTCGGTATATCGCCCTGACCAGCCTTCGACGGGCACAGCCGTCGCCGATCAGGATCCGCTTGTGGTCCGCTTACGTGGGCAGTTCTTGACCGGCCTGCTCGCGCACCATGTAGTCGGCGTACCAGTCGGGCCAATTCGGGTCTGCCCGGCCGATCCGCTTCTCGTGCTCGCCGTGGGCGGCCGAGGCACGCCGAAGTGCGTTCGCCAGATCGCCCGCTGTCGTGAGAGATGTGTTCGTCGGATCGATGCGGCCGGGCAGTCGCGCCGTGACCTCCTGGACCACCCAACCGTTGCCATCCGGATCGCTGAACGAAGCAAACGAGCCGTAACTGCTGCGATCTGGCGACGGCCCGTTCACGTGGCCGTCCTCGTGGGATCGAGCCCCTCGCGTCCCCTCGTGGAACACCTCGCTGACGCCAACACCGCGTGCGAGCAGGCCCTTCCGCGCAGCCTCGATGTCGGAAACGATCAAATACGAACCCTGGGCAGAACCGGGAGCCGCCGAGGTGAGGTTGATGCCAAATTGAACCGAGCAACCCGAGCCCGGGGGCGTCAACTGGACAAGGCGGAAGTCGTCACCCGCAGCCACGTCAGCGTCGAGCCTCCAGCCAAGGCTTGCGTAGAACTCCTTGGCGCGTTCGACGTCCGAAACCGGAAGCACGACAACTTCGAGGCCCATGTCCAGTCCTGGAACGGGGACACCGGTCGAGGTTTCACTGTCGGCATCTGTGCTGCTCATGACTGCCTCCAAGTATCTTGCCTGACACAATCATCGTCGCGCTTCGTGCCAACCCGTCGCGCCGGGGGGAGTCCCTGGTCGATCACTCAACGGGAACCCAATCGGTTGGTGGCGGCGTTTCGGAACTCCCACTGCGACGGGCCTCGAGGACCGCCTGAACCCTGGGGAACTCGCCCCGTCCGCCAGTAGTGCTTCGGGCCACACCGGCCGCCAGGAGCCCGAAACCAGCTGGCGGACGCCCGAGTAGGCGGGCCAGGCGGGGACACAGGGCAACGCCACCAGGGTCTGAACGCCACCAGGGTCTGAAACGATCGTCCGGCGCGCCACCACTCGAGAGCCGCGACTGCGCCAACGGCGGCGCTTTTTGATGAGAAATTTATGAATTTCTGACGGAGCCCAAACATTCAGCAGCGAGACTGCATGCATGAACGAAGTGAACTTCGGACGTACACACGGTCCGCACTTCGCTGGAAAGAGGAAGCATGAGCCACGGGCTGTTGGTCTTCGTTAGTTTTGCATCGCTGGCTGTGGTCATCTGGGGAATCATCGACGTGGCACGACGTCCTGCGCTGGCTCTCGCCACGAAATGGAAAGCACTTTGGATTGCCGGGATGATCGCGGGGTGGTTTCTCTTCGGGATCATCGGCGCCATGGTCTCTGTGTTCTACCTGGCCGGACCGCGGCGGCGTTTGAACGCGGGGCACTATTCCAATCGGTACTAGGGCCGTCTCCAAAGCCCCGCCGAGTTATGCCGGGCCGAACCGCTCGTCGAAAAAGTCGATCATGGCCCGCCACGACCGCTCGTCCGTGACCGGGCTGTAGGCCACCGCGGGAATCCCCGCCAGGTCCGCGCTGGGGTTGGTGAAGCTGTGCACTGCACCGCCGTAGATGTTCATGCGCCAGTCGACGTCGGCCGCGCGCATCTCCACTTCGAACGCCGCCCGTTGCTCAGCGGGCACCAACGGATCGTCGGCACCGATACACACAAGGATCTTCGCCTTGACCTCACCGGCCCGGGCCGGGCGCTGTGTACCGAGCCCCGAGTGGAAGCCGACGACGACGGCAAGCTCGGCGCCCCCACGTGCCAGCTCGAGGGCCATGGTTCCTCCAAAGCAGTAGCCGATGGCAGCCACCCGGGCCGGGTCAACCTCGGCCTGAGCCAGCAATATCTCCAGCCCGGCACCGCCCAACTGTCGCGTCGTGTCGGGGTCACTCATCAGGACCCCCAGCCGTTTCATCACTTCATCCCGCTCGAGCGGCTTGCCCTCTCCGTGGTAGTCGAGTGCGAAGGCCGCATAACCCAGGCCGGCGAGGCGTTCGGCCCGGTCCTTGGCGTGATCGTCCAGCCCGGGACCCTCATGGCACACCAGCACGCCGGGGCGGGGACCAGATGTGTCGTCGTCGATTGCCAGGTGTCCCACCATCCGGCTCCCCGCAACCGTGTACTCGATGTCCTCGATACGCACTTGACCTCCTCAGCTCATGTCGACCATCGGATGACGACCTCGTTTGTGACGCCCGATTGACTGGGTGCACGCGAACACATTTAGCAGTCCTGGGGGCATCGTTCTGGTGTTCTGGTGTGACGATGGGCCCGGCGTCGGTTCCGAACGCACTTCGCGGTGGCGTCAGCCTGGGCGTAGGCCTCGTAGGAAGAGCTCGATGGCGAGGTTTGTGTGGTGCTGTTGGGTTGCGGCGTCCCGGACCACTCCGAAAGAGGCCAAGCGTGCGGGTGTACCGGCGACAAGGGCGAGGAAGTGCTCGGTCAGGATCTCGGGCTCGTCGGCCACAATGACGCCGTTGGCAGCATGGCGTCGGAGGAGGTCGGCGATGAACGACTGGCGATTCCAGCTCGCGGCCAGGGTCCGTTGGGCCAGATCCGGGAATCGTGCGGCCTGCGCGACGATGATCCGCGTCAGCCCGACCATGGAGGGGTTGGTGGCCCGACGCACCGCCGCATCGGCGATGGAGCGAAGTGCTCCCTCGAGATCGTCGAGGTCTGGCGGCCGGGATTCGGGCTCGGGCCAGTCGGCGCGCCCAATGGCCCAGTGCATGACGCCCGAAAAGAGCGACTCCTTGTCGCGGAATCTGACGTACAGGGAGGGTTTGGTCGTTCCGGCGGCGCGGGCGATGTCGTCGAGTGATGTTCCCTCGTACCCTCGCTCGAGGAAGAGGGCCAGCGCCGCGCGCCGAATATCGTCGCTGAGCTGCAAAGTTTCCGCTGTGGTGGGCCGGCCTCCGGATCTGGGGCCTTCCGTTCCCGTCTGGAGAGCCGTCGGGCCAGAGGACCCAGAGCCGGAGGAAGTCGGGTCGGTGGAACCGGGCATGGATCAAGTCTGACAGGTGTTTCTGAGATAACTAGACCGCTTGGTAAAGTTATCTCAGAAACACTTCCCCGCCGAAACGCAGCCGGCATCCCTTCTGCTCCGTCCGGGATTTTGGAACACACGTCGGCCGTGGTGGCAGTGCGCGACCATGAGCGGCGACGAGTCGATCCGCGAGGAGGATTTCCCATGAGTGACTTGACCATCCTGAGGGCCGACCGGTGGCTCGACGTCGAGGCTGGCGTCGTGCGATCCCCGGCCGTCATCGCGATCGACGGCAACCAGATCGTGGGGGTGAACCCCACCGAGTTCGCGAGGGCGGCGACCGAAATCGACCTCGGCGACGTCACCCTCCTGCCGGGCCTCATGGACATGGAGCTCAACATGCTCATCGGCGGACCAGGTGGGCCGGACGGTCTGCCCGACCCCATGCACGGGGTGAAGGACTCACCCGTGTACCGCACGCTCCGGGGAGCGGTGAACTGCCACACGACCCTGATGGCCGGCTTCACGACCGTCCGGAACCTGGGTCTCATGGTGTACACCGCCGGTTTTCTGCTCGATGTCGATCTGGCCCGCGCCGTCGACCAGGGATGGTTTCCCGGGCCGCGGATCATCCCGGCCGGCCACGCCATCACACCTACCGGCGGGCACCTCGACCCGACAATGTTCCAGGGGCTGGCGCCGGGCATCATGCCCCAGAGCGTCGAGCAAGGCATTGCCAACGGGGTGCCCGAGGTCCGCAAGGCTGTCCGCTACCAGATCAAGTACGGCGTCAAGGTGATCAAGATCTCCGCGTCGGGCGGCGTGATGTCATTCAGCAGTGGGGCAGGGTGTCAGCAGTACTCGGACGAGGAGCTGGATGCCATCGTCGATGAGGCACATCGGGCCGGCCTGCGCGTGGCGGCGCACGCCCATGGCGACGCCGGCATCCGCGCCTGTATCCGGGCCGGAGTCGACTGCATCGAGCACGGGTCGATGGCCAGCGACGAGACCGTCGATTTGATGGCCGAGACGGGAACGTTTCTCGTCGGCACCTGTGCGCTCGCCGATCACATGGCGATCGACCGGATCCATCCGATTCTGCAGAAGAAGGCCGCCGAGGTCTTTCCCCAGGCTCGACGGATGCTGGGCAAGGCGATCGAGGCCGGCGTCAAGATCGCCTGCGGCTCCGACGCGCCGGCGATCCCCCACGGGAGTCAGGCCGACGAGCTGATCGCCATGGTCGACCGTGGCATGACCCCGATGCAGGCGCTCCAGGCGGCGACCGTGACGAGTGCCGAGCTCATCGAGAGGGAGAACGATCTCGGCCGCCTGCACCCCGGCTATCTGGCGGACATCATCGCGGTGCCGGGCGATCCGTCCGCGGACATCAAGGTGACAAAGGATGTGCGCTTCGTGATGAAGGACGGCCACATCTACAAGGGCGCCTGAGGTGAGGCACCCGCAGGGCTTAGTCGTCAAGCCCCCGGGGGGCGGTAATCGCCACCCACCTTGACGGCAGCGTCGACTTCTTCCGGAGTCAACGGGACGGTGGTCTTGACGTCCACCTTGCCGCTCGCGGCGATGAGGAGAGCGACCCCGGCCGCAGTCGCGTTGTCCGGGAGGTCCAAGACCGTAACCAGGTCGGCCTCACCGAACGCGTAGTAGAACGCGTCGAGCTTTCCGCCGACGCTGGCACACGCCTTTTCGACGGCGGCTCGACGGGCTGAGCCACCCTCCTGGCGGAGTCCCTGGATCCCATCTCCGACATATGACGCTTGGACGAGGGACTTCGGCACCGAGTTCCCCCTTGGTCGCTGACGCCTGAGATTCGCGCCCCTTGGTGGGGGCGGCAACCGGACGTGCGCTACTACCGGTCTGCCCGGCGGCGTTCGCCACCGAAAGTCATTCGCCCGCCTCGACCGCCAGCCCGAAGAGCTCGGCATCTCGAAGCCGCCGGTCTGATCGAGCGCCGGCCCGCTCCTGCCGATCGGCGCGCTCGCCGCCTGGTCGCCACCGAGCAGGGCGCCGACCTGCTTGTCAGGCTCGACCTTCGACTGCGAGCCGCCGAAGCCCACATCCTCGATCCCCTCGACGACGCCTCGCGAGAGAGTTTCCGCGCGGTCCTGAGAGTGCTTGCCACGCGGATCAATGCAATCGATCCCCTCGACAACCCGTGTGCCCTCGCCGAACAGGTGGACGCCGAGCTGCCGACGTCACCGAAAGCCGCTCGATCCGGTCGTCCTCGGCCGTAAGCATTCTGGCCGGGACGACCGAACGCAACGACGAACCTCGTCGCGCGGTCGAAATCGGCGTGCCGACGTCGCATGCGCTGTGGCCATCGGACCAGCCTGTTGGTACGATGCGGCGCATGCTCCGACTTCATCATGTGAATTTGTCGATTCCCGTCGACGGAGCCGACGCCGAAGCGGCATTCCTCGTCGACTTCCTCAATTATGAACGGATGGAGTTGACACCGGGCACGCCACCCCAGGCGAAATGGTTCGAAGGCGAGGACGGAACGCAGATCCATCTGAGCGAGGACCCTGAACACCATCCTTCGTCCCGGGCCCATGTTGCCGTCGACCTCGGCGACGGATTGAATGTCCTTCGGTCGAAGTTTGAGAAGTCGGCCTACGAGTACACCACCTACGACGGACCGAATGGTCCCGTCTTGTTCTGCCAGGACCCAGCCGGCAATCGATGGGAACTGCGCGGCACCCTCGTCAGCTGAGGTCCGTGACACGACGGCCCGAGCCGCCCCCGGGCGCGTGAGAGCCGTGGTGCTTCGACTGCTACGTTGCAGGCAGCACCTCATCGCGTAGGATCTCAGGAGGTTCTCCATGCATTCGCACCTCACAAGAATCCCTGTCGTCGGGAGAGCGATCATCGCCTTGCTGTTTGTGGTCGCGTTCGCTGGTGTCGTCTCCTTCGACGCCCACCCTGCGGCGGGTGCGACGACCCAGGGTGACCTGATCGTGAGCGAAGCGGCCTCGCAGGCAAACGTCCCCTATTGCGATTACGGGGGCGGCATCAATGGACCCACTTACGGCGGTGTGAACGAGGCCGGGTGCGGTCCCAGCAACCGGGGGTTCGATTGCATGAGCCTGTCGCAATTCGCGGTGTACCAGGTCACGGGTATCGTCCTCCCGAGCGACGGGAGCCAGCTGA
>Ga0307374_10000314_pt1 | contig 92462 bp, 64 predicted proteins | sample OX3MG_FD_202532 | JGI IMG/M metagenome (GOLD analysis project Ga0307374, IMG submission 202532) | Soil microbial communities from Risofladan, Vaasa, Finland - OX-3 | ecosystem: Environmental > Terrestrial > Soil > Coastal area > Acid sulfate soil | place: Finland: Risofladan, Vaasa | collected...
CACGGATGCAGAGCTTCATGAGAAAGCTGCTTCACTTGCCCGAACATGTCATCAGTTACTTCCTCCATCCTTCCGTCCGATATGCGTCCGTTACCGAATTGCGATCCACTTTCATGCCGGGGTAATAGTGATACCATTTGCGAGCATGTCAAGGAAAAAGGGTGAATTGGAAGGACGAGCTTGGCCCCATCCGTGTTTGCCACCAGCTTTAGCTGGTGGGGACCGGCAACCATTCTCTCTCTTTGGGAGCCGGCTTTAGCCGGCTTTATCAGCCCTCGGGAAGCCGGCTAAAGCCGGCTGAAAAAGAAGGTTGGTGTTGTTTCGTTACCACCAGCTAAAGCTGGTGGCATACAAAGCGATAATTTTTCCTTGACTCCAGTTCAAATGGTATCAGTACCTCGCATTCGGCCCCCTTAATTCCCGCGGCTGCGGCGACTAGAATAACGAACTGATGGGGCTCGCTCCCGCCGCGGGCGTTCTCTTCAGCCGCTTCCTCCCCGGAAACACGATGTCCGAGTTCGTCACCGTCGCCAAAGTTGGTTCCATCCCTGAAGATCGCGGCGGAACCTATGTCGTCAACGGCCGCCTGGTGGCGGTGTTTTTTAGCGGCGGGGAGTATTTTGCGATCGACGACCTTTGCCCGCACATGGGCGCCTCGCTCGGCGCCGGCGAGGTCTGCGAGGGCGTGGTGACATGCCCCTGGCACGCCTGGAGATTCAGCGTTTGCGATGGAACGTGGCGCGATAATCCGAAACTGAAGATCGATCGCTTCGAAGTCCGCGTCGTCGATGACGAGATCCAGGTCCGCATGCCGGAGAAGAAGGCGTAAGGCAGCGGAACTATTTCTTCTCGGAAACCGTCTTGTTGGCGGATTCCACGGCTTTGGAACGCGTGGCGGACTCGGGCGACGCGGCCTGCATGGTCATGCTGTTCTTGATGGTTTGCAGGATCGTCGCGCTGCCGGCCGTTAACTTCGTTTTCATCGTGCCGTCGAGTTTCAAGTCGACGAGCCGGCTGGTCTTGGAATCAAAATAGATCATGCCGCTCGACTCTTGCTCTTCAATGGTGAATTTCGCCTCGGCATCTTCGGGGCCGCCGACCTCTACCTTGACTTCGAGGCCGATCTTTTCCAGTTCGCGGCCGTTGCGCGTCTCCGAACCCAGATAGGTGTACGTCGCGGTGTTCGTTTGCTTGCCGCCCCCTGGGTAGTCGGCCGCCGTTCGAGCCTCCCAGCTTCGCCCTTTTTCGACCGGATCGCGGGGAAACTGCAACAAGCCCGAGCCCATCATCTGCTTGACGCCTTCCTTGGAAAACATGCCGGCGAACCGAGTGGATGCAAAGACCCTGAACTGCTCGCGCAACTTTTCCGACAATACGATGTCGTTGATCTTGCCAGTGCGATCCATTTTCAGCTTCATCGGCTCTTTGACGAGCGTCTCGAAATACGAGGCCAGAAACGCGCTGGGCCCTTCAGCCTGCACTGGAGCCGCGGAGTCGTAGCTAACGTCGCCGCCCGGACCGCCGCTGCTCTTGAACCGCAGGCGTTCGATCGCCTGAGTCAGCTCGGCGCCGCCTCGTTCGTCTACTGTGTTCACGATCCAACTCAAATCCGTCGTCACCTCGTTTCTCAACGTCGATTGCTGCTTGCCGTTGTCCGTGGTCGCCTCGGTAAGCTGGACGACTCGGTAATACGATTTCGCCCCGTGGGCGAACTTCCATTGCAGCGTTTTCGGCGCGGCTTGCGCCGCCGCCGCGCCGCCGATCATGCACGCCGCAAACAGCGCCGCGCTGAGGCGAACTCGTCTCGGTTGTGGACACATACGGACATTCCTTTTTGGGAGCAAGGCCTCGACTCGGTTCCAAAGCCGCCGAACTGATGCTGCACGCGCCGCTTTCATTGTACGGCCATCGGCCCGGCGGGGTAAATCGCGGGGCTCAGTCGGAGGCCGCTGGAAGGCGACGGCTGCTCTATCAGAAATCAATCGTAGGATATGAATGCGACGCGCGCCAGGGCCAAGCCGCAGTTCGCTTGGGCATTATTGCACCCTACCGCCTGGCGGCGCCGGCCCGCTGAGACTTATTCACATCGTTCATTATGCGATGCTGGACAGGGCGCTAGAGTTCGCCGCGCCGTTCGAGCCGCGTGTAGTGTACAAGCGAATAGCGAGTAATCCAAAAGACCCGCCACTTCATGCCCTCGCGGAGCGAAGCGGGTTCCATTGGACCCTCAGCCAGGACGCGTCTCAACACGGCTGGACAGACGCCAAGGTCTGCCCAGCAACTCAATAGTAGTAAATCGGCCGTTTCGACAGCTCTTTAGAGCAAGCCCTTCAGCGCCGCCAAGGCGGCGTCGTAGTTCGGCTCGTCGACGACTTCCTTGACTTGCTCGGCGTAGGCGACTTTGCCGCCGGCGTCCAGCACGAACGTGCCGCGGGCCAGAATCTTCAGTTCTTCGATGAGCATGCCCCAGTTTTGGCCGAAGCTGCGCTCCTGGTAATCGCTGACGCTCTTCAGGCTGGTGATGCCTTCGGCGCCGCAGAAGCGATTCATGGCGAACGGCAGATCGAGGCTGATCGTGACGGCGTTGATCTTGTCGCCGTAAGCGGCCAGTTGCTGGTTGAAGTTCTTGGTCTGCTTCTGACAGACCGGCGTGTCGAGCGAAGGCACCACGCTGATGATCGTCGGTTTGCCCTTGAGACTCTCCGGCGTGACCTCGATCATCTGCCCGTCGACGAAACTATGGGCTTTGAACGCCGGGGCCTGCTGGCCGACGGTCACGGCATTGCCCGCAAGCGTCAACGGCTTGCCCTTGAAAGTGACGGCTCCAGAACGTGACATGGCGTATTCCTCCGGTTATGGCTTCGTTGGGCTCGCGAACGCTTGGGCGTTGAGGGTTGCTAGCTAGTATCTCGTTTTCGACCCGGGCATCAAGGGGGGCCGAGCACTCCCAAAAATAACGGAAACTCCTTGCACGACCGCAGGCAAGGGTTATGATGAGTGCGCCGCCGGCGGAACAGCGACGGGAAGGTGGAATTTCAATCGCAGGTTGAAGGAGCAACGTCCGTGATTCAAGCTGTAGCAGGTGTACTGCGGGATGTGGAGCGAGGACCGGATTGGCTGCTGGTGAAGTTGGCGAATCCCGCCGAGGGCATTGAAGGTTGGGCGACGCTCGCCGATTTGATTTCCTCTTTGTCGAATCAGCACTTTACTTATCGACTGGTGCTGGATTGCGATGAAGTCGGTTTGCTCGATAGCGCGTTGATGGGACAACTCCTGCTGCTGGAGCGCCGGATGCGCGACCAAGGGGGCTTGTTGCGGCTCTGCGGATTGTCGGAAGCCAGCCAGCAGGCTTTGCACCAGTGCCGGCTCGATGGCCGGTTGCCTCACTTCGCCACCCGCACGCAAGCGATTCTCGGGCATCGCGTTTATCGCGCGAGCACGCCCGGCAAGCCGCGTTAGCGTTCCAACGGGCCGAATCAATCGTCACCCGTACAAGTCAGGCGCAGGCGAGTTAGGCCCAATTCACTTCGAGTTGGTTCTCGATGCCCTCGACGCCTTCTAGATTGCCGATCGCTTCTTGCGCCATTTGCTTCTGGTAGTACGAGCGGACCACGCCTCGCAGCACAACTTGGCCCTCGCTGGCTTCGAAGCGCAAGTTGCGATAAGGCACGTGCGGGCTTTGTGCCAGAACCGAAGAGACCCGCTCGACAAGTTGGGAATCGACCATCATCACGCCTGATTCTAAAAGGTGCCGCAAGGTAAATGTTGTGGTGTGCGAAGCGCTCGCGCCGAGGCCATCTGATATCTGATTCGCATCCGGCCGTCCAGCCGTGGCTGCCCAATAATCTATTTCGGCAGGCCGGCAAGCCTGGGTAAAGCAGAAGGCCTAAGAAGTCCCGACGGCCTGGGGAAAGTCTTCGGGAAGCAACGCTTCTAGCGGCGGTAACGAGTTGCGACTGCGCCCCAGCATCGCCCAAGCCGGAATCAACCGGCGAGCCAAGCTGGAAGTTCGCCGCAGGGGGGCAACTCGACGACCGTGGTGCTGAGGATATCGGGGTGGGCTTGAACTTCGGCCAACGCCTCGGCCGGCGGGCGGGTGTCGAGATTCAACACGCCCACGGCTGCTCCGCCAGGCTGCGAACCGGCCCGGCCGACCGCCATTTGGGCGATGTTCACTCGATGCTTGCCGAAGATCGTGCCCACCGTGCCGATAATGCCGGGCACGTCGCGATGGGTGAAGATCATCAAAATGCCGTCCAGAAAAGCGTCCAGACGATATTCGCCCAACTGCACCAGCCGGCCCATGCCGTGGCCGAATAGCGTGGCCGCGGTCGTGTAGGTTTTCGATTGCGTGACTAGTTCGGCCTGAATTACCGAACTGAAGGCGCCGTGGTCGGTCGACGATTGTTCGACGAGTTCAATGCCCCGGTCGCGCAACAGCACCTCGGCGTTGACGAAATTGACTTCGTCCTCCAAAGATCGCTGCAACAGCCCGGCGGCGACGGTCGCCGTGAGCAGCTTGGTGTCTTTGGCGGCGACTTCTCCGCGGTACGTCAAACGGCAGGCTTTGGCCGGCGTGCGGTCGAGCTGCGCGAGCAACAAGCCGAGGCGGTACGCCACGTCGAGATAGTCTTTCAGGCCTTCGAGCTTCTTGGGGTCGAGCGAGGCCACATTGACGGCGTGCCGGATGGCGCCGGTGGTGAGAAAATCGATCAACAGCGCCGCCCCTTCGGCGGCCACCTGTGTCTGGGCTTCTTCGGTGCTGGCGCCCAGGTGCGGCGTGCAAAGCACGTTGGGCATGCCGAACAGCGGGCTATTCGTACACGGTTCGCTGGCAAATACGTCGAGCGCCACACCGCCCAGCCGCCCGCTTTTGAGCCCTTCCACGAGCGCCGCCTCGTCGTAGATGCCGCCGCGGGCGCAATTGATCAGCCGCACGCCGGGCCGCATCATGGCAATCTCGTTGGCGCCGATCAGATTGCGCGTCTCGGGCGTCAGCGGCGTGTGAACGGTGAGATAATCGACGTGCGGCAGCATTTCATGGACGGTCGGGACGATCTCGACGCCCAGTTCCCGAGCCCGTTCTTTCGACAGGAAAGGATCGTAGCCCAGCACGCGCATCTCGAAGGCTTTGGCGCGGCTGGCGACGGCCTGTCCGATGCGGCCCAGGCCGACGATGCCGACCGTCTTGTTGGCCAACTGGGCGCCCATGTATTTGCCGCGGTCCCACCGCCCTTCGATCAGGCTTTGATAGGCCGGCGCGATGTTGCGCGACAAGGCCATCAGCATGGCGAAGGTGTGTTCGGCCGTGCTCAACGTGTTGCCGGCAGGCGTGTTCATGACCACGATGCCCAGCCGGGTGGCGGCGTTCTTGTCGATGTTGTCGGTGCCCACTCCCGCTCGCACGATGGCTTTTAGCCGGCGATTGCCAGCCAGCGATTCGGCTGTGATCTTCACCCCGCTGCGCAGGATGGCGCCGTCGAACTCGGCCAGAGCCGATCGTAGTGCGTCGCCCGACAAGCCGGTGCGCACCTCGTATTCAATGCCGGGGGCGGCCGCCAATAAATCGAGACCCTCGTGGGCCAACGTATCCAGAACTAGGACTCGGGGCATAGGAGAAACAAACGGACTTGGGGGGAGGCAATCGAGGCGGGCGGTTGATTCAGCTTGGCGCTACGCGGCGATCGGACGAGAGCTCACTCGGCGACGGCCTAAGTTCGATGCTTAGCGCCGAGGATTAAACAAATTCCCTATACTGGAGCGGGGTGCCTGGCGGCAGAGCGAAGCGATGCCCCAGCGAACTGGGGCTTCGCCTAGGCTCAGCCGCCAGGCACCCGTCTTTTGAATTAGGAGGTTATTTAATCCTCGATGCATATCGAGCATCGAAGCCGGAGACCCACAGCGGGCGCGATTTCGAACCGGCTGCCAAATTACCGCCAAGCAGGCAGAATAGGTCTTTGCCGGGCGATGGTCAAGGACGCTCCTGCGAAAGCGGCGAGGCGAATCAGTACCGTTGGTACGACGGCGAGGCGGGATTGACGTTCACCATTCGCGTGCTGCCCTGCGGAGTGACGAGCGGCGCGGTGCTCAAGGCCGAACGCAAGGAACTGACGCGGGCCGCCACCTCGGGCTGGTTGCGGTCGTGCCACAGCGAACGCTGGTAATCGGCCAAGGCTTGAGTCGTATTGCCCGATCGCTCGTGCAAATGAGCCAAGGCGGTCAAGGCCCGTGCGTTCTTGGGATCGATCGCCAAAGCGTCCTGCAATTGATGCTGAGCATCGTCGAGCTTGCCGAACTCTTCCGAAAGTCGGGCCAGCTCGATTTTCGGGTCGGCCGACGACGGATTACGCTCGGACCAGCGCCCGAGCAACCGGAACGCCTCGTCCGAGCGGCCTTCCTCGGCCAACAGCACCGCCAGCGCGCGGTAACATTCCCGGTGCGTGCCGTCGGGATCGCGGTCCAGACATTGATTGTAGAAGTGCTCGGCCTGGTCGAAGTCTTCCTGACTTTTAGTCAACTTGCCGAGTTGATGATAGGCCGCAGCCAGGTTGTAATAGCCGTCAGGATTGTTGGGATCGGCGTCGATGGCCTGCTGGAAATGCTGCATCGCCGGTTGATAGAGGCCCTGTTGATACAAGGCCACGCCTTGAACGTTCTGGCCGCGCGAAGTCAGCGAGCAGCCGCCGCAAGCGGACAGCCCGAGCAACAGGACCGCCGCGGCCAAGGCCAGGCGCCAACGTAGATTTTCGGCGGGCGGTGCAAGGGAGCTGCGATCGAACACGACGCGCCGCGTCTCCTTTCGTGTGACAGGCTCTTAGCCGTCGAGCCTGATAGCGGTGAATGGGGCCCGCGCAGTTGAAGGACTCAAGAACGCGGGGCGAAGAATAGCCGCCCCCTCGGCGCCGTGCAAGGGCAAACTTGAGTCGAAATGGAACGAATCTCGCACCACCAGGCAGCGCTACCAGACCCCATCCTCGCCCATCAGGCCCGTGATCATGGTGAAAAAGCCGGCTTGTGTCGAACAACGAGGGCGCAGGCTCAGAGGCTGTCCGAATACTCCAGGTAACCCGGGTTTCGCGACCGTGGGGCGGCCTTCCTAGGCCGTCTTTCGGACCAGACGGCCTAGGAAGGCCGCCCCACGGCGAGTTTCCGGACAGCCTCTCAAACGCCGCAGGGCGCGAGCGGCTCGCGAACCGCGCGATCTTGAAAGCCAGTTTGGCCATCTTGGTCTGAAGGGGCGGCTGAAGGACGCGGCTTGCATGGCGTAGGCGAAGCTTCGCCTTCGGCTCCGACGGGCGCAGGGGTTGAAGTCGCAGACGCTTCCACGCGCGGTTGGCTGCCTTGGGTGTTCTCGCCTGGCGAGTCGGCGGCGTCCCTTGGCGAGCCGGAGGCGTTAGCCTCCGTGTTCTTCGGCGCCGCCGTTGCGCGATTCGACACGGAGGCTGACGCCTCCGGCTCGCCTGTGGTTGGCGCCGGCTCGCCTAACTGCCATTGCCATGGCCCGTCGAAGCTCGTCTTGCGGGGCGAGAGACCGAGCGATGCGGCGGCGCGGCGCAAGGTCTTCGTCGAAATGCCGCAGTCGCGGGCCTGGCGGAACAGCTCGCGAGATGCAACCGGCCCGTCGGCCAACGCAGCCAAGAGCCAGCGGGCGGCCGACTCGCGCTCGTGCCGGGCGGCAAGCCGTCGGGACAAGGGCGCGATGAACTCGTCGGCCAAAGCCTCGACCGGTTCGCGGATCCACTCGACTCGGCCGGCCACGATATCGAATGCCCTGGCGGGCGCCGGCGGCGCCAGGTTGTTCTTCACCTGCATCAGCAGCTTGCGGCCGGGCCGGTCGGGATCGCTGGCCGCAAGGTAGACGACCGGCGCCGCGTCGCACAGCGCGTCGAGCTTGCGGGCCGCGGCCTGTGCGCCCGACCGCGGCAACGGCACGAGGACCACGATCGCGATATTGGCCAGTGCCGCCAGTTCGGCCAGGTTCGCCAGCAGAAAGCCGAGCAGCGCCGAACTCGGCGGCTCGTGCAGGTTGCCGGCGAAGGCTTCGAGGTTGTCGATCACCAAGAGCCGCACGTCGGGCGCCCCGCGGATCGCGCAGGTCAGGGCGAATATGCGGCGGCGGATGAGGTCGAAGCTGAACTCGACCTCTTTGTCGGGCCAGTACAAGGCGAGCGAAGCGATCCGCTCCGCCGCCCCGCCGGCCGCGTCGATCCGCTGGCGCAGCACCTCGAGCGTCAAATCGCCGGCGTGAGCGATCACCGCGTTGGAAGGTACGATCTTCGGCAGCTTGCCGTCGCCAGGGAGGTCCGGACGCCCTCGCCCGTTATCATGGAGGTCCGGGCGCCCTCGCCCGTTTGGAGTGATTTCGAGTTGCCGGGCGGGGGCGCCCGGCCCTCCATCTTGTTGCCGGGCGAGGGCGCCCGGCCCTCCTTGCGGCGCCTTTTCGCGGAGCGAAAAGCGACTTTCAGCGGCTTCACGCTCGGCGGCGACCCACAACGCGTCTTCGCCGGCCGAGCGTCGAAAGGCCGGGTAGCCGGTGGAAACGAGCGCGGCCCAATAGAGCGCCAACAGGCTTTTGCCCGAGCCGTGCTCGCCGGCGATGACCGTCACGCCGCCGCGCGGCGCGTATCCGCGGCACTCCCAGGTGGGTTGCCTGGCCGCGACTTGATCCATCGGCTTGAGCTTCAGCTCCGGCGCGTGAAAGTCGGGCTCGTAAAAGCGCTGGGAATAGGTCCACGGCGCACGCGGCTCGGCGGCGTTGGCCTCGCCGTTCTCAGGCGGCACGTTCGCGGCGGCGGTTTTCTTCGGCATGGCGGGCTCCTTGGCGGGGCGAGTCTATAGCCCCCGCGCCGGCGGTCGCAGCCGGAGAAGCGCGCGGGGCTCCGCCACACCGTACACAACGAGCGGCTTGCGCAATGAGCCTTGACGAATGGAAAAGCGACCATCCGCCGGGCCGGCCGCCCTCGATGTGCTACCTATCTTTTTGCCTCCGCGGTCTCGGCGGCCAAGGTGGTGAAATGGAACTGCGTGTTCCGCGTTCGCGATTCTGGCGGCATCGCGCCGGGCGGCTATCTCCTTCGCATATTCGTGCTCGTGGGCGATCTCAATACCGTGCAAGCCTCGTTGCGAGCGTTGCACCGCGAGTTCGCTGCCGGCAAATAGGCCAGGCGCTCAAAGAGCCGAATCCGCCTGGAGATTTCTAGCCCGGATTATTCATCAGCCCAGCTATTACTTGACAAATCGCTCCATGCAAACCCGAAGCGCCAGCGAGGTAAGTGCGTTGCTCCGCCTCGCTTGCGCTTCGGGTTGGTGTGGGCTGATGAATAATCCGGGCTAGTGCGCCCCGGATCAGGCGCATTGTTGCCAACCGCGGGGGGCGCCTTGATTCATTCCGCGAGCCGTGCAGAACCGTCAAATCGCGAGCCTGCGTCGAGAATTTGACTTGCGGGCCGCGGGTCGGTTAAATCGACTTTTACGGCGAGGTCTCGGTCCGGCGCGGCAGCAGGCCGGGCGAGAGCCGCTGAAGAACTTTTTATTTCACGCCGCCTTCCGAGATCGGGACATGCCAAACCGCTTCGCCCTTGGTTGCTCCGTGGCGGTGTTGTTCGTCGTCTGCACCGGCTCGCGATTGTCGTTCGCGGGGGAGACGCCGCCAGCCGCCGTCGATTTCGCTCGCGACGTCTACCCGATCTTCGAGCGATCATGTTTCGAATGTCATGGTCCGCAGCGGCAGGAAGGCGAGTTGCGGCTCGACCAGCGGGACGCTGCCTTCGCCGGCGGCTCGAGCGGCGCCGCGATCTCGCCCGGCAAGCTGGATGAGAGCGAGTTGCTGCGCCGCGTGAGCCTGCCCGAAGGACACGACGAGATCATGCCGGCCCGCGGCAAGCCGCTCTCGCGCGGGCAGGTCGAGACGCTTCGCGCCTGGATCGCCGCGGGGGCGGTGTGGCCCGACAACTTCGAGCGCGCGGCGCACTGGGCCTATGTGCCGCCAGTGCGGCCGGCGTTGCCGCAAGTTGTTGAAACCGGCTGGCCGCGCGGCGCCATCGATCGCTTCGTGCTGGCGAGATTGCAGCGCGAGCATCTGCCGCCTTCGCCCGAGGCCGATCGGCCCGCGCTCATCCGCCGCTTGTCGCTCGACCTGGTCGGCTTGCCGCCTTCGCCGCGAGAAGTCGACGCGTTCGTCGCCGATCGTAGCGACGACGCTTACGAGAAACTGGTCGATCGGTTGCTGGCCTCGCCGCAGTTCGGCGAGCGTTGGGCGCGGCCCTGGCTCGATCTGGCAAGGTATGCCGACTCGCACGGCTTCCAGCGCGACGACCTCCGTGAGTTGTGGCCGTATCGCGACTGGGTGATCCGGGCTCTGAACGACGATCTGCCGTTCGACCGCTTTTCGATCGAGCAGCTTGCCGGCGACTTGCTGCCCGAGGCCGGCGAGTCGCAGCGCATTGCGACCGGCTTTCACCGCGCGACGACCACGAACGTCGAAGCGGGCTCCGACCCCGAGGAGACGCGGATCAACCAGGTCATCGACCGCCTGAATACGACGGCGGCGGTCTGGCTGGGCACGACGCTCGAATGCGCCCAGTGCCACGACCACAAGTACGATCCCTTCACGCAGCGCGACTATTACGGCCTGCTGGCCTTCTTCAACAACACCGAGATCGAGGCCGACCGCAGCAATCCGAACGTGCCCGGCTCGATTCGCTTCCTCGGCCCTTCGATGGACCTGCACGATGAAAAAGTCGAAGCCGAACGGCGGCGGTTGCAAGTCGAAATCGGCCAGATCGATCAGCAGACTGCCGCGCGTCGCAGCGAACTGAGCGGCGATCTGCCGGCGTGGGAAGCGACGTTGTCCGATGAACCGAGCCGCGCGCCCGCGACCCATGTCTTGAAGATCGCCGCATTCAACTCGGCCGAAGGCGCCGAGCACAAGCTGCTCGACGACGGTTCGGTGCTGTTGGTCGGCGATCCGCCGGCGGTCGATACGTACACGGTCACGGTCGAGACGACGCTTCGCGACATCAGCGGGCTGAAGCTCGAAACGCTCGCCGATCCGTCACTGCCGGGCGAGGGGCCGGGGCGAGGCGATCCCCAGCGGCCGAATTTCGTGCTGAATACGTTCTCCGTCACGGCGGCCCCGCTCGACGGCAGCCGACCGCCCCAGCCGCTCGAACTGACGGCGCGCGAGGCGAGTTTCGAGCAACAGAACTATCCGCTGGCCGGCGCGCTCGACAAGGCGCCGAACACCGCTTGGGCCATCGGGCCCAAGTTCCATGAATCGCACTGGGCCGCGTTCGGCTTGAAATCGCCGCTCGGCGATGAAGGAGGGACGAGGCTCACGTTCACGCTGGTGCAACAATTCGGCGCCGCTCGCACGATCGGGCGGCTGCGGCTGTCGGCCTTGACCGGCGACCCCGCGGTCCCATCGCTGCCGGCCGAGGTCGTCGAGATTCTGAAGACCGCTCCCGACGCGCGAACCGACGCCCAGCGGTCGAAATTGCTCGATGTGCGGCTCGAACGCGACCCCGCCGCGCAAAAGTTCCGCACGCGCCGCCAACAGCTCGAAAAATCGCTCGCCGCGCTGAAAAAGCCGACCACGTTGGTGATGCGCGAACTGCCCGAGCCGCGGGCCATGCACATCTTTACGCGGGGCGATTTTCGCACGCCGGGCGACCCGGTCGCGGCCGGCGTCCCTCAAGTATTGCACCCGCTGCTCGCCGGGCCGCCCAACCGCTTGACCCTGGCCCGCTGGCTGGTCGATCGCCGCAATCCGCTCACGGCCCGGGTCGTCGTGAATCGCTACTGGGCCGAGTTGTTTGGTCGTGGTTTGGTGACGACGGTCGAAGATTTCGGCGTCAAAGGCGAACCGCCCACGCACCCCGAGTTGCTCGATTGGCTGGCCGTCGAATTCATGGAGGGCGGCTGGTCGATGAAGCGATTGTTGCGCGAGATCGTCACGTCGGCCGCGTATCGGCAGTCGTCGCGGGCCACGCCGGAACTGCTGGCCCGCGACGATCGAAACCTGCTTTCCGCCCGCGGGCCGCGGTTCAGGCTTTCCGCCGAGGCGATTCGCGACAACGCCCTGTCGATCGCCGGCCTGTTGTGTCTGACTCCGGGCGGCCCGCCGATCCGCCCCTACCAGCCCGACGGCTTATGGACCAAAGTCGGCGGCGCGCCGCTGACCTACGATGTTAGCCCGGGGGCCGAGCGTCATCGCCGCGGAATCTACGTCGTCTGGAAGCGGGCCTCGCCCTACCCGAGCTTCGTCAACTTCGACGCCACGGCCCGGCTGGCCTGCACGTTCAAGCGTTCGCGCTCCAACACGCCGCTGCAAGCGCTGACTCTGCTCAACGACCCGGTCTACGTCGAAGCGGCCTTCGCCCTGGCCGAGCGCGTGCTGCGCGAGCGCGTCGACGCCCCGCTCGACGAACAAATCCGTTATGCCTTCCGCTTGTGCCTGGCGCGAAGCCCCGACGACGCAGAGCTCGGCGTATTGCGCCAACTGCACTCCGCGCAGCTCGCCGCCGCGCGCTCCGACCCGGCGGCGGCGAAGACGCTGGGGGGCGAAGCCGGTCGCGGCGGCGTCGAGCGGCTCGACGAGTTGGTCGCCTGGTACGCCGTGGCGTCGGCGCTGTTGAACCTGGATGAGACGATTACCAAGAATTAGAGCGGCGGCGCCATGCACCCGATCGACGTTTATTTTGAAAACCTCACCCGCCGCAGCTTTTTGGGCCGTTCGGGCCTGTGCCTGGGCGCGATGGCGCTCGGATCGTTGCTCAATGAAGATCGCGCGGCGGCCGAAACGGCCGAGCGCGGCGATCCGCTGGCGGCGCACGCGGGGCATCTGCCGCCGCGGGCGAAGCACGTCATCTATCTGCACATGATCGGCGCCCCCTCGCAGCTCGATCTGTTCGATCACAAGCCGGAACTCAAAACGCGCGACGGCCAGACCTGCCCAGAAGAACTGACGCGCGGCAAGCGCTTCGCCTTTATCGGCGGCGAGTTGAAGCTGGCCGGCTCGCCGTTCAAGTTCGCCCGGCACGGGCAGAGCGGGCAGGAAATGTCCGAACTGCTGCCGTACCTGGCCGGCGTGGCCGACGAGATTGCGGTCGTCCGTTCGCTGCACACCGAGGAGATCAACCACGCTCCGGCCCAAATGTTTCTGCACACCGGTTTCGGCCGCGGCGGGCGGCCGAGCTTCGGCTCGTGGGTCGTGTACGGGCTGGGCTCCGAAAGTCGCGATCTGCCGGCCTACGTGGTGCTGCAATCGGGCCCGCTGGGCGGCGCCGGCACCTCGCTCTGGTCGGCGGGCTTTCTGCCGAGCGTCTATCAGGGCATTCAATTCCGCTCCAGCGGCGACCCCGTGCTGTTCCTCTCGAACCCCAAGGGGCACGGCGCCGCCGATCGCCGCCGCGTGCTCGACGCGATTCAGGCGCTGAACCAGCGGCAACTGGCCGCGGCGGGCGATCCGGAGATCGCCACGCGGATCAGCCAGTACGAAATGGCTTTCCGCATGCAAACCTCGGTTCCCGACCTGATCGACATCGGCCAGGAATCGGCCGAGACGCTGGCCCTGTACGGCGCCGAGCCCGGCAAGGCGTCGTTCGCCAACAATTGCCTGTTGGCCCGGCGGCTGGTCGAACGGGGCGTGCGGCTGGTGGAACTCTACGACGCCGATTGGGACCACCACGCGAACCTGGCCAAGCAATTGCCGGCCAAGTGCAAAAACGTCGATCAGCCGATGGCCGCGCTGGTCCGCGATCTCAAGCAGCGCGGGCTGCTGGACGAAACGCTGGTCGTCTGGGGCGCCGAGTTCGGCCGCACGCCGCTCAGGCAAGGCATCTCGGGCGATGGCGTGAAGACCTCGCCCGGCCGCGACCATCATAAAGACGCTTATTCGATGTGGCTGGCCGGCGGCGGAATCAAGCCCGGCGTCAGCTACGGCCAGACCGACGATTTCGGCTTCAACATCGCCGAGCAGCCGGTCCACGTCCACGACCTGAACGCCACCGTGCTGCACCTCCTGGGCCTCGACCACGAGCGGTTGACGTTCAAGTACCAGGGCCGCGAATATCGGCTGACCGACGTACACGGCGAAGTCGTCCGCGGGCTGTTAGCGTGACGCGGAGTCAAAACCTGGCGCCTGATACCTGACGTTTCTTCACCGGCCACGATTCCAGACACCTCATCTCACAGGCACCGCCATGCCCATCCCCGACGATCCAATCATGGTCGCCCCCACGCCCACCCCGTTCGCAGAAGACGATTCGGTCGACTTCCGAGCCATCGAACGCAATGTCGAGCGCTGGCTCGAAACGCCGTTGTCGGGCTTCATGCTGAATTCGGAGAACGGCGAAGAAGCGTTTCTCTCGGAAGACGAACGGTTGGAGATCGTGCGGACCGTCCATCGGGTTTGCGACGATCGCAAGCTGATAATCGGCGGCGTCGATTGCCCGTCGGTTACCGAGACGCTGCGGTTCGGCGAGCAACTCGTCGTAGCGGGCGCCGAATTGCTCCGGGTGCGCATCCCGCGGCTGACGTCGAACGTCCGCGGATATTTCGAGCAGGTCGCGAAGCGCGCCGCGGCGCCGATCATCATCATTCACCAGACGGCGCCGGGCATGTTTTTGAGCGGCCCGGCCGCCAGCGGCGCTCCGGCGGAACTGATTGGAGAATTGCTGGCCCTGGACAACGTGTTCGGCTACATCATGTCGGACAACCTGCGCTTCGAGTCGCGGGTGCGGCAGCTCATGCCGCCCGAGAAGCGGTTTTGGACTTGCAACGGCATCCTGTTGCTGCCGGGCGCCGCGATCGGCGCCAACGGCGGCTGCCTGATGCTGGCCAACGTCTACCCGCACGAATGCCGCGAGGTCGTCCGGCTGGCGATGGCCGGCAAGCTGGCCGAAGCCCAGACGCTGCAGACGCGGCTGATCGAAGTCGACTGGCAGATCCTGTTGCGCCGCGCGGCGGGGGTCAAAGCCGCCCTGAACCTGCTCGGCTTCGAAGCCGGCCGGCCCCGCTCGCCCACTCCGCCGTGCAGCGAGGCGGAAGTGGAGCAGATTCGGGCCGCCATGGCGAAGGTTCGATAGCGCGTTCCGCTCCATTGCCCGCCGCCGCCAGATGGCTTACGCTCAAAGGGCGCCGTGGCGCGACTGAGCGCCTGCGCGGATGAACTGCACGACCGTCTTGCTTGCCGAGTCTCTTGCCGATGCACCGCGAGCCTTCCTTTTCACGTCGCCGCTTGTTATTGGGCTCCGCCGCAGGGCTGGCTTCGGGGATGCTTTCGCCCCGCTTGCTCGCGGAGGAACCCGCCGACGTGCCGACGATCGACGAGCGGATTCGCAAACTGGCCGACGAGGCGCCGCTGGCGATGCAGTTCAAGGGCAGCACCGCCAAGGAGTGCATCCGCTGGCAGCAGCAGTTTGCCGCTCAGTTGCGGAAACTTTTGGGGCCGCATCGGCCGCCGGCCGAGTGGAAGACCGTCGTCGAACGCCGCGTCGTGTTGAAGGATCACCGCCGCGAGGAACTCGTGCTTGTGGCAGAAGGACATCCGCCGCTGCCAGTCTATCTGCTGCTGCCGCTCACATCCGCCCCCAAGCGGCTGCCCGGCGTGCTGGCGATCCATGGACATGGCAAGTTCGGCTACGACCCGGTCGCCGGCCGCGACGATCTGCCGGGCGTGGCCGAGGAAATCGAACAGAGCAACTACGACTATGGCCGGCAACTTGTTCGCCGCGGCTACGCGGTGGCCGTTCCCTGCCTGACGCCCTTCGGGCGCCGGCTCGGCGACCGCGCGGCCTACGGCCAGCAAGACCCCTGCGGCATCACGTATCTGCGGCTGCAACTGCTGGGAAAATTGCTGATCGCCGAGAACCTGCGCGACTGCCTGTGGGCGATTGAACTGCTGGCCCGACACGAGCGAGTGGATGCCCAGCGGCTGGCGTGCGTCGGGTTGTCGTACGGCGGGCGGATGGCGATGCTCACGGCGGCGCTCGAGCCGCGGATTCGCACGGCGGTCGTGTCCGGCGCATTGAACGTGATGCAGGAGCGCGTCGGCGTGCGCTATAGTTGCGGAGCCCAGGTCATCCCCGGCTTGCTCGAATACGGCGACGTGCCGGAGATCGGCTCATTGATCGCGCCACGGCCGTGCGTCTGGGAGGCCGGCTCTCGCGATAGCCTGGTCCGGCCCGATTGGGCCGAACAGGCCCTTGAACGAATGGCCCGCGCCTACAAGGCCTTCGACGCTGCAGATCAACTGCGCGTCGACCGCTTCGAAGGCGGCCACCAGTTCAGCGGACGCCTGGGCTATTCGCTGCTGGAAGAGACACTCAAATGAACCGTGTCGGCTCAACGCCGCAATGGAGGAACTCGATCATGCTGCGTGTTGTATTGCGGCGCCTGGCCGGTGCGGGCTTGATGGCGATGATTTCAGCGACGCTGGCGGCGGATCGCTCGCAAGCGGCCGAGGCGGAAAACCAACGCCCGCCTAATATCCTGATCCTGATCGCCGACGACTTGGGCTGGAACGATATCGGCTACCACGGCTCGCAGATCCGCACGCCGCAGTTCGATCGTCTGGCCCAAGGCGGCGTAAAACTCGAACGGCACTATGTGTATCCCACCTGTTCGCCAACGCGCGCGGGGTTGTTCACCGGGCGCAATCCTAGCCGCTTCGGCATCCACGCCCCGATCGGCGGGCGGAGCACCGACTCGCTGCCGCTCGAAGCGCCGACCTTGGCCCGACTGCTGAAATCGCACGGCTACGAAACGGCACTGGCCGGCAAATGGCATTTGGGGCTGCGGCCCGCGGTTGGGCCGCGGAAATTCAGTTTCGACCAGACCTATGGCTATTTGCACGGGCAACTCGATCAGCTCACGCATCGCTACAAAAACGGCGATCGCACCTGGCATCGTAACGACGTGTTCATTGACGAACCGGGACACGCGACCGACCTGATCGCCGACGAAGCCGTCCGTTTCATCACGACCAAACGCGAGGCGCCGTTCCTGCTGTGGACGGCCTTCAGCGTTCCGCACTGCCCGTTGCAAGAAGAAGAAAAGTGGACGGCGCCTTACCAAGAGGCGATTGGCGATGCGTCGCGGCGGATGTTCGCGGCCAGCGTGGCCCACATGGACGCCGCAATCGGCCGCATCATCGACGCGCTGGAACAAAGCGGGCAGTTGGACGACACGCTGATCCTGTTCACCAGCGACAATGGCGGCCAGCGAGATCACTTCTCGAAGACGGATTACGGCGGCAAGCACGGCCCCTATCCGACGCTGGGCGACAACCGGCCGCTGCGCGGTTGGAAGGGCGAGTTGTATGAAGGAGGCGTCCGCGTGCCGGCCTTCGTCTATTGGCGAGGAAAGCTGCAGCCGGGCGTGGTGCAGGAAACCGTGAGCTTCCTCGATTGGCTGCCCACTTTGGCGCGGCTGACTGGCGCCAAGACCGACGATACTTGGCAACTCGAAGGCCGCGATGTGTGGCCGCTGTTGGCCGGAAAAGCGGCCGGCTCTGCTCTGCCGGCGCTCTACTGGAACACAGGTTCGGCGGTCGGAGTGTTGGACGGCGATTGGAAGCTGATCGTCTCGGGCCGCGCGGAGAAGAAGATCGAGTTGTACAACCTGGCCGACGATCCGGCCGAGGCCAAGGACCTGGTCGCCGCCGAGCCCGAGCAAGTCGCTCGCCTTCAAAAGTTGCTCGCCGCGCAACAAGCTCGCGATCCTTGAACCGCCAGCGGTCGCTGCGGCGCGCCGCAGCGTGCGTTTGAGCACACGGCCGGCGATAGGTCCTGGGTCATTTTTGCCTGCCGGCGAGATGGGCCTCTCGCGGCCGCGGCGGCCAAATCGGGCCGAGCACGATGCTCGCCAAGTCGGCGCCCCGGAATTTCGCAGTCCGGCGCCAATGCTGCTTGTGGGGAGTGGCAGCGCCGCGAATCGCAGCCAAAGGCAAGGGCGATTTCGCGCCATACTTCAACCCCGCGAGGTCTGCCGTGATCAACTACATTTCCACGCTGGCGTTCGTCGTTTTGTTCATTATCGGAGGCTTGACGGGATTGCTGATCGCGGCCTTGAGCCTGCCGTTGGCGGTCCTGTTCATGGTCGTCTGGCTGCCGTTGGACGTCGTCGCCGCATCCAGCATTCAGCTTGCGGCGCAGTGGGAACAGGGGGTCGTATTTCGCTTGGGCAAGTACCATAGCATCCGCGGCCCCGGCTTGTTTTTCATCATTCCCTTGGTCGACCAGGTGCGCAAAGTCGATCTGCGGATTCGGGCCGCCGACATCCCCGCGCAGCAGGTCATCACGAAGGATAACGTGCCGGTGACCATCAACGGCGTGCTGTTCTTCAAGGTCGATAACGTCGCCGACGCCATCATCAAAGTGCAGGATTATCGCTACGCCATCTCGCAATACTCCCAGACTTCGCTGCGCGACGTGATCGGGCAGATGACGCTCGACCAATTACTGGTCGAACGCGAGGCGATTGGCAAATCGATCGAAGCGAACGTCGAGAAGGATATCGAAGGCTGGGGGCTGGAAGTCACCGGCATTCGCATTCAGGACATCGACATGCCTGAAGAGCTGAAGAAGATGATGTCGCGTCAGGCTTCGGCCGAGCGCGAGAAGCGAGCCACGATCACCAAGGCCGAGGGCGACCGCGAAGCCGCCGCCAACCTGGCGTTGGCCGCCAAAACCATGGCCGCCAGCCCCGGCGCCATGCAACTGCGGACGCTGCAGACGATCGACGGGCTTGGTCCCACGCAGTCGAACACGGTGGTGCTGGCCGTGCCGGTCGACGTGCTGGACGCCGTGAGCGCGTCCGCTCGCGACCGCCAGCGCGGCAACGGCCGCTTGAGCGCGTTTTCGGTCGACCCCGCGGGCCTTGCCTCGAGGGAAACGAGCCCCGCCGCGGGCAGCGTGTCTTGAGTGTTTGGGGTTCGATTGGGAGTTTTTACAAGGATCCCGAAGATGACGATTCGCCTGTTGGTCGCCGGAGTGCTGGCGGCGTCGATTGCGGTTTTGACTCTGCGTGCGGAAGAGAAGCCGAGCAAAGAGCAGTCCGTGAGCTTCTGGATGCAGAAGAAGCTGGAATACTCGCAAAAAATTCTGGCGGGCCTGGCCGAAGCCGACTACGACTCGATTGCCGCTAACGCGAAGGCGATGAACCAATTGAGCCACATCGAAGAATTCGTGCGCGGACGCGATGAACAATATCGGCATCACCTGAAAACATTCGACCACGTCACGCACGAGTTGGCTCGCCAGGCCCAGGAAGAAAACATCGATGGCGCGGCGCTGGCCTACATGGAACTCACGCTGAACTGCGTCAATTGCCACAAGCATCTGCGCGATCGGAAAGAGTCCGATTCAGAGCAGTGACCGACCGCGGCCGGGCCGGTTCAGTTCTGGGCCATCGGCAGCAGGGCGATCGCCAATAATGCAATATCCTTCCCGTAGTCGCGCACGATCTGCCGGGCAAGTAGTTCACACGATCTCGCTTGGACCTTGCTCGCCGGCAAGCTTGTCCATCGCGGCTGCGAAGGCGGCGACCAACGCGCCGCGCCCACGATCGGCCCGCCAGGAACCGAGCGAATTCAGGCTCAGGGCCGGAGGCGTCCCGGCCGGGCGATTTTCGCTGAACTGCGTCCATTCTCGTTCGATCCGCGGCGCCAGGCGATTGAGTTCTTCCGGCTGTCGGCGGACCGCTAGGGCCCAATGCCGATCGTCGAAGCGGTAAACCAGCTCGCCGCCGCTGACGATCGCGTGCAAAAAACCGTCGGCCGCCGAAAGCAGTTTTGCGTCGGCCCCAGGGTCGATTTCCGCCGTGAGCAGCGCTACTAAACACGGGCGCGCCGGCGATCCGCAGCCGGCCAGGACGAAATCCAAGTAACGCGAAAAGAGCTGCAACGGTTCGTCCGCAGGCAGAGTCAACGCAAACGCCACGGCGGCGCCCGCTTCGCCGTACACGCGCAAGGCGCCCAGATTCACGTGCACTAATTCGCGAGCGACGTTCAATCCCAGGCCGAAGCGGTCGAAGCTCGTGTCGGCGTCCCAGCCGAGTTGCGGGAAGGGCTCGCAAGTGGCCGCAGTGTCGGCCGCTGTGGAAGAGGCGCCGGAAACTCCGAAGAGTACATCCTGCCCGTTGGCGCACCTCTTCGCCCAGAGGCGAATCCGGCCTCCGACGGGCTCGACCTTGAACGCATACGCAGCCAGATGGACGATCGCGCGGACGATCTTCTCGGCATCGCAATAGACGGCGGGCAGAGGCTCGTCGAGGGCGATCTCCACGTCGATTCGCCTGGCTTCCGCCCGAAGCTCAAGCGCCTTGCGAACCCGGTCGATCATTTCGGACGGTTGAATCTTGCGACGCCAGAGGTTGAGCAGTCCCGCGTCGAGCGCGCTGGCATCGAGCAGATCGTCAACCGTCAACGTCAGGTCGTCGACGCGCGCGATGATAATGGCGAGATACTGCTGCTGCCTTTCGGTGACGGGGCCGCCCAGCCCTTCGCGCATGATCGAAGCGAATTCGCGAATCACGGTCAATGGGGTGCGGATGTCGTGCGAGAGGCCGTCCGCAAATTGCGAAGGGGACGCCCGCGGCGATGGCCGACTTGGGTTTCTCTGGTCAGGCGTTTCATCATCGACGCGCAAGACGCAAATCGATTCATGGTCCATCAGCCGTTCCCTGGAAGCATCATTCGCAGGACGTTCGCCGCAATGCTTGCCGGCGCCGCTTAACAAGACGCTACTGCGCCCCGGCCGAATGGCAAACGACGGCCGAAGCTCGCCCATTGGGGGCCGCGTGCTCAGTGCGATTGCGGGCCAAAAGCAGGGGGCATTGGCTACTAGGGAAATTCCTCGCAGACGTTTGGCAGCCTTTGCAAAACGACTTGCATTGGCTCAGCCGCGCTCTTTCCGCCGGACTCGCTTGATCGGCAAATGCAAAGAAATGCCACGGGAATTCCGAGCTTCGACAGCGTCATTCCGCAGGAAGCGTGATTTCCGCCCGGCGGTCTTCGGCGACGGTGAACTGAATTTCTCCGTATCTCTCTCCGTGGCGATAGTGAATCGAACCCGATTCGCCGGACTTCCAGGCAGTGAACGTAACTTCTCCGTTTTTATTCGACTTCTTGGACGTCGCCTGCATGTGCATCGAGTAATTAACGTACATCGTCGACGCATCGACGCTACGTTCCCCCGGACTGACTTCAACGCCCTCCAGCGCTTTGCCTTGGGTATCTTTCAGCACGACCGTCACCGGTTCGGCTTGTTCCAGACGGAGCGTGACGGGGGCTTGCTGAGAGCCGTCTTCAACGAGCCGGTATTCGCTCGTCATTGCGTAGCCGTCGAGCAAGACCGTCAGCATAAAGGCATATTGGCTCCCGCCGGTTGCAAACTTGTCGAAGCGGAAGGAACCCTGCTTGTCGGTCTTGGCCGACAAGGCCTCCTGGCGATACTGGTTGTTCGGCCAGGTCTTTCGGATCGCCAGCACGTCGACGCCAGCCAGCGGTTTGCCGGCGGCATCGACGACCCGGCCGGAGACGTGGATCGGCGGTCCGGCCGCAGCTTTCGTGGCGGCGGGCGGGATGGCGACGAAAACCTGGCGATTGGCCGGAGCCGTGAAATTGAACGGTAGCATTTTGTCGCCGACGATGTAGGCGATCGCCCCTTTCTCGCCCGGTTTCCAACTGGCGAACTTCACCTCTCCGCTCTCATCGGACGACGCGCCCGAGTTTAAGACGTGGTCCTCATAACTCAAATATTCCAGGCTGCCGTCGGCGAGCGTACGCTGCGTCGGTACGGCGCGGACTTCGGAGACAGGTTGGCCTTGGGCAACGAACGTGATCGTCACGGGCTCGGCTTTCTCGGTGGTCAACGTGATCGGAGCTTGCTGTTTTCCGTCTTTCACGACGCGGTATTCGCTGGTCATCAGCCAACGGTCGGAGATCACGCTCAACAGGAACGCATACTGCTTGCCCGCTTGAGCGAAGTTCTCGAAGATAAACTGTCCCTGCTCGTCAGTGGTCGCCGCCAACATTTGCTGATGATATTGATTGTTGGGCCAGGTCTTCTGCACGGCCAGCACGTTCACGCCGGCGACCGCCTTGCCCTGATCGTCGACGACTCGGCCCCGCACACTGATCGAATCGGCCGCCTCCGACGCCGTCGGCGCCAACAGTCCGCTGAACAGCACGGCCAGGGCCGCGATTGCAACTGCCAACATCAAAAGTCCTCCTAAAAAGAGACGTCGAGCCTTGACGCGACGCTGGCTGCGGTAAGCGGCATCCAATCGCGTCACAGAGCGCGGTTGAGAAACAAGCTTCGGCTGCTGCAGAGCCGCCAAGCACTGCTCCAAATCGCCGGCCAGTTCCTTGGCCGATGGGTAGCGATCCTCGGGCGCACGAGCGTGCAGCTTGGCCACGATCGCGGCCAGCCACGAGGGAATCGCCGGATTGATCGTTTCCAGGCGGGGCGAGTTGGCGGTCGCCACCTTGTGCAACAACGCGTAATTGGAATCGGCCTCATACGGCGGCCGCCCGGCGGCCATGGCGTAGATCACGCTTCCCAGGCTGAACAAATCGCTGCGACCGTTGACGGCCTCGCCGCGGACTTGTTCCGGCGACATGTATTGCGGCGTTCCGGCGACCAGGCCGCTCTGGGTGAGGCGCGGATCGGCGCCGAGATGCGCGATCCCAAAATCGGTGATCCGCACCCGTTCGGCGCCAACGCCCAGCAGAATGTTGGCCGGCTTGATGTCGCGGTGAACCAGCCCCTGAGCATGGGCGGCGGCCAACCCCGAGGCGATCTGCATCGCCACGCGCAGGATTTCTTCAACGGCCAGCGGCCCCTGCCGATCGATCCGCGCTTGCAGCGTGTCGCCGCGGAGATAGGGCATGGTGAAAAAGGGAATGCCGTCGACCTGGGCGACTCCGTAAATCTCGATCACGTTTTCGTGCACGATCGAAGCCGCCGCTTTCGCCTCGCGGGCGAAACGCTCGCGCGCTTGCGAGTCTTTCCAGAACCGCGGCGCTAACACTTTTACCGCGACGAACCGGGCCAAGGCCGGCTCCAGCGCCTTGAGAACGATACCCATTCCACCCGCGCCGATGATGCCGGCAACTTCATAACTGCCCAGCCGGCCGAGCATGTGGGGATCGTCCGTCGGGGCCAAAAATCTCAACAGCTTTTCCGCCTCTTCGGAAAGCTCCTCCCCCGCCCCGTCGCCCCAACTGAATTGCTGCTGGTCGAACTCGTCGTCGTGCAGGAACGTGCGGGCCGACTGCCAGACGCCCGGATCGGCTGAGATTTCATCGAGCGCCTCGCGGCATGCCGCACAAGTTTCCAAATGCGATTCATAAAGCCCAAGTTCGGCTTGATCGGCGCCGTTTGCTGCAATCGCGGCAAGCATCGTCTCGGACAGACACCCGCTTGCGCTGTGCGAGGAGCTATTCATCGGCCGCCTCGCTTTCGCTCGAAGAGCCCGTGAATTCAGCGGCGTCGCTGTCGGCCAACTCTTGCAGCCGGCGAATGATGCGACTGCGGGCCGTGTAGATCGCCCCTGCGCTGCGTCCCAGCGAGCGGGCGGCTTTGTCGACCGAAACGCCTTCGACGGCCGTCATCCAGAAGGCCTGCCAGGTGGCCTCTTCGAATTCCGCGCGAACTTTTCGGGCGATGGCGCGGAAGGCTTCGCGGCGGTAATTCAGCTCCAGGTCGATCGCCGGGTCTTCCTGTTCGTTCAAGACGGCGACGGCCGTCGTGCCCCCGCGAGCGGCGTCTGGTTTGCGGCGACGGTACATGGTGATAGCCTGATTCGATGCGACTCGCGACAGCCAGGTGCGAAAGCGGGCCCGGTTGTTGTCGGGCCGCCAATCCGCAATGCGTTCCGCCACGGCGGACATGACATGCTGGGCCAGGTCTTGCGCGTCGGCGTGCTGCAGGCCCCGCTTGCGAGCGAACCGGTAGATTGCCGGCCGATATATCGACGTGAATTCCTCCCAGGCGGCTTGGTTTGCCGTATCCCTCAGCCGCACGATCAGGCTGAGTCGCGTCGTGGGTAACCCCGGCATGCTTTGACCTCCCATCCTATTACTCGCGCGAGGCGCCGAATTCTGTCAGCAACGCGGAATTTTTTCGAGTCCCGCAGAAGTGCAAGGCGATTCAAGCTCATGATGGAATCCGGCAGGGCCTTGTGTTAGTGTGGCGGCGGCTTCGCCTCTGTCTAGCTCGAAAGGAGAATCATCATGGCTGGCTCGCTGCTCTCGAATCGTTCGATCGCTGGTCGCTCACCCGCTTGGCGCGAGGAGATGACGGAAGCGATTCACGAACATCGCCTGTCGCGGCGGCGGTTTCTGGGCCGCGCGGCGGCGATCGGGGCCTGCGGCCTCGCCGGAGGGTTGGCAGGCATCGAAAGGTACGCCCGGCAGGCGGCGGCCGACCAGCCGGGCAAGGCCATCGTCGGGCCGCGCGAGCCGCTGAAGATCACCAAAGTGGAAACCTTCATTCACCGCAACAGTTGGGTCTTCGTCAAGATCACGACCGACGCGGGGATCGTCGGCTGGGGCGAGATGCTCAAAGACAAGTGCAAAGCCTGCGCGGCCGAGGCGCAGGATCTGGCCTCGTACCTGGTGGGCCAAGACCCGCGGCCCGTCACAAAGCACTGGCAAGCCATCTATCGCCACGGCTACTACCGCGGCGGACCCGTGCTGACGGCGGCGCTCAGCGGAATCGATATGGCTCTCTGGGACATCAAGGGGAAGGCGCTCGGCCTGCCGGTCCACGAGTTATTGGGCGGACCGACGCGGCAGAAGATCCCCGTCTATGGCAGCCGCCAAGACGTCGTCGAGGGCCGCTGTTCGGCGATGAAGACTCAACTCACCGCCGACGGCCGCGCGCCGTACAAGTACGTGGAAGGGCCGGGCTACGTGCAGCGAGCGACCAAGTTCTTCGCCCAGCTTCGCGAAGAGCTTGGCCCCGACGTCGACATCGGCGTCGAGTTCCACGGAGCTTCGCAGCCCAGCACGTCGCTGCTGTTGATGAAAGCCCTGGAGCCCTATCAGCCCTACTTCTACGAGGAGCCCGTGCAGTGCCAGAACGTCGATAAGATGGCCGAGTTGGCGGCCAAGACGCACATCCCGGTGGCGACGGGCGAACGGATCTATACGAAATGGGGCTTTCAAGAAATCCTGGCCAAGAAAGCCGCCAGCATTTTGCAGCCGGACGTGTGTTACGCGGGCGGGATCACCGAATTGCGATTGATCGCGGGCATGGCCGAAGCCCACTACGTGCCGCTGGCACCGCACAACCCGCAAGGCCCCTGTTCGCTGGCGGCAAGCTGCCAGATTGCGGCTGCGATTCCCAATTTCCTCGTGCAGGAGCAGGGCACGCGCTCGCACGAGAACATGCTCAAGACGCCGTTCAAGGTCGAGAAAGGCTTTTTGCCGGTCCCAACGGCGCCGGGCCTGGGAATCGAGATCGACGAAGCGAAGTTCATGGCGCTCGTCGGCGAGCCGAAGCCGTACAAACGAACCTACGACCGCGACGACGGCTCGGTGGTCGATTGGTAAACCGCCTGGCCGCCGCGCGCCAAGGCCGCGATCCGCAATCCCGTCGGCGGACGCCTGTTGCACGCGGCAAAGCAATGATTTGTCCTGCTTCGCCTCTTGGAGGCCTGCTTGCCCGGCGGACGGCCGGCAACGATAATCGAAGCCTTCCCCGCCGCTTCCCGAGATGCCGCAATGCTTCGCTTTTGTCTGCCGGCCATTGGCCTGTTGCTGTTCTTGCCAACTTCGAACTTCGCCGCCGAAGGCGAAACGCTGCCGGGTACGGCGCCGCTGACGTGGACGGGCGACCTGTCGGCCAAAATGCTCGACGGCTGTCACGCGTTCATCGATCGCAAGCTTGCGGACTCGATTCAATCGCGGCGCCAATATTGGCGCCGCGATTTCTCGTCTCGCGAAGCCTATGAAAAATCGATCGCCGAAAACCGGCGGCGGTTCGCCCGCCAGATCGGGACCGTCGATGAACGATTGCCGGTCGTGATGGAGCGATTCGGCGACGATGACAACCCGGCGCTCGTAGCCAAGGCGGCAAAGTTTAGCATCTATCAAGTTCGCTGGCCGGTGCTAGAAGGGATGGATGGCGAGGGACTGCTGCTCGAACCGGCCGGCGCGCCGCTAGCCGACGTCGTGGTGCTGACCGACGCCGATCAGACGCCGGAACAAGCGTGCGGGCTGGCGCCGGGCATCCCCGCCGAGCAGCGGCTTGTCCGCAAGCTGGCGGCACTTGGCTGCCGCGTGGTCGTGCCGGCGCTCATCGATCGCGGCGACCGCTTCACGGGCAATCCGATCAGCGGGCGGCCGAACCCCGGCTACTCGCACCGTGAGTGGATCTATCGCCAGGCCTTTCATATGGGCCGCCATGTGATCGGCTACGAGGTCCAAAAAGTCCTGGCCGCGGCCGACTGGCTGAAGCGAACCGGCGCGCCGGGCGTCAAACTTGGCGTCGCTGGGTATGGCGAAGGAGGCTTGATCGCCTTTTACGCCGCGGCCGTCGATCCGCGCATCGACGCCGCCTTGGTCAGCGGCTACTTTCGCTCGCGACAAGACCTGGCCGAAGAGCCGCTGGAGCGCAACGTCTGGGCGCTGATGCACGAGTTCGGCGATGCCGAAATCGCGAGCCTGATCGCCCCACGTTCGTTAACGGTCGAATACAGTGCCGAGCCGCAGGTCGACAGCCGCCAGAGCACGACGCCGCCGCAAGCGGGCGGCTTCAAGCTCACCGGCAGCCATGGCCGCTTGCGGACTCCGCCGCCCGAGAACGTGGCGGGCGAATTTCGCCGCATCGACGAATTGCTGGAACCCGGCTTTCAGCCCCGCCAGTTGATTCAGGGCGAAGCCGGCCAGCCGATCGGGCCGGCATCGGATGCAGCCGTCGCGGCGTTTGCCCAAGCGTTGGGCCTTCAGCCCCAACGACCGGCGCCGGCCAAAGCTCGCGATGCCAGAAACCAGGCCTTGGCCGACGCCCGAAAATCGTTCGACCCGGCCGAACGGCAACGCCGACAGGTAAAGCAGTTGGAAGATCACGTGCAGGGCTTGGTCAGCGATTCGCACGTGCTGCGCGAGCGGTTTTTCAAGTTCGACGCCAAGTCCATCGAGACGCTGACTGCCAGCACGAAGCCGCTGCGCCAATATGCCTGGGAGGAATTGTTTGGCAAGTTCGACGAGCCGCTCTTGGAGATGCATCCCCATTCGCGAAAGATCTACGATCGGCCCAAGTGGACCGGTTACGAAGTCGTGCTCGACGTGCTGCCCGACGTTTTCGCCTGGGGCGTGTTGCTCGTACCGAACGACTTGCAGCCGGGCGAGCGGCGGCCGCTGGTGGTTTGCCAGCACGGGCGCAACGGCGTGCCCAAGGATACGATCGAAGGCGACCAGCCGGCCTACCACGATTTTGCGGCGAAGCTTGCGGACCGCGGCTTCATCGTCTTCGCCCCGCACAATCCGTATCGCGGCGAAGATCGCTACCGGATGCTGTCGCGGAAGGCGAACGCCGTGAAAGGTTCGCTGTTTTCCTTCATCCTGGCCCAACACGAGCAGATTCTCAACTGGCTGGAAACGCTGCCGATGGTCGATTCGCGGCGGATCGCCTTCTATGGCTTGAGCTACGGCGGCGAGACGGCCGTGCGCGTGCCGCCGCTGTTGGAACGCTATTGCCTCTCGATTTGTTCGGCCGATTTCAACGATTGGACGCGCAAGGTCGCCTCGACGCACAGCCCCTACAGTTTCATGCACACGATCGAATGGGAGATGCCCTACTTCGACATGGGCCGCACGTTCAGCTATGCAGAACTGGTGACTTTGCTCGCGCCGCGCCCCTTCATGGTCGAGCGCGGCCACGCCGACGGCGTCGCCCCTGACGAATGGGTCGCCAGCGAATACGCCAAGGTCCGCCGCCTCTACGATGCCCTGGGCATTGGCGAGCGGACCGCGATCGAGTTCTTCAACGGGCCGCATACGATCAACGGCCAAGGGACGTTCGAGTTTTTGCAGAAGCAGTTGGAGTGGCCTGGGAAGCCCGCGGCAGGCGACAGGCAGTAGACGGGGATTGGCGATCGGAGATTGGGAGTTCGCGTTGAGATGTTAATTCGAGATTCAATCCTTCGCCAGGCGAGCGGGGGGCGTCAGCCCCCTGGTCGGCAACTCGCTCGCTCTCGACTCCGCGTTTTCCGCCAAAACTCGCCGCACTTCCACAAGGTCTGCTCCATTTGTCGGCTGATGCTCGCCTTCGTACCGGCCGCATCATTCTATCTCATGTCGCCTGCTCTCAGCATCGGCGCCGAAACCGACGAAGAACGGGCCTTGGCCACAATCGATCGCCTCGGCGGAAGCTACGAGCGCGACGTGAAGGCGCCGGGCAAGCCGGTGATCAGCGTCGCGCTCAGCGGCCCGGACGTCGACGATCGGGCGCTCGCAGCGCTCAAGCCGCTCAAGGACCTGAGAGAACTCGATCTCGACGAAACGGAAATCACCGACGGCGGCTTGCGGCAACTCAAGAATTGGCCACGGCTCGAAACGCTCGATCTGGGCGATGCGCCGATCACCGACGGCGGGCTCCGTCATCTAGCCGAGTTGAAGCAACTCGTCTCGCTCGATCTCAATTACACCCAGATCACCGACGAGGGGCTCACTCGCTTGAGCGGCCTCGGGCGGCTGCGGTCGCTAAGCCTTTGGCACACCTCCGTCACGGGCTCGGGTCTCGAACATTTGCGCGGAGCGAAGCAACTGGAATCGCTCGATCTCAGCGAAACGTCCATCGACGGCGACGGACTGGCGCATCTCGCTGCGCTCGAAAGCCTCAAAACGCTGGAACTGAATTTCACCTCGCTGGCCGATTACGACCTGCGCCATCTTAAAGGGCTGACGCAATTGGAGAGCCTGGGCTTGGAGCAAACTGAAATCACCGACGACGGCGTGAAACATCTGGCCGGCCTTTCGCAGTTGCGTTCGTTGAACCTGGCCGAAACGGCCGTCACCGGCGGCACGTTCGCCCGCCTGAGCGGCCTGACGCACTTGGAAAGCCTCGATTTGCGGTTTACCGCCGTCGCCGATCATGGCCTATCTCACCTCGCATCGTTCGAGCAACTCGAATGGCTCGATCTCGGGCGCACGGAAATCTCCGACGCCGGGCTGAAGCGCCTTCGCAAGTTGTCCAAGCTGCGCTCGCTTTCGCTGGCGGAAACCGACATCACCGACTCGGGCCTCGATCATCTCGTGCAACTCACGGCGCTCGAATCGCTATCGCTCTGGAAAACCGGCGTCACCGATAGGGGCCTGGTGAAACTCGGCGAATTGCGAGAATTACGCTCGCTCGATTTGGGCGAAACGAGGATTACGGACGACGGGCTCGCGAAGTCGGCGTCCTTGAAACAACTGCGCTCGCTGTCGCTGGCCGGCGACGAAATCAGCGACGAAGGGCTGGCGCATTTACGGGCCTTTCCGCTGCTGGAGTCGCTCGACCTGACCCGCACCGCGATCGACGACGACGGCCTGAAACGCCTGACGCCGCTCGTCAATCTCAGCTCTCTGCAATTGGCCGCCACCGAGGTCAGCGATAATGGGCTGGCGGCGCTCGTGGTCCTGAAAAACCTTCGTCAACTCGGGCTGCAAGGGACCGACGTCAGCGACGACGGCGTCGCTTCGCTCGCGCAGCGCCTGCCGCAGCTCAAGATCGTGCGTTGATCCCCAGCCGGCAAAAAACGGGTTCATCCGACAATTGCGTACCTGGAAGCTGCGGGCCGCTCGACGGGCGGTTCCAGCGATTATTTCCGCAAGCGGCCGGTAGATGCCCCGCTAACGGCGGCGGACGCGAGCGGTTTTCGTCACTAAGCAACTGAAATTCCTCAGTCCCGAAGGGACGAAAGACTGTAGCCAGGGGCGCGAGCCCCTGGACTCGCGCCAAAAATCGAATCGTTGTCAGCCCCGTCAGGGGCGATATAAGCCGTTTGCTGAAGAAAGAGGCGATGCGTCAGGCTTTCGCAACTACGGGTTCCTCTTCTCTGTTCGCGCGGACAGAGCTAATTCACTTACGAATAAACCGGCAAGGAAGAACCGCGACGATGCACTTTACACTGCCTGGAACTCCGAACAGAGAAGAGGAACCCGTAATTGGATGCGATTGCAGAAAAGCGCCGATCGCAGCACTGATCCAAGATCAAAAAGACAGGAGAAGGGTGAGAATCAAGCGTGAAAACATGGCGCCCAAATTGGATGCCGGCACTTCGGCTCTCGCAGAATCGTTTGACCGGATGTAGAAAAGCCGGCCGAAACATCCGCTCGCTAGCCCATATTGCAAGCCCGCAGCCGAAGACGTAAGCTCGAAAGGCGCCGGGCGGATGCTCTCACGATGCTGCACAAGAGCGATGGAACAGGTCGAAGTCACGGTTTACTATCTCGAAATGCTGGCCCCTTCGCGGCGCGTCGTACCGGCCCCGCGAGCGGGCCTCTCGGTCGAGCACGTCGCGTCGCCGAGCGTGCCGTATTACCGCTCGCTGTATGACGCCGTGGGCCAGGACTACTATTGGCTGAGCCGGCGGAAGATGGCGGACGAGGCCCTGGCCGCCATCATCGGCGACCCGCGCGATGAGTTGCACGTTCTGCACGTCGACGGCGAACCGGCCGGATTCGCCGAATTGGATCGCCGCCAGCCAGACGAAATCGAACTGGTTCAATTCGGCCTGACGCCCGCTTTCATCGGTCAGGGGCTAGGCAAATGGTTCCTGCAATGGGCCGTCGACAAAGCCTGGAGCTACGAGCCCAAACGCTTCTGGTTGCACACCTGCACGCTCGATCATCCCGCTGCGTTGTCGAATTATCAGAAGGCGGGTTTGGTTTTGTACCGGCAAGAGACGATTCGCAGAGAACTTTAGCCCGGATGATTATGCTGTCAGGGCTGCTTGTTATGGAGCGACGGGCGCCCTCGCCCGTCGAGAGCTTTTTATGGAGCGACGGGCGCCCTCGCCCGTCGAAAGCGGGCCGGGCGAGGGCGCCCGGCCCTCCAGGGCCGAGGGCTGATCCGGGCGAGGGACGAATTGCTTGCACATTCTCGAAACCGAACGTCTGATTCTCCGCCGGTGGACCGCCGACGACGAAGCGCCGTGCCACGCGATTTGCTCCGATCCGCTCGTGATGCAATACGTGGCCGACGGCGCCTGCTGGTCGCTGGAAACGACCAGGCAGTTCATCGAAGAGGCGATCTCGATCGAACGTCGGTACGGATACTGCCGCTGGCCCATGATCCTCAAAGCCGACGGCTGTCTGGCCGGCTTCTGCGGCTTCACGCCCGCCGCAGACGGCGCCGAAATGGGCTGGCGGCTGGCCTCTCGATATTGGGGCCGCGGGCTGGCGACCGAAGCCGCCCGAGCCGTGCTGGCCTACGGCTTCGATCGCTTGGCCTTTCGCCGGGTGATCGCGACCGTGCAGAGCGCCAACGGGCCCTCGCACCGCGTGGCCGAGAAACTCGGGATGACGCTCGAAAGGACCATTCAGCGCAACGGTCGGGAAGTGCTGGTTTTTGCGGCGACGAGTCCTTCGCCGCCCGAATGAGCGTTTCCCGTCAGCGGCGACCAGCGACGCGCACGAGGCGATAGCCGCAGACGCGGAAGAACAAGAGCGAAGTGGATAGTATTGAGGCATGGAAAACGCTCGTGCCAATCCAGATCGCGTAAGATCGCTCGCCGCCGTGAAAATACCAGGGGCCCACGCCAAACATCGCTCGGAAACGAAGGCTTTGCATCGGTCGACGGGCGACAATTAGCGGGCGGGCGCCGCAATCATGTCGAGCGTGATCGTCTTCTTGGGTCGGCCGACGGCGCGGACCATCGCTTTGGATGCGGCCGGCGGACGCGCCGGGTCGTAATACTTGGGCCGCAGTTCGTTCAGTGCGCGACTGGCATCTTCGTCGGACACGTAATACGTGGCCTTGGCCAGGTGCAGCAGATCGCCGCCCGTTTGCTCGAGCGCGTCGCGAAGCGCGGCGAAGATTTCTTCGACCTGCTCGGCGCCGGTCGTCGCCTGGCCGCCGAACAGCCCGCCGATATAGATCGTCGGCCCGCCGTGAATCCGCGCAACCCGGCTGAAGACGGGCGACGTCGTCATGCCAGGCGGAGTGAGGAAATCGACAGTCGGAGCATTCTCGGCCTGCTTTCCCGCCTCGCCGCCGGAGGCCACCAGTTCAATCTCGATCGGCAAATTCGATTCCCATTCGACGAGGGCCAAGGGCGGCGCCGCTCGCTCGCCAAAAAATTCCTCGACGACCTGCTCAACGTCCGCCGCCGCCGACATCGGCGTGACGAAGGCCTTCAACTCGACGATATCGCGGTCGCCGCGCCCTAAGAACTTGAGCGTGGCCCGCAAGCTTTCCAGCGTTTTGCGAGTCGCCGTTTTCAAATCGCCCGGCTCCGCCTGGCCGGCAATGTAGATCCGCACGCCCGCGGGCAGCACGGCCGCGTGGGCGCCGCGGCCGGCGAGCGCCGGGCTGCGGTGCAGCGAGACCTCCGCGGTTTTTTCTGATTCGACGATGCCAATGGCATCGGCCGCGACGAAGACGCCCTCGCGCGGCAAACGCGTAATCACCAGGCTGGCCGCGGGCCGCACTTCGCCGCGAAAGGTTTGCGCCACGACGCGTTCCACGTCGCCGACGCGCGACTCGTCGGATACGTACAGGTTGAGCTTGACGACCGCGTCGAGCGACGAGCCGGCCGCGCGCAAGGCCGCGTCGAGATTCTTGAAGACTTGAGCGGCTTGGGCGGCGGCATCCTGCTGGCCGACGAGGCGGCCCTGCTGATCGAGCGGCAAGAGCTGCGCGGTATGTGCCAGCGGCAGATCGTCGACGACCGTCGCTCGCGACACGCCGCCCGCGGCCGGCGCATCGAGCAGTTTGACCCGCCCGCGGGCGACCGTATTCAAGTGCGTCGCCTCGGCGGCGCGAACCATGACGCAACACAAAACGACGGCCAACAAGACGCTCAATCGTAACATGGTCGATTCTCCGTCGAACGCGTCGGAATTCATTTGCAGGCTTTGTTCCACGCCAATCGTACTCGATCGGACGGCGAGTTGCGACGCGCCCCTGCTCGTCGTCGATGCGGAACGCACGCTTCCGCGCCCGACATCGGCAAGCTCCTCGCCGAATTCGTGCATGCCGGCGGCAAGGTCGTGCGGATTCGGGAAACGGATATTCTCAGTGAACCGCAGGAAGCGGCGCGCTCGATTTACGCAATCGTGAGGCGGACGTTGTTGGAATGACGTGTTCCTCACGGGTCCGCGCGAGGGATCGCAACTCGAAACACGCCACTTCCCTGAATCAAGGTGTCTGGGGAAGGCATCGGGTGCTGCGTCAAATCCACGCGGAAATGCACTGCCGAGACCTCCGGCGGGCTGGGTGCAGCCACCGAAGGAATGACCGCCGCATCGACGAACCGCAAAGACTGGATCGCCTGCTGGAGATCGAATCGGGTATCTTGCATGGCACGCCAATCCTGGCCCAGCGTCTGGGCAACAACGCTGTCGAGGCGAATAAGCAGAGTTGCGTCGGTGACTCTCGTTCGGATGGAATCGACCAAGTCATTGAGGCTCGTGCCGCCCTGGGTGCGTTCGGCAAGGAGTGATGCGATGAGAACTCTGATTTGCGCGACCGGTCGCAATTGCTCCAGAGCAAAGTGATGAATGCGAAGTCCGCCAGACGCGGCTTTGACATCTAGGCGGTCAATACCGATGGCAAAGTCGAATTTTTCCTCCGGGATCGAATGCCACGCCTCCAGCAAAGTCGCCGGGTCACTGGACCTTGCGATAATGAATAACTCTGCCCACAGGCCCGTGACCGTCTTACGCGGCACATCAGCCATTCGCCGGAACAGATCAATAAGACGCTCGACGGCCTGGCTTACCTGATCGCGTGATGGATGCTGCGGGAGCGATGCAATGATTGGATGAAGGGAGCGAAGAAAGTATTCGTGCAACGCCCTGTCGGTTCCGGTACAGCGGATAACTGATAGCGTCTGTTGCTGCTCCCCCAGCTGGCCGGTATGAACTCGGCAATTCACAAGGTGGATGACACAGAGATGCTCCAGCACCAGCGGTGCTGCGGTACCGGGCAGGACATTATCTGCCTGCACGAGGAGAACCGGGTTTCCTGAAGTATCCTTGCCAATCGCGCATGCGGGATAACCCGGAATTGGATAAGCACAAAACCGCCCCAGGCCAACATTCGCCGACGGTGCTGACAGACTATCGAAAATCTGGACCAGGTCGGGGAAGGATTCGCTCATGTCCCTCCCCCCTGCGGCTGAATGAACGTGTCACGCGCCATGTCAGCGGGAATCCAGATGTTCAGGTGCGGAACGTTTTCCGCTACAATATTATTCTGTTCACCAAGGTCGAGATAACTGAGTTGCACGGTGATACCTTGCGTTCCCCGAACCTCGCGGTCGCCAGGGTAGGTTTCCTGACGCTGATTGCCGCGACCGGCGTATTGCTTCCCCTGGAAAAGCTCGCGGATGCTGCCGCGCTGGCTCACTCTGCCATCGTTGTCGATAACTTCGGGATCGTAGGCCCGGCGTCTCCTGTGGCCTTCGGCCATCAAGAAAACCGTACATGTTGCGCCAGGATTGTCGATGAGGTGAAGTTGGATCAGGCGAAGCACCGGGCCGAACTGAACGGAGTCATCGAGCCGGGAAACGCGGTAGCGGGTAAGCAACTCCTCGTGGACGGTCTGAAGAGAGATGTCATGCAAAACCAGATTACGATGGCTGCTTTGCCGCAAGTCGAGACCGTTATACGCACCGAACGTGTGAGCAAGGCGAAAATTATCGAACAGTGCCCGGTTGGTCTGAATCGCTTCTTCGGAATCGTGCGGTCCGTTCGGATACACCCAATCATCACCGAGGCGGACACGCTGGTAAGCGATGTTGATTACATTGTCGCGAGTTGGCCGAAGTCGCCGGCTGAGAAAGAACTCGCGTCGCCATTCTGACAAAGGCCGTCCCGATTGGCCAAACTGGCTCAACTCATTGTGGATGTCCTCTTCATGCTCGACGTAGCTGCGGAAGGCGCGGCGCACGTCTGGCCCGACGAAAATTCGGCATAGGCCAAGATAATCGCGTTTGTACCCAAAGAAGCGGGCACGTTGCTGAACCGTGTCAGCGTTGCCCATGCCAAGCCCTCGCGGCATGTAAGTGACGGTGAGACCCTCCACGGTGAAGCCACGATCCATTGCCTGACCGCCCACAAGAATCCACGAGTAGTTTTCCCCCCACTTTATCTGTGGGGTTTTTCGCCGCCGGCCGGGTCGAGGATCGCGGGTGTTTATCTCCCTGATTTCAGTTTGTGATACTGAAACACGCAATCGGGCAATGACCTGATCGTAGGGGGGGATGTTCGTTACGGTCTGCGCTAAGTCATCATAGGCCTGCCGAAATTGGTTCAACAAATCTGTTTTGTCTACGTCGCCGTCTGGCAGGTCGAGAATTGCGAGCCATTCGCGCTTTGCGGCCGAAACCCAGTTGAAGAATTGATTGTGTGGGTCCGTTCGTTGTGAAGGATGGACCATCATGGAGCAATTACGGTCTGGCTGCCCCTGAATGTAGCCCACCGCAACACCGACAAAGAAGAGCCGCATGGCCTCTAATAGCGTGGCCGGAGGTGTGTTGAGGGGATTGTTTTGTGTTGGAATCTGGTTGTTAGGGATGTCGCGTACCAGATTGGGTTGGTTCAGGAAGAACTCTGCGCCGCCCACATATCCCGCTCCTGGCGTCAGAATCTCTGCAAAGGCGGGAGAAAGAACATCCACAATGCTGATGAGCAGTGGTGCCTGTGGGGTTGCGGTGTACTGGAGATAGGAGTGCCGAGGTAGCGCTGCCTTGAGCGCCAGTAACCGAAGGTAGGTCGTACTTTCCTCGCCCTGATTGACAAGCGTATTCATCCCCGCCTGGTCGCCCTCGTCGTCGATAATGAGCGTTGGTACGTTCTGTGCGTTCGTTTGACGCAGAACGTCAATCAAGTGTTGAAGGTGCTGATGCTGTTTCATCACCGTGACCAACACCGTCCGGCGTTCTTCGGGAGTCGATGTCGGCGAGTCCCATTGCTGGAGTGCATCGCGGATCATGATATGCCCATTCTCGCGGAGCTTTGGCTGGCTGATGTGACGCCAGGGATTGTTGCGAGGCCGGGTTTCCAGGCGGAGAGTTTCGATCAGGCGGTCGCGTGTCTGGAAGAACAGCGGTTCCGTGGTGCCAGCAATGACGATCACTATGCGGTAGCCATTATCGCGAGCCAAGGCCGACACAGTAGTGAAAGAGGTCGTCTTGCCGCTCTGGACATAGCCTACGACCAGACCCGTCTGCGATGTTGCGGCTGCATCGGGGGCGATGCAGCGCCGCAGGATGCGGAGGGCCTCGTCGATGATCTGCTGCTTGGCTTGAGATGGGAGCGCGAGGCTGTTTGTCTCGGGGCCTGGGACGGGATTCCATCCGCCGGCTGGATTGGGAAGAATATCGACGATCAATGGGTCTTGGTTACCGCCGTTGCTCATGACAGTACGCCTCCTACGGATTGCTCAGGGCATCCCTCAAAAGTTCATTGATGTTCCGACGAAATGTCCCTGCCATTGCAACACCGGCGTCACGGGCGGCAGTTTCAGCAAGCCCTATTGCGGCCGCAACGCGGAGAATGGGTTCAATACTTGCCGCATCGGTGCCCCCGAACCGATCCATGAATGGGTGGGCAAGAGAAAGGCGAACGCAAATACATCTCCGCTCGACGGCACCATCTCGAATGTTGGCCTGGTCACTCAGGCTAAGCCAATCTCCGATCGCGGGATCAGTCGTGAGTTCCAGGATAATACGCCAGGGCTGGCCTCTCAGTTCGACATCAATGATCCTTTCAGTAGCCAGAGATTCCGCAGAGGGGAGTTGCTCTGGGGGCGGAGCCTTATCCGGGCCAGCGTCGATTTCGCGTTCGAGCACCGCAGGAACGTCGCGTTCGATGACACCAGCCGTTCTCTCTGTAGCAGTGCGTGCGCCCGCCTGAAGAGATTTCTGGGACGGCCGGACGCGGTGCCCTTCAGCTTGTGCCAGTAATGGAAGCGGCTGTCCGTCGAGATGTTCGGCAAAAAGCTCTAGGAACACTTCCTCATGCTCTTCCCAGCGGAAGCCGTCCTTCGTGTGGCTTACCTCGAATCCTTCCAGGTGAAGCTCTCCAAAGAGTCGCTGGTACGCGTAGCTGTTTGACTGTCCGAAGATGGCCAGCGGCCGGTACCCCTCGTCACCGCTCCCTTGAATGAGACGATTACGCCGAAAAAGTGAGAATCCGGCGGACGCAACGGATGCCCTTTCCCTGAGCGCCGCGAAACCTGTGGCTCGCAAGCCTTCCCCAAAATCAAAATCAATCTCCTTGCGCCACATCCGCGATTCATCACCAGGCGTGCGATAAAAGGGAGCGTTCAAGACAGGCGGTGTTTCATATTGCAAAGGATCGTCATTGAACGTGAGCACGAGGGAATTGTCCCGGAGAAACACGCGATAAATACTCGCCAGGTGATCCTTAATTTTGCCGATGGTTCTGCCCTGGGGCATGTTGTGAAGCCCATCCAGAATCAACTCGGTGTAATGAACGTTCCTTTCCGCCGGGCGAGTCGTGATATTGAGTTCCTCAATCCGGTTCTGCACGATGTCTGCCACGTCGAACGACACCGTTTTCTCAAGCGGCTCACCGATTGCAGATGTTCGGAGCGACCATTGACGGGCAAACCAGCAAGCCGCGCTTTTCATGCCCATGCCGAACTCGGATAGACCCGATCGGTCGGGCGGCACTTCTGCCGGCTTGAACGCCCGTCCGTAGTCGGCCTCCGAGATACCGGCAGCATTGTCCCGGACAATGATTCTGCCGGGCGGGTCGGATTCGAGGATTATGTCCACGCGAAGTTGCGTGTCATTGCCGTGAATGGCTTGAAGCGCTCGCCGATTTGTCAGAAAACTTTGAATCGAGTTGTCAACGAATTCGGCCAGAGCGAACCACGGCTTGTAGTTCAAGTGCCGCAAGACGGAGAGAATGCTGACTTCCGGGCGGATGTTGATTCGCGTGTTTGCACTCTGTCGGGCCATGCCGCATTCTCTCGTTGAAGTAGTTCATCGTGCCCTTTTGGCCAATCCGTTGCCGTGGTGTATATGTCCATTGCGGCCATTTCCGTTGTGGCCATTCGATGCCCCGTTGATGAGTGCCTTGGCGATCAACTCCACAACATTCCTGTTGACTGCATTTCCCAGAGCCTTGAAAGCTGAAGTCGATGTCGATGGAAGGTGCTTTAGGTCACCAAGACTCTGAAGGTGGGCGCATTCACGCGGGGTCATGTAGCGTTTTTGCCAGGCGATGATTGGAACCTGTGTGGTCGTCATGGCCACCAGTGATGGGGAACTGGACGGTTTCTTAATGCGGACGCCCGAGGCCCGAAACTGAACGACATAAGTCCAAATGTCGCGTTCGCCGCCCTTGCAGTTCCATTCGAGTTTTTGCAGGCTTGAAGGGAATTCGAGAAGCTCGGGCATCCACTTATCAATCCAATCGCGGTTGTCGCTATAGAGGTCGCGATTCTGGCGGATGAACTGGATTTTCCAGTCGGGAAAGTTTTCCTCCTCGGTTCTGGCGTGCGAGGGAAGCTGCTGCATCCGCTCTTCAAACGCGAACTCGCTCAGCTTGACGCCGTGGCTTCCCCGATAATGGCCAAGTCGCTTGACGCCGACAGCGTGTGGTGTCTCGTCGATATACGGATAGGTCGCTCCAAACTCCATCGACCAGATTGGGAAGGTCGGAAGGTGTATCTTCTTCGGAAACTTCTTCACAAACTTCTGCCAGACGTTCAAACATTTGACCACATATTCGGGAATCGGTTTGGCATCCTTCGGATGGTCCTCCAACGCTTCCACAATGGACATCTCAGGATTCGGCGTCTCTGCTGGCCACTCGAAGTCGTGAAGATCGTCGCGGCTCCCGACGATATAGATGCGGTCACGAACCTGAGGAATGCCGAACTGGTGCGGAGAGAACCGGTGTTCGCGGGTGTCATAACCAGCGTAGCGAAGCCGGTGGCGCATCGTCTTCCACGTTGCCCCGCCCTCGTGGCGTGCGAGGTTCGGAACATTCTCCAGGATCAGGTATTTCGGCTTGCGGAGCCGGAGAATCTGCATGACGTAATCGAACAGGTCGCCGTTGCGGGGACATTTCAGCCCCTCCTGGCTGCCGGCCTTCGAGAACGGCTGACATGGAAAACCGGCGCAGAGAATGTCGTGGGCAGGGATGCGGGTGAGCGGCACTTTGCGGATGTCGCCCTTCGCTTCTAGGCCGAAATTCTTCTTGTAGAGTTCCTGAAGGCCGGGTTCGATCTCGGAAGCGAAAACGCAATGGTGGCCCAAGCGATTAAGGGCCACATGGAATCCCCCCAGCCCGGCGAACAAATCGACGAACTTCATTTTAGCCACCCAGGCTGCACAAACGTCCGTGTTGGCAGCGCCGAGGGACCGACCCCCGCGTGCATCCCTGCAAAGTTAAATGGTATTGATTTTGCAGGAGGGCCGCAAGCCGAAGACTAGCCACAAGTATTTATCTGAAAAGGGGTTTCACGGAACAGAAAAGAGGGCTGCGGCCCACCCTACGCTTCGCACAAGCGGCTCATTCTCCCGCCAGCGTCGTCAGCCGCGGCAGGTTCGCGTCGAGACGCTCGATCACGGCCTGACGGTCGCTGAACTGCCGCCGCTCAAGATAGATCCATTCCAGCCAGCTCAAACCGGCCAACAGCGTGTTGGCCTGGTCGAAGGCGGCGACCAAGTACGTTTCGTCCGGCGATAGCGGACGCAAAGACGTGTAAGCCGCCAGCCCTCGCTCCCATGCCTGTCGGTCGTCGCCGGCCAAACTGCCCAACAGCCGGGCGATGTCGCCAGCGACGTTATCGGCGCGCATGGCGCCGAAATCGACCAGGCCGGCGACTTGTTGGCCTGCGAACAACACGTGGTCGTGCCAGATGTCGCGAATGCACGGTTGCAGGGGCGCTGCAAGTTCGGCGGCGCGCGCCAACAGCGAACGCACGCGAGGGATCGCCCGCGGCGCCAAGGCCCGCCACTCTCGCGCCCGCCAGGCCAACTCGGGCCAGTCGCCAGGAGCGACCGCGTCGGCCAGCCGCTCGAAGCGCTCGGCCGACAAGTCTTCCACGCGCTCGAACCGCTCGCGAATGCCGGGAACGAGCGCCGGGCCGCGATCGGGCAAGGGAAACGAGGCGGCCGCCAGGTGAAACTCGGCCAGCGTTGTCAGCGCCGCCTGCAAACGTTCGGCCGAGGGCGATTGCCGATAGTCGGCCTTGCCCGGCAGCCAGGGGGCCAGTTCCCACAGCCGCCCGGATTCGCACACGTAGCCGGCGTGGGTGCGAGTTTCCAAAGCCAGAGGCACGCGGCGAAAGCCTTCTTGCGAGACGTGCCAGAGCACGGCCTGGATGAATTCCAACCGCTGGCGGCTGGGATGCTCGCGCGGCCAGCAGCGCAGGCACAGCAGCCCGCGCGGCGTCTGGAGGCGCCAAAACAAGGCCCCGCTGAAGCCGCCCGCACCGCCCAAGAATTCCGCCCGCTGCGGTTGGCAGTCGGGCGGATAGGCGTGCAGCACGCGGCGATAGGCGGTTTCATCGGTCATCGCATCGGCCCTGGCGCCAGGCGGCTTGCGAAGCGTCGTCCGGCGACGTTCAGCTTTCGGGTACTTACGGAGCAGGCGTCACGCCTGGCTCGGTGCGTGCAAAACGCCGGCGCCGCCATCGGGACGCTACTCGCTATACGGAACAGTTGACACATTCGCTAAAATGGATTGATTGGTTACCGTCGGCGCGTCGTTTGGGGGCGACTCGCCGCCAAGGCAGCCAACCGGCGCTTCCGCTTTCGCAGTCGCCAAAATTGTATCCGTCCGACTTAAATCTGGCGCTCCCTTTTGTTTGCGTCAGGCGGTCTTGGTAGGATGGAACAAGCTTGGCGGTTCGCTGCGAAGCGGCGACTGCGATAATTGACTATCAATATACGGGCTCGGGTGATCCCTCCCGCAACTCCAGAGAACTTCACAATGAAGGCCACATTCGCTCGTTCTTGGCGCAGCATCCGCGTAGGGCTTTGCGCGGCATCGGTGGTTTGCCTAGGGCTGGTCGTGCGGCCGGCGTTGGCCGATCCGGCCGGCGACGGAACGAAATCTGCTTCGGAAACCAAGCAAGGCCCCGGCGAGGCGATCGCGGCCGAAAGCGGCGGCGCTTCCAGCGGCGGCAGCTCCTCCAGCTCCAGTTCCACGTCCAAGCCGAAGTATCCGCCCCACACCGAGGTGCTCAAAGAGTTCAAGGCCGTCGACGGCCTGATCAAGCTGTACCACAAAGACAACCACGTGTTGGCGGAGTTGTCGCCGAGCCAGTTGAATCGAGATTTCATCGTCTTGATCTCGATCGCCAAAGGCATCGGCGAACGCGACACGATGCTCTTGGCCGGCATGAGCTGGAACTTCGGCGACGATTGGCTGTGGCAGTTCCGCAAAGTCGATAACAACATTCAGATCGTCCGCCGCAACGTCCGCTTCCGCGCCGCCCACGGCAGCCCGGAAGAAAAAGCCGTGAAATTGGCTTATACCGACAGCGTGCTGTTCAGCCTGCCGATTTTGACCATGGGGCCTGCGGGCGGAATCGTGGTCGACCTGTCGCCGGTCTTCATGAGCGACCTGCCGCAGATTTCGCGGATGCTGCCGGGCTTCTCCTTCGCTTCGAACAAGTCGTCGTGGGCGACGGTCAAGGGCTTCGAGCAGAACGTCGAGTTGGAAGTGGCCGCGACCTACGCGTCGAGCGGCTATCTCGAATTCGACACGGTGCCCGACAGCCGCGGCGTGACGATCAACGTGCACTACTCGCTGAGCCTGCTGCCCCAGACCGGCTACCAGCCGCGGCTGGCCGACGATCGCGTGGGCTACTTCCTGACGGCGATCAAGGATTTTTCGAAGAAGAGCGACGAAGACCGTTTCGTCCGCTACATCAACCGTTGGGACTTGCAGAAGAACGACCCCTCGGCTGAGTTCTCGACGCCCAAGAAGCCGATTACCTTCTATCTCGAAAAGACCGTACCGTTCAAGTATCGCAAGCCGATCAGCGACGGCATCCTGGAATGGAACAAGGCCTTCGAGAAGGCCGGTTTCTACAATGCCGTCCAAGTCATCCAGCAGCAGGATAGCGACGACTGGGATCCGGAAGACGTGCGCTACAACACCTTCCGCTGGATCACCGCCGGGGCCGGTTTCGCCATGGGCCCCAGCCGCGTGAACCCGATCACCGGGCAGATTCTCGACGCCGACATCATTTTCGACTCGGACTTCGTGCAATTCTGGAAGCGCGAGTACGAGACCTTCACCGCGGACGGAATCGCTGCGCTGACCGGCGGCCCGCTGGATTTGGAGAGCTACCAGCGCGAAGTCGGCAAATTGCCGGAATCGCACCGCCACAGCCTGTTCTGCCAGTGCAATTTGCACCGCGGCATGTCGCGCGAGCTGGCCTTGGGCGCGACGGTGTTTTCCGTCCGCGCGGCGGGCCCGGCCTCGGCCGCCCAGCAGGAAAAGATCGTCAACCAGGGCTTGAAGGAAGTCGTGATGCACGAAGTCGGGCACACGCTCGGGTTGCGGCACAACTTCAAGTCGAGCGGCATGCTCTCGCTGGCCGACTTGAACGATCCGGAAAAGACTCGCGAAACCGGCTTGACCGGCTCGGTGATGGACTACGCTCCGGCCAACATCGTGCCCAAGGACATGAAGCAAGGCGATTATTATTCGACCACCATCGGCCCCTACGACATGTGGGCCATCGAATATGGCTACAAGCCGCTTTCGGGCGGGACGGAAGGCGAAGTCGGCGAACTGAAGAAGATCGCTTCGCGGGCGGCCGAACCGCAATTGGCCTACTCCACCGACGAGGACACGCGCGGCATCGATCCCGATCCGCTCAGCAATCGCTTCGACCTCGGTTCGGATACGATCGAATACGCCAAGGCCCGGGCCCGGCTGGTCAGCGAACTCTGGCCGACCGTGGTGGTCAAAGTCACCGCCGACGGCGACGGATACCAGCGGGCGCGCCAGGCGTTCGGCGTGTTGCTGGACAAGTACGGCCAGGCGATGTTCGTCGCCTCGCGGCAGGTGGGCGGCATTCAAGTGAATCGCGACCACAAGGCCGATCCCAACGCCCGGCCGCCGTTCGTGGTCGTGCCGGTCGCCAAACAGCGAGAAGCCCTCAAGCTGATCGAAGAGCAAGTGCTCAGCGACAAGCCGTTCAACTTCCCGCCGGAACTTTACAACCAGTTGGCCGCCACGCGCTGGTATCACTGGGGCAGCGATATGCCGAACCGCGTCGACTACGCCATTCACGACGTGATCGGCATGTGGCAAGACCGCATCTTGGATCAACTGCTCTCGTCGCTGACGTTGGAGCGAATTTACGACGCCGAACTCAAGGTTCCGGCCGACCAGGACGCCCTGACCACCGCCGAATTGCTCTCGCACCTGACCGGGTCGGTGTTTGCCGAAGTCAGCGATCTCAAGCCGGGCGACTATACCAATCGCAAGCCGGCCATCAGCAGTCTGCGGCGCAATCTGCAACGGCGATATTTGAAGCGTCTATCGTCGATCGCCATGGGCAAGACTTCGGCCCCCGAAGACTGCCGTTCGGTGGCCAGCGCCGAGTTGACCGCTGTGGAAGGCAAGATCAAAGCTCTGCTGGCCAACGCCGACTTGAAGTTCGACTCGTACAGCCGGGCCCATCTCGAAGACACGGCGGCCACGATCCGCAAGGTGCTCGATGCCCGGCTGAACCTGGCGACCCCCTGATTTTCGTCCCCCGATCGCCTACGATCATCGGCAACCACACAAATCCGGGCGTCCTCGGCCAAGCGTGGAGGGCCGGGCCAAGAGTGGAGGGCCGGGCCAAGAATGGAGGGCCGGGCGCCCTCGCCCGGCGGATAACTTCTCGACAGCAGGAAACCAGAGCGCATGAAGCTGGTCGTTGCCATCATTCAGCCCACCAAACTCGATCCGGTCCGCGAGGCCCTGGCCAAGGTCGGCGTCACGCGGATGACCGTCTGCGACGCCCAGGGCTACGCCCGGCAACGCGGCCGCACCGAGATGTATCGCGGGCACGAGTACAAAACGAACCTGCTCCGCAAAGTGGAATTGGAAATCCTCGTCAACGACGACTTTCTCGACCGCACGATCGACACGATCCTCTCGGTTGCGCGGTCCGGCGCCGAGGGCACGATCGGCGACGGCAAAATCTTCGTGATGCCGGCCGATGCCGTGGTCCGCATGAGCGACCGCAAACGCGGGCCCGAAGGAGTCTGACGCGCCGGCGACGCCCGCTCCGACCATGTCTGCTCCGACCATGTCCGCCCTGCTGCTTACCGCCGATCTGGCCTGCTCCTCGAAAGCCGCCGGCGCCGCGGCCCGCGCCGACGTCGAACTGGCCACGGCCATGAGCGTCGCTGCCTTGTTCGAACGGCTGGCAAGCCGCCCGGCCGACCTCGTGCTGCTCGACCTGACCGCGCCGGGGCTGAATCCGGCCGAAGTCGTCGGCAAGCTCAAGGCCTTGCCGGCGCCCCCGCGCGCGGTGATTGCCTTCGGCCCCCACGTCCACGAAGCCAAGCTCGCCGCCGCCGCCGAGGCCGGCTGCGACCAGGTCCTGGCGCGCGGGGCGTTTTACGCGCAGCTCGAGCAACTGTTGAGGCAAAGTCGCCCGTAGGTCAGGCTTTCAGCCTGACAAACGTCGGGCTAAAAGTCCGACCGGCGAGCATTGCGACGAATGTCAGGCTGAGAAGCCTGACCTACGATGCCTGTCAGGCTGAGAAGCCTGACCTACAAGGCACTAGCCCGCCGCATCGGTATCCGCCGGATCATCGGCGCCGGCGGGCGGTTCTCCCGGCTCTTCTGCAGCGACCGTCGGCACGCCGGCTGCGTCGGTCTCCAGCGGCGGCAGACCGTAGGCCGGCGTCGGGCTGTCGAAGCGGATGTCGTCGATCTCCGTGCCGTCATCGTCGCGGCGCAGCAGCAAATAGATGGCCGTCGACGCCGTCCAGAAATAGCTATAGGCGAAGCCCAACGCCACGAGCCGCACGCAGCCTTCCCAAAAGCCGATCAGCTTCAAGCCCCAGATGCCCAGCGTGCCGGGACGTTCTTCGCCGGGTTCAAGCAGCAACACCGCGAACCGGTCTTGGCCGGCGCCCCAGTTCATGGCCCACTTGGGCAGATAGACGACCCATTCGGCGAAGTAGTAGACGAAATACCAACCCAGCCCCCCCACGACCGAAACCACGATGGCATAGAACAAGTAGTGCAGCGGGCGATGGAAGACGTACGACCAGGCGCGGCTCAAGGCGTCGAAGCTGTCAGTGCCTTCGGCGCTGATCGTGGGCCACATCAGCGGCCAGCCGAACAACAGCGCCAACAGCAACAAGGTCATCAGAAACCCCGCCAACAGCGCCAGCGGCCACAGCACGCCGGCCAACAGCACGCCGATGTCGAGCCGCATCAACAGCCCCAGCACCCAGACCGGAAAGGCGGCCATCGCCACGCCCAACAGCGGCAACAACGGCGAGAAGAAATAGCTGCCCCACTTGCTCCGCGCGTAGCTCAACGCCGACCGCACCCCGATGCTTTCTTCGCGCGCCAAGGCCAGCGCCGCGCGCCGCGTGATCGCGCCGCCGAACAGCGCCCAGACCGCCGCCGCCCACAAGCAGACCAAAAGCAGAAAGGCCAGGCCCGTGAAGGTCAGCCCTTCGTGGAACATACTCATGAAGGGCGCCCGCAATTGGCGCCAGGGGCCGATGAACGGATTCGTCGGGAAGCGGCCCAAACGCGGCGGGCCTTGCTCCCACGCCTCGGGCACAGCCGCCCCGATGTTCGGCGGACCCAGCACCGGGTTGCGATCGGCCCAAGGGCAGCTTTGATAGGCGCCGATCCAATCGGCCAGCGGCGTTTCTTCCGTGCCGCCGAACGCCTTGGCCAGCGCCCACCAGCCGAAGATCGTGACCAGCACGCCCGCCGAACCGAGCGCCAATTGCCAGCCCAAGGCCACCCGGAACGAGCGCAGCAACAGCAGCCAGGGAAAGACTTCCTGCCACACGATCTCTCGCACGCTGCCGCGGGTCTCGGGCATCTCGAACTCCGGAAGAAGCAATTCCGTTTTCAGCTTAACGAGCAGGCATTATAGACCGCCGGCAGGCCTTCGCAAGGAAGGCCCGCCGCTGAGCGTCAGCCGCTCGGTTGCTGTTTCATCTCCTCGATGCGCCGGTTCAACTCTTCGTGCGAGACGTCCTCGACGTGCGTGGCCACCGTCCAACTGTGGCCGAACGGATCGGCCAGCATGACCGGAAACGTTCGTCGAGAGGCGTCGCGGCGAGCGCCCGTTACGCTTCCTCGAAGAACTCTTCGTCGTCATCCCGCCTCTCGACGGGCATACTGTACTCCTCGCCGAGCCAGCGCCGCAAGTCGATGCGGCGGCAGCGGTCGCTGCAAAAGGGCAGGGCGCTCGATTGGCTCGACTCGAAGCGCTTTTCGCAGATCGGACAACGGACGATGGACATGCTTCGGCGGCGTCAATCGCCCTTCGATTTCGATTTCTTCTCGCTCTTGGCGGCGCTGCCGCCGCTCGACTTGCTCTCCGAAGATTTCGACTCGCTCGATTTCGTCTCGGATTTGCCTTCGGCCGGCTTCGACTCGCTCGATTTGCTGTCGGCCTCGGCCCGCTTCTTGTAAGAATCGCTGCGATAGTCGGTCTGGTAGAAGCCCGAGCCCTTGAACACGATCGCCGCGCCGGCGCCGAAGAGGCGGCGGAGCTTTTTCTTGCCGCACTCGGGGCACTTCTTTTCCGGTTCGGCGGTGATCGATTGAAAGAGTTCGAATTTATGATCGCACGCGTCGCAAACGTAATCGTAGGTTGGCATGGGGGTTCGTGTTCCTCTAGTTCGCCGCCGCGCCGGTCGTCGGCGCGGTCGAGACAATCACCTGGCTGGGCCGCAGCACCCGGTCGTGAACCTGGTAGCCATCTTGCGCCACGAGCAACACGGTGCCCGGCGGATGTTCGGCGTTTTCTTGTTGCATAATCGCCTGGTGCAGGTGCGGATCGAATTGTTTGTGCAACGCGTCGATGCGCGTGCAGTGGTAGCGGCCCAGCACGCCTTCCAACTGTTGGGCGACCATCTTCACGCCTTCGACCAGGCTGCCCGCTTCGGAATTCTTTTCCGCCGCCTGAATCGCCCGGCCCACGTTGTCCAACACCGGCAGCAAATCGCCCAGCAAGGGCAGCGTCGCGTAGCGCCGCTCCTCTTCCAACTCGCGGCGGGCCCGCTTGCGGTAATTGTCGAGTTCCGCCTGCGCCCGCAGCAAGCGGTCGCGGGCTTCGTCCAAATCGCGCCGCGCCTGTTCGCCTTCGTCGACCTCGGTGGCGGCCGCGTTGGCTTGCTGCGCCGACTCGCCGAGCGCCGCATCGGCCGCCGCCGCTCGTTCGTCGGCTCGCTGTTCGTCGTTATCGATTGGCTCGCTCATCGTTTTTGAGTTCCACGTTTCCAGCCGCGTAGGTTATGCTTCAGCATAACTCCGTATCAACGAGAGCATGACTCCGCGTAAACGAGGCGTGTTATGCTGAAGCATAACCTACATCTACTTGGAAACGTGGAACTCACTCCCCTGCGGGTGTCGTTTCGTCCGGAATGAAATAGTCCTTCAACTTCTCGAAAAAGCTCTTGCGATGGGCGCTGACGTTCGCTTGCTCTTCGTCGGCCAACTCGCGGAGCAACTCTTCCTGACGCTTGGTCAGCGACTTGGGCACCTCCAGCTGGATCTGCACCAGCAGGTCGCCCTTGCCGCGGCGGTGCAGGTCGGGCATGCCGCGGCCGCGCAGCTTGAATACTTCGCCGGGCTGCGTGCCGGCGGGGATCGGCAATTCGTCGCGACCTTCGAGCGTCGGCACTTCGAGCGTGGCGCCCAGCGAGGCCTGAGAGTAAGTCACCGGAATCTGGCACACCAGGTGCCGGCCATCGCGATGAAACAGCGCGTGTTCCTTGACCGTCACGAAGCAGTAGCAATCGCCGGGCGGGCCGCCGTCGGGGCTTTGATTGCCTTCGCCCGTCAGCCGCAGCCGCATTTCGTTGTCGACGCCCGCGGGGATTTTCACCTCGCGCTCGATGCGGCGTTTCACCAGCCCGTCGCCGCCGCAACTTGGGCAGAGATCTTTGATCACGTTGCCGGCGCCGTGGCACGAAGGGCACGTCGTCTGCACGCGAAAGATGCCGGTGGCCTGCACCACTTGCCCCGCGCCGCCGCAGTAGCGGCACCTTTCGGGCGAACTGCCGGGCCTGGCGCCCGAGCCTTGGCAATCGGAGCAGCGTTCGAGCCGGTCGTAGCGCACCTGCTTGGCCGCGCCGCGCGCGGCTTCGATCAAATCGAGCGTCACGTCGGCCCGCACGTCGCCGCCGCGCCGCGCTCGGCGGCCCCGGCCGCGCCCGCCTCGGCCGCCGCCGAAGATGTCGCCGAACACGCCTTCGCCGAAGATATCGCCGAAGGCCTCGAACACGTCGTTGATGTCGGTGAAGTGCGGCGAGCCGCCTCCCGGTCCGTCGACGCCGGCATGGCCGTAGCGATCGTAGCGAGCCCGTTTCTCCGGGTCGTTCAGGACCTCGAACGCCTCGGCGCACTCCTTGAAACGTTGCACCGCTTCGTCATCGCCCGGGTTTTTGTCCGGGTGAAACTTGATCGCCAGTTTGCGATAGGCGGCGGCAAGCTCCGTGTCCGAGGCGCTGCGCTGGACCTCCAGTACCTCGTAGTAATCGCGTTTGCCTGCCATAGTCGCCATGGGCGTCGGAAAGTTATCTCTAACTGAAGAATTATACGCCGCGGTGTAGGCGCCCGACGTAGGTTATCCTTCAGCAAAACGATTATGGTTCAGGGCCTTATGCTGAAGCATAACCTACGCGGGGCACGCAGCGCCGCAAACGGGCCACCCCGAACACCGGGAGTGGCCCGTCGACGTTTTCGCGGAACGTTTGCCGAAGGGCCTAGCGGACGCTGCCTTCGACGCGGTTCTTCTTCAGGTCGTCCTTGTCGAGGTTGGTGACCAGCGCCTCGGTCGTCAACATCAAGGCAGAAATACTGGCCGCGTTGCTCAAGGCGCTGCGCACGACCTTCAGCGGGTCGATGATGCCGGCCTTGAACATATCGACGTACTCGCCCTTGTTGGCGTTGTAACCGACGTTCGTCGCCTTGCGGCTGACTTCGTCGGCCACCACCGAGCCGTCGATGCCGCAGTTGTCGGCGATCTGCTTCATCGGGGCCGAGAGGCAGTGCAGGATGATGTCGACGCCGATCTTCTCGTCGCCCTTGGCGCTCGAACGGGCCTTCTCGACCGCCTCGCGGCAGCGGAGCAAGGCCACGCCGCCGCCCGGCAGAATGCCTTCTTCGACCGCGGCGCGAGTGGCGTGCAGCGCGTCTTCGACGCGGGCCTTTTTCTGCTTCATGTCCGACTCGCTGCTGGCGCCGACCGAAATGATCGCCACGCCACCGGTCAGCTTGGCCAGCCGTTCCTGGAACTTCTCGCGGTCGTATTGACTCTCGGTGGCCTCGATCTGGTTGCGAATCTGCTGAATGCGGGCCTGGATGTCGGCCGTCTTGCCGGCGCCTTGCACGATCGTCGTGTCGTTCTTGTCGACGGTGATCTGCTTGGCGCGGCCCAGGTGGCCGAGCGTCAGGTTTTCGAGCTTCAAGCCCAGGTCTTCGCTGATCAGCGTGCCGCCGGTCAGCACGGCGAGATCGCCCAGCATCGCCTTGCGGCGATCGCCGAAGCCCGGCGCCTTGACGGCGCAGATGTTGAGCACGCCGCGGAGCTTGTTCACGACCAGCGTAGTCAGCGCCTCGCCCTCGACGTCCTCGGCGATGATCAACAGCGGCTTGCCCGACTGACTGGTCTTTTCCAACAGCGGGATCAGGTCGCGCAGGTTGCCGACCTTCTTTTCGTGGATCAGGATGTAGGCATCGTCCAGCACGCAGTCCATCTCGGCCGGGCGGTTGATGAAGTAGGGCGAGATGTACCCCTTGTCGAACTGCATGCCTTCGACCAGTTCCAGCGTGGTCTCGGTGGCCTTGCCTTCTTCGACGGTGATCACGCCGTCTTTGCCGACCTTTTCCATTGCGTTGGCCAGCAGATTGCCGATCTCGGCGTCGTTGTTGGCGCTGATAGCGCCGACCTGAGCGATCTCTTCCTTGCTCGAGACCGGCTTGCCGAGGCTCTTGAGGTGCTCGATCGCCGCTTCGACGGCTTTCTCGATGCCGCGGCGGACGGCCATCGGGTTGCTGCCGGCCGCAATGTTGCGGGCGCCTTCCTTGAAGATCGCCCGGGCCAGCACGGTCGCGGTGGTGGTGCCGTCGCCGGCGATGTCCGAGGTCTTCGAGGCCACTTCGTTGACGAGCTTGGCGCCCATGTTCTCGAAGCGGTCCTCCAGTTCGACCTCTTTGCTGACAGTCACGCCGTCTTTGGTGACGGTCGGCCCGCCGAACGATTTATCGATGATCACGTTGCGACCGGTCGGGCCCATCGTAATGGCGACGGCATCGGCCAGCTTCTCCACGCCCTTGAGCATCTTGGCCCGTGCGTGGTCCTCGAAAAGAAGTTGTTTAGCCACGATTGAAGGTTCCTTATCTCAATATTTCGAATGCCAGGTGCAGTTTTGTTTCCGACGTCTCGTTACCCCAGTCGCGTTACCCCAGAGAAGCTAGCCACAGAGGACACAGAGAACACGGAGAAGGCGATTTGATTTTTACGATCTTGATAGATGTTGATGCCATGCCTCTCCGCCATCGACGCCTTAAAGGCTTCGAAGGTCTGTCTGTTCCTTCCTCTGCCTCTGTGCTCTCCGTGAACTCTGTGGCTAGTCCGGTCTCTTGTTCTCCGTGCCTCCGTGGTGCAATTCCCCCAGGGCGCGACTAACCGACGACCTTGGCCAGAATGTCGCTTTCGCGGAGGATTTTGACGTCCTTGCCGTTGACCTCGATCTCCGTGCCCGAGTACTTGCCGTAGATCACTTCGTCGCCGACCGCGACCGACAGCGCGCCGCGTTCGCCGCTGTCCATCAACTTGCCGGGGCCGACCGAGACGACCTTGCCGCGCTGCGGCTTTTCCTTGGCGGTATCCGGCAGCACGATGCCGCCGGCGGTGGTCTGTTCGGCTTCCTTGGGTTCAACCACGACGCGATCGTCCAACGGACGCAACTTGATGTCTTTCATCGATCTATCTCCGGAATTGATTTTCGATTTTGGATTTTTGATTGGGACGTTGGATTCCAGATCTCGCATTTTGGAATTTCAGGCAATCGAAAATCCAAAATCGAGAATCCAAAATCCTCCGCGGACTACATTCCCATGCCGCCCATGCCCATGCCACCCATGTCCATGCCGCCCATGCCGCCCATTCCACCCATGCCGTGGTCGTGGCCGCCGTGATGGTCGCCTTCTTCTTCCTCCTTGGGAATCTCGGTGACGAGCGATTCGGTGGTCAATAGCAGCGAGGCCACGCTGGCGGCGTTTTGCAACGCGGTCCGCACGACCTTGGCCGGGTCGATGATGCCGGCCGCGACCAGATCGCCGTAGTTGTCCTTGTCGGCGTCGTAGCCTTCGTTTTTGTTCTTGAGCTGACGCACGCGATTGACGACCACCGCGCCGTCGACGCCCGCATTGTCGGCGATCGCACGCAGCGGATAGTCGAGCACGTTGCGCACGATCCGCACGCCGAGTTCTTCATCGCCGGTGAGCGCGAGCTTTTCGAGCGCCTTTTCGCTGCGAATCAGCGCCACGCCGCCGCCGGGGACGATGCCCTCTTCGAGCGCCGCCTGGGTGGCCGCCTTGGCGTCTTCGATCAGCGCCTTGCGCTCTTTCATTTCGGTCTCGGTCGCGGCGCCCACGTTGATCTGGGCCACGCCGCCGGCCAGCTTGGCCAGCCGCTCTTGCAGCTTCTCGCGGTCGTACTCGCTGTCGGTGCCTTCGATCTCGCGGCGAATCTGCTCGGCTCGGCCTTCGATCTCGACCTTCTTGCCGGCGCCATCGACGATCGTCGTGTTCTCGGCGGTGATCAGCACCTTGCGAGCCCGGCCGAGGTCGGTGAGCTTGACCGAGTCGAGCTGAATGCCCAGATCCTTGAAGATCGCCGTGCCGGCGGTGAGCACCGCCAGGTCGCCGAGGATGGCCTTGCGGCGATCGCCGTAGCCGGGGGCCTTGACCGCGGCCACATTCAGAATGCCGCGCATCTTGTTGACCACCAAGGTGGCCAGGGCTTCGCCCTCGACGTCTTCGGCGATAATCAACAGCGGCTTGCCCGACTTGCTGACCGCTTCGAGAATCGGCACCAAGTTCTTGGCGTTGGAGATTTTCTCTTCATAGATCAGAATCTGGCAGTGTTCGAGTTCGACGGTCTGCTCGTCCTGATTGGTGACGAAGTGCGGCGAGAGGTAGCCGCGATCGAACTGCATGCCTTCGACCACCTCGACGGTGGTTTCGGCCTGGCGGCCTTCTTCGATCGTGATCACGCCGTCTTTGCCGACCTTCAAAAAGGCCTCGGCCAGCACGTCGCCGACCGTCGGATCGTTGTTGCCGGCGATCGTAGCGATTTGCTTCAGTTCGGTCTTGTTCTTCTCGTTGATCGGCGTGGCTAGCTTGCGGATCGCCTCGACGACCGCGTCGGTCGCCTTGCCGATGCCGCGTGAGAGAGCCATCGGGTCGGCGCCGGCGGCAATCATCTTCAGGCCTTCGCGGAAGATGGCTTCGGCCAACACGGTGGCCGTGGTGGTGCCGTCGCCGGCGACGTCGTTGGTCTTGCTGGCGGCCTCCTTGATCAACTGGGCGCCGAGATTTTCGAAGGCGTCTTCCAGTTCGATGTCTTCGGCGACCGTCACGCCGTCCTTGGTCACTTTGGGCGAACCCCAGCCTTTGTCGAGCACCGCGTTGCGGCCGCGCGGGCCCAACGTGCTGCGGACGGCCCGGGCCAACTTGCTGGCGCCGGCCAAAAGCGGCTGCCGCGCCTCGTCATCAAACACCATCTGCTTTGCCACAGTGGTTTCCTCCTGTTGCTGGCGAAAAGAATGCCTTGGTTGTCGCGCCCGGGCTGGTTCGCTTCGCCTCCCCCGGCTTTCTCGGCCGGTTGGCAGTGCGTCGAACTTCCCGGGCAGTGTTGGAATGCGGTGATATGCCCAATTCGGCGGCAGCGGCACCCAATTTTGGCAGCCGCCCGCCTTTAAACCGCCCCTTAAAGCACAAGGCATGCCAAGCGCCGAGTCCATGTCATAACGACTGTTTGTATAACCAGTTGCGATAAAATGCGATAGCGCACTTCTGATTTGCCGCTTTGCAAATCGCCCTGCCAAGTTGGCAGTCGGGCTTTCGGTGATCGGGGACAGGCGACAGGCGACAGGGGGCGGCTGGGGCAGAACCGAACGATCCCCGCAAACGGCGCGCAACGGGCGATAACATTGCATGGCAACCAGTCGCGTTCAATACCGTGCCAGCCGGCGGAGGCCATGACTGATCGTCGCCCCCGGCGGGCGTGTGCCCGTCGGCGATTGCCGCGGTTCGCTGTGGATCCAGCTCTACAGAAGGGGCTGAGCGACGAATTCTTCGCAAAAGCACGTGTCTCAAGGCCTCTTGGGCCCGCACAATGCGACTGCCGGTATAAATTGCATGGGTAGAAATCATTCTGAGAGCGAGGAACGGCCGATCCCGAGCGTCGTTCCCACCCAAGCAAACCGCGGAAATGCCATGCTACGGTTGAGCCGGTTGGGGCTGTTTGCCGTCGCGGCGCTGGCGATGCCGCAGCGAAGCATTGTCGAGATCGCCGAGCTTGCTGCGGCGGAGAAGCCGATGGAGAAAAGCTACCGAGGCCCGCTTGCCGAACTGACGCCCGAGCAGGTGCGGCTGCGTGACTTGCTCGAAGCCGACGTGGAACATCTGGCCGGCAAGATCGGCGAGCGGAATCTCGTCCGCTATCCGCAGTTGCTGGCCGCCGGCGATTTTATCGAAAAGTCGTTCGCGAAAGCCGGCTATGCCGTCGCCCGGCAAGGTTATGACGTGCGGGGGCGGAATTGCGACAATCTCGAAGTCGAACTGACCGGCGGAAAATCGGCCGACGAGATCGTGATCGTCGGGGCGCATTACGATTCGGTGGAAGGCTCGCCCGGCGCCAACGACAACGGTACAGGCGTCGCCGGGTTGCTCGCCCTGGCTCGGCGATTCGCCGGCCGCAAGCCCGAGCGGACGCTGCGGTTCGTGGCCTTCGTCAACGAAGAGCCGCCTGACTTTCAAAGCGAGACGATGGGCAGCGTGGTCTACGCCCGCCGCTGTCGCGAGCGAAACGAAGAGATCGTCGCGGTCGTCGCCCTGGAAACGATGGGCTACTACAGCGACGAGGCCGACAGCCAGCACTATCCGCTGCTGTTGAGCCTGCTCTACCCGTCGACGGGCGACTTCATCGGCTTCGTGTCGGACGTTCGCTCGCGCCCGTTGCTCGACGAGTTCACCACGTCGTTTCGCCGGCACGCGAAATTCCCCAGCGAAAAAGGGGCCATGCCGACCGGCATTCCGGGCGTCGGCTGGTCGGATCAGTGGTCGTTCTGGCAGGAAGGCTATCCGGGGCTCATGGTTACCGACACCGCGCCGTACCGTTATCCTTATTACCACGAAGGCGAAGACACGCCCGACAAGATCGACTACGACCGGTTGGCTCGCGTCGTCGACGGGCTGACCGGCGCGGTGGGCGATCTGGCGAGGATGTCGCCGCCGTCGCCAGAATCGCCGAACAAGTAGCTTTCAACGACTCGCGTTTTGGGCCTTGCCGACCTCGCGGTGGGCCCTCAGATACTCTGCAATCTCCTCGTGGACTGCAGTGGTCTGGGAGATGACTAGCGCGGCTGAGTTGGTGAACGACTGAATCGCACCCGGCCCGCCGACTGTGTCCCACGACGTCGGCTCAATACTGGTGGTGATGTTTTCGATGAGCGATTGGAAGTCGAGGCCGGGGCGGTTGGCGGGCGCATTGGGCGGCCGGACTACGAGGTCGAAGACCGGATAGACCTTGACGGCGAGCATGTTTTCCGCCTCGGTTTTCGTCGTAATCAATAACACCTCGTGGCGGATCACGTAGGTCAGGTCCCGCTCGTCCAGCAGCAGTTCGAGCGCCGTCTCGTAGCTCAGCCCTGTGGCCGAGTATGTGACCGGCGTGTCCAAACCGACGCTCTCGTCGGCGAGCGCCTTGTAGTCGATCGAGATCTGTACCTCGCGCCGCTCGGCAAGCCAGTTCAAGGCATCGATCAACGGGATTTGGGGGAATTCGAGGTCGCATTTTTCCCGCAGAGCTTCCTCAATGCGGGCTTCCGGGCCGCACGGGCGAGGTTCGGCCTGGCAAGGCCAGTTGTCGGTCTTTGCCAGCCGCAGGCGCACGGTCGCACGATCGGGCAGCAGCGCGGCGCTCCACGGACCCCAGAACCCGCCAAAATTCATGGGAACGCAGTCGGGCAACAACTCGGCCATCAGCCTGGCCACGCGGTGCTGGACCTGTTCGGTGTGCCGCACCACGACTGCTTCGCCGACGGCGCGGATCATCCCTTCACCGTGCGGTTCCCAGCTCTGCGGCTCGATGATCTGCGGAACTAGCTTGACGATCTCCTGAGCAATCGATTCCAACTTTTCGTCCTTGGGATAAGCAAGAATCTTTTTTTCGGCGCCGCCCGCGGTCGATTGTCGCTCCTCGCCGGGCTCAGACTTCTTGGCCTCGTTGTCGGCCTCCGCCCCTTGAGCGGGCGGCGCCTGCTTGGCCGGATCGCCTTGGGCGACGGGCGGCTCAGACGTTCCCTGCTTTTTGTCGCCGGCTTGTGCATCGCGCGGCGGCGCCGCATCGCCGACGATCGGCGTCGACGGGCGCCATCCGATTCCCGGTCCTTGCGTCCCGCGCATCAAACGGAAGGCGCGGACTTTGTGCCGCCTCTTCTGTACAGTCGCCTCCGTCTGCGCCGTCGGCTCAACGGGCTTCGCAGCCGCCAATTGCTGATCGCGCACGCGGCGCAGGGCCGCGAGCAATACGACGATCTCTTCGTGAATCTCGTCGGTCTGCGAGACGGCGATGGACTGGGAGTGCGGGTTACCGGTGATCGATCCCGGTCCGCCGACCTGGTCCCAACTGGTTGCTGCAATGGTGGTCGTGATCAACTCGATCAGCCCAGAAAAATCGCCCGCCTCGTCGAGGCCGTCTAGTCCTCCTCCTCGAAGTTGTCGCTGAAAAATCGCGTGGGGGAGCAAGTCGGACGAGCTGGGCGAATCGTCCGCCCCGTCGCTTGCAGGCGGCGCCGGACGAAAGTCGCTGTCGAGCGTGACCAGATCCTGCACCGGATAGACCTTGAGGCTCAGCTTGTTCTCCGCTTCAGTGGCGCTCGTGATCAGGAGGTAGCCGTCGCCCATGACGTAGGTTAAGTCGAGTTGCTGCAGCATCAGCCGTAACGCCGACCGCAGGCGGATGTTCTTCAGAGTTTGCGTGACGGGCGCGTCCGTGTCGACCTTCGCGTCGCCGAGCGCCTTGCTATCAAGTAGAATCTGCAGATCGTGCTTCTGCTTGATGGAGTCGATCACTTCGCCGAGCGGCCGTTCTCGGAAGTCGAATTCGGTCGGCTGATCGAGCGCGGCAAGAATGCGTGCTTGGGCGGCGCTGGGCAGCGGCCGGGCGGAAGTCTCTTGTTCGGCCGCGGGCATGGCGCCCGCGAAGAAAACACACACGCCTGCGCTGAGTGCGAAGGGCGCCAGGAAACGCGACATGGCGATGCTCCTTTTCTCTGTTCGACCGGATGCACGAAACGTGCTAGAGATGGGCCGCCCGGCGGTTGCCTCAAAAAGCCGGGCGACCGACGCTTGCGAGCTTACCACCGCCGCCGGGGCTGTGCAAGCAGCGGCGGCGGCCGCAACGAGGTCGCAGAATACTTTGAGCGCGCAATAAGCCGCCCCACGGCCAACGCATTTCTCATTCTCGCCCGCGCGCATTGACAACCTGACCCGGAACGGTTTTCAGCGCTGCCGCAGATATCAGGCAAGTTTTTGTTGCTTAACGCGGCACGACTGGTATATTCACGGCGAGAGCGGCGCCCTGGCATCTCATTAGCCGCTTTACCGGAACCGTAAAACCCAGGAGTACGTTCTTCGCCGCGAGAGGCCGTTCCTGCTGGCGGCTTTTGTCTTGCCCGTCTGTTTTTCGGAACGAAGTCTGTGCTGTGGGCGGGGAGTCGTCGCTCCGCAGAGGAGGCGACCATGTGGCAGTCTGTACGCGCGTCACTCTATCGGGCTAGGAATTTGGGCGCATCGCGATTGGGCAATGGCATCAGAGGGGGCTGTCTCAGACTGGGTGGCACAGCGTTCGTCTTGCTGATCGCGGCCGGTTTTTCCCTGGCCGACGATGCAAGCAGCGACGACGAGCCGAGCTCAGCGGAACAGATCACGGCCGGTCACGAATTGTTCGTGCGGGAATGGAAGGTTGAAGACCGGCGTTCGGTTTCGGGCGATGGGCTGGGACCAGTGTATAACGCGGCTTCGTGCGTCAAATGCCATCGGCTCGGCGGAATGGGCGGGGCCGGAGCCAACGAACACAACGTCGATCTACTCACCCTCAATGTGCCGCGCAACGTCGCCGTGACCGGTGGCGATCTCAGGCAACGAGTCGCCGCATTTCATCCGGCATTGGCGATCTCGCAACTCTCCGCCACCACGGTCTTGCACCGCTTTTCGCCCGATCCGAACTACGACGCTTGGCGCGGGCGATTTCTCTCCGCGAGCCGGCAGGCACAGTTGCCCTTAGCTCGAATCGTGGCTTTCACCACGGGGGCGAACAAACATCCGCTCAAAGGGATGAACCCCGTCCAGCGACTGGATGGTATGGCGTATCAGCATTCGCAACGCAACACGCCGGCGCTGTTTGGCGCCGGGATGATCGATTCGCTGCCGGACTCGGTATTCGTCGAACTGCAGAAACGACAATCGTCGAAGACCGGCGGCGTGAGCGGACGCGCGCCGCGCGCAGCAAACGGCAAAGTCGGCCGGTTTGGCTGGCGGGGGCAGACCGAGAACCTTCACGAGTTCGTTCTCGGCGCCTGCGCGGTCGAGCTTGGGCTGGAAGCGCCAGGCCGTCCTCAGCCGATCGACCCGCTCCAAGTGGGTTTCGATCGGCCTCTTTTACTAGGCCGCCACGGTTTGGACATCAGCGACGAGCAGTGCAAATCGCTTACTCACTTCGTGGCGCACTTGCCGGCGCCGCGACAATTAACGCCGACCGATGATCTCGAGGCCCAAACGGTCGCGAGGGGCGAGAGGCGGTTCGAGAAGATCGGCTGTGCGGATTGTCACGTGCGGCAAGTCGCTCACGTCACCGGCATCTACAGCGATCTGTTGCTGCACGACCTGGGGGAAGGTCTGGAAGACCCAGTGCCCGCCAGTCCGGCGCAGGGGTCGACGGGCTCGGCCAGTTACTATGGGGGCGCGGACTCGCTGCTTGTCAAGGCTTCGCCCGAGGAACGCCGCGAGTGGCGCACGCCGCCGCTGTGGGGTGTAAGCGATAGTGCGCCTTACCTGCACGACGGCCGCGCTCGAACGTTCGCCGAGGCGATCGCCTGGCACGGCGGCGAGGCCGCCAAGAGTGCGCAAGATTTCCGCCGGCTCGAGGTGGACGAGCAGGAAGAAGTCCTCGCCTTTCTCAAGTGCCTCGCGGCGCCGACGCCCGAGTCATTAGCACTAGAGAAGATCGCGTTCGTCGGCGACCAGTGACATCGACGGGCTGACCGGCGCCGTGGCCGACTTGGTGCGTATTTCGCTAGATGCGCCGAAGAGGTAGGGCGGCCATTGCCCACTAAAAGCGGCTATACTTTGCCCGGTTAGGAATGAGACGTGCGTTGGTCGTGGGGCGGCCTTCCTCACCCGTCGGCCATTGACGGCCTGGAAGGCCGCCCCACAGCACGTCCGGTCCCGCCGTCCGCGCGATGCTGGCCCCCGTCGGCCATTGACACAAGCCTTGACACGCGCCGCCATGAAGTGCCGGTGGCCTCTTCTCTGTTCGATTCCTTCATTTGGCAATCTCGCTCGGTGCGCCGAGGTCCTGCTACGTCGCGCAGTGCGAGGAGCCAATGGACCAGAGAAGAGGCCACCGGTACTCGATCCACACGCATGGTTGACGCAAGGCTTAGACCTGGATGATTCCATTTTCGACTGAACCAAAACACGATGAAGTTCAAGCACAAGCCGAAAGGCGTGCCCTCATCGTTTGAGGTTGCACGCTGCGACCGCCGTTCGCAGGCCCTCTTTGCGATGTGCTAAGTCCAAACGCCGCCTAATGATTTGATTTGACAAAAAAAGATTTGACTCATCAAAATTATTTTGCTAACCTAGCGTCCCGGATGAGTTTTGATATTTGGCTGCAGCTCAACAGGAATTAAATGAGAGAGCTTGATCGCAATCGCTCGGGATTCACGCTGGTCGAATTGCTCGTGGTCATCGCCATCATCGGAATGCTCGTTGGCCTGCTCTTGCCCGCCGTGCAGGCAGCCCGCGAAGCGGCGCGCCGCAGCCAGTGCGCCAATAACTTCAAGCAGATCGGCCTGGGCTTCCACCATTTTCACGACATCCACAAGGCATTCCCGCAAGCGTATAAGCTGTTGTCGAGTCCGGATCCGACGGCGCCGCCTGGCACGGGCGAGTATGGGGCGGGGGCGTTTGTCATGATCCTTCCTTACATCGAGCAGACGCAAACCGTCCAAGGAATTGACGTCACCAGGGCGGCGCTCAGCAGCGTCAATATGCCGCCCAACAACATTGCCTACTCGATGACGATTCCGATCTTTCTGTGTCCGTCGTCGCCTGGCCCGCCAACCATCGTTTATTCCGCCGAACTGGCCAACAGTTTCAATAACTTCGGGATTTCCGTCACGCCTGCGCCGGGGCTGATCTTCGGCCGAACGGACTACTGCCCCGACGCTGGAATGATGGCCGCGTTGCCGGGCATCAGCATCAATGCCGGAGCTTCGATCATTTGCCAGCCTCCCGACGGCCCGGTGCGGTTCGGCGACGTTACCGATGGCACGTCGAATACGTTCATGGTCGTCGAGGACGGCGGCCGGCCAGGGTGGTACGGGTACAAGGGAGCCGCAAAGGAACCGGACATTGGCGCGTACCAGCCAGTCATGGGCAGCTATCTCGGCGGCGCCAATGGCCCGGCGCCGCAAGGCGGCGGCGCCTGGGCCGACCCCTTGAACTACAACGCCACCAACGGCGCCGATCCCTCCGGGACGGCAATCGCCGCAGGCGGCGGTTTCATGGGAATTCCGTTGGCGCCGTGGTCGTGCGCCACGGGATGCAGCAACGACAGTGAAATATTCGCCTTCCACCCGGGAGGCGGCAGTATCCTGTTCGGCGACGGTTCCGTGCGCTTTGTCAGAGACGGACTGAGCATGAGCCTGGTTCAGGCATTGCTCAGTCGCGCCGGCGGGGAGGCGATTACGTTCGAATACTGACGAGCGCTGATTCGGCGTTTTATCCGACCGATCGATCCGCATTCGAGAGGAGACTTCTGCAATTGGAAAAGGCCATTCATTGCGCGGCAATGTTGCTGGCGTTGACTTGCGCATCTTGCCGCGCCAAGACGAACAACATCTTCCCAGTCACGGGCAAGGTGACCTACAACGGCGCCCCGGCGGCGGGCGCGGCCATTTTCTTCTATAGGAAAGGCGCTGGCCTGGAAGAGCACATGGTCATGGGCGTCATTCAGAATGACGGTTCGTTCGAACTGGTCTGTGGGCCGTTGGGTAAAGGCGCGCCGCCCGGCGAATACGATGTCCTCGTCGAGTGGCGGCCTGTTGTCGCCCAAAGGAACGGCAACCCGCAGCGCGGCCCGGATCAACTGAAGGGCCGTTACTCCGACCGCAGTCGCCCCTTGTTGCACGCGACCGTCGAAGCAAGAGCCAACGACCTGCCCCCATTCGATCTCACGGACTGATTTGGCCACGGCGGCGGGGCGAGGTTCCACGTGCTCGATCGGACCAGTGCGAAACCCAGGCGCCCAGGTTCTTGCCCAGAGGCAGTAATGTAGGGTAGGGTGGGCACTGCCACGCCGTCAGCGGAGTTGGCATGCCGAATGATTCATCGTCGGCAGTCGGGGCCCTAATCACGGAGACCATTGCCCGATGCACGTTCGTAACGCATGGTGGGCACAGCCCACCCTACAATTCTTGTTGTTTTTGCCGACGCTCGCTGCGGCGGCCGAGGCGCCATCGAAACCGAATCTCGTGTTCCTGCTGGCCGACCAATGGCGGGCCGATGCGTTGGGCTATGCGGGCGACCCGAACGTCAAAACGCCAAACCTCGATCGCCTGGCGGGCGAAAGCGCCAACTTCGTGCGGGCCGTTTCGAACTGCCCGGTCTGCTGCCCGTTTCGCGGCTCGCTGATGACGGGCCAAAGGCCGCTGACGCACGGCGTATTTCTGAACGACGTGGCGCTGCCGGCTGAAGCGACGACGATCGCCGAGGTGCTGGTGGATTCCGGCTATCGAACCGGCTATATCGGCAAGTGGCATCTCGACGGCCGCGGCCGGCTGAGCTTCACGCCGCCCGATCGCCGGCAAGGCTTTCAATATTGGAAGGCCGTCGAGTGTACGCACGACTACAATAATTCGTTTTTCTATGCCGACGCTCCGCAGCGGCAAACCTGGCGGGGCTACGACTCGATCGCCCAGACTCGCGACGCCGAAGAGTACATTCGGCATCAGGCCGAGCGCGGCCAGCCGTTCGCCTTGTTCCTGTCGTGGGGCACGCCGCACAACCCTTATGAAACGGCGCCCGAAAAATACCGCGAGATGTATCGCCCGGAAGACATCACGCTGCGGCCGAACGTGCCCGACCAGCTCAAGATTCCCGCCCGCCGCGAATTGGCCGGCTACTACGCCCACTGCACGGCGCTTGACGATTGCGTGGGCGAATTGTGGGAAACTTTGAAGGCCGCCGGCATCGAGGAAAATACGATCGTGGTCTTCACCGCCGACCACGGCGACATGCTCTACTCGCAAGGCCAGGTCCGCAAGCAGAAACCGTGGGACGAGTCGATTCGCGTGCCGATGCTGTTCCACTGGCCCATGGGCATCGGTCGCGAAGGCCGGCGGCTCGACGCGGCCCTCAACACCGAGGACCTGATGCCGACGTTGTTGGGCATGATCGGGGCGCCGATCCCCAAGCAGGTCGAGGGCCGCGACCTGGCCGGCTACCTGCGCGGCGGCGAAAAGCCGGCCGACGACGCCTCGCTGATCACCTGCCCTTCGCCGTTCGGCGAATGGACCCGCCAACGCGGCGGCCGCGAGTATCGAGGCTTGCGGACCGCGCGTTACACGTACGTCCGCGATCTCAACGGCCCTTGGCTGCTCTACGACGACCAGGCCGATCCGTATCAGCAAAAGAACCTTTGCAATGAGCCGGAATTCGCCGAGTTGCAAGCCAAACTCGACCGGCAGCTCACGGAGAAGCTGGCCCAAACCGGCGACGAGTTTCTGCCCGGGCCCGAATACATCAAGCGGCGCGGCTATCAGGTCGATGCCAGCGGCACGATTCAGGTGCGACCCTGAACGTGTGGTTGAAACTCCAGCGAAACGAGCGGCCAAGCATGAGACGGCGAGATCCCTTGCCCAACGACGACCGATTCAACCGCCAAGAAGCCGCGGGCACGCCGCTGTTGGCGGCGATCGAGGAACTTTGCCGCTTGAACCCCGCGCGCTCGCTCGACGACATGGAGCAGCTTACCTTGGGGGAAATCTTCGCAATCGCGGTCGAGACGCACGCGGGCGAACTGCCCGAGTTCTGGCGGATCTGGCAGGACTGGAATCAACCCGGGCTCCAGCAGCCGATGGGGGATTTGTAGCGGGTCAAGCGATTTTGCGCACCGCGCGAGAGGTTGCACCAATTAGCTGCCTCGGGATGAATGCAGATGACGACATCAACGATCCGCGTAACGTTCGAGCGGCTGCGTTCAACAGGGCTCGCCGCCGCTGACGCGACGCGCGGTTGCACTAAGGAAGAAATTGCAGAAATCGAGTCAACTCTGCGAGTTCGATTGCCGAACGCCTATCGCGAATTCTTGCGTCTCTGCGGAAAGCAGGCAGGGGAGTTTTTATTGGGCACGGACTGGACGTTTCCGACCATATTGGCGTTGAAGGAATCCGCTGCGGCTTTATTGAGGGAGTGCGACGTTCCTCGAGAACTCTCGCCTTCCGCTTTTGTGTTTGCCATGCATCAAGGCTATCAGTTTCTCTTCTTTGATTGCCAATCGGGACAAGATCCAGCGGTCTTTCGGTTCATCGAGGGCGATCAATCAGCGCGTCAAGTCTTCGATAGTTTCTCGAATTGGTTCCGGCAGTGTGCCGAAGACGAAATTGCCGCTCAAGCTGAACTCAATGAACGCTAAACGACGGCCGTTGCGAAATGCCGTGCAATAAGCCATGCTTGCTTCGATTTTCTGGCGCCGCTTAGGAAGAGGTTTTCGCATGAATCGAACCGTTTGTTGCAAATCGAAATTCGCCCATTGCGCCTTATCCTTGCTTGCCGTAACGTCTGCGTTTCTTCGCCCCGGCGAACTCCGCGCACAACAGTCGCCCACGGCTTGCTCCGAAGTCGACAACATCCCCGGAGCGGTGCGGCTGATTTTGCCGCCGACCATTTACGCGGTCGTCGGCCGGGAGATGAACGTCTATTTCGATAACGTCGTACTGGCGTTGAATTCCGACAAATATGCTTTCGACGTGACTTGCTCGCGCGGCCGGCAGCAGGCCGACCGTTGGACCTATACGCTGGCGGCAATGGAAGTAGGCGCAGTTCCGTTTCAACTCGAAGTCCGCAACGAACAGAACGAGTTGATCGCCCGCGCTCGATGCGAGTTGCGCGTCGTCGCGGCCGAGAACGACGCGAAGCCCGTCTCGCTTCTGGCGATCGGCGATAGCTTGACGCACGCTTCGGTATATCCCAAGCGGCTGGTGGAACTGTGCAGCGAGTCGGGTCCCGAGTTGACGCTCGTCGGCTCGTTCGGCCCCGGCGGCGTGCCGGGGGTGATTCGCCACGAGGGTTATGGCGGCTGGACGGCCAAGCGGTTCGCCACGCACTATCGCGAAACGGCCCGCCAAGGCGACTATAAAGACCGCGGCAGCCCGTTTTTGTACGCTCAAAGCGAAGGCGAACCGAAGCTCGATTTCGCGCGCTATTGCCAGGACGTCAACGAGGGCCGTTTGCCCGACGTCGTGACCATTTTTCTCGGCCCGAACGACGTATTCGGCGCCACGGACGAGACAATCGAGAGCGTGATCGACGAGATGCTCAAGCACTACGACGAGCTGATCGCGATGATCCGCCAGGCAGGGCCCGAGCCTTGCATCGCCGCCATGCTGCCGGTTCCTCCGGCCGCCAGCCAGGACGCGTTCGGCGCCAATTATGCATCCGGGCAGACCCGCTGGCAGTACAAGCGCAATCAGCATCGCCTGGTGGAACGGATGATGACGGCATACGGCTCGCGCGAGGCGGAGCGGCTTTATCTCGTGCCGACGTACATCAATCTCGATTGCCGCCGCAACTATCCGACGAGCGCGATCAACCCCGAGGCGCCCGACCAAAGCGGCCGCCAGAACAACGGCGTCCACCCGGCCGAGGCGGGCTATCGCCAGATTGGCGACACGCTGTATGCCTGGCTGGCAGGGCGAAAATAACCGCCTGGACGGCGGCGCGATTGCCATTCCAAAGGCGGCGCCGCATTCAGTGCGCTCGTTCAGGCGAGGTGTGCGATGCGGCGCGCTCGACAAAGGGGCCAATGCGCCGGATGCGGGGAAAACAGCGTGCGTGCATTTGGGTCTGGAATTTGCACCGTTGATCTCGCAGTCCGATCCGCAGTCCGACCTCGCGCGGCGGTGTACGCGGCCTCATGGGGCCGGGCTGACGAGGGTACGCCTTGCAAGGGAGAAGGAGGGAGCGATGAAAACGCCGCAAGAACCAAGAGCGAAGCAAGGCCCGCATTGGCAAACAGCCGAACAAGGCTGCCCAAGCTGCAGCGCCGCGGCGCTCGAAAAGCTGATCGCCGGCCGGGCCTACCAAATCTGGGAGAGCGAGGGCCGTCCGCGCGGGACGGAATTGAACAACTGGCTCCAAGCGGAAGCCGAGTTGAAGACGGCCGAATCGTATCGGGCCGGGCATCGCTCGCAGCGGCGCCATCCGAGCATCCTCGACCGCCAAGCGACTGAAACCATCGACGAGGCCGCGATCGACGAAGCCATTGTAGAGTCGTTCCCGGCGAGCGACCCTCCGGCCTGGACGCACGCGGCCTGCACGTAAGTATGCTCGCCGAATGAGACCGACGTTCTTCCGCGCTCGCGAGTCCTCTTAAAAGGTAAGGCCAGCGGAAGGGCGGCCCTCACCCCAACCCTCTCCCAAAGGGAGAGGGAGCCGCTGCCGCCAGCCCTTTCGCGATGTAATAGCCGCTCAGCTCGCGATGCCTTCCAAAAAGCCTTCGAGTTGCTTGCTGCGCACCGGGTGCTGGAGCTTGCGGACGGCCTTGGCTTCGATCTGCCGCACGCGTTCGCGGGTGACCTTGAAGATGCGGCCGACTTCCTCCAGCGTGTAGGTGTAACCGTCGCCCAGGCCGTAGCGCAGGCGAATGATTTCGCGTTCGCGGAAGGTCAAGGTCTTGAGCAAATTCTCGATCTTCTCGCGGAGCATGCCCTGCGAGGCGGCGCGGAGCGGGCTTTGCGTGCTGCTGTCTTCGATGAATTCGCCGAAGGCGCTGTCCTCGCTCTCGCCGACCGGGCGGTCGAGGCTGACCGGGTGCCGGCCGATGTTCAGCACGCGGCGCGTCTCTTCGATGCTGATGTCGGCGGCGACGGCCGTCTCTTCCGTCGTCGGCTCGCGGCCCAGTTCCTGCAGCAGCCGCTTCGAGACGTTTCGCAGCCGCGACAAGACGTCGATCATGTGTACCGGGATGCGAATCGTGCGAGCCTGGTCGGCAATGGCCCGCGTGATCGCCTGGCGAATCCACCAGGTGGCATAGGTCGAGAACTTGTAGCCGCGGCGATATTCATACTTGTCGACCGCCCGCATCAAGCCCGTGTTGCCTTCCTGGATCAGGTCGAGGAAGCTCAACCCGCGGTTGCGGTATTTTTTGGCGATCGAAACGACCAACCGCAAGTTGCCGCCCGACAGCTCGCGCTTGGCCCGCTCGTAATCCTGGTACTGCGTGCGCATGGTTTCGCAGCGCCGCAACAACCCGGCCGGGCTTTCCATGGTCAACAGGATCAAGTCGCGCAGTTCCTTGCGCAGATTGGCCCGCTCGTCTTTGGCCGCGGTGTTGTTTTCCAGCCGATCGAGGCGTTCTTGCAGATGGGCCATTCGCTGCACGATCTCTTCCAGCTCGCGCATCATCGGCTGCACGCGGCGGGTGCGGAGGCTCAATTCTTCGACCAGCGTCAGGGCCTTGTGACGCCGCGAGAGAAACCGGTTGCGGGCGGCGATCCGCTCTTCGCGCGGCAGCTTCTTGCTCACCACCTGGCGGAAATCGCGGCGGTTTTGTTCGAGCAGGTGCTTGAGCGTCCGCAGATTGTGCGGCATGCGGGCCATGATCTGTTCTTTGGTCAGCCGCTCGGTCAGCGAGACCTTGATCGTGCGGTCGAACGGCAGCACGCCCGAGTGCACCTTTTCCAGCGTGGCGATCGTGGCCTGCATCGCGTAATCGCAGCCCAGCACGGTGCGGCGGAAACGCTTGCGAGTGACTTCGATCTTCTTGGCCAGCGAGATTTCCTGGGCGCGGGTCAGCAGCGGAATCACCGCCATCTGGGTCAGATACATCCGCACCGGATCGTCGCTCCATTTGGCGATCTCGTCGGCGGGAGACAGGCTGACGGGCTCTTCGTGCGGGGCGTCGTCATCGGCGAAGGCCTCGTCGATTTGGCGATCGTCGATGCGCAGCGGGGCCGCCGGCGCCGGATCGGCGAAGGCAGGTTCGGGCGCCTCGTTCACCAGTTCGATGCCTTGCTCTTCCAAGGCCGTGAGCAGGCTGTCGAGCTTATCGGGATTCACGGCTTCGTCGGGCAGATAATCGTTGACCTGATCGTAGGTCAAATACCCTTGAGCCTTGCCCGTCGCAACGAGTTCCGAGAGATCTTGATCCGAATGGTCCACCTGGTTTCCCTCCCACGCCGAACGGCGCGCCTGAGACAATCGAATTATGGTTCGCCGACCTGCGGAATCAAGGGTCTTGGTCGACAAACCAACCGGCCTGGCATCCTTACCCATCCGTGGGCGCGGAAATGCCTTGCCGGCGACGTTTCCTCTGAATGATGTCGATCAAAGCGTCGAGTTCCTCTTCTTCGCTGGCCGGCCGGTTAGCTTCCTTACGCCGGGCGCGGCTGCGCTGCTCCTCACGGTGGTCTCGAAGAACGGTCAAGAGACCGTTCAGCACGGCGGCCAAATCACTGCGATTCTTGGCCTGGTGTGAATCCGCCAATTCGATTAACAGCGTTTTAAGCTGTGCGTCTTCGATCTCCAATAGCAACCGCTCGAGGTTCGGCTCGCGGCCGCGATCGGCCAGTTGGCAGCAACAGCGGTAGACGGCCCGCTCGCGCGGCGAGCGGAACTCATCGGCCGCAATTTCCTCGCGAACCTGGCCCAGAAATTGCGGCTCGGCGATCACGATTTCCAGCAGCTCGCGGCGGGCGAAGTCGAACTTGGTCGACTCGAGCGGTTCGGCTTCGGGCGGCGGCGCCTGTGCTGCGGCCGAGCCGTCGGGGGACGGGGCCTGTGGCTGCCCGCCGGGCGGGGCCTGTGGCTGCCCGCCGGGGCCGGTTGGCTGTGGTTTTGCGGCGGCCGAACTCGGTTTGTACGCCGGCTTGCGGGCCTGCTGGCGCCGCAGATCGGCCAGTCGCTGCCGCAGCACCTCTTCGCCCACACCGACCAAGGCCGCCAGCTTGGCCAGCACCTGGCTTTCCCTGAGCCGGGCGTGGCTCGTCGTGGCGTCGCTCAGTCGCGGGGCCTTGGCCAAAGTCGCCAGGATTTGCTCCGCCGCGCGGTGGTATTCGTGGACGCCGCTTTGGGCGTTCAGTCCGGCCGTGGCAAGCTGGAAGCGAAACTCGACGGCGTCCAGGGCGCCCGGGAACAACTCGCGGAACGCATCGCCGCCTTGCTCGAGCAGGAAATCGGCCGGATCGAGATTGTCGGGCAGCGTCAGAATCTGCAACTCGACTTCCTGGGCGACGAACAATTCCAGGATTTGATCGCTGCGGCGGCGGCCGGCTTCATCGCCGTCCAAGACGAGCATCACCCGGTCGGTAAATCGCTTGAGCAGCTTGATGTGTTGCTCGCCCAGGGCCGTGCCCAGCACGGCCACGGCGTTCGACAGGCCGCTCTGCTGGGCGACGAGGCAGTCGGTATAGCCCTCCATCACCATGGCCGACTTGCCCTTGGCGATCGCGTCCTTGGCGACGTCGAGGCCGTAGAGCGTGTTGCCCTTGTGGAAGATCGCCGTTTCCGGCGAGTTGTAGTACTTAGGGCCTTCGAACTTTTTCCCCGGCGAGGGATTTCCTGGCGACTCAATTCCCTGCGGCTGGGCGACGCCCGGCAGGATGCGGCCGCCCAGGGCGATTGGCCGGCTTTGCACGTCGCGGATCGGAAACAGCACGCGGCCGTGAAACGGGTCGTAATATCCCGGCCCTTTCGTTCGTTCCTTCGCCAGCCCGACCGCCGCCAGCACCTGCGGCGTGAAGCGGGTCTGGCGGGCCTGGGCGAGAATCCAATCCCAAGAGTCGGGCGAATAGCCGAGCCGAAAGCGCTCGATGCTCTCTTGAGTGATCTTGCGGTCGGCCAGATACTCGCGGGCCGGCCGAGCTTCGTCGGAGCGGAGCAGGCATTCGTGAAACTGCTGCTCGGCCCAGGCCATGGCCTGGTACAGCAACTGCCTGTCGCGCCCCTTGCCCGAGCCGTCGAGCACGATGCCCGCCCGATCGGCCAGCATCTCCAGCGCTTCGCGAAACTCCACGTTCTCCTGCTTCATCATGAAGCTGAACACGTCGCCGCCGAAGTTGCAGACGTAACACTTGAACGACTGGCGCTCTGGATTCACCTGGAGGCTGGGATGAGCGTCGTCGTGCCAGGGGCAGAGGCCCTTGTAGCCGCGGCCTTCGCGCCGCAAGTGAACGTAGTCGCCGATCAAATCGACGATGTCGACGGCCCGCTTGACCTGTTCCTTGGCGCTGTCGGCAGTCGACCCGAAAGACACCGGAAACTCCTCAAGCGCAATAGCACAGCCTATCAAGCGGCGGGATTATAGGCGCCCGCCCAAACGCAGTCAAGCACAGCTCTGCGACGGCAATTTCGCCGCGAAAACCCGAAGAAAACGCATATTTCACCGCCGCTGCTGCGGCGGGCGGCGCCCTCTTTGCAATTTCTCGTCCGACGGCCGCTCGCCGACCGTCACGTCGAGCGATACTTGCTGGCCGCCGCGGAAGACCACGACTTTCACCGTCTTGCCGATGCCGGTTCGAGCGACCAACAGCGGCAGCTCGGCGCCGTCGACGACTTCTTGCCCATTCCACTCGAGAATCACGTCGCCCGCCTGGATGCCGGCCTTTTCAGCCGGAGAGCCCGCGACGATATCGACCACCAACGCGCCCTTGACTTCCTTCAAACCTAATTTCTTGGCCACCGCGGCGTCGAGCGAATCGAGTTGCACCCCCAGCCAGCCGCGCGAGACGCTGCCCTTGGCTTTGAGATCTTTATAGACCTGCTGGGCGATTTCGCTGGGAATGGCGAAGCTGATGCCCTGGAAGCGCTGGCCGACGATGGCGGTGGTGATGCCGACCAGCTTGCCTTCGATATCGACCAGCGGCCCGCCGCTGTTGCCGGGGTTGACGGCGGCGTCGGTCTGCAAGAATTCCTGATAAACGGGTCCGTTCACGCCCCGCCGCTGCTTGGCGCTGACAATGCCCGAGGTCACCGTGCGGTCGAGGCCGTAAGGATTTCCGACAGCCAGCACCCAATCGCCCACTTCCAACTGCTGGCTGTCGCCCCAGGGCAGGGCGATCAGGTTTCCGGCGTTCAAGCGCAGCACGGCCAGGTCGGTGGCCTGGTCGACGCCGACGACGCCGACGTCGCCGCCCGAAATGGTGCGGCCGTCGCTGAGACGGACGGCAATGGCATCGGCGCCCTGCAGCACATGGAAGTTGGTCAGCACGTAGCCGTTTTCCGCGTCGACGATCACGCCCGAGCCTTGACCTTCCAGGAAGCGCTGTCCCTGCCTGGGCCCGAATTGCAAATCCCAGCCGTCGGTGGGAAAGGCGGCCGCTCCGCCTTCGGCCTGCACCGTATCGATGTGCACGACGCACGGTTCGACGCGCTTGGCCACGTCGCGAAAGGCGCGCGAGGTGTCGGAGATCTTGACCAGCTCCGTGTTCTTGCCCAGCTTTTCCAAGTCTTCGGCCGCGGCGTCGGCGCGAGCCCGAAGCTGGCCGCGCGTAATCGAGTACTGCACTTGTTCGGCCATATACGGCAACACGAGCCCCAGGCACAACACGGCCAGAATCCACAGCAAGCGAGGCAGCCGCCGTTCGGAAGGCGCGCGATAGGTCGGTGCAGTATAAACCGGTTCTTGCATGGGCGTCACTTGGGCTCGACGTTGGCATCCTCGAATCGCACGCAGCGCGGCTGGCCGTGCTATTATAGTTGACGTGCTATCGTGCAAACAACCGGCTCCCGCGTCGGGCGCCGCGCTCGCGACTTGCTCCGCATCCGTTTTCAACTTCGCATGGCGCGCTTTCGCACTTACGACAGCCTTCCGCCTTCGGCGTTTTTTCCGCCGGCCGACCTGGCATCGCCCGAGGGCCTGATTGGCGTGGGGGGCCAATTGACGCCCGACTGGCTGTTGGACGCCTATCGCCACGGCATTTTTCCCTGGCCGTTCGCCAACCAACAACTGGCCTGGTGGTCGCCCGACCCGCGGGCGATTTTCGAACTGGACGGGCTGCACATTTCGCGCCGGCTGGCCAGAACCTGCCGCAGCGGGCGATTTCGCGCGACGTGCAATTGCGCTTTCCGCGAAGTGTTGCAGGGCTGCGCCACGGCGCAGCACCGGCGCCACGGCAGCTGGCTAACCAGCGAAATGCGCGAAGCGTATCAAAAGCTGCACGAACTGGGCTACGCCCACAGCGTCGAAGTCTGGCACGACGGACAATTGGCCGGCGGAACCTACGGCGTGGCCTTGGGCGGGCTGTTCGCAGCCGAATCGATGTTCTACCGCGTCCGCGACGCCTCGAAAGTGGCGCTCGTGCATTTGCTCGCGCATCTCAACGCCCGGGGCTACGAGCTGCTCGACATCCAGCAGCTCACGCCGCACACCGAAAGCCTCGGCGCCACGGAGATTTCCCGCCGCGCGTTTTTGGCCCGGCTGTCGCAGGCGCTGGAGAGCGGCGTGAGCTTCGGCGAGAGGTTGGAGCCGGGGCCCAATGGTCTTGAGTAACCTCGCTCAATTCCTCATCCGTGCCATCCGTGAAATCCGTGGCTGCATCGCGCATTCAAGATGAACCACGGATTTCCCAGCGCGGCCTTCGGCCGCAACCAATTGAGCCACGGATGGAACACGGATAAAACACGGATGAAATGCAGAAAATGAGGCTCTTCCGCAGAATCTATGGGTGGTTTTATCGCTGGTTAGGCAGGGTTGGGGTTGCGTTTTCCAAGGCATTGCCGGGCAAATAAACGTAGCGTTGCTAAGTGAGACGCCGGTGAGGAGCCAAATTGGAAAACACCATGTCCGATCCGTCTTCGATCCGTGTTTCATCCGTGGCTCGCCTCCGCCAAAAGCGCCGCACGAATCTTCGCGAGACGCCCTACCGCTGATACGCCGGCAGATAGTGCAGATAAACCTCGAGCACGAGCGAAGCCATGGCGGTCCAATAGATCTTGTTGCGGCCGACGACCCCTTCGTTCTCCGAGGTGCCGGCCGGCACGTCCCAGCTTCCGTCGGCGTTCTGCCGTCGCAACAGCAGCTCGCGAATCTGCGGGTGCCAGTCGTTCCAGTACTTGCCGCCGGCCTGGTAATGGGCCTGCATGGCGTAGTAGTGGAAATAGTAAAAATACTGCACCGAGCCGCCTTCCCACTTGACCTTTTGCGGCGCCAGGTAGTCGAGCGATTTGACGACGCTTGGGTCTTCGTAGCGGCCGAGCAATTGCAGCGAGAGTACGCCCGCGGCGCTCATCTCGGGCTTGGGCCCGCCGCCGGTTTGATAGCCGAAGCCGCCGTTGGCGTGCGCGCACGACTTGACGTAATCGATGGCCCGCTCGATCGTCTTGTCGGGCAGCGGGATCTCGGCGTTGCTCGCCGCCCGCAAGGCGACGATCTGCATCACCGAGACGCTCAGGTCGGCGTCGTTTGGCTGCGGCTGATAACGCCATCCGCCCGAAGGGGCCTGCGCCGAAACGATCAATGCCACTGCCTTTCGCAGCGCCTCTTCGAGCTTCGGGTCCGGGTCCATGCCGTACAGTTCGGCGCACGCCAGCGTGGCCAGCGCGTGTTCGTACATCGGCCCGTGCGAAGGTCGTAGCGAGGCGAACAGCCCGTTCGGGTGCTGCCCGGCCAGCACGAAGTTCTTGCCGCGCTCGACGACGTCCTTATAAGGGCCGCGGCCCGGCACGTGCCCGCGGCCGAGAAACGCCAGGATCGCTAGCGCATTGGGCGCCTGGTTCTCGTGATGCCAGCCGCCGTCGGGCGGCTGCTGAGCGGCCAGGTAATCCATCGCCCGATCGATCGCGCCGCGCACCTGCTCGACGACGCGCTGCTCGCTCTGGGGAGACTCGGCGCGTACTGGTTGGGTCGCGATGCAGGGTAAAAGGAGCGCGAGGGCGGCGCCAAGTCGGAAGTCGGCCCTCGGAAGTCGGGGATTTGCGCGCGAGGGTTTGCTGGTTTTCATTTCCGACCTCCGAATTCCGAATTCCGACTTCACGAGAGTCCCGCCAGTCGGCGCAGGCCGACGTCTAAAGAATAAAGGAGGGCCAACAGGCTGAGCATCAGCCAGTTGTCCCAGATGCTGGCCTCGCTGCGCAGCGAGATCAGTTTTGGCTCGCCGGCCAGCGATTCGCTGATCGAACGGAGCTGGTGCAGCTTGACGATTTTGCCGAGTTGCGAGAGCGCGGCGGCGTTGACGTTCGGGCGGCGCAGTTCGGCGGTGGAAGGACTGACGTGCAGCGGAGCTTCGACCGCGTCGAGCCCTTCGCCCGGCTTGAAGGCGAAACGGTAATCGCCCGCGACCTGGGGCGTGAATTGGCCCAGGTAGCGGCCCGGCACGAGCTTGTCGGCCGAGAGTTCCAGCGAAGACTCGTCGCCGCCGCGTTCGACGGCCAGCGACAGCGCGGCTTCGTCGCGCGGCGAGCCGTCGGCCTGGTAGGCCATCAGTTCGATCTGGGCCGTTTCGCCGGGCCGAGCGCGGATCGGCCGGACTTCGAGCCAGCTTTTCTTCTTCAGATCGTCATCCTGCCGCCGGGCGACGAAGCGGATGGCCTGCCCCCAGAACTTGTAGAAAAAGCGATCGCCGGCGTTCTCGCGCCAGAGAAAGGTCGAGTCGATGCCGAGAAACAGCACCTTGCCTTGACCGGCGAAGTGGTGCGCCGCCAACGGCAGCTTGCCGTAGCGGCCTTCGACGCCCGGGTTGAAAGCCAAAACGGTCGCCGCGGGCGACGCTCGCTCGGCCGCGGCGCACCAGTAGAACGGCGGCATCGCGTCCCACACTTCCTGGTTGCGGCCGGCGTCGTCGTAGAGCCGCAACGTCTCGTGAATGGCGCCCTCGGGGCCGACTTCGAAGCGAAACGGCTTGAACGCCGGCGCCTCGATGCCGCCCGTGGGGCGGCCTTCCAGGCCGTCGGTGAAAGGCGGCCTGGAAGGCCGCCCCACGAAGTCGGGCTTGAGCTTGACCGGCAGCAAATCCTGGAACTCTTCGCTGTAGCGATGCGGCATCGATTGCGGCCCGGCCTCGACGATCAGCCCCACGCCGCGCTCGCGGACCGCTTCGGCCAGCAGCTCGATGAACCGGGGGCCGACGAGTTGCGGCGAGACGTCGCCCAAGATCACCGTATGGTAGCGGGCCAGTTCGTCGATCGTCGCCGGTAATACGTTTTGCCGCTCGATCGGCAGCCGCCGCACTTCGGCTTCGAGCACCAGATCGGGCTCGGCGGTCCCTTCGTCATCGTCGCCTCGCTTTATGGCGCCGGCTCGACGTCGACCGGCGCCCATGCCAAAACCGCCCAGGCCGTGATCGCGGCGCATGGCGTTCTTCAAAAAGCGGAAATCCCACCGCGGCAAGCCCTCGATGTACAGCACCCGCAGCTTTTCGCCGCTGACGCGGACGGCGACGCTGTCGGCGTTATTGTCGGGCAGATCTTCGGGCAACTCGGCTTCGGGCTGCACCCGCACCGTGAGCAGCCGGGCGCCGGCGTCCTGGGCCTTGAACGACAGCTCGACGTGTTGCTGTTCGGTGTTTCGCAGGACGAGATCCTTCGAATCGATCAGCGCCGCCGCGCTTTTCTCGCCGCCGCCTTCGTTCTCGAAGAGCATCACCTTGACGGGCTGCTCGGGATAGCCTTGGATTTCGAGCGTGGCCGAAACCTGCACGGTGTCGCCGGTCGAAACCAGGTCGGGGGCGAACACGTCGACGACCGTCACGTCGCGCAGCGGCGCCTCCGAACCGGTCGGTACGGCAAACAGCGGGGCGCCGGCATCGGACGCCGCCCGGGCCGCCTCGGCAGGCGCCCGGCCGGCCGTGTTTTCTCCGTCGGAAAACAGCACGACGCCCGCGATCTGCCGGCCGGCCGCTTCGTCGAGCAGCTTGGCCACGCCGTCGCCGATCCGCGTTTCGGCCGCCCGCGGCTCGAACGCGGGCGGCTCATACGCTTCGCCTTCAGCCGGCAAACGCTGGAGGCTTTCGCCCAGCGAGTAGTAACGCAGCTCGTACTTCTCGGCCAGCGGCTTCAGCCATTCTTTGGCTTGATTCGCCACCGCTCGCCGGGCCAGTTCCGCGCGCGTCATTTGTGCGATGGTCGCCTTGGTCGCCGGGTCGACCTTGCCGTCGGCCGACGGAAGGCCGAGAGCCGCGGCCGTCTTCGACAATTCCTCTTCGTCGAACGGACCGACCGGCAGGCTCATGCTCTGCGATTCGTCGAAGACCAGCGCCACGAGCGGCCGCTTTTCGATCTTCAGATCAAGTTTGAGCGATGGCGCCGCGAGCACGACGATCAAGAGCAGCAGAATCGCCACCCGGATGGCGGTCAGCGTCCCGCGCAGCCGCGGGCCGACCGTGCTCAAGGCGGTCGCCTGCCGCCGATAGACGTACCAGGCGATCGGCGCCGCGAGGGCCAGCCCGAGCCACAAGGTCAGCGGCCGCTGCACTTCGAGCGTGGCCTGGTCCAGGTGGGCGCGAATCTGGTCGTGTACGCCGATTTGTCGCAATAGCGATTCGAGCATCGTCCGAACGTCGTCTCTTAGCGCGGGTCTTTCGCGGTCGAAAGCCGCTGGAAGTAATCTTGAATGAACTTGCGGTAGCCTTCGGGGCCTTGCTCGCGCATGCCTTGCAACAGCTCTTCACGCAATTGCGGCTGCATTTTGAGCAGCATCGCGCGCGAGGCCGGATCGAGATCGGCCAATTCGACCGTTACGATCTCGCCGCCGCTGCTGGTCGGGCGCAAGTTGCCCAGCGCCGGGCCGATTGACGTGCGGCCCTGCGTTTGCTGCGTCTGCTCGGACATCTGCGAGGCTTGCCGCAAGCGTTGGGCCATGGCCAAGGCCTGCTGCACGGCCGCCGAATCGAGCAGGTCCGACAATTCCTGCGGCGGGTTGGAGTTTTCCGACGCTGCTTCGTCCTGCGGCGAGCCGCCTTTCGAGGGCTTGTTCTTGGCCGCCATCTTCGACGGCGAGTCGGGCGGTTGCTGGCCCTGGCCCGGCGCCTCGTCGTTGCCCGGCCCCTGTTCGTCGTTCATGGATTCGCCTTCGGCCGGCATGTCGTCCATCGCCTCTTCCATCCCCTCGCTGCCAGCCTCGGCCAACGCGGCGCGAAGCTGTTCCATCAAAGCTTCGAGCGATTTCTGATCGGCGCCCAGGCTTTGCTCGGCCAGGTTCAATTCCATGAGCTGCTCGAACTGCCGCTCGGCGAGTTGCTCGCGCTGGGCTTCGGTCGGCGTCGGCGGATCGGACTGGGGATCCTTGCGCGGCATGGGCCGCTTTTCGGCCAGCTTGGGATCGAGCTGCGGCGACTGGCCCCCTAGCGCCGGGCGAATTTGCGGCTGCTTGCGCGGCTTCGCTGGTGCAGCCATCTCTTGCCGGGACGGCATATCTTCGGCATCTGGCTGATGCACCTCGCCGCGTTGCGCCGGCTTCATCTGCCGGAGTCCGTCGCCGGCCAACAACTGCATCGCTTCGTCAAGCGGCGGCTCGGCCTGCCGGTCGAGAGCGGCTTGCCGCTTTTGCAAGTCTTCGAGCATGATCTCGGGCACGATCGGCGTGGCGTCGAGCAGCCCGGCTTGCTGCCCTTCGAATTCTTTCAATTCCTCGCGCAGCTCGGCGATCATGCCGCGCAGATCCTCCAGCCCGCGGGCGGTCATGCCAGCCTGCTGTTCGAGCAGTTCCTGCCGCAATTGGGCCAACGCTTCTTCCATCTGATCGGCCATTTGCTTGCGGGCGTCCCCGAGCGCCTTGAGCCGCTCGGCCGAAGCTTCCAGTTCTTGCTTGACGCGCTCGGCCGCCTTGGCCATTTGGGCGACGTGCGGATCGCGCTTGTCGGCGTTGGCCGCCTGACGGATCTGTTCGGCGAGTTGACCGAGCGGCTTGGCGGCCGCCTGATCGAAGATTTCCTGCGCGGTTTTCATTTCCGAGACGATCTCGGCCGGCAACGTCTTCATTTCGTCCGCCTGCCTGGCGGCATTTTGCAATTCGCCCGCCACCTGCCGCGCGACGTGGGCGTTTTGCTCTTCCTGTCCGGCGGCCTGAGCCAGCTCTTGCCGCAATTCAGCCAACTCCTTGGCGGTCGCGTCGTCAAGTTTCAATTCCGGCGCCTGCGCCGGCGGAGGTTGCTGCGGATTGGCCGCCGCGGCTTTCAAGGCTTCCTGCCGGGCTAGGGCCTCGGCTTCGGCCAGCTTGTCTTCCAGCGGCTCATACTTCTGTTCCAACTCTTCGAGCCGATCGACGACCTTGGTCTGGTCGTCGATCAGCTTGGCCAGCTTCTCTTGCAGCCGGTCCTGGGTCTCTTCGAAGCGAGCCAGTTGCTTGTCGACGGCGTTGTGGTCGTCGGCGATGCGGACCAGAAAGTCGCGCGTCTCGGCGGCTTGCCCCTTGCGGTCTTCGACATAGGCCCGGTAGCGAAGGTGCTCGCCGGGCTTGAGATCGAACGTCGTGAGGTCGAGCGTCAACAGCGCCAAATCGGCCTTGAGCAACTTCTCTTCATAGACCTTCGACGCCGCTTCGCGAAAGCCGTCGGTGTCGCCGCGCTGGGCCATGACTTTCAGCCGCTTCAAGGCGACGTCGTCGTAGACGGCGATCGCCAGCGGCAGTTTTTGCGGCCGGCTGAGCACGATGTCGCTGGCCGGCCGTTCAAGCGTGATCTGCGGCGGGTTATCGGGGATCGCCAGATACCTGGCCTCTTTCATCGGCTGGTTGGCGTGCTTCAGCTTGTTGCGCAGCTCGACGCGGTAATAACCTTCGCCCGCCAGCGGAAAGCGGCCCGACCATTCGCCCGGCTCGCGCGACTTGAGCGGAAACGTCTGCTTGACGACCAACTGCCGCTCGCTGCGCGTGGGCGGCGGCAGCGCGCCGCCGCGATGCCAATAGGCCTGGCCGCCGCTGAGGAAAAAGCCCATGCCTTTGATCGCCTTGCCGTCGAGGCCCAGTTCTTTGGCCGAGACCTCCAGCCGCACCCATTCGCCGGCCGGCGGCAGCGGGCCCAGCGAACGCCGGCTGGCCGTGTTCGGCTGGCCCACGCCAATCTTGTCTTCGCCCCAGTACGCGCGGTGCTCCCAATTCTGCCCGTCGTGCCATTGCAGCAGAATGCTCTCGGGCTTCTGGTCGGGCGGAAGGTAGACCCACGCGAACAGCCACTCCTCGGGCTCGACGCGAAAGCCGACGCGAGCCGTGTGGAACACGTGCGAATGCACGCCGGCGGCGGGCGGCTCGGTGTGCGTCGGCCGGCCGTACTTTTCCACATCCCATTGCCAATTGCCTTCCAAGACGGCGCCCTCGGGCGCCTTGCTCTCGAACCAGACGCGCTCTTCGCGGTCGTCGTCGGCGACCGGCTTGAAGTCCGCGTCCAAAAGTTGTATTTCGGCCTCGACTACGTCGCCCGCCGACGCAACTTGCACTTCGACCTCGCTCGTCTCCGGCCCGGTCACGTCCAGCGTCGGCTGCGGCACGACGCCTTCGGCGCCAAGCTGCAAGTACTCCGGATAGTGCAGCACGGCTTTCGCATCGACGATCCGCGGGCGATCGACCAGTTCGATTTCGTACTTCTTGCTCCACGTGCCGCCGCCGTAAACGCGGTAGGCGAACGAGTCTTCCAAACCGTGCAGCGTCAGCCGCCACGATGGATCGGCCTTCGCCCGGGCCAGATCGTGCCAGATCGCCGCGCCGCCGTCGGCGGGCAACAGTTCCAAGCGGAACTCCTGAGGCTCGCCCTTCGTCACGAGGACATCGAAGTCGATGTCGTCGCCGCGCAAGACTTGCGTACTGCCCGGCTTGACCTCGAACAGCACGCCGGTGGCTGGCGGAATGTCGGCGAAGGGATGGAAGATCCGCGCCATGGCGGTCGGCAGCCGGTCGGCCAGCAGCGCCCAGCAGATAATGAAGGCCGCCACCGCAACACCGCAGGCTGCGCCCGCACGGCTCAGGTTGCGGCGATCGACGACGCTCGCCGGCCGGAAGTTGCAAATTCGCTCCAGGGCCTCGCCGACTAGCTTGCGGTAGAACGCCGGCGAATAGCCTTTACGCCGTTTGTCGGCGGCGATATCGACGCAACTCACCAGCCGGTTGTGAACGCCCGGCAACTGCAGTTCGATCCGCCGCGCCACATGCCCGTCGCTCATCCGCCGCACGAGCGGCCGCAAGACGCCGGCGAAGAAGGCCCAACCGCTGGGCAGCACGACCAACAGCAAGGCGAAAAATCGCATCGTGGGCCACAGCGGCGAGAGCAGGTCGAGGCAGGCCAGCGCCAACAGCGCGCCAAGATAGAGCGTCAGCGAGAGCGCCAGCCCGGTCGCCATCCAACTGCCGCGCAGCCAATGCCGCACGCGGCCGATCAGGCGGAAGATCGGCCTCGTATCGAGAGCTTGTTCGGCCGGTTCTCGCGGGTGTTGGGGATTCATGACGGTTCCTCACGCACAGTCTTTTCGATTTTCAACCCCTGATCGGCCACCGCGCCGCTCCACTAGTACCTTCAATCAACCACGGATTGCCCAGCGCGGCCTTCGGCCGCAACCAATCGAGCCACGGATGGAACACGGATAAAACACGGATGAAATGCAGAATGGGGCTCTTCCGCAGGATTCATGGGCGGTTTTATCGCTGGTTAGCAGGGTTGGGGTTGCGTTTTCCAAGGCATTGCCGGGCAAATAAACGTGGCGCTGGTCAGTGAGACGCCGGTGAGGAGTCGAATTGGAAAACACCATGTCCGATCCGTGTTCGATCCGTGTTTCATCCGTGGCTAAGCTCCTATGGCCTAAGTTGCTTTGATTGGAATAGTTTGTTTGGTTGCGGCCGAAGGCCGCGCTGGGTCGTCCGTAGTGCTGGTCTGTCAGGCTGGAAAGCCTGACCTACTTGCCCGCTCACTCTCCAATCGCCGGGTCGCCGGCGCCGGTCATCTGTCCGACCCAGGCGCCCGGCGCCAGTTGCCGAATTCGCTCGCCCATCGAGGCCTCTTCGCCGTTGCGGCCTTGCCCGCTGCGGGTGGCCAGCAGAAACTCGGCGCCGATCACTGCGAAGGCCGCGTACAGCAAATATCGCCAGATTTCGCGTTGGTCGCCGACCGAGCCCAGTTCTTGCTGCGCTTCGGCCGAGGCGTCGACGAACGAAAGCTTCACGCCGGGAAACCATTCGCTGAGTTCCGCCTCGCTTGCCGCGGCGAACTCCGATTCGTCCGGAGCGAGATTCACGGCGAACTCCGCGGCGCCGCGTTTGGGCTGTTCAACGCGGCCCCCTTTCACTTCGACTGCGTAATAGCCCTTTTGCGACGTCTGTTCGTAACCGCTGACGAACCGCGAGCCGGCCCGCTTGAACTCCAAATCGGTCGAGCGTTGTTCGCCGTCGATCACCCGCCCCGAAAGGGGCGACCACTCGCCGGCCACGGCGATCTCGGCGACGCCGTCGGCCGGCACGACCGAAGGCGTTTCGAGTTCCGGGCGGTGTTCGAGATGGTTGACCAGTCGCAGCACGAGCGGCACGAACTCGGGCTTGAGCGGCAAGTTCGTCCATTTGGCGTGCATCGGGAAGGCGGCCACGAGCACCGCCCCGTCGCGGAAGCGATTTTCGACCAGCGCGACCTGCTTGGGCGAGAAGCGGGCCAAGGCCCAGCCGCCGGGCGCCGCTTCGTCGAAGGTCAGCGGAAAGCGGCGGGAAAAGTGCGCCGTGGTCAGGTAGCGCGCGTCGGGATCGTCGAACACGGCCAGCGCCGGGTGAGCGAAATCGACTGCGCTGAGCTGCACGAACGTTTCCGGTTTTTGCGGATCGCCGACCGGCGGGCCCATCTCGACCGGCGTCAAGCGCTCGTTCAAGGGCCCCGGCACGGCGAAGAACTGCTTGTTGTAAACGTCGTAGTTCACGCGGTCGCCGGGAAAGATCATCAGCCCGCCGCCGGCTGAGACGAAATCGTGCAGCCAAAGAAAATGCTGCTTGTTGAGGCCGCCGCAGTTGGCCAGGATCACCACGCTGGCATCGCGCAGCGTATCGGGATTCACTTGCCCTTGCTGGATTTCCTGCACGTCGAGCGAACGAACGTATTCCTTGCTCGGCCCGAGCGGCGGCGCCGGCTCGTTCGCTGCACTGGCCTCGGCCGGCGAAGGCTCGTTCGGCCGGTCCTGCTCTTCGCCATGCGCAGTCAAGGCGGTGCGAAGATAGAGAGCGTCGTTCTCGTAAGGATCGCCCGCCGGGTTGCCGTTGACCAACAGCACCTTGATCGGCGGCGAAATCGAGAGCGTGAACAAATATTGATCGTCGTCCGGAAAGCGGTCTTCGTCGATCTCGAAGCGGCCGTGCAGCACGCCCGGTTCGGTGGGCGTGAAGACGATCTCCTTCTGTTCCGAATCGCCCGGTTTGACGGTCAGCGGTACGCGGGCGATTTCGGCGTCGTCCACGAACACGCCGACCGTGACCTCGGCCAGATCGGTCTCGGAATCGTTGGCCACGCGCGGCCGCAGTACGAGCGGCAGGCCGACGATCGCCCGATGCTGCCGCGGCCGCTCGCCGATCACGGCCCGGTTGGCCAGCGGTTCGTGCGAGCCAACGTCGACCACGACCAACCGGGCGTCGTCGGGCACGAGGCGATCGATGCCTTGCGAGGCTGCTTCGCGCCAGCCGGAGGCTTGATTGTCGGTGAACAAGTAGACCGTCGGCGTTGTCGACCGCTGCGAGCGAGCTGGAAACACTTCTGACAAGGCCGACAGCCAGTTGCCGCGCGACGGGCTCGACTGCAAGGCATCGATCTGCTCGCGGGCGGCTTCGTTGTCGGGCGTGAAACGGCTGAACACTTCCTCGGGCCGGGCCGCCACGCGGACGAGCGAGAGCCGATCGTCGGGCGAGAGCCGATCGACGACTTTCAAGGCCGCGTCCTTGGCTCGTTCCAGCGCCGAGCGGCCGGCGGTTTGTGCGTTCATGCTGGCCGAGCAGTCGACCAACAGCACCACGTCTCGTCCGGCGCCGCCGCCGAACAGCGCGCTCCAGTGCCGCACCGCCGGTCGGGCGCACAAACCGACCAACAGCAGCAGAAACAAGGCCCGCAGCGCCGCCAGCAACGCTTCCAGGAACTTCATCTGCCGCCGCTGCTGGAGATACGTGTCGAACAGAAAGCGGAACGTGCTCAGTTCGACCGTGCGCAGGCGGTGCAGCGTGAGCAGGTGCAAGACGATGGGAACGCCGGCCAGCGGCAGCAGATAGAGCAGGCCTGGGTGCAGCAATTCCATCGTCAAACGCCTTCAATTGCCCGTTGAAAAAGGGGACATTCTACTTTTTCAAGGGGCCGAGTCACGAGATGTTCGCGTTCTCGAAAAAGTAGAATGTCCCCTTTTTCAACAGACACCTCGCAAAAAGCTGGTTTCTCGCTCGTACATTCGGCTGCTCGGAGCCAGTCCCCGTTTTCAACAGACGTTTATCCCATCCGCGAACGCTTATCGAGGCAGGCGGCCAGCGATATATCGTAGGGCTCTTTGGTGTTGGTCAGATTGTAGCTGATCTGCCGCTCGAGGCAGTCTTTTTTCAGTTGCTCGATGAAGGCGTTGATCCGCGCCAGGTAGTTCGCCCTGAGCGTTTTGGGGTTGGCGGTCAACCGGCCGGCGCCTTCCATGTCTTTGAACCGCGTCATGCGATCGAAGGGAAACGTCAGCTCGGCGTCGTCGAGCACGTGGAACACGATGACCTCGTGCCGCTCGTGGCGGAAGTGCTGCAAGCCGTGGGCGATGGCCTCTGGGCGGTCGATCAGGTCGCTGATCAGAATCACCAACCCGCGGCGTTTGATCCGCTCGGCCACACGGTGCAGCACGGCGCCGACGTCGGTTTCCTCGCCGGGCTGCACCTTTTCCAATTCGTCGAGCACGCGGCGGAACTGCGTCGGCCGGGCCTTGGCCGGCAATTGCCGGCGGACCTGCGAGTCGAACAGCGTCAGCCCGACGGCGTCGTTCTGCTTCAAGAGCAAGTAGGTCAGCGCGGCGGCCAGGTAGCTGCCGTATTCGAGCTTGCTGAGCTTGCCGCCGCGGAAGTTCATCGAGTTCGAGCAGTCGAGCAGAATGTATGCTCGTAGGTTCGTCTCGTCCTCGAACAACTTGACGAAGTATTTGTCGTTGCGGGCCAGAATGCGCCAATCGAGCGTGCGCAGCTCGTCGCCCGGCGTGTAGGCCCGGTGGTCGAGATACTCGACCGAGAAGCCGTGATACGGGCTGCGATGGCGGCCGGTCAAAAATCCTTCGACGACCTGGCGGGCCACCAGCTCCATGCGGCCAATGCGGGCCAGTCCTTCGGGATCTAAAAAACGGTTCGCCATAGGTCTTTCAATTCACCAGCTTCGATTGGCTAACCACAGAGACACATCCCCTTTCAAAAAGTTTAATTGCAATTTGCGGCCGACTTTTGTATTTCAACGCCGATAAGAAATTTCTCCTCTCTGTGCCTCTGTGTCTCTGTGGTTCAACCTTCCCCGCCTAATTACTCAGTAGGCTCGCGGACGGTTTCGAATAGTTTTTCGACGATATGATCCGCCGTCACGCCGTCGCTTTCGGCAGTGAAGCTGGTCACCAGCCGGTGCCGCATCACGGGCGGGGCGACGTAGCGAATGTCGTCGGTCGAAACGTGTACGCGGCCGTCGAGCAACGCGTGGGCCTTGGCGCCCAGCAGCAGGGCCTGGCAAGCCCGCGTGCCGGCGCCCCAGGTCAGGTATTTGTTCACATAGTCGGGCGCCTCGGGCGAGCCGGGCCGCGTGGCGCGGACCAGGCTGACCGCGTACGACGACATGCTGCGGCCGACGAGCACCTTCCGCACGATCCGTTGCAAGTTGATGATCTCGGCCCGGTCCACGATCGGCGTCAGCGTCGGCGCCTCGCCGCTGGTCGTGCTTTCGGCGATGGCCAGCTCTTCGTCGAAGCTCGGGTAGCCGACCAGAATCTTGAACATGAAGCGATCGAGTTGCGCCTCGGGCAGCGGATAGGTGCCTTCCTGCTCGATCGGGTTTTGCGTGCCGAGCACCAGAAACGGCTTTTCCAGCAGAAAGTCTTCGCCGGCCGTCGTGACCTTATATTCCTGCATGGCCTGCAGCAGGGCGGCTTGCGTCTTGGGCGGCGTGCGGTTGATCTCGTCGCCCAGCAGGATGTTGGCGAAGATCGGCCCCTTGACGAACCGCATTCGCCGCCGGCCGGTGCCTTCCTCTGCGTCGAGGATTTCCGTACCGGTGATGTCCGAAGGCATCAGGTCGGGCGTGAACTGAATGCGGCGGAAGTTGAGCGACAAGAGCTGCGAAATGCACGAGATCATCAGCGTCTTGGCCAGGCCCGGCACGCCTTCCAAAATGCAGTGCCCCTGGCAGAACATCGCGATCAGCACCTGCTTGAGCGCTTCGTTCTGGCCGACGATCACCCGGCCGAGCTCGTCGGTCATCTTGCGATAGGCGTCGGCCAGGTACTCGGCCGATTTCAAGTCCGATTGATCCATCGGCCCGCCGGCGGGCGGGTTCGATTGCCGGTTGTGCGAGGAAGGCAGAGGCATGCGCGAGTCATCTCCGGGGCATCTCGGGCGCCACAGCGGGCAGGCCGGCGCCGTTCAAGAGACTATTGTAGCCGCCCCGGCCGAGGTTACGAAAAAAAGCTCGCTCGAAGTGAAAAAGCCGGCGATGGCGGTCGCCCATTACAGCCCCGCCTCGGCCAGCGCCGCCTGGTAATCTTCCGGCAGATTCAAATTCCGCAGCGTCTTCGAATCCGGATCGACCTTGCTCAGCTCCGCGGCGGAAATCTCGCGAGTGCGAACCAACTCGTAAAGATCCGCGGCCCGCAAGCGGTCTTCGGCCAGCAGGCGTTCAATCTGCGGCAGCACGCTGCGGCGATAGACGGCCGCCAGCGGTTGATAAAAACCATCGATGCGCGGCACGGCGACGTCGAAGCCGTCGAGTAATTCAATCATGCGGCGGACGAACCGCGGTTCAAGAAACGGCACGTCGCACGCCGTGGCATAGGCCGCTTCGCAGCTTGGCCGCAAGGCGGCCAGCCCGCCGGCCAGCCCTTCGAGCGGCCCGCGATATTCGCGCCGATCGCGCACGATCGTTACGCCCGCGGGCAACTCGGGCAATTCCTGATCGGCGGCCGCCACCACGACGATCGGCTCGACCGCCTGGCTTAACAACCGCACCACCCGCTGAAGCAAGAGTTCCGGGCCGAAGGGCAACAGCGCCTTCGACGCGCCCATGCGGCTGCTCCTGCCGCCGCACAGAACGATGCCGCCGCAACGGGTGATACTCGGCGGCGGCGGTGAGACGGGAGGATCCATTTCGGCTTCATTTTGGATTTTGGATTTTGGATTTTGGATTGAATCGAGAATCCAAAATCGAAAATCCAAAATCCCAAATACCCAATCACTTGCCCAGCAAGAACGCCAGCACGTCGGCCATTTCTTGCAGGTTGACCTTTTGCTCCAGCCCCTCGGGCATCAGCGAATGGCCGGTGTTCGAAAGTTCTTCGATGTTCTGCCGCAGGATGGTCTCTTGCACGCCCTGCGGCCGGCGGAGCGTGATGCTGGTGGCCGTCTCTTCGGCAATCACGCCGGTCAAGATGCGGCCGTCGTCGAGCGCGCAAACGTACTCCAAAAAGTTGGGCGGCACTTCGCGATTCGGATCCAGCACGTGCGTCAGGATTTCTTCGGCCGTGCGGTGCTTGATCGTGAGCAGGTTCGGACCGACCTCGTAGCCTTTGTCGCCCAGGCGGTGGCACGTCAGGCATTCGCGCTCGACGACCTTTCGGCCGCGCTGGCCGTCGGCCGGCGCGGAGAGAGCGGCCCGATAGCGCTCGAGCACTTCTTTTCGCGGGCTGGGGGCGTCGGCCGAAAACAGCTTCAGGGCCCGCTCGCGAATCTTCGGGTCGGCGTGCTGCATCAACAGCGTGCGGCGAGTTTGCGGGATTTGCGAAATGCCCGCCAGCCGCGATTCAATGGCGTCGAACAGCGGCTCGAGCCGCTCGGGGCGGGCCAGCAAGGCTTCGACCGCTTCGTTGCGCACGTCCGGCGTATAGCCGCGGTAAGGTTCGAGCAAAATCGCGGCGACGTCTTTGTCGCGGAAGCTCGACAGCGTGCGGATGGCGGCAATCTGCACGGCTTGCGGCTGCCGCGAGTCGAGCAGCGCGACGAGCACCGGCCTGGCGACGGAGAACTCGGCGTATCCGAGCAGTTGCAAAGCTTGCTGGCGATCGGCCGGCTCGGCCCGATCGTCGCCGGCGATTCTTTGCGCAGCTTCCAGCAGGTGCGAGATCAGGCGGCTCGCGGCCGGCAGCTTCGCCCCGGCCAGCTTGAGCCCGTCGCCCAGGCCCAGGACTAGCGCCATTTGCAGCCGCTCGTTCGTCTGCGCCGCCAAAACCGCTCCCGACGCCAGCACGGCCTGCACTTCGTCGCCCTGATTCCTGGCGCCGATGATGAACGCCAGTTCGCGGCCCCAAACCAGGGCCGCATCCTGCCCAGGGAATTCGCGATCGATCGCGAGCAACGAGAGCAACTCGCCCGCGCGCTCGGTCGCCGAACTCAAAACGGCCGCGCGGATCCAAGGATCGGCCGTATCGCAGCGTGCGATGCGGGCCAAGGCCGCCGCCACGCGCTCGTCGCCTGTTTCGCCCAGCGTGAAGGCCGTTTGGAAACGAACTCGCACGTTCGGGTCGTCGGCCAGGGCCAAAACCCGCTCGAGCAGTTCGGGCGATTGACGCAGCCGCGGTTCGGCCAACCGCACGGCATGTTCGCGGACGCCGGGCGCCTGGTCGGCCAACGCGGCGAGCAGGTCTTTTTCTCCTAATGCCCCAAGGCCGTCGAGCGACCACAAGGCGTGCAGCCGCGCCAGCGGCGCGCCGCTTTCGTGCAACAGTTTTCGCAACGGCGCCACGGCCGCCGGATCCTGTCGCTCGAACAGCAGCCGGTGTGCCGTGTCGCGCTGCCAGGCGTTGGGGTTCTCCAGTTCCTTCACGAGTTGCAGGGTGCTCGCGCCGCCCAACGGCGTGAACTTCGGCGGCTTGAAGCCCGGCGGCGCCAGGCGATAGATCCGCCCGCGATCGCGGCCGCTTTCCAGGTCGAGATGCTCCTTGATGTCGTCGGGGATCGACCACGGATGCTCGATTGTCTCGCGATACATGTCGCAAACGTGCAGCGTGCCGTCGGGGGCGTTGACGAAGTTCGTGGGCCGGAACCAATTGTCGGTCGAGCGGACGAACTCGGTTTCCGCATCGCCCCGCACCGACTTGAAGGTCACGCCGTCGGCCGAGAGCACTTGGCGGTGGACGAGGTTGCCCGCCACCTCGCCGATGAAGGCGTTGCCGTAGAATTGCTTGGGGTACGCCGTGCCGCGATAGATCGTGATGCCGCTGGTGCTGGTGACGTAGGCTTGGGCCAGTTCACTGCGCGGCGTTTTGCGGCTCGTGTCGCCGGTCCAGCGCTCGGCGCGGACCACGCGCCAGGCTTCGGGCGGGCTGAGGCGATAAACGGGCAGGGCATCGCTCGCCTCGGCCGCGTTGTGCAAGGCCGACGCAACGCGCAGATAGCGATTGCGGGCCAGATAATGGCTCGGCAGCACAATATGCTCGACCGGGTTGCGGATGTCGCAAATAAAACGGTTGCCCCAATCGTCGAAGCCGTTGCCGAAGCGGGCCCCGCCCGAGATGATCTCGAGCGCCTCGTCGCGCGGGTCGAAGCGGAAATCATTGCGGCTCAAGACGAGCGGCTTGGCATCAGGCTGGTCGGCCGGCCGCAGTTGGCCGCCGTTACTCGACCCGGCGCCATAGATGCGGTGATCGAGCCCCCACTTCAAATTATTCATCACCGCCTGCACGTTGAACTTGCGGAAGCCGGTAAACAGCTTGCGGCGCACGTCGGCCTTGCGATCGCCGTCGGTGTCCTTGAAGTACCAGACGTCGGGCGTAGCCGTGACGAACACGCCCCCTTTCCAGCAGGCCACGCCGGTCGGCCATGACAGGTCTTCGGCGAAGATCGTGCTGCGGTCGAAGCGGCCGTCGCCGTCGAGGTCTTCTAGAATGCGGACGCGGCCGATCGGCAAGTCGGCGGTCTTTTCGGTGAACGGCTTGTCGGCTGTTTTGTCGGTATAGGGGTAATCCGACATCTCGACGACATAGGCCAGGCCATTCTCGTCGTATTCGATGGCCACCGGGTCGGTCACGTCCGGCTCGGCGGCCAGCAGTTGCATTTGAAAGCCGAACAAGGTTTGGAACGTCTTTTCGGCTGCGGCGGGCTCCGTCGGCGGCGTGCGCGGAAAAGCGGATTCGGTCGCTTGCGGCGTCGCCTCCGGTTCGGCGGCAAAGCTCGCGGTGCAGAGCATGCAGCAGGCGAACAGCGCCGCGGCGAACGACGTTGCCGGCTTCAGTCCGGCTTGATGACAAATCAACATTGGCGGTCCCGAATGAGCCGGAAAAAACGAAGAGGTCGCCTTCGAGCAGGGCAATCCAGCTTGAGCGATCAACGAGCGAGTGTCAACGAGTTCCATTCATTCGACGACGACGCGTTCATTACAAGTCTGTCAGGGAAGGCTTTAGCGCCGTTCAGTCGCATTGACTTGCAGCCAAGGCAGCCTATAAAGTCAACGAAACCATTCCTCTGGGATGGACGATACGGCGATTCGAGTTCATGCCGAGCGAACCGCCTCGGGCATGCTTCTCGGCGGCAACCAATCGCACGCGGATGCCAACAGCTTTGCAAGTCGAGTCAGACATCCCCCGCCACCTTCGCCAGCCGCTGAACGACGCGGCTGGCGCCAGCCTAGTTGCCGACCCAACGACTGAACGCCGCGCTCGCGCATGTTTTGGTCGAGGTTCGAGTGGAGACGATCAATGAATGGGTTGATTCGCGCATCTCTCAGGAATCCGTACGCCGTCACCGTGATGGTGTTGACGCTGATCGTCTTGGGCAGCCTCACGCTGTCGCAGATTCCGATCGACATCTTGCCGGTCTTCAAGAGTCCCGCCGTACAGGTGCTGACCTTCTACAGCGGCATGCCCGCCTCGAGCGTCGAGAAAGACATCACCAATCGCATGGAACGCTGGACCGGGCAGGCGGCCGGCACGGCGCGGCAAGAATCGCGTTCGATCGTCGGCGCCAGCATCATTCGCAATTATTACCGCGAAGACATCGACCCCAACGGCGCCTTGACGCAAGTCGCCTCGCTCGCCACGGCGGCCATTCCCAACTTGCCGCCTGGCACGCTGCCGCCGGTGGTTCTGCCGTTCGACCCGACGAGCACGGTCCCGGCATGCCTGGTGGCTCTCGACAGCCACGGCACGCAGACGGAAGCCATCATGTACGACCTCGGGCGTTACGAGGTGCGCAATTTCATCATGGCCTCGCCGGGCGCCGTGGCGCCGGTGGTTTATGGCGGCAAGATTCGCGCGGTATTGGCCTATCTCAATCGCGACAAGTTGCAGGCCCGCAAATTGTCGCCGCTCAACGTGATGGACGCGCTCGACAGCTACAACCTGTTTTTGCCCACCGGCGACGCCAAGTTCGGCGATCGCGACGTGGCCATCGACTCGAACTCGATGTACGAACTGGTCGATCGGATGGGCGACATTCCGCTGCGCACCCAGCACGGCAACGCTTCGTATCTGCGCGACGTCGCTGCGCCCAAGGACACGAGTTTCATTCAAACGAACGTCGTGCGCGTGAACGGCGAGCGGCAGGTGTATATCCCGATCTATCGCCAGCTCGGCTCCAGCACTTTGGCGGTGGTGAACAACCTGAAAGACGCCTTGCCCACCATGGCGGCCCGCTTGAGCCGGCCCGGCATCGATCTGGCCGTCGTCATGGACCAATCGATCTACGTCGAGAAGTCGATCGAGAGCCTGGCCGAAGAGGCGGTGTTGGGCGCGGTCTTGTGCTCGCTCGTGATCTTGATGTTCCTGGGCGATTGGCGGATGACGTTGATCGCGGTGATGACGATTCCGGTTTCGGTGCTCGCGGCCATCATCTTCTTGTACTACACCGGCAACACGATCAACGTGATGACGCTGGCCGGATTGTCGTTGGCCATCGGCCCGCTGGTCGATAGCGCCATCATCTGCCTGGAAAACACGCACCGCCATCTGTCGCTGGGCGCCTTGCCGTCGGAAGCCGCCTTCCTGGGCGCCAGCGAGGTGGCCATGCCCGAACTGGTCTCCAGTTGCTGCACGTTGTTGGTGCTCGCGCCGCTGGCCTTGATGCCCGGCATGGGACAGTTCCTGTTCAAGCCGATGGCGATGGCCGTGGCGTTCGCCATGATCATGGCCTATCTGCTCTCGCGGACGTTCGTCCCCGCGCGTTGCGCCGCCTGGCTCAAAGCGCACGCCGTCCATTCCGGCGGGCACGGGGGCCAGGACGGCGCTCACGAGGATCGCCGCGGGGCGGTCGCCCGAGCCTTCGCCCGTTGGGAAGCCTTCGTCGACGAGGGCATTCGCTGGTACGTCGTGCTGTTGGATGTCGTGTTACGGAATCGCGTGAAGACGATTTGCATTGCTACGGCCATGCTGATCGCGGTGATCGTCAGCTTCGGCGGCAAAGTGCGCCGCGAATTCTTTCCCGAAGTCGACGCCGGCGCCTTCGAAATGTCGGTGCGGGCCAAAGCCGGAACGCGCATCGAGAAAACCGAAGCCCAGATCGCCGAGGTGGAGCAGCTCGTCCAGGACACGATCGGCGAAGACTTGCAGATGGTCATCAGCGAGTTGGGCGTGACCCCCGACTGGTCGGCGGCCTACACGCCCAACTCGGGGCCGATGGACGCCATCTGCAAGATTCAACTGGAAGAACACCGCCATCACTCGGCGCAAGAGTACGTCCACGAACTGCGCAAGGCCTTCGCCAAAGACCCGAAGTTTTTGGGCCTGGAGTTCGCCTTCGACGCGGGCGGCATGATTCGCGGGGCCATGAACGAAGGCAAATCGACGCCGATCAACATCCGCGTCGAGGCCAAGGATCTGGACAAGGCTCGCAAGGTGGCCGAGGCGATTCAGCGCGAAGTGAAAGACGTCGACGGCGTCGTCGATTGCCGCATCGTCCAGCGCCTGGACTATCCGCGCTACGTGGTCGAAGTCGACCGGGCCAAGGCCGCCGACGCCGGGCTGAATCAAAGCGACGTGATGCGAAATGTCGTTTCCGCCTTCAACTCGAGCATCCAGTTCAACAAAAAGAATTTCTGGATCGACCCGGTCAGCCACAACCAGTATTTCGTGGGCGTGCAGTATCCGGAAGCCGATATCAAGTCGATCGAGACCTTGAAAAACATTCCCATTACCGGACCCAATCAAGGCGCGCCGATTCCGCTGGGCAATCTGATTCACCTGCCGATGCGCCAAGATCAGGTGCCGGCGGAAATCACCCACAACAATCTGGCGCCGGCGATCGACCTGGTGATGGGCGTTTACGGCCGCGACCTGGGGCACGTTTCGGACGACGTTTACAAGATCGTCGCCAAGTTCGGCAAGCCGCGCAAGGGCCAGGACGCCGTGTGGTCGCCTTACGATCCGACCAAGCCGGGCGAAAACAAGCTGATGGAAGGCGCCAAGCTGCTGATCAGCGGCGAGTACCTGCGCATGCAAGATACGTTTCACAACCTGGGCATGGGGCTGTTGCTGGCGTCGCTGTTGATGTACTTCCTGATGGTCGCCCTCGACAAGTCGTACGTCGTGCCCATCACCGTCATGCTGGTCGTGCCGTTGGCTTTGACCGGCGTGCTGCCGACGCTGTATCTGACGGGCAGCGCCCTGAACGTGCAGTCCTTGCTGGGCATCATCTTCATCGTCGGCATCAAGGTGGCCAACACCGTGTTGATGACGGACTACGCCCAGGAACTGCGGCGCCACGAAGGCTTGAACCCGACCGAAGCCATCCGCAAGGCCGCCTCGATTCGCGTGCGACCCGTGACGATGACCGCTTTGGCCGCATTCTTCGCCATGGTTCCGACGGCCATGGCCATGCAGCGGGGCAGCGAAGCCAACGCACCGTTGGCTCGGGCGATCCTCGGCGGCTTGCTGGCCGGCGAACCGGCGACGCTGTTCGTGCTGCCGGCGCTCTATTCGCTGCTGGTGAAAGACGAACCTCTCACGGAATCTCACGAGACCTTCGAAAGCGCTCCGGCGGCGGCCATTTAGCGAGTCGGGGCCGGGCGCTCCGCCGACAAGGGCTTGCCGAACGCTAGAACCGCGCGCCTGGCCGAAGGCGGAGCGAAACCCTGGCGAACGGCGCGCTCGCTTGGGTGCGGCTGATTCTGTAGACAAAATGGTTGGACCAGTCGCCCGCGTCTGGCGCGGATTACCTTTGAAATCAGGGGGTAATCCTTTTTCTCAGGCAGTGCCGCAACGAGAGGACTGGTCCAATGAAAACAAGTTT
>Ga0307374_10000315_pt1 | contig 92385 bp, 68 predicted proteins | sample OX3MG_FD_202532 | JGI IMG/M metagenome (GOLD analysis project Ga0307374, IMG submission 202532) | Soil microbial communities from Risofladan, Vaasa, Finland - OX-3 | ecosystem: Environmental > Terrestrial > Soil > Coastal area > Acid sulfate soil | place: Finland: Risofladan, Vaasa | collected...
TGGCAACCCGGTTCTGGCTGGAGGAGATCCACTGGCTGCCCACCTGGACAATGCGATTGGCGTTCCGGGCGGCGTCAATCATCTTCTGCCCGTCGGCGATGCGGTGGGTCATGGGCTTTTCGATATAGACGTCTTTGCCGGCGGCAATCGCATCCAAAAACAGGGGAGCGTGCCAGTGGTCGGGTGTGGCAATCACCACAGCGTCGATGTCCTTGCGGTCCAGCAGCTTCTTGTACTCCGCGTAGTTGGTGTCGATTTTTCCGTCCGTGCGCTCTTTGGCGCGTTCCAGGTGGCCCTTGTAGCAGTCGCAGACCTCCACCAGGTTGGCCTGCCCGGTCTTTCTGGCCGATTCAAACAGGATGTTGCCGCGAATGCCGAAGCCGATAAACCCAGCATTTACGCGGTCACTGGGCGCAGCGGGTTTGGGCAGGGGCGATGCCGCTTCAACGGCCAGGGGTTCGCCATTCAGAAGCAATCCCAGCCCCGCGGCGCCTGCGGCGCCCCGGCGCATAAACTCGCGACGATTATAAACAGCCATGACCCTACCTCCTCGGATGCTTCAATTCTGTTTTTCAACCTTGTGCTCGAAGCTGCGTCGGATGGATCACGGCCGCAAAGCAGACGCTCCCGGAGCTTCACCGGCACATATCCCCATCAAAGGCCATTTTGCCGGGGGATGCTGTGACCGGCGTCACTCCATGTGCGGGGAGTTCATGAGTTTGCTATGCTGGTTAATCTAATGCTGGCGGACCTTAATTTGAGAGGCAATTATGAGTAAGTCCAAACCGCAAACCCCGTCCCGGATGCCCAAGCTCGCATACCGCAATGAACGATTCATGGACAGCGCGGATGCCCGCACGTTGCGCATTGCCGCTGAATATCTGGAGCCACAGGTGCGCCTGCGGCGCGCCGGCGTGCAGAACACCGTGGTCTTTTTCGGGTCGGCGCGGGTGCTGCCCCACCAGCAGGCACGTGAAAGGCTCCGCGAGGTACTGAGCCGCGCCCGCTGCGGCGGCCCGCCGCCCACAAAGGAAGAATTGCGCGCCGCGCGCATGGCGCTGAAGATGTCACAGTACTACGAGCAGGCCCGCGAACTGGCCCACCTGATTACCACCTGGTCGCTGGGGCTGAAGAACGGCAAGCATTTTCTCGTCGTCTGCTCGGGAGGCGGACCGGGCATTATGGAAGCCGCCAACCGGGGCGCCCAGGAGGCCGGAGGCGTCTCCATCGGCTTCAACATCCGCCTGCCCTCCGAGCAAAACGCCAACCCTTACATCACTCCGGATCTCTGCTTCCTTTTCCGCTACTTTTTTATGCGCAAGCTGTGGTTTGCCCAGCCCTCGCGCGCCGTCGTCGTTTTCCCCGGCGGCTTTGGCACTATGGACGAAATGTGGGAATTTCTGACCCTGGTCCAGACCCACAAAATGGGCCATCGCAACACCATCCTTCTTTACGGGTCAAAGTTCTGGAAGAAAGCCGTCAATTTTGACTGGCTGAGGGAGGCGGGAACGGTGACGGCCGAGGAATCAAAGCTGATCCGCTTTGTGGACAGCCCGCGCGAAGCGTTTGAAACTCTCAAGTCCGCGCTGGCGCGCCAGCTCCGGCTGAAACAGGCACAGCGCCACCCGTTCCCTTAGCCGGAAGGCCCAGCCGCAGGGCGGGCTGAGGTCCCTGCTTATTCCAGCCGCTTCAGGAACACCTCAATCTCGCGCTGGGTTTGCAGATCGCCCTTTTCGCATGCCACCTGGGCGCCCTTCGTATAAATTTCCCGCGCCTCATCCAGGCGGTCCAGGCCCACCAGCGATTTTCCCAGCTCGCGGTAGGCCGCTGAATAATCCTGCTTCAGCCGCAGGGCCTCGCGAAGCTCACGTTCAGCATCGGCATAACGTTTCGCCTTCAGGTATTCCCGCCCCAGGCTGTAGCGGACCATCACGTTATCGGGCGCCTGGGCGGCCATCTCCTCAAAGGATTGCAACAGCGATTTGTCAGCTTGATTTTCGTCCACGGCAAGCCCCCGCTCGGTTACTTCAGGTTCTCGGGAATCAGGTATTCCACCAACACCAGGTCGTGCCACTCACTTCCCAGCCGGCCGTGCTTCTGGAACACGCCCACTTCCCTCCAGCCCGCCAGTTCACACAGCTTGCGCGCCGGGCCGTTGTCAGCGATGATGCGCCCCACCAGCTTGTAGAAACCCTTTTCGCGCGCCGCATCCTGCATGGCCTTGAGGAGTTCCTGCGCCACACCGTGCCCGCGCAGGCTGCGCTCGATAAAGATGGATAATTCCGCCACGCCGTCGAAACACCTTCGCGGGCTGTAAGGATTGAGCGCCGCCCAGCCCATCAGCGTGTGTTTCACTTCCGCCACCAGCACCGGGTAGCGGTCCGGGCGAGCGGCCAGCCACAAGTAACGCTCCTCGGGAGTGACGTAAGCGTTTTCGAAGGTTGCGGCACGGTCCTGCACGCCCTGGTTGTAAATTCTGGCAATCTCCTTTGCGTCGTCGACGCGTGCCGGCCGGATATTCAGCGGGCTGCTCCATTCTGCCGTCATTGGCTGCCTGTCCTTTCAATTGCACGGATTGAGCACAGTTCCTGCCTGCCGCAAAGTTTGCAGGCGGGCCCGGACTGGCTCACGCAAAGCACAACTTTAAGAGGAAACCACTGCCGATTGCAAGGATGGCTGTCACAATTTTTCTCAGGATGCAGCGGCAGCCAGGCGGTCGAGAATCGTGTTAAGCGTGGGGCGCAGCGCTTCCGCGAGGTGCCCGGAGGCGCGCAACTGCCCGCCCGTCTGCATCGAAGGCCCCCGTTCCAGGTCTGCCGCCGAATTCTGAATCAGGTCCTCAAGCCCCTGCGGCAGCATTTCCAGGTGGAATTGCAACCCCAGCACTCTGCCATCAAATTCGAACGCCTGGTTGCGGCAAACGACGGTCTCCGCCAGCCGCACGGCGCGCTGCGGCAGGTCAAACGTTTCACCATGCCAGTGCAGGACCGTCATCTCCGCCGGCAGTCCCCCGAACAGCACGCTTGCAGCCGCTTCCGGAGTTAACCGCACCGGAAACCATCCAATCTCTTTCTCGCGGTTCCGGTAAACCCGCGCGCCCAGAACCTGCGCCACCAGCTGCGCGCCCAGGCATACGCCCAGGACGGCCTTCCGCCCCCGCACAGCTTCTGCGATCAGTTGCTTCTCGGCGGTGAGCCAGGCAAACCTCGAGTCGTCGTTGGCGCTCATCGGCCCGCCCATCACCACCAGGAAATCAAATTCATCGAGCGAGGGCAGCCGCCCGCCTCGCGATTGCTCGGTGAGCGTCATCAAGTGTCCGCGCTCCAGCGCCCACTCGGCAATCGCCCCCGGCCTCTCAAACGGTACGTGCTGGATGATGTGAATTCGCATGGGTGAACCCGTCCACGACGGAGAAGTGCTCAATCGCCCAGGGTTGTGAGATGGTACGTTGTATCCTGGGTGATCTCAAACGTGTTGCTGCCGTCTTGTGAGTCTTGATCCTGGCTCGAACCCTCAAACCTTTCGACGCGGCGGCCAGCGCGTTCCCAGCCTCGGGGCATCATCCCTGTTTCACGACGCCCAGGCATCTTGTGCCATCAGGCCCGGCGTTCAAAGCCGCCAGCGTTCGCGTCAAATCGCCACATCAACCCAGCCGCGAGCTAAATCCTCACAAAGGTCTTCTTGCGGAACATGTAGTAGAGCGCCAGCCAGAGGATGCCCACAGTTCCGGCGGCGACCAGAAAGCCGCCAAAGATTCCCAGGTGCGCGCCGAGGCCGGCGAACAGGGTGCGACTGATGGTCTTGAAGGGGATGATGTCCGGAGCGATGTAGGCAACGATGGCGTTCATGCCGAAGACGATAAAGAAAAACGCCCAGCGACGGTAGCCCCGCACGTCGATCACGTAGTAGAACAGGGCCAGCAGCAGCAGGCACCAGCCGCCCGACCAAAGCACCATGGAACTGGTCCAGATATGCTTGATGATGGGAAACTCCAGGCCCCACAGCCAGCCCGCAAACAGGCACGCCAGTCCGGAAGCTGCCAGCAGCAGCGCCTTGCGCTCTTTGGGTTTGGGACCACGCAGCAGATGGCCGGCCAGCACGCCCATCAGCGTGGTGGCTCCGAAGCCCAGGCTGCTGAGAATCCAGGTGTAGTTGGTTCCGTCGCGGAAGCGGCCAAGGATGACGGTATCAACCCACATGGCCAGGTTGCCCTGCGGGGTGAGCACTCCAGCTCCGACGCCCGGCACCGGAACGAAACGCATCAGCGCCCAGAAAACTACCAGCAGCGCAACCGCCAGGCCTGCCTGCCAGCGCACCGGCAGCTCCACCAGCGCAATTGAGGCGATCAGGTAGCCGGCGGCAATCGATTGCAGGGTGTTGCTGTAAATCTGGAAGTTGCCCAGTGTGAAGAGTAGCAGGTGTCCCTGGGCCACCATGCCCAGAACCCACAGCACCGCGACGCGATAAGCCACCTTGCGGTAGATTTCGCGGCGGCCGTCGCCCCGCTCCACGCGCTTGCCAATGGAGAACGGCATGGCCACGCCCACGATAAAAAGGAAGAGGGGCATGATGATGTCCCAGAAATCGAAACCCACCCAGGGAGTGTGCTCAAACTGTCCGGCAAACCACGCTGGCAGCGGGTTGGCAAACAGCTTGAAAAATTCCAGTACAAACGGGGCTCCGCCGGCTATCCAGAACATATCAAAACCGCGCAAAGCGTCCACCGACACCACGCGCTCCGAAGGAGCGACAGCGTGGAGCCCGGTGTTCGCAGCTTTGGACTGCTCCGCCGGTGCGCTCTCCGCTATCATTTGAGGCGAGACTGCGTCCATAGTGTTCTCTCCAATGTAATCAACGTATCTCCGGGGACCCGGTGCCCAGGACGCGCCCGAAGGTCCACGGGCTGGCCTTCTGATGTTTACCGTTGCACTCATATATCGCAACCAGCCGGTCAAAGCAAGGGGAAAAATGCTCGAAGAGTTGCCTGCCTCCGGGCGGCACCCTGTTTAAGATCGTTCGTCCGGACCCTTCTGTTGACCGCGTTGCGAGGGGATGGCATGATAAGCGAAGGGGGAAAGGGCTGCTATGAAAAACCAGGGAAGCAAAGTTATTTGCGCTGCCGCGGTGGTCTGCGCGGTTGTCGGCTTGTGGATTCTGGGTTCAAACCCGGCCGCCCGCGCCCAGCAGCCGGGACCGGGGCCCGCGCCGAATACCGGTGAGACGGTTTACGCGCCCAAGAAATCGGCCAAGCCCAACCTGGAGCAGCAGCCGCAAAACCAGCCTACCGAGCAGCCCGAAAAAGTTCCACAGCAGCCCGGCCAGGAGGCGCCCCAGGAAAAGAAGCCGGAAAAGATCAACCCCGACCAGGTTTACACGCTCTCCACCGAATCCAACCTGGTGAACGTGGATGTGCTGGTGACAGACAAGAATGGCAACCCGATCACGGGGCTGGGCAAAAAGAATTTCAAGGTGCTGGACGACGGCGTCCCGCAATCCGTCACCAACTTTTCCACGGCGGAAGCGCCCATAACGGTGACCATGCTGATTGAGTTCAGCAACAAGTGGTGGGGCTACCTCTACCTCGGCCTGGAAGACGCCTACCAATTTCTGAACTTCATGGAGCCCAAAGACTGGGTGGCCGTGGTCGATTTCGATATGCAGCCGCACATTCTGCAGGACTTCACGCATGACCGCTCTCAGGTGCGGTCAGCGCTGGACACGCTGCGAATTCCCGGCTTCAGCGAAACCAACCTCTACGACGCCCTTTCGTTCACCGTCGACCGCATGAAGAATGTGGGAGGACGCAAGGCTATCGTTGCCATCGTCACCGGCTTTGACACCTTCAGCAAACTGACCTACGGTCAAATGCTGAAGATCGCCAAAGGATCCAACACGCCCATTTACCCGGTCAGCATTCTGGAGTGGGTCTCCGTCCGATACGGAGATTCGATTGACACGCTCCAAGCCCGGAACGCCCTCACTTCCATCGCCCGGTTTTCGGGTGGCGAAGCTTATTTCCCCCGCTTCGAGGGCGCTCTGCCGGACATCTACCAGCAGATCGCCGGCCAGCTTCGGCACCAGTACAGCGTGGGCTTCATCCCCACCGACAGCACCAAGAACGGCAAGTATCACAAGCTGGAAGTGGAATTGGTGGACGCGCAGGGAAATCCCCTGGTCATCACCAATAACAAGGGCAAGAAGATCAAATACCGCGTGGTTTCCCGCGAGGGCTACTACTCCCCCAAGGCGTAGGACTCTTCAACGGACGGTCCGCAGCAGGCACACTCCTGAAACAGGGACCGGCGGCCGGCGCTGAAGCCCGGCCGTTGCCCCTCAACTTTCCCGCCGCAGCTTAATGCCGGAAATGCCGGATGCCGGTCATCATCATGGCCATGCCCAGGCGGTCGGCGGCTTCAACTACTTCATTGTCGCGGACCGAACCCCCCGGCTGCACCACCGCCGTGGCGCCCTGCCTGGCGGCCTCTTCCACACCGTCCGGGAAGGGGAAGAAAGCATCGGACGCCACCACCGTTCCCTTCAGATCGTGCTTCAGGTCCCGGGCCTTCATGGCCGCCAGCTTCACCGAATCCACCCGGCTCATCTGCCCGGCGCCCACGCCCACAATCACGCCTTCGCGCCCGAAAACGATGGCGTTGGACTTGACGTGCTTCACCACCCGCCAGGCAAACACCAGCCCGCGCATCTCTTCTTCCGTCGGCTGGCGCTTGGTGGCGCATTTCCACTCCTCGGGCCTGGCGCCCATGGTGTCGGGAGTCTGCACCAGCAGCCCGCCCCCCACGCTCTTCAGCTGCGGGCCGTATTCGTCGCCGGCGGTCGCGGACATATCAATCAGCCGCAGATTTTTCTTGGCCTTCAGCCGCTCCAAGGCATCGGCTTCAAACCCCGGAGCGATGATGGCTTCAACAAACAGTTTGGCCATCTCTTCGGCCGTGGCCAGGTCGAGCTTCCGGTTCACGGCAATCACCGAACCGAACGACGAAACAGGATCGCCCGAAAGCGCACGCACGTAACTTTCCACCAGCGTCTTGCCCACGGCGATGCCGCAGGGATTGGTGTGCTTGAGGATGGCGGTCACCGGCTCGGTAAATTCCTGCGCCACGCGCCACGCCGCTTCCAGGTCCACCAGGTTGTTGTATGAAAGTTCCTTGCCGTGGAGCTGGGGAGCGTACGCAAGTCCCCGGCCCGCAAAAGCGCTGTTGCGATAGAGCGCCGCGCTCTGGTGCGGGTTTTCTCCGTAGCGCAGGTCCATGGCCTTCTCAAAATTCAGATGGAAATTTTTCGGCAGGCCGGGCTCCGCGCGCTGCTGCAGGGTGGTGGAAATAAATCCATCGTAGGCGGCGGTGGTGGCAAACGCCTTGCGCGCCAGGCCGAGGCGCGTTTCGCGTTCGAGCCCTTTGTTCTTTCCGAGTTCATCGAGAATGGCGCTGTAGTCGGCCGGGTCGACCACCACGGCGACGTCTTCAAAATTCTTGGCGGCCGAGCGGATCATGGTGGGCCCGCCGATGTCGATGTTTTCAATCAGCTCTTCGAATTCCACGCCGGGCCTGGCGGCGGTTTTCTCAAAGGGATAAAGGTTGACGGCGACCAGGTCAATCACGCGGATCTCATGGTCTTTCAGGGCCGCCACGTGGTTGGGGTTCGACCGGATGGCCAGAATGCCGCCGTGGACTTTGGGATGCAGCGTTTTGACGCGGCCGTCGAGCATCTCCGGAAAGCCGGTCAGTTCCGAAACGTCGCGGACCTTCACGCCTTTCTCGCGGAGAAGCCCGGCCGTACCGCCCGTGGAGACGATTTCGACGTTCAGTTTGGCGAGTCCCGCCGCAAAGTCGACAATTCCTGTCTTGTCGCTGACGCTAAGCAATGCACGAGTGATGGGTTTCATGGATACTCCTGAGGTTTTTTTGTCCTGGATTCAACATGGGAAAAACGTATTCGATCTTCAGCTCTTCTGGTGACCGCCCGTCTCCCGCCGCGGCAGCGCAACGGGAACACAGGGGCTCACAGGCGAGGTGGAAAAAGCAAGCCGGTCATCCATCCGAAGACGCGGTTGCCGGCAGCCTGGCGAATGGCGCTTGCCGAAACACCGGTGCCAGCATTCGCCGGCGGAAAAAAACGCAGCTCAATGGCGCCCGGTTTTCCGGGGGTTCACGAATCTGCTTTCACCGCCGTGAACCGAACCTTGCCTTCCTTGACGGTGACGGAAAACTGCACGCTGTCGCATCCCAGTTCCTGCTTGAGTTGCATTGTTCTTTCACGAACGAATCTTTGAAACTTTGCAGGGTCAATGTCATCGGTGGGTTCGCCCGCGTACTGCTTGGCTTCCACCAGCGCCTGCAGCAACCGGTCAACGCTGGCCTGCTCGCGGTCAGGATCGCTGCAAACAACCCGCGTGTCCGGGTGCGCTTCCATCGCGCGCCTGCGCGGCCCAAACTCCCGGCCTTCTTCCCGGCTGCGCAACCTTTTCCGCCAAAGGCCGTTGTAAACGGAATAACGTTGCCATAGCTGGTTGAACCGGAAGCGCTGGCTGGCGCTCAGCCTGGCCGCGTCACCCGAATACTTTTTGATGCCCTGCTCAACCCGGTACAGCGTGTCGTTCGGCGGGCGCGGGATTCCTCCGTTGAAGTAAGCCTCAAATTCGATCTTGAGGCGGCGGATGTTTTCGTCGAGCCTGGTCAGTTCCTCGTCAACCGTCACCGGGAACCCTCACGCAGGAGTGCCAAATACGCCATTATAACCCCCCAGGGGCGCGAAGCACCAAGACAAATGGATACGACAGCCGTTTGGGGAATCTGACTCGGCGGTCACCCATTCATTTCGGCCATGCAGCCCGTGGCTTGAGTCCGGCAAGCCCGCAAAAAAACCTCCGGAGGTCCCCGGAGTGAGGAAACGGGCAAGGTCCGCAGCCTGGCGCAGGTTGACCCTGCCGCAACACTTATGTTGAAATGGCCATGCAGTGCGCCTGACAGCCTGTTGAAGGAGGCCGTAGCGGCGAGTTTACCTCGCCATAGGTCCAATCTTTTAATATACGGGTGGCGGCATAAAGCCGCCGCTACACGTTTTTCAACAGCCTGCCAAACGACATGCTGCCTTGTCAGTGGGCCTGGAGCAACGTTGATGGAAACCAAAAGTGATGCGAACGCCGTAACCGGATTGCTGCGGCAGATCCCTTCGGTTGATGAGCTGCTGGGCAGGGAGTCCCTCCGGCGGCTCGAAGCGGAGCTGGGCCACCGGGTGGTGGTGCAGGCCGCCCGAACCGTCCTGCAAAGCGTGCGGGAAGGGATTGCGAACGGAACTCTGAAAGCTTTCTCACCCGCCGGGCTTGAAGAAAACGTGGCGGCGGCCGCGAGGGACCTGGCGGCCTATTCGCTCGAAGCCGTCATCAATGCCACGGGCGTGATTCTCCACACCAACCTGGGCCGCGCTCCCCTGGCCCGCAAGGCCGTCGAGCGCCTCGCGGAAATTGCCGGCGGCTATTCGAACCTGGAATACGACCTTGGCGAAGGGAGGCGCGGAAAGCGCGATACGCACACCGACCGCCTTTTTGCGGAGCTGGTGGGCGCGGAGCGGACCCTGGTGGTGAACAACAACGCCGCCGCCGTGTTCCTCACTTTGAACGCCCTGGCCGAGGGCGGCGAAGTGGTGGTTTCGCGCGGCGAACTGATTGAGATCGGCGGCTCGTTCCGCATTCCGGACATCTGCGCCAAAAGCGGCGCCAGGCTGAAAGAGGTGGGCACCACCAACCGCACGCGGCTGGCCGACTACGCTGCCGCCGTCAATGAAAATACCAAAGCGCTGCTGCGCGTGCACCCCAGCAACTTCCGCGTTGTGGGTTTTGCCGAGCGCCCGGAACTGGCCGAGCTGACCGGCCTGGCGCGCCAGCATCATCTGCCCCTGATTGAGGACCTGGGCAGCGGCTGCCTCATCGATCTCAGGCCGCTGGGCATCCAGGACGAGCCGCCCGTCGGGGCGAGCCTGAGGGACGGCGCCGACGTCGTGACCTTCAGCGGAGACAAGCTGCTGGGAGGGCCGCAGGCCGGCCTGATTTGCGGCAGGCGGGAATTCCTGGACCGCATCCGCCGGAACCCGCTGTTCCGCGCGCTTCGTGTGGACAAACTGACCATCGCCACGCTGGAAGCGACCCTCCGGCTTTACCTGGACGGAAACCTCGACGCCATCCCGGCGCTGCGCATGATGAGGCTGCCGCTCGAGGAACTGGCGGCGCGCGCCGCTTCGCTGGCCGCCAAACTCACGGAGATTTCCGCCCTTTCCGTCCGGGTCGAAGAAGGCGAGTCGGTGATGGGCGGCGGCTCCACGCCCGGGCATTCGCTGCCCGCCAGGCTGGTGGCCGTCCAGCACAGCAGGCTGAGCGCCCGGGACCTGGAAGCCGCCCTCCGGCGGAACCATCCACCCATCATGGCGCGTGTGGAACGGGACCGGCTGCTGCTGGACCTTCGGACGGTTTTTGACGAGCAGGAGGCGGAGATCGTCCAGGCGCTCGGGCGGCTTGCCTGATGGCGCAGGATGGCGGGATGAACCCGCCGCTACGCGTGTCAAGTGACGGGATGACCTCGCCGCTACGGGGCTGCTTAGCAAGGAAAAACTCGCCGTACGGCGTGCAGCGTAGCGGCTGCTTTTTTGCATCTAAGCGAAAAGCCGGGATTCAATCCCATATCAAATGTCCGGGGAGGCCAGGGATAAAGTGACCGAGCAAAATGGTGCGCCGCGAAAGAGACGATCGACTCGAATCCTGCTAAGCCTGCTGGCTGCCGCCTTCACCTTCGGCATAGGGACGGCGCATGCCCGCAAGAAGGAGCCCGCGCCCAAACCCGGCCTGCCGGACCATATCGCCGCGCTGGGCAAGAGGCTCTACGGGCTGGACATCGAAGATGCCAAGCCCGTCACGGATGAAATCCAGCAGCTCGTGGTGGGCCACATGAACTCCTGGATCGCCAACCGCACGCCGGACATTGTCGAGGTGCGGCACGAACTCGAGCAGGTGTTTTCAAAACTGCAATACCCGGCGGAGGGAACGCCTGCCATCTTTGTCGCGCCCTGGAAGGGCGCCACGCTGATCGGCGCGGGCTACACTCTGGGCTGGAGCGACATCTGGCGCATCAACGTGCTGGTGCTCTATGAGAACCAGAACGGCCACACGCGCCAGGTTGCCACCAGCAGCTTTGTTCCCCGCACCGATATCCATTACTCGATTCTGGCCCCGTCCGGCACAGGAGATTTTCGCTTTCTGGCCTATGGCTGGAGGCTGGGGATGAGCCACCCCCGCATGTCCGCCGTCCTCTACACCTTTGACGGAAAAACGCTTGAATCACCATGGAAGGTTGAGAACCTGTTTGACGGCAGGCTGTCTGCCTACAACAAAACGGTGGTCATCAGCTACGTGGACCGGGACGAGTACATCCGCCAGACGCAACTGGGCCACATGCCGGCAAGGCACCAGAAGACCTACCAGGTGACTCCGCAGGGGCTTCAACTTGAAAGCGCGCACGACGTTCCTTACCAATGAGAAACACAGGCAAACCAGTGGCCGGAAGTGCGGCACGTCGTGCAGGATAATTCTTGACAATTCAGTACAGTTTCTGGGATAATTTCTATTTGCGATTTATTCGCAACTGAGTTACCTTGTAGCGTCCGCTGTGCAAGGGTTCGGTTCGCGAGATAATTGCGAAAGGATCGCAACTAAGCATGGTTCTCGCAAAACATCTCAAGCAACGCCGCTCCGTCACCACCCAGCTCCGCGAGCATGGTTTCCGCATGACCCGCCAGCGCAGGGTCATCGCGGACGTCCTCCAGCAGGCCGGTGAGCACCTTGACGCTCCCGAAGTCCTGCGCCGGGCCCGCCAGCAATTGCCGGGCCTGCACCTGGCCACCGTCTATCGCGCCCTGGAATCACTCAAGAAGCTCGGCATCATTGACGAGCTTGACCTGATGCATGTGAACGGCCACGGGCATTTCTACGAGGCCCGCACCAACAAGGACCACATGCACTTCACCTGCCAGCGCTGCCGCGCGGTTTTTGAGATTCAGGATCCGTTGTTTGAAAAGCTGAAGGGCCAGATCGAAAGCAGGCATGGGTTTACCCTTCGCGTGGCCCGGCTGGAACTGGGCGGATATTGCGAAAATTGCACGGCCAGGGCCAAGGAGAAAAGCACAGCGGCTGTTTCCACCTGACAGGATGGTGAAAAAGGGTGTAGCGGCGGCTTTACGCCGCCAACCCATGCTGCAAGCGTCGACCTGATGGCGGGGTGAACCCACCGCTACACCCTCTTTGCAGGATGTTACAACAGCCGGCTAAGGCTTGGAGAGGGAGCATCCGTTTACGGTTGCGCGGACAAGCGGTGATAATCCGCAGGAATTGAGCATGTTTGATTCATTAATCATCACGCTGCGTGAAGGCGTTGAAGCCGCCCTGATTGTAGGCATCGTTCTCGGCTATCTCAAGAAGGCCGGCCGCGATGAGTGGACGCGCTACGTCTGGTGGGGAGTGGGCACGGCGGTTGCGGTGAGCGCGGCGGCCGCCTATTTCCTCCAGAAGTGGGCCATCAGCGAGGACGCCTACGAAGGCTGGATGATGCTGGTGGGAGCGGTGTTTGTGGCCTCCGTGGTGGTCTGGATGATGCGCGCCTCCAAGGGGCTCAGCAAGGAAATCCAGAGCAGGGTTTCGGACCTTTCCAACCAACCTTCCCGCTCGGGCGCCTGGGGCATCTTCGCATTCGTACTGCTGATGGTGTCCCGCGAAGGCGCGGAGACGGCCATCTTTCTGGGCGCCGTATCATTGCGCACCACGGAGCTGATGAACCTGATGGGAGCCGTGCTGGGCCTGGCGCTGGCCATCGGCCTGGGCGTGGCGTTCTTTAAGGGCAGCGTGAAGGTCAATCTCCGCAGGTTTTTCAGCGTGACCAGCCTGGTGCTTCTGGTGGTGGCGGTGCAGCTGTTCATTTCCGGTTTGCATGAGCTTTCCGAGGCCCAGATTCTTCCCTCCAGCCGCGGCGAAATGGCCATCATCGGCCCCATCGCCAACAGCGATGCCTTCTTCTTTATCGCCATCATCGCTCTCTGCTTGTTTCTGGTGCTGGCGCAAAGGATCCGGTCCGGTTCGGCTTCTGAAGCTGGTCTGGCTCAGATGTCCGCGCCGCAGCGCCGAAAGGTGCTGGCCGGGCAGCGGCGTGAACGTTTCTGGAAGCTGGCCGCAAGCTCCGTGGGGCTGATGGTGATTGTGCTGATCAGCGCGGACTTTGTGTATTCCCGGGTGGCCCGGGCCATCAAGCCGCCCGTTGAACTGACTTTCAACAGCGACAATGTCGTCGACGTTCCCACGGACCAGTTGAAGGATCACAAGCTCTACACTTACGAGATCAAGGCGGGGGGCAAAGAGGTCCGGTTCATTGCCATCATCGACTCATCGGACACGGTCCGCGTGGGGCTCGACGCCTGCCAGATCTGCGGTGACAAGGGCTACTACCAGCAGGGACAGAACGTGATTTGCCGGCTCTGCGGCTCCGCCATTTATATCCCCACCATCGGATCAGGCGGCGGCTGCAATCCCATTCATATTGACTACATCGTCCAGAACAACATGCTGGTGATTTCCAGGGCCAATCTTGCCCAAGCGACCCGCTATTTCCACTGAGAGGCTTATGTTAAGCAGAATTGTCGGCAGGTCGCTCACACGCAGGCGGAAGCGGAAGCTTCTGGGAGTGGCCGCCGTGGCTCTGGGGATTGGTGTCACCACGGCGGTGGCCACGCTTTCTCTCAGCGTGGGCGACCGCATGGCGCGCGAGCTGCGCTCCTTCGGGGCCAACATTTCCGTCACCCCCGCCGCCGACAGCCTTTCCATCGCCGTGGGCGGAGTGGATTACCGCCCCGCGGGCGCCGGGGCCTTTCTGCCGGAATCCGACCTGGCCAACCTGCGAAAGATTTTCTGGCGCAACAACATCATGGGCTTTGCGCCGTTTCTCTACGCCCCCGCAACAGTCAAAGGGCGCCGCACCGTGGTGATCGGAAGCTGGTTCAAGCATCGCCTGCAGGTGCAGAAGGGAGACGTTTTCCACACAGGCCTCGAGGAACTGCACCCGGCCTGGAAGGTCCAGGGCGCCTGGCCGGATGAGGGTTCCCGCGAGTGCCTGGTGGGAGCGGCGCTGGCCGGCAATCTGGGCGTTAACCCCGGCGACAACCTCACCTTCCAGAGCAGTGGGAGCGACAACTCCACAATGGCTCTCGCCGTCAGCGGAATTCTCCACACCGGGGGCGAGGAGGACGACGAAGTCCTTGCGCCGCTCGCCGCGGTCCAGCAATTCACCGGCCTGGAGGGCAAAGTGCGGCGGGTGGAAGTGAGCGCCCTCACCAAGCCCGAGGATGACTTTGGCCGGTCTGACGTTACCAAGCTGAGCCCTGCCAAATATGAGGTCTGGTACTGCACGCCCTACGTCAGCTCCATTGCCTATCAGATTCAGCAGGCCATTCCCGGCTCCGAGGCCAGGCCCGTTTACCGGGTGGCCGCCACCGAGGGCTCCATCGTCAGGAACATCAGCCTCCTGATGACCCTTCTGGCCATCGCGGCGCTGGTCACGGCCGCACTGGCCATGGCTTCGCTGATGTTTGCCATCGTTCTGGAACGGCGGTCGGAAATCGGGTTGTTTAAATCATTGGGCGCCACCAACGGCCGTGTGGCCTCCATTTTTCTGCTGGAGGCTTTTGGGGTGGGGCTGGCGGGCGGCGTTGTAGGTTACGGCCTGGGGAGCTGGATGGCCAGCCGGCTGTCGCTGGCGGTTTTCGGCGTTGCCACCGGCATTCACTGGGTGATTCTGCCGTCGGTGCTGGCGCTGGCCCTGCTGGTGGCCCTGGCGGGAAGCGCGGTCCCCCTGGCCAAGGGTCTGAAGGTGTCGCCTGTTGCGGCGTTAAGAAATGAGTGAAAGAGTTGCACAACCTGGCAAACGGCGGTCGCTCTTCTGGCGGCTTTGGGTGCGCTCGCTGGTGGTGAGGCGTCCGCAGGCCGCGCTGGCGGTGATTTCCCTGCTGGTTGGAGCTTCGCTCGCTTCCATGCTCCTCAACCTTTACAGCGACGTCCACCGCAAGATGACCCGGGAGTTCCGGTCTTACGGGGCCAACGTCATCCTCAGCGGCAAGGGAGCGGCGTCCGCGGGCCAGGCGGCCGTGGGCGGGCTGATGGACGGCGCAACCTTCCAGCAGGTGGAATCATTGCGCTCCAGGGTGAACGGCCTGGTGGCCGCTCCGGTGCTTTACCTGGTGACGCGCGTTTCGCGGGTTCCGTCAAATCCCCGGTTGCCGGACTTTGAGAATGTGGTGGCCGTGGGTTCCGACTTCTCCGCCCTGAAGGAGCTGGTGCCGGGCTGGCGGGTCACGGCCGGAGCGGAAGACGGCCCGCTGGGAGCCCGATCCTGCGCCGTGGGAGCGCATCTGGCCCAGCGCTTCCGGCTGCAGCCGGGTGACACGGTGAAACTCTCCGCCGGCGCGGGCAGCGGCGCGGCGGACAACCCGGCGGCTTCCGAAACTTTCCAGGTGGCGCGGGTGATTTCCACCGGCTCCTCGGAGGATGACCAGGTTTTTGTTTCCCTGGGAGAACTGCAAAAGCTGGGCGGCATCGAGGGCAAAATCAGCGTGATTCAGATGAACATCCCCGGCCAGACCGCGGAAATCGAGCGCGGCGTTCAGCAATTGGCGGCCGCTTTCCCCCGGCTGGACGTGCGGCCCATCCGCCAGATCGTGTATTCTCAGGGGAAGGTGCTGCATACGATCCGCGGGCTCCTCGTTTCATTGATGAGTTTGATTCTGGTGATCATCGCTCTGTGCGTCATGGCCACCATGACGGCCATCGTTCTCGAGCGCCGCAAGGATATCGCGGTGATGAAAGCGCTGGGAGCCAGCAACCGGGACGTCACCCGGCTGTTCCTGATGGAGGGCGCAAGCCTGGGACTGGTGGCCGGCATTGCGGGATTTGCGGTGGGAGCTTTTCTGGCCGCCCAGGTGGGTGAGCGGCTTTTTGGAGTCAGCCTGAGCGTGGTGTGGTGGACGCTGCCGCTGGTGTGGGGCGCCACCATTCTGCTGGCGGCGCTGGCCACTTTCTTCCCTGTGGGCATCATGCGCCGAATTCAGCCCGCCACCGCGCTTAAAGGAGAGTAATCCGTTGGCCTTTATTGAAGTTGACCATCTGACCCGGCGCTACGGCGCCTCGGTTGCGGCGTTGAAAGAGGTTTCCTTCTCCGTGGACAAGGGAGAGTGGATTGCCGTCATGGGACCCTCCGGGTCCGGCAAGAGCACCCTGATGAATATTCTGGGCGGGCTCGATTCACCGAGCGGCGGTTCCGTCCGGATTGGCGGCGGGGAAATCGGCCGGCTGTCGTCCACCGATCTGGCGCGTTTCCGCGCTGAAAAAATCGGCTTCGTCTTCCAGCAGTTCCACCTGGTTCCTTACCTCACGGCGCTTGAAAACGTAATGCTGGCCCAGTATTTCCACAGCCTGGCGGAAGAATCCGAGGCGCGCGAAGCGCTGGTGCGGGTGGGCCTGGGCGACCGCATCCATCACCTGCCCTCGCAGTTGTCCGGCGGCGAGCAGCAACGGGTGTGCGTGGCGCGCGCGCTGATCAACCAGCCCAACCTGATTCTTGCCGACGAGCCCACCGGAAACCTGGATGAGGTGAATGAAACGCTGGTGATGGGCCTTTTCACCGAGTTGCACCGCGAGGGCCACACCATCGTCATGGTGACCCACGATCCCGAAATCGGCCGCATGGCCGAGCGCCGCATCGAGCTCCATCATGGGAAGCTTTCGGAGGTTTCGGTCTTTCCGGCCTACGAGCAGGAACTGATCGAAAACCTGCTCAAGGCCGTCTGGCACCACCAGGAGGACACGGGCCAGGAGGTTTTCCCCTCCTCCGCCCTGCCGGAGTTTGCCCAGAACCGCGCCACCTTCCTGCTGATGGCGCAGGAGGAACTGGTGCGCCTTGGCGACGACGACAGCCTTTCATTCACCCCGCAGGGAAAGCGTCGCGCCAATGAAGTGATCCGCCGCCACCGGCTTTCCGAGCGCCTGTTCTATGAGATGTTCCAGATTCACGAGGACCTGCTGGATGAGAATGCCTGCAAGATTGAGCACAGCCTGAGCGCGGAAGTCACGGAAAAGCTCTGCCTCTTCCTCCAGCATCCCCAGACCTGCCCGCACGGTTCCCCCATCCCGCCGGGCGTGTGCTGCCCCACGGCATTGAAGAAGGCCTGAGTCCCTTACGAATACCGCTACGAATACCGCAGCCAGCGTCGCAATTCTTTAATCGAGGGCCGTTTGCCGTACATCAGGATGCCGACCCGGTAAATCCTGGCGGAGATGCGAATCACATAGATGGTGGTGGCAATGGAAAACGCCAGCGCCAGGACGATCTGCCACAAGGGCGGAGTCTCCATGGCCACGCGAAGGGTCATCAGGATGGGCGAGAGGAACGGCGTCATCGACAGGACGACGGAAAGGGTGGAGTTGGGATTGTTGAGGATGACGTTGAAAAGCATAAAACTGCAGAGAATCATCAGGGTCAGAGGCATCTGGGCCTGGCGCGCTTCTTCGTCGGTTGAAACAATAGCGCCGGCCGCCGCGTAGAGCGCGGAGTAAAGGAAATATCCCGCCAGGAAAAAGATCACCAGATAGAACAGCAGACCGGGCGAGAGGCTGATGCCGGGCACGGCAGCCCCCGGACGCACCCAGGCCACGACGCTGGAGGCTGAGGCAAACAGCACCCCTACGGTCACGGCCCACACCAGGTACTGGGTGAGAGCCACGGCTCCCACGCTCAAAATCTTTCCCGCCAGCAGATCGAACGGCCTGATGGAGGAAACCAGGATTTCAATCATGCGGGTGGATTTCTCTTCCATCACCGAGTGCATGGTCGACATCCCATAGACGATCAAGGTCATATACAGCACCATGCCGGCAATGATGGCGATGGCGAAATTGGTTTCGCTGGAGTCGTCTTCCTTCTTCCGCGAAGAAGGATTCACCAGCTGCACCCGCGCCGGCCTGAACACGTTCATCATGGCACCGGAACTTCTTCCTTCTGCGTTCAGCCGGCGGCCGATCACGGCGTCGCTGACGGCCCGCTCAATGGGCCCCATCAGGGCCAGCGCAGGCATGCGCCTGGCGTGGAACTTTGCCGAAGCCGTCCCCGTCATCAGGCCTTTGGACAGCACCAGGATGCCGTCGATTTCGCCGCTTACAACCTGGGCGTCGAAATACATTTCCTGCTGCGCTGAAGGGTATTCCACAATGTGGGTCACCACAGGCTCTGGATGGGCCGCTATAGTGTTCCGCATCAAGGTCTTCTCGACCGCGCCGCCGAGCCCTCCAACCTCATCCAGGATGACGATCCGCACGCTTTGTCCCGAAACCCCTCCTGAGAGGAAAATGGAAATCACCAGGACGGCCCCCGAGATCAGCGGCAGCGCGAGGGTCCCCAGGACAAAAGCCTTGGTACGCACGCGGGTGATGTATTCGCGTTTGACGATCAGCCAGATCTTACGCATGGCGTTCCGAAACCTTCTGAATAAAGATGTCGTTCAATGGAGGCTCGATCAGCTCAAAGCGGCGAACCTGGACGCCCCGCTCCACCGCGCTCTTCAGAATCTGCTGGGCATCGCCCCCGGGACGCAGGGTGATGTCCACCATCTCGCCATAAGAGTTTACCCGCTCAATAATGTTGGGAAGCTGCAGGAAGGCCGGGTCGCCCTCAAACTCCATGCGCACGGTGTTGTTGCCGTACGACCTTTTGATCGCCTTCAGATCACCGGCCAAAAGCTTCTGCCCCTTGTTCATCAGGCAAATGGAGTCGCACATCTGCTCCACCTGGTCCATGCGATGGGTGGACAGGATGATGGTCGCACCCTGGCTGCGCAGCTCCAGCATCACGTCTTTGATCACGGCGGCGTTGACGGGGTCGAGCCCGGTAAAGGGCTCATCCAGAATCACCAGGGGCGGGCGGTGAATCACCGCGGCGATAAACTGGACTTTCTGCTGCATGCCGCGCGACAGGTTGTGGATTTCGTCGTTGATCCGGTCCCCCAGGCCCAGCCGGTCAAGCCAGATGCGCGCCCGGCGCTCTGCCTCCGCTTCCGGCAGCCCCTTCAGGGCCCCCAGAAACCGCAGGATTTCCAGCAGCCGCATGTGCCGGTAAAGGCCCCGTTCTTCCGGCAGATATCCGATCAGTTCCTGCGTCTGTTCGCTCAGCGGCTTGCCCAGCACCCGGACCACACCCTCATCGGGAATCAGGATGCGCACAATCATGCGCAGCGTGGTGGTTTTACCGGCGCCGTTGGGCCCCAGCAGCCCGAAGACAGCCCCCTCCTTGATGTCCATGGACAAACTGCTCACGGCATCGAAGGAATCGTAGCGCTTTGTGACCTTTTCGAGGCTGACTGCATCCATGTCGGTCCGATCTTGCCTTTTTTCCGGATTCTCAATCTGCGGCCTGCGGAAAGAAACTGAACAGGATTTGTAGCATCAAATTGGAATAGTGCGCAAGCGCCAATGATCGCTTGCCTTCCTGAACCTGCGCGTTGCAGCCTCCGCAGGCAGGGCGGCTGTACGAAGGTTCGCGCATAGGATAAGATAACCCTTTTGCCGAACTTAAACCAATTCAGAAGGGACCTGACAGATGCGAAATGTCGTCATAATAGGGTCGGGTTGCGCGGGATTGACCGCAGCCATCTATGCCGCCCGCGCCAATCTGAACCCGCTGGTGATTCGCGGGATTGAGGCCGGAGGCCAGCTCACGCTCACCACCCTGGTGGAAAACTATCCCGGCTTCCCCAAGGGAGTCCAGGGACCCGAGCTGATCGAGCTGATGCAAAAACAGGCCGGGGTGTTCGGAGCGGAATTCCTGGAAGGCGACATCACGGGCGTCGATCTCTCAAAGCGCCCTTTCAGGCTGGAAATGGGCGCGGAAAAGCTCGAGACGCAGGCGCTGATCGTGGCCACGGGCGCCTCCGCCAGGCTGCTGGGACTGGACTCCGAGCGCAAGCTGCTGGGCCACGGCGTCTCCACCTGCGCCACCTGCGACGGCTATTTTTATCGCGGCAAGGACGTGGTGGTGGTGGGAGGCGGCGACACCGCGGCCGAGGACGCCTTGTTTCTGACCCGCTATGCCAAGCAGGTGAACGTGGTGCACCGCCGCGAGGAGTTGCGGGCCTCAAAGATCATGCAGAAGCGCATGCTTGAGAACAAGGTCATCCATCCGGTTTGGAGCACCGTGGTGACCGAGGTGCTGGATCCGGAAAAGGGCGAAGTGACGGGCGTGCGACTGAAAAATGTCGAGACGGGCGAAGAATCGGTCAAAGAGACCGACGGACTCTTCATCGCCATCGGCCATTCGCCCAACACCGGGCTTTTCAAAGGCCAGCTGGAAATGAACGACGTCGGCTACCTGACAACGCACGATGGGTCAAAGACCAACGTTCCGGGTGTGTTCGCAGCGGGCGACTGCCGCGACCACGTCTACCGGCAGGCGGTGACGGCCGCGGGCACGGGATGCATGGCGGCCATGGATGCCGAAAGATTCCTGGCTGAAAGTTCGCGGGAAAAAGGGTGATCCATGGCGGCCTGGCGCGGGCCGGCCCTTCCGGCTGCGCGCTGGGAAACGCCCGCAGGCTCAGGGATTTGTTTTCTTTTCCGGAGTGCGGCGGCCACGGCGCAGCCTGGGCGCTGCGCGCTTTTGGTGCGGAAAAACACGGTGCAGGAAGCGCCCTCCGCAGCCGGCTCGCGCCGCCAGCCGGAAAACGAAATCCTGAACCCCGCCGGAGTTTGTTAAGCTGGAGATTGGACCCCCTCAGAAAGCGGAGATTAGATTGATACAGATCGACCCCATCCGGCAGTTCGAGGCATTGACGGATTGCCCGGACGAGCAGATTGACCTGGCGGAAGCGGCCCTGGCCATTGCCGCCACCGAATACCCCGGGCTCGACCCCGCGCCCTCGATCGAGGTCCTCGACCGCCTGGCCGCCCGCGTCGAGGCCGGCCCCACGCTTTCGGCCCTGGCCAACATTGCCGCCATCAACAAAGTGCTGTTTGAGGAAGAAAAGTTTGAGGGCAACACCCGGGAATACGACGATCCCCGCAACAGCTATCTGAACGACGTGCTGGAGCGCAAAACTGGAATTCCCATCAGCCTCTCGCTGGTCTACACGGAGGTGGCGCGGCGGAAGGGCGTGCCTCTCGAGGGATTGGGATTTCCGGGGCATTTCCTGGTGAAGCATCCCGGGCCCCCGGCGGAGATTGTGGTTGATCCTTTCCACGGCGGAGCTGTGCTGGCGCCCTCGGATTGCCTGGCTTTGCTGCACGAGCACTTCGGCGACAAGGCTGAACTGAAGTCGGAATACTTTGCCGCCGCCACCAAAAAGCAGATCCTCGCGCGCATGCTCAACAACTTGAAAGGGTCGTATCACCGGCGCGGCAATTATGCCAAAGTCCTCACCATGATCGAACTCTCGCTGGCCACCCGCGAGGACGTCCTCTCCAACGTGCGCGACCGCGGATTGGTTTATTTCGCCATGCGCCGCTACTCCGACGCGGCCAATGAGTTGAAGGTCTATTTGAAGCTGGCCGGTGAAGACGATCCCGAAGTGCAGGAAGTCCTGCAGATGCTCGGCCACATCAAGGGCATGATGAATTAGCGCGGATTGTCCATGAGGCAATGGAGCTCAGCGACAGAGCGCGAGTTGACTCGTGCCGACAAGCCCTGCCTTTGTGAACCCCTCTCACAATGGGGCTCCGTGAAAGGGCACGAGTTTACTCGTGCCGGAAAAGAGCGCCATCTTCGCGGGCTTCAGCCCCTGAAGCGCCAGGGGATGCACGCGCGTTGACAACCCCACCACAACCTGCAGCGGCTAAAGCCGCGCGCAACGGCGACCATTCGCGGCACGGATAAATCCGTGCCCTTTCTCAGCGCCCATTCGCGGCACGAATAAATCCGTGCCCTTTCTCAGCGGCCATTCGCGGCACGGATAAATCCGTACGCTTTCTCAAAAGCATGCGGCGGGCGATGCAGTATTCCAGATTCAAAATTCAAGAGAAAAACCCAGGCGAAGGCATGAAGACTGAAAGCCGGCATAGCGGCGAGTTTAGCTCGCCACGTTCAGGCCCAAATGGCGGGATGAACCCGCCGCTACAATTCTTCAAAATCAGTGCCGGGCTGAAGCCCGGTGCTGCGAGGGCAAAATCTGGCGGGGCCTCGCGCAGGGTTATTTCAGTTTCAGGCACACGGCCAGGCCGTCGCGCAGCGGAACCATCGTGGTCATCAGCTCCGGCGATTTGTAAACCATCCGGTTGAATTTCTGGATCGCTCGCGTATCCGCATCGTCTGCCGCCGCGGGCCGCGCTACTCTTCCATGCCACAGCACGTTGTCGGTGACGAACAGGCCTCCGGCGCGCACCCTGGGAACCGCCAGCTTGAACGCCTCAGGATATTGCGTCTTCGAGACGTCGTTGAAAATCAGATCAAATTGTCCCGGCGTGGCTTTCAGCGATTCCAGCGCGTCGCCCACCAGGATTTCCACCCGGCCCAGCATTCCCGCTTCGCGCAGGTAGGCGCGGGCGCGTTCGGCGTTTGCAGGGTCGCCGTCCGTGTAAAAAACTTTTCCTTTTGGCCCCACCGCGCGCGCCAGCCACAGCGTGGAATATCCGATGGCCGAGCCCATCTCAAACACCCGCCGCGCCTTCACCAGCAACGCCAATTGGTGAAGCACCCGGGCGCACGCCGGGCCCACGATGGGGACTTTATGCTTCGCCGCATAACGTTCCATCTTGCGCAGCACGGCGTCTCGCGCCGGCAGCAGAGAATCGATGTAGGCCTCAACCTGTGGTTCAAAAATTCCTGGCACATTGCCTCCTTTTCTTTAGCGCCGGGCTCGAGACCGGCACTGGCACCCCAAAATGCCGGCCATCTAGCAGGTGGTTGAAAAAAAGCAACCGTCATGCTGAGCGCAGCGAAGCATCTGCTGTACCTTACTGAAAATGATTAAAACAGATCCTTCGCTTCGCTCAGGATGACATACCACAGGGCAGGTTTTCAACAGCCGGCCAGGCGGCGTTGCACGAGTGTCAATCAACCGGTTTCAGTTGCAGATGTTTGGGATTGGTCCACTTCATCACCGCGCCGAGCTTCACCAGTCCCTTCGCCAGCGCGCCCGGATCCACCGCCTGCACGGCCTGGTGCTTGCCGGCCGCCAGGGTGGCCGCAACGCCCGCCGCTTCACCCATCATCATGTAAACCGGTTCCAGCCGCAGGGCGCCGTAGCCGATGTGCGAAGCCGAAGCGCAAACGGGAACCAGCAGGTTGCTGCACTGGCTGCGCCGGGGCAGCAGCACGCGGTAAGGAATCTGGAAGGGGATGGTCGGCACTTCCACGTCGCCCTCGTTCTGGGCGTTGCCTTTTTCATCCACGTAGCGCTGCACGTTGTGCGAGTCCGTATTGTACGAGCCCATGCAGATGGGGTCGGGCTTGCTCAATTCCGTTTCCAGGTCGCGCTGCACCATCACGTATTCGCCCATCATGCGCCGGCACTCCCGCACGTAAAGCTGGAACGGCCAGTTTTCGCTGTCCGTGTATTCATCCTTCGCCATTCCCCACTCAAGCATCTCGTCGCGCAGCGGCTGGGGCACGCGATGGTCGTGGCCGAGAAAATAGAAAAATCCGGCCGTGTAATCCGCATGCTCGCGCCACGAATGGCCGCGGCGATCGTAGCCGGCCGTGGGATAGTCCCAGCTTTTGCCGATGTAGTCAGTCGAAAACGCTCCGAGGTTGTTGATGTCCGTCTTGCCGTTCGGCAGGGGAGAAATAATGATCAGCGAGCCCAGCTTCGGAACGCTCTTCTTCGCCTTCATCGTGGCGGCAATCAGCCGGGCCAGCAGTTCATACTCGTGCGGATTGTAGTCGAGCGGTTTCGGAATCGGCGCCTGGTTGCTTTTGTCTTTGGTCAGGCACATGCGGAAGTTATACGCCTGCACTTTTTTGTCAGCCGCTCCAGCCTTGCCGCGCGGGCCGCGGTTGACGTTCGGCAGCAGCTTGTGGCGCGAATCGTAGGCTGATACCGGAACTTCAAACCAGTGCCCGTCATACCGGTGCCCTTCCCGCACCCCGGCAAACGATTCATCGTACTGGTCCCGGCCCTCGCGCCCCCAGGTGAACGTGACTCCGGATTGGGCCAACAGGTCGCCTTCGTAGGTCGCGTCAATAAAAACCTGGGCGGAGTAAACATCGCCGCTCTCCACCGTAAGGCTGCTGATGCGGCCGCTCTTCTTTTCGACGGCGCCGTGCTCGCGCAGGCGGGTGTTGTAAACGACATTCACTTTGGCCTCGCGCGCCATGGTTTTGAAAACGTCTTCGGCCACGTGCGGCTCAATTTCCCAGGCGACGGGCTGATGGTAGTGCCGTCCCACGCGCTTGTAAAACTCCAGCGAGAGGCCCCCGATGGTTTCCTTCCTTCCCGTATCGGTGTGCCCCAGTCCGCCGGAAACCATTCCGCCCAGATGCGAGCCGGGCTCGACCAGCGCCACTCGCGCACCCTGCCGCGCCGCCGCCACCGCAGCCGCCACTCCCGATGCGGTCGCGCCGTAAACCACCACGTCGTATGATCCCCCGGCGGCAAAGGCCCGCGAACCCGCCAGAAGCGCCCCGCCCAGCCCCGCCAAAGAATTCTTCAGAAAAACCCGTCGCTGCATCTTTGTTCTCCGTTCAACCGGCCAGCAGCCGAACCTGGATTATTGCTCAAAATCTCCAAACACAAAAGATGCTTGTGAAAAATTGGAAGGATTGGTCCTGTACGCAGCTACCGACTTAATCTACGCAAGATATGCGTAGAATAGCTACCTTTTTCTACGCACAATATGCGTAGATTAAGCGCCTTATTCTACGCAGGTGATCACAAGCTGAGGCGAGTGGACTCAAATTCCTCTTCCCCGTCGGCAGCATCGACCCGTTGTAGGGCGGGTTCTTCAGGCCTGGAAAGTTTCACGCAGAGGGCACAGCGCGGCGGAGCCGCATGTATCCATAAAACAACAAAAGCAGCTCACGCAAAGACGCCAAGGCGCAAAGATAGGCGGCGGAGCCGCAACCGAACGCTACATGGCCGGCACGGCCGTGTTCATGGGCGAGACGCCCATGCCACAGGGAATCGCGAGGGGCGCACAGGTCGCGACTTTTGCGATGAAGTGTGAGTTGCGGCTAGCTGTTTTCTGCTTGCAGGGCCTGGATCAGCGCGCGCATGTAGCCGAGCGCGTAGGCCATGCCGGCGTGCCACGGAGCACCGCAGGTCATTTGCGGCGTGTGGTCGGGAATCATCACGCCGTCGTAGCCGTTCTTCATATAAATCCGCATGGCGCGCACGAAATCCACGTCGCCCTCGTCGAGAAAAACTTCGTGGTAGTTCGGCACCTTGCCCTGCACGTTGCGGAAGTGCACGTAGCCGATGCTTTTTCGCCGGGTGAGCATGTCGATGGTTTCGTACACGTCGCCGTCGGCCATCTCGGCCGTCGTTCCCTGGCAGAATTCGATAGCGTTCGAGCGGCTTGGAACGATGTCGAGCAGCCGCTCATAGAGCGCCGGGCGGCAGACCAGCCGCGCCGTGCCGCGGATCTCCGGCATCGGCGGATCGTCCGGGTGAGCCGCGAGGCGTACCCCGGCTTCTTCCGCCACCGGAACGACTTCCTGCAGAAAATCCGTGAGCCGCTGCCAGAGCTGTTCGGAAGTTACTTTGCCCACGCTCCCCGGCGGCGCGTCAGAGTCGTAGGTCATGTTCCACACCTGGCCGTTGGGGATGGGCGTCTCTTCCGGCCCGTCCTTGCCCAGGAACCCCACCGATTCCGCTCCGCCGCGCGCGTAGGGCCCCTGCACGTGCCCCCACACGCCCGCAATGCTGAAGTTGTATCCCAGAATGGGAATGCCCACTTTGCCCATGGTTCGAACGATGGTTTTGACGTCTTCAAGCTGCTGCTTCTTCCGCGGGCCGTCGAGCAGCACGTCGTACCAGTGCGCGGGATCAAGGTTCTCGATGGCTTCCAGCTCGAGCCCCTCGGCGTTGACCGCCTGCTTCAGGCCAAGCAGTTCTTCGTAAGTCCACAACTTTCCCTGCCGGCGGGTCACGCCCCAGTTGCGCGCGCCGTCGGTGGCGGGAATCTTTTCCCCCGTCCCCCAGTAGTCCACCCAGTGCGCCACAATGTGCGTGGCTCCCGCCTGCCGGGCAAAGCGGAAATTTTCCGGGGTCAGCATGTGCCGGTAAAGTCCAAGTCCGATTTTCATGCCGGAATTTTACACCACTCGCGTGCAAAAAGAGCACGCGGTGGTAGGTAGCAGGTGGAATGTGGTATGTTGCACGCGGCGGGAAACTCCTGCGTTTATAAATCCGCCGTTCCACCATTTGCCGGCACGAAGGAATTCCATGCCTGAGGCGATTGGATTTGATGTTTACGGAACGCTGGTTGATCCTCTGGGGATGGCGGCGCACCTCGAAGCCATGGCCGGCCGTCTGGCCGGGCAAATGGCGCAGCGGTGGCGCGAAAAGCAGATTGAATATACCTTCCGCCGCGCCCTCATGCAGAGGTACGAAAACTTCGACGTTTGCACAGAACAGGCGCTGGTTTTCGCGGCCAACAGTTTGAACCTGGAACTGCAGGACGAGGAGCGGGCAAAACTGCTGGAAGCCTACCGCCGCCTGCCGCCTTTTCCTGACGCGCTGCCTGCCATTCGCAGCCTGCGCGCGGCGGGGTTCAAGCTGGCGGCTTTTTCGAACGGCGTGGAAAGCTCTCTGCGCGCCCTGCTTGAACACGCGGGTATTCTTCCACACCTGGACGCGGTGGTCAGCGTTGACGACCTTAAAACCTATAAGCCCAAGCCCCGGGTGTATCGCTACCTGGCGAAGCGGCTGGGCCTGCCCCTTGCGAACACCTGGCTGGCATCCAGCAACGGCTGGGACGCGATCGGAGCCAAGGCCGCCGGCCTCCGCGCGGCATGGATCAGGCGAAATGCCGGCGACACGCTCGATCCCTGGGGAATCACGCCCGATCTGGTGTCTCCCAATCTCGAAGCTTTCTCTTCACGCCTGCAGAGCAATTAAATCTCTTTTGCGATTCCTGCCGGCGCTGGAGCCCACTTGTGTAGCCTCCTGGCCGCCGGCCCATGGCGGGTGACGGCTATCACAGAATCGTCACACCGAATCTGTTAGCTTTCTGCCGTAGTCTGCGAGCATGGGTATTGCCCGGATTATTCATGGCGCAGCAGGGCTCCGTGAAAGGGCACGAGTTTTGTGAAAGGGCACGACTTCAGTCGTGCCGTTTGAGCGCTACAAGAACCCCTATCGGGACTTCAGCCCCTGTAGGGGACGCTCATGACGCAGGAATTTTCAGCGGCTAAAGCCGCCGTCTTCGAACTGCCATTGCGGCACGGGTAAATCCGCGCCCTTTCGCGGCAACACCCGTTGGTTCATGAATAGTTCGGTAAAGTGGGCTTGTCCATCCGGGATGATTGGCGTACTCCTGGGGACAGGCGGGGCCGGCAAGCAGACGCACATGCGGCATCGATTCCACCGAAAGGAGCTTAGCCATGTCCAACCGTTGGGTGTTCCTCGCAGCTTTTCTCACAGCCACCTTCATGGTGGCGGGAGCCTTTGCGCTTTCCCCCTACTTCTACTTTGAGCTGGCCACGTCGTCGATCTTCCTCGCCATCGCCGTCATGGTGTTTTTTGGAGAGGACCGATACTCCTACATGCTGGGAACCGTTTTTACTCCCGTGTGGTTCCTGGTGGACCTTCTGGTGGGCGGAATCGGCAACGATTTCGGTTCCCTTTTCCGGTACCTGGGCGGGCAACAGATCGGCGCCGTGAGCACTCCACTGAACGGATTTGCGCGGCTGTCGGCCATTTTCCTTTTTGCAGTCAGCCTGGCTGCCTGGCGCCGCGAAGTGAACGAGCGCTTCTGGGGAAAAACCTTCTGGACGTGCCTGATCATCTCCGTGATCTATGTGGGAATCCTCACAGTGTGGTATCTTAGGCTTTTCCCCGCAGGTCGCTGAGAATTCCTGATGCTGATTGGTCACGTCGCAGTTGCGCTGGGCGCCAAGAAGGCAGCGCCCAAAACCTCGTTGGGCACCTTGCTGCTGGCCGCCCAGTTGCCGGACCTCCTCTGGCCCCTGTTCCTGATGCTGGGATGGGAGCGCGTGCGGATTGTGCCCGGTATCACGGCGGTGAGCCCGCTGGATTTTGTCAGTTACCCTTTCACCCACAGCCTGCTGGCGGATTTCGGCTGGGGCCTGCTTCTGGCCGGGCTTTACCTCATCTTCAAAAAGAACCGGCGCGGCGCTTTCGTCATCTGGGCGTGCGTGGTGAGCCACTGGCTGCTGGACTATATCAGCCACCGCCCCGACCTTCCCCTCTATCCCGGCAGCCGGCTGTTCGGCCTGGGAATATGGAACTCCGTATCCGTAACGCTTCTGGTTGAAGGCGGCCTGTTTGTGGCCGGCGCAACGATTTACAGCCGGGTCACCCGCCCGCGCGATAAGCTCGGCGAATACGGCTATAAGACCTTTATCGCGTTCCTCGTCCTCATCTATCTTGCCTCGCTGGTGGGACCGCCTCCGACCAGCGTCAATGCCGTGGAATGGGCCGGGGTCCTGAGCTGGCTGTTCATCGCCTGGGCCTACTGGATCGACGACCACCGCGCCCTCGCAGCCCAGGCGCCAGCCCCACCACCGCCTGAACCGGTGAATTGAACGGGGAGTATGGACCGCCCCTGCCGCCCACGGGGCCGTTCGTCTTCAATGCGCTTCTTCGCCCTTTTTTAATCCCGAATCTACGGTGGCGGTTCTCCGCGCCGAATCTGTTCGAGTCTTTTCAGAAATTCCTCTCGCTCCCTTTGCAACTTTCCAGTCTGGCGGGCCTTCTCGTTGAGATAGCGCTGGCCGGTGATCCTGGAATTTTGGAGTGCATCCGCCCAGCCGCGCAACTGTCTTGACACGCCTTCCGCACGCGATTTCAAATCTGAAATTTCAAATTTGAGATCCTCAAAACCCGGCAGCGTTTCCATCAGACAGAGCATTGAATGCACTTCGCCCGACGAGCCCCGAGCAATGTAGCGGAATGTCAGAAGTTCATGCGTTGTTCCCCGCTCAAACCCTTCTGCAATGTTGTTGGAGATAGAAACGGCCGCCCGCTCGATCTGGTCGCGCAGGCTTCCGTGGCCCCGGAACTCGCGCTGACGCGTGAGCCCATAAACCCGCTTTGCAAGGTCGATAGCAGCCTGCCAGACCGGCAACTGCTCAAACCGCTCGTACTTCATGGGTTCCCTTTCCCATCACGCTCGGAGAATTATATTTGGAAATTGAACCCACAGATCATAAATCTGAAACGTCAATGTGCCAATCGGGTGGTGGGACCAAAAGCAAGCTGAGGGGAAGTGGAAGGAGGTGGCCGCGAAATCGCTTGGAGCGAGGGAGTAGTCGGGGCTGAAGCGGCTGGCGAGGGGCGTTTCGGAGATCTCTGGGCGCCATTTTTATGGAGGCCCAACAAAACGGTTCAAAATCGAAGCAGGGTCAAGTATACTTTGGTCATCCGAAATGCCAAAAAGGAAATTCCAACTTACAACCGTAGACATGTATCAACCAACTGGGGAGGCAACATCAAATCCCCTTTGGAAAAAGAGGGGCGGCGATAGGGTAACCACCGTGAATTCCAAGAAAAAGGGCTTGCGCGGGAAATGCCTGGTCCGGCGCGTCTGGATTCCCGCTCCTGGCGCTGGCATCTTCGTCTGGCTAAGCTTCATTATCCTCGCCTGCGGTTCTCCGGCACTGGCGCAGCAGCTCCCGATCGTCCCCGGAATGCAGACTGGGCCATCGGCCGCGCTGGGAACAGCGGCCCCAGCGGGCGAACAGCCGACCGATCAGCGATTGACAGGGAGCATCAGCGGAACCGTGGCTAATCAAAGCGGAGGCCACGTCCTTGCACCCTACGTGATCGTGTTGGCCGCGGCTACCGTTGTCACTGATGCGCGGGCCGTTCCCTCGCAAGCCGAAGCGGGGGAAGATCAGAGCAACGATCAAAAAACGCAGCGTGCGATCGGCGTCGTTCCTAATCTCTATGTCGCCTACGGCCACAACGTAGTTCCTCTCACCAGGAAGCAAAAGTTCGAGATTGCATGGAAGTGGACAGTGGATCCCGTCACCTTCGGACTGACTGGGGCCATCGCCGGAGTTCAGCAGGCGCAAAATAATTTCAGTGAATACGGGCAGGGCGCGCAAGGCTACGCAAAGCGCTACGGCGCCGCCTACGCTGGCATTGTCACCAGCACCTTTATCGGAGGCGCCATACTTCCATCGCTCCTGAAGCAAGATCCGCGTTATTTCTACAAGGGAAGCGGTAGTAAGCAGTCGCGGTTTCTGTATGCGATCGCAAATTCGGTCATTTGCAAAGGTGACAATGGACGCTGGCAGACAAATTACTCGAATATCCTGGGAAACGTTGCTGCGGGCGGTATCTCAAATCTCTACTACCCGGCGCAAAATCGCCATGGAGCGGCACTGACGTTTGAAAACGCGCTGTTCGGTATTGGCATAACTGCCGCCCTCAATGTTGTTCAAGAATTCCTCACCCGGAAGTCGAGCCTTCCTGACTACCAATCGGCCAAACCCTGAACCCACATCTGGGGGATGGCTGTCTTTGTTTCCACCTGTTGTAATCGCACCGACCGCAAAAACCGCGATGGATGCGTCACCCGCGACAGGCCATGGAAGTTGACTCTCAAGATAACTATCGCGGACCCCTACCCCGGAGGTCCTCGCAACCCGCTGCACATCCCATCATCGCCTTGCGGAAAGGGACAAAACAGGCAATGATCAGCCATATGAACCGGCGGGTATTTATTGCGTCGTCGGCTGCTTTGCTCGCCGGCACGGCAGTCACGGCAAGAGGACGGCCTGCGCAAAGGACCGCGCAATACACCGGCTGGGTTGAGCCGCGGATTGACACGCACAACTCGCGCTGGATCTACTTCTCCTCGGCGTGCAGGCCCTTCGGCATGGTCAATCTCAGCCCTGACACGCGCCTCGAGGGCGACTGGGGCGCCGGTTACATTTACGGGGAACCGTTCATTCGCTGTTTCAGCCACATTCACGGCTGGCAACTGGCGGGCATTCCGGTGATGCCTGCCACCGGAGAGCTGCGCGGGCATGAAGGCTATGAGGCCTACAAGGCGCCTTTTTCCCACGCGGACGAGGTTGTCAGGCCGGGGTATCACCGGGTGCGGTTGCAGAATGACGGGATCACAGCGGAATTGACATCAACCACGCGGGTGGGTTTCCACCGGTACACGTTTCCCGCGACGGAACATGCCTATGTCTATCTCGACGTCGGCGCCGCACTGGCCATGGTGAAGATGCAGGACGCCCTCATTCGCCGGCTGAGCGGCAATGTGCTGGCAGGTTTTTCCACCATGGGCGCGACCATCAGGAGGCCAAAGCCGTGCACCGTATATTTTGTCGCCGAGTTTGACCGCCCCTTCGAGGAGTTTGGCGGTTGGGAAGCCGCCGGCGGCGACCCAAAGTTGCGGCGCCTGGTGCGCAATTCGGGAGATCAATTTCGTGGCCTGCAGTGCGGCGGGTATGTCGGGTTCCGGCTGCGCGAGGCCGCAGCCGTGCGGTTGAAAGTCGCTATTTCCTATGTGAGTGAGGAGCAGGCCCGGCACAACCTGAAGGGTGAGCTCCCGGGATGGGATTTCGACGCAGTGGTGCGGGATTCCAACAACGAGTGGAACGACTGGCTGGGGAAAATTGAGGTCGAGGGCGGCACGGACCAGCAACGCAGAAAGTTTTACACCGACCTGTGGCATGGATTGCTGGGGCGCCGGACCTTCAGCGATCTCAACGGCAAGTACATCGACAACACCGGCCCTGAACCCCGCGTGCGAACCGTGCCGCTGGACCGGCAGGGACGTCCCACCCGCAACACTTACAACTCCGACGCTTTCTGGGGAAGCTGGTGGAACCTGAATATTCTCTGGTCGCTCGCCTACCCGCAGACCATGAACGATATGGCCGCTTCCCTGGTGGACTACGATGCGAACGGCGGAATGATCGCCCGCGGGCCCAGCGGCGGCAACTACACCTTCGTCATGGTGGGGGACCCGGCCACGCCCCTGATCGTTGCGGCTTACAATAAGGGAATCCGCAATTTCGATGTCAGGGCTGCCTATCAGGGATGCCGGAAGAATGCCTTCCTCGGCGGCATCCGCGACCGTGCGGGCTACGAATTTGGTCCCAAACCGCAGGGCGGCGGAATGAACTACTACATCGAACGGGGCTATGTGCCGATGGGAATTGGCGGAACGGCCTACCATCGCGAGGGCGCCGGCCAAACCCTGGAATATGCCTACGAAGACTGGTGCCTGGCCCAGTTTGCCCAAGCCCTGGGCCGCGAGGATGATTGTAAGCTCTTCCTCCACCGCTCTGAAAACTGGCGGAAGCTGTTCGACCCCTCGACGGGCTGGATCCGCCCTCGAAATATGGACGGCTCCTGGTACGCGCCATTCCATCCTGTGTGCGGGTCTGCCGGCTGCCCCGGATTCGTCGAAAGCGACGCGGCCATCGCTACCTACTGCGTCCCTCAAAACATCCCGGGACTCATCGAGGCACTGGGCGGCCCTGAACGATTCATCAGGAAGCTCAACGGGCAATTCGAGAGGTCTGCGCCCTGGCACTTTGAGTGGCCCGCCGGCCGGCACCCCGACACCTGGATGGATTACGGCAACGAGCCCTCGGGCCACTTGGCGCACCTGTTCAGCCACGCCGGCGCGCCGTGGTTGACACAGTATTGGGTGAGACGGGTGAAGCAGGAAGCCTTTGGCGATACCTCGCCGTTTGGCGGGTACAATGACGACGAAGACCAGGGGCAGCTGGGCGGGTTGGGCGTGCTGATGGCCATCGGCCTTTTCGACATCCAGGGGGGAGCGAGCACGCAGCCGCGCTACGAAATCACCAGCCCGATTTTCGACCGCGTCACCATTCACCTGGATTCCCGCTACTATCCGGGCCGCGTCTTCACCATCGTCACCCGCCGGAATCGGCCGGGTAACGTTTACATCCAGTCGGCAAGCCTCAACGGGAAACCGCTCAGCGGCCGCTTCTGGATCACCCATGCCGAATTCTCCGGCGGGGGAACTCTGGAGATTCAACTCGGCCCTGCGCCGAACAAGCGGTGGGGCATAGGTTGAACCGTAGCGGGCGGACGCGGTTGCCGCGGCCGGCGCAGCGGCTAAAGCCGCCATCGCGTCGTAGGCGTTTTCGGCACGAGTAAACTCGTGCCCTTTCCCCCGGCAGGGCGCAGACGCTCACGGGTGGCGCACACGTTCCGCAGTTTGGAATGTATGCGCGGGCGATTCTCGCCGTAATCATGCTTCTGCCAGGGTGCTGCCCTGTTCTACATCGGTGACGTTGCGACTTCCGTTCATGTTGCGAAAGAAGGGTCGCATCCATCACAAAGGAGGCGAGCTTGCGCCACGAGTAAACTCGTGCCCTTTCCCCCGGCAGGGCGCAGACGCCCCACCTCTTCGCCAGCCCCGAGGGTTTCCTACGAATTCCACGGAACTGGCTTTATAATCTGAACCGGAAACGCAGGGCCTATCAGCAGAGGGCTACGGACTGCGGGTCAAGTTCCTAAACGAAAACACAGGTGAGGCCGAAATGATGAACACACGTTGGAATATGGGGTTGATCGCATCGCTGGCATGGACTGGGCTGTTCACACTCGCGTCTGGGGGGAAACTGATGGGAGCCGATTTTCCGTCCGCCGAGATTTCCAACGGCCAGATCCAGGTGAAGCTGTATCTGCCCGACTCCAAAAACGGGTACTATCGCGGGACCAGGTTTGATTGGTCAGGAGTGATCATCAGCCTGAAATACCACGGCCACGAATATTATGGGCCGTGGTTCAACGGGGTCGATGCGAAGGTGCACGACTACCGTTTCGCCGGGCCCGAGATCATTGCCTCGCCGTGTTCCGCGGCCTCAGGCCCCGTGGAGGAGTTCCAGACCAACGGGACGGCTCTCGGATGGGATGAGGCCAAAGTGGGCGGAACATTTATCAAGATCGGTGTGGGAGTGCTTCGAAAGGATGAGAGCCATTACGATTACGTCAGGCAGTATGAGATTGTGGATCCGGGCAAATGGACCGTCAAGCGGCGCCGCGACTCGGTGGAATTCACCCAGGAGCTGTCCGATCCGTCCTCGGGCTACGGTTATATCTACCGTAAGACGGTGCGGCTGATCAAAGGGAAGCCGGAGATGGTGTTGGAACACAGTTTGAAAAACACCGGCCGCCGCACCATCCGGAGCAGAGTATACAATCACAACTTTCTCGTGCTCGATCATCAGCCACCAGGCCCCGACTTCAAGATCGAGCTGCCCTTCAAGATTCAGCCGGTCCAACCTCCCAACCCGGAATTTGCCGAAATCCGCGGAAACCAGGTGGTCTATTTGAAGGCGCTGCAGAATGAAGAAGTCGTGCAAATCCCGATGGAGGGATTCAGTGACAGCCCCAAAGACAACGAGATTCGCATTGAGAACCGTAAGGTCGGCGCCGGCATGCGAATCACCGGAGACCATCCTTTGGTTCACCTCAACCTGTGGTCCATCCGGGCGGTGTTGGCGATGGAACCCTTCATCACCATGACCGTCGAGCAGGGCAAAGAATTTACCTGGAAGATGTCGTACCAGTACTACACCGTTCCGCCGGACCCAAAGTGAGTGCAGGTGGAATGAAAACAGGCAAATCCCTCTCGCTTCGCGAGAACGTCCCGATCTATCGGGGCGCCGGCCCCCTGTGATGTAGGTCACTGAGTTACTCCGGTTGATGCCATACAAGAGTGAGGTGGGTTCTTATCAATAACCACTAACGGGAGGCAGCGCAGGGAGACTTCCTACTGACTATCGTGGGCTGCAGATTTTCCGGAGAGGCGGGAGGACGGGTGTCCGTACCCGTTCGGGCTGGCGGCAGAAGTATTTGCGGCGGCCCCCTGCGCTGAGAAAAATAGCCAAGACACTTCCTGCCATTCGCTGAGATTCGAATGTATCCGCAAGCTGATTTCTTGTAAGATGGGCGTCGGCTGGTGAAGCAGCGGCAGGCTTTGGTGGAGAGCAACCTGCCAGGGAATAGCCAGATGGAAACCCCTCAGTTCGATGAGGCAGGGGAGCCAAGGAACGAACTTTTTGAGCCATTCGTAAGGGGAGGAATTATGAACAACGAATCCAATGTGAGTCGTCGCGATTTCTTAAAGAGCACGACTCGGACCGGAGTAAGCCTCGCCGCGCTGGGCACGGCCAGTTTTGCGGGTCCCAAGGAAATCCTGGGAGCCAACAACCGAATCCGGGTGGCTGTTTGCGGGTTGCACAGCCGTGGCTGGGAACATGTTCGCGGTTTAAACAAGATTCCGAATGTCCAGGTGGCGGCCTTGTGTGAAGTCGATGACAACGTTCTCCAAAAGCGTCTGGCGGATATGGAGAAGCTTGGCATGCCGAAACCTGAAAAGACGTACTTCGACGTTCGTCAACTCCTGGATGACAAGACGATCGACGCCATCACCATTGCCACGCCCAATTCCTGGCATTCGCTGATGGCGATTTGGGCGTGCCAGGCCGGCAAGGATGTGTACGTGGAGAAGCCATGCTCGCACAATTGGTGGGAAGGACGACAGTTGGTTCGCGCGGCCCAAAAGTACAAACGCGCGGTGCAGCATGGAACGCAAAGCCGCTCCTCGAAAGCCGGCATCGAAACGGTCCAGAAGCTTCGGCAAGGATTGATCGGGGATGTCTATCTGGCCCGGGGGATCTGTTATAAGCGAAGAAACACGATCGGGATCGCGCCCATCGAGCCCGTCCCTCCGGGGGTCCATTACGATTTATGGACGGGTCCGGCGCCGCTTGAGCCCTTCACCCACAATCGTTTTCATTACAACTGGCATTGGCTTTGGGATTTTGGAAACGGCGACCTGGGCAACCAGGGCATTCACCAGATCGACAACGCCCGTTGGGGTTTGGGCGTGGGATTTCCCAACAAAGTCTCGGCGATGGGCGGCCATTTCATGTTCGATGATGACCAGCAGACTCCCAATACGTTGAACTGCTCCTTCGAATACGATATGCCCGGCGGACCCTCCAAGCGCAAAATGATCGAATTTGAGGTGCGTCACTGGATGACCAATAACGAAGCGGAGATCGGAACCCCGGCCATGGGAAGTTCGGAGAACGATGTTAATTATTACGGGGACGTGTTCTATGGAACGAACGGTTATCTGGCCATGGCGAGCGAAGATGTCGGGGATATGTACCGGTCCTGGATCGGCAAAGATGTTAAGCCGGGTCCGCATAATGAGCCGGTGGCGGGCCTTGTTCCGAACCTGACGAATCTCCTCGACGTCATGCGCAGCCGCAAAATGGAAGACCTGAACGCTCCCATCCTGGAAGCTCATATTTCCTGCACGGTGATGCATCTGGCCAATGCTTCATACCGCCTGGGGAAGACCATCAATTTTGATCCTGAAACCCAGCAGGTCATCGGCGATGAAGAAGCAAGCCGTCTCCTCAGGGATGCGGACCGCGGCTATCGCCGGCCTTTTTATATTCCGGAAGACGTTTAGCCGCTGAAGCTGAAATGCCGGTAGCGAAGACCGCCGGGGTTGCGCGGATGGCGCATCTATGAAAGGGGTGGCGGGGCAAAGAGAATTATGAATTATGAAGGATGAAGGATGAAAAAGGCAGTGGCGAGCGATGAGTGGAGAGTGACGACATGTTTGTCGGCGGCTCTTCTTGAAGTGATGAAGTGCGAATTGCCCGGAATGTAGGGGAGCCTGCGGCGTGCCATGGCTCCGCAGTATACGCCTTGCGGCCCACCCAGACCAGTCCCTTCGGGACTACACAGACACTGCAAAGCAAGCGTCTGCGCCAGCCCCGCAGACATCAAAAATCGATATCTGCGCCACCCGCCATGTCTGCGGGTTGGCGGGTCGCTCGCCACAATTCAGAGATCATCTGGACTATTTCCCCTTCGGGGTGCGTCGTACTCCCTCATGCTTGTTCCACTCAAACTCTGGCACCTCAGACGATACAGGCTTGGCTTCCTCAAGACGCATGGGGACAAACTGAAACCGATACCCGTTTAGGTGACCGTACCGGGAATTAGCTTTGCGGAGAATCTCCGCCAAATTTGGATTCAATCCCTGCGGAGGATTGAATCTCCTCGGACCGTCAAACCTCCCGACGTAAACCACATACGCGCGGTGGCCTTTGGCGAGAATATTATTAAGTATGTTCCACATTTTCGGGCTTGACTTTTCGAAGGCGTCGTCGAAATCCACCCACGTTGATGTTTCTTTACAACAGCAACGTGGATCGTATAAGATCGCCTGCTCGGGGCCTACACTCAGGATTGCTTTCACTCGAACGATCTGCTGGTCATATCGCTCAGCATTAGCGACAAGAGTACAGAACGAAACATCCTCAGGCTTACGGGGGATCTTATTTGAAGCCGTGAGGTGACTGGCGCAGACGATTGCTGCAGCGAAAACGGTAAGCGTGAAAAGCGACCTCATCATGACCCTCCTAAGGTAACTCAGGGAAAAGTTTGGGCCCCGGATTCTGGGGTGTGACGCCATAGCCGTTTGCAGGGTCTTCCAGGAACCCGTTTATCGTCCGGTTGGTCTGCACCGGAAGGTCGCTTGGCGAGGGCATGTACCGTGGCTGGCGCCCCGATAGATCGGGACGTTCTCGCGAAGCGAGAGGCTCTTGCTTTTCTTCATTCCGCCGGGTCCATTGCGATGGTTGATTTGTCCTCCAGAAAATAATACCTCCAGCTTGACCACGGCCACACGCGATGGTGGCACGGGCGTCCCGCCCGTGGATCAACATGGCCAGGATGGCCATGCCACATGCCGCCCATGCAGGCGCCACCCGGGCCATTTTAACTCCAATCAGCTTCGCTCAAACGCCCCGATTAATCGACGCGCCACCCGCCTCTCTGCGCCCTCTGTGTTTCAACTTTTCGTGGCACAGAGAACACAGAGAAAACCAGAAACCCTTCAGCGGCTGAAGCCGTCCTCGCATGCGGCTGCATTGACGACGAAGCCAAAGCTGCGTCCCCCTAACAGGCTGTTGAAATATCTCGCAGAGTGGACGTAGCGACGGGTTCACCCTGCCATAAAGTCAATCCGTTCAGCGTGGGTTGGCGGCGTAAAGCCGCCGCTACAGCCTTTTTCAACATCCTGCCAAGGGCCTGGCGGAGAGGAACGGCCGTCAAGAATTGTGCCGCTTTCTCTCACCCGAAATCCCGCAGCCATTCCCAACTGCGGAACGGAGGCGCACTCCATTCCTGCCGACTGCCAGGCGCAGCCCGCGTTTGCGGGCCTTGGAGTGCGGCGGCCAGCCGCCGCCTTGCTTTTTGAAAGGGCACAAGTTCACTCGCGCCGAACGACCCCGCCAGCTTAGGCGGGGCTTCAGTCCCTGAGCGTAGCGCCGCCTTGCTTTCAGGCCGTTCGTTGGCGCCTCAATTCTTGGCCCCTTCCCGCGGGCCCATTCGCCGTCCGAAGGCGGGAGCACGCTCCCGCACTCCAAGGTCGCTGCGCGACACGAGAGGCATTTGTTTTTTTCATTCCACCCGGTCCATTGCCATCAGAGAAGTGTCCTCTAAAAAATAGAACCGCCAGCTTGACCACGGCCAGTCACTCGGCGAGCTGACCAGCCTTCGCTCCACGGGATTATTGTGCATATCATCCAGTTTTTCCAGTTGCTTCTTCTCGCTCCAGATATTCATGTCGTAAAACCGCCGCTGCCACACGCGGCCATTCGCCTCGTCGTGGACGGTCGCCGGCAGCGTAAATCGCCGCAACATCCTGGCGCACCAGACGTGTCGCCGCTCCTGCCGGAGAGTCTTCAGGATGGACCGCGCCGTGCGCCGCGCGCTGATCCTCGCTCCACTCGTCATCCTGAGAAGTCCCGCCGCAACTCAGCGGGACGACGAAGGATCTGCTTTTCCCTGCCAGCCGCTCAGAAACCGAATAAAGCAGATTCCTCGTCGCCTTTCAGCTCCTCGGAATGACGGGCACGAGGGAAGGATTGGCCGCCGCGGAGGGCCACACGAGCAGATGGAAATGTTCCGGCATCAGAACGTAACCGAGAAGCCGGAATCCCAACTCGGCGCGCAACTCTGCCAGCGTGGCAACAAACTCGCGCTTGAAGCGCTCAGAATTGAAAATCTGCGTGCGGCGATAGACGCTGGTCGTCAGGTAGTGAAGATCGTTTTCGGCGTAGTATCGGGGCGGATATGACACCGCGCCATTCTAGCCCATCTCAGCTTCGCTGAACGTCCCGATCCATCGGGGCGCCACCCGCCCGGCCAAGTACCTCACCGTGCCCTATGATATGCGCACACGTTTCTTTTCGGAAATCCATCTGTACACGGCGTACAAAGCTCCTCCACAGCAAAATGCCGCCATGGACCAAAACTCCCATCGTTCCCTATAGAGCTTCTGCTGCAACGTCTGATAAACAACTGATCCATGGATACTCAAAGGATATATGCTGCCCGTGGCGGAGTTAGGAGAACTCGGAAGATCCAAGTACGACTGGTAGACCGACATGGCCCAAACCCAGCCGGTTAAGCCCAGCCCGCACAGCACCATTGACGTGTACTTAAGAATCCTCTCAGCCTTGGATTTCCAAGCCAACTTCCCCTCCATCACTGGCAAGGCACGCTATTGAGCGGCGTCACAGACGTCTTCGTGGCGCTCACCGATCCGCTGCCCCCTACCCCAGCTCCCGCTGTCACTCCACCGCCGGTAACTGGGCCATGAGCACTGTTTCCATGGAAAACGTCCGCTGAGACGGAGCCTCCCATGCCAAACGTACCGCTTGCATTTGCGAAAGGTCCAGTGACATCGCACACGGTCTGCCCATTTGATAGAGCACCTTCCACGCCGATTGACCCTGAACCGCCCGCTGCAGTTCCGCCGCCTGTGGTCCGGCGGGTGGCGCAGATTCGCGCTTTGTCGAGTCTGCGATCCCGCGAAGCGGGACGTTTCTGCCTGGCTTCATGGCATCGGATCCATGGCGATGATCGATTCGTCCTGCAGAAAATAGAACCGCCAGCCTGACTGCGGCCAAGCGAAAAAAACGGCGTGCGCCGATACGTGCTGGTCGTCAAAAAGTGAAGGTCGTTTTCACTGTAGTATCGGGGCGGATATGACACCGCGCCATTTTAACCCTATTCAGCTTCGCTGAACGTCCCGATCCATCGGGGCGCCACTCGCCTGCCCCACCCCTCACCTGGTTGAGGGTGCATTGGAGGGTACTGTCGTCGGGACTTCATCGATCCGAAAGGGCTGCGAGTATATGGTTGGACCCGGTGCGCTAAAGTTTGTGAAAACAGCAAATCGCACTCGATCTCCTTTTCGGAGGCTGTCCACAGCGGCCGGCAAACGCTCCATTGGCACGATTGAGCCAAGGGGATATAGTTTCTTGATTACCACAGGGAATTGCGGGGTTCCAGCTGGCTTGAATTCCATCACAACAATCCAGTGCCCGTCCTGCGGTGACAATTTCTGGATCTGAAACCTACAGCCAAAACTAGGAGGCGCCCCAAGAAAATCACTTCTATATTCCCACCCAACCAGCTTTAACGGGAAGAGTGTATAGTTGGACACCTGTGCGGCATAGAAAGTCTTTATGCCGGGGACTCCGATATCACCAGAGCTTTCCACGACGTCAACGTGAATGCCGTAACCCACAAAATGCGCGTAGCGCACGCGGTGGTGGATTTCCAATGCGGCGATGCCCAGGACCATCGCGCCGACGATGGCGCAGGCAACAGACGCTACGTTTTTATTCATTGACAGACTCCTGGAGGGCAAGAGTGCGGCGGGTGGCGCCCCGATAGATCGGGACGTTCTCGTGAAGCGAGAGGCATTTGCGTGTGTTCATTCCACCCGGTCCGTCGCGATGGTTGATTCGTCCTCCAAAAAATAACACCTCCAGCTTGACCACGGCCAGCCAATGCAGAAACAGTGCGGTTGCGGTGTCGCGCCATTTTAACCCCGCTCAGCAAATCGCAAATCACCAATCCTTTCCTCGCCACTACCCTTTTTCGTCCTTCAGAATTCACGATTTTCCTGCCCCCGTCGTCGCCTTCATCGACGCGCCACCCAACCGCCTCTCCGCACCCTCTGTGGGTGAAAAAGCTTTGACACGGAGCACACGGAGAATATCTGCGCACTCTGTGTTTCAACTTTTTATGGCACAGAGAACACAGAGAAAAACAAGAACCCTTCAGCGGCAGAAGCCGACATCCTGTCGCAGGCGCTTTCGGCAGGAGTAAACTCGTGCCCTTTCTCGACCGGCCAGGCGCGGCGGATTGACCCGGCTGCCCGGCCCGGGAGAATGATGCCCTAAGCTCCGCGCGTGGGAGGGGGAAGGGCGGCCTCGGCGCGCCCTTAACTAGCGTCGTAATATAGGCTAGAACAACGGCGAAAGAGCCTCCGAATGGGACGCTTGGGACGTTCATTCGCTTTTTATTCGTAAATTATAAGCTATTGATTATAATACAGTTATAAATTTTTAGGGGCAAATTAAAATTCGTTTTTGCAAAAGGTGTCCGATTTTGACACAGCGTGTAAATATTGCACTGCTCCACTTTTCTCATATTCAGCGGAAGGCTTCCTTGTTCACCACGCAGGCAACATCGGCCAGGCTGCCTTTCGCCTCCAGCACGTCGATGAGCGACTGCACGGTGCGCCCGGCCATGCCGCGCGCGGGATCGGTGGAAAGCCGCGTGATGCGCCCCGCGCTGGCAAAGTGATGGAACAGTCGCACCCGGTCTTCCAGTTCCGGGTCGCGCAACGGCGAGTCTGGTGGCAGAGGCTCCTGCTCGAAAACATCCAGCGCCGCGCCCGCAATCACTCGTTCCTTCAGCGCCTGTGCCAGCGCCAGTTCATCCACCACCGGCCCGCGCGAAGTGTTGATCAGGTAAGCCGTGGGCTTCATCATCCGCAGGGTTTTCTGGTTGATCAGGTGATAGGTGGGCGTTGCTCCTTCGCGCACCAGCGGCACGTGCAGCGAGATGAAATCCGCTCCGGCCAGGACTTCCTCCAGGCTGGTTATGCGGATGCTTCGCCGCTCATCCGAGAAGCCGTTGCGGTGGCGCACATCCATCTCTCCCTGAACACCCTTCAGGAAATCCGATGGCGTGAAACTGGAATCGTAGCAAAGGAAGTTCACATCGAACCCAATCGCCTTTTTGATAAAGGCCTGCCCGATGCGTCCCAAGCCAACGACGCCCACTGTTTTGCCGGTGACCTCGTCGCCCAGAAATGGCAGATAGGGATGCCAGGCGCCCCAGCGATTTTCCCTCACCAGCCGCTCGCTGGGGTACAGCTTGCGCGCCACGGCTCCCAGGATGAAGAGCGCAAACTCCGCCGTCGCTTCGGTCAAAACCTCCGGCGTGTTGGTGAAAGGAACCTTGTATTCATTGGCGTCCGCGCGGTTGATGTTGTCAAAGCCCACGGCATCCTGCGCCACCACTTTCAGGGTTCCCTTGCCCGCCTCGAACACCTCGCGGTCGATGGGATCGCGCAGCGTGGTGATCAGGGCGTCGATTCCCGAGCGCACTTTCTCAATGATCAGGCTTTTCGGCGGCGGCTCCAACTCGCCGTAGACTTCCACCTGGTAACCGCGCTCGCGCAGCCGGTCGAGCGCCTCGCTGCCGATATCGCAGGTGGCAAAAATGCGGATGCTGTTCCTGGTTTCGCTCATAAGGCTTTCACGAATGCTTTCTGATCCAAGTGTCAATACGGTCGAGAGCTTTCCGGATGTTCTCAACGGAGTTGGCAAAGGAAAAGCGCAGATACCCTTCGCCCTGCCGGCCGAACGCCGTTCCGGAAAGGCATGCCACGCCGGCTTCGTTGAGGAGCGCGTCGGCCAGTTCGATCGAAGACTTCCCGGTCTCCTTGATATTCGGAAACGCGTAGAACGCTCCCCGCGGCTTCAGGCAATTAAATCCCGGGATGCCGTTCAATCCGTCCACGATCACCTCGCGACGCTCGCGGAACCGCTCCAGCATCGCGGTCACCGAACTCTGGTCGCCGCACAGCGCTTCCACGCCGGCCATCTGGGTAAAACTGGCCGTGCAGGAATTTGAGTTGGTCATCAGCAGCGCGATCTCCCGGGCCAGGTCGGCGCGCATCACGCCGTAACCCAGCCGCCATCCCGTCATGGCATAGGTCTTTGAAAATCCGTCGAGGATGATCACGCGGTCACGCAATTCCTCGAACGCCGCCGGGCTCACGTGCTCGCCGGTGTAAATCAACCGGCTGTAAATTTCGTCTGAAAGGACCATCACGTCGCGGTCCTTCAAAGCCTCCACCAGGGTTTCCATTTCCGGGCGGCTGACCATTCCGCCCGTGGGATTATTGGGCGAGTTCAGGATCATCAGCCGCGTGCGATCGCTGATTTTGCCCACGATCTCTTTGACGTCGATATCGAACCCGCGCTCTTCGGGCATCGCGTATGGCACCGGCGTGGCCCCCACGAAATTGATCATGGAGGAGTAGATGGGGAATCCCGGATCGGGATAGAGCACCTCGTCACCGGGCTCGACCAGCGCAAGGATGGTGTAAAACATGATGGGCTTGGCGCCTGGCGTGATGACCACCTCAGAAGGATCGACGGAGATTCCACGACGGCGGCCCACATCTTCCGCCACGGCCTGCCTTAGTTCCGTTAACCCCGCAGGCGGGCCGTAATGGGTCCATCCATGATCGAGAGCGCGCTTCGCAGCATCAATAATGTTGGGCGCCGTCGGGAAGTCCGGCTCGCCGATCTCAAGATGGATAACTTCCTTGCCCTGCGCCTCAAGCGCCCGGGCGCGAACCAATACATCAAATGCGCTTTCGGTCCCCAGACGGGACATGCTGCCGGCAAGCCGCAGCTTTCGCGTTTCCATAGACATTCAAAACCCCCGAATGGGCCAGTGTAAACCCTTTGGGGCGCCAACGGAAGAACCTGTGCTCTCCCGGCTCATTATTTTGGTTGGAATCTCTCTTGAATGGGAAGGTGACGAACAATGGCGGGGGCACAGCTTACGAAATGCGCCGCGCGTGCTTTCGAACCCAAGGCTCAAGTTTCTCGAATCTGAATTGCCCTTTTTCGTAGAGCCCCGCCATAAACGTGTAGGCTTCCAGATCCTCAAACTCCAACCGGTAACCGTTTACGCGCAGAAAGGCTGCGGTAATCGCAATGGCCGTACGTTTGTTTCCGTCGATGAAGGCCTGGTTCTGCGACAGGCTTTCAAGCAGAGCGGCCGCCTGCTCAACGACATCCTGGTAATACCCATTTTGAGGTCTGGCCAACGCAGCTTCGAGGGCTGCACGGTCTCGCACACCCTCGGCGCCGCCGAACAGTGCGAGCAGGCGGGCATGGGTGGCCAGCACGTCGTCGAGAGAAGGGTAAAAAGTCACTGGGCAAGGCGCCGGAGCAGTTCACGATGATCGCTGATGAATTCATCGAGCGCTGCCTGGAAGGTGGTGGCGGGCTGCTGGCTCTGGCGCTCTTTCAAAAACGCGATAAACTCCTTCACCGCGGATTGCTCCTCGGGCGAGAGTTCCAATACGATTTGTGCGAGAGTCTCAGCTTCCATGTCGCACCAGTCATCCAAAGTATATCCCAGGGCCTGTGGGGTCGCAACCCGGCGAAAACAACAGCCGCATTCAGAAGCATTGCTTGCTGCGCACGCCCAGCGATGTTAAGTTTACGAAGGGGCTGATTGCGCACAACTCCTTATCAATCTTCTGCGGGCAAGTAAAGAAAATATGCGTTGGTCCTGGAAAATCGGAGACGTAGCGGGAATCGGCCTCTACGTTCATGCCACGTTCTGGCTCCTCATCGCCTTTGTCTTTCTCTTAAACTGGTCAGACGGACACAGCGTGGCGGCGGCCCTTTACGGCGCGGCCTTTGTGCTGGTCATCTTTGGCTGCATTACCCTGCACGAACTCGGGCACGCGCTGACGGCCCGCCACTTTGGGGTTCGAACGCGCGACATCACCCTGCTGCCCATCGGGGGGCTGGCGCGGCTTGAGCACATGCCGGACGATCCCGTCCAGGAGCTTTGGGTGGCTCTTGCCGGTCCGGCTGTCAACATTGCCATCGCCGCCCTGCTCTACGCCACGATCCTCGCCTCCGGCGGAACGATTCTCCCCGGCGATTTTTTTTCACTCGCCGGAACCTTCCTGGCCAACCTGATGGTTGTGAATCTCTGGCTGGTGGCTTTCAACATGATCCCGGCGTTCCCCATGGACGGAGGCCGGGTGTTGCGCGCCCTGCTGGCGACCCGGCTCGACCTGGGACGCGCCACCCAGATTTCTGCGCGCATCGGCCAGGGCATTGCTTTTGCGCTTGGCGTTGGCTGTCTGTTTGGCCTGGCCGGCATCTTCAGCCGTGCCGGATACTTTCGCCTTGACGGACTCTTTTCCGACCCGTTTCTCATCCTCATCGCGGTGTTTGTGTGGACGGGCGCCAAACAGGAAGCGGCGGCATCCAGAATGCACACCTCGGTGGCCAGCATCCCCGTGCAGCATGTGATGCTGCACGACTTTCACACGCTGCGTCCGGACGACACACTGGGCGACGCGGTCAACCACGTTCTGGCAGGATGGCGGGAAGATTTCCCGGTGGTTTTTGGCGATCACGTTCTGGGCATGCTCACGCGCGAGGACATGACGAAGAGCCTGGCGGAAAGCGGTCCCGAAACGCGGGTTCGCGACTCCATGCGGCGCGACATTCCTCCCATCGATCCCCGCCTGAAGCTGGAGCAGGCGCTGGTGATGATTCGCGAATTTAACTGCCGGTCCCTTCCGGTCTCGCACGAGGGGCAACTGGTGGGTTTGTTCACGCTGGATAACATGGGCACCTTCCTTTCCATCCACTCTGCCCTGCGCCAGGCGGACCGCAAGACGCGGGACAGAAGAGAAAAAGACCCTGAAAGCGAGACTTCCGAGAGAGTCCTCTGAAGTGCCCAAACAATATTTCCATTACCAGAGCCTCGCTGACCTTCGCAACCACGCCGCGGAACTGGGCGTTGATATTCCCCTGGTGGAAGACCGCGACGAAATCCGCAGCATCCTCGCGCAGCCGGTTGAGCTCCGCAGCATCGGCGGCAAGGCCTGGCGAATTGGAAATTCCTTCGCCATCCATCCCATGGAAGGCTGCGACGGAGAACCGGACGGCAATCCAGGCGAGCTCACCTTCCGCCGCTATCAGCGTTTCGGCGCGGGAGGGGCCAAGCTGATCTGGTTTGAAGCCTGCGCGGTGGTCCCCGAAGGCCGCGCCAACCCACGCCAGCTCTGGATCCATCCCGGCTCCGCAAAGCGGCTGCAGGAACTTCTCGATACCTGCCGCGAAGCGCACCGGAAGGAGTTCGGCACCTGCGATGACTTCGTCGCGCTTTTACAGCTTACGCATTCCGGCCGCTACTCTTTCGAAAAGCAGAAAGTTGCTTCACGGCATCCCGTGCTGGATTTGTATCCGCTGGTGAACCGCGAAAACTTGCCGCCGCGCGAAACTCCGCCCGAACTGGCCACCGACGATGATCTTGCGGCGCTTGAAGACCGCTATGTCCAGGCCGCCGCGCTGGCCCGGGAAATTGGCTTCGACGGCGTTGACCTGAAGATGACGCACGGTTATCTGCTCTCGGAACTGATCGGCGCCCGCACCCGCGCAGGAGCTTACGGCGGGCCGCTCGAAAACCGGGCGCGCTTTGCGCTGAACGCTGCGGAAAAAATCCGGCGGCAGGTGGGCGACGATTTCCTGCTCGGCGTGCGGCTGGGCGTTTACGACGGCATCCCTTACGCCGTCGCCAGCAAAGATTCCGCGGGAGTGCCGCGCGCTTATCCGGCGCCTTATAACTTCGGCTTCGGCACGGACCCGAACGATCCTTATCGCATGGACCTCTCGGAGCCGCTCCGCTTTATCGGCTGGCTGAAACAGGCGGGCGTGCGCCTCCTGAATGTTTCTCTCGGAATTCCCTACGCCAACCCGCACATCGGCCGCCCTTTTGACAAGCCGAACGAAGGCTATTACGAAACGCCCGAGCATCCCCTGCTGGGCGTGGCGCGCCATTTTTCCGCCACGGCGGAAATTCAGAACGCCTATCCCGACCTGGCGGTGGTGGGCACAGGCTATAGCTGGCTGCGCCACTTCCTCATCCACGCGGCGGCCGCCAACGTCAAACAGCATCGAACGACGCTGGCAGGCCTGGGCCGCGCGGCGCTGGCCTATCCTGAAATACCGCGCGTGACGCTCGAAAAGGCGGAACTCGATCCGCTCCGCACCTGCAAGACGCTTTCCTACTGCACCTACCTCATGCGGTCCAAGAAGAACGAGCTGGGGCAATTTCCGACCGGCTGCCCGCCTTTTGATAAAGAAGGTTACGGCGAAGTCATGAAGCAGGCACGCGCCTCCAACCGGAAAAAAGCAGTGAGATGACCCGTTAAGTGCTTTCGAAAGGCAACGCCGGTTTGTGCCATTTCGAGTTCGGCAGGGAATTTCGGACTGTGCCGCACAAGCGCGTGCAGCAGGTACATGTTCTCGTTTCTGCGATGCGTTCCGTTATTGGAGGAATGTTCGGAGGCATCTATCCTAGCCATGCCAAGCTCTAGGTGGGTCGGTTTCGGCACTCCTTTTAAGATGCTCCACCAACAACCTAGCGTCCCAAGCCCGCGGCAAGCTTAAGGCATGTTTGCTGTATCTCTCGCATGTTACTAAGCACACTGCCCTGTGCGGACTCGATAGCATCATGCAACTCGGCTAATTGCCTATCTATTGGGCTGCTTATAGAGGCTGAGGAAGAGTCGTTTTCATAATTGACCACAGGCACGTTCGCGTGGAAGAGGGCGTTAAACATAGTAAACTGCGCGTTCAGATATGCTTTGAGCTGCGACTCTTCTTGGAAGAGCTCCCGCGATTGACGGTAAATATTCAGTTCCTCACTAGGTGAGGGGTGACGCGGGCCGTAGGAGTCAATCTCTTGCTCAAGAGTGCCCAGTCCAGCAAGAATCTTGGCCTGTTTTTCGTTGGCTGATAGGTACCGCTGGAGGAAGTCCAAGCGGCGTGCGAAGAGGAACTGCTGCTGCTGAAATCGGTTTTGGGTCCGCATGACGACCAGAGATGTCGCGCTTGCGATTCCTGCCCCAAGAAGCACCAGTACCACATCTCGCTTAAGGCCGGAGACTCGCTTGCCCGCTGACGCGTAAGCTTCCTTGTTCCCGACACCTATCGGCGGGAACTTTATGCCTGGGGACGGGTCCGCTCCCCCACGAGCGGTATGGCCTCTGTCCGCCTCGTCTTTAATCACAGGCACTAGCCTTTCCGAAGATGTCCTGCCTTCGTTCCTTGGTCTCCTCCTCTCTTCGAGTGCCCATATATAAGTGACCGTCACTGCTATTATTGGCCCGTAGATAGTCGAGGTGGCCGAGATTCCAGTAAGGAGGCCCGTCAACGCTTGAAAAAATAGGACAACTTGGACAAATAACGCGACGGAGGATACCCAAAAGCTTGGGCCGCGCGGCTGGCACAGCAGCAGAACAGAACGAAAGGAAGAGGATAGATCGAGCCTTCGCACGACGGGGCGGGATTCGGCCTTCGCCCAAAGGTATGCGGCGATGAGTAACAATCCCCTTCGCAACACCGCCGATGGGACGCCTAGATCCGTCACGAGTGACGGATGGCCTGCCGCAACCATTAGCGAGTTACCGATCATGGCTAAAAGGTAGTCGTAAAACAAAAACTGGGCGAATCCGGAGGCTAGATTGGGGGGAGGATACCACAGTAGGGCCCTTGAGGCGGGCGATGGCTGGTCCCTAACCCCCCCAGGAACATCGAATTTCCTAGAGACCAAATGAAAAAAGAAAGCAGCAAAAATGAAGAGGGCAGTTTCGAGTGTAATCGTGCTAAGAGGGACCCCCTCCAAAAAGGGCTCAGCGGTCCAGACAGAGTGAGCGAACGCGACCGTGAACAGGACCGCATAGAAGAGGAAAAAGTAGAAGAAAATCCGGCTGACCCAAGCCTTCCAAGACTTTGGCCAGTAAAGCAATAGGTACCACCTCAGTCTTCTGCTCCACCGACTCGTCTTACGCTGGTCCGGCGGTCCAGCAAGGATGCGTTGCGCAGCGTTGAGGACCCGAGCGAGCTCTGCCCTAATCGCTTCTCGCGTTCCAGCCACACCACCGACGCTTGCGAAGTCCTCCTTATTTCTCCCCAGAGCCTCGTCAAGTTTGATTAAACTCCTAGCGTATTCAGTGAGTTCGCGGCGATCTGATACCATGGCTACCTCCAAGGATGCACCCGCCTTTAAGCCCTTGGCTTGAGGGCTTCGCATTTTGTATACACCCATCATGCCTATGAGACAAGGTTTGTAACGGACGTCTCTCCCCGGCGTCCCCTTGGCGGCCAGTATAATTAATCTTTCCGATGCGTTAAAGCCGAATTCGTTAGTGGGTTGCCGGGCGTAGCCACAACAAATGAGTTCCTGACTTAGGGTCTTTGAGTACACAACATGCTAACCATCACCCGGGAAATATGTTTCCCGTAGACAACAACTCCGCTGAGCCAATGCTGAGCGAAATCCAGAGAACCTTCCACTTCACTTTGAACGACAAGCCGTGGTAGATGCTAAACTTGCCTCGTTGGGCGCAGTGATTCCTGCATGGAGAGGTTTGTTATGACTGACAATGACTTTGCACGGCGGCTGGAAAAACTGGAGCGTGACAACGGGCGGCTGAAGCGCGTTGCTGTAGCCGGCATCGTCCTCGCTGCGGCCTTCGGCGTCCTCTATTCCGTTGCGTGCTCTTCGGGCCGCAATTCGGCCGGCATCAAGCCGGACGCGGAGAAGGTGACGGTGCGCGAGTTTGACATGGTGGACGGCGCAGGAAAAGTGCGGGTGAAAATTGCCATGGATTGCTCACAGGCGACCAATTGCCAGCCCTCGATCAAGATGTTCGACGCGGACGGCAAAGCGGAAACCGCAAACTTGCTGAGCGACCACCTGCAGTTCAGCGTCAGCGGCAACGGAAGCAAACCGCGCGTAACGGCGGAACTGGGAAGCGGCTCGGGCGGCGGTGGATTGCTGTCACTTGAGGGCAATTACGGGATGTACGTTCGGGTCAACGCCAATTCCCCCAGCGTCGAGATCAAAGATTCTCAGGGCTATGTGATGGATCTGGGGGCTGCGAACCTCACCACTGTGGTCTCCGGGGAAACGTCCCAGACCACCGCCGATTCAATCGTGATGTTCGGCAATGACAGCAAGCACCACCTCATCTGGCGCGCCCCCTAATTATTGGGAAGGTCCTCAAATGTGATCTTGTAGATCGTGGGACAGTAATAAGTAATAAAGGCCATTTGCTCCAGCGGTTGTACAATTCCGAGGGAATGAAGATATTTCAAGTCTGAACGGGCAGTCGGGTACGTCACATCGAATTTCCTGGCGTAGGATTTCACAGTAATCACCGGCCCCTCGAACAGGCTGTCCACAAATCGGGACAACCTCACACTGCCTCCTTTAAGCCGGTCGTGAAAATCACGATGCACCCTTAACAAATTATCGCAGCGCCGCTCCGCATCTCTCGACTGGGATATAACCCCTTCAAGGCAAAACTCTATCCAAAGGTCCCATGCACCATGAGTGCTGACGCCCAGCAGGAGGTCCATATAGTCTTTCTTGTTCTTCTCGAAGAACGCGCTCATGTAGAGCCACTGGCCTGAGAGCCCGCACCATTCGGCAATTGCGAAGGAAAGGAGCAGCCGTCCGACGCGTCCGTTGCCGTCACAGAAGGGGTGAATAGTTTCGAACTGGTAGTGCGCCAGGAAGGCTCTTACGAGCGGATCGAAACTGTCCTCGGTATGCAGGTATTTTTCAAAAGCATCCAGCACTTCATTCAGATTCTGGGGCGGTGGTGGCACAAAGCGGGCGGGCCGGCCAATCTGGTTCTGTATGGTCCTGAACTCACCAGGTTGCCTGTTTGAGCCTCTCACCCCATCCATCAGTACTGCATGCAGTTCCTTGATAAGGCGAAGGGATAGAGGCAAGTCATTAACACCATCCAGCCGGAGCCTCAACGCTCTTCGATAATTGAAGACTTCCCTGAACGCATTAACCGGATCGGTAGCAGAAACGGGGTAGCGCGGATCGGCCTCGAAGAGGGCCTGCTGCTGCGGATCAGTGATTGTCCCCTCCAACTGAGAAGACAGTTGCGCCTCTCTGCCCTGAAGTGGCAGAAGAAGAATTTCGGGATTTGGCAAGTGTTTACCTGTACCATCCAGGCTTGCAAGGGAACTTCTGGCCTCAACAAGGAAGCTCCATAGACGCTCCGGCCACGCCCATTTCGGCGGAAGTGGGTCGGGCAAGAACGCTACCGATACGTCGGGCGGGCCATTCGGAAGCGGGACCAGTTTTCCCGGCATTGCAGCCGTAAATTCTTTTGGATCCACGTCCTTTAATCTAATTCAAGTAATTAAAGAAATCAATTAAATATTTTAATAAATTGATTACTATTAAAATTTCCTACACCCAATCCCTTGGCTATTAGCTAAGCTATTGTATACAAAAGAGTTCTTTAGCATTATACAAAACAGACACCAAGCCGATGGCGGTTTTGCCTCGTTTCAAGTGTAAAGAGGAGCAGCAAAATCACGTTGAACCTGCCAGCGCGGCAACGCGAAGCCGGCGCTACTTTTCCTGGCGGGATGTGCCGGCCGCTTCAGTGTGATGGGCCTCCTTCAATTCCGCGAGCATCTTCTGGATAGCGTTCCCCAGGTCCTGGGGAGTGCTGATCCTGTAGATTTTCCCTCCCAGTGATTTTGCAAGATGGCCCAGCGAATCCGGGAAGAGGTTTTCCGGTCCATTCTCAAAATAAAAGAAGCCGGGCCTTCCCGGATAGGGGAACATCAACATCTCCCGGGGAACTTTCTTCATCCAGTGGAAGGAACGTCCAAGAATGATCACCGCGTCGGGCGGCGGCTGGGCAGTCAGTTGCTGGCTCGCCAGCTTTGCCAGCATCTGCGCCCACTCATTCTGCCTGCGCAGGGTTTCGACGGAAACGACCCCGAGGTTCAGCCCGTTAAAAGACCGATGGAGCCTGGCAAAGTCTGACGGCTGAAACGAATCGGACCGATAGATCACCTGCTCCTGGTCCAGGCTGAATGCCACCAGGCGCACGGACCGGCAGGGCACCTGCTGGAGCAGCGAGGAGAGAATCTGCAGCAGCATCATCTGGTACCCCGCTCCCAATCGCGCCGCCCGGGGGTTAAAGGAGCCTGCGCTGAGCAGCACAGCCAGCCGCAGCCCGCCTTTTTGGCGTGGGCCGCTCCAGTCTGGGATGCGAAGGGAGGAAACCTGATGCGCTGCCAGCACCACCGGCACCGCTTTCTGACTGTGGTGCGGGACCTTGATCCACCATGCCCGGCTGCAGGTGCGTTTGCGGGGATCCGCCAGGAGCACCTCCACGTGATAGCGCCCCTCGCCCACCGAAAAGCCCCCGCTGGCCAGGTAATAAACTTTGCGCCTGACTGGAACCCCCGCCGGCAGGGTCACAGACAAACCCCGGAAGACGGCATGCGTGCCCAGCACCACAGGAGCGCCTCCCTCCGGCGTTACCCGAACCAGGATCGTGACCCGGGTCTTTCTCCCGACAAACTCCCGGATAGGGCAGGTGATGCGGTAACCGGCGTCGAAGTGGAAGGTAAAGTCGAGGACAGGACTTTCGCGCTCGATGCTGCAGTCCAAGCTCTCCGTTTGAGAGCTCTGGTCAAATAAACGGCTGGCCGCCGCCTGTTCTCCCGGGGGCAACGGCTCCTGGCCTCTGAGCGGGGCTGCCGACGGCAGGCTGGCGAGCAACACCAGCCCCAGCGCGATGACAAAACAGTTGCCCGGCTTTTGCCCCTGCATACGACAGCTCCGGCGGAACGGCAACCCCGTCCTATTTCTTCCAAGGCGGCGTTTCCGGCAGGAGCTTCTGGAATTCGTCGATCACGCGAGTCTCGTATTCGCCGGCGTAAGTCTTGCCCAGGAAGCGGTCAATCGCTTCGTCGTGGAAGCGCTGCCACGATTCTTCCTCGTGGCCCGGGTTGATGGGATAAAACAGCGCGTTGTTGGCGCGGGCGGCGTTCAGGTCGCCGGGAGCGTCGCCCACCATCAGCACGCAGTCCTTTTCGTATTTGCCTTCCGTCGTCACCTTCAGATGCTCTTTCTTGCTTCCCATTTCCTGCCCGGCAATCACCGCCGCGTACTTTGCAATGTCATGCTCGCGCCATTCGCGCTCCAGGGCTTCGTTGGGCGTGGCGGAAACACAGATGATGTCCGCTTTGCTCTGCACCTTCTCAGCGGACTCGCGGAAAAACGGAAAGGGGGGCACGCCTTCCACGACGTCGGCGATGGCGCGGTTGACGGCCAGGCTCCATTCGAGGGTCTGTTCCAGCACGGGATCGTGCGTCTTGTCCACTTCGGTTTTCAGCGCGGGATTGCCCAGCGGCACCCCGGAATCAATCCACGCCTGCAGCGTGGGCACCTCGGGAATTTTGACGCCGCGCCGCATCGGTTCCGGCCACTCGCGCAGAAGCTGGAAGGTCTTGGTCAGCGCCGGAAAGCGGTTGGTTCCCCGCCACTTCGAATAGAGGTTCACAAACTCCGCCGCCTCGCGCGCGTACTTGGAGATGGCCTGCAGCTTCCAGTACTTGATGATGTTGGGGATAAAGCATTCCTTGTGCTTGATCTCCATGGAGTCAAACACGCAGCCATCGGAATCAATGCCGACAAAGAATTTATGTTGGGGCCTGAAGGCAAGAAGCTGGTCTTTCGGTGAACTCATCGTGTCGTCTTTCCTGTGCGAAATTTGCTGAATTGTGAATCTTAGCGCATCCGCAGCGGGGTGGGAAGGGTGAATCACGGCGGCCGTTTTTCACCCGCGGCCCTCACGCATCGCAAACCCCCGGGCAGGCCGCACGAGTTGTTCTTCTGGCTGCATTGTTGGTTATGGGTTAGCATGGTTGCCTTATTATCCGCCCCAGAAATTCATAGGAGGTTTGTTCTCATGCGCTCAAAACTCTTTCGGGTTGCGGCTCTTATTCTGCTGTGCGCGCCTTTTGCTTTTTCCGCGCCGCCGGCCGCTCCCGCCGCCGAATTACACACGCTGATTCAGGATGTTCGCGCGGAGACGCTGCCCGAGCAGGCCATGGAGTACATGCGAAGCATCTATTCCACCGACCGCTGGTTCAACTTTGCCAAATTTCAGGAAACGGCAGCCTACCTCAAGCAGCAGATGCAGGCGATGGGACTGCAGCAGGTGGAGATCGGCACGCCTCCGGCTGACGGCGTAACGCAGTTCGGGTTCTGGACCATGCCGATGGCGTGGGACGTGAAAGAGGCCAGGCTGGAAATCGTGGAGCCGAAGGTTCCGGCCGGTCTTCGCGTGCTGGGCGACTACCGCAAGGTTCCCACCTCGCTGGGTGAATGGAGCGGGCCGACACCGCCGGGCGGCATTACGGCCGAGGTGGTGGAAGTGAAAGACTGGCCCGCTGAGAAGATTGCGCAGATGGATCTGCGCGGCAAGCTGGCGCTGACCGATGAGAACCCCGACGGAATCAAGTGGGCGCTGGTGAAAGCGCATGCGCTGGGCGCCATCGATACGGGGACGGAAAACCCCAGCCTGCGTGACGGCCGCCAGTGGGTGAACGCCTGGGGCGACGACGGATGGGCCTTCATCAAAGGCAGCACTCCGCTCATCTGCTTCTCCATTCCGCCGCGCGAAGGTGACCTCCTACGCAGGCTGCTGGCGCAACACGGCAAAGTGCGCGTCCATGCCGTGGCGGACACGCGCTATTACCAGGGGGTCTACCCCTACACCACCGGCGTCATTCCCGGCACCGGGCCGGAAGAAGTGCTGGCGCTGGGCCACACCTCTGAACAGGGCGCCGAAGACAACGCCACCGGCGTGGCCGCGCTGATGGAGGCGATGGCAACACTCAACCGGTTGATTGAGTCCGGAAAGCTGCCGCGGCCGCGGCGTACCATTCGGATTCTGGCCATGCCTGAGTTGTACGGGTCCATGCCCTATATCGCAAATCATCGTGAGCGGATCCAACGCACGATCGCCGCCTGGTGCCTGGATACGCCCGCCGGCCAATACGACATGCAGGGCACGGAATACACTTTTTATATGAACCCGGAAGTCGCCAGCTCCTACACCGACGCTTTTATTCTGAAGGTGGCCGATGATTATTTTTCTTCGATCCATCGCCTCTGGCATGAGCACCCCTACATGACGGGCACGGACAGCTACCTGGGAGATTCCACCATCGGAGTGCCAACCGTCTGGGCCTACAGCGGCAGCGGCGTGGAAACACACCACAACAGCGAAGATACTCCGGACCGCGTGGATTCCAGGTCGCTGCGGGATATCTCGATTGTGTCGGCAGCTTATCTCTACTATCTGGCCAACGCCGGGACGCCGCAGGCCATGTGGCTGGCGGACCTGAGCCAGGCTCGCGGCTACCGCCAGGTGCTGGATGCCGTTTCGCCTTTCCTTGACCGCATCGCAGACGCCGGCAGCCGGGAAGAACTGGGAAAACTTCTCCAACAGTCGCTCGATGAAATCGACTATCAGGCGGGACGGCAGACCCAGGCCGTCCATACCGTTCTGCGGCTGGTTGCGCCGGAAAAACGGCAGGCGTTGCAAGCTTCTCTTGGGCCATTGTCCAGGAATCTCGCCGAGTTCGGAATCCAGCAGGCCGAGCGAGTTCGCAAAGCTGTGGCTGAAAGAGCGCGCCTGCTCGGCATCGAGGGTTCCATCCAGCCCATCGCCGCGCCGGATCCGGAAGCCGCGGTTGCATCGCAAATCGTCGTGAAGCGCAAACGCTTTGGCACGATTCCTCTCGACCAGATCCCGCCCGACCAGCGCGATGGATATCCTTCCGGAGCCTGGGCCGGCGTCCCCATTTCCGCCCTTTACTGGTGTGACGGGCAGCGGAATCTCGAGCAGGTCATCCACCTGACACAAATGGAAATGGGCCCCACCCGCTTTGATTTTGTGGGGTACTTCCGCTTCCTGCGCGATCACGGTTTTGTGGAATTCGTCAAAGGCAGGTAGTACACGCCGTGATTCAGATTCATTAAGAACCGGCAGGCGCCGCCATTCATTCTGTCCCTGGCTGTACCGGTTCGACCTGGCAGCATCGAACCCGGGGGCGAAAACCCTTTCGTCGCATTATGACTGCTTACGAGATCGTTCACGACAGCAGGAAACATCTTGAGTATCCTGTCGGAACTTTGGTAGCCTGACGGGTCTGCTTGTTGGAGGGAGGACTTATGGGCAAAAACATTTTGCCGTCACGCCGCAATTTTCTTCGCACAGCCTTCGGAACCGCCATCGCCGGAAGCGCAATGGGCCTGCCCGGCGCCGAGGCATTCCCGGGGAAAGCTGTCCCGCAAACGGCAGATACCACCGTGGTGGCGCGCGTCACCCTGGATCACGATCTTTATGACTATGGCACCGTGGTCAACGGCACCATCTCATTCCGTCTGCCGCCGGCCGGCCAGACAGAAATCGAATGGATTGACAGCCTGGGGCGGGTGGCCTGGCGTTCGGCTTTTCCGCCGCCTACGTCCATGGGCAGCCCTCAACTTTTTTCCTTCCGCCTGATTCCGGCGCTGACCTACCGCAACTGGATTCGGCTGAAGGTGAACGGCGTTCCGCAGGTGGAGGGAGCGAAATTTCTGCTTTCGCCGCCGGCCCGCGCGTGGGACGACTATCACGTGGTGAGCTGGGCCCACTACCCTGACGGTTTTTACGATCTGTTGCGCGAGTGCGGCGTGGACGCCACCATCGCCTACCGCAACGGCGACTTTTCAAACGTTCAGGACAACAATTTCAAATTTTACGTGGAGCAGACGGCGTGGGAAGTCTTCGCCATCTACCACAAGGACCAGCCGCTCTGGAAGGGCCTGATCGCGAAGGTCCTGAAGGACCGGAACAACCTGAAGCTCTGGGTCCGACAGCCCTGCGTCAACGATCCCAAGACCGACGAGTATGTGCGGGAACATCTTCGGAAGTACGTACGCCAGCACCGCGCTTTCCGTCCGCTCTTTTACAACATCGCCGATGAGCTGGGCCAGGCCGACCAGATCAAGCCCAACGATTTTTGCCACTCCGACCACTGCGCCATCAAGTTTGCGGAATACCTTCGAAAGCTCTACGGAATCCCCGGCCACGTGGCTGGCGAATGGCAGACCGGCCAGGAGATGACGCGCTGGGACGATGAAAGCGTGCGCTCCGGCACGGAATGGGAAGAGCGCAACCTGATGATTTCCTACACCACCACCGACCGCGCTTTCGACTCCATCGCCCTTGCCGTCTTCCACGCCCGGTATGGCGGCGTCAAGAACTTCAACAAAGAATGGGGCACCAGCTTCCCCGAACCGAGAGGCGTGGGGATGAGCGTGCACGACGAATGGGAACCGGTGATCGGCCTGGTCAGCGACGCGCGTTCCATCGTCAACCTGAACGAGGAAGCGTTGTCCGACACGCTCGGCCCTCTGCCCAAAGCGAACGACCGCTGGGGCAGGCGCGCCGGCTGGAAAGCCGTCCAGAAGCCCACCAACTTCCAGACCTGGAGCCAGGTTCTGGACTTTCTGAAGCGCTTCTACAAAGAGCTGGGCGAAGTCCATTCCACCGAGGGCTGGAATGTTTCCGCCTGGTGCGACTTCCGCAACTTCATGGACGAGACGTTTGCCGACGCCATCCTGCGGGCGGCACAGGTCTGCAAGGAGGAGGACCCTCACGCTCTCTGCGCCACCGAGGGCGGGCAGTGCCCGTTCCCTTTCGGCTGGTACAACTATGAGCAGGTGCTGAGGGCGGTGGACGTCATCGAGCCCTACAACGCCGGCAACAACGTGGAAGTCATCCGCTCGCTCAAGCCGGAAACCATCATGGTTTCCACCCACGGCTATGAATACACGCCCGGCAAGCCGCTCACAGAAAAAGATCGCCTGGCGCAGAAGCGCGCCGTGCGCCCGATCTGGTGGGGCGTGTTCCATGCCCACCGCGGCAGCCTGATCTGGGACGACAACCTCAAGAATTACCAGTTTGTTGACGAGAAGACGCGGGATCTGACGCCGGCGGCTGAAACTTTTTCAGAAGTATTTAAGGAACTCCATCGCGGCATTCCGAAGCTGGTGATGAACTCGCACCGCACCCATGACGGCATTGCGCTCCACTATTCGCAGCCCTCCATGCAGGTCCACTGGCTGCTCAGCAACCTGAAGCACGCCCGCCAGTGGGTGGCGCACAGCGGCGGGGACCGTGGCAGCCACATCACTGCCGTCCGGAACGGCTGGACCAAGCTGATCGAAGATCTGGGCATGCAGTACAACTTTGTTTCCAGCACGCAGATCGAGGCCGGCAAGCTCACCAGCGGCGAGTACCGCGCTTTCATCATGCCCCAGTCTCTGGCCATCAGCGCGGAGGAGGCCGGGCAGATTCGCCAGTTTGTCCACGACGGCGGCCTGCTGATTGCGGATTATCGCAACGCCGGCATGAACGAGCACGGGCGCGACCTGGGGCACGGCCAGCTCGACGACGTTTTCGGCATCAGCCGGACCCCGGCATCTGCCGCGGCCGGGCAGCCGGCAACCGCACAGGGCGTGGCGAATGCAGGCTCGCTGGAGTTGCAGGGAAAGCAGCTCAAATTGCTGTCGCCCGGCGATCCGGGTGTCAAGGCCACCACCGGCCAATCTCTGGCGCAAATCGGCGGCACGCCTCTGGTCGTCGTCAACACGTTCGGCAAGGGAAAGGCGGTCTTTCTGAACCTTGAAATCGCAGGCTATGCCTATCAGCGCCTGCAGGCCAGCCTGGACACCAGCCTTCCCGACCTCATGGAAGGGGTGTTCGGCCTTGCCCACATAACTCCCCGCCTGCGCGTGCTGGGCGCGGACGGCAAGCGCCTGCCGGGCACGGAAGTGGTGATCTATCAAAACGGCGGATGCGAGCATGTGGCGGTCTTCCGCAATCCACAGTTCGATGACGGAGGATGGGGCAGCTTTCCCACCCTGGAAGCGCACGAATGGGCCGGAAGCATCGATAACTCCCTGCTTGAAAAGAGCGCCAAAGTTCATCTGGTTTGGGGCGAGGCGGCGCAGACGTACGACATCCGGCAGCGCAAGAATCTGGGTTCCGTCAAGGCCGTGGACGCCACGCTCGATCCATGGAGCCCGCTGCTCTTGACCCGGTCCGCACAGCCGCTGCCCGAGTTTCGGCTCGACGACCCGGGTGAAATCAAGGCGGGACAGGCCCTGGGCATCATCGTACATAATTCCGGCCCGCTCCCCGAGGGAACCTCCCGCCTGGTCAGCATCGAAATCGACGATCCCTCCGGCAAGAACTACGGCATCTATTCGCGCAACCTGCTGATCCGGTCCACGCCGTTTCGGGAGTTCATTCCCGTGGCTTTCAACGATCCAACCGGGCGCTGGAAGATTCGGGCGCGTGACGTCATGACAGGGCAGACGGTCGAAATGCCCTTCGTGGTGGCCGCCTGAGCCGCGGCTCTCAACAACTCCCCGCAGCGTTGCCACGGTCCGGTTCAACCGGATTACCCAGAATGCGATGCCGCGTTCCGACTGTGCCGGCCCGCTGAACCCATATTCCGCGGTTGGAGTTTCCGACTTTTGATTCTCTGAGATCGGATCTGCAAGACATGTGGGATGCGGGAGAGCCGGCCGCGCAGACAGCAAAGCTTGTGTTGAATGATGGTTTCATAATATAAGAGAGGGGCTTGAATCGGCGCTTAGCTCTTGGGACCGTCTGAATCGAGTGAGCACAGAAGATTGGAGGGACGTTGGTAGCCCCAGGCTTCTCGGATTGATTCAGGAATTGCACTTACGACTTTTTTCGTGCAGTTCCCTCAAATTTTTATAATTTCAAAGTGCTCCGTCAGAGCAAGGCCGTAAGAACTCAATTCGGCCGAACTCGTCATCGGGAACACACGAAAATTGATAGGCCCGAACCTGCCCCTTCGGCGTCTATGATGCCAATGGGCGCGGCAGCGCGCTGCCACCACGCACGAAAATGCCTAGAGTCACAAAATTCCAGCCCATCCCTGAGATGGAACTTGGTCCGGGACGCCCTGAATTAATACGTGAAGTCAATGTGCGTCGACTGCTCCGCCTCCTGCAGTTGCACGGCCCGTGTTCGCAGGCTGATCTCGCCCGTATTTCCAGATTGAGTCCTCCCACGATATCGTTTGCAGTGGCAGACCTGCTGAAGAAGGACCTAGTAGAGAGAGTGGGTCCTGGACGGTCTGATGGTGGTGGCCGTCCGCCGAGAATGCTGCGATTCAACACTGAGTTCGGTTATGTGGCTGGCGCTGAGATCACACCGTGGGAAGTACGCCTGGCCCTTGCCGATCTCAGCGGTACCGTTCTGGGAAGATGGACCGGCCCAATGACCTCCCGTAACACCCCAAAAGCCGCAGCAGGCCTGGTGGAGTCAGGCGTCCGGGAATTGATGGCCCGGCACGGCATTCCATTTGAAAAACTTCTCTCCCTGGCGGCGGGAATTCATGGGATTGTTGACGAACGGACAGGGACGACGGATTCATTGCCGCACTTTTCCTCGGCGTGGCGCCATGCCCCTCTGCGTGGTCTGCTTGAGGCCAGTGTTAAGGTATCCACGGTGGTTGAAAACGAAGTCAACCTGGCCGCCATTGCGGAAAGCTGGATTGGCAGGGCTCGTGGGGTGAAGAACTTCGTTTTCATAACTGTCGGCGATGGCGTGGGCGCCGGCATATTTATCAACGGAAAGCTTTATCGCGGATCGGCTTGTGCTTCAGGCGAAATTGGCTTTTTTTACGTGCCGGGCAGCAGAGAAACCCCTCTACAGAAGCATCAATTGGGTCCCTTGGAGGAGATCGCCAGCACGGCCGGCGTTGAGCGGTCCTGGCGGGGGATGTTAGCGCAAAGTGACGGTTCCAGGAGTACGGCCGCCAGCAATGCAACAGCAGGCGAGATTCTCAGGTTTGCCCGGGAAGGCGATCGGGAAGCAAAGCGGCTCGTTCAACAAACGGCAGAGGCTTTTGCATGCGCAGTCGCCAATGTCTGCGCAGTCCTGGATTGTCCCCTTGTTGTGGTTGGAGGCTGTATCGGATCGGATCCCGTGTTCTTCGAACAAGTACGCCGCAGGCTGGAGCGCAACGATTATCCACGCCCTCAGCTCGTGCTGAGCACGCTGGGAGAAGAGGCAAGCCTTCTGGGCGCGGTCTGGCTGGCCCTAAGCACGGCTGAAAGGATTGTATTACGTTCCTCGCTTGGAGGATCGCTTTCACCCACGGATGGTTCAAATGTTCTGCAACCCTTTTTGGGGCTCGCTTCAAGAAAACAATTCAAAATGCATCCATCGCCATAGACAGGCCAGGCGTCAACGCCCGCAACTTTGACTTTGACGCGGCGCTTTGGCTGGCCCGTTCAAAAGCGGCTGGCTTCGGTTTCGATCACCTGCAAATAAAGCTTGACAACCATCCCGCAAAAATGATACCCATGTAGCATTAATTAGGGACCCTAATTAACCCTTTAGCTTAAAGTTTATCAGGCTGGGGGGGCAAACTAAGTTCCACAAGGGCATTGGTTTTGATCGCCGCAGGATGGTAAGACTGCTTGGGCTGGTCTTCCTCCTGTTCCCAGTTGAACCTGGGGCGCAAGTCACGGGCGCCGCCGGCGGGTTATGTTGCCGAGCCTGCTAACGCAACACCAGACGGCAGGTCAGTTTGGTGGCAGTCAAGGCTGGCCCCGAGAAACGTTTGAAGGCATTCGTAACTGTCACGATCTCTTTTTATGGTTTCGCATAAGGTCCAGGAAAAGAGAGGGTGGCAAGACGGCAGTTTTTTTAGTATTGGCTTGTTTCTCCCCCGCTCGTGTGCGAGGGTTGGAGGGGAATCTGAATTCGCGTCGGGTTTTGGAGCTCATTCGGCAAGGCATTTCCTGCTGAGGTGGGCGTAGTCACACCTAGTCTCCAAAAAGTAAGCGCTATCTACCACATGACCTCACGGCGATCGTTGCCGCGGGGCCTTGGGTTGCTGGTTTTTTTTGAGGTTTCAATGCATCCCAAGGAAGACTGCGGGGCAGCGAAATTCGATTTTTGTGGGGGAGATTATGAACAAAGGTTTAAAAAGTAGCAGCGTTAGTCTTTTCACTTTTGTCCTGCTGCTTGCTGTTGGGCTGACATTTAGTTCCCGCCTGGGGTGGGCGCAGACAGGCCTTGCAACACTCAGCGGAACGGTGACGGACCAGTCCGGCAGCGTCATTCCGACCGTTAGCGTTACCGCGACCAACACCAGTACCGGCGTCACTTACAGATCAGAAAGCAACACTTCGGGGGCTTACTATATCGGCGCGCTGCCCCCCGGTCCGTACAAAATCACGGCGCAAAAAACCGGCTTCAAGCAGTGGGCCCGCACGTTACAACTGGAAGTTTCCCAGAATGCCAGCATCGATTTCCAGATGGAAGTCGGCAGCACCACGACGGTAGTGGAGGTAACGGGGGCCCCCCCGATACTGAACACAACCGGCACACAGGTGGGAGACGTCAAGGACTATCAGCGCATCAACCAGCTTCCGCTGAATGGGCGGTCGATTGGGAACCTGTTCCAACTGACGCCTGGAGTTGAAGGCGGCGCCGGGGGCGCGCGCGTCAACGGCATGAAGGTCGGGTCCCTGGGCATTGAGGAAGACGGAATCACCGAGCGCGACCGCTTCGGCGGCGGCATAGTGCGCATCCAGCCGGACATTCAGGATGTCCAGGAGTTTTCGGTGGATAGCAGCGGCAGCGACGCCAAATATGCGAATCCATCCACGGTGATTCTAAAAACCCGAAGCGGGACCAATCAACTGCACGGCGAGATCTTTGAGACCAACCTCGACGCCACGGGCGCGTTGCAGGCGCGGCTTCGCCAGCAGGCTGGCGGCGCGACGGTTCCCAAGGACATCCGCAATGAGTTTGGCGGCAACGTGGGTGGCCCTGTCGTGATCCCGCATGTTTACAACGGCAAAGACAAGACTTTCTTTTTCTTCTCCTACGAAGGCTACCGGGAAGTGGGGCGTGCCAACAGCTACGGCGGCATCGCTCCCACGCCGGCCATGTGGAACGGGGACCTCAGCAACGCCTACGATCCCGGCAGCGGCAACCCTATTGTTATCTACGACCCTCTCACCACCGATGCGAACGGACAGCGAACACCCTTCTCGGGCAACATCATTCCTACCAGCAGAATCAGTTCTATTGCCAAAACTCTCCAGGCCATAACGGCGCTTCCGACCAATAATGCCAACCCGTATGTTGCCAACAACTTAGAAGGCGTCTACCCCACGTTCAGCACCCAGAACAAGCTGACGGGCAAGGTGGATCAGAACTTCAGCGACAAGGACCGGCTTTCCGTCCGGTGGTCGCGGCAGACGTGGTTCTACAATCAGGCTGGCGGCCATTACGGCAACCCGCGCAATTGCCCCACCTGCGGCGGCTCATCGCGTGAAGACTCTACTGTCACCAACGTCGGCGTAGACTACACGCGCACGATTTCAAACACCATGCTCAATCAGTTGAGTCTCGGCGCTCTGCGCACGCCTACCAGTTCAGGGACGCTGGGGGACAACACCAACTGGGATGCCGCGCTTGGCCTGCCCAATCCCTTTGGGGTAACTGGCTGGCCGACCGTCTATGCCGACAACTACCCCTGGGATGCTGACAACCGGAAAGACGAGCATCTCACCCAGTACGACGTATCTGACAACTTCACCTGGATCAAGGGAAGGCACACCCTTGAATTGGGCGGGGCTTATGCAAAGTACCAGGACAATATTCGGGAACTTCAGCAGTCCATGGGGTCGGACAACTTTGGCGGCGAATGGACCTGCCAGTTTGATCCTGTGGCCCAGTCATGCTCGCCGGACACAGGGGACGGGTTTTCCGGGCTGCTGCTGGGCCTTCCCGACTACCTTTCCAACCAGTACAACCGCGGCTACTACTACTTCCGACAGCAGCATTTTGCCTGGTATATCAACGACAAGTGGAGAGTGACCCCGCGCCTGACCCTCAGCCTCGGCGTGCGCTGGGACAAGTGGACGCCGTACTCCGAGAAGCAAAACCGCCTGGTCACGGCGCCACTCGATTCCATCCTCAACAGCTTCCAGGTGATTACTCCGGGCAACAATTCCATTTCGTCCCTGCCGGGAATCCCTCCGGCCGTCCTGCAATCGTGGTCGAACAGAGGCCTCAGCTACAGCACCGCCGACGCCTATGGATACCCCAGCAACCTGTTCGCCGCAGACAACAACAACTTTGGCCCCCGGCTGGGCGCGGCCTTCAAGATCGATGACAAGACGGTCATTCGAGGTTCGTATGGCATCTTCTACTGGCCGATGCCGCTCTCCCAGATCCTCCAGACATCGAGGTCCAACCCTCCATTGAATTTGAGGTTCTCTAACCAGTTCCTGGGGTCGGACATTTACGGCGAGGGGGGAGCCAATCCCAATTTTAATTACATGATCAGCAGCGTGCCTTCGGCAAACAACTTCGTGCCCAATGCCAGCGTGGACACCGTCGGGGTAGTTCCGCTTCCGGCTTCAGCTCGGGGCATCTTCCCTTACGATGGGCGCAACTGGCAGAACGACAAGATGCAGAACTGGAACATTACACTGGAGCGGCAGCTTCCCTACCGTTCAACCTTGCGGGTCAGCTACATCGGGAACCACGGAAGCGATCTTGATCAGCGGGTTAATTTGAACGACCGGCTTCCCCAGATCGTCTACGCCCAGTCTACTGGCGAGGCGCCGAAGTCCAACCCGCTCTACAGCCAGTACAACCTCGACTATCTTCGCCCGAACCATAACTGGAACCTATCTTATGGCTACGGCGCAACCAACGGCATATCAAACTCTCAGTTGGTTCAGGCCCAGGTGGAGCACAAGTACCACAACGGCACGGTCTTCCAGTGGTACTACGTGTATGATCATGGACTAACCACCACGGATACTGGCGGGTTCTCATCCGGTAATCTGGGAGGCTTCAACTCCGGCGGCGGCGGCGGCGCAATCCCCGAGAACAGCGACCTCCTCAGCCAGCCGAACCTTTCGTTCGCCCAGCTCCGAAAACTGGTTTACTTCAACATGACCACCATTCCCGTCCAGCACTACGGATGGAACGGCCTGGTTGACCTTCCTTTCGGCAAAGGCAAGAAATTCCTGAGCGGGGCCAGTGGGCCTTTGAACCAGCTTGTTGGCGGCTGGCAGGTTGCCTTTATCGGCAATTGGACTTCCGGCTTCTGGCAGAGCGTCAACACAAGTCTCGTTCAAACCGGCAACCCCAGCCTAAGTTCCGGCCAGCAGCTCCAAATGAACTATGGCGGCAAACAGCAGCAACTGTGGTTCGCCGGCAATGTCAATATGTCGCAGGTCCAGAGTGTCCAGGGCGGCATGCAGGCCCTCACCAACCTGGTAGGCACAGACGGGCATAAATTGGTTCAACCGTACGGCCCGGACTGCAGTGGGAATCTCACCGGAAACATCGCTGTTACGCTTGCCAACGGCGATTGCTACAACGCTCCTTCGGGTGATTTTTACCACGGGAGCCCGAGAGGCGAGATACTGGGTCCGAGCGCCTTCACCATGGATGCCTCCGCATTCAAGAACTTCAGTATTGGGGAACGCGTGAAGGTCCGCTTCACGGCGGATTTCTTCAACGCTCTCAACCACCCGACCAACAACAACCCCAACGGTTCAACGGGTCTGATTGACCTTTCAACACAGTCCAACAGTCCTCGGTTCATGCAGTTCTCGCTCCATGTATTGTTCTAGGCTTGTGTTCGCATCAGTCAAGGGCCCCGGGCATTCACCGCCCGGGGCTCTTGATCCTTCCCCTCCCTTCAGCGCACAATAATGGAATCGAAAGCAAGGCGGCGCGGCGGGTGGTGGCGAAAGTGGAGTTCCATTTTGGGGAACTGTTCCCTACGGGAGTTATAGGTTTTTCGGTGAAGCGGAAGCTCAAAATGGAAATTCCAGATTATAGGCAAAAAGCCCACAGCACAAGACCCGCTACCGTGGCTCGAAATACCGTGTGTGTTGAGAGGCGGTCTCCTCTGGGTCAGACGCACCCGGAATCCTGGCTTGGCCCCGCCGCTCCGGAAGATAAACCGCGTCACGAGTGGGGCAATCGCCGGGATTTCGGAGTAAACTGTCAGCGTGGGATGAAGAACCTCTGGTCCACTTTTGTGAGGTTGAATTCCAAAATCCGAAGGCCTGCCCGGCTTGCCAGCATAGGGGTAGCGTTGCTGGCCCTGTCAGCAGCCGCAAACGCGCGGGCAGCGAATTCTCCGCCGTCCGTTATTCTTATTTCCGTTGACACGTTACGCGCCGACCGGTTGAGTTGTTACGGCTATCGCGGGCAGGCAACACCGCATATTGATGCCATCGCGAAAGGCGGGACGCTATTTACGGCCATCAACTCGCAGGTGCCGCTTACGTTGCCGTCCCATACCTGCCTGCTTACATCGACTTATCCTTTTGCTGATGGCGTTGAAGAAAACGGCGAAGAAGTTCCGGCGCACACTGTTACGCTGGCCGGAGTGCTGAAATCACGGGGCTATAGCACAGCCGCGTTCGTCGGCGGCTTCGTTTTGGATCGCCGGTTTGGTCTGAACCAGGGTTTTGATTTCTATGACAGCCCTTTCAATGTCGATCAGGAAGCGGGTGTTGATCCTGGCAGCGTCAAACGGCCCGGCGAATCCGTTGTAAATTCCGCCATCAGATGGATTCAAAGGGACGGGAACAGGCCCTTCTTTGTTTTTCTGCACCTCTACGACCTTCACTTTCCTTATGGCCTTTCACCAGCCGACCGCGCGCGTTTTGGCAACGGCTACGAAGCTGAGCTTCAGTACGTCGACGAAAACATCGGGCGTTTCTGGAGATCCCTTTCCCGGCAAGGTTTGTTGAAGAACACTCTGGTGGTCTTCACCGCCGATCACGGAGAAAGCCTGGGCGAACATGGTGAAGGCGCTCATGGATTTTTTATTTATCAGAGCACGCTTTGGGTACCGCTGATTTTCCACTGGCCCGGGGGGGGCGGAAGCTCTTTCCCGGAGCGCGTGACCGCTCCTGCGGGGTTGATCGATGTCGCCCCAACTATCTTGCGCGATCTTGGAATCTCTCCGCCGTCTCAGTTCGAAGGCCAGAGCCTTCTTAGCCTGTTGTCCAAAAATTCATCGGAACCCGAACGCGAAGTTTATAGCGAGAGTCTGTACGCGCACTATCATTTCGGGTGCAGCGGTTTGCGGAGCTTGCGCATTGGACGATACAAGTACATTGAAGCGCCCAAGCCGGAGTTCTACGACCTCGAACAAGACCCTGGGGAAAAGCACAACCTCTACTCGCAAAAGCGGTCGTTGGCTTTGAGCTATCGCGAGCGCCTGTTTCCGCTGGTTTCGCAGTTCGAGCCGCAGCATGCACCGCCCACGCGCGTCATGAGTCCCGAGGAAGTTCAGCTTCTTAGCTCTCTGGGCTATACCGCCCTGAGCAGTCCGGCAGAGGACACCGCGTACTCTGGAATTGATCCCAAAGATCGCATCACCGCCTTCGAGGAGTACGAACGCGTTGTCAGCTTGGGCGCACGCGGTGATTTGACTGAAAGCTGCCGCAGGCTCGAGCGCTTGCTGGCTGTGGACCCGCAGCTGATTGATGTCCGAATCATCCTGGGGTTCTATCAGGATAAACTTGGACAGCAGAACAAAGCCCAGGAAAATCTGCGGGTCGTCCTTCGCCAAGATCCACTGAACGTACTGGCGCATTTTGACCTTGGGATGAGTTACTACTCAGCGCGTAAGATCGATGACGCCCAAAAAGAATTTCAGGCCACGCTGGTTATTGCTCCCTACTACACTCGCGCGGACGAGATGCTAGGAGAAATCGCTTTAAATAAGGGGGACTTTCACGAGGCGCAACGGCGTTTCGAGCATCTGCTGACCTATGCGCCCAATGACTACCTAGCCAGCTACAATCTCGGCGTGCTCGCCATGCAGCGCGGCCGGTCGAAGGACGCGCTCGAACATCTCCAAACGGCTCTGAAAGATGAGCCTCGGTCTGCGGAAGCTCACAATGCCTTAGGAAGTATTTATTTGCTTCTGGGAGACTTGGGCGCCGCGCAGCGGGAAATTACCGAAGCCGTTCAGGAATCGCCGAAGTTTGCGCAGGCGCATTACCAGCTCGGGCTCGTCTTCGCCAAACAAGGGCAAAATAGCAAGGCCGCGGCGCAATTCCGCATCGTTCTTAGAATTAATCCGCGCATGGCCGCCGCCCGCCATGCTCTGGCCAGGCTGGGCCACCGGCCGTAAATCGCTTTCCGTTTCCATCAGCGGCGGCCAAGGTCAGCAAGAAGAAAAGCCGTTATATTATGAAACCATCAATTAACACAAGCACTGCTATTTGCGCGGCGCGCTCTCCCGCTTCGCCGGCCCTTCCATCCATCGCATCGAGGAGCGGCTGCCCTGGAATCTGAGCGCGCCCTCCCTGACCCTCGCACCGGCCGGGATCACGCTCCACGCCTTTTCCAAGTGCCCGCAAAAATCCACAAGGAGAGACCTGTCCCTGCTTCACCAGTCAACACGGCCATCTTCGCATGCCGGCGGCGATTCATGTTTAATGCCGGCACGGCGGCGGCCATTTCTCAAAACGCTGTGCACTGAAAATCCAGAATCGGTTAGAATTTGAATAATATGTCAGTTGGCGGAGGGCTTTTGCTTTCCTGGCGGCTTTCTTGTTGCGCATTGGACAAGCGGCCCACACCTGCTGCGGATAAATTGAAGATTGAGGCGACGCCAGTGGCTGATCCGCAGGGCGGGCAGACTGATCCTGCCCAAACGTGGTACAAAGACGCGATTTTCTACCAGCTCCACGTCCGCGCTTTTCAAGACAGCAACGGCGACGGCATCGGCGATTTTCGCGGTCTCACCCAGAAACTGGATTACATTCAGGAACTGGGCGCCACCGTCATCTGGCTTCTCCCTTTTTATCCCTCGCCTTTGAAAGACGACGGATACGATATCGCCGATTACTTCAGCATCCATCCCAGCTACGGAACCCTCGATGATTTCAAGGTGTTCCTGGAAGAAGCCCATTCGCGCGGGTTGCGGGTGATCACGGAATTGGTGGTGAATCACACTTCAGACCAGCACCCCTGGTTCCAGCAGTCCCGCAGTTCGCCGGACAATCCCTATCGCGACTGGTACGTCTGGAGCGAAACGGACGATCGCTACCGCGGCGTGCGCATCATCTTTGTTGACACGGAAATGTCGAACTGGGCCTGGGACCCCATCTCCAGGTCGTATTACTGGCACCGCTTCTTCAGCCATCAGCCCGATCTGAATTATGACAATCCGCAGGTCCGTGAAGAGGTGTGGAACGTCATGAAGTTCTGGCTGGCGATGGGCGTCGACGGCTTCCGGCTGGACGCGGTCCCTTACCTGGTGGAGCGGGAGGGAACGAATTGCGAGAACCTTCCCGAAACCCACGTGATCCTGAAAGACCTGCGCCGGCGCCTCGACGAAAATTTTCCCAACCGCATGCTGCTGGCGGAAGCCAACCAGTGGCCCCAGGACCTGGGCCCTTACTTCGCCGACGGCAATGAATTCCACATGGCGTTCCACTTCCCGCTGATGCCCCGGATGTTTATGGCCATCAAGCTGGAGGACCGCAAACCGATCATTGAAATTCTCCAGCGGACGCCCCAGATTCCCGAAAATTGCCAGTGGGGCATCTTTCTTCGCAATCACGATGAGCTGACGCTCGAGATGGTCACTGACGAAGAACGCGACTACATGTACGATGAATATGCCAAAGACAGGATTGCGAAGCTCAACGTGGGAATCCGCCGCAGACTGGCGCCGCTGCTGGACAATGACCGCCGGCGCATCGAGCTGATGAACGGCATGCTTCTCTCGCTCCCCGGCACCCCCATCGTCTACTACGGGGATGAAATCGGCATGGGTGACAACATCTATCTGGGCGACCGCAACGGCGTGCGCACCCCCATGCAGTGGAACGGAGGCTGGAACGGCGGATTTTCAACCACCGACCCTGAACGCCTCTATTCCCCTTTGATCTCGAATGCTGTGTACGGCTACCAAGGCATCAACGTGCTGTCCCAGCAGCGATCGGAGCATTCACTGCTCTCCTGGATGCGAAGGATTGTAAAATTGCGCAAGGCGAGTTCGGTCTTTGGGCGGGGAAGCATCGAATTTCTGGACCCGGAAAACCACCGCGTCCTCGCCTATATCCGGCAGTGGCAAAACAGCCGGATCCTGGTGGTCAATAATCTTTCCAGTTCCGCCCAGGCGGCGGAGCTCGATCTCCATCATCTGCGGGGATATATCCCCATTGAAATGTTTGGAGGCAATCCCTTTCCGCGAATCGGAGAGCTTCCTTACCTGTTAACACTGGGCCCGTATCAATTTTACTGGTTCCGGCTGCGCCGGTTTTAGCCCCTCACCGGCCATCAGTAAACGGTGAGGCGCGGTCCAGGACTCCGGAGGAAGCGCGTTGGCCGAGGAAACTTTTCTCTCGGATGAATTTGTCCGCAAGCTCACGGCGGTCGGCGAAGTGGACATCCTCGTCGGTGTGCCCACCTTCAACAATCGGGGCACCATCGAACAGGTGGTCAATGCCATCCAACTGGGGCTGGTGAAGTATTTCCCCCGCGAGCGCGTCGTCCTGGTCAACCCCGACGGCGGGTCCAACGACGGGACTCCGGATGTCGTCAGGAACGCCTCCATCCCGGACTTCCGGACCCTGCTTTCGTCCAGCCCTCTGCGCACCATCCACCGGATTTCAACCCCCTACGGCGGGGTGGACGGCAGAAGCAACTCCTGGCGCATCCTCATGGCGGCGGCAGATCTGCTGAGGGCCAGGGCCTGCGCCGTGGTATCGCCGAACCTCGAAAGCATCACGCCCGAGTGGGTCGAAGCGCTGGTCCGCCCCATCTACAAGGAACAATTTGACCTCGTCACCCCCATCTATCACCGGCACAAGTACGACGGCCTGCTGGTCAAGAACATCATTGCCCCCACCATTCGCTCCGTTTACGGCTTAAAGGTCCGCGAACCGGTGGGCGGTGAATTTGGCTTCTCCGGCCGGCTGGCGTGCCACTACATGGAACAGGATGTCTGGCACGAAGAATTTGTCCGCGCCCGCACGGAAATCTGGATGACCACCCGGGCGATTGCGGACGGGTTCAGGCTGTGCCAGTCGTTTCTGGGCCCCAAGATCCATGCCCCGGAGCCTTCCGCCCAGAACATTGTGGCCACCATCCAGGACGCCCTCGGGACGCTCTTCCGCTGCATGGAAACCCAGGAGTCCTACTGGGTTCCCCGGACCGAGCCGCCCCAGCCGGTTCCGGTCTTCGGCTTCGAATACAGTTCCGGCCTCGAGCCACGGCGCATCAACAGGAAGAGGATGCTGGCGATGTTCAAGAACGGCGTCAGCCAGTTGACTCCGATCCTCGAATCCATCCTTTCAGCAGAAACACTCGGGGAGATCCAGGGAGTCTCGCAGCAGGAAGAAAAGCACTTCCGTTTCCCAGACGAACTCTGGGTGAAAACTATTTATGAATTCGCCGCTTCCTACCACCACTCGGTGATGAACCGGGAGCACCTTCTCCAGGCCCTCACGCCCATCTATCGCGGGCGCATCTATTCGGTCGTCCTGGAGAGCCAGCGCGCCGACGCTGAACAGATCGAACGACGGATTGAGGTGTTGAGCCAGGAGTACGAAAGGCTGCGGCCTGAACTGGTGGAGAAGTGGGCCCGGAAAGCGTGAGGTGAATGATGGGACAGCTGATTCTGAACACTCTAAGTCAGACGCTGGGAAATTTCTTTAACGCGGTTGCCTTGTTCCTGCCGCGCATCCTGTCGATGCTGGTGATCATTGCGGCGGGCTTTCTGGTGGCCCTCATCCTCAAGGTGATCGTCCGCAGGATCTTCAGCATCGCAAGCTTCCGGAAGTATTGCGACTCGGCGGGGATCACCCAGATGATGCGCAAGGCCGCAATGCCGCCTCCGGTCGAGTTCCTGGGCCAGGTCATTTTCTGGGTGGTCTGGATCGTCTTCATCGTCCTGGGAATCGACGCCCTGGGAATCGGCGCTCTGCGGGAACAGATCTCCCGGTTCTTCCTGTTCCTGCCCCAGATTTTCGTGGCCATGGTCGTCCTCTTCATCGGATTGCTGATCGCCAATTTCTTTTCCCGCGCCACGCTGCTGGCCGCCACCAATGCCAACTTCCCTTCCGCCAGGCTGCTGAGCAGTCTGGTGCGCCTGCTCATCATCGTTTTCTTTGTCACCATGGCGCTGGAACAGATCGGCCTGGGGCGCCGCGTGGTCCTCATCGCCTTTTCCATCACCTTCGGCGCCATGATGATGGGCACCGCCATCGCCTTTGGACTGGGCGGCCGCGACGTCGCCAGGCGGTTTCTGGAAAAACAGTTCGTGCACGAGGAGGAAGCCACCGAAAAGGACGAGGATATTTCGCCGCTCTAGTGCAGTGCGTCGCAGTTCCCGTTACCTGTCACGAAGCGGTTCTTGAGGTGCGGGAGCTTGCTCCCGCCTTGGAGTGCGGTAGCGCCAGCTACCGCCATGGAATTGAAGAAGGCGGCGCCAAGCCGCCGCACTCCAGGGCCTGCGGCATGAGTAAGAATCTGTTAGCCGCACTAGGGTAGCTGTACCTGGCGGGTCCAGGGGTCGCGGGCGGCGCACACCCCGCGGCCCTGGCGAAGAACGCCTGGTTCCCCTGCGTTTTCAACCTGCTATAATGTTTCACCGGAGGCAGCCACACACGCCATGAAACTGGGAATCGATTTCGGGACCACCCGGATGGTGGCCGCATTTGTGGACCGCGGCAACTATCCGGTCGTCGTCTTCGAGGCGCCCGACGGAAACTCCTTTGAATGGTTTCCGCCGCTGGTGGCCGTGAAGGGCCGGGAGCGGCGCTACGGGTGGGAAGCCTGGGCGGCGCAGGAAGAGCCCGGATGGACGGTGGTGCGCTCCCTCAAGCGCGGCCTGGATTATGCCGGGCCCGGCACCCTGGTCGAGATCGGCGAGCAGCAGATCCCCATGAAGGACCTGCTGCGTGAACTGGCGGCGGCCCTTCGAAAGGCGCTGCTGGAAAGTTCCACGCTGCCGGCCGGCAGGAACGAGACGCTCGACGTGATGCTGGGCGTCCCGGCCAACGCCAACAGCAACCAGCGCTTTCTCACCGCGGAAGCCTTTCGCCAGGCGGGCTTCAACGTGCTCGGCCTGCTGAACGAGCCCTCGGCCGCCAGCATTGAGTTTGGGCATCAAAAGCGCACTACGCACCAGTTCAGTGAAAAAATGCGAATCCTGGTTTACGACTTTGGCGGCGGCACGTTTGACGCCTCGCTGGTGGAACTGGATGAGCGCGAGCACGTCGTCGTTTCTTCGGAAGGCATTCCCACCCTCGGCGGTGACGACTTTGACGAAGTCCTCGCCGGCCTGGCCCTGGAGGCGGGACAGATCAGCGTGGTGGACCAGGACAGCCTTTCGCAGGCCGAGATGTTCCGCCTGCATGAGGAGTGCCGCCAGAAAAAAGAGAGCCTGCACCCCAACACCCGGCGGATTGTGATTGACCTCGGCAACGTGCGGGCGGGCTGGCCCCAGGTGACGGTGTCCATCGCTGATTTTTACGGCCGCTGCCGGCCGCTGGTGGAAGAAACTTTGCACGCCACCGAAGATCTGCTGGGAACATACGGCATTACGCCCGGCGGCGCGCCGCAGGCCGATGAGCAGCGCCTGGAAGCGCTTTACATGACCGGCGGAGGCAGCGAACTGCCGCTGGTGGGCCGCATGCTTCGCGAGAGTTTCGGGCGGCGGGTGCGGCGTTCGGCTTATACGCGCGCCGCCACGGCCATCGGACTGGCCATCCAGGCTGACGCCACCGCGGGCTACGTCCTGCGCGACCAATTTATGCGGCACTTCGGGGTGTGGCGCGAGGCGGAGGCGGGCCATCGCATCGTCTTCGATCCGCTGTTCACCAAAGGCACGCCGCTGCCCGGGTCGTCCGACCCTCCGCTGCTCAATTCCCGGCGCTACTTCCCGGTCCACAATATCGGCCACTTCCGGTATCTGGAATGCAGCCACCTGACCGACGACGGCCGCCCGGAGGGTGACATCACCATCTGGGACGACATCCGCTTTCCTTTCGATCCCTCGTTGCGCGAGAATGCCGCGCTGGAACAGGTTCCCGTGGGCTACCTGAACAATGGGCACCGCTCGGAGGCGGAAGAAAGCTACGCCTGCGACGGCAGCGGCGCGGTGACGGTGACTATCGCCAACCTGACGGAAGGTTACCATCGCAGCTACCGGCTGGGACGCTGGGCCACTTCTGAAACCCTGGTGGTGCCCGGCCGCAAAAAGCGCGCAGCCGAAGAGAAAAAGGCCAGGCGCAGCGGGTAGCGCCGGGTGGCGCGTACGTCGCGCTTGTCGCGATTATGCGACGGCTGGCGCAGATATCGCGCCTTTCGCGATGTCGGCGTTTCAGGGCGTGCGAGTTATTTTCTGTTTACAACCCAAACAAAGTCTGAGGAACAAAAAATGCGAATTGCTATCGGCGCCGATCACGCCGGCTTCACCATGAAGCAAGACCTCGCCGCTCAGCTCCGCGAGCTCGGGCACGACGTTCTCGACCTGGGGGCGCACCATCCCGACCCGTCCGACGACTACCCCGATTTTGCCGAGGCCGTCGGCCAAGCCATCGTTGAGGGCAAGGCCGAGCGCGGCGTGCTCATCTGCGGCAGCGGCGTTGGAGTCTCGGTCGCCGCCAACAAGATCCCCGGCATCCGCGCCGCGGTCTGCCACGACGCCTATTCGGCGCACCAGGGTGTGGAGCATGACAACATGAACGTGCTCGTGCTCGGCAGCCGCATCATCGGATCCGAACTCGCCCGCGAACTGGTCCGGGTCTACATCGCCGCGCAGTTCTCCGGCGAGGAACGCCACTGCCGCCGCCTGGCCAAGGTGGACGCCATTGAACGCCACTACCTCGCTTCCAAAAACGTATCTTCAAAGTAGCTGGCAGGCAAAGGCCGCATCGCGGTGTCACCTCCCGTCTGCGCGGCCCCCGCAGGATTCTCTCGCCCCAGCCAGAATTCAATCTCGCGGAGGTCCGCGGCATTTCTTTCCAACCACTATTTCTTTATTACCGTGCGCTTGCTCATGGGCGGGCCGGCACCGAAGCCCGCCGCCTGCAGGACCACTTGGCTGGCGCCCAAAATGGTGCTACGCTTCCAGAAAGGAGGGTCATATGCGCAGCCTTCGTATCCTTTTATTGTCATTGGCAATTGCCTTTTGTGCCGCCGGCACCAGCGCCTGGGCCCAACGCGGCGGGGGTGGATTCCACGGCGGCGGTGGTGGATTCCATGGCGGCGGTGGTGGATTCCATGGCGGTGGTGGCGATGGATTCCACGGCGGCGGCGGCGGTGGTTTCCATGGCGGTGGCGGATTTCATGGCGGCGGGTTCCGCGGTGGTTACGGCGGGAGATCATACGGCCGTGGCGGATATGGCGGCGGGTTCCGCGGTGGTTACGGCGGAAGATTATACGGCCGTGGCGGATATGGCGGCAGAGGATACCGCGGTGGTTACGGCGGAAGATTACACGGCCGTGGCGGCTATGGCGGCAGAGGATACCGCGGCGGTTACGGCGACTGGGATGATTATTGGGGCTTCAACTTCGGCCTGGGATATTGGCCCTACAACTACTGGTCCGATTGGGGATATGGAAATTACTCCTCGTATGGATATCCCTACGACCCGTACTATTCGTATTACAATCCTTCCTATTCGTACTATCCGCCCTACTACACACCTAACGGGTGCTACCCGAACGGCCCCTACGATTGCAACGCGTCCGGATACGGCGCTGCTTATGATCCGCCTGACCCGGCCCTGTCGGAAGCAGATCCTCCGGCCTATTCTCAAAGCAGCGATTCGCCGGCAACGCCCATGGCAGCAGATGCCGACGGCCAGTGGCACCGCTTCGGCGGCGCTCCGGTCATCCGTACCACGGCGCCCCAGGCCGAACCGCAATCCCGGACAAACGACCCGGCGGACAATTACACCGCTGCCGTAGCGGACGGCGGGTGGCATCGCTTCGGCCCCGCCCAGGTTGTGCGCGTGGCTTCATCTCAGCCCGTCCCGCGCCGCCAAACGAACCCGGCGGCCGCGACTTACAACGCTTCTCTCGCGGATAGCCGCTGACGCCGCAGCCGGGAAATAAGCCGCGGAGCGGCGGCAGAATTTAGCCCCTGGCCACCGACTTCGTCGGGGTAAACTCCAGCCATGGGAAAAGGGACCACTACCGACCAGCCAAAAGCTCCGGCAGGGGCGAAAGAAGGTCCCTGTGTTCTCAGTGTTAAAGCTCGGACCCACAGAAAACGGCGCAGCGCCGCCGCCACGCCTGTAAACCTCATGAAATAGGGCTTGACATTCAATCCATTGATAATCAGTATTTTAATTATTAGTTAGGTGACTAACTAACATGCAGACTACAGCCACATCTTCCGGCCACCCTCGCCACCCCACTCGCGGCAAACTGGTGGAGGCCGCCCGCCGTCTCTTCTGGGAGCGGGGTTACGAGGCCACAAGCCTGCAGGACGTTGTCGGCCGCGCCCGGGCGAAGTCCGGGAGCCTCTATTATTTTTTCCGCACCAAGGAAGACCTGCTTCTCGCCGTTCTCGACCATTACGTGGACCTGCTGTGGCCGGCCGTTATTGAACCCGCCTTCGGCCGCACGGCCGACCCCATCGAGCGGATATTTTCCATCCTCAACGGCTATCGCGAGGGGCTGATTTACACCGGCTTCACCCACGGCTGCCCCATCGGCAACCTGGCGCTGGAAGTAAGCGATGAATACCCGCGCGCCCGTGAAAAGATTGCCCGGAATTTCGAGGGCTGGCGCAAGTGGATCAGGAAGTGTCTCGATGAAGCGTCCGACCGCCTGCCGCACAGCACCGATGGCGAGCGCCTCGCGGTGTTCGTCCTCGCCGTGATGGAAGGCGCGGTGATGCAGGCGCGGGCCCATCACAGCCTGGAGCCTTTTGACGCTTCGGTCGAGGAACTGCGGCAATACTTCAAGCGGCTGCTCGACGAAGGCGCGCGTGAGCGTGCGCCGAAGGTGCAATGATCCGCGAAGTTCTGCAACCTGAAGGCCGTGGGGCGACCTTAAAAAAACAAGGAGGGCTTCGAAATGAAAAAAATGGGGCTCACCGTCATTGTGGTGTTTGTGGTTTTTACGGTCTTGAGTTTTGCCATTCACGGCGTCCTGCTGCAGCCGCTCTATCAGCAGACGCCGCAACTGCTGCGCGCCGCACACGATGCCCAGAGCCATCTCCCCTTTATGCTGCTGGGTTTTCTGATTTTCTCCATCGCTTTCGTTTGGATTTACGCGCGCGGCGTGGAAGCGAAGCCCTGGCTGGGACAGGGCCTGCGTTACGGCCTGGCCATGTGGCTGGTTGCCAGCGTCAGCCGCTACCTCATTTACTTTGCCATCCAGCCATGGCCGGGGCGCGTGCTGCCGAGAATGATTCCACATTTGATCATCGCTTGCTTCCTCCTTGAAAAAGACAAGGACCGCTGACTTGAAAGCCGAAGGCTCCCACTCGTTCCATGCGTGCCTCACAGGCTCCCGGCAGCCGCCGCGCGTTTGTAATTCAGCCGGAAAAGTTCGATGACGTTCGCGGCTTCGTCTTCGTTTCGCATGGGGACGGTGACCCAGCCCGATTCCGGAAGGGCGTGGTGCGGGCGCGCGCGGCCCGCGGCAACCAGTTCATCGCGCAGGCGGCGCGGGAACGGAAGGTCAGCGAAGCGGGCGTGAAGATGCCCCGGCTCGCGAATCCCAACGACCGCGCAAGCCGACGCGGGACCGGCCCGCGCTACTGGGTCGAATCGCAAAGGCAGGCGGGCTGAAATCTTTTTGCCTTCCTGATCAGGCTTCAGCCACCGCCCGCTCTGACCCGGCGGGCCCCCTGCAGAAAATCAAAACGATGGAATCAGTGATCCTTGAAATCGACGCCGATCGAATCATTGTCGGTCAGGCGCAGCCGCACCGTCCCCTCATACTTGCGGGACACCGGAATGGGAGGGCACTCATTGCCCCAGGCGAGGTCCGGGTACGCCCAGGCGCTGTTGATGTTGAAGCGCACACGTCCGTCGCTCTCAATTTCCGCCCGGACGGCGTGAGCGGCATCCGATTCAGCCCGGGCGCGAATGCCCGTCCGCGATATCACGCCGGAGGCAAACCAGATGTTCTGCTTCTGGCTGCGGAAATCATGGGTGCCGCGGCCTCCCGCATCGTCTTTCCCGAAAAGGAAATAATCGCTCGTGTCCTGTGACCACGGCCACGACGGCGCCGCACGGTAGCGCTCTTCGCCCGCTGCCCGCGCCTTGCCGGCCACGCCCGTGTTCCGGCCAATGTGGTCCGGCGGATAGACCGACCACAGTCCCTTGCGCGACCACGAAAGCTGGTCCGTCTCGCCCGGCAGGATATAGGCAACGCCGATTTCATCCACGCCCTGCGGGACGTCCCGAAGGCTGAAGTTGGTCGTGATCAAGCCATCGGCGTCGATCCTCACCTGGTATTGGACGTAGACCAGGGCCTGGCTGGAAGGGCTGCCGCTGCGCTGGTAGTTTCCCGAAATTTCGATCACGGCCTCGTCTTTGGCGCGGCTTGTTCGCAGGCTGGTCAGCCACCAATTGCGAAGCGTGTAGGGCTCGAGGTTCAGAATCGGGCCGCCCTCAAGAATTCGGTGCCCTCTGTACGCCGCACTCTCGACCAGTCCTGACGCTTTGCTGAAGACCACTTCGAAACGCCGGCCCAGCACGCGAAGGGTCTGGCTGTCTTCCCGGATTTGCGGCGCGGGCCCCTGGACGGGCGGAAAGCTCCGCACCGGCCGGCCCACCGGCAGCTCATACCGGTCGAGCAGGCGGCCTTCGCGGTTGGTGAACTCGATGCTGACGACGTCCCCGTTTCGCCACGCGCCTCCCGGAATCGCCAGGGTTCCCTCGCTGCCGGGCGCAACGTTCAGGTTCCCGATCTCGCCCGCCTCGGAGCCCACGCGCCACTTGATGGCCACCTCGTTCAGGTTCGTGTGGTTGAATCCGTTTCGTACCGGAATCCGCAACGGGTTCCCGGGGCCGGGATTCTGCACGGAGGTGTCCGGCAGTCTTGTGGGCGAATACGCCTTCCTGGCCAGCCAGTATTCCGGCTTTTCCCGCCGCCATCCGTCGATGATCCCCCACTCGCCGTAGCCCACGCAGGAATCGGGGAGCATGAAAACTTCGTCGATGGACGCCCAGATGGAACCGCCCAGGCATCCGCTCGCGCCCAGCATTCCGTCCCAGAATTTTTTGATGCTCCTGCCCCAGTAATTCCTCACGCCGGGATCGCGCCGCTGCGTCCCCAGGTTGTAGCAGGGGACATGGCCGAACTCATCGTTCAATCGGGGCAGCGAGGCGCTTGAAAAATCGGAGTCGAACTTCGGATAGTGCTCGCTGTAGATGTCGTAAGCCTTCACGCCGCGCGGCACTGAAGCGGGGAAACTGAAAATGACAGGGCGCGTGGGCTCTTCCGCCTTCACATAGGAATGCTCTTTGGCGAAGTTCGGCCCCCACTTGCTTTCGTTTCCAAGCGACCAGATGATGACGCACGGGTGGTCCCTGTCGCGCTCAATCATTTCGGCGAACTGGTCCATGAACTGCGGTGTGTAATGCGGATCGTTTTCGGCCGAAATCTGCGATCCGAAGGACTGGTTCACAAAGCAGACGGCGCTTTCCTCTTCAATGTAGAGGCCGTGGCGGTCGCAGGCTTCCAGAAAAGCCTGGGTGGGAGGGTAATGCGAAGTCCGCACAAAGTTGTAATTGGCGTTTTTCAGCAGCCGCACATCCTGCTCGTCGAGTGCCGGCGTGGTGGAGCGTCCGCGCGTGGGATAGATATCGTGCCGGCAGCCGCCCCGCAGCTTCACAGGATCTCCATTCACGTAGAGCCGGTTTCCGCGCACCTCAACCTGTCGAAACCCTACGCGCTTGACCAGCGTTTCTGTCTCACCGCCGGCTGCCTTAAAGGCGGCTTCCAGCGTGTAGAGGCGGGGATGCTCCGAGTCCCATTTCTCCGGCCGCCTCACCGGAATGGTGGCCACGGCTTCGGGCCTCTCTCGCGACAGGCGGATTGATGAGGGGCGGATTGGGACATCCTTTCCTGCTGGGTCTTTCAGGTGAAGCTCCACGCTGGAATGCCGGGCGCGCCCAAGCGCCGCCGCGAGCGTCACCTTGAGAGTGGCGTCCGTGAAAGTGTTGTCAAACCCGGTCTCTGCATGGAATCGGGTCAGGTGGCCGGCGGGTACCGCAAAGAGCCGGACGTCCCGCAGAATCCCGCCAATGTAGTGCTTGGCGTAGTTGCTTTGCCAGGAGATGTTGTCCCATTCGTCCGTGACGCCGACCGTGATCCACGCCTGCTGCCCCGGCGTGACAAACGGCGTGATGTCACAGTCCCAGGAAGTAAATCCGCCACGATGGTCCCGCACGTGGCGCCCGTTCACCCACACGCGTCCGTAGCAGTAGACCCCGTCGAACCGCAGGATGATTCTCCTGCCTTCGAAGCCGGCGGGGATGGCCACCGCTCGCTTGAACGGGTACTCGGTGTCGCGGGCGATTTTGAACCCCTGCATCGCGCATTCGCCGGGAACCTGGATATCGTCCCAGGTGGAAGGGTCCGTTTCATTCGCCCAGAAGCGCGCGGGCGGACGCAGAGTGAACTTCCAGGTCCCGTTCAGGCTGATGACCTGCTTCCCGGCTCCCGCAGTGGCTTCAGGTATGGGGATGATGGTGGGACGGGGCCAGACCGGATTGGGTCCTTTGCCGCCTTCGGCTTGTCCGGCTTGCAAAAACGCTGCGCCCCGCGCCTGCGACAGCGCGCCAAGTGCCGCGGAGGTTCCAAAAGCTGTCACAAACCGGCGGCGGTTCAGCGGAGCCCTCCTGATGGGTAGCGGGCAGCCTGGACCTCGGCTATTGAGGCCCGCGGTTCTTGAGGCTTGATCACGGTGCTGTATTCTAACGCGATGTCGCGGCGTCGTCGTCCCTTTCTTTCCGCCGTTGTTTCTTGCTCACCGCGCGCCTGCCAGTTGGTTTCCAGTTCTCCGCCCGTGGGGAGAGCGTGTGGCGCGAACCTCCGGGTCTGAGGTCCGCGGTTTTTCTCGCGAAAGGGCACGACTTCAGTCGTGCCGAAACGGGGCGCCCAACAAAATATTGCAGCCCCCGCCCTTGGAGAGAGGGTGTCCCGCAGGGCGGGACGGGTGAGGGGTGTTTTGTAGCGCCATTCGACTCTGCCGTGGCATCGGGGCTGGCGCAGATGCTCGCCTTGTAGCATCTGGGTTCTCGCGAAGCGAGAGGGGCTTGCTTGTTCTTACTCCACCCGGCCCATCGTCGCCATTGCGATGGCTCGGGACTGCCCCTTTCATCCTTCATCCTTCAGAATTCATCCTTATCTCTGTCCCCGCTCAGCTTCGCTGAACGCAGAGACAGGAACCGCCTCTGCGCCAGCCGCGAAATTAGAAACCGCGCGGCGCATTCACGCTGTTGCTTTCGCCCACGGTCCTTCGTTAGACTTGCGTGGTCATTCGGTGGAGGGCCGGCGGCAGGCTCCGCATTCCAAAGGCAGGGAGCATTCCCCAATGAAGAGAAGAGAATTTTTCAAATCGGTTTCCGCGGTGGGAAGCGCCGCGGCATTCGTGGCGGGCGAGCGGGCTTCCGCCGGACAGCGGGCTGAGCATCCGGGCCATCCTTATCCCATCGGGCCGGACTCAAAGTTCCAACCCGGCGTGCCGCGCGGCGAAGTGTTCCAGTTTCCCATCAAGAATCCTGCGGCTTACCCGGGCATGGACTGCACGATTGAAGTGTACGTTCCGGCGCAGTATCGGGCGGAGAAGCCGGCGTGTGTCTGCCTGCTGCTCGACGGGCTGGAAAACGTTGAAGCGCCGGCGGTGTTTGACAACCTGATCCACAAGAAGCAAATGCCGGTGGCTATCGGCATCGGCCTGCGCCCCGGAGAGAACCCCTCCTCGCGGCAGGGCGTGAATCCGCGCTTTGACCGCAGCTTCGAGTTTGACAGCATGACCGGCGTGCTGGCGGATTTCATCATCCACCACGTGCTGCCGGAAGTTGAGAAACGCCGTACCCCGTCGAACCTTCCCATTCGCCTTTCTGGCAATCCTGACGATCGCATGATAGGCGGCGGCAGCAGTGGCGGCATCGGCGCGTTCAATGTGGCCTGGCAGCGTCCGGACGCTTTCCGCCGCGTGTCGGTCATCAGCGGAACCTTTGTCGGCATGCGGGGCGGCGACCGCTTCCCGACGCTGATCCGAAAAACCGAGCCCAAACCGTTGCGCGTCTTCATCAACGACGGGACCGAGGACGAATGGTGGGGCGGCCCCGAATTCGGCGACTGGTGGCTGAGCAACCTGACCGTGGAAAGCGCCCTCAGGTTTGCAGGCTATGAAGTGAACCACATCTGGGGCATCGGCGGGCACGGCCAGCAGGGGGCTGCGGTGTTTCCGGAGATGGTGCGCTGGCTGTGGAAAGGCTGGCCGCAGCCGGTGGGGACCGGGAAGACCGGCAACTTCAACCTGCCCGCCATCCTGAAGCCGGACGAAGAGTGGCAGGTGGTGTTTGACGGGAAACGAAACGCGCAACCGCGCACACCTTCTTTCCGCGGCTACGCCAGCCAGCCCGTGCTGGACGCCCATTCCACCGCAGCCTCCATCGCCAGCGACGCGCAGGGGCGCGTGTTCCTGATGAACCCGGCGGAAGGAAAGATCTATCGCTTCTCCGGCGACGGCGCGCCGGCAACGTTTGCCGCAGTGAGCCCGGGCGACAACGCCCTGGCTTTCGGCCCGGACGGCCGGCTCTACGTGGCTGAAATTGCCCGGCGGCGCGTGCTGGCGCTAGATGAATCAGGCCGCGCGAAGGTGGTGGCCGAAGGCGTGGCGGGGCGCGGCCTGGCGGTGACTCACCGGGGCGACGTCTACGTGTCCGAATGGGCCGCGGAAGGCGCGGGCGCGGGCAAAGTGTGGCTGATTTCTTCCGGCGGCGGGAAGCGCGTGCTGGCAGATGGCTTGAACGGCCCGTCGGCGATTGCGCTGACGCCTGACGGGCTGTGGCTCTTTGTGGCCGACCACAACGGGCATCACGGCTGGAGCTACCAGGCGCTGCCCGACGGCTCGCTGCGCGACGGCATTCCGTTCTACTGGTTCCACGCTCCCGACAGCGCCAATGACAGCGGCGCGCGCCAGGCTTCGATGGACCGCGACGGCAGAGCCTGGGTGGCCACGCGCATGGGCGTCCAGGTGTTTGACCGCAACGGCCGCGTCACGGCCATTCTGCCCGTCCTGCCCGCGGCCGGGAGCCGGCAGCTGGCCGGTGTCTCGTTTGGCGGGGCCGATTTCCGCACGCTTTACGTTACCACCGGAACGCGCCTCTACCGGCGCAATGTTGCTGCCACAGGATTGCCCGGCTGGAGCGCGCCCATCACCCTGCCGCCCTGGAGCGCAGGATAGAATTTCACGTCTGCTGTAGACGGGCGCTGGAGCAGCGGCTAAAGCCGCCATCATGTCGCAGGCGTTTTCGGCACGAGTAAACTCGTGCCCTTTCTCCACGGACGAAGCGCGAAGGGCTGTCTTGCAAAACAACACCAGCCAATTGAGCCTGTGCTCGACTTTTGGCGAAACAGATCCAAAGGACCGAGCGTGTTCTCTATTTTGCGAAAGGGCACGACTTCAGTCGTGCCGAAACGGGGCGCCCAACAAAATTTTGCAGCCCTCGCCCTTGAGGCGAAGGTGCCCCGCGGGACGGGTGAGGGTGTTCTGCCTTCCGCCTTTCCCTACTTCCTACTTCCTATTTCCAACTCCCGTTTTCATTCTTCAGCGCGGCTGGCGCACACGTCGCGGAGTGTGCGATGTGTGCAGCCTTGCGAAACGCCGGCAGAGTCTTACGCGTTGGATGGATTCTGGATTTGGCCAAGCGCGGCATTTTGAAACAGTCTTGGGTTCACGACTCCTGTCAAGACTTCCCGTGCTGTCATTCCGGCGCTTTGAACCTCCACGGTGCCGTACCCGGCAATGCGCTGGAACACTCCCTGGCTGTAGTGGACAGCCTGAATTTTATTCAGCGGTATATCTTTTACATTGACCGAGAACTTGCCGGTCTTCAGGAGCAGACGTTTATTGGTCATCACAAGTTCCCGGCTCCTCAGTCCCCATTCTACCCACGCAGCGATCGCGCACGGGATGAGCGCAACGATCAGTCCGGCTTCGAGGCCGGTCTCAACCGATCTGGAACTCAAGTGGAAGGCCACGGTGAGCCCGATAGCAACCAGGACAGCCAGCAGCAGCCAGGTCCACACTCTCAGTCTCGAAAGACGCGCGGTGTACACAATGCTCTCACCCGGTATCAGGTTCTTGCTCGCGTAGGACATCATGGTCCTCCTCTCACCGAAACGGCGCGAAACTTGAGCACAGCGGCTGGCGCGGACCCCGCATTTTGGGGTTGAGGTTCGCGGCTCTTCTTGATGATAGACGCTCACGATGTTGTATTCCAGTCCCACGCTGCGGCTCGGCGCCCCTTTCTTTCCCACCGTTATTTCTTTTTCACCGTGCGCCGGTAGCGAAGACCCTTGCGCCCTCCGCCTCTTGCTCTTTGGAAAAACCGCCGCTGGCACAGATATTCGCCTGCAGCGTCTGCATTCCTGCGCAGCGTCTTGACTTCTCTTGAATCTCCAATCTTGAATTTGGAATCCCAGCGCTGCCGTGATGGTTCTCGGGAGGGTCGGGATTCAGCCGTCGAGAAAGGGCACGGATTCAGCCGTGCCGAATAGCATTGCAATAACGCGCGGCTTCAGCCGCTGATTGGCCAAGAGGTCACTTCATTAAATGATGGGGCGAATTGCGATTGGGTGAGATGGCTCTGCAAAAATTTTGACAACCACGGCCAATGCTTTCTTGTCCGTGCGCGTTTTGGCGGGTGGCGCCCCACCGCAGGATTTTAGCAGGGTAGGGGAGAGCTTGGCCCTTCCGTTGGGGGGGGGGAATATGCGGGAGCCCGAACGACTCCCCTACAAAGTCTCAATCCGGGGCGGGTGGCGCCTTGCGGCCGCTTGAACCCAGCCCCGGGATGGCAGAGACAGAACCCGCCTCTGCGCCGGCCCCGGTCATGCTGCCATTCTTTGGCAGGGCATTCCCGTCTCAACGATGGCAACGAGATTGTCGACAACTGTCCTCAAGGTATGGGGGTGGTGATGGGCGGGGACTCGTCTTCGCGCGACCTTCGGCACGACGATCTTCTCGCGAACGGCCGCGACACTTTCCAGGAGAACCAAACGGCCCTCTTGTGCAAGGTATCGGTCAACTGCGCCAATCTTGCCTCGGAACACACTGTAAACGGGGACGCCTAATGCCGCCGCCTCCCGGTTCATGGTGCCTCCGCCGCTGATGGCAAAATCAGAGGTCCAGAGCAAGCTGAGACCGTCAACGGCGTGCTCAGGAATAATCATCTTGCGCCCGGCAAAAAGCTCAGGCCAACGCGACCTTGCGGATGCTCCCTGTTTCTCGGTTCGCGGTAAAAGGACGATCCTGACGCCATGGAATCCAGCAACGTAGTCGATTGCCGCGCGAAAAAGCACGTCACTCTCGGGGTTATGGTAATTGGCCTCATCGGCGGGCGGACGGGCGGTAACGACAAAGTCGTCGTGCTTCAACCCCAGGCGGGTCCTCAGGCACGGATCGGGCCTGAATCCCGGAACATAAACATCCTCTTTGATCCCCTGATACTTGAGAATCCGGCGGTGGTCAAGCCCGATTGCAGAATCAGGAATCACCGAAGGGACCATGATCCAATCGGGATGCAACGCACTCAGCCCCATCGTAAACTCGTAGTCCCAAAGAGCGAATGATGGAATCCCCAGAAGTGAAGCTGTCAGCAACTGCGCGCGGGATCCGTGGGCTACGGCAAGGCGCACGTTTTCCCTTCTGACCATGAAAGCCAGCTGCAAAGCGCGGTAGCAGGTCCCGGCAATTTTGGCCATTTTGTACTTGCCGTGGTGACGGCCGACAAACACACAGGGCAACTTGAAAAGGCTGACTAAATCCCGAACCTGAAAACAGTCCCGCGCAGTCAAAATGATCGGATAGCCAAGCTTCCGGAGTTCTTTAATGATCGGCACAAAGAAAGGCACATGCGGCGAATTGTCCAGGTCGATCCAAATTTTTGCCTTTTTCCCGTCGTGAGTTGCCGGCTTAAGAACGACTCGTCCCTTGTCATTCAGCATATTTCATGGCTCCATTTGAAGATAAGAGGGATTCATCTTTAACCTTCGCGAAGCCCTGGAGGTTTTGCGATCCCCACAGGGCGCCAAGGACTTCCCCCACACGGCTCCACGTAGAGCCTGCAAAGCGTGTTTCCAGGTCGCAGGTGTCCGGACGGATGCAGATTGGGGCCGCTTCCCGCAGGTATTCGGAGCCGCCGCTGCCCGTTCTTTTCACAAAAGCGCTCCCGGCCTGTTGCTCCGCAAGCTCTTCCAGTTCCGGTGCGATCGGCCCACAGTCAAAGCGGCTTAGCAGGCTCATGGTTTAAGATGAATGCTTTTTATAATTTGGTTGCTTTTCTGTGTCCCCCTTGGCAAATTCCTCTTAGCGGCAGATTCACGCTCCAGAGAATCACAACACTTAAAAAAGATAACCGGCCAGATTTGAGCTGTCTGGCCAAAACTGCACACGCCGTTGTTCAAAAACGCACACCTCAGCCAAACGGCCCGTAATTCATGCTTCCGGAGATCAGAAAAAGCGGGGCTACGAGGCAGGCGCAGATCGGCGCATATTGCAGCAGGGTTCCATGACCGCCGGCTTTTTTGTTCTGGGAAGCGAGGCTTCTCTCCCGCCAGCGCCATCCGTTTCTTCCGCAACCCGCCGTCTCCCTGGCGCTGCGATCGGTATCGGTAGGCAATCTCCATCTGCTCGCCAGCCCGCCGCTCGCTCGGACCATAGGCGAACGGCTAATACCTTGCATCGGCCCTTATCCCTGCGAGCTTTAGCCGTTTTTTCGCAGGCTGGCGCAGATTCGCGCTTTGTCGGGTCTGCGATCCCGCGCAGCGAGAGGCATTTGCTTGGTTTCATCCCACGCGATCCATTGTGATCAGAGAGGTATCCTGTAGAAAATAAAGTCTCCAGCTTGACCACGGCCATCCACTGAATTAACGCTGCGGCTGCGGGCGGCGCGGACCGATTGCGCCCGGGCGCAGGTTTGGACCTTGCGCGAGCGGTTGCTGAAGCTGGGCGCTTAGGTGGCGGTTTCGGTGCGCCGGGTGGTGATTCATCTTCCCGTCTCGTTTCCGTTTCTGAGCAGCTTCCGCAATATCTCCCTGGCTTTCGGCGCTTCGAGCGGATAGCCTGCCGACTCTTCCCGGAACATTCTTCCTCTCTTTTGCGCAGCGCGCCCGTGAGGGAGTGGTGTCTTCGGAATCCGCAAGATTCTTGCTCGGGTCCGCCCCCCCACCGATAAGGCGCCCGAAAGCATCGGGGCGCCTTCCGAGACCACGCTCAAGCCCCACCCAACGCCTCAAACTCGTACTTCGCCGCCCGTTCATGAATAAAGCAGGTTAAGGCAGTGCCAGGCTCTCCTGCCGCAGCGCCTCGGCGGCTTGCCGTTCATCCAGAAAGGGAGTTCTTCTTCCTGGCAGGAGCACATTCCAATAGAGCCAGGGCAACCCGTATCTTTTCAACAGCCACATGTCGTACCGCTCTTTGAAAGTGTCGATCACGGGAATGCGGGGCGCCGGCTTGCCGGAGTAATCCAGTTCGCAGAGCAGCATGCGGCCGTAGCCTGTCACAATCGGGCAGGCAATATAGCCGTCATACTGAGCCGCCGGCTCTTTGCCTCGCAACACGGCGAGCAGGTTTGCGGCAGCGACCGGAGCCTGATGCGCGACCGCCGCGCCCGTCTTCGCGTTGGGCGTGCCCGCCACGTCCCCAAGCGCAAAAACATTGGGGAAATTCACGTGCTGCAAGGTGTGCTTGTTCACCTTCACCCAGCCCTCTTGCGGCTTGTCCGGATCGGCAAGGGCGCTTTGCCGAATAAAGTCGGGAGCGCTTTGCGGTGGAACGGCGTGCAGGATGTCGTACGGGATTGTGACCCGTTGCTTGTCGGTGCCATTTTTGAGCTGGAAAACCGCTTCTTTCTTTTCGGGCAGAATTTCAACCAGCTCGTGATTGAACCGGGCGTCAATTCCGTACCGCTCGACCACCCGGTTCAACACCGCCGCGTACTCCTTGGCGCCATAAATTGCCCCTGTCGCCGAGCCGTAAATCACCCTGGCGTCGCGCAGGATACCCCTGCGGCGAAAGTGGTCTGCGGCTAAATACATGATCTTCTGTGGCGCTCCAGGGCACTTGATCGGCGTCCCTGGCATGTGGAACAGGGCCGTGCCCCCTTTGAAATTCTTGATCAGGTTCCAGGTCTTGGGCGCAAGCTCGTAGTCGTAATTGCTGGACGCGTCGCCACGCTCGATGGCCCTTTTCAGACCCGGGACGGCGTCCCAGTTGAGCTGGATGCCAACTGCGACGACCAAAAAGTCATAGCTTACCGTGGCCCCGGATTGGGTCCGGATCGATTGCCGCTCTGGATCGACCTCCTCGACACGGTCCTGGATCCACCGGACTCCCCCGGGAATGAAGCCGGCTTCACTGCGGGCGGTTACCTCTTTCCGGACGACGCCTGCGCCCACCAGTGTCCAAAGGGGTTGATAGAAATGCCGGGTGGACGGCTCGATGATCGCAATGTCCTGCTGCCCCGCCCGCCGAAGTAAACTGGCAGTCATGATACCCGCTGTCCCGCCACCCAAAATGACAATCCGGTGGTGGGCTTTTGTTAAATCGCTGTCTTGCGCCATGGAATCCTCCTGAATGGATTTTGCCCGGAATGCAGGTCTCCGGTGCGAGGCCGCTCGCCAGAGTGGGAGCTGATGACTTGTTTGTGTTGGGGAAAATTAAAACAGAGAGAGTCAGCTCACACTGCGGCGAAAATGAGGCAACAACAACAGCATTTGTGGCCGCACGAGCTGAACATACGGGGAGGCTATCACATCCTCTAAAATAAAGCACTAACAAATTCATCGAACAATAGGGCGACCGCGCGATCCGTCATCCGGCCGCCACGCCATCAACCTCTCGCGTGTGTCAGCGCGGCTCCGTGCCGTCTTCGCCGGAGAAAGTCATGGCAAGGAAACTCGCATCAACAGCCCTGCTTTGGGGGCGGGTGAAATCAGAAAAGGCGGAGGGTTGTAACCGCCCGTTGAATCGCGCGGCTGGCGCCCCGATGGATCGGGACGTTCTCGCGCAACGAGAGGCTCTTGCTTTTCTTCATTCCGTCCGATCCATTACGATGATCGATTCGTCCTGCAGAAAATAGAACCGGCAGCCTGACTACGGCCAAACGCGATCGTGGCACGGGCGTCCCGCCCGTGGATCAACATGGCCAGGATGGCCATGCCACCTGCCGCGCCATCTTAGTTCCTCTCAGCTTCGCTGAACGTCCCGATCCATCGGGGCGCCACCCGCCAGGGCGTCCACAAAGCAGCGGCAGAAGCGCTCGGACCGAAACAGTGGCGTCCGGCGATAAGTGCTTGAGGTGATGAATTGCAACTCGCCCGGAATGTAGGGAAGCCTGCGGCGCGCCATGGCCCCGCAGTATACGCCTTGCGGCCCGTCAAGACCAGTCCCTTCGGGACTACGCAGACACTACAAAGCAAGCGTCTGCGCCAGCCGCGCCGAACACGTTTACCTGCTGTCGCTTGTGCATTCCGAATTACCTGGAATGAGCTGGACGCGATAGCGCGGTTGCTGAGCAAGATGTGTTGCAAATCGACCGATAGCATCGTAGACTACGTAACCGCCGCTTCCCTCATCCGCTGTCCAGTGAGAACCATCCTTCGTCAGGTAATATCCATTTCTGACAGCGTCGAACCCACCTCGTTTATTGGGCACGGCCAACAGCAGTTCCCCGTGAGTGCCATCTGCGGCGTAGACCGCAACGTAAAACTCTCCTGGTGTCTTGGACAAGCCAGGTATTGAGCCAACATGGTATCTGACCCAAGCCCAATCGCCGACCTTGAGCTTCACCGGCTTCAGTCCATACTCCTGCACAAAAGGGGCTGCCACTAGACACCCAATGGCTTTCTGCAACTGCTTGGGCACCCCTTTTTTAAGTGGGCTGTCCACCTTCTGAGCGACTGCGAATTGAACGGCGATCAGTAGCACAAAGCACAAGGCCAGCCGTGATCCTCGCTGCGTCCCAGAGATCAAGAACGGTGTGTGCGATTTATTCAGAAGCATTCCAATCTCCTGTCTGGTCATGGTCCATAGGTGACGATGTACTTGTACTGTGACGGGGTATTGTACGGACCGGAAACGGTATGCACTTTGGATCCCCAGAAATCGTGCCCAGCTTTAACTTGAGCAGCCGTTCGCATGTTGTACAAGATCGGGTGCCGGGCAGGAAAGTGAAGATGGTTCTCGCCGTAATAATGCTTCTGCCGGGGCACTGCGCCATTCTACATCAGTGACGTTGCGACATCCGTTCATGTTGCGAAAGAAGGGTCGCATACATCGCAAAGGGCGCGACGTATGCGCCACCCGCGGGACTACGCAGACACTACAAACCAAGCGTCTGCGCCAGCCGCGTCCGCGTGGTCGATGTAGGCGCTCGCGCCGCCCATGTCCAGCCGCCGCCCCGCCACTTGCGACGGGTTACTGCGGGGCTGAATTCTCGCGGTGATGCGTATCTTTCTTGGCCCCGAGAATGTCTTCCAGAACGTACGCTATAGCACGGTCGTCTTTCGACGGGTGCTGCCGGTACCAGGCGGTGATCGCATCAGCCAGCCGCTGGCCGGCAGGCTTGGTGACCGGGCGCCCGAGACAAACGAGGTAGCCTTCTACATAGCCTGACTTCTCGTCCCCAAACGCACCTTTCCACCAGAGATCATCATAGTAGCCGTGCGGGTTCGTGTAGACTTCTCCGTCGGCCGCCGACGGAGGAGGCGGAGCTGAACGGCCGATACTGTCTGCCACTTGGGGAGCACTGAGGGTGCTTTTGCTGTGCTTGGCGTAATATGCGTCGATCCGCGGGGAGAGGTCCGATACGGGTAGGTCGGCCCAGGCGATCGTGGCCCCTTTCTCCCAGGGCGCGCAGTCGCCATACCCATTCAAAAAACCACTGCGCTCGGAGTGGGAGGCGCCCACCCACCATTCACGTCCAAATTGGAGACCAGGGCCGCCACCCGTTTGGGCGTGGAGGCCAACCCACGAGAACAGAAGCACCGCAACGTAGACCACGATACCTTTTTTCATCTGGGTGTGCCCTCACTGGTTTGGGTTATTCGGCGCAATGTAGATCACCGGCGGCCTCGAGTAAAAAGCCCCGCGGGTGGCGCATACGTGCCGTATTTTGGCATGTATGCGATCAGGCTGTTCTCGCCGTAGTAATGCTTCTGTCGGGGCACGGCGCCATTCTACATCAGTGACGTCAGGATAGCGCTTAATGTTGTGTAAGAAGGGCCGCATACATCGCAAAGGGCGCGACGTATGCGCCACCCGTGCGTCCGAGTGGTCGATGTAGGCGCTCGCGCCGCCCATGTTCAGCCGCTGCCCCGCCACCCGCGGCGGGTGGCGCAGATACGCGCCTTCTCGTGTCTGCGTTCTCGCGAAGCGAGACATTCTTATTGAGGTTCATATCCGCCATCCCGGTTTGCGCGCGCCCAGTATAACACCGGGAAAATGAATTCAACTCGCGTGCCGCATACATTCGCCAACTGCGGAACGTATGCGCCTCACGGCGGCTGAAGCCGCCTTCCTTGTTGCAGGCGTTTACGGCACGAGTGAACTCGTGCCCTTTCTCAACAAACCACGCGGCACGCGTGGTGCCTATGTCTTTCGCCCCGGCCGGGGCTGGGGAAGATTTTAACGCCGATCAAATCCCACGGCTCACGCCGAATAAGCGTTAACCTAAGAATGCCATGAAAATCGCTTGCGCATTCGCGGCGTAGCGGCAAGGGCCTTGCTGATGGCCGGCCACTGGCGGATGACGGCCATCAGGTGTTGCGGCAAAAGCAGG